>Ga0213828_1000080_pt1 | contig 132963 bp, 115 predicted proteins | sample MC6MC0897MG_FD_180664 | JGI IMG/M metagenome (GOLD analysis project Ga0213828, IMG submission 180664) | Enriched soil aggregate microbial communities from Iowa State University, Ames, United States - MC6-MC0897-MG | ecosystem: Environmental > Terrestrial > Soil > Unclassified | place: USA...
GACATGCCTCAGCCCTCTAAAACCACATGCCCAACCCGGCATGGGTTGGCCGCTTAATCTCTCAGTCATTTGGCGCCAGGCGCCGCGTTTCTTCAGGGGTCTTACCGGCCACACCTGCGGTGAAGGCAGCGGGCCCCTAGAAAAGAGCGCTGCTTTATACCAGAAACCCTTGGGAGCAACAACAGAAACGACGAATTACCTGAAAGAAACTCAGGACATTGTGCCCGGCAACGCCAGCAGCAAAGGGCGCGACGGGAAATATACCACTCGTCGCGCCACAACGATTGTTCTGCGCCAATCCATAGTCTAGGGTAAGTCCCTCACCAGACTGCGCCGGCAGATGGGCTATCTCTGAAAGGAAAATCGCCATGCGCCTAGCTGTTTTACCCTTTTTGTTCGCGTCACTGGCAGCGCCAGTAATGGCTCAAGCCGCCACCAGCCTGAGCGTTTGCACCGAAGCCAGCCCCGAAGGCTTTGACGTGGTGCAATACAACTCGCTGACCACCACCAACGCCTCGGCCGATGTTCTGATGAACCGCCTGGTGGATTATGACGCCCAGACCGGCAAGCTGGTCGCCAGTCTGGCAGAAAGCTGGAGCGTATGGCCGGACGGTCTGACGTATGACTTCAAATTGCGCCCCGGCGTGAAGTTTCATCACACCGATTACTTCACTCCGACCCGCGACATGAACGCCGAAGACGTGGTGTTCAGCTTCCAGCGCATGCTCGACCCGGCCAACCCATGGAACAAAGTGGCGGTACAGGGCTTCCCTCATGCGCAATCGATGCAGTGGCCGTCGCTGATCAAAAAAGTGGAAGCGCCCGATGCGAATACGGTACGGATCACCCTCGATCATCCCGACGCAACCTTCCTCGCCACGCTGAGCATGGGTTTTGCGTCTATTTATTCGGCGGAATACACCGCGCAGCTGATGAAAGCCGGTACGCCGGAGAAGCTCAACAGCCAGCCGATCGGCACCGGGCCATTCGTCTTCAAGCGTTTCCAGAAAGATTCCGTGGTGCGTTACGAAGCCAACCCGGACTATTTCGCAGGCAAACCTGCGGTGGACACGCTGGTGTATGCCATCACCCCGGACGCCAATGTTCGACTGCAGCGGATCAAGCAGAACGAGTGTCAGGTTGCCCTGTCACCCAAACCGCTGGATGTCACCGAGGCAGGGAAGGATCCGAACCTGAAAGTCGAAAAGACTGACGCATTCATGACGGCATTCCTGGCCATCAACAGCCAGCATCCGCCACTCGACAAGCCCGAAGTGCGTCAGGCGATTAACCTGGCGTTCGACAAGGACACCTACCTGAAAGCCGTATTCGAAGGCTCGGCGCGTGCAGCCAATGGCCCGTACCCACCCAACACCTGGGGTTACGCCAGCGATCTACCCGGTTACAAATATGATGTGGCCAAAGCGAAGGAACTGCTGGCGAAGGCTGGACTGAAAGACGGCTTCAAAACCACGATCTGGACCCGCCCTTCCGGCAGCCTGTTGAACCCGAACCCGAGCGCAGGCGCACAGCTGCTGCAGAACGATCTGGCGGCTGTCGGCATAAAGGCTGAAATCAAGGTGATCGAATGGGGCGAACTGATTCGTCGCGCCAAAACCGGTGAGCACGACTTGCTGTTCATGGGTTGGGCCGGCGACAACGGCGACCCGGATAACTTCCTCACGCCACAGTTCTCCTGCGCAGCGGTCAAATCCGGCACCAACTTCGCGCGCTACTGCGATGAGGGTCTGGACAAGTTGATCAGCAGCGGCAAGGCCGTGACCGATCAGGCGCAGCGCAGCAAGCTGTATCACCAGGCGCAGGAGCAGATCCAGAAGCAGGCGCTATGGCTGCCGCTGGCACACCCGACTGCTTTCGCCCTGACCCGCAAGACCGTGCTGGGTTATGACGTCAGCCCCTTCGGACGCCAGGACTTTTCGAAGGTGACCGTGAAGTAATTGCCCATCCGCCGCAAAAACCAAAGTCCGATCGCGGGCCCTGTAGGAGACGTCGGAGGTTACGACGGCAGCGAACGCGGTGTGTCAGTCACTGTTGAAGGTGGCTGACACACTGCATTCGCAAGCAAGCTCACTCATACAGGGCTGGGGCCGAACAGGATTCAGCGGCTCCTGCAGGTTTGGCGAACACTACATCAACCCGCTTTCCACCATCGACAGCGGGTCTCCATCTCCGATGATCACGTGATCGAGCACCACCACGTCGATCATCGCCAGCGCCTCCTTGAGCCGCCGAGTGAGGTCAATGTCCTGCGGGCTGGCATCGCAGATGCCGGAAGGGTGATTGTGGCAAAGGATCACCCCGGCGGCGTTATGCGCCAAGGCTCGCTTGACCACCTGCCGAGGGTGCACATGGGCGACATTGATCGAGCCGTGAAACAGCGCCTCGAAGGCCTGAACACGATTCTTGCTGTCCAGAAACAGGCAACCAAACACCTCATGCGGCTCGTGCCGGAGTATCGCTTTCAGGTAGCTGCGCACCTGGGCCGGACTTTTCAGGGCTGAACCCCGCTTGAGATTCTCACCCATGTGCCGCCGGGCCATTTCCATGACCGCCTGCAATTGCGCGAACTTTGCCGGCCCGAGGCCCAGCTCGTTACTGAACGAAGTGAGATTGGCTTCGAGCAGCGCACGCAGGCTGCCAAATTGCCCCAAAAGATGTCGGGCGAGGTCCACGGCGCTTTTGCCGGAAACGCCCGTGCGTAAAAAAATGGCGAGTAATTCAGCATCGGAGAGACTCGATGCCCCTCGCTCCAGCAGCTTCTCCCGCGGTCGCTCGGCCGCAGGCCAATCTCGAATACTCATAGCACCTCCATGGACATGGGCGCCGCTGTTCCCGTGCGGTCGCTGTGCTATCTTAGCCCATCTTTTTTGCGCGACAGTCCAGCCTGGGGAGGCGTTTGATTGCCGCGTGTTAACTCGACCAAAAGGCAGGCCTATGCAGCGGCTGTATCGGAAACGCATCGTTCTCGGCGTCGGCGGCGGCATCGCGGCTTACAAGAGCGCTGAACTGGTTCGCCGGTTGCGCGACCACGGGGCCGAAGTGCGCGTGGTCATGACCAAGGGCGGGGCCGAGTTCATTACACCGCTGACCATGCAGGCGCTGTCCGGGCATCCGGTCCACATGGACCTGCTCGACCCCGCGGCCGAAGCTGCGATGGGCCATATCGAGCTGGCCAAGTGGGCTGACATGGTGCTGATCGCTCCCGGCACCGCCGACCTGATCGCACGCCTGGCTCAGGGCATCGCCAACGACCTGCTGACCACGGTCGTGCTGGCGACCGACGCCATCGTCGCTGTCGCCCCGGCCATGAACCAGGCCATGTGGCGCGACCCGTCGGTGCAAGCCAATCTGCAGACGCTCGAAGCACGAGACTTCCGTATGTTCGGGCCGGCCAGCGGCAGTCAGGCCTGTGGCGACGTGGGTTTCGGGCGCATGCTCGAACCCAACGATCTGGCCCAATCGGCGGCCGACTGCTTCCAGCGCCTCACATTGACCGGCAAGCATGTGCTCATCACAGCCGGACCGACCCAAGAAAACATCGACCCGGTGCGCTACATCACCAACCACAGCTCCGGAAAAATGGGCTTTGCGCTGGCCGAAGCTGCGGCCGAAGCCGGTGCACGCGTCACGCTGATCACAGGGCCCGTCAACCTGACGACCCCGGACCGGGTATCGCGCATCGACGTGGTGAGCGCACGCGACATGCTCGCCGCATGCGAGGCCGCCATGCCTTGCGACCTGTTCATCGCTTCTGCCGCGGTCGCCGACTACCGCCCAGAAGTCGTTGCCCCACAAAAACTGAAGAAAGACCCTACGAACGGTGATGGTCTGCTGCTGCAGATGGTTCGCAACCCGGACATTCTCGCGACCATCGCCCAGCGTCAGGATCGCCCGTTCAGCGTCGGTTTCGCCGCTGAAACCGAGCACCTTCTCGACTACGCCGCCCGCAAGCTCAAGGACAAGAACCTTGACCTGATCATCGCCAACGACGTCGCCAATCCCAGCATCGGCTTCAACAGCGAAGAGAATGCGTGCAGCGTGATCGACCGAGCGTTGCAAGAGACGCTTTTTGCCCAGACCAGCAAGGCCAAGATTGCCCGCCAGCTGATGACTTTTATTGCCGACCGTATGAACCAGGTTTAATCACGTATGCATGCTCTACAAGCCAAGATCCTCGACCCTCGCATCGGCGACGAATTCCCGCTTCCGGCCTACGCCACCACTGGCTCTGCCGGGCTGGACCTGCGCGCCATGCTCAAAGAGGAAACGGTACTCGAACCCGGTCAGACCCTTTTGATTCCCACCGGCCTGTCGATATATATCGCAGACCCAAGCCTGGCGGCGCTGATTCTGCCGCGCTCAGGCCTGGGTCATAAACACGGCATCGTGCTCGGCAATCTGGTGGGCCTGATCGACTCCGACTACCAGGGCGAGTTGATGGTTTCCTGCTGGAACCGTGGCCAGACCGCGTTCAAGATCGCGGTCGGTGAGCGTATTGCCCAATTGGTGCTGGTCCCGGTCGTTCAGGCGCACTTCGAAGTGGTTCAGGAGTTCGATGAAAGCCAGCGTGGCGCAGGCGGTTTCGGTCATTCCGGCACCCACTGATCCTGCGCAAATCGCCTTGGCAGCCCTGTCGCTCAAGGCCTGAATCGGTCTGGCACGATGCAATAACTCAAAAATCGCCTCAGGAAGTACGAGCAGGGAGAGTCAAGTTTGAAAGGCATCAAGCGCACAGCCAAGGCGACGTCTCGCACAGAAACGACTGACGCAACGGTCAAGGATTCGAACCTGAGCCTGGCAAGTCCGGGCCTTCTCCCTTCGCTCATCGGCCTGATAGCGGCGGGCATCCTGGTCTGGCTGGGCTTGCTCGGTCAGCCGCAGGAAAAAGATCTCCTCGCCCAAGCCTGGGGCACTGCGCAAGCCGGAGCCGCTGGCAAAGCGTTACGTCAGATCACTGCCGACACGCAGGCTGCCGCCATGGACGCCACGCTGACTCAAGCCCTGCAAAGCAACAATCCGCAGCAGATCGAAGCAGTTCAACGTCAGTTGGGCTACCGAGACGGCGTGATCGGCGCCCGCCTCACACCGCTCGGCTTCAACAACGTGGACAATCAGGGCGCATTGCCCATCAGCTTCGCGACGCTGGACATGCTCGCCAAAGCTGGCAAAGGCGAAACACCTGCCCCCGAAGCCCGTAAAGTCGGCGACAGCTGGGTGATTTACAGTGTCGCTCCGCTACGTACCGCCCCAGACGCGCCGATCACCGGAACGCTGTTGCTGGCGTTCAAAATGCAGCGTCTGACCAATGCACTGCCCGAGGCTCCCAGCGATGTGGGGCAGATTGTGCTCAGCCAGCAGTTCGGCGACGCAACGGCACAAAGCTTTCTGACCCGCGGCCAGGCCGATGGCGGTCGCGCCATGGACTTCCCGACCAGCTATTCCAACTGGAAGCTCACATTCACCCCCGGCCCCGCGCTGAATGCGTCGCCGCCATCGCTGATGCTGCTGCTCGCGGCGCTGGTTGCCATCGGCAGCGTGCTGCTGGGGCTGTATCTGAACGAAAGCGCCCTGAAGCGTCGCGTCCTCGCCGACGCCCGACAACTGGAACAACTGCTGCAAGAACTCTCCGGGGGCAAAGCCGTCAAAGCCTTCGGCTTGAGCATGCCGGCCCTCAACGGGCTCGCGCAGAGCATGGCGAAGTTTTCGCTGCGCAATCAACCGGCCTCTCCGGTGGAAGCCAGCAGCAATGCCTCGCCCGCCGCCACCCACGGTTCAACGAGCAGCAAAGCCGTATTTGCGTCATCCGATGTCAATGACACCGAGCTGACCGATCCGCTGTTTCAAGACACCGACATTCTCGACATCGACCTGCTCGATGAATCACAGGATTTCCTGAAGTCGGAGCAATCACACGTAATGAGCAGTACCGTATCCATCGCCCCCGAATTCCCGGACTCCATTTTCCGCGCCTACGACATCCGTGGCATCGTCGGTGAGACACTGACCAGCGAAACCGCGTACTGGTTGGGCCGCGCCATCGGGGCGCAGAGCCTGGCACAGGGCGAGCCGAATGTTTCCGTTGGCCGTGACGGGCGCCTGTCCGGCCCGCAACTGGTTGCCGCGCTGATCAAAGGCCTTTACGACAGCGGCTGTCATGTCAGCGATATTGGTCTGGTTCCGACGCCCGCGCTGTATTACGCCGCGAATGTCCTCCAGGGCCGCACCGGCGTGATGCTGACTGGCAGCCACAACCCGAAGGACTACAACGGCTTCAAGATCATGATCGCCGGCGACACGCTGGCGAACGAGCAGATCCAGGCGCTGCACGACCGCATCAAGCGCAACCAGTTGCCCGCAGGCAAAGGCAGCGTAAGCAAGGTCGATATCCTCGACCTCTATGCCGGGCAGATTACCAATGACGTGGTTCTGGCACGCCGCCTGAAGGTTGTGGTCGATTGCGGTAATGGCGCTGCCGGCGTCATCGCCCCTCAACTGCTGGAGGCCCTGAACTGTGAAGTCATTCCTCTGTTTTGCGACGTCGACGGCAACTTCCCGAATCACCACCCCGACCCGGGCAAACTGGAAAACCTTCAAGACCTGATTGCCAAGGTCAGGGAAACCGGAGCCGATCTGGGTCTGGCCTTTGACGGCGACGGCGATCGCGTAGGTGTCGTTACCAACACAGGCAGCGTCATATACCCCGATCGTTTGCTGATGCTGTTCGCCCGCGATGTCGTCAAACGCAATCCGGGGGCTGACATCATCTTCGACGTGAAATGCACCCGTCGCCTGATACCGTTGATCCAGGAATATGGCGGTCGCCCGGTCATGTGGAAGACTGGTCACTCGCTGATCAAGAAGAAGATGAAAGAGAGCGGCGCGCTGCTGGCAGGCGAGATGAGCGGCCATATCTTCTTCAAGGAACGCTGGTTCGGTTTCGACGACGGCATTTACAGTGCTGCGCGGCTGCTGGAGATCCTCAGCCAGGAGACGCTGAGCGCCGAAGAGCTGTTTCAGACGTTCCCGAACGACCTGTCGACACCGGAGATCAATATCAAGGTCACCGAGACCAGCAAGTTCAGCATCATCGAAGCGCTGGAGCGGGATGCACAGTGGGGTAACGCCAACCTGACGAGCATCGACGGTGTGCGTGTCGACTATCCGAAAGGCTGGGGTCTGGTCCGCGCTTCCAATACCACACCCGTGCTGGTATTGCGTTTCGAAGCTGAAACAGAGGCCGAGCTGCAGCGGATCAAGGACGTGTTCCATGCTCAGCTGAAAAATGTAGCACCGGATTTAGAACTTCCCTTTTGATCTAACTTTTTGAGTGGAGCCCAAATGACCCTCGAACGTGACGCCGCAGCCAATGCCGCCAAGGTCCTTTCCGAAGCCTTGCCTTATATCCGACGCTTCGTTGGCAAGACGCTGGTGATCAAGTACGGCGGTAACGCCATGGAGAGCGAAGAGCTGAAAACCGGCTTCGCGCGCGACATCGTGTTGATGAAGGCAGTGGGCATCAACCCTGTCGTGGTTCACGGCGGCGGTCCGCAAATCGGCGATCTGCTCAAGCGCCTGTCCATCGAAAGCCACTTCATCGACGGGATGCGCGTCACCGATGCCCAGACCATGGACGTCGTGGAAATGGTGCTGGGCGGCCAGGTCAACAAGGACATCGTCAACCTGATCAACCGTCATGGCGGCAGCGCCATCGGCCTGACCGGTAAAGACGCGCAGCTGATTCGCGCGAAGAAGATGAACGTGACCCGTCAGACCCCGGAGATGACCAAGCCGGAAATCATCGACATCGGTCATGTCGGGGAAGTCGTGGGCATCAACACCGACCTGCTGAACATGCTGGTCAAAGGCGACTTCATTCCGGTCATCGCACCGATTGGCGTCGGCGCTGACGGTGAGTCGTACAACATCAACGCCGATCTGGTTGCAGGCAAAGTCGCCGAGGCGCTGAAGGCCGAGAAACTGATGCTGCTGACCAACATCGCCGGCCTGATGGACAAGGAAGGCAAGGTCCTGACCGGCCTGACCACCGAGCAGGTCAATGGTTTGATCGCCGACGGCACCATCTACGGCGGCATGCTGCCGAAGATCCGTTGCGCGCTGGAAGCGGTCCAGGGCGGTGTCACCACCTCGCACATCATCGACGGTCGCGTACCGAACGCGGTCCTGCTGGAAATCTTCACCGACACCGGCGTGGGCACGCTGATCAGCAACCGCAAGCGCCACTGATTACGGGCAACGCGCAAAAAAAGACCCCGTCGGCGCAAACCGGCGGGGTCTTTTTTTATGTGGAGCTTCTTGTTTCAGCGTTTCACTGCGCAAGCAGTTGCTTCAAACGCGTACGATCCTGGGCAAACTCGGCATCAGCCTGCTGTCGCGCAGCCTGATACCGCAGGATGTCGACTTTGAGATTCTGTTGCTGATCCCGCACATCGGTCATCTGGTCGATGAGACTTTGAGGGACCTGACGCCCTGCCCGCTCCTGATCGGCAGCCTGACTTTGCAGGGCTGCCTGCTGGGTCGCCAGGCCCTGAATGTTGCCTTGTGCTGCTGATATCAAGCCATCCAGCTCCGCCATTTTTCGCGTTCGAGCACGGTCCACGTCGCTGAGGCTGCTGTACAAGTGCAGCAACTGCGCATCGGCGTCAGCCTGGATCTTGGCCGCCTGCGCGGCGGCTTGAGCCTCTCGCGCCTGATCGGCCGAAGGCGCAGGCGGCACGACCTGAATCACACGACCGCGCTGATTCAGGACTTCATAGCCCTTACCGGAATACTCAGCGGGTACGCCCTGACGATCCAGCACCGTCACCCCACGGCTGTCGACATAGCGATAGAGCAGGATGCCCGGATTGTCTTCGGCCTGAACGCTTGCAACGCAGCCCACACCCAGAACCCAACAAAGACCTACTGCGCCCAGCTTGAGCATAAAAACGAGATCCTCTGATGACTCAGATTCCGTACTGAGCCCGATACGCTTCGACGGCGGGTAGATGCTGCTTGAGCTGAGGGTCGTCAGCCAGGAATTCGAGAACCTGGTTCAACGAAACGATGCTCACCACCGGGATGCCGAAGTCACGCTCGACCTCCTGGATCGCAGAAAGCTCACCATTACCACGCTCCTGACGATTCAATGCGATCAGGACGCCAGCCGCATTCGCGCCCTGAGCCTGGATGATCTGCATGACTTCGCGAATCGCGGTACCGGCCGTGATCACGTCGTCGATGATCAGGACATCACCGGTCAGTGGAGCCCCCACCAGACTGCCGCCCTCACCGTGCGCCTTGGCCTCTTTGCGGTTGAAACACCACGGCAGGTCAAGGTTGTGATGATCGGCCAACGCCACGGCTGTCGCGGCCGCCAGGGGAATACCCTTGTACGCTGGCCCGAACAGGACATCGAAGGAAATACCGCTTTCCACGACGGCGGCCGCATAGAACTTGCCCAGTTGAGCAAGCGCCGAACCACTGTTGAAAAGACCGGCATTGAAGAAGTAAGGACTGGTGCGTCCCGACTTCAAAGTGAACTCACCGAAGCGCAAAACCCCGCGATCGATGGCAAAACGAATGAAATCGCGCTGATACGCCTGCATGAAAAAAGCCCCGAATACCACGGATTTAGCTAATTAGGTAGAGCTCGGGTATCATACACGCACGTGATTTTTGGGGCCATTTATGCGGATCATCAGTGTGAACGTTAATGGTATTCAGGCTGCAGTCGAGCGTGGTTTGCTCAGTTGGCTGCAAGCCCAGAATGCCGACGTCATCTGTCTTCAGGATACCCGCGCCTCCGCCTTTGAACTGGACGATCCAGCCTACCAACTGGACGGCTACTTCCTGTATGCCTGCGATGCCGAAGTTCCTGCCCAAGGTGGTGTGGCGCTTTACTCGCGGCTGCAGCCAAAGGCGGTAATCAACGGTCTGGGCTTTGAAACGGCCGACCGTTACGGGCGATACCTGCAGGCGGATTTCGACAAAGTCAGTATTGCAACCTTGCTGCTCCCGTCCGGCATGAACGGCGATGAGGACTTGAACCAGAAGTTCAAGCTCATGGACGACTTCGGCAAGTACCTGGACAAGCAACGCCGCAAACGTCGCGAGTACATTTATTGTGGCTCGCTCTACGTTGCGCAGCAGAAGCTGGACATCAAAAACTGGCGCGACAGCCAGCAATCTCCGGGCTTCCTGGCGCCAGAGCGTGCCTGGATGGACGAGATTGTCGGCAACATGGGTTATGTCGATGCCCTGCGCGAAGTCAGCCGCGAAGGCGACCAGTACAGCTGGTGGCCGGATAACGAACAGGCCGAGATGCTGAATCTGGGCTGGCGGTTCGACTATCAGTTGTTGACCCCGGGTCTGCGCCGTTTCGTACGCAGCGCTCGCCTGCCACGCCAGCCGCGCTTCTCGCAGCACGCGCCGCTGATTGTGGACTACGACTGGACGTTGACGATCTGACGTTCAGTTGCTCAAAAAAAGCCGACGTGAAGTCGGCTTTTGTTTTTTTGCGCCCAGGCATTCGAACCCAGAACACATACCTGTGGGAGCGAGCTTGCTCGCGAAAGCGTCAGATCAGGCGCTGTGAAGGCGGATAGGCAATCCTTCGTGAGCAAGCTCACTCCCACAGTATCCAATCCGGCCAGGCTCCCTCAGGGTGCTCACGCACCAAGGATTACTTGATCAACCGCCAGGTAAACGGATAACGATAGGCGATCCCGTCGTTAACCTTGACCCCGGCGATGATCGTCAGCACCAGAGCGCCAACGCCTACGAGCATCAGCAGCGGAAAACCAATGACGACGATCATCAGCAGGAAGCAGATCATCGCAGCGATGGCCACGGTGATCTGAAAGTTGAGGGCTTCCTTGCCCTGAGCATCGATGAACGGATCGGCCTCTTTCTTCAGTTGCCAGACAATCAATGGCCCCAGCAAATTACCGAACGGAAAGATCAGGCCGAAGAACGCCGCAAAATGGCACATCATGGCCCATTGGCGGACTTCCTTGCTCGGCACTGGCAACGGCGGCTGACTGTCGATCATCATGCTTTCCCTGTTCTGACGGTGGTGACGCGAATCACATCAACGGCAATCAGTCGGCCAGGGCCGCCTGCTGCAGTTCAAAGATCTCGTTCATGCCTTTCTGTGCCAACGCCAGCATCGCGTTCAGCTCGGCAGGCTGGAAGGGAGCGCCTTCGGCGGTGCCCTGAACTTCAATGAAACCGCCTGCGTTGGTCATGACCACATTGAGGTCAGTCTCGGCAGCCGAGTCTTCCAGATAATCCAGATCCAGCACCGGCTCACCCTGATACATGCCGACCGAAACAGCTGCGATCATCTGCTTCAACGGATCGCCACCCTTGAGGCCGCCACGTTTCTTGATGGTTTTCAGCGCATCGATCAGCGCAACCATCGAGCCGGTAATCGAGGCGGTGCGAGTACCGCCGTCGGCCTGGATCACGTCGCAGTCGACATACAGCGTCACGTCGCCCAGCTTGGACATGTCCAGCGCAGCGCGCAGGGAACGACCGATCAAACGCTGAATCTCAAGGGTACGGCCGCCTTGTTTGCCACGGCTGGCTTCGCGCTGGTTACGCTCACCGGTCGCACGCGGCAGCATGCCGTATTCGGCCGTCAGCCAGCCTTGGCCCTGACCTTTGAGAAAACGCGGCACGCCGTTTTCGACGCTGACGGTGCAGATCACCTTGGTGTCACCGAACTCGACCAGTACAGACCCTTCGGCGTGCTTGGTGTAGTTGCGGGTGATGCGGATCGAGCGAAGCTGATCGGCAGCGCGACCACTTGGACGTTTCATCTGGGATACCTGTACTGAGACGGAAAACTGACGAGCATTATAGAGGCGCTGACCCGCGCTGGGGACATCTAATGAGGCATCAATGACCATTGGCTCACGCACCGGCGTATGAAAAAGCGCTACCAGGCAGCGAAACGGCGACATCGCACACGTCCTGCGACATCCTCACCGTTGGGCGCACACCTCGCACTGAGCTACAATCTTGCGCCTTTATAGCCTGTCGCTTCTTCATCACATTCATTTGGACAGAACATCGTCCCTTCCAGGCTAACTCCTGACTTTATAGAGGTAATTCCCATGGTGCACAGCATGACGGCTTTCGCCCGCGCAGAAAGAGCCGGCACTCAAGGCACGCTGAGCTGGGAATTGCGCTCGGTCAATCACCGTTATCTCGAACCCCATCTGCGATTGCCCGAGTCCTTCCGGGACCTGGAAGGTGCTGTACGCGAAGCGCTGCGTCAGGGCCTGTCGCGCGGGAAGGTCGAATGCACGCTGCGCTTCACCGAGGAAACGGCCGGCAAACCGCTGCAGGTCGACCGTGAGCGCGCTAGCCAGCTGGTCGCGGCCGCTGAAGTTGTCGCAAGCCTGATCAAGCAGCCTGCCGCCCTCAATCCACTGGAAGTCCTGGCGTGGCCCGGCGTGCTGGTCGCCGATGCGAGCGATCCGCAGGCGCTGAACAATGATGCGCTGGCCTTGTTCAACGAGGCGCTGGATGAATTGAAAGCCGGTCGCGCGCGCGAAGGCGCAGACCTGGCCAAACTTCTCGACGAACGGCTTGTGTCGATCAAGACCGAAGTGGCTACCCTGCGCACCCTGGTGCCGCAGATGCTCGCGACCCAGCGCCAGAAAGTGCTTGATCGCTTTGCCGACATGAAGGCAGAGCTCGATCCACAGCGCCTGGAACAGGAAATGGTCCTTCTGGCGCAGAAGAGCGATGTCGCGGAAGAACTCGACCGCCTGAGCACCCACGTCACCGAAGTTCGCCGCGTGCTCAAAACCGGCGGACAAGCCGGACGCCGGCTGGACTTCCTGATGCAGGAGCTCAACCGCGAAGCCAATACACTGGGCTCCAAAGCCTTCGACCCTCGCAGCACTCAAGCAGCGGTCAACCTCAAGGTGTTGATCGAGCAGATGCGCGAACAAGTGCAGAACATTGAGTAAGGCCAATCTAGACATGACCCACAGCACCGGCACTCTGTACATCATTTCCGCCCCTTCGGGCGCGGGCAAGACCAGCCTGGTCAAAGCCCTGATCGATGCTCAGCCACAGATTCGCGTTTCCGTTTCCCACACCACCCGCGCCATGCGCCCCGGCGAAGTGGACGGCGTGAACTATCACTTCGTCGATCGCACGGAGTTCGTGCGCATGATCGAACACGGCGATTTCCTCGAGCAGGCCGAAGTGTTCGGCAACCTGTACGGCACTTCGCAAAGCCGCCTGCAGCAGACGCTGGACGAAGGTCACGACCTGATTCTTGAAATCGACTGGCAGGGCGCCGAGCAAGTGCGCAAGCTGATGCCCCACGCGCGCTCGATCTTTATTCTGCCGCCGACCCAGCAGGCATTGCGTCAACGCCTGACCAACCGAGGGCAAGACAGCGACGAGATTATCGAGGGCCGGATGCGCGAAGCAGTCAGTGAAATGAGCCACTACGTTGAGTACGACTACGTCATCATCAACGACGATTTCGCGACGGCCCTGGAAGACCTCAAAGCCATCTTCCGCGCCAACCTGCTGAGCCAGGAGCACCAGCAACAGCGTCACACCGAGTTGCTGACCCAGCTCCTGGCTTGAGTATTTGCAGGAGCGCGCTTGCCCACGATGGCGTCGATGAATTCAACACATTCATTGCCAGGCACACCGCCATCGCGGGCAAGCGCTACTACACGGGCGGTGCAAAGCGCATCGAAACAACGCCAAAAACCGACCGCTTGGGGCTTGCCGCTTGAAGCTTTGAGCTGTCCGCTTGTAAACTACCGAGTCCGCTCGCCCATCCGGGCACCGCGCATACCGCATTTGCTACGAGGAATACCCATGGCCCGCGTGACCGTTGAAGACTGCCTGGAACATGTAGATAACCGCTTTGAGCTGGTCATGCTCGCCACCAAACGCTCGCGTCAACTGGCGACCGGCGGCAAAGAGCCAAAGCTGGCCTGGGAAAACGACAAGCCTACCGTTGTTGCCTTGCGCGAAATCGCGGCTGGCCTGATGGATTACGCTGTCATTGCAGAAGCTGAAATCGTTGAAGATGAACCACTGTTCGCAGCGTTCGAGGACGAGTCCAACGAGGCCGTCTAAGCCTATGCCCGGTCGACGTAGCAAGGCGCAGGGTCACAATCTTCGGCAAGGAGTTGCATCATGCCGAGCATAGACGCCCTCGCCGATCGCCTCTCGACCTACCTCGGCGCCGACCAGGTCAATCTGGTTCGCCGGGCGTATTTCTACGCCGAACAAGCCCACGACGGCCAACGCCGTCGCAGCGGCGAAGCCTATGTCACGCATCCGCTGGCGGTGGCCAATATCCTTGCTGACATGCACATGGACCATCAGAGCTTGATGGCCGCGATGCTGCATGACGTGATCGAAGACACCGGCATCGCCAAGGAAGCGCTTTGTGCGCAGTTTGGCGAGACCGTGGCCGAACTGGTCGACGGGGTCAGCAAACTGACCCAGATGAACTTCGAGACCAAGGCTGAAGCCCAGGCCGAGAACTTCCAGAAAATGGCCATGGCCATGGCACGCGACATCCGCGTGATCCTGGTCAAACTCGCTGACCGCTTGCACAACATGCGGACACTGGAAGTGCTGTCAGGCGAAAAACGCCGACGCATTGCCAAGGAAACCCTCGAAATCTACGCCCCCATCGCCAATCGCCTTGGCATGCACAGCGTGCGTATCGAATTCGAAGACCTGGGCTTCAAGGCCATGTACCCGATGCGCTCCTCGCGCATCGGTCAGGCCGTCAAGCGCGCCCGCGGCAATCGCAAGGAACTGGTCAACAAGATCGAAGAGTCGCTGAGCCACTGCCTGGCGGTCGACGGCATCGAAGGCGAAGTCAGCGGACGTCAGAAGCACCTGTACGGCATTTACAAGAAGATGCGCGGCAAGCGTCGCGCCTTCAACGAGATCATGGACGTGTATGCGTTCCGGATCATCGTCGACAAGGTGGACACCTGCTATCGCGTGCTCGGCGCTGTACATAATTTGTACAAACCGCTGCCTGGACGCTTCAAGGATTACATCGCGATCCCAAAGGCCAACGGCTATCAGTCGTTGCACACCACGCTGTTCGGCATGCATGGCGTGCCCATCGAAATCCAGATCCGCACGCGCGAGATGGAAGAGATGGCCAACAACGGCATCGCCGCGCATTGGCTGTACAAGTCTTCCGGCGACGAGCAGCCGAAAAGCACGCATGCTCGCGCCCGCCAGTGGGTCAAGGGCGTGCTGGAAATGCAGCAACGTGCCGGCAACTCGCTGGAATTCATCGAAAGCGTAAAAATCGACCTGTTCCCGGACGAGGTCTACGTGTTCACGCCCAAAGGCCGGATCATGGAGCTGCCCAAAGGCTCCACGGCCGTCGACTTCGCGTACGCCGTTCACACCGATGTCGGCAATAGCTGCATTGCCTGCCGGATCAATCGCCGACTGGCGCCGCTGTCCGAACCCCTGCAAAGCGGCTCGACGGTCGAAATCGTCAGCGCACCGGGCGCACGCCCGAACCCGGCATGGCTGAACTTCGTCGTGACCGGCAAGGCGCGCACGCACATTCGCCATGCGCTGAAGCTGCAACGCCGTTCGGAGTCCATCAGCCTCGGCGAGCGCCTGCTGAACAAAGTGCTCAACGGCTTCGACAGTACGCTGGACAAGATTCCAAACGAACGCGTGCAGTTGATCCTGGCCGAGTACCGGGTCGAGGTCGTCGAAGACCTCCTCGAAGACATCGGCCTGGGCAACCGCATGGCGTATGTCGTCGCCAGACGCCTGCTCGCCAGCGAAGGTGAACAATTGCCGAGCGCTGAAGGCCCGCTGGCGATTCGTGGCACCGAAGGCCTCGTGCTCAGCTACGCCAAATGCTGTACGCCGATTCCGGGCGACCCGATCGTCGGCCACTTGTCTGCGGGCAAAGGCATGGTCGTGCACCTGGATAACTGCCGCAATATCAGCGAAATCCGCCATAACCCGGAAAAGTGCATCCAGCTTTCCTGGGCCAAGGACGTCACCGGCGAATTCAATGTCGAGCTGCGGGTCGAGCTGGAGCACCAGCGCGGGCTTATTGCCTTGCTGGCCAGCAGCGTCAATGCGGCCGACGGCAACATCGAGAAAATCAGCATGGACGAACGCGATGGTCGTATCAGCGTGGTCCAACTGGTGGTCAGCGTACACGACCGCGTGCACCTGGCCCGTGTGATCAAGAAACTGCGCGCCTTGACCGGTGTGATTCGCATCACCCGCATGCGTGCGTAGCCAAACCGCCAACAGGAGTTCTTCATGAGCAAGACCGTTATCTCCAGCGACAAAGCCCCTGCCGCCATCGGCACGTATTCTCAGGCGATCAAAGCTGGCAATACCGTCTACATGTCGGGGCAGATTCCTCTGGACCCGAAAACCATGGAACTGGTCGAAGGCTTCGAAGCCCAGACCGTTCAGGTCTTCGAAAACCTGAAAGCCGTGGCTGAAGCCGCAGGCGGTTCGTTCAAGGACATCGTCAAGCTGAACATCTTCCTGACGGATTTGAGCCACTTCGCCAAGGTCAACGAGATCATGGGCAAGTATTTCGAACAGCCTTATCCTGCACGCGCCGCTATCGGCGTGGCTGCCCTGCCAAAAGGCGCGATGGTTGAAATGGACGCCGTGCTGGTCGTCGAGTAAATCCCCCGCGGAGCGTATTCACGCTCCGCTACCCTCAGAGCAAAGGAAGGACTCCGCATGCATATGCGCGTCGCGTTCGCCCTCTCGCTGCTGGCCGCGCTACTGAGCGGCTGCGCCAGCCATTCGAACAAAACCCCGGACGGCACCTGGATCAATCAGGCCGCCATCGACGCTGCGGCAGAAGGCGGCAACTTGCGCCAGTCGCTGCTGGCGTACGGGCCAACGCTGGAATGGAATATCAATACAGCGGCGGGTCAAGCTACGTCCTACAACGGATTCGAACTCACCGAAGGCAAGATCGCCAAAGATCCCGACGGATCGTGGAAAGTGAATGTCTATGGCAGCACCTCTGACGACCTCAAGCTGAAAAGCGACGAGCTGGTTCAGAGCGCCAGCGACTCAGGCCCCGAACAGCATTTCCGCATGCCCAAGCAAGCCGCTCCTGCTGGCGCACCGCCCGGAAGCAGCTTTGAGCGTGCGCTTTACACCGCGTACCTGGGTGGCAAATGGACGATCGTCAACGGCGACGGGCAAGGCAGTGTCGTTGAGTTTCAACCCGACGGCAGCGTGACCGGTTTGCCGGGAAATGACCGCTACGCGCTCTGCCTGGCAGGCGATTGCGCCGCCATGAGCGGTGAGTACGACAGCATGTGGCTGGAGAAAAATGAGCGCGGCAACCCGTGGGTGTTCGTGCGCCAAGGCAAACAGCTGGAAATCTTCCAGGCCGTGAACAATGCCCAGGCCACTGAAATGCCGGATTTGCGTCCGGGCGAGCGGCATTGGGTGCTGGAGAAAAACTAGCCCCAAGATCACCTGTGGGAGTGAGCTTGCTCACGAAGGCGTCAGGCCAGACAACATGTCATCGACTGATACGCTGAATTCGTCAGCAAGCTGAACTCCCACGGCCTTCGGCCAGAATCAAAAGCAGGTCGCGGCCGCGCTCAATTATCCTGTGCCAACATCCCCTCATACCCTTCCTTGTAACTCGCATAACGCGGCACCCAGCCCAGTGCTTTGGCTCGCGCGTTGCTGCAACGCTTGCTGCCTGCGCGTCTCACGTTGTTCTCATCGGACCATTGCGTCACGTTGAGGCGAGTACGCATCCAGTCCACCACTTCAGCCAAGGGCACCGGCGCGTCGTCAACGCCTAGGTAGCAATCCTCAAGCGCTTCGCCCTTCGCATCGGCCTGCAACAGGAAGGCGAGCAACCCCGCAGCGTCATCTGCATGAATCCGGTTGCCGTACAGCGGTGGATCAACCGCCACGCTGTAACCCTGACGGACCCGGTTCATCAAATCGCTACGACCCGGCCCATAGATGCCGGTCAATCTGACGATGCTCGCCGGAATGCCGCTGTTCAGGGCCACCTGCTCGGCCTCTCGCATCACGCGACCCGAGAACCCGTCGGCCTCGGCGGGCGATGTCTCATCGACCCACTCGCCCCCTTGTTGCCCATAAACACTGCTGCTCGACACGAACAGAATCCTTTTCGGCTTCTGCCCGCTGCGCTCCGTCCAGCCCAGCACATGGCGCAGCCCTTGTACGTACGCTGCGCGGTAACCTGCTTCGTCCCGCGCCGTCGGGGTCGCGCAGTAGACCAGATAATCGATTCGGCTCTCGGGCCATTGAACCGGGATCCGCGCGTCAAAAAGGTCTCCACGCACACCACGCACGCCGTGCGGCAGCTTCGCCACGTTCCTGCGCAGGCCGTACACCGTCCAACCTTGAGGCAGTAGCTGCGACGCCAGGCGTCCACCAATGTCACCACATCCAGCAATCAGAACGGACGGTGCCGCCATGACCAATCTCCACATCAAAAGTAGGTTTCGACCAATAAAACCGGCCTGAAAAGCGACCATCGGGACGCGTTCGCGTTAAAAAAAGAGACTCTATTACTTTTGTTAACAAGAATTACTTGCAATAATGTCGGCCCTTTGTTCTCCTCCGCTCGCCTCGGGCCAGCGCGACGCATCCAGAACGAACACCTATTTTCATATCAGGTCGGGCCAGCATGACACCTATTCAATCCGCCGCTTCGTCAATCACCTCTTCAGGTCTGCACCGTGCAGGGCGCGCCATTGCCGCCGTTCTATTCAGCCTGATGCTGACGCCTGTTGCGCTTGCCGATTCCAGCGCTCCTGCCCAGCAAACTCCTGCGGTTCAGGCGGCAGCGCCAGCCGCCGCTCCGGTTGACACCGCGGCAGCCTCTGCCGTTCAGGATCCTGCCGCTCCAGCAGATTCGATCGAACCCGTCGCAGAAGACAACAGCCTGGGCATGTCCCACGACCTGTCGCCTTGGGGCATGTACAAGAATGCAGACATTATCGTTAAAGCGGTGATGATCGGTCTTGCCATCGCCTCGATCATCACCTGGACCATCTGGATTGCCAAAGGCCTTGAACTGCTCGGCGCCAAGCGTCGTCTGCGTGGCGAAATCGCCGCCCTCAAGCGCGCGCGTACGCTCGATGAAGCCAGCGCCGGAGCCAAAAAGGAAGGCACGCTGGCCCATCTGCTGGTTCACGATGCGCTGGAAGAGATGCACCTCTCGGTCAACAGCCGCGAACGTGAAGGCATCAAGGAGCGCGTTGCGTTCCGCCTCGAGCGGCTGGTTGCAGCCTGCGGCCGCAACATGAGCATGGGCACCGGCGTACTCGCCACCATCGGCTCGACCGCACCCTTCGTCGGCCTGTTCGGTACCGTATGGGGCATCATGAACAGCTTCATCGGCATCGCCAAGACCCAGACCACCAACCTGGCCGTCGTCGCACCCGGCATCGCCGAAGCGCTGCTGGCCACTGCGCTGGGCCTCGTTGCCGCGATTCCTGCGGTGGTCATCTATAACGTGTTCGCTCGCTCCATTGCCGGTTACAAGGCGCAGGTGTCCGATGCCTCTGCTCAAGTTCTGTTGCTCGTCAGCCGCGATCTGGATCACCAGCCAGTCGCTGAGCGTGTTCAACAGCCGCACAGGGTAAAAATGGGGTAAACCATGGGCCTGCATCTTAACGAAGGTGGCGACGATCTCGCCGAGAACCACGAAATCAACGTGACGCCGTTCATCGACGTCATGTTGGTGCTGCTGATCATTTTCATGGTGGCAGCACCCCTTGCAACCGTCGACATCAAGGTCGACCTGCCCGCCTCGACAGCGAAGCCCGCGCCCAGACCGGAGAAGCCGATTTTCCTCAGCGTCAAGGCTGACCAGAGTCTGTACCTGGGCGACGAGAAGGTCGCGCGCGAGCAGATCGGTCCGGTTCTGGACGCCAGGACCAAAGGCAAGAAAGACACCACGATTTTCTTCCAGGCCGACAAAGGCGTGGACTACGGGGACCTCATGGACGTCATGAACGCCCTGCGCGGCGCCGGTTACCTGAAAGTCGGTCTGGTGGGTCTTGAGACGGTTGGTAAGAAATGATCAATACGCGCCAAAAACTGACGCGCTATAGCGGTAGTCTGTTGTTGGTGCTGGCGGTTCACGCGGTGGCGATCATCGTCGCACTGCGCTGGCCCGCCTCGCAGGCCATCGAACTGCCCCCGGCAGCCATGATGGTCGAGCTGGCGCCCGTACCTGAGCCTGCTCCGCCGCCACCGCCCAAGGTGGTGCAACCGCCGCAGCCGCCTGCGCCGGAAGAAGAACTGCCGATCCCGCCCATTGCCGAAGCGCCCAAGCCGGAAATCGCGGTTCCAAAACCGGTCAAGCCGAAGCCCAAACCACAGCCGCCCAAACCTGTGAAGAAGGTCGAGCCGCCGAAGGAGGAGAAGCCTGCCGACGAGAAACCGGTCGATACGCCACCTTCCAACGCGAAACCGGAAAAATCGGCTGCGCCTGAACCCGCTCCGCCCACACCGCCAAGCACCGCACTGCCAACCTGGCAGGGTGATCTGCTGCGTCACCTGAGCAAGTACAAGCGTTATCCGGACGATGCCCGTCGGCGCGGCATGCAAGGCATCAACCGTCTGCGCTTCGTGGTGGACGGCGAAGGCCGGGTGCTGTCGTACGAAATCGCAGGAGGTTCCGGTAGCGCAGCGCTCGACCGCGCCACGCTGGAGATGATTCGTCGTGCCCAGCCGCTGCCCAAGCCACCGGCGGAATTGCTCAACAATGGCACCCTGGAAGTGGTCGCGCCCTTCGTTTATTCGCTGGATAAACGTTGAAACGTTGATTTTGCGACAACTAAGGGTCTGATAACGTGCGTCTATCGATTGCACCCGCTATGCTGGGGCCGCAACTTCATGGACGCACGCTATGACCCTCACAGAATTGCGCTATATCGTTACCCTCGCTCAAGAGCAGCATTTCGGCCACGCGGCTGAACGCTGCCACGTTAGCCAGCCGACGCTGTCGGTGGGCGTAAAGAAGCTGGAAGATGAACTCGGTGTGCTGATTTTCGAGCGCAGCAAGAGTGCGGTACGTCTTACGCCGGTTGGCGAGGGCATCGTGGCTCAGGCGCAAAAAGTGCTCGAGCAAGCTCAAGGCATTCGTGAACTTGCCCAGACAGGCAAGAACCAACTGACGGCGCCGCTGAAAGTCGGTGCGATCTACACCGTCGGCCCTTATCTGTTTCCTCATCTGATTCCGCAACTGCACCGGGTCGCCCCGCAAATGCCGTTGTACATCGAAGAGAACTTCACCCATGTGCTGCGCGACAAGCTGCGCAACGGTGAGCTCGACGCAATCATCATCGCCCTGCCGTTCAACGAAGCCGACGTACTGACGATGTCGCTGTACGACGAGCCGTTCTACGTGCTCATGCCGGCTGACCATCCGTGGACTCAGAAATCCACCATCGACGCATCGGCACTGAACGACAAGAGTCTGTTGCTGCTGGGCGAAGGCCACTGCTTCCGCGACCAGGTGCTCGAAGCGTGCCCGACGCTGGTCAAAGGGGGCGACAGCGCCAAGCACACGACGGTCGAATCCAGCTCGCTGGAAACCATCCGGCACATGGTGGCCTCGGGTCTGGGCGTCTCGATCCTGCCAATGTCCGCAGTCGACAGCCATCACTACGCACCAGGCGTGATTGAAGTGCGTCCGCTGTCGCCTCCTGTGCCGTTCCGCACGGTCGCCATCGCCTGGCGTGCGAGCTTCCCGCGTCCAAAGGCGATCGAGATCCTCGCCGACTCCATCCGCCTGTGCTCCGTCGCTCGCCCTAAAGCCCAGGCACAAGCGAGCTAAGTGGCGGTATGACTGAGCTGTCACACGTCTCGGTAACGGCGCTCAAGGGCGTCGGCGAGGCCATGGCTGAAAAACTGGCGAAGGTCGGCCTCGAGAACATTCAGGACGTCCTGTTCCATCTACCTCTGCGTTATCAGGATCGCACCCGCGTCGTGCCCATTGGCGCGTTACGCCCGGGGCAGGATGCGGTGATCGAAGGCATCGTCAGCGGCGCCGACGTGGTGATGGGCAAGCGTCGCAGCCTGCTGGTCCGTCTGGGGGACGGCACCGGTGTGCTGAGCCTGCGTTTCTACCACTTCAGCAATGCACAAAAAGATGGCCTGAAGCGCGGCACGCATGTGCGCTGCTATGGCGAAGCCCGTCCCGGCGCATCGGGACTGGAGATTTACCATCCAGAATACCGTGCGATCACCGACGAAGAACACGTGGCGGTCGAGCAGACCCTCACGCCGATTTACCCCACCACCGAAGGCCTGACCCAGCAGCGCTTGCGCCAGTTGTGTCAGCAAAGCCTGGGAATGCTGGGACCAAGAAGTTTGCCTGACTGGCTGCCGGAAGAGCTCGCGCGCGACTATCAACTGGCGCCACTGGCTGACGCGATCCATTACCTGCATAACCCGCCCGCCGACGCCGATGTCGAAGAGCTCGCGCTGGGTCATCACTGGGCGCAACACAGGCTGGCCTTTGAAGAGCTCCTGACTCACCAGTTGTCGCAGCAACGCCTGCGTGAAAGCTTGCGCTCCCAGCGTGCGCCAGCGCTACCTGTGGCCAAGCGGCTTCCCAAGCAATTTCTTGCCAACCTGGGGTTTCCACCAACAGGCGCACAGCAACGCGTCGGCAAGGAAATCGCCTACGACCTCAGCCAGCAAGAACCCATGCTCAGGCTGATTCAAGGCGACGTGGGCGCGGGCAAGACCGTGGTCGCTGCACTGGCAGCGTTGCAGGCGCTGGAATCGGGTTACCAGGTCGCGCTGATGGCGCCGACCGAGATTCTGGCCGAGCAGCACTTCATCAACTTCACGCGCTGGCTGCAGCCACTGGGCATAGAAACCGCCTGGCTGGCCGGCAAGCTCAAGGGCAAGGCCCGCGCTGCATCGCTTGAACAGATCGCCAACGGTGCCCCGATGGTGGTCGGCACCCACGCACTGTTTCAGGATGAAGTGCAGTTCAAGAACCTTGCGCTGGTGATCATCGATGAGCAGCATCGCTTTGGCGTCCAGCAGCGCCTGGCGTTGCGCAAAAAGGGCGTCGGCGGCCTGATGTGTCCGCATCAGCTGATCATGACCGCCACCCCCATCCCGCGTACGCTGGCGATGAGCGCGTATGCCGACCTCGACACCTCGATCCTCGACGAATTGCCGCCGGGCCGAACGCCGGTCAACACCGTGCTGGTCGCCGACAGCCGCCGCATCGAGGTCGTGGAGCGGGTCCGCAACGCGTGCGCCGAAGGCCGTCAGGCCTATTGGGTCTGCACGCTGATCGAAGAATCCGAAGAGCTGACCTGTCAGGCCGCCGAAACCACCTTCGAAGAGCTGACGAGCGCCTTGGGCGAACTCAAGGTCGGGCTGATTCATGGGCGGATGAAGCCGGTGGAGAAGGCGGCGGTCATGGCAGAGTTCAAGCAGGGCAATCTGCAGCTGTTAGTGGCAACGACGGTCATCGAGGTGGGCGTGGACGTCCCCAACGCCAGCCTGATGATCATCGAGAACCCTGAACGACTGGGCCTCGCTCAGCTTCATCAGTTGCGCGGCCGGGTAGGACGCGGTAGCGCAGCGAGTCATTGCGTGCTGCTGTACCATCCGCCGTTGTCACAGATCGGTAAACAGCGGCTGGGGATCATGCGCGAAACCAACGACGGTTTCGTCATCGCCGAAAAGGACCTGGAGCTTCGCGGGCCGGGCGAAATGCTGGGAACGCGACAGACAGGATTGCTGCAATTCAAGGTCGCCGATTTGATGCGCGACGCAGACCTGTTGCCGGCCGTCCGGGACGCCGCGCAGGCATTGCTTGAGCGCTGGCCGCAGCACGTCAGCCCGCTGCTGGAACGCTGGTTACGCCACGGGCAGCAATACGGGCAAGTGTGAAGCAGTCAACAATAAGAACGTGTCTCACCTATCTAACAACTAAGCTGGTTATACTTCAGCAATTGTAGGAATTTGGATACAGGCCATGACAGAAGTTGCCCACATCGACGCAACCCAACACGCCCCGTCTGTCATCCGGCAGTTGCTTGGCAAAGCTGCCATCGACTACCGCGAAGTCATGGACGACGAAACGCTGCCCACCGCACAGAAAGTCCAGGCCGTTCTGGTCCACGATTCCGTCGGCGCGTTGCTGATCCTTTTTCCGCAGAGCCATCTGCTGGACCTCAATCGGATTACCGAATTGACCGGTCGCAAGCTGACCGCCGTGTCGCAAGAACACCTAGATCAGATGCTCGGCAAGAACAACCTGCGTGCCCTGCCCGCCCTCCCGGCATTGACCAGTTCGCCGTGCCTGTACGAAGAGCGCATCCTTCAGGAGCCCACCGTACTGATCGACTCGGGCGAGCCGGGCCTGCTGCTCGAGATCAGCAGCGAAGATTTCAAATCCTTGTTGAGCAAAGCCAGCGCCGCCACGTTCGGCGAGCCGGTGAATCTGGTGCAACCGAACCTGACACGTCCTGACGACGACCGTGAGGAGATCACCAAGGCCGTCCAGAACTTCACCGCCCGCCGCATCCAGCAACGCCTGGAAGCGACGGTGGAAATCCCGCCTCTGGCTGACACTGCTCAAAAAATCATCAAACTGCGTGTCGATCCGGATGCGACCATCGACGACATTACCGGCGTCGTGGAGACCGATCCGGCGCTGGCCGCGCAGGTGGTCAGCTGGGCGGCATCACCGTATTACGGTTCCGCCGGCAAGATCCGCTCGGTGGAAGATGCCATCGTGCGTGTGCTGGGCTTCGATCTGGTGATCAACCTGGCACTGGGTCTGGCACTGGGCAAAACACTGGCCTTGCCCAAGGATCATCCGCAACACGCGACGCCGTACTGGCAGCAGTCGATCTACACCGCTGCCGTCATCGAAGGCCTGACCCGCGCCATGCCGCGCGCCAAGCGCCCTGAAAGCGGTCTGACGTACCTTGCCGGCCTGCTGCATAACTTTGGCTATCTGTTGCTGGCGCACGTCTTTCCCCCGCATTTCTCACTGATCTGCCGACAAATCGAGGTCAACCCGCACCTGCACCACAGCTTCGTGGAACAGCACCTGCTGGGTATTTCTCGCGAACAGATCGGTGCCTGGCTGATGCGTAACTGGGACATGCCTGAAGAACTGTCCACCGCGCTGCGTTTCCAGCACGACCCGCATTACAACGGCGAACACTGCGAGTACGCCAACCTGGTGTGCCTGGCGGTGCGTCTGCTGCGCAAGGAAGGGATCGGCTCCGGTCCGATGGAAAGCATCCCCGACGAGCTGTTCGCGCGCCTGGAGCTGCCACGCGAGAAAGCGCAAGACGTCGTGCACAAGGTGCTGGAAGCCGAAGTGCTGCTGCGCGAACTGGCTTCGCAGTTCCACTGATTGACCGCGTGTTCCAACCGCCCGTGATTACCCGGCGGTTGGAACGAACTGTGGGAGATTCTATGGTTTCTCAAACCGGTGATGTCAGTCCGTTTCTTAAGAGTTGCAAACCCTGACAGCATGCGCTACATCCCGGATGACGCAGAGCGTCATGGACTGTGTTACCACGCGGAGCGTGGGAACAATCAGCTTGCTCGCGATCACGGTCAGCCAGTTGCATCAAAGGTGAATGAGACACCGCATTCGTCAGCAAGCTAACTCCCACAGGTTTTGTGTTCAGCCAGACAGGAATGCTTTACCCAAACAGCGCAAAGCGCGCTGTGGCTTTTGATCTTCATACCGCAGCAGCCCAGACACCACAAAGCGCGACTTGGGTGCAGGCTGAACGCAGGTGGCGCGCAGTGGGCCGAGCGGCATGGATGCCGCGAGAGCGCCGTCAGGACATGGATGTCCGTTCGGCGCGGGCCCACGGAGCGTCGCCGGAGTGAGGGTACGACGACGAAGGAGTCGCCAAACCAGGAGCCTGACACTTGGTTACTTGGTGTCCTTTCAAGTAACCCGCCGAAGGCGGAACAGTTTGGACGTTAGGACAAACCAAACCATCAGCGTCACCTCAAATAGCAGAAATGCACACCTTACAAGCGAGCTTGCTCGCGAAAGCTGTAGTCAGTGACTGAAAGGGTGAATGAAACGCCTCGAAAATCTGTGGGAGCGAATTTATTCGCGATAAATCTTTCAGCCGACACGTTTGTATTGGTCCTGCTGACTCATCGCGAATGAATTCGCTCCCACCGTTGGATTTTTCCAGCCTCAGACCTTTTTCTTCCTCGGCTTCAAATACTTCGTCAGGCCCTGAAACCACATCACCAGTCCGGTGTTGCCGGTGACCTGAATGCTCTTGTCCTGAATCCCCTGCATGAACGCCAGTTGCTTGTTCTTCGCCTGCATCGTGGCGAAGCCGTACGCCGCGTCCTTGAACGAGATCGCGAACGCAGGCGTGGCGACAGCGCCACGGCGGCTGCTGACGCGTTGATTCTTCACCACGAAGTGCCGGGCCACTTTCCCGTCGCAGGTTTGCAGCTGAAAGGTCAGGTCCTTACCGGCGAGCTGTTGCTGAAATGCAGGGTTGTTGCGGCTGGCGCGGGTCATGAGCAGACCCAGCATCCAGAGGAGAAAACGAAACTTCATGTGCGACGCCTCATGCGATCAGGTGCGGATAAGCAACCAACGGCAGTGTAGCGAGCTTGAACGGCGGATGACGGAACAAAACCCGACGGTCGCAAAGTGGCGACACAGACAGCTCGCCGGGCAAAACAACCGCCCATAAAAAATGGGCATCCAACTGCTTGGTATGCCCATTTCCACGCTGTTCGCCTTCCGCAAGACGTCCAGCTATTTATTTCTTCTTCGCAGGCGTCGCGACAGGGTTAACGCTGTCTTTCAGGAACTTGCCCGGCTTGAATGCAACGGTGTTGCTGGCCTTGATTTTGACCGGCTCGCCAGTCTGTGGATTCTTGCCTGTGCGCGCGCCGCGATGGCGTTGCAGGAAAGTGCCGAAACCCACCAGGGTCACGCTGTCCTTTTTGTGCAAGGCGTTGGTGATTTCATCCAAGACGGCATTGAGGACGCGATTGGCTTGTTCTTTGGTGAGATCTGCCTTTTCGGCAATAGCGGCTGCGAGTTCTGGTTTACGCATATGAAGCCTCTTTTACGGTTTTTTGTTTTTATGTCCCGTGCCGCCCTTCCAGGGCAGCGAGCAGGTGCCGCAACGGCTCTACGTTGCGGCAGACCGGAATGAGGATGGCATGCTGCCGATTCCCGCGCCAGTACGTGAGCCACGTTTGTATCAACTAAAACGTGCCTTATCCGACAGAACGACAGCTAATTACGCCAGTAAGGGTGGCAACACCTTGTTCAAGGCCAGTTTGTCCATGACGGCGGCACCTGTCAGCGCGTAACCCAGCAGGTTTCCGTCCGCATCGTGACAGAGCGCCTTGATGTCCGCGCCCTGCCCTTCAACGGTCCAGACGCCTTCCCGGCCCTTGGGCGGCGGCGACACCACGAGTGGGCAAGCCGGCGTTTTCACCGTCACCGGCATGGGGCCGTATTTGACCGGCGTGGGTGTGCCGGCCAGTGTTTGCGCCAGCGCACGCGCGCAGCTCATCAACGGCATCACGTAGAGCAGATTCAACCCGTCCACTTCGGCGCAATCACCCAGTGCATAGATGTTGGCGTGAGAGGTCTTGAGGTAGCGGTCAACGACCAACCCTCGGCCAACCTCAAGGCCGGCGGCCGCCGCCAGATCGACCCGTGGCCGCAAACCAATGGCCGACACCACCAGATCACACGGCAGAACGGCGCCATCGGACAGGTGCGCTTCCAGGCCATCGTCCGTCCGCGACAGCCGGGTCAGCACAGGCCCCAAGTGGAAACGCGCGCCCAGACTCTCCAGCCCGGCCTGAACAGCCGCCGCTGCCGCCGGGTGCAACAAGGTCGGCATGACCTGCTCGCAAGGCGCCACCAGATCGACCTCGTAGCCGCCCACCATGAGGTCATTGGCGAACTCACAACCGATCAGGCCAGCGCCAAGAATCAGCACACGCCGTTTACCTGCCGCTGCGGCACGAAAGCGCGCGTAGTCCTCAAGATCGTTGATGGGAAAAATCGCATCCCCGGCATCGCCTTCCACCGGGACACGCACGGTCTCTGCGCCCCAGGCCAGGATCAGGTCACGGTAGTGCACCGACTCTTCGCCTATCCACAGCCGCTTGTGACCAGGGTCGATGCCACTGATGCGGGTATGGGTGCGTACTTCGGCGTTGAGCTGTTCGGCCATGGCGCCGGGCTCGGCCATGCTCAGGCCGTCGGCTTCCTTGTTTTTGCCAAAGCCGGTGGAAAGCATGGGTTTGGAGTAAGAACGACCGTCATCGGCCGTGATCAGCAGCAGCGGCGTTTCGCCATCGAGCTTGCGAAATTCCCGAGCGAGGTTGTAACCCGCAAGGCCGGTACCGACGATCACCACAGGTGCGTTCATTCGTGTCTCCTGAATCAGATAAGGAATGGCGGATCAGCCGATTTCAATCATCTCGAAATCCATTTTGCCGACCCCGCAATCTGGGCAGAGCCAGTCTTCCGGGACATCTTCCCAGCGGGTGCCCGGTGCAATGCCGTCATCCGGCCAACCATCGGCTTCGTTGTAAATCAGGCCACAGACAATGCATTGCCACTTTTTCATGGGTTGGTTCTCTCGGTTCTCAGGCTATACGTGCCCACACGCTCGGCGATTGTCGCGCGCTTTTTCGAATGGGTCTGGGCGTTTTACTGATCACCGCGCGTTCACGCAAGTTTCATCGACGCGCAGACCCCGAGCCGGTCGTCGGCCAGCCTTCTCAATCATGCTAAGCTCGCCGCCTCGATTGCTGCCAATAATTGCTTACTGTGATCCAGCAAAATCCTCCATGCCCAACGCCTGAATGGCTGTTGCGCGATCAACTGATCGACATGCCCGCACCCGTCGTCCTTGAGTGGCTGTTCCACGAAGATTCTCTGACCCGCCGCCTGACCCGACTGTCCCACGATGGCTTCAGCGTCACGCCGTTGTTCGAAGGCTGGCAACCGTTGCGCACAGATGAATGTGCGGCGCTGCAACTGCCGGATGGCAGCGAAGGCTGGGTGCGTGAGGTGTACCTGCTTGGACATGGCGAGAAGTGGGTATTCGCCCGCAGCGTGGCGGCACGTGCCGCACTGGAAAACGATGGCCTGCACATGGATGAGCTGGGGACTCGCTCGTTGGGCGAGTTGCTGTTCAGCGACCGGGCGTTCGCCCGCGGGCCTTTGCAGATTTGCCAATACCCCGCGCCATGGCTGCCTGACGCGGACAACCGCGCAGGACTCTGGGGGCGTCGTTCCTGCTTCACGCGAGGGGCTTTGGGCATCCTCGTCGCCGAGGTATTTTTGCCGACCGTCTGGCGCGCCATCGAGGCCGCCTCTGAATCCGCCAAGGAGCGCCACTGATGTACTTGTCGCTGCTCAAGTCCCTGAACCGCCTGCACCCGCGCACTTGGGACTTCATTCAACTGACCCGCATCGACAAGCCGATCGGTATCTACCTGCTGCTGTGGCCAACGTTGTGGGCCTTATGGATTGCAGGCAAGGGCTCGCCGTCGCTGGGCAACGTCCTGATCTTCGTCGTTGGCGTGTTCCTGATGCGCGCCGCTGGCTGCGTAATCAATGACTTCGCTGACCGCAAGGTGGACGGCCACGTCAAACGCACCGAGCAACGCCCTCTGGTCAGCGGCAAGGTCAGCTCCAAAGAAGCGCTGATACTGTTCGCCGTGCTGGTGGGATTGAGCTTTCTGCTGGTACTGCTGACCAACTCGACAACGATCTGGCTGTCGTTCGGCGGCCTCGCCCTGGCCGCCACCTATCCCTTCATGAAGCGGTACACCTATTACCCTCAAGTGGTGCTGGGCGCGGCGTTTTCATGGGGCATGCCGATGGCGTTCACGGCCGAGACCGGCGACCTGCCTGCCGCTGCGTGGCTGCTGTACATCGCCAATCTGTTGTGGACGGTGGGTTACGACACGTATTACGCGATGACCGACCGCGAGGACGACCTGAAAATCGGGGTGAAATCCACGGCCGTGCTGTTTGGTGACGCCGATCGGGTGATCATCCTGACGCTGCAGTGCCTGGCGCTGTTCTGCCTGATGCTCGCCGGCTCGAGGTTTGAACTCGGGCTGTATTTCTTCTTGGGCCTGCTGGTCGCGGCCGGATGCTTTGCCTGGGAATTCTGGTCGACGCGCGATAAAGCGCCGCAAGCCTGTTTCAAGGCTTTTTTGCATAACCACTGGGCGGGATTGGCGATCTTTGTGGGAATCGTCGTGGACTATGCGCTGCGCTGACCCCGGCGGATCAACGCAGCGTGAGGCGTCAAATCAGGGTTTAGCGACGTGCCAGACGTCGCCCTTGCCGTCGCCGGTCTTGTCACCCGCGGCCTTGTCGTTCTTGAAGGTGTACAGCGGCTTGCCTTTGTAGACCCACTGCGATGCACCGTCGTCACGCTTGATGATCGTCCAGTCGCCCTCGGCTTTATCGCTGGCACCGGCCATCAGCGGCGGCCAGTTGGTTGCACATTGATCGTTGCAGACAGATTTGCCCGCTGAGGTGTCTTTGTCGAACGTGTAAAGCGTCATGCCCTTTTTATCGACCAGGACGCCATCTTTGGTATCTGCCTGATGGTGAGCAAACGCCATCCCGGACGAGGCCAGAGCAGCTGCAGCAAAAATGCCCATAAAAGCAGAAGAAATTTTAGCCATCGGTATTTTCCCTTTTTGTTAGTCGTTGGTTGGACAAACGTTGTAGGACAAGACCACAAGCTTAGCGCTAGACCGGGCAATGCGCCTCGTTCGAACTAACCTGTCACACGACTGCAATAATTCCGTTATCTAATGCGCCCCAAGACAGTTAAATGACATGAGGTTCGAGGCATGGTTGGCAGGAGCATTCTGATCGTCGACGACGAAGCGCCGATTCGCGAGATGATCGCCGTCGCACTGGAAATGGCCGGCTATGACTGCATGGAGGCAGAGAACTCTCAGCAAGCCCACGCGGTCATCGTCGATCGCAAACCCGATTTGATCCTGCTCGACTGGATGCTGCCCGGCACATCCGGCATCGAGCTGGCGCGTCGGTTGAAGCGCGATGAGCTGACCGGGGACATTCCGATCATCATGCTCACCGCCAAAGGCGAAGAGGACAACAAGATCCAGGGTCTTGAGGTCGGCGCCGACGATTACATCACCAAGCCCTTCTCTCCTCGTGAACTGGTCGCACGCCTCAAAGCCGTGCTGCGCCGGGCAGGCCCCAACGACGGTGAGTCGCCCATCGAAGTGGGCGGTCTGCTGCTGGACCCGATCAGCCACCGCGTCACCATCGACGGCAAGCCTGCTGAAATGGGCCCGACCGAATACCGCTTGCTGCAGTTCTTCATGACCCACCAGGAGCGCGCCTACACCCGCGGCCAGCTGCTCGATCAGGTCTGGGGCGGCAACGTTTACGTCGAAGAGCGCACGGTGGACGTTCACATCCGTCGCCTGCGTAAAGCCCTCGGCGATGCTTACGAAAATCTGGTACAAACCGTCCGCGGTACTGGCTACCGTTTTTCCACCAAAAGCTGAGCAGCTTTTGGTAGCGACTCCGATCGCTGAAGACAAGGACGCGTTAATTGAACCAAAACTGGCATGGCACCCTGATCCGCCATCTGCTGCTATTGGTCACGGCCTCGCTGCTGGCCGGGCTGATCAGTGGCCGTTATGGCGGGTGCCTGGCAATCGGCCTGGGCCTGTACCTGGCCTGGACCCTCAAACAGCTGCTCAGGCTGCATGACTGGCTACGCCATCACAAACCCGATGAGCCGCCGCCCGATGGCTACGGCCTCTGGGGCGAAGTCTTCGACAGCATCTATCACCTGCAACGCCGCGATCAGCGTGTGCGCGGTCGTCTGCAAGCCGTTATCGACCGTGTTCAAGAATCCACGGCGGCCCTGAAAGACGCCGTGATCATGCTCGACAGCGAAGGCAACCTGGAATGGTGGAACCGCGCTGCTGAAACCCTGCTGGGTCTGAAAACACCTCAGGACAGCGGCCAGCCGGTGACCAATCTGGTGCGCCATCCGCGCTTCAAGGAATACTTCGAGCTCGCCAATTACGCCGAACCGCTGGAGATCCCTTCTCCGGTCAACGATCGCCTGCGCATTCAGATGTTGATCACGCGCTACGGCAACAACGAACACCTGATGCTGGTGCGTGACGTGACGCGTCTTCATCTGCTGGAGCAAATGCGCAAGGACTTCGTGGCCAACGTCTCCCATGAACTGCGCACGCCATTGACGGTGATCTGCGGTTACCTGGAAACGCTGCTGGATAACGTAGAGGAGGTGAACCCGCGCTGGGTCCGTGCTTTGCAACAGATGCAGCAACAAGGCGGCCGCATGCAGACGCTGCTCAACGACCTGCTGCTGCTCGCCAAGCTGGAGGCGACGGATTACCCCTCGGACAACCAGCCTGTCGCCGTACCGGCCTTACTGCAGAGCATCAAAAACGATGCGCAGGCCCTGTCTGGCGCCAAGAACCAGGAAATCACCCTGGATGTGGAAAGCGAGTGGAGCCTGAAAGGGAGTGAAGCGGAACTGCGCAGTGCATTCTCCAACCTGATTTTCAACGCCGTAAAGTACACGCCCGCCGAAGGCAAAATCCGTATCCGCTGGTGGGCCGATGGCCGAGGCGCGCACCTGAGCGTGCAGGACTCCGGGATCGGCATCGACCCCAAACACATCCCGCGCCTGACCGAGCGTTTCTATCGAGTGGATTCCAGCCGGGCTTCCAATACCGGCGGCACAGGCCTGGGGCTGGCGATCGTCAAGCATGTGTTACTTCGCCATCGCGGCGCGCTGGAGATCAACAGCGTGCCGGGCAAGGGCAGCGTATTCATCTGCAACTTTGCCCCCATCCAGATGACCAAGCCCTAGTATTGCTGGCGGATAGCCGCTAAATTGCATCGCTTATGCCCTCCATTTGTGAGGGCTTATTTCATCCCTTCTCAAAACGGAACCCGCAAAACCCCATCATGGACCCTTCCCCAGGTATTAGCTTCGCGTCAATTTTCGCCGACTTCGGCATGATTCTCTTTGCAATGATTCTGGTCCTGCTCAACGGCTTTTTCGTCGCAGCAGAGTTCGCCATGGTCAAACTGCGCTCCACGCGCGTGGAATCCATCGCCGAGAAAAACGGCTGGCGCGGCCGCATCCTTCGCACTGTTCACAGCCAGCTCGACGCTTATCTTTCAGCCTGTCAGCTGGGCATCACGCTCGCCTCGCTGGGCTTGGGCTGGGTCGGTGAACCCGCTTTCGCGCACCTGTTGGCGCCACTGCTGGAAGCCATGGGCGTTGGTTCGCCCGAAGTGATCAAGGGCGTTTCGTTCTTCTCCGCCTTCTTCGTGATTTCCTATTTGCACATCGTGGTCGGCGAGCTGGCTCCGAAATCCTGGGCCATCCGCAAGCCTGAACTGCTGTCGTTGTGGACGGCCGTTCCGCTGTACCTGTTTTACTGGGCCATGTACCCGGCCATCTACCTGCTCAACGCCAGCGCCAACGGCATTCTGCGTATTGCAGGTCAAGGCGAACCCGGCCCGCATCACGAACATCATTACAGCCGCGACGAACTCAAGCTGATTCTGCACTCCAGCCGAGGTCAGGACCCGAGCGACCAGGGCATGCGCGTGCTGGCCTCGGCCGTGGAAATGGGCGAGCTGGAAGTGGTCGACTGGGCGAACTCCAGGGAAGACCTGGTCACGCTGGACTGTAACGCGCCGCTCAAAGAGATCCTCGCGCTGTTCCGCCGTCACAAATTCAGCCGCTATCCGGTGTATGACGCACAGCGCAACGAGTTCGTCGGCCTGCTGCACATCAAGGACCTGCTGCTGGAGCTGGCGGCGCTGGATCACATTCCCGAATCGTTCAACCTCGATGAGCTGACGCGCCCACTGGAGCGCGTGTCCAAGCACATGCCGTTGTCGCGCCTGCTGGAGCAGTTCCGTCAGGGCGGCGCACACTTCGCCGTGGTTGAAGAGGCCGATGGCAAGATCATCGGTTACCTGACCATGGAAGACGTGCTGGAAGTCCTGGTCGGTGACATTCAGGACGAACACCGCAAGGCAGAGCGCGGCATCCTCGCCTACCAGCCGGGCAAGTTGCTGGTGCGCGGTGATACGCCACTGTTCAAGATCGAACGCCTGCTGGGCATCGATCTGGATCACGTCGAGGCGGAAACCCTCGCGGGCCTGATCTACGACAGCCTCAAGCGCGTGCCTGAGGAAGAGGAAGTGATGGAAGTCGAAGGCCTGCGCATCATCATCAAAAAGATGAAAGGCCCGAAGATCGTGCTGGCGAAGGTGTTGAAGCTGGATTGATGTGCTTCTGAATGGACCTAAGTCCCTGTAGGAGCGCGCTTGCCCGCGAAAGATTTGGGTCAGTGACAATAATGTCGTTTGATCCACCGCAATCGCGGGCAAGCGCGCTCCTACAATGGACCGAGTCAGCCTACGGGACCGGTCAGTTCCCGCCGATGGCGAAATTCGGCAGGCTCTGCACCGGCCGTGCGAACTCGTAGGGAATCGACTCCAGCGCCAGCCCGACGTTGCGTTGCACCACGAAGTGCAAGTGCGGCCCAGTGCTGTTGCCCGTATTGCCTGAGCGCCCAAGCGGCGTGCCCACCGCCACTCGCTCACCTTCCTTCACGCTGACCGATCCCTGCATCAGGTGCAGGTAAACACCCATGGTGCCGTCGTCATGAAGGATGCGCACGAAGTTGCCCGACGGGTTCGCGCCACGTCCGGACTGACCGTTCTCGGTCTTGATTACCGTGCCGCTGCGGGCTGCAATGATCTGCGTGCCTTCGGGCATGGCAATGTCGATGGCGTAACGGCTCTTGGCGCCTACGTGGCTGTACGAACCATTAGGCCCCTGACTGATGCGGAAAGGACCGCCCACCCACGGCAGCGGATAACGGTAAGCCAGTCCGCCGGCTGAAACGCCGCGTTGTGGATCGCCGACAATCGAGCGCAGGCTCGGTTTGTAGGACATGGCCTTGCTGGGGATTTGCGGGCTCAGGGCGAGCAATCGTTCGTTGCTGCGGGCAGGAATGGTGCGGCGGATGACCTGATCAGCGACGCCGACCACGTTTTTCACGCCAGACAATCGCAGCTCGATCTCGACCGGCGCATACAGGTCGTTGCGCACGTACAGGCTGTCGGTGCCTTTGGCTTTCTTGACGTTCAGGCGCACCTGACTGTCGATGCGCTCAACCATGCGCTCTCGCAGTTTCATCACCTGCGCGCCAGGAACGGGTTGATCGGTAAACGAAACCACTCCGTTGGCGTCGGTGAATCTGTAGATGGTGACGGCTGCGGCCGATTGCGCAGCCAGAAGCAATACACACACCGTCAGCAAGCGCTCTAACATCTGGATAGGCCTGGCTTGGGGGACAATGGGGGCCAGCCTAACAGCGAAACCGATAGAAAAGGACTCATCCGTATCAATCGGTAATAGACGAAGCGTCAAGGAAATCGCGTCAGGGTCAGGTGCGAAGGAATTTGCAATTTCTATGCAGGGTGGGTGTGCGGTTCGTCAGGTGGATGGGCAGAACACCTTATGAACTCATGCCTGTGGGAGCGAATTCATTCGCGAGATGGCGGAGCAGGCAACAGAGATGTGTTGAATGCACCGGCCAGTCGCGAATAAATTCGCTCCCACAGGTTTTGTGTCGCGGCGGGCGTTACGCGCCCGGCACGAAGTGCTTCTGCGCCGTGCCACGCGCGATCAGGCGCGACAGGTAGTCGAGCTTCTGCGTGTCGTGGTCGACGAAACGGAAGGTCAGCTGCAGCCAGTCGCTGTCCGGTTTCTGCTCGAATGCGGCAATGGCATGCAGGTAACCGTTCAGACGCGCCACCTCGGCGTTCTCGCCTTGCTCCAGGTCGAGCACGGCGCTGTCGAGAATCTGCGGCAGGGTCTCACTGCGACGCACCACCAGCGACGCCTCCTTGAGGCTCAGCGCCTTGATCACGCACTGCTGAGTGCCGCTGGAAAGACGCAACTGCCCCTGACCCCGACCCGTTGGCTCTGCAGCCGCAGCGGGCTTGGCCATGGGCTTGATCAAGGGCTGTGCAGGCGCAGCCGCAGCAGTCGGCGTCGCGCTGACCGTTTCAGGACGATTGCCGGTCAGGGCGCTCAGCGAGTCATTGGCGAAGGCTGCGTTGGCGCGCGCCGGGGCGCCGGTCATCAGGGCCTCCAGCTTGCCGACTTTGTGCAGCGCTTTCTTGACCTTGGTCAACAACTGTTCGTTGGTGAACGGCTTGCCGATGAAGTCGGAAACACCGGCGTGGATCGCCTGGATCACGTTTTCCTTGTCACCGCGGCTGGTGACCATGATGAACGGCATGTTTTTCAGGCTTTCCTGCTGACGGCACCAGGTCAGCAACTCCAGCCCGGACATCTCAGGCATTTCCCAATCGCACAGGACCAGGTCGAAGGCCTCTTTGGTGAGCAACACCTGGGCTTTACGGCCATTGACGGCATCTTCCAGGGTGACGCCAGGGAACGCGTTACGCAGCCCTTTCTTGACCAGATCGCGGATGAACGGCGCGTCATCCACCACCAATACACTGACTTTACTCATCGACGCTCCTGATGGCGTGTTCACCGCAAATGGCGAGCATATCGCTGGCTGGTGGCCAACTGCCAAATTGTTTGACGACACCGGGACATTTATTCGCGGGTGACCGAAAAAAGAGGTGCCTGCAGAAACAAAAACGCCCGGCGTTCGCCAGGCGTTTTTTCTCAGGCAATCTTACTTATCGTCAGGTGCGCCCGGAACATTAGGTATTTCGGCGGACAGACCTTTGACTTCTTCCTGCATGCGCTTGAGGCCCAGGTGACGCACGTCGGTGCCGCGCACCAGATAGATCACCAGCTCCGAGATGTTGCGGGCATGGTCACCGATGCGTTCCAGCGAGCGCAGCACCCAGATCACGTTCAGGACGCGGGAAATCGAGCGCGGGTCTTCCATCATGTACGTCACCAGCTCACGCAGCGCGGTCTTGTACTCGCGGTCGATGGTCTTGTCGTATTGCGCCACCGACAGGGCCAGATCGGCGTCGAAACGGGCGAACGAGTCGAGGGCATCACGCACCATGCTGCGAACCTGGTCGCCGATGTGGCGCACTTCCACGTAACCCCGCGGCGACTCGCCTTCCTCGCACAGCTGGATGGCGCGGCGTGCGATCTTGGTGGACTCGTCACCGATGCGCTCCAGGTCGATCACGGACTTGGAGATGCTGATGATCAGGCGCAGGTCCGAAGCGGCAGGCTGACGACGGGCCAGAATGCGCAGGCACTCTTCGTCGATGTTGCGCTCCATCTGGTTGATGCGGTCGTCGACCTCACGGACGCGCTGGGCAAGGCCCGAGTCGGCGTCGATCAGTGCGGTGACCGCGTCGTTGACCTGCTTCTCGACCAGACCACCCATTTCCAGCAGGTGGCTGCGAACTTCTTCCAGTTCAGCGTTGAACTGCTGGGAGATGTGATGTGTATGGCTGTCTTTGATCATGCTGAGTGTCCGTCCGATTGATTGCGCGGTGGTTCAGGGCTGACGAAACACGTGCTAGCCGTAACGACCGGTTATGTAGTCTTCAGTCTGTTTTTTGGTCGGATTGGTGAACAACGTATCGGTGTCCCCGAACTCGACCACCTTGCCCATGTACAGAAACGCGGTGTAATCCGACACGCGCGCCGCCTGCTGCATGTTGTGGGTAACGATCACAATGGTGTATTTGGATTTCAGTTCGTAGATCAGCTCTTCGACTTTTAACGTCGAAATCGGGTCAAGCGCGGAGCACGGCTCGTCCAGCAGCAGTACCTCGGGTTCGACGGCGATAGTGCGGGCGATCACCAGACGTTGCTGCTGACCACCGGAAAGTCCGAGCGCTGACTCGTGCAGGCGGTCCTTGACCTCATCCCACAACGCCGCGCCGCGCAGTGCCCACTCGACAGCCTCGTCGAGCGTGCGTTTCTTGTTGATGCCCTGAATCCGCAGGCCATAAACGACGTTCTCGTAAATGGTCTTGGGGAACGGGTTGGGCTTCTGGAACACCATGCCTACGCGACGGCGCAGCTCGGCGACGTCTTCGCCCTTGGTGTAAATGTCATGCCCGTAAAGTTTGATCTCGCCCTGCACACGGCAGCCATCGACCAGATCGTTCATCCGGTTGAAGGTGCGCAGCAACGTGGACTTGCCGCAGCCAGATGGTCCGATGAACGACGTGACGCGCTGTTTCGGGATGTTCATCTGAATGTCGAACAGCGCCTGCTTTTCGCCGTAAAACAGGCTCAGGCCCGGCACTTCCAGCGCAACGGCTTCGCTGGCCAGGTCCAGTCCCTGGCGCTTGCGACCCAATGCCGACATGTTGATGCCGTGGGTGTGGGGTTCTTGCTGCATGTTCTCACTCCATTCGTAGCTGCGAGCATCGAGCTGCAAGCTGCAAGTTTCGAGCAGAAGCGGCGTGCGGCCTTTGACTGGCCGAGTGTGGCTTGCCGCTTGTGGCTTTCATCATTCTTCCAGCGCCTTGTACTTCTCGCGCAGGCGATTACGGATCGTCACCGCTGACAGGTTCAACAACGCAATCACCAGCACCAGCAACAGCGCCGTGGCGTACACCAACGGCCGCGCCGCCTCGACGTTGGGGCTCTGAAAGCCGACGTCGTAGATGTGGAAGCCCAAGTGCATGATCTTCTGGTCGAGGTGCAGATACGGGTAGTTGCCGTCCAGCGGCAGCGACGGTGCCAGCTTGACCACGCCGACCAGCATCAGCGGAGCAACCTCCCCCGCTGCGCGCGCTACGGCCAGGATCAGGCCCGTCATCATGGCCGGACTGGCCATGGGCAGCACGATCTTCCACAACGTTTCGGCCTTGGTCGCCCCCAGCGCCAGCGAACCTTCACGCAGGCTCAAAGGGATACGCGCCAGACCTTCTTCCGTGGCGACGATCACCACCGGCACCGCCAGCAGCGCCAACGTCAACGACGCCCACAGCAGGCCCGGTGTACCGAAGGTCGGGGCTGGAAGCGCCTCGGGGAAAAACAGCTGGTCCAGCGAGCCGCCCAGCACATAGACGAAAAAGCCCAGACCAAACACGCCGTAGACAATGGCCGGAACGCCTGCGAGGTTGTTCACCGCGATGCGGATCAGTCGGGTGACCGGCCCTTGGCGGGCATACTCACGCAGGTAGACCGCCGCGAGCACGCCGAATGGCGTCACGATCACCGCCATGATCAGCGTCATCATTACCGTGCCGAAAATCGCCGGGAAGATCCCGCCTTCGGTATTCGCCTCGCGTGGGTCGTCGCTGAGGAATTCCCACAGTTTCTGAAAATAGAAACCCAGCTTGGTACCGACCCCCATGGCATTGGGTTGGTAAGCGTGCACCACCTTGCCCAGGCTGATCTCGACTTCTTTACCGTTGGCGTCGCGCGCGGTCAGGCTGTCGCGGTTGAAGTCGGCGTGCAACGCAGCGAGGCGCGATTCGATGTCCTTGTAGCGAGCATCGTACTCAGCGCGCTCCGAGGCCATGTCGGCTTGCGCTTCGGCGTCGAGCTTGCCGCTCAGTTCGAGTTTGCGGGCTTGCAGACGCAGGCGTTCGATACCGTGGTTGATGGCCCCGATGTCTGACTTTTCCAGACCGTCCAGTTCGTCCGAGATCGCCTGCACCCGCTTGATACGTTCCTGCAGTTGCGGCCAGGCCGCTTCTCCCAGGGCAACGACGTTACCGTTCTCTTTGACGTTGACGAGGTAGCCGTAGAAATTGCCCCACTCGCGGCGTTCAATCGTCATCAGTTCGGCAGGTTTGGTTTGATCGGTGAGCCACTCGCCGATTACCCAGTTGAAATCGCTGGGGCTGATGTCGCGGTTACCGACCTTGAACAGATCGCGCGTCATGAACTCAGGCCCCTGATCCGGGACCGGAAGACCGGCGGCCTTGAGGCGGGCACGCGGCACTTGCTCGGACTGCACCAGTTCGCCCACCAGCACATGTTTTTCCTGGCCAGGCACGTCGTAGTGCGCAGAGATCACGTCAGCAGGCCAGAAATGCCCAAGGCCGCGCACGGCAATCACGGCCAACAGGCCGATGGTCATGATCACCGCGATAGAAACAGCGCCCGCACTCAACCAGACACCGGGGCCGCCACTTTTGAACCAACTCTTCAGGGAGGTCTTTTTCATCATATCTACCTGCCCTAGAGAGACGAATATTGCTTGCGCAGGCGCTGGCGAATCAGCTCCGCCAAGGTGTTCATGACAAAGGTGAACATCAGCAGCACCAACGCGGCGAGGAACAACACGCGGTAGTGACTGCCGCCCACTTCGGACTCCGGCATTTCCACCGCAACGTTGGCCGCCAGGGTGCGCATGCCTTCGAACAGGTTCATGTCCATGATCGGCGTATTGCCGGTGGCCATCAGCACGATCATGGTTTCACCCACCGCGCGGCCCATACCGATCATCAACGCCGAGAAAATGCCGGGGCTGGCGGTCAGGATGACCACACGGGTCAAGGTCTGCCAAGGCGTCGCGCCCAAGGCGAGCGAGCCGAGGGTCAGGCCGCGCGGCACACTGAAGATGGCGTCTTCGGCAATGGAGTAGATGTTGGGAATCACCGCAAAGCCCATCGCCAGACCGACCACCAGGGCGTTGCGCTGGTCGTAGGTAATGCCCAGGTCGTTGGTGATCCACGAGCGCATGTCGCCGCCGAAGAACCAGTTCTCCATATGCGAGCTCATGCCCAGCGAAACCCAGCCCACCAGCAGCACCACAGGGATCAGGATCGCGCTTTCCCAGCCATCCGGCACACGCAGGCGGATCGACTCGGGCAGACGGGTCCACAGAAAACCGGCAAGCAAGATGCCGATCGGCGTGAAGATCAGCAGACTGAAGATGCCCGGCAGATGCCCTTCCAGATAAGGCGCCAGGAACAGACCCGCGAAGAAGCCGAGAATCACCGTCGGCATGGCTTCCATCAGCTCGATGACCGGCTTGACCTTGCGGCGCATGCCCGGCGCCATGAAATACGCGGTGTAGATGGCCGCAGCGACGGCCAGCGGCGCTGCCAGCAACATCGCGTAAAACGCGGCCTTGAGCGTGCCGTAGGTCAGCGGCGCCAAACTCAGTTTTGGCTCGAAATCACTGTTGGACGCGGTGGACTGCCAGATGTACTTGGGCTCGTCGTAGTTCTCGTACCAGACCTTGTCCCACAACGCGCTCCACGACACTTCGGGGTGCGGGTTCTTCAGCTCCAGCGGTAGCAGCTTGCCGCTGTCCTCGACAATGATGCGATCGGCTCGCGGCGACATGCCCATGACAGCCGGGCCGCTGGCGACCGGGTCGATCAGCAACGTGCGATGTGCGGTGCTGTGAAACACACCCAGCTTGCCGGCGGTGTCCATGGCGATGAAGCCCTTGCGGCGTTGCTCGGCGGTGATCTGCGAAATCGGTGCCGCGCCCATTTTGAAGTCACGAATGTGCTGTAGGCGCATCTCGCCATCGACATCACGGGCCATGAACCATTGCGCGATGTTGCCTCTGGAGCTGCCAATCATCAGCGAGATACCGCCGACGAGCTGAGTGCTGGCCGTGGTTTCGGCATTGGCGTCTTCCAGCAATTTGTAACGGCCGTTCAGCGTGCGATCGCGAAGGTTGAAAACGTCCGCTTGAGCGCGGCCATTGATCACGTACAGCCATTGCTGACGCGGGTCGACGTAGATCGCCTTCACGGTTGCGGACAGTTGCGGCAGGTCGATGCGGCTTTGCTCGTTGGTCGTCTCGCCGGTCATCAGGTTTTCGGCCTGCGTCAGCGATAGCACATGCAGCTGGGTGCCGGTCGCACCCGCAAGAATCAAGGTGGAGTCATTGGCATTGAGGTTGACGTGTTCAAGCGCTCGCCCTTCTTCGTCGAGCACCAAAGGCGTCTCGCCGTAGGGATACGTGATGGCGGGGGTGATGGTTTTCTGGTTGCCCGGGTACGTGATCGGATAAGCATGCTTGAACACCAGCACCTGACCGTTGGACAGACCCACTGCGATCAACGGCTTGCCGGGCTGGTCTTGCGCAACCGAGGTAACGTGCGCGCCAGCCGGCACCGGCAGCGCCACACGAGACAGCTCGCTGCCGTCACTGAGATGAAAGAACAGCGCTTCGCCTTTGTCGGATACGCGCATGCCGACCTGGTTCTGCTCTTCGATGACCAGCACCATCGGCTTGCCAGCATCCTGCATCCAGGCAGGCGTTTGAACGGTGTTGGCGGTCAGCTTCGCCCCCTGAAAGAGCGGCGCGACGACATAGGCGAGATAAAAGAAGATCAGGGTGATTGCGGCCAACACGGCAAGACCGCCAACCAACACGTACCAGCGCGTCAGACGGTCCTTGAGCGCACGAATACGACGCTTGCGTTGCAGCTCGGGCGTATTGAAATCAATGCGCTCGGGAGGGGATCTTTCGGTCATCGATGAATTGGCCAAATCATTCATGCGCACACCCTAGCCACTCTGTATGACAAATACATGACAGCGTGGTGACGCAAAAAAGCCCGTCGCCCCGGAATCGTGGCGACGGACTGCTCATTGTTTCGCGAGCCTCGTTCCATAAGGCCTTTTTCGTTTTTGGCGGGACGAACCTGTCACCCCGCATCAGGGTTATCCGCAAGCGCCGCGCGCTTGCCGTTTTTATAGCCCCAGATCAGCCAACGCTTTGCTTACGACCTTGGCTGGTAGAGGAATGTACCCGTCTTTCATGACAACTTCCTGACCCTGTTTGGACAGCACCAGTTTTACGAACTCCGCTTCCAGTGGATTCAGCGGCTTGTTTGGCGCTTTGTTGACGTAGACATAAAGGAAGCGCGCCAGCGGATACGTGCCGTTCAACGCGTTGACTTCGTTGTCTTCGATGAACTCGCCGCCCTCTTTCTTCGCCAGTGGCACGGTGCGCACGCTGGACGTTTTATAACCGATACCTGAGTAGCCGATGCCGTTGAGCGAGCTACTGATCGAACTCACCACCGAGGCCGAACCGGGTTGCTCGTTAACGTTGGGTTTGAAGTCACCTTTGCACAAGGCCTCTTCCTTGAAATAGCCGTAGGTGCCGGACACCGAGTTACGCCCGAACAGCTGGATCGACTTGCCTGCCAGGTCACCGGTCACACCGATATCACCCCAGGTTTTCGCGTCAGCCTTGGCGCCACACAAGCGGGTCGCCGAGAAAATCGCGTCCACTTGCTGCAGCGTCAGCCCCTTGATCGGGTTGTCCTTGTGAACAAATATCGCCAGTGCATCCACCGCAACCGGAATCGCCGTCGGCTTGTAGCCGTACTTTTGCTCGAAGGCGGACAGCTCGCCGTCTTTCATCTTTCGGCTCATCGGCCCCAGCGTGGCCGTGCCCTCCGTCAGCGCCGGCGGCGCCGTCGACGACCCGGCAGCCTGAATCTGAATGTTGACGCTCGGATACTCTTTTTTGTACGCCTCGGCCCACATCGTCATCAAGTTCGCCAACGTGTCGGAGCCCACGCTGGAAAGGTTGCCGGACACACCCGTGGTTTTGACGTAAGGCTTGATCGCAGGGTCAACCGCCGCCACCGCGTGAACCGTAGCGACGCTCGCCGCTGCGAAGGTGAATGCGGACATCAAACGCTTGAGTGTCATGCCTGGCTCCTGGCGAGGTAAGGGGTTGGCCGGGTCTGTGGTGGCCATGTGACTACTCTATGACCGAGATGTGACAATAAAATGAAAGGCCGCCATCCTTTTAGGGTGGCGGCCTTAAATTAAGCCGTTTGTGTGCAACAAGGCATTTCGTTCGTGTCAGTCAGGCTTTCGCTTGAGCAGATACACACCAATCACCATCCCCAACACGCACAGTCCTGCCACGTACCAGGCCGGCCCCATCGGGTTGGCCTTGAGCATCAGCGTGACGACCATCGGCGTCAGGCCGCCAAAGATGGCGTAGGCCAGGTTGTAGGAAAACGACAGGCCCGAGAAGCGCACGACGGGCGGGAAGGCTTTTACCATCACGAACGGCACGGCGCCGATGGTGCCCACGAACAAGCCAGTGATGGCGTACAGCGGGTACAGCCAGTCAGGATGAGCCCCAACGGTGTGGTAGAAGACCCACGAACTAACCAACAATCCCAGCGAGCCAAGCAAGAACACCAAACCCGCGCCAAAACGGTCGGCGAGTGCACCCGCGCCGATGCAGCCCAGACTCAGCAGGACGATCGCCAGGCTATTGGCCTTCAAAGTGACAGCCGGGGCGAAGCCGTAGGTGGTTTGCAGCAAGGTCGGGGTCATCAGGATGACGACGACGACACCGGCCGACAGCAGCCAGGTCAGCGCCATCGAAAGCACAACGGCGCCGCGGTGGTCACGCAGCACAGCCTTGAGAGGGACCTCTTCCGCCAGCGCTTTGCGCAGTTGAAGTTCAGCGAAGACCGGTGTCTCGTGCAACCAGCGACGCAGGTAGACCGACATCAGACCAAACACACCGCCCAGCAGGAAAGGGATACGCCAGGCGTAGTCCGACACCTCAGCCGGAGTGTAGAGGCTGTTGATCCAGGTCGCCACCAGCGAACCGAGCAAAATGCCCGCAGTGAGACCCGAGGTGAGGGTACCGCAGGCGTAACCGACGTTACGTGCGGGAACGTGCTCGGAAACGAATACCCACGCACCAGGCACTTCGCCACCAATCGCGGCACCCTGAATGACGCGCATCAGCAGCAACAGAAGCGGCGCCCAGATACCAATCTGCGCATAGGTCGGCAGCAGGCCCATGATCAAGGTCGGCACGGCCATGAGGAAAATGCTCAGGGTGAACATTTTCTTGCGACCCAGCAGGTCGCCAAAGTGCGCCATGACGATGCCGCCCAAAGGCCGAGCCAGATAACCGGCGGCGAAAATGCCAAACGTTTGCATCAAACGCAGCCATTCCGGCATGTCTACGGGGAAGAACAGCTTGCCGACCACCGCCGCGAAGAACACAAAAATGATGAAGTCGTAAAATTCCAGCGCACCGCCTAGGGCAGACAGCGACAGGGTTTTGTAATCGTTGCGGGTCAGTGGACGCGACGGCTGCGCGGCATTGGTGGACACAGAGGTCATGGCAGTGGCTTCTCTTTTGAGGCTCTCTTGGGACGAAAAATCAGTGGCAATGCAGCCGGGGATAACGGCTGTGCACGCGATTTATCGACTCGAAGAGGTGATCGGGCATCAAAATTGCGTGCCAATAACGGCGTAGTGCGCCAAATCGGTCCGGCACGATAGCAAATTGTTTCCAAATGCACATAGACCGAAACAACAACCGGTCAAAATCAGAACCGAACGGTCGAAGCTTCAACCATGGCCCGATATACTCGCTGGCCGCGACTCAACCGGTCTTTCCAGGGAATTTGTGCGAAACCATTTGCCCAAGTCGTTTTCGCAGAGTTTCCCTAATTAAAACGTGATGAAGACTTAGAGAGTCATGGGTCAGAGGCCCCAGGCAATGAACGAACTTGAACAGGAAGATCCGATACCGCAGGGCGATCTTGCTCTGCAAATAACCGCCCTCCCCCGCGAAACCAATGGCTTCGGCGATATTTTCGGTGGCTGGCTGGTCGCACAGATGGACCTGGCAGGCACTGCCATGGCCAGTAAAGTAGCAGGCGGTCGCGTGGCCACCGTAGCCATCGACCGTATGGCGTTTCTCGTGCCGGTCGCCGTGGGCGCGCAGCTGTCCTTTTATACGCAGACCCTGGAAATCGGCCGCAGCTCGATTCAGATGATGGTCGAGGTCTGGAGCGATGATCCGTTGTCCAGCGAATGGCGCAAGGTGACTGAAGCTGTACTCGTGTTCGTCGCGATCGACGGCAGTGGCCGCACCCGTTCGGTTCCGGCGCGGCGCTGAAACCGCCTGGCACTGCGCTCTTCGCACTTGGCAAGGCGCACTAAACTCATCAAGCTTGGCACAGTCTGATTCAGTCACTGTCCTTTGAGTGAGTACCCCTATGCCTACGCCAGAAGTCGAATCCATCCAGCTCGGTGAGCTCAATTGCTGGCGTATTCGCCACGGTCAGGCCGAACTGGTGGTTGCCCAACAGGGCGCGCACATCATCAGTTATCAAATCGACGGCGATCAGCCTTTGATCTGGTCCAACCCGGGCGCGGTGTTCAAGCACGGCAAGGCGATTCGTGGCGGTATGCCGATCTGCTGGCCGTGGTTCGGCAACTTTCAGCGCAACCCGCAAAGCGTGCAGGCCATGCGTCAAAGCAGCGAGCCGGCCAACGCCCACGGCGAGGTCCGCGCCATCGACTGGGAGTTGATGGGCATGGGCGAAGATGGCGATGCATTGATCGTCGAGTTCATTCAACCCAAAGCCGAAGGGCATCTGCCGGGCTGGCGGCACACCGTGGGCCTGAAGCTGCAGATCCGTCTGGATGCAGCGTTGAACGTCAGCCTGGTGAGCTTCAATGCGGGGCCGGAAGACGTCACCCTGAGCCAGGCGCTGCACAGTTATTTCGCGGTCAGCGATATCAAGCAGGTTCGCATCGAAGGCCTCGACGGCGTGAGCTACCTGAACACGCTGGAAAGCTGGGAGCAGCCGAACGTGCAGTCCGGGGACATCACGTTCAGCGGCGAGACGGACCGTATCTATCAGGATACGCCCGACCTGATTTCGGTGATTGACCCTGAGTGGAAGCGCAAGATCCAGATCCAGACCATCGGTTCGAACTCAGCGGTGGTGTGGAATCCATGGATCGAGAAGACCAAGACCTTCAACGACATGGAAGCCGATGGCTGGCAGAACATGGTGTGCGTCGAGACCGCAAACGTCATGACCGACATCGTGACCATCAAGCCGAATGACATGCACGTGATGAGCGTGAGTATCTGGGCTGAGCCGTTGGCCGACGCTTGATCAGCTATTGAACCCGCACACTTCTGTGGGAGTGAGCTTGCTCGCTCCCACAGGGTTGGGGTTTTATCGTGCCTCCGCGCCTAAGCCTTACAAATCCGCTTCAACCACCACACGCACCTTCGATGCATCCAGCGCATAAGCCGCATCAGCCAGATCGTTGCTGACTTTCTCGACCTTCAGCGTGCCGATGACCCACAACGGCGTGTAGATGTCCTCGATCTTCAGGCCTTTCGGGTAACGCACCAGCACCAGTTGGTTGGGTGGCGGCGGCGGCACGTGGATGCAGGCGCCCGGGTACGGCACCAGGAAAAACAGCGTGCTGTGCCCTTTGGCGTCGGTTTCCAGCGGCACCGGGTAACCGCCGAGGCGAATATTCTTGCCGTCCATGGCCGCAACCGTCTTGGTCGAATACATCACGGCTGGCAGGCCCTTGCTCTGCTTCAACCCACCCTTGCTGTCGAACGTTCCCTGGGCTTCCGGGGAGTTGTGATCGATTTCGGGCATGGCTTCGAGGGCTTTCTGGTCCGACTTGGGCATCAGTTCGAGCCAGTCGGTTTCCGGGAGATCGGCGGCGCGTGCCAGTCCACAGACCAGCAGCAGGGTAACGAAGAGGAGACGACGCATTTAGGTGCTCGGCATAGGGTTCAAAGTGCCGGGCATTCTAGCCCTCCGCGCGGCAATAGCGCAGAGGGCCAGACTCAGTTTCATTTCTTTTTGATCATGCCGTAGATCACCAGCAGGATGATCGCGCCAATCAGCGCGCCCAGGAAACCTGCGCCCTGGCCAGCCTGATAGATGCCCAGCGCCTGACCACCGTAGGTCGCGGCCAGCGAGCCGGCGATACCCAGGACAATGGTCATGATCCAGCCCATGCTGTCGTCGCCAGGCTTCAGAAAGCGAGCCAGCAGACCGACGATCAGGCCGATGAAGATGGTTCCGATGATTCCCATGCCATTTCCCTCTGTTTGAATGAATATGTCAAAGCCTAGTCGGCAATTGGCAACACGCTATCAGAGGGGGGCGGGGGATGAATGGTTCAACGCAATGAACGCTCAAAATGACTGTAGGAGAGAGCTTGCTCGCGATAGCAGTGGGTCAGCGACCTATTCGGTAACAGACAGAACGCTATCGCGAGCAAGCTCACTCCTACAGGGAATTGCCAGATCCAAGGTGGCGGCAACCGGGTAGCAGCGCCGGCGCTTGATCAGTTCTTGATCAACGCCTCAACCAACTTCACCTGGCGATCCAGCGTTGCGCGGTCCTTGCTGCGCACGGTGGCGTGACCCACCTTGCGGCCGGCCTTGAACGCCTTGCCATAGTGGTGCAGATGGCAGTCATCGATGGCAATGACCTTGTCCACCGCCGGGACTTCACCGATGAAGTTGAGCATCGCGCTCTCGCCGACTTTGGCCGTTGAGCCCAGCGGCAGACCAGCAACAGCGCGCAGGTGGTTTTCGAACTGGCTGCACTCGGCGCCTTCGGTGGTCCAGTGACCGGAGTTGTGAACACGCGGAGCGATTTCGTTGGCCTTCAGGCCACCGTCGACTTCGAAGAATTCGAATGCCAGCACGCCCACGTAATCCAGCTGCTTGAGCACGCGGCCGGCGTAGTCTTCGGCCAATGCCTGCAACGGGTGGTCGGTGCTGGCGATGGACAGGCGCAGGATGCCGCTGTCGTGCGTGTTGTGCACCAGCGGATAGAAACGGGTTTCACCGTCACGGGCACGCACGGCGATCAGCGAGACTTCGCCGGTGAACGGTACGAAGCCTTCCAGCAGGCAAGGCACGCTGCCCAGCTCGGCGAAGGTATCGACCACGTCTTCCGGTGTACGCAGGACTTTCTGGCCTTTGCCGTCGTAACCCAGCGTGCGGGTTTTCAGGACGGCGGGCAGGCCGATGCTGGCGACTGCGGCGTCCAGGTCTGCCTGAGACTGGATGTCGGCGAACGCAGGCGTCGGAATGCCCAGGTCCTTGAACATGCTCTTTTCGAACCAGCGATCGCGGGCGATTCGCAAGGCTTCGGCACTCGGATACACCGGTACGAACTGGGACAGGAAAGCGACGGTTTCAGCGGGCACGCTTTCGAACTCGAACGTCACCAGATCGACTTCATCGGCGAGTTGGCGCAGATGGTCCTGATCGCCGTAATCGGCACGCAGATGCTCGCCCAGTGCAGCGGCGCACGCGTCCGGAGCAGGGTCGAGAAACGCGAAGTTCATTCCCAGCGGAGTGCCCGCCAGTGCCAACATGCGGCCCAGCTGGCCGCCACCGATTACGCCGATCTTCATGAAAACCTCAGGCCTCGCGTGGGTCTGGATTGTCCAGAACGCTGTCTGTCTGCTCAGTGCGGAATTTTTTCAGCACTGCGTGGAATTGCGGGTGCTTGGCGCCCAGGATGCTGGCCGAGAGAAGCGCGGCGTTGATCGCGCCCGCCTTGCCGATGGCCAGGGTCGCGACCGGGATGCCCGCTGGCATCTGCACGATGGACAACAGCGAATCGACACCCGACAGCATCGAAGACTGCACCGGAACGCCCAACACGGGCAGGTGAGTCTTCGCAGCGCACATGCCAGGCAGGTGAGCAGCACCACCCGCACCGGCGATGATCACCTCGATGCCACGGCCTTCGGCCTCTTCGGCGTACTGGAACAGCAGGTCCGGCGTGCGGTGGGCCGAAACCACTTTGACTTCGTACGGAATGCCGAGCTTTTCAAGCATGTCGGCGGTGTGGCTAAGGGTGGACCAATCGGACTTGGAGCCCATGATCACGCCAACCAGTGCGCTCATCGTCGTGCCTCTTCATCGGGCGCCCGCAGGCGCGTCTAAAAACAACAAGCCACGCGGGAAGACCGGCGTGGCTTGTCGTACGAATTATGACCAGTCGAACCGGCCAAAGGCCGCGCAGTATACCGCAAAGAGTGCGGTTTAACAGAACGCTGACGACCTCCTGTCAGCCGCGCTGTTTTCGCTGCCAAGCCCCGGGTTTACTGACCTCAAGGTCAAGCGCCAGTCTGTGCGGCGCCCCCTTCAAGCTTCCGCCACAGCAACCGCACATTGGCCTTGCGCACCAGCGCGCAGCGATACAGGCGGATCTCAAGCGGCACGTGCCATTGAGGCCCGCCACACACGACCAGTTCACCTCGCTCCAGCTCGGCCGCGACACTGAGCCGAGGCACCCAGGCGATGCCCAACCCTTGCAGCGCCATGCCCTTGAGGCTGTCGGCCATAGCGGTCTCATAGACGGTGGTGAAACGCAGATTGCGCTGACGCAACAGCAGATTCACCGAACGTCCCAGAAAGGCACCTGCGCTGTAGGCCAGCAAGGGGACGCTGTTTTCACCTTCGAGATCGAATAACGGACTGCCTTGCGCGTCCGCAGAGCACACCGGCAGCATTTCAGTCATGCCCAGATGCAGCGACGGGAAGATTTCCGCATCCATCTGCAGCGCTGCGTCCGGGTCATAAAACGCGAGCATCAGGTCGCAGCCGCCTTCACGCAATGCATGCACCGCGTCACCCACGTTGGTGGCGACCAGACGGGTGGCGATGTTCAGGCCTTCGTTGCGCAGTTGCGCGATCCAGCGCGGGAAGAAACTCAAGGCCAGCGAATGCGCGGCCGCAATCTGCATGACCTCGCCCTGCCCGCTTTCAAGATGATGCAGATGGCGCAGCACTTCGCCCAACTGATCGACCACCGTCCGCGCCGTCACCAGAAACAGCTGCCCCGCCGCCGTCAGCTCGATGGGCGTGCGCGAGCGGTTGACCAGCGTCAGACCGAGCGCGGCTTCAAGGCTGCGAATCCGTCGACTGAAGGCCGGCTGCGTGACGAACCGCCGCTCCGCCGCCTGGGAGAAGCTGCGGGTTGCGGCCAGCGCGCTGAAGTCTTCCAGCCATTTGCTTTCCAGGTTCATGGTGTTCTCCGCCATTGGGAGCCAGGTTGAGGTTTCAACTGTAGGAGCGTGGCTTGTCCCGCGATCTGGCGCGCAGCGGCAGCAATCACCGAGAACACGATTTGTCTGGCGCACTGCATTCGCCGGAATCACGAATGCTGCGCAGCCGATCGCAGGACAAGCCACGCTCCTACAGAGTGATCTGCGGAGCCGTTCACACGCTCTTCACAATCCGAACGTCACATCAACATTATGCCGTTTGTGCATAGGCTAGCGCTTAACAGCATTGGTTCGCAATCGGCCACAGGCCTAGTATTAAAGGCGTTCCGGCTTAGTCCGTGCCTCTCTTGAGACTTTCTCTATCATGTCCTCCGCTGCATCATTTCGCATCGAAAAAGACCTGCTTGGCGTCCTCGAAGTACCCGCTGAAGCGTATTACGGCATTCAAACGTTGCGCGCCGTGCACAACTTCCGGCTCTCCGGCGTCCCGATCGCTCACTACCCGAAACTGGTTGTCGGCCTGGCCATGGTCAAGCAAGCGGCCGCCGATGCGAACCATCAGCTCGGTCACCTGAGCAGCGAGAAGCACGCGGCCATCAGCGAAGCCTGCGCACGTCTGATTCGCGGCGACTTCCATGAGCAGTTCGTCGTCGACATGATCCAGGGTGGCGCCGGTACGTCCACCAACATGAACGCCAACGAAGTCATCGCCAACATCGCGCTTGAAGCGATGGGCCATGAGAAAGGCGAATACAAATACCTGCACCCGAACAACGACGTGAACATGGCGCAGTCGACCAACGACGCTTACCCGACAGCCATCCGCCTGGGTCTGCTGTTGGGTCACGACGCCCTGCTCGCCAGCCTCGACAGCCTGATTCAAGCCTTCGCGGCCAAGGGCCAGGAGTTCAACCACGTTCTGAAAATGGGCCGTACCCAATTGCAGGACGCTGTGCCGATGACCCTCGGCCAGGAATTCCGCGCCTTCGCCACCACACTGACCGAAGACCTCAACCGCCTGCGCAGCCTGGCACCTGAGCTGTTGACCGAAGTGAACCTGGGCGGAACCGCCATCGGCACCGGCATCAACGCAGACCCTGGTTATCAGCATCTGGCGGTTGAGCGCCTGGCGATCATCAGCGGCCAGCCTTTGGTTCCGGCGGCCGACCTGATCGAAGCCACCTCTGACATGGGCGCCTTCGTGCTGTTCTCCGGCATGCTCAAACGCACAGCGGTCAAGCTGTCGAAGATCTGCAACGACCTGCGCCTGCTGTCCAGCGGTCCGCGTACCGGCATCAACGAGATCAATTTGCCAGCGCGTCAGCCGGGCAGTTCGATCATGCCGGGCAAGGTGAACCCGGTGATTCCGGAGGCCGTGAACATGTGCGCCTTCGAAATCATGGGCAACGATTTGGCGCTGACCATTGCGGCCGAAGGCGGCCAGCTGCAGCTGAACGTGATGGAGCCGCTGATCGCCTACAAGATCTTCGACTCGATCCGTCTGCTGCAACGCGCCATGGACATGCTGCGCGAGCACTGCATCGTCGGCATCACCGCCAACGAACAGCGTTGCCGCGAACTGGTCGAGCACTCGATCGGCCTGGTCACCGCGCTGAACCCTTACATCGGTTACGAAAACGCTACCCGTATCGCCCGCGTCGCCCTGGAAACAGGCCGTGGCGTACTGGAGTTGGTGCGTGAGGAAGGCTTGCTCGACGACGTGATGCTCGCCGACATCCTGCGCCCCGAAAACATGATTGCTCCACGATTGGTGCCGCTGAAGGCCTGATCACCGGAGCTCCCGCTTCACCTGCAAGACGATCACCAGGCTGAGGGCCTAGACACCCCTCACCCTTTTGAGGGCCGGAAGCTAACCCTTTCAGGCCCTTTTTTTTGCCCGGAATTATTTCGATTTGAGGTGAGTCACACCGATGTTTGCGCCTATTCCGATCTTGTAGGAACACCCGCAATTCGAAAGCAGGAAACCGAATAAAGACTCCAATAACGCGTACCGGTATAGTGCGCCCCCTCTAAAAAAGCGAGGAATACACATGCTTGAAGTCATCAACGACTTCCTCTCGGGAAAACTGCTGATCGTGCTCATCGTCGGGCTCGGTGGATATTTCACGATTCGCTCGCGTTTCGTTCAGTTACGTCACTTTTTTCATATGTTCGCGGTATTTCGCGACAGCCTGCGCAGCAGCTCGGGCCAACTCAGTTCGTTTCAGGCGCTGATGCTCAGCCTCGCCGGACGCGTGGGTGCGGGCAACATCGCCGGTGTCGGCATCGCCGTGACCCTTGGTGGGCCGGGTGCCGTGTTCTGGATGTGGGTGACGGCCCTGGTCGGCATGGCCAGCAGCTTCTTTGAATGCTCCCTTGGCCAGCTGTACAAACGCTGCGACGCCGAAGGCCAGTATCGCGGCGGTCCGTCGTATTACATGCAATACGGCCTGGGCAAACGCTGGCTGGGCATGGTCATGGCGGTGTTGCTGCTGGTGACCTTCGGTTTTGCCTTCAACGGTTTGCAATCCCACGCCGTGACCCACTCGCTCAACGATGCGTTCGGTGTGTCGCCCGGGTACGCCGGTGTGGGTCTGGCAGTGCTGTTGGGTCTGGTGTTCGTCGGCGGTATCAAGCGCATTGCAGCGGTTGCGGACCTGCTGGTGCCCATCAAGACGCTGGTGTACATCGCAGTCACGATTTACGTCATTGCCGTGCAGTTCGAGCAGGTTCCCCACATGCTGATGACCATCGTCAAAAGCGCGTTCGGGATGGACGAAGTCTTTGGCGGCCTGATCGGCAGCGCCATCGTGATGGGCGTGAAACGCGGTGTGTTCGCCAACGAAGCCGGGCTGGGCAGCGCGCCCAACGTGGCGGCAGTCGCCGAGGTTCAACACCCGATCGCGCAAGGCGTTGTTCAGGCGTTCAGCGTGTTCCTCGATACCTTCGTGATCTGCACCTGCACCGCGCTGCTGATTCTGCTCTCCGGCTTCTATACCCCGGGCTTCGAAGGAGACGGCATCGCCCTGACTCAAAACTCGCTGGCGGCTGTGGTGGGTGATTGGGGCAAGCTGTTCATCAGCGTGGCACTGGCGTTGTTCGTGTTCACCTCGATCCTCTACAACTACTATCTGGGTGAAAACAGCCTGCGCTTCCTGATTGGCGAAAGCCGCAAGGCGCTGATCAGCTACCGCGCGCTGGTGCTGGCGCTGATCCTGTGGGGCGCCGTGGAAGATCTGGGCACCGTCTTCGCCTTTGCCGACATCACCATGACCCTGCTGGCGTTCGTCAACTTGATCGCCCTGGCCATGCTGTTCAAGATTGGTTTGCGCCTGTTGAATGACTACGATGCACAGCGCAAGGCGGGTATCGACACGCCAGTGTTCGACTCCAGTCAGTTCCCTGATCTGGATCTGGACCTTAAGGCGTGGCCGAAACAAGGTCATCAACAGCCTGCTGCGACGCCTGCACCGGCCAGTGGCAAACCAGTGGTCGACACCCCTTAATCACCAGAACGTCAGTCCAGGGAGACAGGCATGAACCGCGAACACCACTCACCGGCCACGCAAGTCATGGTGCTCTACACCGGCGGAACCATCGGCATGCAGGCCAGCGGGAACGGCCTCGCACCTGCTTCGGGTTTCGAGGCTCGCATGGCCGAGCAGTTGGTGGGCCAGCCGGCACTGGTCGTGCCGAAGTGGAAATTTCGCGAGATGTCTCCGCTGATCGACAGCGCCAACATGACGCCGCAGTACTGGCAGCGTCTGCGCGAGGCGGTGGTCGATGCCATTGAGGTGAAGGGCTGCGATGCCGTGCTGATCCTGCATGGCACCGACACCCTCGCCTACAGCGCAGCCGCCATGAGCTTTCAGCTATTAGGGCTGAATGCCCCCGTGGTGTTCACCGGCTCGATGTTGCCAGCGGGTGTGCCGGACAGCGATGCCTGGGAAAACGTCAATGGCGCGTTGCAGGCGTTGGGCAACGGCCTGTCGACAGGCGTCCACCTGTATTTCCACGGCGAACTTTTGCAGCCTACCCGATGCGCGAAAATCCGCAGCTTCGGCCGCAATCCCTTCGCGGCACTGCATCGAGCACGGGGCGGTGAAGCGGCTTCCACGCTGCCAACCGCACTGGATTATCGCCAGCCTAAACAACTGGCCAACGTCGCCGTTATGCCGCTGTTTCCGGGCATCGGCGCCCCCCAACTGGACGGTCTGATCAACAGCGGCATCCAGGGTCTGATCCTTGAGTGCTTCGGCAGCGGCACCGGCCCCAGCGACAACCCTGCGTTTCTGGAAAGCCTTCAGCGGGCCCGTGACAAAGGCATCTGCGTCGTCGCCATCACTCAATGCCATGAAGGCGGCGTAGAGCTGGATGTCTACGAAGCGGGCAGCCGCCTGCGCGATGTCGGCGTGCTGTCCGGCGGCGGCATGACCCGCGAAGCTGCCTTCGGCAAACTGCACGCACTGCTTGGCGCAGGGTTGGCGCAAGACGAAGTGCGACGGCTGGTTGAGCTGGATGTGTGTGGGGAGTTGTTCTAGCCCCGCCCCACCTCAGATGATTGATTGCAGACCTTTGTCTGCGATCACATTCAGAAGCTTCAGAGCCGGACCCGCAGGTCGGCTCTCGCCCTGTTCCCATTTGCGAATAGTCGACGCGGTAGTGTTCAAATGAAGTGCGAAAACCGGCTGGCTGAAATTCAATGTTAGCCTGAGATTCCGGATATCTGCCGCACTGAGCTCCCGGACCGGTGTCGGGCAGATTGCTTCGAACTCGCGCATCGTAACCTTGCTTACCACGCCCGCCTGATGAAGATCAGACAAATCGGCACGGAGCGACTCGATGATCTTACTGGTCAAACCTACCTCCTTTTGAATGCGCGCTCGCGTAAACATACCCGTAACGGGCATAAATTGCATTCCTGGACTGTTACGACTGCTTCGCAGCCGATCGCGAGCAAGCTGCGCTCCTACGCCTCCGGCAGAAGCGGAGATACGTCGCGCTTGCTTTGATTCTGGTCGCAGGCCGTGGGAGCGCAGCTTGCTCGCGATTGACCGCGCAGCGGTCACAAACCCGAACGACTCGATATTCGCATCTAGCCTGTTTGACGGCACACCTCTTGCTGCCCTTTCCGATCAAAAAACAATCGGAACACGCTCATGCTTCATTCGCACCTCACCACACTCAACGCCGTTTCGCTGGTGCTCGATACCTTCGCGGCTGAGGGCTGGGGGAGCGAGGCGTTGCTGGCCGGGAGCGGGATTACCGAGGCGGACTTGAAGCGGCCGGACATCCGCATCACGACGTTTCAGGAGATGCAGGTCTGCGCCAACGCTGTTGCGCTGCGCAGGGACATCGGCCTGCCGCTCGGACGGCGTATGCATGTGTCGTCCTACGGGATTCTTGGTTACGCCCTGCTCACCAGTGGCACTTTCGGTGACGCTTTGCGGCTGGCGCTGGAGTATCCGGCGCTGCTAGGCACGTTGTTCGAGTTACAGCTGATCGAAGACGGGGACTGCATCTGGTTCAGCGCCAGCGACTACCGTGATGACGAGGGTCTGCGGGTGTTCAATGCCGAGCTGTGCATGGCGTCGCTGAAGGTGATTTGCGATGACCTGCTGGGCAAGCCGCTGCCGCTGCTGGGCGCTCGCTTCGCTCATGACGCGCCAGATTATCAGGCCAGCTACCGGGAGAGCTTTGCCTGTCCGCTGCACTTCAACGCTGACGACAACGCCTTTGCGTTCGACAAACGCTGGCTCGACCAGCCACTCACCCTCGCTGACCCCGTCACCCATCGCGACATGCGTGAGCGCTGCCGTCGTCAAAACATCGAGTTCACCGGGCGTCAGGCCTGGCTGGGCCGAATTCGTCATTTGCTCGCCGGGCAGCTCGACCAGACGCCGAGTCTGGGCATGCTTGCGCAACGAATGAACTGCTCCGAACGCACCTTGCGCCGTCATCTTCAGGCCACGGGCAGCAGCTACCAACAGCTGCTGGACGAGCTACGCTTCGAACGCGCCAAGCAATTGCTACAGAACGAGCAGTTGCCGATTCATCGCATCGCTGAAGCGTTGGGATTCAGCGAAACCGCGAGCTTTCGTCATGCATTCATACGCTGGAGCGGCGTGGCGCCAAGCCAGTTTCGGGTGTGAGTGCCGTTCTCCCTGTCACCTGTGGAGTGAGCTTGCTCACGAAAGCGTTCGTACACCCGACAATTCTTCAGTGAATAGACTTCAGTCTTCGCGAGCAAGCTCGCTCCCACCGAGAACATTGCAATCCGTACCGGCCAGGACGCCTCGAAAGAGAGCATCTCGCCTCATTTAGGGGCGATTTACGGACAGCTTTTATGGCCGTAATAATCCCCTTTTGGCCGTTTCCGTCGTTCTCCGAAAAGCCTTCCGCTACAAGAATGTCGGACAACTTAAGCCCCAAGAGAACAAGAAAATGCTGACGATCTATTCAGACAATCACCATTTGCACCACGGCCGCTGCGAGTTGATCGACGGTAAGCTGATGCCCTGCTTCGAGATGCCGTCGCGGGCCGATCACGTGTTGCAGCGGGTCAAGAATCGCGAAATCGGTGCCGTAGAAGGCCCGCAGGATTTCGGCATCGCGCCAATCGAACGCGTTCACACCCAAGCGTTTCTGGAATTCTTCAAAGGCGCCTGGGCCCGCTGGGCCGAAACTAACCCCGAAGGCGATCTGCTGCCGTACACCTGGCCCGCGCGAACGCTGCGGTCGGTCATCCCGACCAGCCTGCACGGCCAGTTGGGCTATTACACCTTCGACGCAGGCGCCCCGATTACCGCAGGCACATGGCAAGCCGCTTACAGCGCAGCCCAAGTCGCCCTCACCGCCCAAGCTGCGATTCAGAACGGCGCACGCAGCGCGTTCGCCTTGTGCCGTCCGCCGGGGCACCACGCTGCCAGCGATGTCATGGGCGGCTATTGCTACCTGAACAACGCAGCCATCGCGGCTCAGGCCTTCCTCGACCAAGGCCACAAAAAGGTGGCGATTCTTGATGTGGACTACCACCACGGCAACGGCACCCAGTCGATCTTCTACACGCGCAGCGACGTGCTGTTCACTTCCATTCATGGCCACCCGGAAGCGGAATTTCCGTTCTTTCTCGGCTATGAGGACGAGCTGGGTGAAGGCGCTGGGGAAGGCTTCAACTTCAATTATCCACTGGCGGCCGGTAGCGACTGGACACAATGGAGCGCGGCGCTGGAGCAGGCGTGCGGCGAGATCGAACGCTACGGCGCAGACGTCATCGTGGTGTCGCTGGGCGTGGACACCTACAAGGACGACCCCATCTCGCAATTCAAGCTCGACAGCCCGGATTACCTGAGCATGGGCGAGCGCATCGCGCGCCTGGGCAAGCCCACGCTGTTCGTGATGGAAGGCGGCTACGCCGTTGAAGAAATCGGCATCAATGCCGTGAACGTGCTGGAAGGTTTCGAACGCGTCTGACCCTCTACCTTCGAACAAGAGAGACAACGATGAACAGACTCAAGCGCTTTATCGCCTCGACGCTCCTGGCCACATCCGGCGTAGCCATGCTCGGCGCGGCACACGCCGACGAGCCAAAGACCCTGCGCGTCTACAACTGGTTCGACTACATCACGCCGCAGACCCTGGAAAACTTCAAGAAAGACACCAAGATCCCGCTCATCTACGACATCTTCGACACCAACGAAGCACTGGAAGCCAAGCTGCTGACCGGTAACTCGGGCTATGACGTCGTGGTGCCGTCCAACGTGTTTCTGGCCAAGCAGATCGAGGCGGGCGTGTTTCAACCCTTGGACAAGTCCAAGCTGACCAACTATTCGCACCTTGATCCCAAGCTGATGAAGCTGCTGGAAGCCAACGATCCAGGCAACAAATTCGCTGTGCCGTACATGTACGGCACCATCCTGATCGGCTTCAACCCGGACAAGGTTAAGGCCGCGCTGGGCGACAACGCGCCGGTGGACAGCTGGGACCTGATCTTCAAGGAAGAAAACATCAGCAAACTGAAGCAGTGCGGCGTGACGCTGCTCGACTCCCCTTCAGAAATTCTGCCATTGGCCTTGCAGCATCTGGGGCTGGATCCCAACAGCAAGAATCCAAAGGACTACGACAAGGCAGAAGCCTTGCTGATGAAGATCCGTCCGTACATCACCTACTTCCACTCCTCGAAGTACATGGCCGACATCGCCAACGGCGACATCTGCGTGGCCGTGGGTTATTCGGGCAGCTTCTCGCAAGCGGCCAATCGCGCGAAGGAAGCCAAGAACGGGGTCGTGGTGGACATGCGCCTGCCGAAAGAAGGTGCGCCGATCTGGTTCGACATGCTGGCGATTCCGAAAGGCGCCAAGGATGTGGAAGATGCCCACACGTTCATCAACTACCTGTTGCAACCGAAGGTGATCGCGCCGATCAGCGACTTTGTCGGGTACCCGAACCCGAACAAGGACGCGACCGAAATGGTTGACCCTGCCATCCGCAACAACCCGAACCTGTACCCGACCGCCGACGCCATGAAAACGCTGTATACGCTGACGCCGCTGCCGCGTGATGCCGAACGCGCACGGACGCGGGTGTGGACCAAGATCAAATCGGGTACCTGAATGTCCTGTAGGAGCGCGCTTGCCCGCGAATGCGTCGTGTCAAACACACAGCTGAAACTGACACGACGCCATCGCGGGCAAGCGCGCTCCTACAGACTGTTTGATCGTGCCAAGACGCCGAGCTTCCATGGGGTGACGCCGAGCGTCACAGACGGCATTACCACGTGGAGCGTGGGAACGATCGGACAGCTTGCAGCTTAACGCTGCTTCTCAGTGGCATCGCGCAGCATGGAATTCAGGTTCCCCGAGATGTTGTCGCACAGCGCCTTCATCTGAATCTCGTGTTCAGACGCCTTGAACGGGCTTTGCAGGTCGGTGCCGATCTTCTCGATGGCCAGCAGCATGAAGCCCACGACTGTCGACGCCAACGGCGTGAACCAGCCCAACGTTTCCACCAGGCCGATCGGTACGATGATGCAGAACAAGGTGATGAACAGCCGTGGAAAGGTCACGTACGGGTAAGGCAGTGGCGTGTTGGCGATCCGCTCCATGCCGCCCTGGCAATTGGAGATCTCAACCAGCGTCGCCTCCAGCCGCTCCAGACGAATGCTGTCCAGACGGCCAGCCTTGTACTCCGCCGCGATGATCGCGGCAGACTCATTAAGGATGTCGTTTGGAAAGTTATTGGTGCGCTTACGACGCTCGTATTCCTCCCGAGGAATCATCGCGGTCACGTCTTCCCCGCAATCGCTTCCCTTCAAGTGCGCCGACAGGCATTCCACGTAGGCCACATGCCGACGCAGCAGCACGCCTTTGACCGGATTCAGCTCACCTTCGTCGTCGATCAGCGTCAGCACCTGTCGGGCGAAACTGCGAGAGTTGTTGACCAGGCCACCCCATAACGTGCGCGCTTCCCACCAGCGGTTATACGCACTGGAGTTGCGAAAGCTGGTCAGCACCACCAATGCCGAACCGAGCAGCGTCAGCGGCATCGACGGCAGGGTGATCTTGCGCTCCAGGTAGAGCATGAAATCGACTGTGACAATCACATCCCAGATCAACAGCCAGAACAACGACCAACCGATGTAGGTGAAGGTCCTGATCATGGCCCGGTATTTCTTGATGATCGTTTCCTGCAAAAGCCACCCCCGTCTGTCATTTCATCGGTCAAGCCACACGCGCTGACCTCAAGGCCATTCGAATGCAGATAGCTTGCTTGGTTCGCGACTGAAACATTTCAGCGATAAATCGTTCGCCCCGGTCGGGTGACAGAGATTTCATGGAACGAACCCGCCGCGCGCGTGCTCAACACCTATCTGGATGCTTCAGCCACTTGTCACGAGGAGAATGTAATGGGCTCGTCTTCAACCTCTCACTCCATCGAAGAACACAGCGAACGCGACCAACTGACCATCAACACCATTCGCACCCTGGCGATGGATGCCGTGCAGAAGGCCAACTCGGGTCATCCCGGCACACCCATGGCGCTGGCGCCGGTCGGCTACACCCTGTGGAAAGATTTCCTGCGCTATCACCCGGAACATCCTGACTGGCCAAACCGCGACCGCTTCGTGCTGTCGGTGGGTCATGCTTCGATGCTCCTGTATTCGCTGCTGCACCTGGCGGGCGTGGTCGAGATCGATGAGCACGGCACACCCTCCGGTAAACCTGCGGTGAGCCTGGAAGACATCAAACAGTTCCGCCAGATGGACTCCAAGACCCCAGGCCATCCGGAATACCGCATGACCACAGGCGTCGAGACCACGACAGGTCCGCTGGGCCAAGGCTGCGCCAACAGCGTGGGCATGGCGATGGCCGAGCGCTGGCTGGGCGAGCGATTCAACAAACCGGGCGCCACGCTGTTCGATTACAACGTTTACGTCCTGTGCGGCGACGGCGACATGATGGAAGGCGTGACCGCAGAAGCGGCTTCACTGGCCGGTCACCTCAAGCTGTCGAACCTGTGCTGGATCTACGACAACAACACCATCAGCATCGAAGGCCACACAGAGCTGGCCTACAGCGACGATCCGCAGAAGCGTTTCGAAGGCTACGGCTGGAAAACCCTGCATGTGAAAGACGCCAACGAAGCTGCGGCGCTGGCCAAGGCCATTCAGACCTTCCAGCAGACCGACGATGCACCGACCCTGATCGTGGTCGACAGCGTGATCGGTTATGGCTCGCCGAACAAACACAACACTGCATCGGCGCACGGGGAACCGCTGGGCGAAGATGAAATCAAGCTGACCAAAAAAGCGTACGGCTGGGATGAAAACAGTAGCTTCCTGGTGCCCGACGAAGCGCGTCATTACTTGCGCGATGCGCTGCTGAGCCGCAACGGCGGCGATTACGATGCCTGGCAAGAAACCTTCGCCCGCTTTGAGAAAGATCAGCCGGCACTGGCCGACGAGCTCAAACGCATGCGCGCGGGCGAGATGCCCGAGGGCTGGCGCAACACCGCGGTCAGTTTCGACGCTGACGCCAAAGGGATCGCTACACGCGCGTCGGGCGGCAAAGTCCTCAACGGTTTCGCGCAGCAGATTCCCTGGCTGATTGGCGGTTCGGCGGACCTGTCGCCTTCCACCAAAACCAATCTGACGTTTGAGGGCGCCGGCAGCTTCGAAGCAGGCAGTTACGGCGGCCGCAACTTGCATTTCGGCATCCGCGAACACGCCATGGGCTCGATTGCCAACGGTCTGGCGCTGTCCTACATCCGGCCATACACGTCGACCTTCCTGGTCTTCAGCGACTACATGAAGCCGCCGATTCGTCTGGCCTCGATCATGGAGCTGCCAGTGGTGTTCGTTTTCACCCACGACTCCATTGGTGTCGGCGAAGACGGTCCAACTCACCAGCCTATCGAGCACCTCACGCAGCTGCGTGCCACGCCCGGTTTGCTGACGTTGCGTCCGGGTGACGCCAACGAAACCGCAGAAGCCTGGAAAGTCGCGCTGGCGCAAACCCATCGCCCCAGCTGCTTGGTGCTTTCCCGCCAGCCGATGCCGACCCTGGACCGCTCGATTTACGCCAGCGCCGAAAACGTCGCCAAAGGCGCCTATGTGCTGGCCGATGCGGTGAAAGGCAAAGTGGACGTGATCCTGATCGCCACGGGCAGCGAGGTGGGCATGACCGTCGAGGCGTTCGAAAAACTGAAGGCTGACGGTGTGGCGGCGCGCGTGGTGTCGATGCCGAGCTGGGAGCTGTTCGAGGATCAGGACAAGGCTTACCGCGACAGCGTATTCCCGCCAAATGTGAAGGCATGTGTGGTCGTAGAACAGGCCGGCCCCGTGGGTTGGGACCGTTACGTCGGTCAGACGGGGGCGAAGATTGTGATGAACACCTTCGGCGCGTCCGCCCCGATCGAGAAGCTGCAGGCGAAGTTCGGGTTTAATGCCGAAAACATCGCGAAGGTGGCGAAGGAGCAGATCGGCCAGTAATCAGGCCCTGTAGGAGCGCGCTTGCCCGCGAATATCGCCGTACAGGCGATGGATATCCGTCGGCTGTACCGGCCTCTTCGTGAGCAAGCTCACTCCCACATTTGAAGCGTCTAACGACCTTAAATCAGCAGCCGCTCAACACAACCGGGCGACGCTCGCCTTCAAAGAAGAACGGGCGAATCCGCACACCCACGGCGTTACCCGCAAACGCTGCAATCAGCCACAGCCAGCCATGCAGGCTGCCCGACGCGATACCGCTGAAGTAGGCGCCAATGTTGCAGCCATACGCCAAGCGAGACCCGTAGCCCAGCAGCAAACCGCCGATCACCGCCGCTATCAGCGAACGGGTCGGAATCTTCAGGCTTGGCGAGAAGCGTCCTGCAAGCCCCGCCGCCACTGCCGCACCCAGCATGATGCCGATGTCCATGACGGTCGTGATGTCTTCCCACACCGGCGCGGCCAGCGCTTTGGCGTTGGCGGGCATCTGCCAGAACACCCAGCTGTCGACATCAACGCCCAGACTGCTGGCGACTTTCGCGCCCCACAGGGCGAACGCCGAGGTGATCCCCCAAGGACGGCCAGCCAGCGCCAGCGTGGCATAGTTGAGCAACGCCAGGGCAACGGCGCCCCACACTAAAGGCCATGGACCACGCAGAAAACGACGCAGCCCCACGTGCTCGCTGGTGACTGCGGCTTCCAGCTCGCCATGGCGGCGCTTTTCCAGCTTGATGGTGACCAGCGCAATCACGGCGAACAGCGCCAGGCTCATGATCAGGGCAGGGATCACGCCGAAGGTTTTGACGATGGAGGTTGCCGGGAACGAGGGCAGCGAGAACCACCACTCGGCGTGATGGGTCGCCACCACCGAACCGATGATGAAGAACAGCAGCGTCACCAGCATCCGCGCGTTACCGCCGCCCACGGTGAACAACGTGCCCGATGCACAACCACCTCCCATCTGCATGCCGATGCCAAAGATGAACGCGCCGAAGACCACGGAAACACCGGCTGGCGCCACCAGTCCGGTGACCGGTGTGCCAAACAATGTGCCCGCGCCCAAGGCCGGGAAGAACAAAACGACAGCGATGGCCAGCATCACCATCTGCGCGCGCAGACCTGCGCCGCGACGCTCATTGATGAACACCCGCCAGGCGGACGTGAAGCCAAACGCCGCGTGATACAGCGTCAGGCCCAGCGCAGCGCCAACGATCAACAGCAACACTTGCTTGCCGCCGACAGCGGACTGAAGAAACAAAGCGCCGACTACCAATAAAACGAAGGCGATCAACGGCGTGCCGAACTTGCGTTCTGGCGACGCGGAGAGAGGAAGACTCATGGACGTATCTCAGGGAATGGTTGCAATGGGCGCGAGTATAACCCCGGAAATGCTGGGGTGCGGAGAGATCCACGCCCCTGTAGGAGCGAGCTTGCTCGCGATCGCGGTGGGTCAGCACAAGATAAGGCGACTGAAATAACGCAATCGCGGGCAAGCGCGCTCCTACAGGTGAGGTGCGCATCTCACAGCCACACATCACGCAGCCTTTCCAGCGCCGACGCGATATCCGCCTCCGGCACCGCCGCAAATCCCAGCACCAGCCCCGCCCGGTTATCCACAGGCGTGTCGGAGTCCGGTAGCCAGTAATCGCTCAACGGTGCCACCTCAACGCCGACGCTTTCTGCCTTCGCCACCAGTTCCTGCTCACGGGCGTGGCTTTCGACTGCAACCGACACGTGCAAGCCCGCCAACGGTTTTGGCATCGGACTGCAACCACGCAGGTCCTCAGGCCAGCCTGCCAGCAACGCATCACGTCGACTCAATGCCGCGCGACGCATGCGCCGGATGTGCCGTTGAAAGTGGCCCGATGCAATGAATTCGGCCATGACCGCCTGAGTGCCGATCTCCGAATGCCGCATATCCAAGGCTCGGCGCTGGCTGAAGGGCTTGACCAGATTGCGCGGCAGCACCAGATACCCCAGACGCAACGCCGGAAAAGCGACCTTGCCGAAGGTCCCGACGTAGAGCACGCGGCCATGTCGATCCAGCGCTGCCAGCGGTGCTAAAGGCGCGCCGCTGTAACGGTATTCGCCATCGTAATCGTCCTCGACGATCCAGCCCTGCGTCCGATCAGCCCACGCCAGCAGATCCAGGCGGCGCGCCAGACTCATGGTGACGCCCAACGGGTATTGATGCGACGGCGTCACGTACGCCAGCTTGCAACCGCTGTCGTTCGAATTCGGGCACCGCATGCCTTCGGTGTCCACCGACATTCCGTGCAATTTCGCGCCGGCGACCGCAAACGCGTGGGCCGCTGCGCGATACCCGGGATTCTCAATCGCGACCCCGTCGCCGTCGTTCAACAGCAACTGTGCACAAAGGGCAATCGCCTGCTGAGCCCCACTGGTGATCACAATTTGTTCAGGCGCACACTGCAAGTCACGAGATGTTCTTAAATACACCGAGATCAGTTCACGCAACCGCCACTCACCTGCCGGGTCGCCATACCCCAACTGATGCAAACCCGGCTTTCGCCAGAAAGCCGCGTGGAGCTTGCCCCACACGTCAAAAGGGAACAGATCGAAAGCCGGAATACCCACGCGAAAAGCGCGGGGTAAACCGGTTTTGTGAGCACTCAAATGGTGCCGTTCCAGCAGGTTTATGGAAGTGCTGTGGATAACTTTACTGGATAAATCACCAGCATGATTTGGCGATTTTGTGGATAAAGCTGTTGATAAGCCTGGTGATAACCCTGTGGACATTTTTGTGGATAGTTTTTTTGCCAGCGCCGATTTTTCCGGTAATTGTGCAACATAGGTGCCGTCACCAATGCGGCCATCGGTGAAGCCTTCGGCGTAAAGCTGGTCGTAGGCGCGCATCACGCTGTTGCGGGAAATGGATAACGAAGTCGCCAGATCGCGGCTCGCGGGCAGACGCGTTCCGCTGCTCAAACGCCCGTCGAGAATGCGCTCACGCAGGGCCTGATACAGCTGACGGCTCAGGCCTTGGCGGCGGTCCAGTTCGATACCGGCGAAATCAAAGGTCAATGAGGGCGTGGCGACAGGCATCGAATTGGTCCTATGAAATTGACCATTAATGGTTCTTACAACAGACCAATAGGCTGCCTAGGATTAAGCCAATCGCCAAGGAAAATCTCATGTACACACCCAGCTATTTCAACGATGAAGATCTCGCCAGTCTGCACCGTCAGATCGACGGCGCGCGCCTGGCAACCTTGGTCACCTCCGACGAAAACGGCCTGCAAGCCAGCCACGTCCCGCTGCTGCTCGATCCCACTAAGGGCACCCACGGCGTGTTGACTGGCCATTTGGCCAAAGCCAACCCGCAGTGGAAAACGCTGGCGCTGGGCACTCAGGTGTTGGTGATCTTTCAAGGTCCCGATGCCTACGTCAGTCCTTCTTTCTACGCCGCCAAAGCCGAACACGGCAAAGTCGTACCGACCTGGAATTACCTGGCTGTCCACGCTTACGGCCGCGCTGAGGTCTTCACCGATCCCGAGCGTCTGCTTGGCGTGGTCAGCGGTCTGACCGACAAACACGAGGCGGCTCGCGCCAAGCCTTGGGCCGTGAGCGACGCTCCGGACGACTACATTCAGAAAATGCTCAACGGCATCGTCGGCTTTGCCATTCCCATCGAACGCCTGGAAGGTAAGCGCAAGCTCAACCAGAACCGCAGCGCCGAAGACATCGCCGGCGTCAGCAAAGGCCTGGCGACCAGTCAGGATCAAAACGACCAGGAAATCGCTCGCTTGATGAGCCAAGGAGAAACCCGTGTCTGACGTCGAAATCCGTCCCGTCACCGCCGCCGACCATGACGCCTGGTTGCCGCTGTGGAAGGCCTACCTGACGTTCTATAAAACCGAACTGCCGGACGCCGTGACTGAGAGCACCTGGCAGCGTTTTCTCGACAGCAATGAACCCACCCATGCGGCGCTCGCCTGGGAAGACGGCAAAGCCGTCGGCATGGTGCATTTCATCTTTCATCGCTCGAACTGGAGCATCAACTACTCCTGCTACCTCCAGGATTTGCTGGTCGTCCCCGAGCAACGCGGCACAGGCGTCGGTCGCAAGCTGATCGAATACGTGTACGTCGCGGCCAAAAAAGGCGGGGCCGACAAGGTCCACTGGCTGACTCACGAAACCAACACCACTGCCATTCAGCTGTACGAACGCATTGCCGAACGACCTGGCTACATTCAATTTCGCAAACCGCTGTAGGACTGGAATCCGATCATGTCGAACCTTGAACACTGGCAATCGGCCAAGCTGCCGGACACACACACGCTGCAAGGACGCTTCATTCGCCTGGAAAAGCTCGACGCAGCGCGCCATGCGGACGGGCTGTGGAAAGCGCTGGAAGGTCCGGGCGCCGACCCTAAACTCTGGGATTACCTGGCCGTAGGCCCGTTCACTGAACGCGGTGCATTTGAGGACTACCTTACTGGCCTTCAAGCCTCCACCGACCCTTGGTTCTATACCGTGGTCGATGAGGAAACCGGCGCGCTGGACGGTTTTCTCAGCCTGATGTCTATCGTCCCGAGCCAAGGTCGGGTCGAAATCGGCCACGTGACCTTCGGCGCCTCGATGCAGCGTACGCCCAAGAGCACCGAGGCGGTTTATCTGCTCGCCAAGGAATCATTCGCCCTGGGCAACCGTCGTCTGGAGTGGAAATGCAACGCCGACAACGCCCGTTCGATGCGTGCCGCCGAGCGCTTTGGCTTCAGCTTCGAGGGCATCTTCCGCCAGCACATGGTGGTGAAGGGCAAAAACCGCAACACGGCCTGGTTCTCGATCCTCGACAGCGAATGGCCGTCGCTGGAAACCGCGTTCAAAGCGTGGCTGGCTGTGGATAACTTCAACGACGGACAGCAGATCGATACGCTGGAGCATTTGCGCACGTTATAAACCTGTCATATCAAACCGCTATATAGGACGGCCCATTAATACAAAAAAGGCCGTCCTGCATGCCTCGCGTCAAGTCTCGCCTCGCCCTGCACATTGCTGTAGTCGTTTCCGGAGGCTTTGCCGCCGAGGCCATCGCCGTTCCGGCGCCGCAGAACATCGTGATCAGCACGCCGGGTCAGGCCGGCGTGGAACTGAGCGGCTCGGACGCACTCACGGTGACCAACACCGGTGGCATCACGGCGAGCGGCAAGGCGGTCAGCTTCAAAGGCACAACCAGTGGAGCCGGCGTTGTCGTCGATAACAGCGGGACCATCACCTCGACGGGCGGCAGGGCGTTTGACAGCAGTGGTGATGCAACCGCAGCGCGCAACTATTCCATCACCAACCGCGCCGGCGCCACGATCAGTGGCTTTGACGACGCGTTGCGGATCAACAGCAACGTTCCCAGCGGCACGATCCTGATCGATAACAGCGGCACCATTCGCTCGTCCACCGGCCAAGGCATTGACCTGGACGCGGTGCGCGGCGCGGGCGTGACCACGACCATCATCAACCGTACAGGGGCGCTGATTCGTGGCGAACTGAGCGACGGCATGAAAACCGGCGGCAATGCGACCATCACCAATTACGGCGAAATCTCGTCAGGCAACTCGACCAACGCCGATCAAAAATTCGACGGCGTGGACATCGACTCGGCGACGGGTGTCACGGTCAATAACTACGGCCTGATCTCGGGAGGACGCCATGGGATCACCACCGATCTGGGCGCAACACTGAACAATTTCGGGACGGTCATGGGTCGCAACGGCTCGGGGTTCGGCTCCGATGGCGTGGGCACGGTGATCAACTACGGCACCATCACCGGCAGCAACAATGGCCTGCAACCCAACGGTGACGGCGACGGCGTAGACATCGACCTGGTCGCCCACATCGAGAACTACGGCACCATCAAAGGCCTTGGCGCCAGCGGGGTCGACAAGAACGGCTTCGCCAACGGCAGCGAAGGTATCGCCGCAGGTGGCGGCTACATCTACAACGCTGAAAAAGGACTGATCAGCAGCGTAGACAGCGCCATTCTCGTCGACGATGGAAGCGGCGGCTCTGGTGCCGCGGCCACGACGCTGATCAACCACGGCACGATCGAGGCCATGGGCGGCTTCGGTGTGAAGCTGGTCGGCGACTTTGCCGACAGCGTGTTCAACGACGGCTTGATCAGCGGCAGCAATGGCCTGGCGCTGGACATGGGAGGCGGCAACGACACCCTGACGCTGGGTCATAACAGCCGCTTTGTCGGCCTGGTCGATGGCGGCACCGGCAACGACACCGTGATCATGGACGACGCACTCGGCGGCAGCTTCGGCGCCAGTCAAAACTTCGAAACCCTGCAGGTTCGCCAAGGTACCTGGACGCTGACCGGCCTTGGTGACTTCAGTCAAGGCGGCCGCGTGTCCAGCGGCGCCGAGCTGATCAACCAGGGCGGCATCGCCGGCAGCATGACGGTCGATCAAGGCGGCGTTTATGCGGGTGGGGGCACCGTCGGCGGTTTGAACGTCAATGGCACACTGGTCGCCAGTAAGTCCCTGGGCGCGGCGCAGGTCAACGGCAATTTGAACATGAGCCGGGAATCCACTGTGGCGTTCGGCGCAGACGCGGACGGCGGCAGCGCCACGATCAAGGTCAGCGGCAACGCCAACCTCAACGGCGCTTCACTGGTGGTCAACGCCAGCCCTGGCACTTACCCGTGGCAGAGCCAGTACACCGTGTTGCAGGCGGGCAGCATCAGCAGCACCTTTGGCAGCGTCAGCAGCGACTACGCGTTCCTCACACCGACGCTGAGCTATCAACCCACCCGCGTCGGCCTGACGTACACCCGCAACGATGTGGCATTCACCGATTACGCCAGCACCGGTAACGGCAATCAGGCCGCCACCAGCCTGGCATCGCTCGGCAAAAACAATGCGCTCTACAACGCACTCCTCAACACCAGCACGTCTTCTGCCGGTTCCGCCATTGAGCAACTGGCCGGCAGCAGCAACGCCAACCTAACCAGCGCGACACTGAGCGGCACCTCGCAAGTCGGTGCAACCATGATGTCGGCCATGCAAGGCATGAGCAGTGGCTCAAGCCTGCTGGTCGGCATGGACGACAAGGACACCCCTGCCCTTGCCGCCACCGGCGTGCCCAATGCCGCGCGCAACCTGAACGATCCCAACGCACGCGGTCGTGTCTGGCTTCAGGGTATCGGCAGCTACGGCAAGCTCGACGGCGAACATGGCAGCGCAGGCCTGGAGCAGCGCACCAAAGGCAGCGTGCTGGGTGTGGACTGGTCGCTGACGCCTCTGTGGCGGATGGGCGTACTGGGCGGTTATTCACGCACCGACCTGGACAGCTCCGGCGTCGATGGCAAGGTCAACAGCTGGCATGTCGGCGCCTATGCGCAGCGTCAGGACGGCCCGCTTGCCCTGCGTCTGGGCGCGGCTTATAGCAATCATGATGGTGAGAGTAAACGCACCGTTCAATTCGACGGGTTCAGTGACCGACCAAAAGGCAACTACGACGCCGACAGCCAGCAGGCCTTTGCCGAGCTCGGGTATGCCATGGGCAGCGGGCGCCTCAATGTCGAACCGTTCGCCAATCTCGGTTATCAGCGCTACCACCGCGACCGCTACACCGAGAAAGGGGGTGCGGCCGCATTGAGCGTCGATGACCAGAGTCAGGACAATGTCAGCAGCACCTTCGGCGTACGTCTGGCACAACTCAGTCAGCTGGAGAATGGCATGAGCCTGACCCCACGTGGGAGTCTGGGTTGGCGCCATACCTACGGCGACGTCGACAGCGAAACCCGTCAGGCCTTCGTGCTCGGCGGCAGCGCTTTCAGCGTCGAAGGCACCGCGCTGGATCGTGACAGCCTGATGGTCGAAGCCGGACTCGACCTGGGCCTCTCCGCTCATCACACCCTCAGCGTCGGCTACAACGGCGAACTGGGCAGCAACAGCCGCAACCATGCGCTGATGGGGCAGTGGCAGATGAGCTTTTGATCAAGCGATCGCCACACCCTCCGGGCAGAAGCTGAATGTCTTTGCCTTTCGCAGGCAAAAAAAGAGGAGCCACGAGAGCTCCCCCAGAGGTAACCGTCAGCCTTTCCCGCGTCTGTGCGCGGGAGGCTGTTTATCGTTGCCGCGTCGCGATCAGCCTTCGATCTCGATCAGAATTTCGCCAGGGTTCACGCGATCGCCCTTGGCCACATGGATCGCGACGACCTTGCCGGAAACAGCGGCCTGGACCTCGGTTTCCATCTTCATCGCTTCGGTGATCAGCACGGCCTGACCGGCCTTGACCATGTCGCCTTCCTTGACCAGCACATCGACGATGTTGCCCGGCATGGTGGTGCTGACGTGGCCGGGTTTATTGGCTTGGGCGCGTTTGCCGATGCCGCCGCCGACGAATTCGTTGAGCGGTTCGAACACAACCTCTTCCGGCATGCCGTCGATGGACAAATAGAAGTGGCGCTTGCCCTCGGCTTTGACGCCCACGCCCGTGATGTCCACGCGGTAGCTTTCGCCGTGCACGTCAATGACGAACTCGGTCGGAACACCCTCGCCGCTCGCTTTGGCCACGGTGCCGGGCTCTGGAATCGGCAGCAGCGCTTCTGGCGTCAGCGTGCCTGCTGCACGTTCTTCGAGGAACTTGCGACCAATGTCCGGGAACATCGCGTAAGTCAGCACGTCCTCTTCGGATGTGGCCAGTGCGCCAATTTCGCTGCGCAGCTTGGTCATTTCGGGTTTCAACAGATCGGCAGGACGCACGTCGATCAGCTCTTCGTTACCGATCGCCTGACGGCGCAGCTTCTCGTCCACTTGGCCCGGCGCCTTGCCGTAACCGCCCGTGAGGTAAAGCTTCACTTCGTTGGTGATGGTCTTGTAGCGCTCGCCAGCCAGCACGTTGAAGAACGCCTGAGTACCGACGATCTGCGAGGTCGGGGTCACCAGTGGCGGATAGCCGAGGTCTTTGCGAACACGCGGGATCTCGGCCAGCACTTCGCCCATGCGGTTCAGGGCGCCCTGCTCTTTGAGCTGGTTGGCGAGGTTGGAAATCATGCCGCCCGGCACCTGGTTGACCTGGACGCGGGTGTCTACTGCGGTGAATTCGCTCTCGAACTGGTGGTATTTCTTACGCACCGCGTAGAAGTACAGACCGATTTCCTGCAGCAATTCCAGATCGAGCCCGGTGTCGAATTCGCTGCCTTTCAGCGCGGCGACCATCGACTCCGTACCCGGATGGCTGGTGCCCCAGGCAAAGCTGGAGATCGCGGTGTCGATATGATCGACGCCGTTTTCGATGGCTTTCAGTTGGCACATCGCAGCCAGGCCGGCGGTATCGTGGGAGTGAATGAACACCGGCAGCGACTGCTCAGCCTTGAGGGCTTTGACCAGCTCGCCAGCCGCGTATGGGGTCAGCAGGCCGGCCATGTCCTTGATCGCAACGGAGTCGCAACCCATGGCTTCCATCTGTTTGGCCTGAGCCACAAAGGCTTCGACGGTGTGAACCGGGCTGACGGTGTAAGCGATGGTGCCTTGAGCATGCTTGCCCGCGGCTTTCACAGCTTCGATGGCCACGCGCAGGTTACGCACATCGTTCATGGCGTCGAAGATGCGGAACACGTCGATGCCGTTGACGGCGGCCTTGGCCACGAACGCCTTGACCACATCGTCGCTGTAATGGCGATAGCCCAGCAGGTTCTGACCGCGCAACAGCATTTGCAGACGGGTGTTGGGCAATGCCGCTCGCAGCTGACGCAGACGCTCCCATGGATCTTCTTTCAGAAAGCGCACACAGGCGTCGAACGTCGCGCCGCCCCAGACTTCAAGCGACCAGTAGCCGACCTTGTCGAGCTTTTCGCAGATCGGCAGCATGTCCTCGGTACGCATGCGGGTCGCCAGCAGCGATTGATGGGCGTCGCGCAGGATGGTGTCGGTGACGAAGATTTTCTTGGACATTTACGTGTTCCTCACAGGCCTGCATGGGCGGCAATGGCGGCGGCGATGGCCAGAGCCAGCTCTTCGGGTTTGCGCTTGATCGAGTAGTTGGTCAGTTCGGGATGGCTTTCAACGAAGCTGGTGTTGAACTGGCCGCTGCGGAATTCCGGGTTGCGCAGGATTTCCTGGTAATAGGCGGCGGTGGTCTTCACCCCTTGCAGGCGCATGTCGTCCAGCGCGCGCAGGCCACGGTCCATCGCCTCTTCCCAGGTCAGCGCCCAGACAATCAGCTTCAGGCACATGGAGTCGTAGAACGGCGGAATGGTGTAGCCGGTGTAGATCGCCGTGTCGGTACGCACGCCAGGCCCGCCGGGTGCGTAGTAACGAGTGATCTTGCCGAAGCTGGGCAGGAAGTTGTTTTTCGGGTCTTCGGCGTTGATCCGGAACTGCAACGCGAAGCCACGGTGAATGATGTCTTCCTGCTTGACCGACAGCGGCAGGCCGGACGCGATGCGGATCTGCTCGCGTACGATGTCGATGCCGGTGATCTCTTCAGTGATGGTGTGCTCGACCTGAACGCGGGTATTCATCTCCATGAAGTACACCTCGCCCTCGGCGAGCAGAAACTCCACGGTCCCGGCGTTCTCGTACCCCACGGCTTTGGCTGCGCGTACTGACAGGTCGCCGATGTAGGCGCGCTGCTCAGGCGTCAATTGAGGACTGGGAGCAATCTCGATGAGTTTCTGGTTGCGACGCTGAATCGAGCAGTCGCGTTCGAACAGATGCACCACATTGCCGAAGCTGTCACCCAGGATCTGAGCCTCGATGTGCTTGGGATTGACGATGCATTTTTCGAGGAAGACTTCGGCTTTGCCGAACGCTTTGGTCGCTTCGGAAATGACCCGAGGAAACGCCTGCTCCAGTTCTTCACGGCTGTTGCAGCGACGAATGCCACGACCGCCGCCGCCTGAAGTCGCCTTGAGCATGACCGGATAACCAATGCGGTCGCCTTCCACCAGCGCCTCGGCGATGTCCGCGACGTTGCCTTCGGTGCCCGGCGTCACCGGTACACCGGCCTTGATCATGCTGCGGCGCGCTTCAGTCTTGTCGCCCATGCGACGAATCACTTCAGCGGACGGACCGATGAATTTGATTCCACGTTCGGCGCAAATTTCAGCCAGTTCGGCGTTTTCCGAAAGGAAGCCATAACCGGGATGCAGTGCATCGCAACCGGTTTCCACGGCCAGGTTCACCAACTTGCGCGGGTTCAGATAACCCTCGAGCGGTTCGGAACCAATGCCGTAAGCCTCATCCGCACGCTTTACATGGAGCGCATGGCGATCCGCGTCGGAATAGATCGCAACCGAACGGATGCCCATTTCGGCGCACGCGCGCACGATACGAACAGCGATTTCTCCACGGTTGGCGATCAGGATTTTTGTTATCACTGGCATTTCCTCGACCGATGAGCAGACGGACCGGAAACCCGGTCAGTACGTAGCGACATTCCGTTTCTGCATGTTGCGTCGCAGCGATGGAGCCACCCTATGACGAATCAACAATTAACAAAAATGAGTAAAAATTGGGTTAAACATAAGTAAAACCTTATAGTTGTGCTTTCAGCCATTTGTGGAGCGTTTTAGAATTGCGTAAGTCATTGATGCGTATGACATTGCGTCAACTACGGATTTTCAACGAGGTCTGCGATCTGCGTTCGTACAGCCGCGCGGCTGAGGAAATGTCGCTCACTCAGCCAGCGGTCAGTCTGCAGATTCGTCAACTCGAAGAGCTCATCGGCCAACCGCTTTTCGAATACGTGGGCAAAAAGCTGTACCTGACCGAAGCCGCGCAAGCGCTGCAACTCGCCAGTCGCGACATCTTCGGACGGCTGGAAAACCTGGATATGCAGCTGTCTGACATGCAGGGATCACTGCAGGGGCAATTGAAGCTGGCAATCGAGTCCAGCGCCAAATACTTCGTGCCGCACCTGTTTGCCGCCTTCAAGCGTCAATACCCCGAAGTCATGCTCAACCTGACTGTAGTCAATCGTGCGCAGGTCATCCGCCGACTGTCTGATAACCGCGACGATCTGGTGGTGATGTCGATGGTGCCGCAGGACATGGGGCTGGAGTTTCTGCCCTTCCTGAATAACCCCATTGTGGCGGTGGCGCGGCCGGATCATCCGTTGTGCCTGTTGCCCAACCCGGGACTGAAAGACCTGGAGGGCCAGACACTGGTCATCCGCGAACCGGGCTCGGGAACCCGCAAGGCGTGCGAAGAGTATTTCAAGGAGAAGCGCATCCACTTCGAGCACACGCTGGAAGTGTCGTCAGCGGAGGCGCAGCGCGAATGCGTGGTCGCGGGGCTGGGTGTTGCGCTGCTAACGCGGCATGCGCTCAGCCTGGAACTGGCCACCGGCACGCTGAAAGAGCTGCCAGTGGCCGAGTTGCCGCTGTATCGAAGCTGGTGCGTCGTACAGGCCCGGGATAAGCGTCTGTCGCCGGTGGCTCACGCCTTCCTTGCGTTCATCCGCACCGAACGTGCGCAGATCAGCGAGGTGATGGAGCGCTTTGACGGCCACCTTCCGAAACGCTAGCGCTCTGCCAGAAGTTGGCCGAGGCGGCGTCGAGGTAGTCGGAGAGTTCCTGATTCAGGCGGCGCTCTTCGGAGTAGGTCTCGATCGCACGTCGAAACGCCATACGGCGCTGATCTTCCTGCTGACGGCGGGTCTTGGCGCTGGAGGTGCTGTGCTGGTGCGAGTCATCGTAGTGCCGAGGCATATCCTGTCTCCCATTGCGTGTGCGGGAGTACAGAGTGGCCTTGAGGCGTGACGATCAGGTGGCGTGGTGGTTACAAGTTGGTGAACGCTGCGCAGCCAGCCGACAATCGAATGTAGGAGCGCGCTTGCCCGCGATTGCGGTGGATCAGCAAAGCATTGTTGACTGACATACCGCAATCGCGGGCAAGCGCGCTCCTACAAGATTCGCGAGCGCTCAATCCTCAGCGGACTTGATCGACTTCGGCGACAGACGCAGGCTGCGCAAGCTGCGTTTCACGCTTTTGAGGTGGTTGACCAGGCTCGGGCCACGGGCCATGGCAACGCCCATCGCCAACACGTCGATGACCACCAGATGCGCAATGCGCGAGGTCAGCGGTGTATAGATTTCAGTGTCTTCATGCACGTCGATCGCGAGGTTGACCGTGGACAGCTCGGCCAGCGGCGTCTGGCTTGGACACAAGGTGATCAGATTCGCGCCGCTCTCACGGACCAGGTTGGCGGTGATCAGCAGATCTTTCGAGCGGCCCGACTGAGAGATGCACACTGCTACGTCAGTCGGCTTGAGCGTCACCGCCGACATGGCTTGCATGTGCGGGTCGGAATACGAAGCAGCCGTCAGCAGCAGGCGGAAAAACTTGTGCTGCGCATCCGCCGCCACAGCGCCCGAGGCGCCAAAGCCGTAAAACTCGACCCGGTGCGCCGCGGCCATGACCGTCACGGCCGCTTGCAGCGCGTGAGGGTCAAGCTTCTCCCGCACTTCCATCAGCGTGTGCAACGTGGTGTCGAAGATTTTCAGGCTGTAGTCCGCGACCGAGTCGTCCTCGTGTATCGCGAACTGCCCGAAACTGGCGCCCGCCGCCAGACTTTGCGCGAGCTTGAGTTTCAGGTCCTGAAAACCGGTGCAACCGATGGCACGGCAAAAACGCACGATGGTGGGTTCGCTGATGCCAACGCTGTGGGCCAGATCGGCCATGGAGCTGTGCATCACGGCAGCCGGATCAAGCAGCACATGGTCGGCTACCTTGAGCTCTGACTTACGCAAGAGATGGCGGGACTGGGCGATGTGCTGCAACAGATTCAAAGGACAGGACTCAATAGAAGGATGGGCCGGGCTGTAGCTTTCTTGTAGTTATACTACATGACCTGCAAACCGCACAGCTAAACGAGTTTGCTGTTCGCAACCTATGAGTCTTGGATGACAGGTCGCCTTGCAGTGTAGGACTTTTCACGCGTGACTCCAGGCCGCCGCTTCACATTTGCGCAGTACATCGCCCATCGCACTGGCCTCCACCGGCCGACTGATCAAGTAGCCTTGTACCTCATCGCATTTGTGTTCTCTCAAGAACTCCAGCTGTTGAACGTTCTCGACGCCTTCGGCCACGACCTTCAACTCCAGACTGTGCGCCATGGCGATGATCGCCCGGGTGATCGCTGCGTCCTCGGTGCCTTCGTTCAGACCACGAATAAAAGCCTGATCGATCTTCACGTAGTCCACAGGAAACCGTTTCAGATAGCTCAGGGACGAATAGCCCGTGCCGAAATCGTCGATGGCAAGCTTAACGCCCAGCTCTCGCAGTTGCTGGAAGGTACTGATGATGTGCTCGACGCTGTCCAGCAACTGGCTTTCGGTCAGTTCCAGTTCAAGGCATTCGGGCATCAGCCCGGCTTCATCAAGGACCTGGCGCACGAGGCTCACCAGCTTGCCTTGACGCAATTGGTGCACGGACAGGTTGACCGACACACGAATGGGCGCCAGACCGCTGCGTTGCCATTCACGCGCCTGCCGACACGCCTGACGCAGCACGAACTCTCCGATGTCGGCGATCAGACCGGTCTCTTCCGCCAGCCCGATGAACTCACCGGGCGGCACCATGCCGCGAACCGGGTGACGCCAGCGCACGAGCGCTTCCGCCGAGCTCAATCGCCCGGTCGCCAACTCAAGTTTGGGTTGATAGAAGACCTCAAGCTGACCGTCCTCTATCGCCCGGCGCAACTGAATCTCCAGCTGCAGACGCTCCAGCGTTCGGGCCTGCAGGCTTTCGGTGTAGAACTGGAAGTTATTCCCGCCCAGGTGCTTGGCATGCTGCATCGCCATGTTCGCTTGAGAAACCAGTGCGGCAATGTCGCGTGCCGAATCCGGCAGCAAAGCAATACCGATGGATGCACTGACCACCAGTTCGTGCCCGGACACCGATACCGGGGACCGCAACTTGGCCAATAGCCGCGTCGTCACGCGAGCCAGCGTGGTCAAATTGCCATGGGTGTCCATTAGCACCGCGAACTCGTCGGCAGACAAACGCGCAACGGTGTCGGCCTCTGCAAGCTCGGCACTCAATCGACGTCCCACCAGACGCAACAGCTCATCGGCGACGTCGTGCCCAAGGCTGTCGTTCAGCAACTTGAAACGATCGAGGTTGATGTGCAGCAAAGCCAGGTTTCGCCCGCCCTGCCGGACACGCTGGTTGGACTCGCGCAACCGCTCGTTGAACAACGAACGGTTGGCCAGGCCCGTCAGTTCGTCGTAATGCGACAGGTAGCGCGTGCGCTCCTCGTATTGCCGTGCGAGCTCACGATTGAGTGCTTCGCTTTTGGTCTGCGCCTGTTGCAGATGTTCGATCAGGGCAAGGTTCTGAAAACGGCGCGTCAAGCCGCGCTGGATCAGCCGGTTGACCTGCGCGGCCACCACGATCAGCGCCAGCAGCAGGATTAATCCGAGCCAGCCCCAACCGCGCAACGGGACATCGCCACCCCAGAAAAGGTAGACAATTGGCGGTAACAGGCACGGCACCGTGAAGGTCAGAAACGCCGGAATGCTTGCGGCATAGGCCACGCTTGCGGATAACGAGGCAGCGCCAATCAGCCCGAAGACCCAGGCTTGCTGAATGAAGCTTTCAACCGGCACCACCACCAATGCAGCACTGGCTAAGGTCAAACCGCTGACGCAGGCCCCGGCCAGGAACATGCGCGTCCAGAGCGGCTGCGCCTGACGCTCAGGCGAGGCGGCACGAAACGCCGCCACTTGCAGCACGCGCAGACAGACCAGCGCAGACAGCCAGCCGACCCAGACGCTGACCAACACGTAGCGCTCCGGGCTCCATAGCAGCCAGGCGCAGAGCAACCCATTGATGAACATGAACAGGGTCGGCAGCAACGACCCCTGATAGAGAAGGCGTGTGCGCTCGACGGCAAGCTGGGTGGCGAACTGTTTGTGGATAACACGGCGTGTCGCCACAGAGTCGGCCGGGGCTTCTGAGCTGGGGGTCATGGCAGTTCTTATAATTAGTGAGCCTTGAGCGTCAGCGGAGCATACACAAGCCACCGAAGAGACCAAACAGTCAGAAAAATAAATTGTATGGACGGTCGGTTGGCGCGTTTTCATCAAGCAACAGATCCGCGACCGACACCGCATTTCCTGTGGGAGTGAGCTTGCTCACGAAGACTGACGTTCAACCGCTGAAGGTGTAGCGGGTCCACTGACGCATTCGTGAGCAAGCTCACTCCTACGAGGCGTGTGATGGCATGACTTTGCGACCGGCCAGCGTTAGAGTTTGCCCACGCCATCCCGGCACCCTAGAATGCCCCGATGCGCGATGATCTCTCCCTTCTGCTTAACTCCCTCAACGATGCCCAACGTCAGGCCGTAGCCGCCTCCTTGGGTCGTCAGTTGGTCCTGGCCGGCGCTGGTTCCGGCAAAACCCGTGTGCTTGTGCATCGTATCGCCTGGCTGATGCAGGTCGAAAACGCTTCGCCGCACTCGATCCTGTCGGTGACGTTCACCAACAAGGCCGCCGCCGAGATGCGCCATCGCATCGAGCAGTTGATGGGCATCAACCCGGCGGGCATGTGGGTCGGCACCTTCCACGGACTGGCACATCGCCTGCTGCGCGCGCACTGGCAGGAGGCGGGTCTGAGCCAGACCTTCCAGATCCTCGACAGCGACGACCAGCAACGCTTGGTCAAACGTGTGATTCGGGAAATGGGCCTGGACGAACAGCGCTGGCCTGCACGCCAGGCGCAGTGGTTCATCAACGGGCAAAAGGATGAAGGGCTGCGCCCGAAACACATCCAGGCGTCCGGCGACCTGTTCCTCAGCACCATGAAGTCGATCTACGAAAACTACGAAGCGGCCTGTCAGCGGGCGAGCGTCATCGACTTTTCCGAACTGCTGTTGCGCGCGCTGGATCTGTGGCGCGACAACAAAGGATTGCTGGAGCACTACCAGCGTCGCTTCCGTCACATTCTGGTCGACGAGTTCCAGGACACCAACGCCGTTCAGTACGCCTGGCTGCAACTGCTGGCCCAGGGCGGCGACAGCCTGATGGTGGTCGGCGACGACGACCAGTCGATTTATGGCTGGCGCGGCGCGAAGATCGAGAACATTCATCAGTATTCCGATGACTTCCCGGACACTGAAGTCATTCGTCTGGAACAGAACTACCGCTCCACCGCGAGCATCCTCAAAGCCGCCAACGGCCTGATCGTCAACAACAGCGGCCGCCTGGGCAAAGAGCTGTGGACCGACGTCGGCGATGGCGAACTGATCAGCCTGTATGCCGCCTTCAACGAACACGACGAAGCGCGCTACGTGGTCGAAACCATCGAAAGCGCGATCAAGACCGGCATGTCCCGCAGCGATATCGCCATTCTGTATCGCTCCAACGCCCAGTCCCGGGTGCTGGAAGAAGCCTTGCTGCGCGAACGCATTCCGTACCGCATCTATGGCGGCCAGCGCTTCTTCGAACGTGCCGAAATCAAGAACGCCATGGCGTATCTGCGCCTGCTGGAAGGTCGCGGAAACGACTCGGCACTGGAGCGCGTGATTAACGTCCCGCCGCGCGGTATCGGTGAAAAGACCGTCGAGGCGATCCGCGAACACGCGCGGCACTCGGATGTGTCGATGTGGGAAGCCATGCGCCTGCTGGTCGCCAACAAAGGCTTGACCGGCCGCGCTGCCGGCGCGCTCGGTGCCTTTATAGAGCTGATCGAAAACCTGTCGGCCAAAGTCATGGAGATGCCGCTGCATCTGATGACCCAGACCGTGATCGAACAATCCGGGCTGATCACGTATCACCAGGAAGAAAAAGGCGAAAAGGGCCAGGCACGGGTAGAAAACCTTGAGGAATTGGTCAGCGCCGCGCGTGCCTTCGAGGCCAGCGAGGATGAGGAAGACCTGACACCTCTAGCGGCATTCCTCGGCCATGCCTCGCTGGAAGCCGGCGACACGCAGGCAGACGAGCACGAAGACAGCATTCAGTTGATGACGCTGCACAGCGCCAAGGGCCTCGAGTTCCCGTATGTCTTCCTGGTCGGGATGGAAGAAGGCCTGTTCCCGCATAAAATGAGCCTTGAAGAACCGGGTCGTCTTGAAGAAGAGCGCCGCCTGGCTTACGTCGGTATCACCCGTGCGATGCAGCATCTGGTGCTGACGTACGCCGAAACCCGACGCTTGTATGGCAGTGAGACCTACAACAAGGTTTCGCGCTTCGTACGCGAGGTTCCGCCGAACCTGATTCAGGAAGTGCGGCTGTCCAACAGCGTGACACGTCCCTTTGGCGGCTCCAAAACCATGGCGCCGAGCCGTTTGTTCGACGGCGAAGGCATCCCGCAGAGCCAGTTTTCGCTGGGTCAGCGCGTGCAGCACGCGGTGTTCGGCGAGGGCGTGATCCTCAATTTCGAAGGCGCGGGTGCTCAGGCACGGGTTCAGGTGAATTTCGCAGAAGGCAGCAAGTGGTTGATGCTGGGTTACGCGAAGCTGGAGCCGGTGTGATCCGTCGCTGATACCGCACAAATCTGTGGGGGCGAATTCATTCGCGAGAGGCCAGTACAGCCGATAGAGATTCAGAGGCTGACATACCCCATCGCGAATGAATTCGCTCCCACAGAGGGTTCGCGTGATAGCAGGTAATCAGTCGCCAGACACCCCTTCCCACTTGCATTCCTACATCTGGCCCCCATCTTTCCTACAGAACTTTCTTCACCGGCCTACGACCCAAGTATTACGGGCGCTCTGAAGATCCACGCAAAAGCCGGAAACATATGGTCGCTGGTCAGACACATTTGTCCTGTTCAATATGGCGCGCGTGCAATCCACAAACGGGAATTCCCAATATGCAACGTTTTCTAAGCATCGCTTTGGCGCTGGTCATCGGGCTCACCATGAGCCTGGATGCCAACGCCGCGCGTTTCGGTGGTGGCAAGAGCATGGGCTCCGCGCCAAGTCACCAGGCGCGCCAAACAGCTCCTTCCGCTCCTGCCGCCGCGCCTAATGCCGCCGGCCGTCCTGCTCCTGCTGCAGGCGGTGCTTCCAAATGGCTGGGCCCATTGGCCGGTATCGCTGCCGGTGGCCTGTTGGCCTCCATGTTCATGGGCGGTGGTTTCCAGGGCATGCAGTTCTTCGACATCCTGATCATGGCCGTCATCGCCTTTGTGATCTTCCGCTTCATCGCGGCACGTCGACGCAAACAGCAGCAGCCGAACATGGCTCCGGCCGGCGCGCCTTTCCAGCGTGAAACCTTCGAGCAGCCTCAACAGACCAACTCGATGTTCGGTGGCTCGCCTGCGGCTGCGGCGCGTCCAGTGATCAACGCACCGGCCTGGTTCAACGAAGAGCGTTTCCTCGAAGCCGCGCGCACGCACTTCCAGTCGCTGCAACAGCACTGGGATGCGAACGAAATGGACAAGATCGCCGAGTTCGTGACCCCGCAAATGCTGCAGTTCCTGAAAAAAGAACGTGCGGACCTGGGTGATGGCTTCCAGTCGACCTACATCGACAACCTGACCGTGCAACTGGACGGTCTGGACGATCGCGCCGACAAGACCATCGCGACCCTGACCTTCGCTGGCGTTTCGAAGACTTCGCGCTTCGACCAGGGCGAAGTGTTCAGCGAAAGCTGGAACATGGAACGCGCGCCTGGCGACAACCAGCCTTGGCTGGTGGCAGGTATCCGTCAGAACGGCTGAAACTCTGGGGCACCGCTCTAGTCAAAACCCCGAACTTGTTTCGGGGTTTTGTTTTTTAGAGTACGAAGTTAATTTGGTGATGCCTTTGAGCTACTGTATAACCCGCGCAAATCGTTAGAGGATCCACGTCGTGGAAGAAGTCATCGAACAACTCCGTGAAGCCAATGAGCCGGTTCCCGTCCCGCTTGAGCTGCCGGATGAAGATCAGCTGGTTGAAATCGAAGAACAGCTGTTCATCAACATTCCTTTTGTCTTCAAGGAATTTCTGCTGACCGTCAGCGACGTGGTCTACGGCAGTCTCGAACCCGTGACAGTCACCGATCCGGGTTCGCACACGTATTTGCCGGAAGTCGCTGCCACCGCGTGGGACATCGGCGTACCCCGTGAGCTTATTCCTCTGTGCCAGGACGGCGAAGATTACTACTGCGTCGAGGAAGACGGCACCGTGGTGCTGTGGTCCGGCGAAGAAGAGCTCGTCACCGAAGAAAGCTGGGAATCGGTCTGGCACTGGGCGCGCGACGTCTGGCTGGAAAGCTGAGACTGACCCGCTCTGTCGTGGCGCCTTCAGAGCCTCAATGCTCTGAAGGCTCCTGGTGATTCCCCAGCGTTTCCATCAAAGCGATCTGCATGCGCGTGTGCACGCGTATGAACCAGCGCCACAACACCGCAGCGACCACCGCAGCGACCAGCACGATCAACAGCAGCCACTCGCTGGTCGGCAGCATGCTCGCCGAGAGCAGCGCGATCAGCACGAAAATCACCACCAGCGACAGCAGCGGGATCACTTCGGCGATCACGCGACGCACGCGCGCCGTGTGTCTACCCGCCATCTCCGGCTTCACGCCCATCTCGGCCAGCAGCATCGACAGCGCCTTGAGCTTGCGGTACGCCGCGATCAGGAACGGCAGCGACAACAGCAGTGAAGCGCCCCATATCCAGGCTTTTTGTTGACCCACCTCGCTGACCCAATCGCTGAAATAGTCACCAATACGCTCGGCGAAATACGCCCCGCAGAAGAAAATCGCCACCACCAGCGCCAGATTAACGCCGACCTGCAGCAGGATCTTGCGAATCATCGACGCCAGTAACGCACTCTGACCCTGTGGCTGGATGCTGCGCAACCATTCCCCGTACAGGCTGAAAACCCGCCCGACTCGGACAGGAACAATGCTGCCCAACTTGTGGGAAAGCGGGTCGGCAGAGCGAATCAGATAGGGCGTGAGCAGCGTGGTAATCGCCGACACCGCCACGGCGACCGGATAAAGGAAGTCACTGGTGACCTGAAGCGTCATCCCCAGTGCCGCGATGATGAACGAAAACTCACCGATCTGTGACAGCCCCATGCCCACGCGCAGCGAGGTCTTGCCGTCGTTACCGGCAATAAAGGCGCCCAAGCCGCAGGAAAGCATCTTGCCCAGTACGACTGCGACGGTGATCACAACAATGGGCCAGGCGTAATCGAGCAGGATCTGCGGGTCGATCATCAAACCAATGGCAACGAAGAAGATCGCGCTGAACATGTCGCGAATGGGTTCGATCAAGTGCTCGATCTTCGCCAACTGTTTCGATTCGGCCATGATTGCGCCGATCAGGAACGCGCCGAGCACCATGCTGTATTCGAGTTTTACCACCAGCAGGCAGAAGCCGAAACACAGGCCCAGCACGGTCACCAGCAGCATCTCGTTACTTTCGAACTTCGCCACGTAAGCCAGCAGGCGTGGCACCAGCAAAATGCCGATGACCAGCGCGACGATCATGAACAGCGACAGCTTGCCGACTGTGGAAAACACCTCTCCAGAGCTGACAGTGCCGCTGACGGCAATCCCTGAGAGCAATGCGATGATGCCGATGCCGAGAATGTCCTCGACGATGAGCACGCCAAAAATCAGCTGCGCAAAACGCTGGTTCTTCATCTTCAGGTCGTTGAGCGCTTTGACGATGATCGTGGTGGAAGAAATGGCGAGGATCGCGCCGAGGAACAGCGAATCCATGGTGCTCCAGCCGAAGAACTGACCGATCTCGTAGCCAATCCAGATCATCAACATGATTTCGAGAAAAGCCGCGATAAACGCCGTAGCGCCGACTTTAAACAGTTTGCGCAGGCTGAACTCCAGGCCCAGACAGAACATCAGGAAGATCACGCCCAGTTCGGCGAGGGTCTTGATGGTCTCCTCGTCGTGGATAAGGCCAAATGGCGGCGTGTGCGGGCCGATGATAAAGCCCGCCACGATGTACCCCAGCACCACCGGCTGTTTGAGCCGGTGAAACAATACAGTGACCACGCCAGCCACCAGCATGATGACGGCCAGGTCCTGAATGAAACTGATGGCATGCATGGGCGCGGACTCCTTGTAACGAACCGTGAAGATGCGCGTTTCTGCCGAAAAGGCGGACGTACGCTGTACGAAAAGTCGCCAGCGAGGCCAGAAAAGGCTGATCAAAACGCAGGAAATACCCCATCCAAGGGTTTTTGCAGGTTAACACCGCACAAAACCGGATAAAGCCGGTGCAATATATGGAAACAGATAGGCAACAGGCGTGACGGCAGCCCGACTGTCAGCGTCCCGATAGTGTCGGTGTTGATGACCAATCTGCATCGAGCACCGAAACAGGTGCCAATTTCTCTGACTCAACTGACCGTGAGCACGCTATGGAACCCGGAAACGCCCAGCTGTCGATGACTGTATTGATGACCCCGGACATGGCCAACTTTTCTGGCAACGTGCACGGCGGCACCCTTCTCAAGTACCTCGACGAAGTCGCTTATGCCTGCGCAAGCCGCTATGCCGGTCGCTATGTAGTGACGCTGTCAGTGGACCAGGTGATTTTCCGCGAGCCGATTCATGTCGGCGAGCTGGTGACCTTCCTGGCGTCGGTCAACTACACCGGCAATACCTCCATGGAGGTCGGCATCAAGGTGGTGACCGAGAACATCCGCGAGCGCTCGGTGCGTCACACCAACAGCTGCTTCTTCACCATGGTGGCGGTGGACGATCAACGCAAACCGGCGAGCGTACCGCCGCTGAGCCCACAGACCAGCGAAGACAAGCGCCGTTACGTGCAGGCACAACAGCGCCGCCAGATTCGTCAGGAGCTTGAAAAGCGGTATCGCGAAATCAGGGAAGACGGGGTTTGATCAAAGGCCGTCAGGCGCTTACGTATTGATTCTGCGGGAGCCGGCTTGCTGGCTCCCACAAAAAATCGGTTTGTGTCAGGGCTGCAACCGAGTCGCCTCAAACTTCACCCGAGGATGCGCGATCCGGTCCTGTGCACGGACCAGCTCAAGCTCGTAACTGCCGCACGCCTGTGTCTCCAGCAGCACTTCGTGCACCGCCGAGGCGGTGTATTCGAACGCACTGCGCAGGTCTTCGCCCAACAACACCTTGGACAGGAACAGCCCCGACGTCAGATCGCCCACGCCCACGGGTTGTCGGGGGAATGCCAGCAACGGCCGGCGCAGGTGCCAGCTCTCATGCTCGGTCACCAGCAGCATTTCGAACCCATCGGCGGGCTTTCCCGGATAATCCAGGTGTTTGACGATGATCGCCTTCGGTCCTCTCGCCAGCAACGCCCGAGCCATGGCCAGACAGTCGAGCAGTGACGAGGGCTTGCGACCCGAGAAACTGTCCAGTTCCAGCTGATTCGGACACAGAAAATCAGCCACCGCCGCTGCTTCGTCCAACAGGAAATCGCTGACTTCCTGTGGCACGATGCAGCCCTTTTCCGGATGGCCCATCACCGGATCGCACAGGTAGAGCGCACGGGGGTTGGCGCGCTTCATGTGCTCGACGGCCGTCAGAATCGCCCGTCCCTGGGCGGCACTGCCCAGATACCCCGACAGCACCGCGTCGCAATTCCCCAATTCCCCAATGGCCGCGATCCCGTCGACCAGCGCCGGAATCTGCTGCGGCGCCAACACTTCACCCGCCCAGTGTCCATACTGAGTGTGGTTGGAGAACTGCACGGTATTCAGCGGCCAGACATTGATGCCGATACGCTGCATAGGGAAGACGGCCGCGCTGTTGCCAGCGTGCCCGAAAACCACGTGTGACTGGATGGCGAGTAGATGAGGCGAACGTTTCATGACAGGTTCCTGAAGCCGGGAAAGCACAGTAGTAGCGAAGCCGGACGAAGTGAAGCGAAATTAAGCTTTCGGACTATGGCTGTCAGTCACCTGACGCAGTTAAGCTGGACATCTTCTGTTGGAGCTCTCTTTTCATGCTGACCCTGGGCAACATATTCGTCCTGATGCTGCTGGCGACCGCTGGCGCTTGGCTGTGGCATTCCCATGGTCTGCGTGAACGGGCGCTGGAGCGTGTCAAACAGCACTGCGCCAAACTGGACATCGAATTGCTCGACGGCAACGTTGCCCTGCGTCGCATCACGTTCAAGCGCGACAACGAAGGTCGAAAGCGTCTGGCGCGTGTGTATAACTTCGAGTTCACCGTGACCGGCGAGCAGCGTCACCCCGGTACTATCACGATGTTCGGGGCGCACACTGCCCAGATCGAGCTGGCGCCCTACCCGTTCGAGATCAAGAATCCGAAACCGACCGCTGAGATCATTCAGCTCGCGGAATGGCGGCAGGAACACAACAAGTGGAAGCAATGACCCGCTGTGGATAAACCGTACTAGGCCAGGCAGGCTGCCAGTTGGGCGGTTAGCGCGGACTCGTCTTGCGGCGACGCGAAGATCAGTTCCAGACGCGAATCCTTGCGCCACTCACTCGGCGACCACGTTAACGCCCCGCCCTCCAGCGCGTTCCCCGACACCCATCCCGTCGAGCTGTGGATAACCAGCTTCGCCCTGCGCCAATCAAGGCTTTGCAGCCATATTTGAACCGTCGAGGCATCGAATATCTGATCCGGATGCCAACGCCAGCCGATGCTCCAACCTTCAGCTTGGCCCTGACTCAGGCAAATCGGCGTTAGCGGATCGGCCCAGACCGCCGGCAACTGCGCCAGTGTCTTAGGGGCGACGAAGTTATCCACACCCTCATTCGCCCGCGCATCAACACCGGGCAGTTGAGCGAGCGGCAATACGGCTTGATCGGCCCAGAACACCGGGCGCGCAGGCAGAACTTCAATAATCTTTCGCCGCGCAGCCTCATCCAGACCACCCGCTTTATTGAGCAGCAACAGGCCGGCATCGACCAGCGCGTCTTGCTGGGTCTGAGGCAAGGCCTTACCGGCCGCCAGCGCTTGCGCGTCGAGCACCATGACACTGGCCTGAACGGCCAGGACGCCAACCCAGGGTGCCTCGCGCAACTGCGCGATCAGCTGCACAGGGTGACCCAGACCGGAAGGCTCGATGAACAACCGGTCAGGCCGCGCCTTGCGCAGCAGGCGACCCAGACCGATCTGAAACGGCGCCCCGTTGACGCAACACAGGCATCCACCAGCCACTTCCCCAAGTGCGATACCATCCTCGGCCGTGGCCAGCAGCGCGGCGTCCAGGCCGATCTGGCCGAACTCGTTGATAAGGATCGCCCAGCGTTCATTCGCCGGTTTTTGATCCAGCAGGTGTTTGATCAGGCTGGTCTTGCCTGCCCCCAACGGGCCAGCAATGACATGGGTGGGAATGTTCTGCAGCATGTCCGGCCATTCTTGAACGTCGCTCCCGAAAACGAGCGCAGACGGAGGTAATCGATGCGAGCAAACTGGCTGCCCGTGCGGCTGGCGTTGATGGTGTTGGCGATGACATCGAGTGCAGCGTGGGCTGAGTCGTGCGTGGTTCACAGCCAGGCCGAGCGGCTTGACGTGAAAGTCTGTCAGGAAAATCTCAACATCCCGCCCGACCTGTTTCACGACGGCTTCTGCAAACCACAGCTCAAGGACCAAAAGGTCGAAGTCACCTACATGGAACACTGCCCGTCGGGTTCATTCGGCCAGTGCAGCAACGCGCAAGTCGCCAATATGCCTTATCGGCAAAACATTCACTATTACGGCGTGGCCAGCGATGCGGCGTTTCTCAAGCCGTTTTGCGAGCAACAGAGCCAAGGTGTGTGGAAGGCGAAGTGAGACTTGCTGACACGATATCAACCTGTGGGAGTGAGCTTGCTCACGAAGACTTACCTACAGGCGAAAGAGATGCAGTGAATAGACTGGCCTCTTCGCGAGCAAGCTCGCTCCCACAATGTGCAATTTGTTAAGCCGCGTCGCCGTACCAGTCGCCGAACGGATCAGCCAGTTGGCGCCAGCCCTCGACACCGATCGCCATTTCCGCATCGCTCAGCAGGCAGCTGTCCAGATCGGCCGTCAGCTGAGCGAAGTCGATGTTCTGGCCAATGAAGACCAGCTCCTGACGGCAATCCCCGGTCTGTGCGAGCCAGTTGCGCATGATCACCTGCGTGCTCTCCTCATCCTGCGGCCAATGCGCCTTCGGCACGAAACGCCACCAGCGACCCGCAAACCCATGACGCATCAGGCCGCCCGCCTGTGACCAGCTTCCCGCGTCCTGATGTTTGCTCGCGAGCCAGAAAAAGCCTTTGGAGCGCAGCAGCTTTCCGTTGGTCCACGGCTGATGGATGAAGTCGAAAAACCGCTGCGGATGAAACGGTCGACGCGCCCGATAAGCCGTGGAAGCGATGCCGTACTCCTCGGTTTCCGGCGTGTGTTCGCCGCGCAATTCCTTGAGCCAGCCCGGAGCCCGGGCTGCGCGCTCGAAATCAAACCGTCCGGTATCGAGAATCTTGCCCAGCGGAACCGCGCCCATCACCATCGGCAGAATTTCCGCCTGGCTGTTAAGCCGTTTAAGGATCGCCATCAACTCTTGCCGATCGCTCGCGCTGATCAGATCGATCTTGCTGATCAGGATCACGTCGGCGAACTCAACCTGCTCGATCAGCAGATCGGTGATGGAACGCTCGTCGTCCTCGCCCAGGGTTTCGCCTCGGCTGTCCAGGCTTTCAGCCGCCTGGAAGTCCTGCAGGAAATTAAGGCCGTCGACCACCGTCACCATGGTGTCGAGCCGCGCGATATCGGCCAGACTCTGTCCGGACTCGTCACGAAACGTGAACGTCTCCGCAACCGGCAGCGGCTCGGAAATCCCGGTGGACTCGATCAGCAGGTAATCGAACCGGCCATCGTTGGCCAAACGGCTGACCTCCTCAAGCAAGTCCTCGCGCAGGGTGCAGCAAATGCAGCCATTGCTCATCTCCACGAGCTTTTCTTCGGCGCGGTTCAGGCTGACGTCACGTTGCACGTCGCTGCCGTCGATGTTGATTTCGCTCATGTCATTGACGATGACCGCAACGCGCAGATTTTCACGGTTGCGCAAGACGTAATTCAGCAGCGTGCTTTTGCCGGCACCGAGGAAGCCGGACAGTACGGTAACGGGAAGGCGGTTCATGGAAGTCTCATCAGGTAGCAGGTTCAGGTGCTTTTTACGTTATAGCATAACAATACAAACCTGCTAACACTTTTTGCAAGGTCTCTTGATGGTCAGGGTTTTGAAGGTTTTTATCGGGCTCTCGCTGCTGCTGAGCGTGCAGGTCATCGCGGCCCCGCCGTCGCCGAGACTCAATCAGGCACTGTGTACGCGCAGCGCAACATTACTGGCCTGCATAGACGCCTACGACAACCGCTACAGCTTGGCGATGGCGGGCAAGACGATGTATTTGCGCGGATACGAAAGTGCGGGCAAACGCCGCTGGGCGCAAACCAACAGCCGGTACGGCTCTATGACGTTCTTTACGGGGCTGGCCTCGGATGGCGAGACCTGGGTGGGATACATCCAGAAAGTCGGCTGGACGACGATCAGCCGGGTGTCGAGCTCCAGCGGCAGCCGGAGCAAGATCACCTGTGATCGCGTGATGGGCTGTCGTTAAACGACGGCCTGTTCCGCCGCCTTCTGCTCCTGCCGCCAGGCAATGAAGGAGCCGGCTGGCGGATTGCGTTCGAAGTACGTCTTCATGCCGTCGAACAGGCCATCGGCCACCGCTTGCTGGTGGCGCGCCGTGACCAGGCGCTGGCTGTCGCGGCTGTTGGAGATGAAGCCGGTTTCGACCAGGATCGATGGCACATCCGGCGATTTCAATACAGCGAAACCCGCCTGCTCCACGCGCTTCTGGTGCAGCGTGGTCACGCCTTCCAGACTGCCGAGCACGGTGTGGCCCAGTTGGAGGCTGGCGGCAATCGTGGCGTTCATCGACATGTCGAGAATCACGCCCGCGAGCATCGGGTCCTTGTCTTTCAGATTGAGCAGACTCGTCGCGCCGATCAGGTCGGCGCCGTTCTCGCGCTGAGCCATGAATCGCGCGGTGGCAGAGGTCGCGCCATTTTCGGATAACGCAAACACCGACGCGCCGGACGCCGTCAGCCTCGGCGCCGCATCGGCGTGCACGGAAATAAACATGTCGGCGTTGTACTTGCGGGCGATGTCCACGCGCTTGCGCAGCGGCACGAAGAAGTCGTCGTTACGCACCAACCGTACGTCGAAGCCCTTCTCACGCTTCAAGCGTTTGGCCAACAGTTGAGCGATGGACAGCACCACGTCCTTTTCCCGCTCGCCCCTGGAACCGATGGCGCCAGGGTCTTTACCGCCATGACCGGCGTCGACCACCACCATGATGTCGCGTTTGGGATGATTTTTATCGAGGACAGGAGCCGGCGGTTCTTTAACCGGAGTGGCAGGCGCGGCGGCGAGTGCTGCTGGCGTGTGCCCGACCAGGTCGTGACCCAGATCCACCACCAGTCGATTGCCCTGCGAACCGTCAGGCCCCAGAAGAAAGCTGTTGAGCGGCACAGGCGAAGTCAGATCAAGCACGATGCGGGTGTCGCCCTGACCGAAATGGCCTGAACGAATGGCCTTGATCGGCGTATTTTCCAGCGCCAGCTCGGGGAAGTTACCCTCCAGCCGCGCGCCGCTGACGTCGATAATGATGCGATCCGGCGCACTCAGCGTGAAGGTCTTGTATTGCACCGGGCCACTGAGGTCGAACACCAGTCGCAACTTGTTTTCGGAGCGCCAGAGTCGGGCGTTGCGAATTTGCGCGGCATGGACAGAAAAAGGAAGCGCGAAGGCGGCGCTGGCCAAAAGCATATTGAGCAGCATTTGACGTCGGTGCATGACACGTTCCGTAGAAAGGCGAGCATCCCGGCTCTGATAGAGATGACATTCTTAGTAACAATATAACATGCCGACCAAAGGTCAAAGATGAAGCTTTTGATAAGTACGGATATAAATTGAGACGTAAATCAAAGGCTAAGAACAAAAAACTCATGTGAAACAAGAAGATGTTCCACGTGGAACATGAGCGTTGAATGGGCAGCACATATGAAAACGCCCCGGCGAGCGGGGCGTTCAGACAAACGGTCTGTCAGGTCCTTGGTTTTACGGTGCCACAGTTCTGCCCGAGCCAGACAGCCTTGGTGTCCATGCTGCCGTTTTGCTGCTGGCCGGTAGCGTTGAACGAGCCGATCACGTGGGTGTTGAACGCGCGATCACTGAGGAACTGCGCCGTGCCGGTACCTTGCGCACGCGGGCAGCTGAATTTGAACTTCCAGGTCGGGCCATTGCGTTCGGTAATCTGTTGCGTGCATCCAGTCTTGGGATCAGTCAGCGGGATTTGCTCGTTCTTCACCTGCTCCGGCGTGAGGCAAACCCGAACGCCCTGCCCACCTAACGTAATGCCTTGTTTTGCCAGCATTTGTTCCATGGCCGCGCGCTGCTCCGGGGCCATCATTTGCATCTGGGCAAGCATGACCTGCATATCGGGCATCTGCTGACCATCGACCTGCATGTTGCTTGAGGTCAATTCCCAGAGCCCGGGTTGCAGCACTTGCGCTTGAGCGAAGGGCGCAGCCAGACAAACCATCAACGCCAATACGCGCTTTTTCATGAACCTGATTTCCTTTTTGCTCTGAAGCAGTTTGAACACGGCCTTTCGAGCCGGTAGACGATGAGGCTTAGACGACGAATCCCGCTGCCAGTTGCAGCCCTAATAAAATAGCGACAATCCTCGCGTACTGTGGTCTGTTAGTCACCAAGACGCCTACAGCACAGGTTCGCATGGATTATCACAGCCCGTATTTCTTTGGCTATCTGCTGGGTTTCACTCATCTGCTGGGCATCGTAGCAGCGATTCATGCATTGCTGACCGTGCGCACCGCACAGGGCTCAATCGCATGGGCAATGCCGCTGATCTTTATCCCGTACGTCACCCTAATTCCCTACCTCGTTTTTGGCCGTAGCACCTTCGACGCCTACATCAAGGCACGACGCCAGGCTAACAACGAGATGCGCAATGCCATCGTCGACTTCAACTGGAAACCTTGGATCGAAGAAGCCGTCGCGGCCCGGCGTTCCGATGCATACGAATCGCTGCGTGCCATGCCCAAGCTAGGGCGCATGCCTTGCCTGGCCAACAACGAAGTCAAACTGCTCATTAACGGCGACGCGACATTCACTGCGATTTTCGACGCAATACGCGCCGCGAAGCGGGTGGTGTTCGTGCAGTTTTTCATCATTCATGACGACGGCCTAGGACGACGACTGCAAGCGCTTCTGCTGGAAAAGGCGGCCGAAGGTGTCGAAGTCTTCGTGCTGTACGACCGCATCGGCAGCCACGCGTTGCCCGCCAGCTATGTGGAGAAACTCCGCGCAGGCGGCGTGCAGATCAAGGCGTTCGCCACCCGCGGCGGCTGGCTCAACCGCTTTCAGATCAATTTCCGCAATCACCGCAAGATCGTCGTCGTGGACGGCGTGAAGGGTTTCGTCGGCGGGCATAACGTCGGGGATGAATACCTGGGCCTCAAGCCGCCGCTGGCGCCTTGGCGCGACACGCATGTCGCCGTCGTCGGACCGGTCGTAGCGTGTTTGCAAGAATCGTTTGCCGAAGACTGGTTTTGGGCGACTCGGCAACTGCCCCCGCTGATCCTGCCTGACAGCTACCCGGAAGACGGCGTGTTGTGCCAGTTCCTCGCGACCGGTCCAGCAGACTCCCAGGAAACCTGCTCGCTGTTCTTCGTCGAAGCGATTCACTCGGCAACCGAACGCGTGTGGATCACAACGCCCTACTTCATCCCGGATGAAGCGGTGTCGGCAGCGTTGCGTCTGGCCGTGCTACGGGGCGTGGATGTCCGCCTGCTCCTGCCCTCGCGCCCCGACCATTACACGGTCTACGCCGCGTCCAGCCTGTTCGCCTTTGAGGCGGTGCGCGCGGGCGTACGGATGTTCCGCTATCAGCCAGGTTTTCTGCACCAGAAGGTCGTGCTGGTGGACAACGAAATTTCAGCGATCGGTAGCGCCAACCTGGACAACCGCTCCTTCCGCCTGAACTTCGAATTGATGCTGCTGACCGTGGACGAGGATTTTGCCCGGGAAGTCGAAGCGATGCTCAGCGATGACTTCGCCCAGGCGACTGAAATTTCCATTGAGGACAGCAAGGAAACGCATCACCTGCAGCAGTTGGGGATGCGCGTGGCGCGTTTGATTTCACCGATTCTCTAACATCCTGCAGTTGTAAACCGTGGGAGCGAATTCATTCACGAAGCCGAGCTACCGGCGGCACATTTACAGCGATTGTGCCGCCCTATCGCGAATGAATTCGCTCCCACAGAGAACAGACTTCGCCCCGCTTCACGCGTAAAGATCTTCACGCGTCCACGGCAGGTCATGACTGCCATCGGCGCGCGGCTTCACAGCCAGAATCTGATGCAGGTTGATCCAGCCTTTGGAGAACGCGTAAGCGCATCCGGCCAGGTAAAGACGGAAGATTCTCAGCGCCTGCTCCGGCACCATCGCCGCCGCCACGTCCAGTTTCTCCTCCAGACGCATGCTCCAGTGATCCAGGGTCTTGGCGTAGTGAAGACGCAGGCTCTCCACGTCGACCACTTCCAGTCCGGCCTCGCTGATGAAACCGGTCATCATCGAAAGGTGCGGCAACTCGCCGTTGGGAAATACGTAGCGGTCGATGAAATCACCTGCGCCACGCCCTACCGGACGACCGTCGGTGTGCTTGGCGGTGATGCCGTGGTTCATCACCAGACCGCCCTCCTTCACCGCCCCGAAAAGGCACTTGGCGTACAGCTCGAGGTTCGCGTGACCGACATGCTCGAACATGCCGACGCTGACAATTTTGTCGAAACGGCCGTCTTGAGGCAGGTCGCGGTAGTCGAGCAGCTGAAGCTCGACACGGTCGTCCAGGCCTTCGGCTTTCACGCGCTCCTTGGCCAGCGCCAACTGCTCGCGGCTCAAGGTAATGCCAAACACCTTCACGCCGTACTCTCGTGCCGCAAAGCGTGCCAGGCCGCCCCATCCGCAGCCGACATCAAGCAAGTATTCGCCTGGTTTTAGGCGCAGCTTGCGACACAGATGATCAAACTTGTCCCGTTGCGCTTGCTCCAGCGTTTCGTTGCCGGTCTTGAAATAGGCGCAGGAATAGACCATCTCCTTGTCCAGCCACAGCTGATAGAAGGCATTGGAAAGGTCGTAGTGATAGGAGATCGACTTGGCGTCGGTTTCCTTGTCGTGTTCCGTGCGGACCGGAACGACACCGTCGTCCTCGTCCACCAGCGCGGCGGTCAACTCGTCGCAAACCCGCATGACTTCGCTGATCGAGCCTTCGAGTTCAAGTCGCCCTTCAACGAACGCGCTGCCCAGCAGGTCAAGGCTGGGGTGCGAGAAATCGGAAACCAATGAGGGGTCTTTGACGACGATGGTGACACTGGGATCAGTCCCCAGATCAAACTCGTTGCCGTCCCAAAGCTTGAGTCGCAGCGGTAAATGAAGCTTCTGTAACGCCGGTGGAAGTTGCGCGAGCATTTAGAAAACCCCCTGATCCAGGAACACGGAAAAGGGTAGTCCAAAACCGGTTCCACGCTAGGAACCGTCAGGCTATCGGCTTTTTTGAATGACGACGGTGAACCGGAATGCGGGTACTTCCATGCGCCCCGGGGTTCTAGCCAATTTGAAGCCTGCGATGGAGCACCCTCTTCATGACTGTAGGATAATTTGTTACAGAGTTCTTCAAAGCTCAAGCGAATTTTTATACTTAGCCAAGGCCTCTAACCCGGCGCTCTCAGAGAAAGCGCCGAATACAAAGGCTTACGCAGGATTGTGAAATTTTGCGATCGGTTCGTGGAAACGCAACAAACGGCCAGCGTTGCCCAATACCAACAAGGTGCTGAGGTTGTGCAAAACCGCCGCAATCATCGCCCCTGCCGCACCTAGAACGCCGAAGGCGGCCAGTGCAACGATGGCGAGCGTCCAGCCCAGACCGATGATCACGTTGACCTGCAACGTGTGTCGGCACTGGCGGCTCAGACGCACGCAGGTGCCCAAGCGACGGAGGTCGCTGCCGATCAGCACGATGTCGGCGGACGCCAGCGCAATGTCGGCACCGCCAGCGCCCATGGCGACGCCTACCACGCCTGCTTTCAAGGCCAGCGAGTCGTTGATGCCATCGCCGACCACCATCGGCCGAAAGCCGTTCTTGATCTCGCCCATCACGCGATTGAGCTTGTCCTCAGGCAGCGCCTGCGCGTGAATGTCGCTGATGCCCACTTCATGCCCCAGACTGTCGGCGACACTCTGGCGGTCACCGGTCAGCAGCAACTGACGCCCCATCCCGAGTTCACGCAGCTCGCTCAACGCTTGCCGCGCCTCAGGCTTGAGGCTGTCGGCCAGCAGCAGCCAGGCGAGGAACACACCATCGACGGCCAGTCCGGCAATCGGGCCGTCGTGGTTGGGAACCTGCGAAGTCGGGATGCCCAACTGGGCGAACAGTTCGGGACGCCCCAACGCGGCTTCGCCTCGCGCAGTCTGCGCAACGACACCCAGGCCCTGACGCTCGCGAATGTCTTCAAGCGCCAGCAAGGCCTCTTTTTCTACCAACCCGGCCAGCGCACGACTGACCGGATGACTGCTCGCCGAGCCGAGGCTTGCCGCCAGCGCGATAACGTCCTCGCTGGCGCCCTCCTCGGCCTGTATCGACTGCAGTCGAAGGCTGCCGTAGGTGAGCGTGCCGGTCTTGTCGACGACCAGCGACGTCAGGTCGGCCAACTCCTCAAGGAACGCCGAGCTGCGAATCAGAATGCCGTGACGCGCCGCCACCGCGATCCCGGCAATGGCCGTCGCGGGCGCCGACAGCACCAGCGCACAGGGGCATGCGGCGACCAGCACCGCGAGCATCGCTTGCGCGTTATTGGTGATGAACCAGGTGACTGCCGCGATCAGCAACACCAGCACCATGTAGCTGCCGGCATATCGCTCCAGCAGACGCGTGATCGGTGGCTTGGAGCGTTCGGCACTCTGCATCAGGGCGATGACCTTGCCCAGCGTCGACTCGTTACCGATGCGCGTCACTTCGATGCGCAGAAGGCCGTCGAGGTTGATCGCACCGCCAAACACTTCCATGCCTGCACGCGCTTCCAGCGGCACCGACTCTCCGGTGATGGGCGCGGTGTCGAGGCTCGCCTGTCCGGACATCACCAGACCATCGGCCGGCACGCGGTCGCCCGCCCGCACCTCCACTCGATCACCCGCTACCAGCGAGCCGTTGTCGACTTCACGGATCGAGCCGTCGGCAGCGATCAGACGCGCATGGCTGCGAGTCAATCGCCCCAATGCCTGAATCGCTTCCTGGGAACCGATCACGCTGCGCTCTTCCAGCACGTGGCCGAAGATCATGATGATGGGCAGCAGGGCTGCGGTCATCAGGTCACCCGTGGCCCAGGCGCCCAGCATCGCCAACGCGATCAGTTGGTCAGTGATGCCGTGCAGGCTGGGATAGCGCAGGCTGTGCCAACCCGCGCTGACCACCGGAATCGCCACCAGCAACGAGGCGGCGCCCAGCAATAACTGACTGACGCCGACTTGCTCGGGCGCAAAAAACCGCCAGACCAGGCCCAACGCCAACAAGCCCAACGCGAGCATCGCCAGCGTCAGCTGGCGGGCGGCGCTGCGCTGTTCTTTGCTGGTCAGCATGCTGCCCGGCGCGGGCGAGTCGTTGTGTTCGTGCGCATGCTCATCAGCATGGTTGTGTAGAGCTTCGCCACTCATTTGTCGGCTCCCTGAATGATCAAGCGTGAATCGTCATGGGGATCGACCGTTGTCACGGAACCGGCCTGTTTGAGAATGCCTGGCACACGTTCGCGGTAAATACGCAGCAGCAAGCCAGGGTCGCTCTTGTTCTGGATCGACTGCGCCAGACCGGTCACGGCAGCGGTGTCGGTCTGTGCTTTGGCCAGTCGCTCGGACGCCTGTGCATGGGCGACCTGCAAGGTACGATCCGCCTGTTGGTTGGCGGTCTGATTGGCTTTTTCAGCATCGGTACGGGCGTTGGCCACCGCCTGATCGGCCTGCTGGCTGGCGGTCAAAACAGCGTTGAACGCGTTTACCGCAGCGGCGGGCAGGCTGGATTGAACGTCCACTCGCACCACTTCCACACCCAGGCCGACGCCGGTCGCCGTCAGCTCATCGAGGCGTTTGTTGATGCCTTGCACCAGATCGCCACGCAGGCGTTCACGGCGCTCGGCCGACTGACTGTCCGACCCGACCAGCTCAGGACGTGCCACCAGGATCGTGTCCAGATCCCGAGCGGCGGTGAGGCTGACGGCGCTGCGATTGACCAGACGGTCCAGCGCAGGCAACACATGCTCGCCCTGCAACACGAACTCACGCGGGTCGGTGACCTTGTAGTACGCCGTCACATCCAGCTGCACGACACCGGCATCGCCGGTCAGCAAATAGCCAGAGCCCGCGAGCGCGTCGCTCATGGGCGTGGCGAAACTGGTGACCTTGTCAGCCGCCAATGCGGTGGGCGAGCGCAGCAAGGTTTCCACATGCCGCTCAATCACTCGATCTGCCGAGGGCAGCAGCACGACCTGTTCGAAAGGTTGCGGCCACGCCAGTAACAGACCTGCGTTCTGTACACGATCAAGCTCGCCAAAGCGGAACACCACGGCACGGTTTTGCGGGTCGATCTGCCGCACGTTGGACACGGCCCAACCGAGCGCGGCCAGCAACGTAACCACGTACAACCCTAAAAACGCCAACCGGCTGGCCTGCAACCATGGGCTATTGACCACCGGACGCTCGATCTGCATCGAGTCCTGCTCACTCATGGCTGCGTTCCAGCCTTGCCGTCCTGCTTCCCGTCCAGCTGGGGCGGACCGTCCACCAGCACACGAAACGGCGCGGCGTCGGTGCGCAAGATGAGCTTGGTGGTCGGGCCCACGACGGTGCCGAGGGTGTCGAGCGAGCGCAGCAGGTTGTACAACTGCGGCGAGCTGGCGTAGGCCCGGCCATAAATCAGCGCGGCTTCGACACGGGACTGGGCTTCGATGTCAGCGGCCTTCACGGTGGCATCCGCCTCGACGATCCGGGCATCACGTTCGGCAGCCGAACGAATCTGCGCGGCTTCGCGCTTGCCGATGGCCGTGCGTTCGGTGGCGATGGTTTCACGCTCGGCGCGCATGCGGTCGACCGTCGCGTTGAGGGTCACCGAAGGCAGCGTCAGACGCTCAACACCCACCTGCAGGACGCGCACGCCGTAGGTGGTCAGCAATTGCTTGTCGATCTGTTGGCGCAGCTGGTTTTCGAAATCGGCGATGCGCACCTGATTGGCGTCTGTGTTGATCAGACTCGACAGGTCGAAACTCGCGGCCGTGGTTTCCAGTGCAGACCCCACAAAGGTGCGGATCTGACGGGCGGCCTCATCAGGCTGATTCTGCACGGCGCGCATGAAGCGTTTCACGTTGTCGGGATCGCCCTGCACCTGCCAGGCAACATACGCCTGAACAATGATGCGCAAGCCGTCGCGGGTGCCGACATCCTGCAAGCCGCTTGATGTCGTGCGCAGGCGCAGATCCACGGGAATCGCGGCTTCGAACGGCGCGGGCCAGCGCCAGCTCAGGCCGGGGTCGAGCAATACGCGGGACGGATTGCCGAAGCGGGTCACCACCGTCGCCTCGCCGGAACGCACCTGCACCAGACTCGCAGCGGCCACTGCAAACGCAATCAGCACGGCCGCCAGTGAGGCCCGGCGCCAAGGAAAGCCCACAGGCCCGGACGCTTCACCGTGATGGTGATGCCCGTGATGATGGCCGCCGTGGTCATGACCTGCATGGTCGTGGTGATCGTGATTATGAAACAGACTCAAGGGAGGACTCCTTATTCAGCCGAAGGCTGTTCAGCTGACTTGGACGACGCGGGGTCGACCGGGAGGGTAAAAGAACGCAGATCGATGGTGGGTGCACTGCTGCCGCCCAGACGATGATCAAGCACCAGCAGTTTGGCGTGGGTCATGCCCAGCGTCAGTTGGCTCAGGTACTGCTCCAGCAGAAACGCCTGACCAGCCTTGGCATAACCCTGTTGCTCGGCACCGAAACGCAGGTCGGCACTTTGGGCGGTCGACATGACTTCGCGCGAATTGGCGGCCGCCTGATCGTGGGCGATGCTCGCGTGCAGTTGCGCAAGGTTCGCCTGATCTGCCGCCGCGCCGCGCTCACGGGCGATCAATGCCTGCGCGCTGATCTGCGCGGCCTGCACGGCGTGATAGGCATTGGCGGCGCCCGCGGGAGGATGAATCGACTCCACCACGGTGGCGAGAATCTCCACGCCGCTGTCGAGCTTTTTCAAGTCGCGCGCGACGGCATTGCCGATGTCGGCGGCCAGATCGGTGCGTTGCTCGCCGAGCAATTCATCGAGGGTGCGCGACGCGAAATCGTGGACCAGCACGCGGCTGGCGGTGCTGCGAATCAGGCTGGGGATGTCCGCACTGTTGTACGTCGCCGCCATGGCAGCCTGATCGTCCAGCCCGATGCGGTAGACGAAGCGCACGTCCATATTGACGATCTGGAAGCTCTGCTTGTCGCCCGAGCCGCTGGCGATCACCTGCGACTTATCGTTGATGTGCGTGGCGTCCCACAGCCGATTGGCCACGGCAGGCGGCGGACCTTCGGCGGGATCCAGGGTCTGCTCGGTACTGGCGCCTTCGGAAACGCTGGTCGCCAGCTCGTGAACCACCCCGTTCTCGACCGGCAATACCGTCCCGAACGGCCACGGAAGGCCAGCGTGCAGCCCAGGTCCCATGACCTCGACCGGTTTGCCGAAACGCTCGTAGATCCCTCGGCCCTGCATTGGAATTTCGTGGACGCCGCTGAGGGCCCAACCTAGGGCAATAATCACCGCCATCACGGGCAGAAACGCCCGACGCATGTAGGTAAACGCCCAGATCTGTCGCAAGTCGATGCCGAAGCGATTGTGCAGTTCGTTCTGCAACGCCGTCAGCGGACGCGGTGGCCAGCGCAGCAAGCCGGCAACGAAGCTGCTGGCGACCAGACGCGGCTCAAGGCGCTCGTTGCGCGGACTGAAGATCGACAGCAAGGCACGAATCAGCAGCTCGACCGCGACCAGCCCCGGCAGCAACCCGATCAGCACGGCCAGTCGGGCGGGCCAGACGCGATCTGCAGAAGAGAAGAACAGACAGAACGCGGCGATCAGCAACGTACCGATGGCCACACGGCTGATCTGCGCCAACTGCTCGGCTTCTGGCCAGCTCGCTTCGGATTCGTTGCTGAACTGACGCTCGAGCACCAGCAGACCAAAGCCGATCAGCAGCAACACTCCACCGGCCACGCTGCCCGTCAGGCCGACACTGCTGCCGACCAGGGCCATGTTCCAGATCATCGAAATACTGATAAGCGCCAGCAGCGCCCAACCCGCCAACCAGAATACCGGCGCTCCGATCTGCCCGACCATCGACGTCCCGGCACCGCCGATACGCCCAAGCAGGCGGTCATACCAACCCGGCTCCTCGATCTCGGCTTGTTCCTCGACCGAGATCACTGCTTCATCAGGTGCAATGACATGGGCGCGCCACAGCGCAACGACCTGCGCCGACTGCAGCGCCGCAGCGAGCACCAGCAGACTGGCCGCGCTGTTGGTGATCACCGCGGTCCACAGCGAATTGGGAGAAAACAGATCGACGAACAACGACACCACAAGACCGAGCACACCCATGGCGCCCAGCACATAGGTCAGTCGCGACAGGCGTCTGGCCTGAAAACTCGCACGCTGGAACCTCGGCAGGCTTGCCGGCTCAGTCCCTTCAACATCCAGATCAACCCGCATCGACACTCCAGAACCTGCTGAACGCTGTATTCATCACCCTTCCCGTGCGTTTTTCGGCCCGCTTATCAACACGCCGAAACACTGTTTTACGGGGCGTTACGATATAACAGAAGTGGTGAAATTTTCGTCCGGTAATTGCTGCTCTGCATGAGGAATTATTCACTCAGACAGCCCGCAGACAGGTTAGCCCGTCATGGGTAAAAACCCTTCCGGCTTTCAGCGCGCCGACTTTTCATCAGAGCGCCTCGAAACGTCAGCGCGTCGGGCCTGCACAACCGAAAACCTTGCACTATGCTCCCAGAAAGTTATCCACAGGGAGCTGGCCTGCGATCATGCTCACTCCACTCAGAACCGGGCTGCAGAAACTTCTGCATCCGGTGGCCAAAATCCTGTTCGATGACGGCGTACGCGCTGTGCACGTAACGTCCTGCGCGGGGCTTATTTCAGTGGCGGTCGGCGTGCTTGTCGCGGCGTTTGCCTTTCATCCCTGGATCTTTGTCCTGATCCCGATCTGGATGCTGATCCGCATGCTCTTCAATGCCGTGGAAGCGGTGTTGATCAGCGAGTTCGGACAGCATTCCCGCCTCGGAACCTGCGCCCACGAGCTCAGCCGTATCGTAGCCGAAACCGCTCTATTCCTGCCGTTTGCGGTCATTCCGAAGGTCAGCATACTGCTGGTACTGACGGTGACCTTACTGGCCATTTTCAGTGAGTTTGCGGGTCTGCTCGGTCCGCTGATCAAGGCGTCACGGCGCCATGACGGCCCCCTGAAAAGTGACATGCGTCTGGTGTGCTTTGGGGTCTTTGGCGCGGGAATCGGCTCCGGCTATGTGCTCACCGCGCCGATCAACATTGCCCTCGCCGTAATGACTGTCCTGTTGTTGATTACCATCGTTGCTCGCATCCGTCGCGCCGTTGCGGAGGTGACCAAGCCTGCGACGGTGAAAGTTTATGCACCGGACTGAGCGAACTGTTTCAACAGCTTTACACACAACCTGCCAACACGTTATCCACAGGCAAACATCGCAGCAGCGCTTCGCACCTTGATTGCCCCTTGAAATGCACAGTGCTTGACCTCAAATCCAACCTGAACACATATTATGATCATAATTTAAGTGTTCCCGGTTCTTTCGGGACATTTTCGGAGAGAGGTCTACGCTTCCCTCCATTGTCGATTTTTTCTCCAGGAGTGCGCTCATGAGTCACTACGACGTCGTTATCATCGGTGGCGGTCCAGGCGGCTACAACGCTGCCATTCACGCTGGCCAGAAGGGTCTGAAAGTTGCCTGTGTCGAAGGCCGTGAGACCTTGGGCGGCACCTGTTTGAACGTCGGCTGCATCCCGTCCAAATCCTTGCTCCATGCGTCCGAGTTATATGAAGCGGCGGCGGGAGAAGAATTCAAGAAGCTGGGTATCGAGGTCACGCCCACATTGAACCTCGCGCAAATGATGGCGCAGAAAGCCGAGAGCGTGACGGGCCTGACCAAGGGCATCGAGTTCCTGTTCCGCAAGTACAAGGCCGAATGGATCAAGGGCTGGGGACGCATTGCAGGCCCCGGGAAGGTTATCGTCAAGGATGCCAGCGGTGCAGAAACCGAGCTGACCGCCAAGGACATCATCATTGCCACAGGCTCGGAGCCTACGCCGCTGCCCGGTGTGACCATCGACAACACGCGCATTCTTGATTCGACCGGCGCGCTGTCGTTGAGTGAAGTGCCCAAGCATCTGGTGGTCATCGGTGCCGGCGTGATCGGTCTGGAGCTGGGTTCGGTCTGGCGGCGTCTGGGCGCGAAAGTCACGGTCGTCGAGTTCCTAGACCACGTTGCCCACGGCACGGATCTGGAAGCCGGCAAGACATTGCACCGCTCGCTGTCGCGTCAGGGCATGAACTTCAAGCTGAGCTCAAAAGTGACCTCGGCCGTTGCGAGCGATACAGGCGTCAGCCTGACCGTCGAGCCTGCCGCAGGCGGCGAAGCGGAGGTGATCGAAGCGGATTACGTGCTGGTTTCCATCGGCCGTCGTCCCGTGACCAAAGGTCTCGGCCTGGAAACCGTCGGCCTTGAAGTGGACAAGCGCGGCGTGCTCGCCAACAAAGGCCATCGCACGGCCGTCGACGGTATCTGGGTGATCGGCGATGTAACGTCGGGGCCAATGCTCGCGCACAAGGCCGAGGACGAAGCGGCGGTGTGCGTGGAACGTATTGTCGGTAAGAAAGGCGAGCTCAACTACAACCTGATCCCCAATGTGATCTACACATGGCCGGAGTTGGCCAGTGTCGGCAAGACCGAAGAGCAGTTGAAGGAGGAAGGTCGTGCTTACAAGGTCGGCAAGTTCCCTTTCAGCGCCAACAGCCGGGCGAAAGTGAATCACGAAACCGATGGCTTCGCGAAAGTGCTCGCTGACGAGAAAACTGACGAAATTCTGGGTGTGCACCTGGTCGGCCCAAGCGTCAGCGAGATGATCGCCGAGTACTGCGTGGCCATGGAGTTCGCGGCGTCAGCGGAAGATGTCGCCTTGACCTGCCACCCTCACCCGACCCGCTCCGAGGCGTTGCGCCAGGCAGCGATGGGGGCCGGTGGGCATACGACGCAGGCGTAAAGCACCAATCACAGATCGTTGTAAACGCCAGCACAGAACCTGTAGGAGACGTCGGAGGTTACGACGGCAGCGAATGCGACCGGTCAGCCGATATTTATTGCGCTGATCCACCGCCTTCGTCGGGATGCCGCCCAGACCACGCTCGCTCCCACAGGTTTTCAGGCGGATGAATTCAAACCGGCAAATGCCCGAGCGGCAGTGGCCCTTGTGGCTTGAGCGTGCGGATCGCGAAGTTGCTGCGGATGTCCCGCACGCTCGGCATTTTCAGCAGCGTATCGGAGAGAAACCGGTCGTACGCGCGCAAGTCGGGCACGACCACCTGCAGGAGGAAATCCGCCTCGCCGGACACCAGATACGCCGAGATGACCTCAGGCCATTCAGACACCACCTGATGAAATTTCTGCGCTTCGTCCTCATGGTGACGATCGACCTTCACCCCGATAAACACCGTCAGGCCCAAGCCGAGCGTCTCGGCGTCCAGCGTTGCCTGATAACCGCGAATGACCCCGGTGTCCTCCAGATGGCGAACTCGCCGCAAGCAAGGCGACGCAGACAATCCGATCTCATCGGCGAGCTGCACGTTGGTCAGACGACCGTCCCGTTGAAGCGCGTTGAGAATGCGCCGGTCATACGCGTCCAGCTTCACATTCAGGCGGGTTGGCATACCAGCGGCCTTTTCAGTCAGTTCATGGGCAGAAACTGCCAATACTACGCGCAAGCAGGGTCAAACACGCAACCACCTGCCCCGTCCTTCGGCCGTAGAATTTTCTTCCGTTATCGCCGCCGGAGAGCTGAAGAATGGAAAACCTCGCGCTGTTTGTACTCGCCCTGTCCATGGTCTTGCTGATGCCCGGCCCGGACATGATCCTGTTGTTGCAAACCGGGGCGCGCCAAGGTCGTGGCAAGGCATTGGCGACCGCCTTGGGCCTGGCCATCGCCCGAGGTTGCCATGTGGCGCTGGCGGCATTGGGGTTGGCGACGTTGTTCAAAGTCTCACCGTGGACCTTTGAAATCGTGCGCATGGGCGGGGCAGCTTATCTGCTGTGGCTTGGCCTGAAGATGTTCAAGCCGGGCGTCATGAGTGGGGCAAATGCAGACACCTCCGGCGAATCGGTCATCTCCTGGCGCACGGCCATTCTGCGCGGCCTGTTGACCAATCTCCTCAATCCCAAGGCGCTGCTGTTCTGTTCGGTGCTGCTGCCGCAGTTCATCGACGCAAACGCGGGTTCGGTCGCCGGACAATTCGCCAAACTGGGTGTGATCCTGGTGCTGATTGGCCTATCGTTCGACAGCGTCTACGCCATGGCGGGTGGTTGGGTCGGCAAATGGCTGGCCCGCAATGCAACGGCGCAACGGATACAGCAATGGCTGTTCGGCAGTCTGCTGATCGGCTTCGCCGTGCGCCTGGCGTTCATCCAGGAGGCCTGAGGACACAATCGGAAACACGCTGAAGACAGGAAAGTAGCGCTCTGAAACGTTTTTTTATGTTTTTTGCGAACAAGATGCCGAGATTGTTATCTGTTTGTTGGTAATTTGCGTTCGGCAAGGATTGGGAAAGCGCACTTTTTTGTGCAGGAAGGCACAGCATTTCTTCAGAGGCTTCACCTTATGAATCGCAGGAATCTCCTGAAAGCGTCCATGGCGTTGGCAGCCTATAGCGCGCTGCCCGCGTCGGGCCTTTACGCTGCACGTGCATTGGCCGCAGCGGCCGATGGCGAAATCGAGCATTTCGACTTCAAGACCTTGCAAGACCTCGCCAAGCAGATGGCCGGCAAAGCCTATGTCAGCACCAAGCAGAACCTGCCGCCCACTCTGGCGAACATGACGCCTCAGCAGTTCAATGCGATCAAATACGACGCCGGTCATTCCCTTTGGAACGACGTCAAAGGCCAGCTCGATGTGCATTTCTTCCACGTCGGCGCGGGCTTCAAGACCCCGGTGCGCATGTACAGCGTCGACCCCGCGACCCAAGAAGCGCGTGAAGTGCATTTTCGTCCCGAGCTGTTCAATTACGAAGCCAGCCGCATTGACCAGAGTCAGCTCAAGGGCGATCTGGGCTTTGCCGGTTTCAAGCTGTTCAAGGCGCCGGAGATTGCGATCAACGACATTCTCTCGTTCCTCGGCGCCAGCTACTTCCGCGCGATCGACAGCAACAAGCAGTACGGCCTGTCGGCGCGGGGTCTGGCCATCGACACCTACGCCCACAAGCCTGAAGAATTTCCTGACTTCACCAAATTCTGGTTCGAGAAACCGACCAAGGACGCCACTCGCTTCGTGGTCTACGCGCTGTTGGACTCGCCAAGCGCAACTGGCGCGTATCGCTTCGACATCGACTGTCAGGCCGATCGCGTGGTCATGGACATCGACGCCCACATCAACGCCCGCGCCGACATTGAGCAGATGGGTATTGCGACCATGACCAGCATGTTCAGCTGCGGCACCCATGAGCGCCGTATGTGCGACACCCTTCACCCGGAGATCCATGACTCGGATCGCCTGGCGATGTGGCGCGGCAATGGCGAGTGGATTTGCCGCCCGCTGAACAACCCGGCGAAATTGCAGTTCAACGCCTTCGCCGACAAGGACCCGAAAGGCTTTGGCCTCGTGCAGACCGACCACGATTTCAAAACCTATCAAGACACCGTCGACTGGTATCACCGCCGACCGAGCCTGTGGTGCGAACCGACCACGGCGTGGGGCGAAGGGTCGATTGATCTGATGGAGCTGCCAACGACTGGCGAGACGCTGGATAACATCGTTGCGTTCTGGAACCCGAAAGTGCCGATCAAGGCCGGTATGTCGATGAACTACGGCTACAAGCTGTATTGGAGCCCGCTGCCACCAGTGAGCACGCCTTTGGCTCAGGTTCATGCCACCCGTTCGGGCATGGGCGGCTTCATCGAAGGCTGGGCGCCCGGCGAGCACTACCCGGAGGTCTGGGCCCGCCGTTTTGCCGTCGATTTCAATGGCGGCGGGATCGACCGCTTGCCAGAAGGTTCGGGTATCGAGCCGGTGGTCACAGTGTCGAACGGCAAGGTTCAGGACTTCAACGTCTTGGTGCTCCCGGACATCAAGGGCTTCCGCGTGACTTTCGACTGGTACCCCACCAGCGATTCCGTTGACCCGGTGGAGATGCGCATGTTCATCAAGACCGGCGATCGCACACTGAGCGAAACGTGGCTGTATCAGTACTTCCCGCCTGCGCCCGATAAGCGCAAGTACACCTGATGCCTGACCGCTCCCACGGGGTCGCAGCAGTTTGAAGCAAAGGCAGGTCTTTACCTGATCTGTAACGAAAATGAGTCATAGGCAACCCTGCTTATGGCTCGTTTCCCCTCCTGTTTTATAGCGTCAAATTTTTATCTATCAATTAATTCAACAAGTTACAGACTGCGATTTTCGGGCCCTCCGAGATCTGTCCGAAAATTTGACTAATTGATTGACAGTCCCCGCTTCTGAGGCTGATATATCCCCTGTCACGCCGCGTGAGAGGGCCCCTGAACGGCCGTCACCTCCCCGACATGGCCTGCGACCATGACCTTCTCTTCAGCTCAATCGACGGCCACTGCCGACTTCGATGAGCGGTAGCTTTGCCTTGCAGGCGACGTCCTCGCCTTGCGCCTCCACGCCTGATGATCTCTTCCCTATTTCTGTGCTCCCGAGGGGCTGTACCCATGATGTCGACCTCCCCTGCTTACATTCAAAAGCCGTCGATGCTGTCGTTCGACAAGTCCACCGCCATCGTGCTGGTCGCGATCAGCCTGATTCTGGTCGAAACCTTTTCCGGCGCCCTGCGTTTCTATCTGGACAAGGCCGGGATTTCGGTACTGCTGTACGCACCGAAAGTCGCCTGTCTCTTGTTTTTCGCCCTCGAACTGCGCAGCTTCAAAGCCGGGCCAGGCGTGTGGTTGAGCTTTCTGGTGCTGCTCTTGTCTGCGGCCTGGGCTGCGTTGAACGGCGCGAGTGCGGGCAATTTTGCATTCGCGCTGTATGGCATCAGCCCACTGCTGTTCGGCATGGCGTGCGGCGAACAGATCACCCGGCATAAACGCCTGTTCATGTGGGCCATCGCTTTCGCGCTGCTGGCATCACTCGCCGGTATTGCGCTGGACAAGTACACAGAATTGCCATGGAAGGGTTACAGCTACAGCATTGGCGGCACCGAACTCAGCGCCAACACCACGTGGGCGACGGAAGAAGCCGACCGCCCGGCCGGATTTGCCCGGATTTCCAGTGCGCTGGCAATCATCATCTCCATCTTCAGCCTGTACCTGATGGCCACCCTGCGCTCAAAAACACTGGTGCTGGGCATTTGCGCCATCGGCTTTGCCGGCGTTGTGCTGACCACCAGTAAGGCGCCGGCGCTGGCGTTTATCGGGGGCGTTGGCTTGTTGATGATCACGCGGTTTCGCTGGACCACTCGCGGCGTCATCATCGCGGCGGTATTGCTCGGTATGTCACTGCCATTCATTGCAATGGCATTCGACTTCGATCCCAACAAAGTCTCGACGGGCGATTCGCTGTCATCGATCTACGACCGACTCGTCAACACCTGGCCCAACGTGATCAGAGTACTGCTGAACGAAGACCGTGAGTACACGGGAGCAGGCTTCGGCCTGGTCGGCAGTGCCGTGGCGGCGTTCCCGGTGGTCGGTGCGGACATTTTCATGGTGTCCGACAGCACGGTGGTTTACCTCTGGGCGACCTTTGGCCTGGCAGGGTTGTTCCTGTATGCCATGCACATCCCGCTGTTTTTCATCCTTGCCGACAGCGTCACTCGTTATGGCCGCGCCATGCTGGCGACCGGTTTCTGCATCTGCATCGTCAGCTGGACCACCGATACACTGGAAGTGACCCTGGCCAACCTGTTTCTCGGTATGGCCATCGGGCATGCGCTCGCAGCGAGGTCGCACGCGAAGGCCTCCGCCCCAAAGCCGATTGAACATGCGCAATGGACCGGCCTGCCCGGATTGAGCTGACACGGAAGTTTCCCAATGAATGCACTGAGTATTGGCCGTAAAGGCCTGCTGTTACTGTCCAGCCTGTTCATGGTTAACGTTGCCGTAGCGGAACCCTTCATTGTCGGGGTGGCTACGCACTCGATGAACAACCTGGCCCAGCCGTTGCGCAGCCTTGAGCTGGCGACGGCCGCAGGCGTCACTTCGGTACGTGACGACGCCTTCTGGTCCACGGCCGAGCCGACACCCAAACAACTGCGCGTCATCCCGCAATGGCGCGCGTGGTTGAACGCCGCCAACGCACTGGACCTGAGCCCCATGGTCATTCTGGGCTACGGCACCTCGTTCAACGGTAACGCAAAGCCGCGCAAGCCTGAAATCAAAATCCCGTACCTGAACTACGTCGACTACACCACCCGGCAGCTTGGCAACCCGGTGAAGTATTACGAAGTCTGGAACGAGTGGGACATCGAGGGCCCGAGCGATGCGCGCCTGAGCAGCGATTACGTGGCCTTGGTAAAGGACGCTACGCCGATCATTCGCAAGAACAATCCACAGGCAAAAGTACTGGCGGGCGCCGTTACGTCGGCGGGCATCAAAGGTGGTTTCGTTGACCGCATGCTGGCCGCTGGCGTGCTCAAGTACGCGGACGGCCTCTCCTTGCACCCCTATGTGCATTGCGAAGGCCGCGATCACAACACCCCGGAAAGCTGGATCAACTGGCTGCGCGATCTGGACCGTCGCTTCTCCGGCAAAGCCGGCAAGCCTGTGCCGCTGTACCTGACCGAAATGGCGTGGCCCAGCCACGAGGGCAACTGCGGCATCAGCGCGGTGCGTCAGTCGGCGTATCTCGCCCGCGCCTATTTCCTGGCCCGCACCGTGCCCAACATCAAAGGCATGTGGTGGTACGACCTGATCAATGACGGCACGGCGCGCGACGATCAGGAGCATAACTTCGGACTGCTCAATATCGACCTGAGCCCCAAGCCCGCCTACTCGACGCTCAAGGCAATCAGTCCGTATCTGCGCGACTTCAACTACGACGCCAGCAACAGCCTGCAAGCCGATAACGTCTACAAGCTGGCCTTCAGCGATGGCCGCGAACGCATCATGGTGGTCTGGGCAACCGGGAGGCCGCGTGAGGATCAGGTCACTGCCACGGCGATGAAGAACGGTTCCGTCCGCGTGCTGGACACACAGTCCCCGAACACAGGAATGACCGACAGCGAACAGCGCTGGCGATGCACAGGCGATCAGTGCTCGGCGCCTGTGACGCTGTCCGAATTTCCCAAGATCATCCGCTTAAGTCCCGGCGCTTGAGCCTTCGCCGCTACGCTCCCAATACCCGAAGCCCGCCTGATCCCGTCAGCGCGGGCTTTTTTTGCGGATTTTTCGTGAAGCCGCCTGCAAATAGTGGCATTACGACACATCACCGACATTTTCCACTGTTAGGCTTAGGATCCATTTGGGCCTGGGCTGACGGATCGCATGGGATTTCGACGCAGACTGTTGGGCGGTTGTTTGCTTTGCGTGCTCGCGCTGCCTGTACTGGCAGGCCCTTACGTGGCGGGCGGCGCGCAATGGAAGCCTTACGCCTACGAAGACGAGAACGGTCACTTGCTCGGCGTGTCCGTCGACATCGCGCGGCGGGTGATGCAGCTTGCGAATGTCGACGTGACCTTCGTCACCTACCCGGTTAACCGCCTTCAATCCATGCTGCAGAAAGGCGAAATAGACATTAATTACGCCGATGCGCTGATCTGGAACAGCCCGGAAGAACAAAGCCATTATGTCTTCTCCAAGCCCTACTCCGAGGTCAACGAACACCTCTACTTCCTCGCCGATCACCCTGCACGCAAGCAGTCCATCGAGCAGCTGAATCAACTTACGATCGGCATGGTACGCGGCTACACCTACTGGGCACTGGATCCGGCCATAGCGGCACACAGGCTCGATCGGCTTGAGACGTCTCAAGAGGACGCGTTGATCAAGCTGCTCGGAAACGGACGTGTCGACGCCATCGCGATGGTCGACGATATCTTCGACGCGTTAGTGACCAGCAACCACCTGGACCCCCATCTGTTCAGCCAGGGGGCGAAACTCAGCGAAGCGCCACTGGTGTTCAAGCTTCAGCCCCAGCACGCGCAATGGCTGCCGTCCATCAATCACGCGATCGACACCTTGCGCGCCAGCGGGGAGCTGGAGCGCATCCGCCGCCAGTATTTGCCGGTGAAAGCCGGGTTGAGTTGCGCGGCTTCGGGGACGATGTGTTGAGCATAGGGTTCATGACGATTCCGGATCTGAAACATGCCTCTGTGGGAGTCCAGCTTGCTGACGAATGCGTCGTGTCATTCACCTTTGATATTGCAGACACTCCGTATTCGTCCGGATGCTGCCCAGAGCAAGCTCGCTCCCACAGAGGAAAGGGGCCTCAGCAAGGCTGCGATTAACTTTCAAGCAGTGACCGCCATACCCAGCATCTCCCGCGCTATCCGGTCAGCATCCACGAACGCCCTCGAGTAACTGCCTGATGAAGGCACATAGTGGTTGTAATACGTCGCGCCTTCGACGATGGGGCCGGTTATCCACAGATTCGGCTGTGCCTTGCCGTGGCTGTCGACGAAGGGCGCTTCACCGTTGCCGTTGACGCTGTGGATAATTCCGCTTTCGCGGAGTTGACGGATGATGCGCGGCTGCGAGGCGGTCGTGCGGTTATCGCTGACGTGGGCTTGGATTACCGCGTCGAGCACTAACACCTTTCCATCGTCGAGCGTGACTGAAACGTCTGACGTGCTGGCGCTGTGGACAACCTTTGAGCCATGCACCCACTGCAGAACGCCCGCCTGAGCCAACGCCAGCAATTCCTGATGACGTTCCTTTTGAGGGCCGGCGACCATGCGATTGACCAACGGCGCGTATTCGTTGAAGAAAATCCGGTGAGACTCAGGCGTCAGGCCCTGGTTATCCACAACGCGTCGCAATTGTTCACGGCAGCTTCTCCACACCTCCACTGCAGCTTTGATCGGGCTGTGATCGAGATCGAGAATGCTCTCCTCCACATCGTTCTCAATGAAGGCTTTCACCCACCTCGAATAATTATCCACAGGCGCTTTCAGATATCGAGGGTTGAAGGCACTTTCGTCCAGCATGGGCACAGCAAACCGCTGCGCCAGCTCAGCAGCTTTGGTCTGGATTTCGCCCATCAGAAAAGCGTTGGCGATCTCGGATTTGATTCTCAAGGAGGACTCGCCCTGGAGCGCTGCAATCATGCCGAAGTATTCAGCCAGCATTTCAGCCTTGAACAGCGGCAGGACCTGGGCTTCGAAGTCCAGCCCCTGCGGATTTTCAGCGCGCAGATCAGCAACCGCCGACAAGGTAAAGATCAGCGGCGAACCGCCCACACGGTGTGGCGTGATGTCCGGCCGGGCACGGTATGGCAGGCCACTGCGTGAATACATGAACAGGCGGGGTTCCTGGCCAGAAGCCCGATAATGTAAGCCTTCAGGCGCTTGCACAAACTGCCCGCCTCTACCGACCGTCAGGCCCGCCACAGCATCCATCGCGGACAACCCGAGCCCTTCGATACCGACCGCATCTGTGGACGAAATCCCTTCCAGCGCATAGGGCTGTGGATAAGCCTGAAAGCTTTTTGTAAGACCGTTGGAAATGTTCACCGGCAGAGCACTTTCGGCGTGCCCGACCGTTATCAGCAACCAATCAACCTGGTGTTTTTGAGCGCCTGTGTACAAGACAAACCCGCCCAGGTCGGTGTGTTCAACGTTATCCACAACCCGGGCATGATGTTTCACCCGCACGTTCGTTGGCAGGGAACGGATCACCTCTTCATACGTCCAGGCGAGGTATTCCCCGAGCCACGCCCGAGGGAGGAATGCGTTGGGCTGTACAGTTCGATCTGCGGACTTGAAACGCAGGCACCATTGGTAAAAGTCAGGCCCTTGGCGGCCATTGAAACCACCGAGCGCAGCCTGATCGGGAAACATCGAGATCTGAGATGCCACGGTGTTGAGCATCAAGTACTCCGGCTGCTCCACCGAATGCAGGCCCGGACCGGGTCGATGGGGATCGAACAGATTGATCTCGATGCGTCGCTCGCCGGTGCCCGCCAATGCACACAAGCGCTCCAGCACCGTCAGCCCGCGAGAACCGCAGCCGACGATACCGATCTTGATGGCAGGCTTCTGCTTGCCGTCCACAGCCAGTCTTTCCGTTGGCAGCGCGGTGCTCAGTTCCATCTCAGTGTTTCTCCAAAGAACGAATCAATGGCAACAGCGCGTGACTCAGCCAGCGCGGTGTCGACGATGAATTTGCTCAGCGCCAGGTCCAGCACACCCAGGCCGAACGGCGAGAAGATCGACGCTTTGCCAGGGTCGAGCGTGACCTCACCGCGAATCAGGCCCGCGAGGGTGCCATTCATGAAGTCGCGGTTTCCGGTAAGTTGCTCGGCCAGATGAGGTGAGGTGTTGGCCTTCATGCAGTGCTCGACGTCATCGCACAGGTTGTTGGCCGCCAGCAGCAATTGCGGCGCGATGTCACGCAACGAAATATTCAGCACGACCTGACCGGCTCGGAAACCCATCGGCGGCTTGACGTACGGCTCGCCAGCAGTGGTGGCGAAGATCACCAGATCGGCCGCAAGCGCTTCTTCCAGCGACCCGCTGCGGGCTGTGCATAAGTCGATCTGTTCGACATACGCCGTGAGCGCTTTGGCCGAAGCATCATCGAAATCGTGCACGACGGCGTGCCCGATTTCCCAGTTTTCCACAGCCAGCATTCGCGCGATGTTGCGTGCGATGACACCCGCGCCGACAAATCCTACGGACGCAGCCTTGTGCGACTGACCGTTTAGCCAGTAAGCGCCCGACACAGCCGAAGCAGCCGTTCTGACCGCGCTGATCTGCGCGCCTTCCAGGCATGCATAGGGATAACCCGTCTCGCGGTCGTTGAGAATCACCACCGCCGAAGCCCGCGGTTTCTGCTGCGCCACGTTGCCCGGAAAACTCGAAATCCATTTGATGCCCGCCACCGCGTCGTCGCCCTCTAGGGACGCAGGCAGAGCGATGATCCGGTTGGCCGGTTGCTGTGGAAAACGCAGGAAGTAGCTGTCCGGGTTGAGGGTCTGGCCGTCGTGATGCTGCAGGTACACCTGCTCGACCCGCGCCACCATGGTGTGGGACTGGCTGTCGAGAATGTCCTTGATCACCGCCCCCGGAATGACATGAAAATCAGACATTCAGCGCTTCTCCTTCGAAGGTGTGAACGTAGTTTTTCAGGTAGCGGCTGATGGGTTGCGAGCTCAGCGCCGCCAGCTCGGTGCGGCCGAACTTCTGCATCACCCATTCGTCGTTGTAGATCGTTTCCAGATAGCGCTCGCCGGCGTCCGGAGAGATCGCCACGACCACGGCGTCTTTGGGAATGCCCAGCGAGGGCGCTGCCAAGCCAGCGACCACGGTGCCGGTCGAGCCTCCTGCCAGGACGCCGTTGGACCTGGCCAGCCAGCGGCACATGGCGACCGTGGCGCGCTCGTCCACCACCTGCTGTTTGTGCAGATGATTGGCGCGGAAGATCGGCGGCATCTGGCTGGAACCCAAGCCTGGAATGAACCGCTTGCCCGGCGCCTGACCGAACGTCACCGACCCCGTACTGTCCACGGCAATGATCTTGGTCCGCGGCGAATGCTTGCGGAAATACTGCACGCAGCCCATCAACGTTCCAGTGGTGCCGGCGCCGACCACCAGGTAGTCCAGGGCCGGAAAGGCGATATGGATCGATCGCGCCGTTGTCAGTTCGTGGGTGCGCGCGTTGGCCGGATTGCTGTACTGGTTGAGCCACAAGTAGCGAGGGTCGCGGGCAACGGTATCGCGGATGTAACGAATGCGCGTTCCGAGGTAGCCATCGTTGTCGTCACGCTCGGTGACGATGACGATCTTCGCGCCAAACGCTTCCATCATCTTGATGTTGTGCAGGTTGGTATTGGGATCGACCACGCAGCAGAACGCGTAACCACGTTCGGCACAGATCATCGCCAGCGCCACGCCGAGGTTGCCAGAGGATGATTCGATGAGCACCGTGTCCTTGTGGATAAGTCGACGCTCGGCGTAGGAGTCGATCAAGCCGATGGCGGTTTTCATCTTGATCGAGCCCGCCGGGTTGCAGGACTCGAGCTTCAAATGCAGGTTCTCGAAACCCAGCCCCTTGAGGCGAACGAAATTCGAATCGCCAACGATGTGAGAGATGTAATTCATGGCCGTGCCTCGACGCGTACCGACCTGGATCGCGCCGGGTGCGCGACCACGGGCGCCAGTTGCCGTGGTTGGGTCGCCAGGAGCGCATCGGTCAGTTGCTGGGCCCGCAGCGCCACCATCGAAAACGACTGCGCATCGCTGATGCCGTGAGTCTTTTCAGACGTGCCGTTGGCGAGAATCTGTACGCCTTCGCTGTTCTGCATCCCAACGCGGTAGTGGCGATCCACGGCCAGGGTCCCGTCCTCGTCGCGCAGCAGCCACGGTTGCAGCAACGTCAACAACGGCGGCACCGCCAGTTGTTCGTAGCCCGTACCGAGTACGATGCCGTCGACATACAACGTGGTCTCCAGACCGGTGTTGCTGTCACGCAGCACCACCGAGTAGGCATCACCGACTTTTTCCACAGACACCACGTCGGACCAGGTGTGAAGATTCAGACGCTGATGCCCACTCACCTCGCCTTCGTACATGAAGGAGTACAAGGCCTGACTCTCGTCGGCGTCGATGCCTGCATAGTTGGTCGAACGAATCTCGTCGAACACCTTGCTGCGACGCGCGGGCTCCAGCTCATGAAAGTAATCCACCTGTTCGGGCAGGAACGCCATGTTGGGAAACTGCCCCAGCTGACCGACGCGGAATCCCACGCCTCGGTGTACCGAATGCACTTGGGTGGTCGGCGCGGCGCCCAGCAGATGCGCCACGGCCTCACCCGCGCTTTGGCCTGAGCCCAGCACCAGCCAGCGCTGGGCAATAGGGCCGCCGCCCAGATGAATGTTCTTGAGGTATTGCGAGGTGTGGAACACGCGGCCACCCAGATGAGCGCTGAACGCTTCAGGAATTCTCGGCAGGCTGCCGTGGGACAGCACCAGACGCTTTGTGCGATAGGTGCCTTGAGCGGTCACCACATCGACAGCGCGCAAAATGCCTTTTTCCGCGACGGGCAATACGTCGAGCACGCCTTCGTCGTAGGACACATAGTCCTTCAACTGTGCGGCAACCCAACCGATGTAGTCGGACCATTCCACTCGACTGGCCGGACGACCCAACAACCCGAATTTGTACAGGCGCCCTTTTTCTTTCAGGTACATGGCAAACGAGAAGCGGCTGCGCGGGTTACGCGGGGTCACCAGGTCACGAAACACATGATGGTTGATGTCGGTGCCCGCCAGCAGAAACGCGCCATGCCAGGTCGAATCGCGGCCTTTTTCGAAAAACCTTACGCGCGCAAACGGCTTCTTGCCGTTGTCCTCTGCCTCGTCTTCCAGCGCACAGGCCAGCGCGATACCGGCGGGACCGAAGCCGACCGACACGACGTCCAGCTCCTGACGCAAACCCTCGATTTCAAACTGATTCATGGTGGTTCTTCCTGAAAGGTTTAAAGACTTGGCGAGCCGTGGAGCGGCTCGATTCAACTCAGCAGACGTCGCTCATGGACGTGCTCGTCGGTGTAGACCCACAGCGAAACCCGGGCGTGATCGTTCTCCCCGTTGCTGAAACTGATAGGGCCGGCAGGCGTGGAAAACTGTTCATAGCGCAGCGCATCGAGCAGCCCGCCGCGTTGACGAGCCGCCAGATCCACCAGCGAAAACGCCGCCAGCGTTTCAATGGCGTAGACCGGTGCTTGCTCGCCATAGAGGCGCTGATAAACCAGGTCGACTGACTGCGCTTCAGGCAGATCACTGGCCACCGGGAAGCTGACGACATAGACGGTCCCGGTGTGTGCCAATCCCGCGACCAGCGCAGGCGACGCCGCATCGTCGGTAAACAAAAGGGGTAATCCACAACCCGATGCCCGGTTTTCCACAAGGAACTGGCGGCTGGCTTTCAAGCGACCGCAAAACACCAAAGCGTCGGCATCTGCACTGTCGTTTACCAGCTCGACTGTGGATAACTTCGCTGCGGTTTGAAGTTCGCGTAGCTGTTGCTGCCCATGAAGACTCGGATCGGCGAACAGCGCGATTCTTACGAGACCTTGAGTTTCGGCAAATGCCAACAAGCGCCTGGCAAGCACACGGTCGGACGCGCACACCCTGAACGTGGTGCGGCCGTCTTCGGTCAGCGCGGCACAGGTGGACGCCGGAAGAATCAAGGGAATGCCTGCCTGTGCATAACTTTCCACCACGGCGGCCGCCGATTCGGAGGCAAAGTGGCCGATCACTGCATCGACTTTCGCATCGATGAAATACCTTGCCGCCGCCCTGCCTCCTTCGGCGCTGGCGCCATCATCAAAGTAAAAATGCCGCGCCGTGCGCACGTTGCTGAACAAATGGCTGGAGAGGTAAACGCCCCGCAGGAAACTGCGTGCATGCAAGGTGGTGCCGACGTCCAGCGCCGCGCAGATACCAAGGCGCATCATGACAACGCGACCTCGGTAAATCGCGACGGGCAGAACGCTTGCATGATGGTGCGATGGCCGGCGTCCATCGACGTGCCGGACATCAACCCACCCAACTCGAATGCCAGCAGCTCGGCCACGCTCGGCGCCATCTTGAAGCCGATGCCGCAGAACCCTGTCGCCAGGTAGACATGGCTTTTGCTGGAGGAACGGCCAATCAACGGGCGTCCATCATCGGTGTAGGCGTCCCAGGCGATCTGGGTCACGACGGGCGTGCAGTGATGTTTGTCGTAACCCAGCCTGGCCACGCGTTCCATCACGTCCTGCTCGTTGTCCATCAACGACAGGTTCAACTGACTCGCATGCGCCGCGCGTTGGCGCCGTTGACCGCCGACTTGCATCAGACTGCGTCCGAGCGGCAGCAGATAGGTATTGAGGTGATGCGCGATGACCGGCATGCTCGGCGCCTGGTCGCAGCCCAGGCGGGTGTACGGGATGGTGCGCGCATGCACCGCCCCATGAGGCCGCGCCAGCGGCCCGTCAGCGCCGCAGGCATCAACGATCCACGTGGCCTCCAGGCACAATTTGCCCGCGTGAACCTGCACATGCCCATCGAGCTCGACGCAGCGGTCAACCGCCAGATGATCCAGGAACGTCGCCTTTTCGCTGACGTAGCGGCACAGATTGGACACCGTGACACGCGCATCGACCATGCCGCCATTGCGCTCGATGAGCAGGCATTCGTCCGGACAGAACGCGGCAAAACGTCCGTTATCCAACGCATTCACCGACGCGTGCAGCTCGATGTTCTGGGTGCCTTCGGTGCCCACGGCATCCAGATACTGGCCACACACCTCGGAGCTTGCGATGTAAGCGACACCGGTGCGCTTGAGCGCCTGTTCGAATAACGCATGAACAATGCCGGTGCTGCCATGGTGCGCCCCGCGACGGGTGAGCGGACGCAGTTCAGGGTCAAGCTCCAGGCCTCTAACGATGCCACCGGTATCGCGCGTCGCGCCCTGACCGCCGCCGATGCCCTTCTCCATAAGTGCAACGTCCAGGCCGTTCTCGACCAGCGCCGCAGCAATCGAGGCGCCCATGACACCGGCGCCGATCACGATCACATCGAATGAGGTTTTCATCAGCGGCCTCCCTGATCAGATCTCGTATTCCACGGCGCTGACGTACACCAGCTGTTGAAACACTTCGTTCTCGGTGAAACGGCAGTAGCGCAAAATCTGCCGGGCCAGGTCCGGAAACACCGGCGCGCCAATGGCACCGATCAACGCCATGTACGGCAAAATCCGTTTGCCGAGCAGTTGGCGATCACGGGCCGCGTTGATCACGTCGGACAGCAACACGGCCAGACCTTTCATGGTGAAGTGATCCACCGATGTGACCTCGAACCAGCGCGCAACGAGGATCTTGATCGCCGCAGCATCCGCCGATGTCACCTTCAGGCTGTCGCCGTCGACACGCTCGCGTTCGGCCTGTGCAGCCAGCTTGACCAGCACTTCGTTGAAGGTCTCTTCGCGCCAGGCAGCGAATTTCTCCACGTCGAAGTCATCGGTGTCCTGTTCGGGCGCGATCAATGCCAGGTAGAACCGAGCGCTGTCGGTGCAGGCTTCGTCAACCAGGTCACGAGCCCAGATCGCATAGTTGCGACTGGTGGACAGGTTCTTGCCATTCAGGGTGAGGAACTGGTTGGTGTAGAAGGTCTGACGCATGCGGTAGCCATGCATGGTCTGCAGCAGCGATGGATACACCATCATGTGGCTGAAGGCGCAGTCATAGCCCAGGAAATGCACCATCCGGCCCTTGCCAGAGCGGCAGTACTCGTCGTATTCCCACGGCGCGTGCTTGTGCTCGTTGAGGTATTCGCGGAAGGCCCCCAGGTAGCCGGACAACCCCATCACCCATGTGTGGATACGCCGACTGCCATCGGGTTTAAGGTCCAGACCGCCGTCGTGAGGACGGGTGATCGCCCAGTCCAGCGGACCCAGCTCGAACTCTTCGTTGAGAAAGCGACGAATGAACGGGCGCAGCGGCGCGTGCTCAAAGCTGCTCTTGAGGTGATTACGGAAGTTGGACAGCGCCAGAAACTCGCGCTCCACTGGCCGCCAGATCATTTGCGAGGCGCAGAGTTTGCAGTGGAAGTTGCTCATCTTCGAGGCATTGGGCGTGTGCGCGCATTCCTCGCACTGGCTCGCATCGGAGTCCGAGCCGCAGTAGTCGCAGTTGCCACGGCCGAACGCCTCGTAGCCCCATTTGTCACAGTGCTCGCAGTAAGGTTCCTGGCTGACTTTCTTGTAAATGGCACCCGCCTTCACCGCGTACTCGTACATTTCCTCCACAGCTTTCTTGAAGTAATTGTTGCGGTACGGACGCATCCAGAAATCGACCTCGATCCCCATTTTTTTCAGGGTGTCGTTGATCTTGTCGGTGTTCTCCAGCGCCAGCTCCTGCGGCGCGCGGTCCAGTTCAATGCCTCGGCGCAGCATGTACGACTGATAGTCGTCGGAGTAGGACACCAGCGTGCAGTCATGACCCCGCTGACGTTGCGCGCGCGTGAAGATATCGGCGGCCAGGAAAGGACCGGCCATGTGACCGATGTGCAAGTCGCCGTTAGGTGTAGGCGGCGTGATGGTGACCAGTAACTTGCCCATCACGAAGCCCTCTGTTCGGACACGTCGTGTACCGTCGCCTTTTGCAGCGCAAAGGCGTTTGAGGCCACGGCTTGCTGAGCGTCTTCATCGAGGAAGCGGTTGGCTGAATCGCGATCCCACCAGACCACATAAAAGTGGAAGTCTTCGTCCGTGTCATTCAACACGTAGTGATCGGTGTGTTTGGGGATGGCGGCGATATCGCCCATGGTGAACGGGTACGTCTGATCGCCGACCACCAACTTGGCCGTCCCTTTTATTCCGATGAAGAACTCTTGATCGATCTGGGTATGCGACAACGATTTGGTATGCGGGCGCACGACGCACCAGCCACCGCCGATGGGCGTCGGATAACCGTCCCACGGCAGCAATCGGGAACCGTCCAGATCATATTCATGAACCAGTTTGTCCCAGGCCATGGGGCGAAAAATTTGAAAGTCAGTCATGAAGTTCTCCTTCAACCCGGAGCATTCCTGCTCGTTGTTTATCGGCGTACGCCCGTGCAGCACAACGCCGTTGAGTTGAGGGATAAGCTGAAGAAAATCGCAGGAGGGAGCAAACAAGAAATACGCAATTACCAGTTAAGTTTGACTTAACTCAACATTGCTTAATCATTCGACTTATCAAAGGATTAGGTGTGTTTTAGGTGGGTCTTGATCCATCGATCGACACTGAAGCAGGGCTTAACTGTCCCCAAAAAAACGAATAAAAAAGCAGACAGCGTGATGCCCGTAAGCGTATTGCGCTCTGAAAGGCAGGTAATCAGCGCGTCGTGAATTCGCGCTGGCTGGCGACGGCCTGTGAGACCAGCCAGTCCCTGAATTGCCGGCTGGACTTAGGCAGGATGGCGGTCTCGTCATACACCAGGTAGTACGCGATCGGCGTGTCGATGGTCGCGCGAAAGGGAACCACCAGACGGCCCGAGGCCAGTTCCTCGCGGATCAACGAGCGACGCACCAGCGCAATCCCCATGCCCGCCAGGGCTGCTTCGATCACGCCGTTGGAATCCACAAAAACCGAGCCCTTGTGCACCGCAGCCTCGGCATCCTCGATCCCCACCGCCCTGAGCCACAAGGCCCAGTCTTCGCGGTGCTCATCGTGGAGCAGGTTGAAGTTCTTGAGATCGATGGGGGACGACAGAAAACGCGAATCCGGCAACAGACTTGGGCTGCACACCGGCTGTAGACGGTCATTGATCAGCATCTCAACCTCAAGCCCTGGGTACCGACCCAGGCCGTGACGCACGGCAAAGTCCACGCCGTCACCGAGCAGGTCAACCAGCCGGTTGGTGGTGCTGATCAGCACTTCGATACCGGGACAGATGGCCTGGAAATCAGGCAAGCGCGGCAGCAGCCACTGCATCGCAAAGCCGCTGGTGCAGCTGACCGTGATGGTATTAGGGCCGTTATCGCTCATCAGACGCTGGGTGGCGTCGGATATCTGTCCGAGTGCCGGGCGAATGGCGCGCAGGTAGATCTTGCCTTCCGGGGTCAGCTCCAGGCGCTTGGTGTTACGGATGAACAACGTGACGCCGACCGCCTTTTCAAGCTTGGCAATCTGTTGGCTGATGGCTGCTGGAGTGACGAAAAGCTCGCCCGCCGCGCTTTTCATGCTGGCGTGACGCCCCGTCGCTTCAAAACACAACAACGCGTGCAGGGGCGGGAATTTCATGCCGGTCCTCAGTTAAGAAAATCTAATGTGCTTAAGAAAAGCTCGCTTGAGCACGCCTTCAGACACTGCTCAAATCATCACACCCTGACTCGGCGAGCGTCAATCTACACCTTCCGGGTCGTTTTGTTGAATGCAGTAGATTCAGGAAGAACGTCTCATGAGGCCATCGGATTATGTTCGGCTACTGCTCCTCGCCGCGATCTGGGGAGCAAGCTTTCTGTTCATGCGTGTAGCGGCTCCCGTACTGGGCGCATTACCCACGGCATTCTTTCGTGTGCTGCTCGGCGCGATCGGCTTACTGGTGATCCTCGCCATCCTCAAGACGCAGCATGACTTTCAGGGCAAACTCAAAGCCACGATGGTACTGGGCGTTATCAATTCCGGTATTCCGTTCCTGATGTACAGCATGGCGGCCATGTTGTTGCCAGCGGGTTACTCCGCCATTCTCAACGCCACAACGCCACTGATGGGCGTGTTGATTGGCTCGATGTTCTTCAACGACACTCTGACGCCCAAGAAAGCAGCGGGTGTTTTCATTGGCCTGTTGGGGATCACGTTGCTGACCACGACCGGTCCGATGACCTTTACCACCACCGTGGTGATGGGCGCGCTGGCTTGCCTCGTCGCCACCAGTTGCTATGGCGCAGCAGGTTTCCTGACACGTCAATGGATCGCCGACAAAGGCGGCCTGGATGCCAAACTGGTCGCATTCGGCAGTCAGGTCGGTGCCACTCTGTTCCTAGCGCCGTTCTTCGCGATTTCGACCACCGTTAATCCGCCCGCCAGTTGGGGTGACTCCACCGTCTGGCTATCGCTGGCGGCCGTTGGTTTCATCTGCACCGCGTGTGCCTACATCCTTTACTTCCGCTTGATCGCCGACATCGGCCCGGTCCGCTCCCTCACCGTGACCTTCCTGATTCCACCGTTCGGCGTGCTGTGGGGCGTGATGTTCCTTGATGAACACCTGTCCGCCGGCCACCTCTACGGCGGCGGCCTGATCTGTCTGGCCGTGTGGTTCGTGCTCAGCAAGAGCAAGCCCAAGCCGGTGCAATCAACGCAGGACTCGCCTGCCGCCACCTGATTTCACTTATCCACAGATGAACCCAAAACGTAGTTGTCTGGTGGCGCTAACCAGACGGGGCCCGGCCGTGCCCGCTTTTTCTTCTCGGCCATGGGACAAGAACCGTTTTAGGACGTACCGAGATGGCTACACGATCAGACGCATTGACCCTTTGGCTGACTGGCAGTGACATGTGGGCGGAGTATGCGCAATGAGCAGAGCGATCCCGTTGATTGCCCTTCGCACCTTCGTCGAGGTGTGCAAGGTCGGCAGTATGAAACGTGCAGCAGACCATCTGTGTGTTTCCCCGGCCGCCATCAGCCAGCAGATCAAGGGCCTGGAAGACCAGATCGGCAAGCGCCTGTTCGAGCGCGATGCCAAGGGCATTCAGCTCACGGCCAGCGGCCGCAGCCTGTTCGACGAACTGTCCGACACCTTCGACGTCATCGAAAAAGCCTGGTCGGGTGCAGCGCTTAAACAACCTCGGCAAACCCGGCTGGCCATCGGCACAACGTCTACCATCGCGAGCTCCTGGCTGATCCCCGCGCTGAGCGACTTTAAAGAGCGCTGCCCCACCATCGAAATCTCGATCCAGATCTGCAACGGGCTCTCGGACCTCAAGCACGGGCATGTGGATATCTCCATTCAGCGGGAAATGGCCAGCAGTCCGGACAATCACGCCACCCGCTTGTGGTCCTCTTACCTGATCCCCGTCTGCAGCCCGAACTTGCTCACCCAGCAACGCATGATCGAAAGCCCTCAGGATTGCCTGACTTATCCACTGCTGCAGGACACTGAGCGCAATTATTGGAAGGTGTGGATGAATGCCTTTGGCATGGGCAATCGCAAAATGATTCAAGGCTCGAGCTACGGCGACGAGTCCCTGTTGATAAGTGCCGCGTGCGCCGGTCAGGGCATCGCGCTGGTCAACAGCGTCTTCGCTTCCGAAGCCTTGCAATCCAAACGTCTGGTCCAAGTCACCAACGCTACGTCAGAGCTGAAATTCGACTACTTCGTCTACTGCGCCAAGGAACGGCGCGAGGAATGGGCGATTGTGGAATTCATGAACTGGGCGGTGCAGCAGGCGGGCAAATCGGAAGGAAAACGCGTGACTGCCATGCATGCCGCTTGATCGAATCGGAGTTATCAACAGGCGTGATAGACGTCTCTGTTCGAATAGTGGCTGGGGCAGCAGGTTGCCGCAGATCACCAGCATGGAGGTTTTTTTCTTCAGAGTCGATGAGCGACGGGCGAAGGGTTTGCAGGCGCATGAAAAAGCCGTCGCATGGGCGACGGCTTGGGATGGAGCGCGGATTAACGAGGGGATGCGACGTCAGCCCATTGCCGGCCAATCTGAATAACCCGTGGCGTCGCCGCCGTACCAATAGACTTTTGGCGCTTCCGCCAGCGGCGCTCCGCTGGCCAGGCGGTAGATCAGGTCAGGGTTGGCGATGAAAGGACGACCAATACTGAACAAATCAGCGTCGCCCGCCGCCAGCGATTGCTCGGCCAGATCCAGCGTGTACTGGTTGTTAGCGATATAGGCACCGCTGAAACGCTGCCGCAGTTCGGCAAAGTTGACGCCATTGACCTCTTCGCGGCTCAGCTGAGTGACGCCCTCGATTTCATGGATGTACAGAAGCCCAAGGTCTGACAGCGCGGCAACATAGGCACCAAAGGTGGCCATGGTGTTGCTGTCCAGCGGCGTTTCGCCGGGCGTGGTGGTCACCGGAGAGATGCGGATACCGACACGGTCGGCACCCCACACGTCGATCACTGCCTGGACCACCTCCAGAGGAAAGCGCAGACGGTTTTCCAGCGAGCCGCCATACCGATCCGTTCGAACATTGGTGCTGTCACGCACGAACTGCTCGAGCAGATAGTTGTTCGCCGAATGCACCTCCACACCATCAAAGCCGGCCACTTTGGCGTTTTCAGCGGCACGGCGATAATCCTCGACGATCAGCGGGATTTCAGCGGTTTCCAGTGCCCGTGGCGTGACGAAATCTTTCATGCCTTCATGTACCCGGATCTGTCCGTGAGGCTTGATCGCCGATGGCGCAACGGGAAGATCGCCATTGTGCATATCAGGGTGCGACATGCGTCCGGTGTGCCAGAGTTGCAGGAAGATCTTGCCGTCCTGGCGATGCACTGCCTCGGTCACGCGCGTCCATGCAGCGATCTGTGCTTCGGTCCAGATCCCCGGGGTTCGCGTGTAGCCCCGAGCCTGGGCGGAAATATTGGTTGCTTCCGTCACAATCAGCCCGGTACTCGCCCGCTGGGCGTAATAGTCAGCAACGTAGTCAGGTTGAACACCGGCATCGTCCGCGCGGCTGCGGGTCATCGGCGCCATCACAATTCGGTTCTTCAGTTGCAGTCCGCCCAGTTTGACGGGCTGCAGGACTGGGCTTGCGAAACGATCACTCATGATTTTTCTCTCTGCTATTCAGACACGTTACGGAGGTGTTCAGTCAATGCTCTTGGCCCATACGGCCTGCGCATTGGTGAATTCCCGCAAGCCAAAATGCGAGAGCTCGCGACCGTAACCGCTCTTCTTCACACCACCCACCGGAATACGCGCGTTGGTTGCAGGGAAGCCGTTGATGAAGACCCCACCCGTCTCCAGCCGACGCGCGATGCGTTGTGCGCGATCCATGTCCTGGGTCCACAGGCTGCCACCCAGACCGTAATCACTGGTGTTGGTCAGAACGATGGCGTGCTCGGCATTGTTCGCAACGGTGATCGCTGCGACGGGGCCGAACGTTTCTTCGTCGAATGCGGCCATGCCAGGCTGGACGTCAGCCAGCACCGTTGGCTCGTAGAAATTGCCTGGGCCTTCAATCTTCTTGCCGCCGAGCAGCAAGGTTGCGCCAGCGGCAAGGGTACGCTGTACCTGACCGTCGAGCTCATCGCGCAAATCGCCGCGAGCCATTGGCCCGACATTGTTGGCGCTGTCCAGCGGGTTACCGACTTTCAGCTGCTTCACCGCCTCGACAAACTTGCGGGTGAATTCCTCAGCAATCGGCTGCTCGACAATGAAACGCTTGGCAGCCAGACAGACCTGTCCAGCATTCTGAAAGCGCGCTTCAACCGCAGCCTTCACGGCCAGGTCGATGTTGGCGTCGGCCAGCACGATAAAGGCATCGGAGCCGCCCAGTTCCAGAAGACTCTTTTTGAGCGCTTTGCCCGCTGTAGCCGCGACGGCAGAACCGGCGCGCATGCTGCCCGTCAATGTCACACCGGCGATGCGTGGATCTTCGATGGTGCGAGCGACGGTGCCGTTATCAGCGATCAGGTTGACGAACAGACCTTTGGGAAAGCCTGCGGCCTCATAGGCGTCCTGCAGGGCATAGGCCGAGCCCATGACGTTCGGCGCATGCTTGAGCATGAAGCCGTTACCCGACAGCATGATCGGCCCCGACGCGCGAATCACTTGCCACAGCGGGAAATTCCAGGGCATCACCGCCAGCACAGTGCCGATCGGCAAGAAGGAAACGTGCACCTCGTCGTCACCGTCTACGTTGACAGGCTCATCGGCCAGGATCGCCGGGCCGTTGTCGGCAATCCAGTCGATGGTCGCCGCACACTTCTCAACTTCAGCCCGCGCAGAAGCGAGCGTTTTACCCATCTCAGCGGTGATCAGCGCAGCGATGATGTCCGAACGCTCGCGCAGGACAGCGGATAGCCGACGGTAGGCTGTGACACGTTCGCGCATCGGTGTGGCACGCCACAAGCGAAAGGCAGCGGCGTTTACGTCCAGCAGTTGCTCGACTTCGCTCTGTGTCTGAAACGGGTAAGTGGCGATCAGTTCACCGGTCGCAGGGTTACGCGACGTGGCGAAGGCAGGGAGGGTCGAAGTTGCGTTCGGGTTGGTCATCGGTATCACCTCGTTGGCGGTGGAGCAGCGCGGTTTGCGCTGCGATGACCGTCACTCTAGGTAAGCCCGACAGGGCCAGGAAGGCGTGTTGTTATCCTATGACCGGGAGTCATAGGCAGTGTGTCGAGGGATGTAAGTGACCAACGAAAGATCCGGCCGTCCCTCCGGCGTCAGCGCCACGTAGGTGAAATCGATGTAACCGCTGACCGGGTGCAGCAGACGTTTTCGCCCTTCGTCGAAGCCTTTGACTTCCGTATCCTGCCACCACTCGCGGAACTCCGGGCTCAGCGCCGACAGCTCATCGATGAGGCTGTCGAACGGCGCCTTGTCCTGCGCCAGCGCACGTGAAGCGCGAAACGCGCTGATCATTCCCCGCGCCATCTGCTCCCACTCCAGGATCACGGTTCGATAAGGGATATAGAGGAACAACAGGCGCAGCGTATTGCGCTCATGAGGCTGCAACGAACCGTAGTCGACAAACAGATCGGCGATGGCGTCGTTCCACGCCAGGATGTCGAGTCGAGCGTTACGCACGTAAGCCGGAATGGGATTGATCGCTCGCACGAGCATTTCCAGCCCTGCGCTGACCCCGCCGCCGGTCTCGGCCTGAGGTGCTTCGAGTGAGGACAACGCAAACAGATGCGCGGACTCTACTCGATCAAGCTTGAGCACTTTCGAGATGCGTCGCAACGCGTCGGGAGACGGCTGAATATCCCGGCCCTGCTCCAACCAGGTGTACCAACTGACGCTGACCCCTGCCAACACCGCCACTTCCTCGCGGCGCAATCCCGGCGTTCGCCTGGGTCCTTCGGGCAGGCCAAAATCCTTAGGCTCAAGGCGAGCGCGTCGGCTGGAGAGAAACTTACCGAATTCGCGTCGTTGTTCTACAGAAGGTCTGCTAGCCATAACGCCCTCGGGGCCCAGTTTCGGTCAATCGTTCTGAAGCGTTCCGTTATAGCGCTTAAATTTGCGGGGAGAAACCGGTGATGGCTTTTCTTGAGGTGGGGACAGGCGGTGGGACCGAACGTGAAGACTGTCGCCGATCAATTTATCGCTGACCGGCGACCGCTTTGATTCCCAGAGACTCGCTGTGGATAACTTATTCCACCGTCACCGACTTCGCCAGGTTGCGCGGCTGATCCACGTCCGTACCTTTAAGCACGGCCACGTAGTACGAGAGCAGTTGCAGCGGGACGGTGTACAGAATCGGCGCCAGGGCATCGATGATGTGCGGCATCGAGATGACGTGGGTGCCTTCACCGTTGTTGAGGCCGGCTTGCTCGTCAGCGAAGACGATCAACTCGCCGCCACGGGCGCGGACTTCCTGCAGGTTCGATTTCAGCTTTTCCAGCAATTCGTTGTTTGGCGCCACGGTCACGACGGGCATGTCGCTGTCGACCAGCGCGAGCGGGCCGTGTTTGAGCTCGCCTGCAGGATAGGCTTCGGCGTGGATGTAGGAGATCTCCTTGAGCTTCAGGGCACCTTCCATCGCGACCGGGAATTGCGCGCCGCGTCCGAGGAACAGCGTGTGGTTCTTCTCGGCGAACAATTCGGCCACTTTCTCAACGGTGCTGTCCATCGCCAACGCTTCGCCCAGACGGGTTGGCAGGCGACGCAGTTCTTCAACCAGTTCAGCTTCAACGCCAGCGGCCAGTGTGCCTTTGACCTGACCCAGCGACAGGGTCAGCAGCATCAGCGCAACCAACTGAGTCGTGAATGCCTTGGTGGAGGCCACACCGATTTCAGGGCCGGCTTGCGTCAGCAGGGTCAGGTCGGATTCACGCACCAGCGAGCTGATGCTGACGTTGCAGATCGCGAGGCTCGCGAGGAAGCCCAGTTCTTTGGCGTTGCGCAGTGCGGCCAGGGTATCGGCGGTTTCGCCAGACTGCGAAATCGACACGAACAGCGTGTCCGGCTGGACCACGACCTTGCGGTAGCGGAATTCGCTGGCGACTTCGACCTGACAAGGAATACCGGCCAGGCCTTCGAGCCAATACCGAGCGACCATCCCGGCGTGATAACTGGTGCCGCATGCCACGATCTGGACGTTGCGCACTTTGGTGAACAGCTCGGCCGCTTGTGGGCCGAACGCCTGAACCAGCACCTGCTCCTGACCCAGACGGTTTTCCAGCGTGCGTTGCACGACTTTGGGCTGCTCGTGGATTTCCTTGAGCATGAAGTGGCGGAACTCACCTTTGTCAGCGGCTTCAGCGCCCTCGCGGTACTGCACGACTTCTCGCTCCACCGAGACACCGGCAGCGGTCCAGATCTGCACGCTGTCACGGCGAATCTCGGCGATGTCACCCTCTTCCAGGTACATAAAGCGGTCGGTGACCTGACGCAGCGCCAATTGGTCGGAAGCCAGGAAGTTCTCACCCAGACCCAGGCCAACCACCAGCGGGCTTCCGCTGCGCGCAGCGACCAGACGATCAGGCTGCTTGGCGCTGATGACCGCCAGGCCATAAGCACCGTGCAGTTCCTTAACGGTTGCCTTGAGCGCTGCGGTCAGATCAGGCGTGTCCTGCATCTTGTGGTGCAGCAGGTGCACGATGACTTCGGTGTCGGTATCGGAGGTGAACAGATAGCCGAGGCTTTTCAGTCGATCGCGCAGCGGCTCATGGTTTTCGATGATGCCGTTGTGGACAACGGCCAGCTCGCCGCTCGAGAAATGTGGGTGCGCGTTGTGCTCCAGAGGGGCGCCATGCGTAGCCCAACGGGTGTGCGCGATGCCCAGACGGCCAACCAGAGGTTCGCCCGCCAGCGATTGCTCAAGCTCATTGACCTTGCCGACGCGGCGGCGACGCTCCAGCACACCGGCATTGCTGAACAGCGCGACACCGGCACTGTCGTAACCGCGGTATTCCAGACGCTTGAGGCCTTCCAGCAGGATGGCGGTGACATTACGTTCAGCGACAGCGCCGACAATTCCACACATGTTTTTTTCTCCTAGGAAACAGCGGCGCAGATCAACGTAACGCCGCGCGCCTGAATGTGATCGCGTGCCTCCTGAGGCAGTCGATCGTCGGTAATAAGGGTGTGGACACTGCTCCAGGGCAGTTCCAGATTGGGAATCTTGCGACCGACCTTGTCGGCTTCGACCATCACGATCACTTCACGAGCGACCTCGGCCATCACTCGGCTGAGTCCCAGCAGTTCATTGAAAGTCGTGGTGCCGCGCATCAGGTCAATGCCATCGGCGCCAATGAACAACTGATCGAAGTCATAGGAACGCAGCACTTGTTCGGCGACCTGGCCTTGGAACGACTCGGAATGCGGGTCCCAGGTGCCACCCGTCATCAACAGCACCGGTTCGTGCTCCAGTTCCCCGAGAGCGTTGGCGACATGCAAGGAGTTGGTCATGACGACGAGACCCGGCTGCTGACCGAGCTCCGGAATCATGGCAGCGGTCGTGCTGCCGCTGTCGATGATGATTCGGGCATGCTCACGGATGCGCTTCACCGCAGCTCGAGCAATGGCTTGCTTGTATCGGGACACCGGCTGACCCGGTTCGCCGATCAACTCTTGGGGCATGGGGACCGCCCCGCCGTATCGGCGCAGCAACAAGCCGTTGCTTTCGAGTGCGGCCAAGTCCTTACGAACCGTAACTTCGGAGGTCTCGAAACGTTTAGCCAGCTCGTCGACGCTCACCTCGCCCTGTTCATTGAGCAACGCAAGGATATTGTGACGACGTTGAGGGGTATTACGCTTTGACATGCTGATCCGTAAGTTTCGTTTCGAAAGATAACGAAGCGAATAAAAACCTATCGAAAGATATTCGTCAAGGGGATCGATGTTTTTTCTGGATTGGCCGACGACTGTGAATAACTCAAAGCGTGGCACAGGGGGACTGAATCAGGCCTGAACGTGTGCTGGCAGTCAGGCCTGATTCAACTGTGGATAACTTCAGTGTTTCTTGGTTTTGACCGGACGCTTCCAGCCATCGATGTTACGTTGGCGTGCGCGGGCAACCGCCAGCTGCTCTGCTGCGACGTTTTGAGTGATGGTCGAACCAGCTGCAGTCGTTGCCCCGGATGAGATATCCACAGGCGCGACCAGCGAGTTGTTCGAGCCGATGAACACGTCTTCGCCCAGCACGGTCTTGTGCTTGTTGGCGCCGTCATAATTGCAGGTGATGGTGCCGGCGCCGATGTTGGTGCGCGCGCCAATGACCGCATCTCCCAGATACGCCAGATGACCGGCCTTGGCGCCCTCGCCCATCTCCGCGTTCTTCAGTTCAACAAAGTTACCCACATGTGCCCGAGCGCCCAGGACGCTTCCTGGACGTAGCCGGGCGAAAGGACCTGCATCTGCCGCTTCACCAACGATGGCACCTTCAAGGTGACTGTTGGCCTTGATGATCGCGCCTTTGCGCAGCGTGGTGTCCTTGATCACACAGTTCGGGCCGATGGACACGTCGTCTTCGATGATTACGCGCCCCTCAAGGATCACGTTGATATCGATGGTGACATCGCGTCCCACCGTGACATCACCGCGCACATCAAAGCGGGACGGATCGCGCAACGTCACGCCAAGCGCCATCAGGCGGCGTGCCTCACGCAGCTGATAGTGACGCTCCAGCTCGGCGAGCTGCTTACGATCGTTGGCGCCCTGCACTTCCATCGGGTCGTTTGGCTGGGCCGTGGCGACAACCAGGCCATCGTTCACCGCCATTGCGATCACGTCAGTCAGGTAGTACTCGCCTTGGGCGTTGTTGTTCGACAGACGCCCCAGCCAATCGGCCAGACGCTTGCCCGGCACAGCCAGAATCCCGGTGTTGCCTTCCTTGATGGCTTTCTGAGCGTCAGTGGCGTCCTTGTGTTCGACGATGGCGCTGACGTTGTTTTGCGCGTCACGCACGATGCGACCGTAGCCTGTCGGGTCTTCCAGCGACACCGTGAGCAATCCCAACTGCTGATCGTTCACCAGCGTCAGCAGACGCTGCAATGTCTCCACTTCGATCAGCGGGACATCGCCGTACAGAATCAGAACGGTGTCAGCGCTTAACGCCGGCACGGCCTGGGCGACTGCGTGGCCGGTTCCCAGCTGTTTGTCCTGCAGGACAAAGCTCAAATCGTCGGCGGAAAGCTGTTCACGAACCTTATCGGCGCCATGCCCGATCACCACCTGGATGCTGTCAGGCGAAAGCTGGCGAGCACTGTGGATAACATGGCCCAACATAGAGTTACCGGCCACCGGATGCAGCACTTTAGGAAGAGCGGAACGCATGCGAGTGCCCTGACCCGCGGCAAGAATGACGATATCGAGAGACATGAGGGATTCCAGGCGAACGAGCCGCAGCGTGAGCCGGGCTGATGATTCAGGAGAAAGAGCCGAAAAAAGAAAAAGGGTAGCCGAGGCTACCCTTTTACTCAATCGCGCATGAAAGGCGCCGGCCTTAGCCGCCGAACTTCTTGCGAATTTGCTGAACGGTGCGCAGCTGAGCCGCGGCCTCCGCCAGACGTGCAGCAGCAGATCCATAGTCGAAATCTGCGCCTTTTTCGTTCAGGGCGCGCTCGGCTGCCTTTACGGCTTCCAGAGCAGAGGCTTCGTCCAGGTCGGCAGCGCGTTGCACGGTATCGGCAAGCACTTTGACCATGTTCGGTTGAACCTCAAGGAAACCACCGGAGATGTAAAACACCTCGGCTTCTCCACCCTGCTTGATCAGACGGATCGGGCCCGGCTTCAGATCAGTGATCAGCGGCGCGTGACCTGGAGCAATACCGATATCACCCAGGTTACCGTGTGCAATCACCATCTCGACCAGACCGGAGAAAATCTCTCCTTCCGCGCTGACGATATCGCAATGGACTGTCATAGCCATTTGCTTGCCTCAACCTGATTAGCGCCCGTTGCCGGGCGCCTGGATTACAGTTTCTTGGCTTTCTCGATCGCTTCTTCGATGCCGCCGACCATGTAGAACGCCTGTTCAGGCAGATGGTCGTAGTCACCGGC
>Ga0213828_1000081_pt1 | contig 131871 bp, 115 predicted proteins | sample MC6MC0897MG_FD_180664 | JGI IMG/M metagenome (GOLD analysis project Ga0213828, IMG submission 180664) | Enriched soil aggregate microbial communities from Iowa State University, Ames, United States - MC6-MC0897-MG | ecosystem: Environmental > Terrestrial > Soil > Unclassified | place: USA...
TGGTGCAACATGTATAAAGCCAGGTGATAGAGGCTCATATTTATATTTACGCTCCGCCTGCCCTGTTGCCGCTAATGCACCGAAGGAATTCCCATGATAAGCACGGTAGCGAGAGACGATTTTATAGCGCGAGCTTTGTCCTTTTTGCTGATGGTATTGTCGAGCTATTTTAAAAGCTGTTTCATTCGCTTCTGAACCACTGTTAGAGAAGAAAATAACATAATCTCCACCAAGCATTTCATTAAGTTTTTCGGCTAGTTCCACGGCTGGTAAATGTCCCTGAGATAAAGGTGCATAAGCATTTTTCATCATTTGTTCATGGGCTGCATCCGCTAATTCTTTACGACCATAGCCAACATTGACACACCATAGCCCAGCCATCGCATCAATATATTCCACACCATCTGTATCAGTAATTCTTGCACCATCAGATTTCTCTACTACATACGTGGCTTGTGGATTATAGGGTTTCATCGAATGCCATACATATTGCTCATCCTTTGCTAATACATCACTTTTAAGATTGATCTGCGTCATCGCCAAACACCCCTCATTATTATTTTAGTTTTTCGCATCGTTATTACTTGGGAACGCAAAGGAGCTTGCTGTATCCTCTGTCTCATCGGGCCAACGTTCAGAAATCGTTTTTGCCTTTGTAAAGAACCTCGCCTGATCTGGACCAAACATATGCCCTTCACCAAACTTAGAGCGTTTCCACCCACCAAAGTTATGATAGCCAACTGGGATTGGGATTGGCACATTTACCCCTACCATACCCACCTCTATTTCTTCTTGGAATTTACGCGCCGCCGCACCACTGCTTGTAAACATTGTGACACCATTGCCAAGCTCATGATCATTTATTAAATCAATAGCCTCTTGTAGTGAATCAACCCCTACTACAATACGTGCTGGACCAAAGACCTCCTCTTTGAAGATCGTCATTTCTGGTGTGACATGATTAAGTAATGTAGGACCAAGATAAAAACCATTTGACGATTCACATACTTTTGGATTTCTTCCGTCGATGACAAGATTCGCTCCTTCACTGACTGCCCCATCGATATAACGTATAATCGTTTCCTTTGATTGTTTAGTGATAACAGGACCAAAATCGACGTCTTGCTCTGTATAAGGCCCTACCTTTAGTTCGGAAATTTTATTTTTCAATATTTCCGTAAATCGTTGCTCCGTATCCTTCCCTACAACGAGTGCACCAGAAATAGCCATGCAACGCTGAGATGCTGCGCCATATGCTGCTCCTAAAAAGGCATTTGCTGTCTGTTCTAAATTGGCATCAGGCATAACAATCATAAAGTTCTTTCCACCACCAAATGCAGCGACTCGTTTATTGTGCTTTGTCCCAGTTTGATAGATATATTCAGCAACAGGCGTTGAGCCAACAAATGAAATTGCTTGAATCTCTTTATTTTCTAATAGTTCATCGACTGCCTCTTTATCTCCATTAACCACTGTCCAAATACCGTCTGGTAGACCTGCCTCTTTCCATAATTGGCTCAAATATAATGCTGAAATAGGTACACGTTCAGATGGCTTTAGAATAACTGCATTTCCTACCGCAACAGCCATACTTGTAATAGCCAGTGGTACCATAACAGGGAAATTAAATGGTGCAATGGTTGCTACTACACCAAGAGGCGATTTGGCAGAAAAAGCATTAATATTTCCACCTACATTGACGGAATACTCTCCTTTTAGCAATTGGGGGGCACTGATCGCCATATCCACAGATTCAATACCACGAACAATTTCACCTTTGGCATCTTCCTTAGTTTTTCCACTTTCTTGGCAAATCACATTGATAAGTTCTTCCTGTCTTTCTACTAACAGCTGACGGAAACGATGTAGCACTTCTACCCGCTTCCCAATTGATGTTTTTTTCCATGCTGGAAAGGCTTCCTTAGCTAACTGAATAGCATGCTTTACCTCGGCTCTTGAAGCAAGGGGTACTCTTGCAATAACCTCACCTGTTGACGGATTATATACTTCAGAGAATCTGTTACTTGTACCTGCTACCTCTTCTCCTTTGATAAAATGTGTTAGCGTTTTCATTTCTTGTTGAACTGTCATAATTGACCACTCCTTTTTTTCGTCTTATTGTTCAAAATCAAACTTGTCTTTTGTGAAAAGGGAACTTGATTCATCGGCTTGTTTGATCACCTTTTTCTTTTGAGTCAGCATATAGAAAATCATCACAATGGCCACAATAACGCATGTAAATAAAATTTGTGAGCGCATAGACTCTATAAAGAACATCGCAATGAGTAATGCTGTTGTTGCTACTATTGTTAAATATGTTAAATATGGAAATAGCCACATTTTCACCTTTAATAGCTCTGGATTTTCTTGCTCAATCTTCCGTCGCATTCTTAACTGTGAAAAGGCAATGATTAAATAAAGAATCAACGTAATAGCACTACAAGAACTTAATAAAAACATAAATACTTTATCTGGCGACACATAGTTCATAATGACCGCAATATATGAGAAAAATGTTGCGGCAAGTATGGCATTAACAGGTGCACCATTTTTATTTAATTTTAAAAATGCCTTTGGTGCTTCTCCTTTTTCCGCTAAAGAAAATACCATTCTTGATGTAGCATATAGTGCTGAATTTAGGCATGATAATACAGCAGTTAAAACAACAAAATTCATAATTTGTGCGGCTGCAGGAATACCAATATAATCAAGTACCGCTACATAAGGACTTGTTAAAATATCTGAGGAATGCCAAGGCAATAGCGTCACTACAACTGCAATAGAGCCTACATAGAAAATTAAAATACGCCAAGTAATAGAATTGGTAGCTTTTGTGACAGCGGCTAACGGTTCATCCGATTCACCAGCAGCAATCGCAACGATTTCTGTCCCCATAAATGAAAAAATAACGATAACGACACCCATTAGAACAGCGCCAAAACCATTTGGTAAAAAACCACCCTGTTCAACTAAATTGGTCATACCAACAGCATTAAAGTTTGGAGCAATACCAAAGATAATAAAAGCACCAAGACCTAGAAAAACGACTATACTTGCAACCTTAATAAGAGAGAACCAATACTCAAACTCACCAAAAGCTTTGACAGAAAGAACATTTGTTAATGTAAGTGCTACAGTTAATAACAGACTTAAAAGCCATAAAGGAATCCCATCGTACCAATATTGAATAATGGCAGCTGCTGCTGTTGCCTCTAAAGCAATGGCAATCACCCAAAAAAACCAGTACAACCATCCAATCATAAAACCTGCCCACGGACCAATGGCTTCATGTGCATAGTGAGCAAACGATCCACTCGTTGGATTGACTGCCGCCATCTCACCTAGCATACGCATAACTAATACAACGATAATTCCTGCAAATATATACGATAAAATTGCCCCTGGACCAGCTAGATTAATGACCGAGCCACTCCCCATAAATAGTCCAGCACCGATTACACCGGCAATCGCAATCATCGTCATATGCCGCTTCTTTAATCCTCTTTGTAAATGCGTTTGTTGCCCCATATCTGTCACCTCTTTTAGTAGATTGCTTGATCGCTTACAAAAATCTTACATCTTTCATAACGTTGAAGTAATAGACAAACTGTAAAATTCTATACTTTTGTTTTATACATAATGTAAAATAGACTAAATATTCTTAAAATAATTTTTAAACGATTTTATGAGTAAATTCTCAGCACCAAGCAGAAATTTTTGAATTCTAACCGCTGACACGCATGTCAAAAGGAGGGGCAAAAATGAGCCCATTTCAACTAAAAGTACTAGACGTTTTACAGAATAAATATTTTCAAAATGCAGAGGTAGTTGCAGGTCATGAGGGATTAACAAGGAGCGTTAAATGGGCACATGTACTAGAAATCATACATGTTGATAATTTTTTAGTTGGTGAAGAGTTAGTATTAACTACAGGGCTTAGTCTCCAACATAGTATTGAGGACTTTGTGTCCTTTATAGAAGCCATCATTCAAAAAAATTGTGCAGCACTTTGTATTGAATATGGCACCTCTATTCAAGCAGTACCTGAAGCGATTTTAACACTTGCCAACCGCCACCAGTTTCCTATTATTGTTTTCCATGAAGCAGTTCCTTTTGTTCGTATTACACAGGATTTACATAGTCAAATTATCAATCAGCAATATCTATTGATTTCTTCACTAGAAGCTTACTCACAAACATTGAACAAAAATGCAGTATTGGGACAAAACACGGACGATATTTTACAAAATATGTATAATGAATTAAAAATACAAATTATGTTTTCCATTAAGGGAAGAGAACCTGTCTTTTTCCCGAATATGGCTCATAAAAAGCGGCAGCAATTCCTAACATTGAATACATCGTCTCAGCAATTTAAACATGAGCCTATTTTTCTATTTGATCAACATTATGCCGAGTTATCAATTTATCGAGAAGATGGGCTTTTCTCCGAATTTGAATTATTAATATTAGATCGCACGGCAACAGCGTTGGCACAGCTTTTAATGCGAGAGTTCTATATTGAGGAAAAAAAGAATATTGAGGATGCTTCGATTTTAGCTGATTGGATTGATCAAAAACTATCTAAGGAGGAAATCTATAAATTTATCGTTACACATTATACTAACTATACACAATCCAGTGGCACTGTCTTTATTTTGGCTTCTCCTAATACGTTGACAAAGGCACAGGAGGATGTAGTCTATAGTAAGCTTTATTATCGTAATCTCTTTGAGCAACATGGCTTTATTCCATTTTTATTTGAAAGAAAAAGCTATGTTATTTTTATTTTACTGCATACAAAAGATAGTAAAGCCATTCGTGATATGCTAAACAACATGTTTTCCTCTTTGGTCAAAACTGAATTTTATAAAAAGCAGCAGGCACAAGGTTATCAGATAGCTATTGGGAAGGTTGTTTGTGATGTAGATGAAATTCCTAAAAGCTATCAAACTGCACTAGAAACCTTATATATTTGTCGAAAAGTACAAACGTCCTCGTTCTTTTACGATGATCTGCATTTATATCATTTAATCTATAAATTACAAATGCAGGTGGATTTACAGGAAGTGATTTATGACTATTTACAGCCCGTTATTGAATACGATGAAAAATATAATAGTAAGCTTCTCGAAACATTGCAGGTGTATTTACAAACAAATGGCTCTAAACAGCAAACAGCGAATCAATTGTTTATTGTTCGTCAAACACTCTATCACCGCTTAAAAAAGCTTGAAAGTTTACTTGGTAAAAATTTTATGAACGGGCATAACCGCATTACACTTGAATTTATGCTACTAGCCAATTCATTAATCGAGGATAAGAGCTAGAAAAAAGTTGGCACGCTTAAAAGGTTAACTCCCCTCCTAAGCGTGCCCTTTATTACCCTTTCACAACTACATCGTGATACAATCCAGGTCTACGATCATCGTAAACAGGAATTCTTCCACGTACTTCATCGACAATAGAAAAGTCTACATCGATCACTGCTACTTCCTCGTCCTCAGCACCTACCCATAATACTTCTCCCCAAGGCTGAATAATCATAGACTGCCCATTAAAATTTTCTACCTTTTTCGAAATACGATTAACTGCAATGACAAAGCATTGATTTTCAATTGCACGAGCCTGTAGCAACGTTTTCCAATGGTCAATCCTTGGAGTTGGCCACTGCGCTGGTACAAATAATACCTTTGCTCCTTGTAATGCATGTGCACGTAACCATTCTGGGAAGCGAATATCATAGCAAATGACACCAGCAGCTTCAATATCATCTAAAGCAAAACGATTCATTTCATCCCCTGCTTCCAAGTAAAGATGCTCGTCCATTAAACGGAAAAGATGTGCCTTGCTATATTCCCCAACAAGTTCTCCATTACGATCAAAGGTATACATCGTATTATAAAATTTATCGCCTTTCTTTGTTGAAACAGAGCCCCCTACAATATGTACATCAAGTTCCTTAGCAAGTTTAGCCAAAAAGGTCTTTGTCCGCTCACCATTGATATCTGCTAGCTCAGGCAGTTTCTCTAAAGCATAGCCTGTATTCCACATTTCAGGTAACACTATGATTTCTGCCCCATTTTTTGCAGCTTCACGAATCTTATCCTCGGCACGTTCAAAATTTTCTTCAACTTTGCCAAAGCCAACATTTAATTGAATACAACCGATTTTCATCTCTATTCCTCCTCTAGACAATTAACAGAAAAAGTAATACTATTTGCTTCATATTCTTCAATAATAATTATTATATTCTGAAAAAGGTGATCATGCATGGAATTCTCTAAAAAACTACAGCAACTACCCACTCAATTTTTTGCAGCACTTGTTCAAAAAGTAAACTCGGCTCTAGAAGAAGGGCGTGATGTCATTAACCTTGGGCAAGGAAATCCCGATCAGCCAACGCCTATTCACATCATTCAAGCATTACAGGAAGCAGCTGAAAATCCTCAAAACCACAAATATTCACCTTTTAGAGGTCTCGCTGAATTACGCCAAGCTGCTGCGGACTTTTATCAACGTGAATATCAGGTAGAACTAAATCCAGATACAGAGGTAGCGATTCTTGGTGGAACAAAAATTGGTCTAGTTGAGCTACCTTTAGCTGTGTTAAACCCTGGTGACACGATGCTCTTACCAGATCCTGGCTATCCAGATTACCTATCAGGTGTTGTACTAGGAGACGTCAATTTTGAAGTAATGCCCCTTTTTGCTGAAAATGATTTCTTACCTGATTATCATGCATTACCTGATGAAGTGAAAGAAAAAGCAAAGCTTCTTTACTTAAATTACCCGAACAACCCTACAGGTGGTACAGCATCACTTGCGTTTTTTGAAGAGACCGTTCGCTTTGCGAAGGAGCACAATATTATCGTATCACATGATTTTGCTTATGGGGCAATAGGATTTGACGGTAATAAACCAGTTAGCTTCCTTCAAGCAAAGGGTGCAAAAGAAGTAGGAGTTGAAATGTATACATTATCGAAAACCTATAATATGGCTGGCTGGCGTATAGGCTTCGCTGTAGGGAATGCCGAGATTATTGCTGCTATTAATCTAATTCAGGATCATCTGTTTTGTAGTCAATTCCCTGCCATTCAACAAGCCGCAGCAGTAGCACTGACGGCTTCCCAACAATGTGCGGATGAACTACGAGCTACTTATGAGCGTCGCCGCAATGTACTCATTGAAGAAGCTCGAAGAATTGGCTGGCATGTTACGGCTCCAAAAGGCTCCTTCTTCGCATGGCTCCCTGTACCACTAGGCTATACAAGTGAACAGTTTGCTGATCTTTTGCTCGAAAAAGCTGATATCGCTGTAGCAGCAGGTAATGGCTTCGGTCAATATGGTGAAGGCTATGTACGCGTAGGATTGCTGGTTAGTGAGGAGCGCTTACGTGAAGCAATCCATAGAATCGAGCAATTACAATTGTTTAAAAGATAATGACGTCGTATCCTGTAGCTATCCCTAGCTACAGGATTATTACTATTTTTCAATTTTCCTTGGTTGCCCTAAACCATTTTCTAATGGATAAAATTGAACATGACCTGTTTCATCATCCCATTTTCGAATATGTTGAATCCCTTGTACCTCTGCCAACACGATGTCAGCAGTAATAACAGGGTTGCCCCCTTTTATTAAATGCCCACCTGATACAACACCCCATTGATCGCTCATAGAACCATGGAAATGTGTCTCATATCCACCATCTCGCTTACACACCACACCTGAACCTTGAATAAATTCTAATGGTCCCTCTTTTTCAATCACATCACTAAAACGAACTTGAATTTGAGCTGTTGCATCTGGCACTAAATAAACAAAGCTGCTTTTTTGAAAGCTGCCAATACAGCTTACAATTGTTGCTGACTCTATGCTATTCTCTTCGCAAAGCGCTTCAATCCCTTCAATGATATCTGTTCCCGTTAGAAAACGAGCACTAATAACCTTACCAAATGAACCTATACCATAATTAACTCTTACAGACATTGTTATCCCTCTTTTGCGTCGAAATATTATAATTATATAAAAAATTTAAAAATTATTTATTGACTTACTATACCCTATAAATTATATTAGTTCTATCGGAATTACAAAAAAATATTATAAATCTCTTATCAAGAGTAGCTGAGGGACTGGCCCTATGAAGCTCGGCAACCTCCTTTTTATAGGAAGGTGCTAAATCCTGCAAACGATCTTCGTTTGATAGATAAGAGAGGACATCTTTTCATGAGCCTCTCTTAATTTGTAAGAGAGTTTTTTTATTTTCAAAAAACCGATAAAAACAATCTTGGAGGTATTTTCATGAAAAAGAAAAATAAATTTTTAGTAGGTTTAGCAAGTTTAACATTAGTAGCAGCTTTAGCAGGCTGTGGCTCTAAAGAAGATAGTAAAAGCCAAGCTGAAGGAATTGATGAAAAGAAAATCGTTGTAGGCGTCACTTCTGGTCCACACGAACAAATTGCAGAAGTAGCCGCTAAAGTAGCAAAAGAAAATGGGCTAGAAGTAGAACTAAAATCATTTTCTGACTATGTTTTACCTAATACATCCTTAGCTGAAGGTGATCTTGATGCGAACAGCTATCAACACGAGCCTTTCCTAGATACATTTAATAAAGACCATGATACAGATTTAGTACCAGTGGGCAAGACGATTTTAAATCCAATGGGTATCTACTCAGAAAAATATAAATCCTTTGATGACATTCCTGACGGTGCAACGTTTGGCTTACCAAATGACCCAACGAATGGAGCACGTGCCCTCTTTGTTTTACAGGAAGCTGGCTATATTAAGTTAAAAGAGGGTGCAGACTTAACAGCCTCGATCCGTGATGTAGAAGAAAACAAAAAGAATTTAAAATTCATTGAATTAGAGGCAGCTCAAATTCCTAAACAACTTAGTGAAGTAGATGTAGCAGCTATTAATACAAACTTTGCACTAGAGGCTGGCATTAACCCTAAAGATGACTCTATTTTATTGGAATCTACTGATTCTCCATACGTGAACTATATTGTTGTACGTGCTGAAAATGAAAATGATCCAACAATTAAAAAGTTCGTTGAGGCTTACCAATCTGACGAAGTGCGTCAATTCATCGAAGAGGAATTCAAAGGTTCTGTAATCCCTAGCTGGTAATATGTTCAGAAAGCTTCTATAAAGCCGAAGAATCTGCTGAAATTCCCCAATGGGAAGACGAGCAGATTCTTGCTTTTTAGAAGGTTGAGAAAGGAGCAAACAATCGCATGATTCAATTACAAAATATCTCAAAAGAATTTAAATCGAAAAAAGGCATCATAAAAGCTGTGGATGGCATCAACCTTCACGTAAAAAGGGGACAAATTCATGGTGTAATCGGCTATAGTGGTGCTGGTAAAAGTACACTCATTCGTTGCGTTAATCTACTAGAACGTCCTACAGCAGGAAAAGTAGTGATAGACAATGTAGACATTACGACCCTTTCTCTTCACGAATTACGTCAAACACGCCAAAAAATCGGGATGATCTTCCAGCACTTTAATCTCTTAAAAACAGCAACAGTTTACAATAATATTGCAGTTCCCTTAAAGCTACTAGGCTATAAAGAGGCGGAAGTAAAAAACCGAGTAGCTAAGTATGCTGAAATTGTCGGTTTAACAGATAAACTAGATAGTTACCCAAATCAACTTTCAGGTGGTCAAAAACAGCGTGTGGCTATTGCACGTGCCTTAGCACAGGAACCAGAGATTTTACTTAGTGACGAAGCAACAAGTGCACTTGATCCTGAGACAACGGAAGCCATTCTTGAATTGTTGTTAAAAATTAATCGTGAATTAGGCATTACGATTCTGCTCATCACACATGAAATGAATGTAATTCAAAAAATTTGCGATGAGGTTTCTGTTCTAGAATCAGGGAAAGTTGTGGAATTTGGCACAGCGATTGAACTTTTTGCGAAACCGAAGCACCCTACAACGCGAAAGTTTTTGAATACAATTTCACAACGTAATTTATCCCCTTCTCTTATTGAGCAATTAAATGTTTCAGGAAGTGTAATCCGTTTAACATTCCTTGGTGAAAGTACTGGTAAGCCATTATTAGCAGAAGTCACTAAGGTATATGATGTGCAACCAAATATTTTAACAGCTAATATTATTGAATTAAAAAACGGTATTGTCGGCAATATTGTGGTGCATTTACATGGCGAAACGCAGATTGTCCAAAAGGCGTTAACGTATTTTTCAGAAAATGGCGTGGCAGTGGAAGAATTAGGAGGTGCGTTCAATGAGTAGTATCCAAAGCTTCTTTACAGACTGGTCAGATGTTATTGGCAAAGCAATTATCGAAACATTTCAAATGGTCGGAATTTCATTATTTTTCTCCATTCTGATTGGCATTCCATTAGGGTTATTAATCGTTTTAACACGACCAGGACAATCCTTTGAAAATAAATTTTTCTATCAGTTTTTTAATCTATTTATCAATATTGTTCGCTCTGTTCCATTTATCATTTTGTTATTCTTCATCTTACCTTTTACCAAGTTAATTGTAGGTACAACAATTGGTGTTAAAGGTGTAATCGTTCCACTAGTTGTTTACACAGCTCCTTATATTGCACGGCTGATGGAATCTGCGCTTTTAGAAGTGGATTCCGGAGTAGTAGAAGCCTACACAGCCATGGGTATTAAACGTCGCCATATCATTTGGCATGTCCTATTACGTGAAGCGCGACCATCTATTATTTTAGGCTTAACAATTGCCACAATAGGATTAATTGGTGCAACAGCAATGGCAGGAATGGTTGGTGCTGGCGGTTTAGGTGACCTTGCCTACCGTTATGGTCATTTGCGCTATGAGGTTGATGTGATGTATGCAACTGTCTTTATCTTAATCATCCTTGTGCAGAGCATTCAATCCATTGGTAACCGCTTCGCCGCGAAGTTGAAAAAAGATTAAGAGGAGAATGAAGATGACAAACGAAATTTATGTAGAGAAAAATGGCTATATTGCAACGTTAGTATTAAACCGCCCGGATAAACGGAATTCTTTATCAAGGGCAATGTTTCAAGCCATAGTAGACCAACTAGAGCTGCTCCGTATAGATTCTTCCATCAAACTTTTAATTGTTCGCGGTGTCAATGAAGTAGCCTTTTCTTCCGGTGCAGATATTAGCGAGTTTTTAGATGTTCGTTATGCTACAGACAATGCTAAAGCCTATAATGAATTGGCTCTAAAGGCGATCGATGCTCTCTATAAATTTCCACACCCGACAATTGCTATGATTCAGGGCTTAGCAATTGGTGGTGGCTTAGAGTTAGCAAATGCTTGTGATTTTAGAATAGCAACGCCTAAGAGTAAGCTAGGCATTACCGCTGCAAACATAGGTATTGTCTATAATTTAGAAAGCACGAAACGTCTCATCAATATTGTTGGTGTCGCTAAGGCAAAGGAAATTTTGTACACAGCTACTATTTTTACAGCTGAAGAAGGAAAAAATATTGGTTTAATCACGGCCCTACACGACCCAGAGGAAATTGATGAGGCGACATTGCAATTCGCTGAACATTTATTAAGTAAATCATCCATTGCAAACGCAGGCATCAAAAAAATTATCCAAGCAATTGTTGATGGTGAAATTGAAGAAAACGATGAGCTGGCACAGTTAGTTTTGGATTCATTTAGTTCAGACGATTATAACGAAGGTATTCAAGCCTTTTTAAATAAAAGAAAGCCTATTTTCAATAAATAAGTGAGGTAGTAACGATGACAAACATAACTGATGGCGATCTACTCTTAAAAAATATAACTGCACAAGCCCCCTTCCCCATTTGCTTTGCAGATTTAGAAAAGGCCGTAGCGGAAAAAATCGAAGCTGGCCCTTTTGGCTACATCCGTTCAGGTGCTGGCGGTGAACAAACACTGCGCAATAATCGTACAGCTTTTGAGAAGTATTCCATTGTTCCCCGATTTTTAAATGATGTGTCAAACGTTGATACATCGGTTCATTTGTTTGGTAAAACATATCCAACTCCTTTGCTTTTTGCTCCTGTGGGCATGAACGGAATGGTTCACGATGAAGGTGAGCTTGCCGTTGCACGTGCCGCCCAGTTTTTAAATATCCCTTATATACAAAGCACTGTGTCCACTTTTGCTCTTGAAGAAGTTGCTCAAGCTGCGCCTTCTGCAACAAAATGGTTTCAATTATATTGGTCTACTAATGAAGAAATTGCTTTTAGCATGGCTGCACGTGCGGAGGAAGCTGGATTTGAAGCGATCGTTTTAACTGTCGACACCGTAATGCTAGGCTGGCGTGAAGAAGATGTACGCAATCAATTTTCACCATTGAAGCTAGGCTATGCAAGAGGAAATTATATGAATGATCCCGTTTTTACAGCCACTTTACCTGATGATTCATTCGAGTCCTACGTACAAGGTGTCTTGCAAAATGTCTTCCACCCAACACTTAATTGGGAACATGTTCGAGAGCTAAAAAAACGTACCAACCTTCCTATATTATTGAAGGGAATTTTACATCCTGAAGATGCAAAACATGCTATCGACAATGGTATTGATGGCATTATTGTATCAAACCATGGTGGCCGTCAATTAGATGGTGTGATTGGTTCACTTGATGCCCTTCCTGCTATTGTGAAAGTTGTGAATGGACAAATTCCTATTATATTAGATAGTGGTATATATCGTGGCATGGATGCCTTAAAAGCACTTGCTTTAGGAGCGAATGCCGTTGCAATTGGACGTCCTTTCGTCTATGGACTAGCCCTTGAGGGACAACAAGGTGTCGAAAAAGTGATGACCAATCTTTATGATGAATTAAAGGTTTCTATCGCATTAGCCGGTGCTACCTCTGTCAAAGGATTACGCAACATCACATTAGTCAAACAGGATGGGACTGAGGGTAAATGAAACAAGCATTACAAGGATTAAAGGTTATCGATTTATCACAAGTCTTAGCAGGTCCCTATTGCACCATGGTATTAGCAGATATGGGTGCAGAAGTTATCAAAATTGAAAAATACCCAAATGGAGACGATACCCGTACAATGGGTCCATTCGTTAATGAAGAAAGTCATATGTATATGATGGTTAATCGTAATAAAAAAGGTGTCTGCATCAATTTAAAAACGACTGAAGGACTGACTTTATTTAAAGAATTGATTCAATCTGTTGATGTACTTGTGGAAAATTATCGACCAGGTGTCACGAAAAAGCTTGGTATTGATTATGACACATTAAAAGCCATCAATCCTGGCCTAATTTACTGCTCTATTTCTGGTTATGGTCAAACAGGTCCTTATAGTCAAAAGGGTGGCTATGATATTATGGCTCAGGGTCTGAGTGGCTTAATGCATATGACAGGTGAAGCAGATGGACGACCTGTAAAAGTTGGCTTTGCGGTGAATGATATTGCTGCTGCACAAACAGCCTTACAATCGATTTTAATGGCCTATATTTATAAGCTTCGTAGTGGTGAAGGTCAATATATTGATGTGTCCTTAGTGGAGTCAGGTCTTGCGTGGACTGTTTGGGAGGCCGCTGCTTACTTCGGAAAGGGTGAGTTACCTGAGCGAACAGGAACCGCCCATCGTGTGTCTGCGCCCTATCAAGGTTTCAAAACACAGGATGACTATATTCTAGTAGGTGCTGGCAATCAAAAGCTATGGGAGATTTTTGCGGCAAAGGTTGTCAATCGACCTGATTGGTTAGACAATCCTCTCTTTGCTACCAACTATTCACGTGCCCAACATGTGAGGGAGCTGGAAGCAGAAATTGAAAGCGAGCTACTTAAGCATAAGGCTATCTACTGGCTCGAACTATTAGATAAGCATGGTGTACCATCTAGTCCAATCTATTCTTATGACCAAACATTGAATGACCCTCATATACTAGAGCGTGGCATGGTACTGTCCTATGAGCATCCGACTGCTGGACCAATGAGAACATTGGGCTTCCCAGCTAAGTTTTCACAAACACCTGGACAGCTAACAAGTGCAGCACCCACTTTAGGACAACATAATGAAGAAATTTTACAGGCATTAAATATTTCTGATCAAGCTATTCAACAGCTCAAGGCAGGCAAAATAATTGGGTCAAAATAAAGAGATTGTCTATTTTTAGATCGCTATCAATTAGATTTAAGCTTCTATCGGTCACTTTTTCGATTCTATCCTTCACTTTTTCCTTTCTATCATGCAAAAAAAGGCTTCCCCATCCATGAGGAAGCTTTTTCTTATTGAATAACGCCTAATTCACGACCAACCTTCTCGTAAATCGCAATTGCATCATCAAGCATTTCTTTTGTATGTGCCGCTGTTGGCATATTCCGAACGCGACCTGTACCTTTTGGAACTGTTGGGAAGACAATTGATTTTGCATAAACGCCTTCTTCAAATAAACGTTTTGAAAATTCCTGTGTTAACTTTTCATCCCCAATGATGCATGGAGTAATTGGTGTCTCAGACGCACCAATATTAAAGCCAAGCTTCTCAAGCCCCGCTTTTAAATAATTTCCATTATCCCACAGCTTATCGTGTAGCTCTGTTGAATCAATCAGCATTTGCACGGCTGCTGTAATAGCGGCTACATCACCTGGTGGTAATGCTGTTGAGAATAGGAATGGGCGTGAGCGAACTTTTAGCCAATCAATTAAATTTTTCTTACCTGCTACATAGCCACCTACTACACCAATGGCTTTTGATAATGTACCAATTTGGAAATCAATTTCTTTTTCTAATCCAAAATGCTTCACAGTTCCTTTTCCTTTACCTGTTACACCCGAACCATGTGCATCATCCACATACGTGATTAAATCAAACTCTTTAGCTATTTCCACAATTTCAGGTAATTTAGCAATATCACCATCCATTGAGAAGACACCATCTGTGATAACCATGATTTTATTGTATAAACCTGATTCCTTTGCTGCCTTTGCCTTTGCACGTAAATCCTCCATATCAGAGTGATTAAACGCGATGATTTTTGCCTTTGATAAGCGACATCCATCAATAATAGAGGCATGGTTTAATTGATCAGATAGAATGGCATCATTTTTATCCATTACAGCCGAAATAGCTGCCATATTACAATTAAATCCAGATTGATAAGAAATAGCCGCTTCTGTTCCTTTAAATTCAGCAAGCTTTTCTTCTAATTTTACGTGCAAGTCAAGTGTCCCGTTGATTGTACGAACAGCACCTGCTCCAACACCGTATTTATCAATTGTCTCTTTGGCAATACGCTTTAATTCTTCATTTGTTGCTAAACCAAGATAGTTGTTAGAGGATAAGTTAACAAGATTTTTGCCACGGACCTGAATAATTGGGCCATTTGCTCCCTCTACTGGATCGATTTCATTGTATAAGCCTTGTTCATGTAAGGCTTGTAGGTTTTCATCTAAAAATGCATTCAATACTTTTGACAAGCGTATCATCCTTTCCTAGGAAAACTGTTCTCGCTCCTAGTTTAGCACATGCAAGCCATTAGCTACATTACTTTGTTAATCTTTCGAATAGTGGCGCTGTTTTTTCGCGCCATAAAGAAGCCGATAGACAATTATCTAATAAACGACGAACGGTATATTCAGCTTCTGCATATCGTTTGGAATGGCCCATCGCATCCTGTATAGCTTCTTTGTATTGTGCTCGCACTGCCTCGATCGCAGTTTCTGCTTCCTCTGACAGCTCACAATGTTGACCAATATCAAATATCTTATCCCCTAACCTACCATCCTCTGGATCAAAGATATGAGGCTCTGTGCTATCAAAAATACAGAAATTAAGCTCTGGGATAATGACCATATCTACAGATTCCGCATCTAAGCCACACCAAACAATTTGTGCATCAAGCCCTCTTGCATTTGCTTCATCGGCTAAGCTGTTCATTAGTGAAGATTTGCCTGTACCTGGCTTACCTTTAATCATGAAGCGAGTCGTGATACTTTTGGTGATACTATCCACTGTATTTTCCGCACCTCTAGGAGTTAGCGTTCCAAGTAAACGATGTGTCCGCATACCTGTTTTATTCAGAATAATAGATTGGAACACTTCCGACTTTAAATTTTCCACCTGTTCATTTAATGCCTGCCAGTTCATACAGCTTTGTGTGATAACCTCCCAGTCATCATGTAGCTTGATTGCTTGATCCAGTTTCGCTATGCATTTTTCACGCCATGTTGCACGCTCTTGCATCGCCTCTGCAAGCTGTTCTCCAACCTTTTTAAGCTGTATGTCTTCTAAGCATTCATAGAAAGACATGACACGATGCTTTGTACCGAGTAAAGTTGGCTCGATATTCCACTCAGATGCCCATACAAAAAGTCTGTTACAGCCTTTTATATAAACGGCCTCAACAACTTCCTCTAATAAAGCATGCTTAAACCACTCGACAGCAAAGCCCTGTTTCACATAGAAATATCCTAGTTCTTTTAACAGCTCTGAACCTTTAAATGTGGCAGGCCCTTGCAAAAAATAAACAAGCGCCGCTTCTTCCATCATTTCTTTATATAAATGCTTCACACCTTGGCCAGTCAATGCGTGTCCAAAATAATACGTTACATTTCCGTTCAAATGTCGTTCCTCCTTTAGCTTGTGCCCTGCATTATATGAAAGAACTCTAAAAAAAATGAAAAGCTACTTCTATCCTTTACAGATATAAGTAGCTTCTTGGTTTAATAGAATGGCTTCATGCCTTCCATATTTCCAATACATTTCATCAAGATTTTACGACAATATGGTAATGAATATTGCACAATATAGCCTGAAGTTAAGGCGATCAATACCGTCCCTACTCCAACTGGTCCTCCTAGAAGCCAGCCAACAATGGTTACAAGTACTTCAATTCCCATTCTTGCTGTTTTAATAGATCCACCAAACTTTTCGACAAGTATCATCATTAAGGTATCCCTTGGTCCTGCGCCCATATTCGGTGCAATATACATCCCACAGCCAAAGCTCAAAACAAATAAGCCAATAATAAAATATGTAATTTGTAAGCCATATACATCCGTTGAGGGCAACATCCAATTAAATACATCAATGAACGAGCCAATTAACAGCATATTGAGCCAAGTACCTAACTTTGGCCATTGACGCAATACAATGGATGTTGAAGCAACTATAAAGAGTCCTGTTACAATAGACCATGTGCCAATACTTAACCCAAAATTTTGAAATAGACCTATATGTAAAACATCCCATGGGCTTGTGCCAACAATTTTCCCCTTTATCGACATCGTGATGCCAAGTGACATCACCATTAAGCCACCAATAAAAAAGGTCCAACGCCACCCCATTATTCTACGCATTCCTTATCCTTCTCTCTATGAATAATATTGCTATTACTTTATCATACTTTCAACCAAAATTAAGCTATAGTGCTTAAACTAAACCGTTTATCTTACCACATAAAAAACTACCCATTCTCTCACTCATGGGTAGTTGTTATTGTGGCAAGTTGTGCCTTTGTTATATTCTTCAAATCTTCTATTTGTACATGAATTTGCATACCAATTTTCCCAGCACTAACGATTATACTACCTTGTTCTTGAGCAGATACATCGATGACCGTTGGATACAACTTCTTCATCCCTACTGGTGAACATCCACCACGAACATAACCAGTATGGCTAAGTAGATCTTTTACCGCTAACATTTCAATTTTCTTTTCCCCAACTACCTTCGCGGCTGCTTTTAAGTCCAGCTCTTCAGCCACTGGAATAACAAATACAAATAACCTTTGTGCACTTGCTTTTGCTACTAATGTTTTAAATACCCGAGCAACAGGCTGTCCTATTTTCTCAGCTACAGAAACACCATCAACTTGACCGTCCCCTGTTTCATATTCCATCACATCAAAATGAATTTTTTGTTGTTCTAATAAACGAATCGCATTCGTTTTCGCGTGCTTTGCCTTTGCCATGTCAACAATCTCCTATCTACAGCATCAGGCTATCAAAGAGAACATAGAATCCTTTTCTGGACGATAGCCATTTTTCGTCATTTGAACGTGAGCCGCATATCTTTCCGATGCCTGTTTAAATGCTCTTAACTTGAATGCAGTCTCATAGTTCTTACCGAAAATTGTATCTGCAAATGGGTCCAATTTCAATTCCTTCGAGTAACGTTCAGGAACCTTCACTTCAATGATGTCACGTACAAAAGATGGTTCGCTTTCATTTGTGGCAACCTCGTCAACATTTGAATTATTTAACATTTGCTGTATTTGAGCATCAACGCTTTGCGCCACACGTAAATCTTGAGGAGAAGGCTCTGCTGATGACAATGCTGCATTACGTACCTGCTCTAAAATGTGCAGTGTGTCACCTAGTTCTGAATCGGATATATTCGAGGGATCAGCGTTATCATTCATTCCTACTTTATAGGTTTGCTCATGTGCCCGTACATTCTTTTCTGTTTGCTGTAAATCTTCCATAATGGCTTTCTGCTGAGGAGTTACTTCTTTTGACTCTTCTTGCTGCTGGTCATACAAATCTTGGTCAGTACGTCCTAATAATAAATTTTCAAGTTCAATCAATAATGGGTTTTTCTTCGGCTGAAAATACATTGCATTTTTTCTATAGGCATCTCCTGCCTCTTTACGCTGAAGTATTTTTTTACGATTATGCTGGGATGAAATTCTTTCTTGTTCCATTAAATTTGATATTTTCATAGTTTTCACCTCGCCCTTCTATCTACATATGCTAATAAGTTAATAGTTATGAACATTCTTCCTCACACTCTATCTATACCATTTTAATAGTTTCTGTACACTCATTATCGGAATTTTCACTATTAAATTCAAGCACTAATTACTACTAACCTCCTAAAGAGATACTAATTATTTTTTAAAATAGGTATAAAGAATCTCATACAACTAATATTTTCATATTCTTTTATTAGCTTCATACCCTTTTCAATAAATTTTATTACCATATACACTACACAAATGGTGTTAATCAACGTAAAAAAACAGCCCTTCATACTGGACTGTTTTCTTATTTTTTGGGTCTAATCAATATACCTTTATAGGCTAAGTAACCAAGCCATGCACCAATTGTATTCAAAATTAAATCATCAATATCCGCAGAACCAACGGTAAAAATAAATTGAACGGTTTCGACAGCAAGACTAGAAATAAAGCCTAAACAAATAATAACCCACGCTTTTCGGAATTTCTTCGATAGCAATGGCAGTAAAAAGCCCATGGGAGTAAAAATTAATAAGTTGCCAAGTAAGTTAACGATTATAATTTCCCAATTAAAATATTGAGAGTAGTTTATATAACGGAGAATCGTTTCGAAGGGAATAAAATTAGTAGTTAATCGCCAGCTACTATAATCAAACAATCCTAAGTCACCTATAGAATAATCTCCCCTTAATAAAATGACGACTACATCTACTAAGCGATCAATAACCAATTTATAAAAAGCCATAAATGAATAGATACTAAATAAAATCCAACCTGCGATCTTTAGCGGCAAATGATATGTATCAATGACATCCCGATATGGTAATGGGAGCTTGGCATTATTTTGAACATCCGCTATGTTGTTTTTAGACAAGCTTAACACCCACTTCCCTTTTATTCCTTCCCATATTTTAATATGCTCAACTATAGCTTGCAAGTAGCTGAAAAAATTATCATCCAAAAAGGCTGTCTCCTACCAGCAGAGACAGCCTTTTAATAAGTATGTTTAAACTGGGTTTACCCCATGCTTACGTTGTGAGAATAATAAGTATTTTGACATATAAAGTTCTAAGCGATTTTCTAGTACCTTACGCAGCTCATTAGGCTCAATCACATCATCAATGATAAGCTCTGAAGCTAAGCGATACACATCAATTTCCTCTTGATATTCTTTACGTTTCTCGGCAATGAAGCTTGCTTGCTCTTCTTTTGGAAGTTCTGCAATTTTATTGGCATAGACGGCATTGACAGCAGCTTCTGGTCCCATTACGGCAATTTGTGCATTTGATAAGGCAATACAGCAGTCTGGTTCAAACGCAGGGCCAGCCATTGCATATAATCCTGCACCATACGCTTTACGCACAATGACCGTTAGCTTAGGAACAGTTGCCTCACTCATGGCAAAAATCATTTTAGCACCATGACGAATGATTCCTGCTTTTTCTACCTGAGTACCAATCATAAAGCCTGGAACGTCTGCTAGGAATAACAGTGGGATATTGAATGCATCACAAAGTGAAATAAATTTCGCCGCTTTATCAGCAGAATCGTGGAATAGCACGCCTCCCTTAACACGTGGTTGGTTAGCGATGATCCCAACGGATTGTCCATTAATTCGTGCAAGGCCTGTAATTAATTCTGGTGCAAATAATTTCTTAACCTCACAAAACGAATCTTCATCAATAATACGATCAATTAGCTTATACATATCAAATGGTACATTTTGATTTTGAGGAATTAATTCTTCAATAGATTTATCAAATGAAGCTGGTGGTTTAGGAGCCTCTACCTTGCTACGCTCTGCATAGTTATTCGGGAAATATCCTAAATATTTGCGCGCATAAGTAATAGCCTCCTGTTCGGATTTAACAAGCACATCTCCACAACCAGAAACGGAACAGTGCATTTTTGCGCCACCCATTGTTTCTAAATCTACTTTTTCACCGATAACCATTTCGGCCATTCGAGGAGATCCTAAATACATAGAAGCATTCCCTTCTACCATCACCACAATATCGCAAAATGCAGGAATATAGGCGCCACCCGCTGCGGAAGGACCAAATAATAAGCAAATTTGCGGAACTTTTCCTGACAGTTTGACTTGATTGTAGAAAATGCGTCCTGCACCTCGGCGTCCCGGGAACATTTCAAGCTGATCTGTAATACGCGCACCCGCAGAATCCACTAAATAAAGTAATGGACAATTCAACTTTTCAGCGGTTTCTTGAATGCGAATCATTTTTTCAACCGTGCGTTTTCCCCAAGAACCAGCTTTAATCGTTGAATCGTTCGCTAGCACACAAACTGTGCGACCATGGATTTTACCAATACCAGTGATAACTCCATCTGCTGGTAAATCCCCTGCTAAACAGTTCGCATAGAGCCCATCCTCTGATTGAAGACCATCATCAAGTAATAGTTCAAGACGCTCACGTACAAATAGCTTGCCTTGTTGTGCATTTTTGTCATGATATTTTGGTAATCCACCTGCTAAAATTTTATCTTTCATTGTAGGTGGTGTATTTTCTGTCGAGATATTGCTCATGTTTATTTCCTCCCTTTGCCCAATCGATTACACCAAAATTATTTCTTGGCGTTTTATTTCCCTGAATATTGTGGCGCTCGCTTCTCTTGGAAGGCAAGTAAGCCCTCTAATCGGTCTTCTGTTGGGATCAGTGCACTATATGCAAGTGATTCAATTTTTAACCCGGTAGCTAAATCTACCTCAACACCTTGATTGATCGCAACTTTGGCTTGCACTAGAGAGAGTGGTGCATTTTTTGCCATTTCCAGTGCAAGCTGTTGTGCCTTATCTAATACCTCATGTCCTTCATAAACATACTCGATAATGCCATACTTTTCAGCTTCTTTAGCACTGAGCCTACGTGCTGTATAAATTAATTCCTTTGCTTTACCAAGACCAATTAGACGTGGAAGTCGCTGTGTTCCCCCAGCTCCTGGAATAATACCGAGTGATGTTTCTGTTAAGCCAAGCTTTACATGTGTAGCCGCAATTCGTAAATCACAAGCTAGTGCCAACTCCAAGCCTCCACCAAAGGCAACACCATTTAGGACAGCAATGACAGGCTGTGCAAGCGTTTCAACTTTTGCCACAGTGGCACCAATCAGTTGCACGATCTGCTTCACTTGTCGATCAGACATTCCTTTACGTTCCTTTAAATCAGCACCTGCACAAAATGCCTTTTCGCCTGCACCTGTTAGAAGGACTACACGCACTGCTGGATCACCATTGATTTGATCAAGTGTGTCAGACAGCTCATGCAGTAATTGAACCGACATAGCGTTAGCAGCTTCTGGTCTTGAAAGAGTAATAAGTCCAATACTACCCTCTAGTAATTCAAATCGAACGAGTTGTGTCATCCTTGATTTGCACTCCTTTCATTGCGGACAATAGCCATTTGCTTTGATGCAACCGCTTTGCCTAACTTCTCTTCAATAAAGAGTGCTGCCTCTAGCACCTTTTGTCGATCTACGCCTGTTTCAATGCCCATCTCATCGAATAAATACAATAAATCTTCTGTGGCTACATTACCTGAGGCACCTTTCGCATATGGGCAGCCCCCTAGCCCACCAAGCGCACTATCAAAATTGGTAATACCCATCTCTAAGGACTTCATAATATTGGCTAATGCTGTCCCACGTGTATCATGAAAATGCATGGCAAATTTTTCAGCAGGATACCTTTTTAGCAATTCCTCTAAAAGAAACTCAACCTGCGTCGGTACACCAACACCAATTGTGTCACCAAGCGATATTTCAGTCACACCCATCTCCAATAATTTTTCCGTTACTCGTAATACCTTGTCAGGGTGTATATACCCCTCATAGGGACAACCAATAACCGTTGAGATATAACCTCGAACATGTTTTTTTGCAGCCTGAGCTCCTACTACAACTTCCTCTAATATGGGAAATGTATCTTCTATGGTTTTATTAATATTACTTTGGTTATGGCTTTCGCTAGCAGACATAAAAATACTTACTTCATCTACTTCAGCCTGTAATGCGCGTTCTAAGCCCCTCATATTGGGTACAAGTGCCGCATAGGTAATATCCTTATGTCTTTTAATGGCTTGCAGAACCTCGACTGCATCTGCCAATTGAGGAATCCATTTGGGATGCACAAAAGATGTCACTTCAATATAATTTAATCCTGTTTGACCTAATAAATTTACTAATTGCACTTTATCAGCTGTTGAAATATGCGTTTTTTCATTTTGTAAGCCATCACGGGGACCAACTTCTTTGATTGTGACTTGCTTAGGTAGCTGCATAAACAAGCCTCCTCTTATTCAATTTCTAAAATATCATCATCAACGTTAATAAAGTCCCCCTCATTGGCAATGATTTTCGTCACTACGCCATCCTCTTCTGCTGCAATTGGAATTTCCATTTTCATCGATTCTAAAATAGCTACATCTTGACCTGCTGTCACTTTCTCGCCCTCTGTTACGACGATTTTCCATACTGTTCCTGCCATGCTTGCTTTTACTGTTGCCATAATCATTCACTCCTATTTTTTTATCATGTATTCGTCCCTCTATAGAAGCACGAATACATGATAATTGTTATTTTGTTTCTGCTAATTGCGGTAAATAATATTGCTCTACAAATTTTGTTGTCGTATAGCCTTTTAAAAATTGCTCATGTGTGACGGTTTTTAACAGCATCGGGATATTCGTTTGAATCCCCTCCACTTTATACGCCTTTAGTGCTTGTGCTAATCTTTCACAGGCAATTTCTCTTGTTTCCCCCCACACCACCAATTTACTAATCATTGGATCATAGAATGGTGTTACCACTGAGCCAGACTCTACACCACACTCATGTCGAATGCCTTCACCTGTCGGTAATTCAAGAGTCGTAATAGTACCTGGAGACGGGAAAAACGTCGAAGGATTTTCAGCGTATATGCGCACTTCAATCGCGTGCCCCTCTTTAGTAATACTTTCTCTAGTAAACGTAAGAGGTTGTTTTGCCGCAATTTTTAATTGCTCTTCTACTAAATCAAGCTTCGTAATTTCCTCGGTAACGGGATGCTCTACCTGTAGTCTTGTATTCATTTCTAAAAAATAAAAGTTTTGATCTTCATCAACCAAGTATTCGATTGTTCCAGCATTGACATAACCAATATGCTTCGCCGCCTTAACTGACGCTTCTAGCATTTTTTCTCTTGTCTCTTGTGAGATAAACGGTGATGGTGCTTCTTCTACTACTTTTTGATTTCTTCGTTGAATAGAGCATTCTCGTTCAAATAATGGAACGACATTACCTTGATGATCAGCAATAATTTGCACTTCGACATGGTGAGGGTTAGCAATGAATCGCTCCATATACATCGTGCCATCACCAAAGAATGATTGTGCACGCTTTTGATTGCCCTCAAAAGCTTTGGCTAGTTCCTCAGCATTTTCAACTAGCTGCATACCGATACCGCCACCGCCTGCCGATGCCTTTAACATAATCGGATAGCCTAAACGCTCCGCTATGTCAGTGGCTTCTTCTACATCCTTCACTGGCGCTTCTACACCCTCTACAATCGGTACACTAGCAGCTTTCATTGTTTTACGAGCCTCTAATTTACTGCCCATTGAAGCGATCACATCAGCACTTGGCCCGATAAACACTAAACCTGCCTCTGTACAACGTTTCGCAAAATTTGCATTCTCTGATAGTAAACCATAGCCAGGATGAATAGCCTCTGCGCCACTTTCTAGTGCAATTTCGAGAATGCGGTCGATGTTTAAATAGCTCTGTGCAACAGGTGGCTTCCCTACACAGAAAGCCTCATCTGCATCTTTCACATGTAAGCTTTCAGCATCTGCCTCTGAATAGATAGCAACCGTATGAATATTTAGGCGCTTGCATGTTCTGATCACACGTCTAGCAATTTCCCCACGATTTGCAATTAATACCTTGTTGAACATATCCACTGCCCCTCCTTACTTTACGGTCATAACGAAATCTTCTCGTAATTTATATTTTTGAACTTTTCCAGATGCAGTCATTGGGTAGTTATCAATAAAGAAAATATGTCGTGGAATTTTATGTCTTGAAATTTTATCCCGACAATAATCTCGGATTTCTTCCGATGTGGCCTGCTCTCCTTCTTTTAAAACAATCCAAGCTGCCGCCTCCTCGCCATAAACAGGATCAGGGACACCTGCAACCTGAACATCTGAAATTTTCGGATGTGTATAAAGGAACTCCTCAATTTCACGAGGATATAGGTTTTCGCCACCACGGATAATCATATCCTTTAAACGACCTGTTACACGGACATAACCTGCTTCATCCATCGTTGCTAAATCACCTGTATGCAACCAACCATCCTCGTCAATCGCCAGATCTGTTTCCTCCTGGTTTTTATAATAGCCCTTCATCACATGATAGCCCCTCGTACATAGCTCTCCCTGTTCATTTGTCGGAGCTTCCTCGGTAGTTCCAGGAACAACAATCTTTACTTCTAGGTTAGGTAAAGCGCGGCCAACCGTCTCCACCTTTAACACTAGCGGGTCATCCGTTCTTGTCTGTGTAATAACAGGTGATGATTCTGTTTGACCGTAGCATATTGTTATATCTTTCATGCCCATCTTCTCAATGACCGCTTTCATAACCTCAATTGGACAGTTTGATCCTGCCATGACTCCTGTACGTAAAGTTGAAAGATCGAAAGATGCAAAATTCGATAAATTCAGTTCACTAATGAACATCGTTGGCACGCCATGTAATGCAGTGCATTTCTCTTGTTGAACGGTTCTTAGTACCTCTTCAGGTGAGAACTCCTGTACTGGTACCATTGTTCCACCACTTGTTGTAATGGCTAATGTTCCTATGACACAACCAAAGCAATGGAAGAATGGGACTGGGATACATAGGCGATCCTCTGCCGTTAAACGCATACATTCTGCAATGTTAACAGCATTATTGACTAAGTTAAAATGCGTTAGCATGACTCCCTTAGGAAAGCCTGTTGTACCAGAAGTATATTGAATATTAATGACATCATCATAATGAAGAGACTGCTCTCTCTGATCTAACTGTTCCTCGGTTACTTGCTCGGCAGCAGTTAAAACGTCTGACCAATTAAGTACGCCGGGGTATTTGGTTTCACCGATTAAAATAACATTTTTTAATAAAGGTAGTCGCTTTGATTGCAAATTACCTGGTTCACAATGTTCAAGCTCTGGACATAACTCTTGCAGTGTATTGATAAAAGAATGGTCTCGATAATTTTCAATTAAAAAAATCGTTTTAGCATCAGATTGCTTCAATAAATACTCCAACTCACTCGCACGGTAATTCGTATTTACCGTTACAATTGGAGCACCCATCTTCCCTGTACCAAATTGAAGCTGTACCCACTCAGGAACATTCGTCGTCCATACTGCGATATGGTCTCCCTTTTCAATTCCTAGAGCCATTAAACCTCTCGCTACGTATCGTGCTTGACGATTTAGCTGTTCATAAGTCATGCGTAAATTTCTGTCAGCATAGACTAATGCTTCATTTTGCGGGTACTTTTTTGATTGTTCATCTAGCAATTGACCAATTGTTTGATACACAAGTTCTGCCATGAAGATCCCCCTTATTTATGCTATTTAACTTAACTGATGATGATTAACAGCCAATTAGACGAGAAATAACAAGACGTTGAATTTCAGATGTTCCTTCACCGATTTCCATTAATTTAATGTCACGTAAATGACGTTCTACATCATATTCTTTCATATATCCAGAACCACCATGAATTTGGATTGCTTGATTACATGTACGGAAGCCCATTTCAGAAGCAAATAGTTTAGCCATTGCAGCTTCTTTGCCAAATGGCTTCTTTTGATCTTTTAACCATGCCGCTTTATGTACTAACGTACGAGCAAGCTCTATTTCCATCGCCATATCCGCTAATTTAAATTGGATCGCTTGTAGCTTCGAAATAGGTGCACCAAATTGCTCACGTTCCTTCGCGAATTTTAGTGCCTTTTCATAAGCAGCCTGGGCAATTCCAACAGAAAGAGCAGCGATGGAAATACGACCACCATCCAATGTATTTAAAAACTGGCTAAAGCCACGTTTTTCATCCCCTAATAGATTTGTTCTTGGGACACGGACATTTTCTAACACAATTTCACATGTATTGGAGCCACGTACACCCATTTTGTCATAATTACAGTTGATTGTTACGCCTGGTGTGTTTGTTGGCACAATAATAGAAGAAATAATCTTTTTACCATCCTCACGTTTACCTGTTACCGCCGTTACAATAATTTGGCGAGCATATCCTGCATTAGTGATCCAGCATTTCTCTCCGTTAATAATGTAGTCATCACCATCAATAACAGCTGTAGTACGTGTGCCCCCTGCATCTGAACCTGCATTTGGCTCTGTTAAACCGAATGATCCTAATGTCTCACCCTTAGCTAATGGAACTAGCCACTCTTGCTTTTGCTCCTCTGTGCCGAAGTTGTAAATTGGTGAGGCTCCTAAGCTAACAGCAGCTGCATAGCTTAACCCTGTGCCCCCACATGCTCGACCAATCTCCTCTACAGCTAAAGCGTAGGACACCGTATCACCACCTGATCCACCATATTCCTCAGGAAACGGGATACCCAATAAGCCTAGTTCTGCCATTTTCTTAAAGCTCTCTATTCTCATTGTTGATGTCTCATCAACCTCACGAGCATACGGTTTAATCTCCTTCTCAGCAAAATCACGCACCATGTCTCGAATCATTTCTTGCTCTTTTGTTAATTCAAAATTCATCCCTAATCCCCCTATTGTTGAATTTGCCATAGTAGATGTAGCTCAAGAACAATTGCTTACGGTGTAATACCGACTAGTCGGTTTGTAAAAACAAATAATAAAACCAGTGTTTCCTACTGGCTACCCCTTTATTATAAATTGCTTCGCTTCTCCCATGGCTTGTTCTGTCACAATTGCCCGTAATACCATATCGGTAAAAACATCTGTGATTTGCTCCATCGTTAATGGTCCTGATTGCTTAAACCATTTGTACGTCCAGTTAATCATCCCGACAATTGCCATTGTTACAATTGTACAAGGTAATTCGGTACGAAAAACCTTTGCTTCCTGACCCTCTGCTATCACTCTTTGTAAAATATCACGATAGTGATCTCGCTTTTTATGGATGATGTCACTATATTCATCTGAGAGTGAACGACTTTCTTCATAAAAAATCGTAATATGTGCTTGATACATATCAAATACTTGTGTCAGTGTTTGCAGCATGGCACACAAACGTGTGATGGGTGTATCGAATTTGTCATATGCAGCTTGCGATTGTTGAATGACATATGAAATAAAGACATCATGAATTTCATACAACAGTTCATCTTTTGATTTAAAATTATGATAAAATCCACCCTTTGATGCCCCAATATATTCCACAATACGATCCACGGTTACATTGTGATAACCATCTTGTTGAAACAATTCAACTGAAGCGTCTACAATTCTTTGTTTTAACGTTTTCTTTACCATAGGCCCTATCATCCTTCATCTAGCTCTATACTTCATCACTCCTTATAATCAGGAAAAACCATTAAACCCATAAAGTATTCTATTTTTTCCTAATTATAAAAATACTATGACAATACAAATATAACATTCTCAAAAATTGGTGTCTAGCACCGAATAGCTTTTTTCTATAGTTTCGAGCATAATTTTTACTTAAAACAGCATGGACAGATTTCGCAAACACAAATTAACTGTATGATATATATCTTGCTTTCATCACAAAAAACAAAAAAATTTCCCTTACGTTCACAAAAGGGAAATTTTTACTTTATAAAGTTTTTGGTAGTTTACGTAGCCACGAAATAATAACAGCAACAATTAAGGCGAAACCTAAGTAGCCCATTGTTGAATAGACTTTACCAACTAATGTAGTAAATCCTACTAGGCTTGCAGCAAAACCTATTAATCCTATAACTACAATAGCTACTTTAAAATAATGATGGTCTGGCGCAATAAATCGAACTGTAAATGAATAGAACATCCCCACCGCAGTATTGTACATCATGCCTAATAAAGCAATAGACATTAAGACACCTACTATAGGGTGAATTTGTTTTGCTAATTCTAATGTTGGCATTGCTACTCCATCAATAACATTTATTTTAGCAAACATGGCTATATTGATTAATACAATTAAGATACCAAGCATTAAACCGCCAAGTAGTCCACCTCTGCCAGCAACTTTGCGGTCCTTTACTGTTCCACCCATTACAATTAACATTGCTGCACCAGCAGCGATATTATAGGAAACATAAAGTAACGCTCCCATTAACCAATTAGATGCTGCAGATGATTGTGCTTTCGCTAAAGTATTTTGCTCTGCAATAGATATATCCATCGTAAAGATAGAATAAATCAAAATAATAAAAATGATACCCATTAAATAAGGGGTAACCAATGCTATTAAATTAATAATATTATTAACATTTAATAGTAAGGTTAGTATAGTTATAACAACCATAAAAATACTACCAACTACTGGATTGATGCCAAACATCTGATGAAATGTTGATCCTGATCCAGCAAACATGACAACAGCAACGCCAAATAAGAAAAACGTGATAACGATATCTAAAATAATGCCAACATATCGCCCTCCTATATGATAGATCACCTCTTTATGTGATGTTGTTTGTAAATCTGTTCCTAATTGAGCTAAACTCATTCCTAAAAATGCGAAGGCAAGGGTAGCAACAATGGCACCTACCATACTGTACAAGCCAAAGCTAGTAAAGTACTGCATTATTTCCTGACCCGATGCAAACCCTGCTCCAACAATTAAGCCTACAAATGCTCCACCTATCTGCCAACTTTTTTTCATAGCCCACCTACTATTCTAATATAAGAAATTTAAGTCTATGTATTGATATGTTTTCTGTGCGACTGTGAAGGAATTAACCGTTTCCCTATTTATTTCATAACCAATTCCTACTTGTTGTGGTACTTCAATATAACCATCTTTTACAACTACTTCTGGTTCGATAATATCCTTTTCCCAATATCGATTAGAGCCAGCAGTATCTCCCGGTAATATAAAATTTGACAACGTTGTTAAGGCTACATTGTGCGCACGACCAATACCAGATTCCAACATGCCGCCGCACCATACTGGGATGTTATGTGTCTCACAATAATCATGTATTTTTTTTGCTTCTGTTAGGCCACCAACACGACCAATTTTTATGTTTATAATTTTGGTGCTCCCTAGTTCTATAGCCTTTCGTGCATCTTCTAACGAATGGATACTTTCGTCCAAACAAATTGGTGTTTCCATTAATTTTTGTAATGAAGCATGGTCGATAATGTCATCTGAAGCCAATGGTTGCTCAATCATTGTTAAGTTAAATGCATCAAGTTGTTTCAATGTCTCAGTATCCTCTAGACGATAGGCTGAATTGGCATCCGCCATAAAGGCTACATCAGGAAATGTTTCCCTTAATGTACGCATAACCTCTATATCCCAGCCCGGTTTTATTTTGATTTTCATGCGCTTATAGCCTTCCTTTACATAGCCGTCAACTAATGTAACTAACTCCTCGATTGAATTTTGTATGCCGATACTAATACCTACTTCAATTTTATCCTTTTTACCACCAAGTGCTGTTGCTAGGGATTGGCCAGTTTGCTGTGCATATATATCCCAAATAGCTCCTTCTATCGTCGATTTCGCCATATTATTTTTGCGAATCGGCTCAAATAATTGACTCACTTCATCGGGGTGATGAATCTCTTTATTTAAAATAAGAGGAATGAGGAAGTCTTCAAGCATATGCCAGTTTGTTTGAAGTGTTTCTTCATTGTACCAAGGTGAATGAAAGGCAACTGATTCTCCCCAACCAATTAAGCCTGTCTCATCTTTTGCCTCGAGGACTAAAAAGTCCCTCTCATCAAACGTGCCAAAGCTTGTTGTAAACGGTGCTTTTAATTTCATCTTCAATTGTCGTATTGTGATTTCTGTAATTTTCATATTAAAATGCTCCTTCCAAATTTAAAGCTGCTTTTTTCACTAAAACATATTCGTTATAGCATTCTCGTTGTTGCAGTGAAATTGCTGCATACCCTGCTGAAAATAGTTGCTTTAGTATAGTTCTTGTTTTGAAACGCCAATCCAATGCTAAGCTAGGATTTTGTGCTTTTAAGGCTTGAAAGTCCTTAGGAACAGGTAGCGTATACAACTCTTCTACAAATTCAAAATTTTCAGTCATTTTTAAACATAATAAGCCCTGCTTTGTAAGTTCACAGCTTGCCACTGGTTTTGCATCCGCTACTTCTATTGTAATGTCGTTCACCACATAATCTGAAGTTAAATGCCAGCTCACCTCAAATCGATCAGAGGGTAGCCCTTTATTGAAACCATCCTGCATTTCACCGTAGCAATTTTCTATATAGGTATAGCAAATACCCTTTAATTTAGATAAATTAAGATAAGCATTTCGGGTTTCAAGAGGGTCAAATGTCCATACCATTAAGTCATAGCCACGTTCAATAGCAATAGCTCGCTGTTCGTACTTTAACTTTTCTCCTATGCCTAGTGATCGATATTTTTCATCAATCCCTAGCATATGAGAGCATAGATAGCTTTTTCCTTCTCGAAAACCCGCAAAACCATAACTAAATCCGACTAATTTATCTTCTTGATAGGCACCTACAACGATGCCCCCATTTTTCACTGCTGTCAGCGTTTGATGGAGAGGAATAGCAGACATTCCCCATACATTCAACTCTAATTGCTGAACCTGCTCAAGTTGTTCTATTGTTTTGATTTCTCTTATCTCTATCATAGCTATCTCTTCTTTCTATATCTTTATAATGCTCTCAAAATAGCCCTTGTAATAATATTTACTCCTACTAACAGCCGGTCTTGATTAAAGGTCATTTGCGGATGATGTAAGCCAGGAGTAACCCCACAGCCTAATCCAAGCATTGTAGCTTTAAGCTTCGGACGTTCATAGGTATAAAAATGAAAATCCTCCCCTCCTGGTGTAACAACTGATGGAGCGCAAGCCTTTTCCCCAACTACATCAATAATAGCTGCCTTCATATGTTGTAAGGCTTCATCATTCACCAATGCTGCCACTATATGAGCATCTACCTGTAAGGTAATCTTGGCACCATACATCGCTTCAACAGAGGCTTTTACACGCTCCACCCCCTCTGTGATTACCTGCATCACTTCATTTGTTTGGGCCCTTGCATCAATGCTAAAGGTTGCTTTACCAGGAATAATATTTGTAGAGGTGCCTCCCGCATTAAACTGTGTCATTTTGACAGAGGCAGAGATAGTTGGATCAGTCCAAATTTTTTGAAGACCTTCGACAATAGCTGCTCCAACCTCAATTGCATTAACGCCAAGTTCTGGTCGTGAGCCATGTGCCTCTTCCCCAATAATGGTCCCTGTAAAAAGCTTTGCTGCTCCGTGGTATAACGCTGGCGCATATGACCCATCCTGTAATTCCTTTAATGGGCGAACATGAACACCAAATAAATAATCTAAATCATCTATAATACCTTTTTCGACAAATGCGCGTGCTCCTTGGGCCTTTTCCTCAGCAGGCTGAAATAGTATGCGTACAGCACCTGACAGTAAATGCTCCATGTCCTTTAACAGCAATGCAGTTCCAATAGCCATCGTCATATGACCATCATGTCCACAAGAATGGTTAGCTTGAAAGACACCATTAACCTCCTGCCAAAGTGCATCTATATCAGTGCGGAACCCTACTCTAGGTGTTCCATCCCCTATATCAACATAAAGTCCTGTCATATCTTCAAAAAGGTGTGGCTCCATTTGGGCCTCTCTTAATAAATTTGCTATATATTGAGTTGTATTGTGCTCTTGCCAACTAACTTCTGGATGTTCATGTAAATGTTTAAAAATATCTGTAAGAAGTGGCTGTAACTCTTGTAAAATTTGGTTCATATTAGTCAACTCCATCGGTTTGCTAAAAAGCTATTTTGAAAATCGTCATATTTTACGCGCTGATTTTCATAATAGTCATGATCTTGAGCAGTCATTCCTGCTATTAGTGTATTTAAAAATGCTATGAGTGCTGGCATAGCATCAATTGTTGAAACTTCTTGTTGTTGTTCATTCACAAAGGTGATAGTTGCATATTGAGTAATAGGTGCAATTTGAGAATCGGTTATGCCAATAATCTCACATTTTTTTTCTTGTAATTCGGCTGCAAATTGGATCGGCTCTTTAAAGTAACGGTGGAATGATAAAATAATTACTACACTATTTTCATCAATCTCTTGAATAGCACGTATGACCTCACTTGTTTCAAAATTTAATAAAACAACATTCGGTCGCAAAAGATTTAATGTAAAATGAAGCCACTGTGCAGCTAAATGGGAAGAGCCATTCCCTGCAATATATATTTTTTTCTTCTCATGGAGCAATACTGAAGCTCGATTAAAGTCTTCCTCGTTAATGTTTTTAGCCATATTTAAAATGCGAGATGCATCCTTTTCCATCGTCTTTACATAAAAACGTGGATTTTCAAAAAGAGCTTGCTTCGATTGCAAATAATTCTGCAAACTACTTGCATTCCCTTCATTAAATAAATGCATGGTTACCTGACGTTGCAATTGTGCATAACCAGATAAGCCTAATGCGTAACAAAAACGGATAACTGTCGTTTCACTTACTCCGGCCTTTTCCCCTACATATGAAGCAGAGTGGATTCCTACTGTCTGTAAATTTTTTAATATGAATGTAGCTACCTTTTGTTGACTTTTAGACAACTCTTGATATTTCTCTTGAATCATTTGCTGAATTGTTTGATCTCTCATAAAAGAAGCTCATCCTTTTTTTATTTATACTATGAAGCCATTACTTCATTTTCATGTACCCTAGACTAACATAATAATTTTCAGAATTCAATATTTTTTCTGAAATTTATACTTTCTTAACTGTTACCTGCCTAAATCATCCTCCGACATTTAATAAATTCGCTTCAGTTAAACTGCGAACCCACTCAACCTATGCTATATTTAAAACCATGGAACTATGAAAGGGTGTTAACAATGGCAAAGAGCGTAGTAATTGCTGAAAAACCTTCTGTAGCACGTGATATTGCACGTGTGCTGAAGTGTAATAAAAAAGGAAATGGCTTCCTTGAAGGAGATAAATATATTGTGACTTGGGCGCTTGGACATCTTGTAACACTGGCTGACCCAGAAAGCTATGATGTGAAATATAAAACATGGAATCTTGAAGATCTCCCCATGTTACCTGAACGCTTAAAATTAACGGTTATAAAGCAAACTGGAAAGCAATTTAATGCAGTCAAAAGTCAGCTTACACGTAATGATGTTAATGAAATCATCATTGCTACAGATGCTGGACGTGAAGGTGAATTAGTAGCACGCTGGATACTTGATAAAGTGAAAATTAAAAAGCCTTTGAAACGCTTATGGATTTCCTCTGTTACAGATAAGGCAATAAAAGATGGGTTTGCCAATCTAAAGCCAGGCAATGCATATGATAATCTCTATGCCTCTGCTGTAGCTCGCTCAGAGGCAGATTGGTATATCGGGCTTAATGCTACTCGTGCTTTAACTACCCGCTTTAACGCACAGTTGAATTGCGGACGTGTACAAACACCAACAGTAGCAATAATTGCTGCACGTGAAGATGAAATTAAAAACTTTAAGGCACAAACTTATTATGGTATTGAAGCGCAAACAACTGATAACTTAAAGCTTACATGGCAAGACCAAAATGGTAATAGTCGTAGCTTTGATAAAGATAAAATCAATACACTGGTGAAAAAAATAGGAAATAACAATGCCATCGTTGCGGACATTGAAAAGAAACCTAAAAAATCATTTGCACCTGGTCTTTATGATTTAACTGAATTGCAGCGAGATGCCAATAAAATCTTCGGCTACTCAGCGAAAGAAACATTGAATATCATGCAAAAACTCTATGAGCAATATAAAGTGTTAACTTATCCACGTACGGATTCTCGCTTTATTTCACAGGATATCGTTGCTACACTACCAGAACGCTTAAAGGCCTGTGGTATTGGTGAATATCGCTCCATCGCCAATAAACTGCTTACTAAACCAATCAAGCCAACAAAGGCCTTTGTCGATGATAGTAAAGTATCAGATCATCATGCGATTATTCCAACAGAGGGCTATGTAAATTATTCAGCTTTCACAGATAAGGAACGTAAAATTTATGATCTTGTTGTAAAGCGTTTCCTAGCTGTTCTACTGCCTGCTTTTGAATATGAACAACTAACACTGCGTGCAAAAATTGGCGATGAAAGCTTTATTGCTCGTGGAAAAACGATTTTATCATCTGGCTGGAAGGAAGTTTATGAGCATCGCTTTGATGATGAGGACACAACAGATGACGTAAAGGAACAAATACTACCACGCATTGATAAGGGCGATATATTAAAAGTAAAGCTTATTGCCCAAACTTCTGGTCAAACAAAGCCACCTGCTCGATTTAATGAAGCTACTCTTTTATCAGCCATGGAAAACCCAACAAAGTATATGGCAACGAATGATAAAAAATTAGCCGATACATTAAAATCTACGGGCGGTCTTGGCACAGTCGCTACACGTGCAGATATTATTGAAAAGCTTTTCAATTCCTTCTTAATAGAAAAGCGTGGTGGCAAAGATATTTATATTACCTCCAAAGGTCGTCAACTACTCGACCTAGTGCCAGAGGAATTAAAATCACCTGCCCTGACAGCAGATTGGGAGCAAAAGCTTGAACTTATTGCAAAGGGCAAGCTAAAAAAAGATGTATTTATTAGCGAGATGAAAAATTACACAAAGGAAATTGTTACAGAGATTAAGGGTAGTGACAAAAAGTATAAGCATGATAATATCTCTACCAAAACATGTCCTGATTGCGGTAAACCAATGCTTGAAGTGAATGGCAAGAAAGGAAAAATGCTTGTCTGCCAAGATCGCGAATGTGGTCATCGGAAAAATGTCTCACGTACCACAAATGCACGTTGTCCACAATGTCATAAAAAATTAGAGCTTCGCGGAGAAGGTGATGGTCAAATTTTCGTTTGTAAATGTGGCTATCGCGAAAAATTATCAGCCTTTGAAGCAAGACGTAAAAAAGAAGGCGGAGGCAAGGTCGACAAGCGCTCCGTACAAAAGTACTTAAAGCAGCAAAACAACGAGGAGCCTGTGAACAATGCACTTGCTGAAGCATTGAAGGGGTTAAAGTTCGATTAATTAAAAGAGCAAATTCACTCTATATGTGAATTTGCTCTTTTATTATGCATACTCACCCCATCTAAACATATCTTGAATTGACTGAATATTCTATATCGAGGGAGGTTTTTAATGGAAGCAAAAAATTTTAGGCCACGTAATGTAATTTTTATGACGGTTGTTGTAGGTGTCTCTGTGTTAATTGGCCAAGCTATTTATGTCTTGTTTATTGATGTACCTTTTCCATAAGAAAGATTTATATCTTTAATTGATTTAGTAAATATTTCCCATTATTGATTATTTCCTGATGATTCGGTTTCCATTTTTGTGCCTCTAGATTATGCTGATAGGCATTTTCAAATAACCGTAACTCCCTGTATAAAAGGCTTAATTGTAAATGAGGAATCCATGTTGAATAAGCACGCTTTTGGATAGTCATTGTATCGGCAGGAGCTTGTTGCAAGGCTTGAGAGTACCAGTAAATAGCCTCTTTATGTTTTAATTGCTCCATAAAAAATTGGCCCATTCGGCAACATGCTTCTGGCTTTGGTCGATCATATAAGAAAGATTGCAAAACAGCTTGCTGTGCTTGTTGATCATCATGTAAACGTCTATAGCATTCCCCTACATGTAAACAAGCCTCAATGCGATTATCTGTAGTGCCTAAGTTGCTATCCAAAAATAGGTTGTATTGATTAATAGCTTCTAGGTAACGGTGATGCAATTTTAGTTCATTGGCATAATGAAATTTCTCAATTGCTGAAAGAGAATGTCCATTCTTTATTAATCCCTCATAAATATTTATATTGCGATGAATATCTTTCGTTAACGGTAAATGTGTGACAGCTATATCACTATGAAAGAGCTGCCCTGACACCTTTAAATTCTCATGAACAGCACCCTCCCATTGAAAATGATTCGCCCTTTTTACTAGACGAAACTTTCGTTCACTACACTCCACTTCCCCATCACAATCAAGCGTCAAATAATAATCCATTGTTACAGCATCAATAGAAGGAAATAATGTTTGCTTTAGTTGGCTGAACTTGTGCTGATTTTCCTTTGTCATAATATCATCAGCATCAAGCCATAAAATATAGTCTTTTGTTGCCTGCTGAAATGAAAAATTTCGTGCTTTGGCAAAATGATTACACCAGGAAAAGTCATAAATTCGAGAGGTAAAATTTTGAACAATCTCTTTTGTACGATCAGTTGAACCAGTATCAATAATATTAATCTCATCCACGAGGTGCTGAACCGAATCTAAGCATCTTTCAATCGTACATTGTGCATTTCTAACAATCATACATAAACTAATCGTTAACATCTGTCCCCTCCTTAGCAATGGTTTAATTTATGCTAATGTAGTATTTTATCGAAAAAATTTTTCGATTATCACCTAACTCTGTAAATTTATAATGTAAAACAAAAAAAACGAACGCGATTTACGTTCGTTTTTTCTAGCAATTGAAATCCTATTGAATCAAGATAAATATTGCTCACGCCATGTTAATTGTTCTTTGTCTGTAAGCTGTTGCTCTAAATGATGATCCCATTGATTGAGTAATGTATTCCATACTCGTACAAATACTATATCCTGTTCCTTATCATAAAGAACAAACTCTAAACATGGGCTATCATTAATTTGTTGAGCTTCTGTTTGAACAATTTTTGCGATGACTTTCTGAGAGCTACCTTCCTCTTCTTCATCCGCTTCCTGCAAAGCTGCAATCACCATGGACTCCTCAAATTGTTCCTGTTGTTCTGCCTCTTTGTCAATATAACGATAAAGCTCTGGCAATTCATCATATTCATCATTCCTCGTATCGATAGTAAGAAACGATTGATGGCAAGGACTAAAGTAAAGCGTGGAGGTTTCTTTCTCTAGTTCTTCTTCAAAAATACCTCTTTCTAGCTGCCTCTGTCCTTTTTCAGTTAGCCTATAGAAATCATCTTCATTCCTCACAAGGTTTACTCGAATCATTAAAGAAACCAAGTCTTCAATAAATAACGAGTCTACAAGCAATAACTCGCTCAATTCCTGTGCGTTGCTAAAATCCGCCTCTTGAATACTAAGCAGAAGCATTGTCATTAAGACATCCATTGTTGAACGACGAACAGGCTCATAGGTCACATCAACTGTTCGAATGGGAATACACCATTCAGCCGTTTTGACAATCTTAATATTACGATTCTGCTGAAGCTCACGCATTAGTCGTTGTTGTAATTTTGACAATCTATATCACCAATCCTTCATGATTACGTAAGCCATCGTAGGATTTTACTGTTTTTAACAAATTCGCATACATCTCTCTTGTCTCTTGATGTTTTGCACGTTTTGCAAACATTTCTGCACTTCCAACAAGCAGTAGTAACTCACGGGCACGAGATAGCGCGACATTTAATCGACGATAATCTCTGGCAAAGCCAATATCCCCGCCTTTAGGTGTATTACGAACCATGCTCACTAAAATGACATCCATTTCCATCCCTTGGAATTTATCAACAGTCCCTGTTCTAAATTGCAGATGTGGTAGCTGTAATTCTTGCTGAAGAAGGCGATTAATTTTCTTTACCTGCTCACCATAGAAACTGATGACACCAACGCTTTTTTGAGCATCCTGCGGCATACGGCCTGCTTCTTTTGCTGCCTTCACAGCTTCATTGAGATCTAGTAAAATACGTCTAATTGTGAGCAATTCTCCTTCATTAAAACGACTCGTTCCCCCTTTTACTTGCTCCTCTAAATAAGGTTTTTCTGTTGGAATATCAATCCACAGTAAATGGTCATCACGTTTTATAAACTGCCCTTCTAAGCCATGATCTCTTGCTGCATCCGAATCTGGTAAGCCACATTGCAAGCCATTTTCTTCTTCCGCATAAAACGGTGTGATACTTTGCATGATTTTCTCATGCATGCGGTATTGCAATGCTAGCATTTGCTTATGTGTTGGTGGCAAATTATTAAATAAACGCTCAAATAATGATTCACGCAACAGATTTTTTAATTCCTGTGCGCCTTCAAAGTTTGGATTTTCTTCTAGCATTGCCTTTAATGTTTCCTCCAGCGTATCATCCCCAAGTAATGGTGGTAGCTGATGATGATCACCTACTAAAATAACTTTCTTCCCCTTTAGCATTGGTAAGAGCAATTCTGGTGGTGTTGCCTTTGAAACTTCATCAATAATAACCACATCAAAGGTCGGATAATTTTCCATAAACTCCTTACTGGCAGAAGCTACGCATGTTGTACCAATAACGTTCGCATGACGCACATACAATTTTCGAATTTCATCTAAATCATACTCTGTTGCGTTTTGTAATTTTTCACGCCATTGTTCTTGTAGTTTTTTGTGAAGAGGTAGCTGTTTTTCCTGACGTTGGAATGCTTCGATTGCTTGCTTTGCAGTTTGAATAGCTTCCTTCACCTCTTCAGCCGTTCGTTCTGGCATAGATTGTAAGAGCTTGGTATAGGTAGCTAGTTGCTTTTCTTTCTTCAATCCTGCTATATTAATATCTTTTATTTGTTCTTCTATAAGCGTTAGCTGCTGTTCTACTTCCTGCAAGTTTGTTTGGACAGTCTGTAAAGAGGCTTGTTTAGGAATGAGTTGTACTTTAGCCTGTTCCACTGCCTCCAGTTGCTGCTTTGCTTGTAGAAGAGACTCTCTAGCTTGTGAGGCAAGAATTTTTAAATATTCTACAGATTCTTCTGGTTCTTCAGTAATTTGAAAGGCGTTTGCTAATTGTTGTAACCGCTCAGTATGCTGTATAAATGGTTGGAGCTGCCGCTGGTAACTTTGCACATCGAAGCTAGTTATTGCACACTCCTGATGAATTAAAGTTACTAGATTTTTACGAAAAGTTTCGTATTCCTGATCTTTATGCTCTTGCTGTTGCTTTAGTGCTATTCCCTTTTGCCAAACAAAATCACGACGCATATATAGCCCGAGCAAATAACTTTCAATAACATCACTTGCTGGTGCTTGACCATCTTGAAAAGCCGTGTTTAATTGTGCAAATACACCAGTAAGGTTTTGCAAAGAAAACGATTGTACTGGTTGTAGTCTACTTTTAGCAAGGGCACGCTCCTTGACTTCATGCGTAACCAAAGCCTCTAGCTTCACAATTGCTTTTTGTAAACGAGCATTAATCATTGACCATGCCTCTAAATCTTTCGCATCCTCTAAATGCTGCAAGCGACCTATTTGTTGCGAAAGTACATGAGAAGGGCGAATTTGATAATGTTGTAAAAAACGCTGAATAAGCTCAAATGAGGTTAAGGTGTATATATATTTTTGCGCTTCCTTCATGATTACTAGACGATTACTTTCGATTTCATATTTCTGCTGTATCTCTTCAAATTGCTGTGTTAACTGGTGCTTTTGTTCTTGTAGTTCTTTATATTGAGCAGCAGCCTCTAGATGTTTCACTTTTTCAGTAGTTTCCTCAATCGTACGCTGTAGTTGCTCGACTGAAGGGTAATCAGCAAGTGTCTGTTCAAGCTGCTGTACAATTGGCTCAATTTGTGCGAGCTGTTTTTCATAATGCTCTTTTTGAGTCTCACATGTTTGTTGCTCTGTTTTAGCCGCCTTCAATTCTTTTTTTAATGCTTGAATCTCTTGCTGTAAAATGGGTTCTTCCATAGCTGCCTGCTCTTTTGCAGCAACTTCCTGTGTTAATTGCTCTAGCCATTGCTCTAATTTCTCTAGCTCATCTTTTGCTTTTACAAGGTTTGCTTCTAGCTCTTGCTGACGTTCTGGAAATATTGTAATTGCTTCTTCAATCGCAGCAAGTGTCTGCTCACGCCATTGAAGCGCAACATTTTCCTCTATGAATTTTTTACCCTCTTCCTCAATACTTTCCGTTCTACCATAGCGTAAAATTCGAATTTCTTGATTGGACAGTAAGCGTCCTAATGCATTATCTACAGCTAAATTAGACTGTGAAGCAACAAGTGTTTTTAAGCCTGCTTTAACATTTTGCTGACAAATCTCTGAAATGACAGTTGTTTTCCCCGTACCAGGTGGACCCTGAATGACATACAAATCCTCAACAGATAGTGCACCTAAAACGGCTCGTCGTTGATATTCATTTAAATTATTATGAAACTCAATATCTTCGCGTAGCTTAGATGCCCGAACTACAGGACGCCGCTCAAACAGTATGGTTTCTAAATTAGGGTTTACTGCCTCACCCTTTTCTAGCTTTGTAAAACCATTACGTAGTCGTCGAATTTGGCTTAATGTTGCAAAATTACTAAAGCTCGCTTGTTTGGAACGAAGATTCAGCTGGTCCTTGCGAGCCAAATCCTGTATAAAAGGCTTTACATCAATTTCTACCGTTTGCTTTCCTGCATTAGCCTTAATAACCTGCCCTATCTCGCCTCGAATTCCTTGAATGCTAACACTTAACCCCTCTAGCTTTTTCCATTCTTTACTCTTTATGTAGGGACATACAATGGTTAAGCGTGTAAAATCTTCATTGAAATAGCTTTGCTTAAATTCTGTATGAATATCATCAATGGTTGCATCTCGTTCTTGTATTTTTAAATAGCCTTCCCAGCTGGCTATACGTTTTTTTACATACTCTGTACGTTCCTCTGCAATCGGTAGCTGTCTTATTTTGGTGTGAAGCTCAAGTGGAATACCTGCTCCATTATTAGGCTTCGTCACAAATTGTAATGCGGCTGCTAAGCGACGATTTGTGTTAATAGGTCCACGCATATGGACAAATCGAATATTGGTTGCCAGTAATCCTTCCACCTTTAGCACACAATCCATAATAACCGTTTTCTCAGTAAGAATATCGCTTAATTTTTCATTGTCCTCCGCATTAAAATAGATGGATAAAAAGGTTTCACCAACTGTTTTTGCTTTTCGTTTTTCAATATAGACGGTAAAAGATCTTTGTAACGCAAAAAAGGCATGCTCGTTTGCTGAGCATTCCTCTACCGCTTCCTTCGCCTTATTGGTCAAAATAAGATTACAGCGTTGTTTTTCTAGTAAAGCGATGTCCTGCATGAGCAGCCCTCCTTCCTGAGTCACTAAAGTTTTATTTTATCACATACTAAAACAATACTTACAAAGAAAAATCCCCTGCACAGTGATTTCTTACCACCGTACAAGGGCTATCTTAATGTTGGTCAATTGTTTCTTTGGGCAAGTTCTTGCTCATTTCACAGTATTGAACAAATACACGAGCTAATTCACGTAAACGACTATGAACGTCTGCATCTACAATAGTATTATTTGCATCGAAATGTGATGTATGTGTATACACATAGTTTGGCGTAACAAGCGCTCGGAAGTAGTCTAAAATAGGTTTTAGCTGATTTTCGACTACAAGGTGATGCTGATATGTGCCTCCATTTGCAACAATGGATACGGGCTTATAGCGCATTGTTTTAGGGTGTAAGAAGTCAAAGGCATTTTTCAAAACGCCTGGAATAGACGCTTGGAAAATAGGCGTTGCAATAATGTAAGCGTCTGCCTCCTCAAATTGTTGAATCATTTTTTTCATATCATCATTTAATGGAGAACCATCCACAATTTGATGCTTATATTGACTAAAATGCATCATTTCTAACTCGAAACTAGCATCTAATTCTTTAATATATTGCTCTACTTGCTCTAAAATAGCACCAGTTTTACGACCAAACATCGTGCCATCTACGAGTAAAATTTTCATCTTTACTTTGCCTCCACATTCATCTTCTACAATAATATTGTAACAAATGAAAAGTGGCTCGGAAAGGATTGTCATGACAATTGATATAAATTCAGTCTTTAGACGGAACGACAAATTTAATCCCTAAATTAATTATCCTGATCACGTTGTCGGAAATGGACTTCCTTATCAATGACCGTTTCCTCAAGCTTATATTTATCTCGATTAATGACAACCTCACGATTAACTTTCTCGCCTTCATTCAGCTTATCCCAATTAAATAAGATCTCTCTTGAAATGTCCTCTTCTTGTACTTCCGGATACTCTAATGTTGCTAACTCATCTGATGGATAAATAGTGACTGGCTGTTGTTTACCATATAGGGCAATGATAATCATAGCCTTTGCCACTTGTGTGGCTTCAATTGCTCTAGAACGTTTTAAAGGTCCAATTAATAAAGGCTGTGCAAGCTTTAATAATTTTTCTCCTGCCTTTTCTCCTAATCGAAATTCATCACGGTTCCCTACTAAGAGTGATGGGCGAATAATGGAAAGCCTTTGTAAGCCTAGTTCCTCTAAATCACGCTCAAGTTTGCCTTTAACTTGATTATAGTAAAATGGAGAATTTTCATTAGCTCCCATTGCAGTAATCACAAGAAAATGAGGGATTCCCCGTTTTTTTGCTAAAGAGGCAATTGCTAACGGGTATTCAAAATCTACCTTTTCAAACATTTCACGAGAGCCTGCCTTTTTAATGGTTGTACCTAAGCAACAATACAATTCATGAGCAAATCCTATATCGTCTTCTTCTATTCTATCAAAATCACGAATTTTCACTTCTAACTTTGGATGCGTATAAGTTAGCTTTCTTCGTGCAATAACTGTTACTGAAATATACTCATCATTTTCACATAATTGTTCAACTAGAGCGGAGCCGGTTAAACCAGTCGCCCCTACAACAATCGCTGCACGCATACTCATTTTTTCTCCCGTCCTTCTACTTATTGATAGTATATCAATTACGCTTATCTTGACACATCGGATTTAAAAAAAACATCCCATCATCTCCATTTGTAGAGGGATTTTTCGAACCAAGATAAAGACCTTCCAATTGTTATGTATATTCCTACAATTCGCCTTTCTATATATATCGACCATTTTTTTGATGATTAAAACTGATTAAAGATAGCTATTCTAGAAGATTCCGCTAGAGACATTCATGATCAAATCCTAAATTTTACACATACTTGCTCTTTCTTCGCCATAATTTAAAGAGACAGAGGAAAGGATGGGATACATTTGCAAAACGAAACACACGCAATTGAACCAAAAAAAACGATTGTTTTCATTATTGAAAGCTGTATTGATAAAGGGCTGTATCCTTTTGAGCGGGTTTCAACATTAGCTAAACTACTTTCGAAAGAGAAGGTTTTTATCTTTGTAAAGACTCCTTCAAATGACGGAATCCAAATTTTAATGAATGAAGGAATTACGCCTATTCTATTTGATCACTTTAACGAATTACCTAAGCAAATCAAAGGACTTCAACCTGATTTAATTGTTAGAGATGGGCGAAACTCTGAAGGCTGGCAAGTAGAGGAATTACGACCTTTCTGCAAAACAATTATTCATTTTGATGATTTTGGTGAAGGTGGCCAAGCCTGTGATTGTGTATTACTAGCACTCTATCAAGAAGTGAAAGATTATTTACCATCGCATTATATTGGTGGAAGCTTTGTTTTTGCTCTTCCAGATGCCTATCAGCATTTCGATAATATACCTGATAGTAAAACACCTGAAAATCCGCCTCATATCGTTGTCGCTTTTGAGGACGGGGACGAGCATAATTTAACATATCGAACACTTCGACACCTAACTCAGCTACAAATACCACTACAAATTACAGTTATGATTGACGACAGCTATCGCCATGCAACGGATGACTTGCAAATGATGGTACTTAGTCGTCGCAATACTGCCATTCTTCGAGATAAAAATGCACTCCTCAAACTACTACCTAAAGCAGATGTCATTATTTGTAATGCTAACTATACACCTTATAAAATTGCCTCATATGGTGTACCATGCATTACACTTGCACAAACTGAAGCTGAGCTTTTACACGCCTTCCCTCGCGAGCACAACGGCTTTATCCATCTAGGACTTGGTCGTAAAATGAAGCAATCACAAATCCAAAATGCTGTCATGGAATTTCTTTTACACGAAGCCCGCAGTGAACGAGCAGTGAGAAAACAGCGACAGCTCAATCTTGCTGGTAATAATGAAACACTCCAAGCATTACTCTTAGATTTTGCTTATGATCGTCATAATATCGCTTCTACTTAGTGCTACTTCCAAGATGATTATGATACAATATATAAGAATTTTTCACTCCAACTCCTCTTATAGAAGTTGGGACATCAGTATATTCAACAGGTACCCGATTGATTTTAAAGAATAAGCGGTGGGGGATTAGTAAAACCTCCATCGCTTTTACACGCATTCACTATAAAAACATTCTCAAAAGGAGTAGTCATCATGCCAACAAAAAGTGATATTGAATACCAAATTAGAGAGTTAAAAATGGACTATATGAATTTACAAGGTGATATAGAAAAGTTGGAGTCTACTGGACACAACGATCAGGTAGCTAAGGCAGAGCAACGTCTTGCGAATATGGAAGCTCAATTAGCAGAACTTAACAAGCAGCTTGCAGAACTATAAAATGTAAACAAGAAAGATAGTTGGAGGAACAGATATGGCAATATTAACAGTAGAAAATTTAGGTCATTCTTTTGGTGATCGTACACTCTTTAAAGATGTATCGTTTCGCTTAGTGGAGGGTGATCATATTGGACTCGTAGGGGCTAATGGTGTCGGTAAGTCTACATTAATGAGCATCATTACAGGTCAAACGATCCACGATACAGGAAAAGTTGAGTGGCTGCCTGGTACACACTATGGTTATCTAGACCAACATACCGTACTAACGGCTGGTAGAACAATGCGTGAAGTGTTACGCGATGCCTTTTTACCATTATATAAAAAAGAAGAAGAACTGAATGAAATTACAGGCAAGATGGCAGACGCAACGCCTGAAGAATTAGAAGTACTTTTAGAACAAATGGCAGAAGTGCAGGATGCATTAGATGCAGGAGATTTTTATTCATTAGATATGAAAATTGAAGAGGTGGCACGTGGACTTGGCTTGGATGCCATTGGCTTAGAACGTGATGTAGCTGCTCTTTCTGGTGGACAACGCACAAAAGTACTACTCGCTAAGCTTTTATTAGAAAAGCCAAAAGTACTTTTATTAGATGAGCCGACGAACTATCTTGATGAGGAACATATTACTTGGTTGAAAATTTATTTAAAGAACTATCCATATGCTTTCCTTCTAATCTCACATGATACAGAATTTATGAACGAAACAGTGGATGTCATCTTCCAATTGGAATTTTCTAAATTAACTCGTTATACTGCAACATACGAAAAATTCCTTGAACTTGCTGAAATCAATAAACGTCAGCATATTGAAGCCTATGAAAAGCAACAGGAGTTCATCAAGAAGCAAGAAGATTTTATAGCCAAAAACAAGGCTCGTTACTCCACTACTGGTCGTGCAAAATCACGCGCTAAGCAACTTGATCGTTTAGAGCGAATTGATCGCCCAGAAACAGCTGTAAAACCAGAATTCGGTTTTAAAGAAGCCCGTTCGTCTAGCCGCTATGTTGTAGAGGCTGAGAACTTAGTGATTGGTTACGATAAAGACAAGCCATTACTTCCTCCACTTTCTTTTGCGATTGAACGAGGAGAAAAAATTGCTTTAGTCGGTATGAATGGTGTTGGTAAATCCACATTATTAAAAACAATGTTAGGTAAAATTAATGCGCTTGGTGGGAAAGTAGTCCGTGGTGACTACCTATATCCTTCCTATTTTGAACAGGAAGTAAAAGCTGAGAAAATCACGCCAATTGATGATGTTTGGAATGCATTCCCTTCTATGGAACAAGCCCAAGTACGTGCAGCTTTAGCAAGAGCTGGCCTAAAAACTGACCATATTACACGTCCGCTTAATTCTTTATCTGGTGGCGAGCAAGCTAAAGTGCGTTTATGTAAATTAATGATGGAGGAAGCTAACTGGCTTCTCTTCGATGAACCGACAAACCATTTAGATGTAGATGCAAAAAATGAATTAAAACGTGCCATGAAAGAATTTAAAGGTACCATTGTGCTAGTAAGTCACGAACCTGATTTCTATGAAGGACTCGTAACAAAAGTCTGGAATGTTCAAGATTGGTTTACTTCTGGACAACAAGGCCAAGACTAATTATTTCAAGGGCAGCTCCAACATGTTATGGGGCTGCTCTTTTAAATTTTTTTAACTTCTATGTATAAATAGCCTCATTTAAACATACTATAATCAGTGGACTAACAATTTTACCCCTACTTCCAACTAACTCTCTCCTACGAGACAACTTAGAATTCTAGTAGTTCCTATTAATTCAACATGGATTTTATAGCTTAAAAAGACATTTTCTATAGAGTTAACATAAACTTACATCATTGTAAGCTGAATAAACGAAACTTTTTACGCTTATCTTCGTATATTTTAATATAACTGAAAAAATAATAATTCGATTGAGAAATTTTTTCAATTAACTATTGATTTATATATAGCTTACTAGTAAGATATATATATAAACTATTAACTTACTAATAAGCTATTTGTAAAATATAATCTAAAAAAGAAAGCGAGGAATGAAGAATGACAGTTACAATTTACTCACAAGCGAGCTGTTCTTCATCCAGAAAAGCACTTAAATGGTTAAAAGATCACAACATAGAATATAAAGAAAAACGTATTACATCTCACCCACTTACACTTGCAGAATTCAAAGAAATTCTAAGTATGACTGAAGATGGCACAGATGAAATCATTGCAACAAACTCAAATGACTTTAAAAACTTAAATATCGACATCGACCAACTTTCTATTCAAGAGCTATTTGCTATCATTCAGGCACACCCAAGAATGTTGCGTAGCCCTATTATAATAGATGAAAAACGTATTCAAGTTGGTTACAATGAGATGGACATCCGTCGTTTTATCCCACGTAAAGTACGTGCTTACGAATTAAATGCGATGACAAGATTGGCACAAGAAAGTTAAAACAGTTTTGGAGATGACCTTCTATGGACCAAGAAAAACAAAAAGCCATTACCTCGTTGTTTGAAGTCGTTTCATCTATTGAGCGTAAGTGGGCAAACGAGTGGAATAATCATAATGTACTCGGCTTTTCAAAATCCCATATTTTAATTTTAGACTACTTATCGCAGGAGGGCCCAAAACGCCCTTCTGCTATTGCTGAGCGGTTAAAAGTAACTACTGGTGGTGTCACTGTTTTAACAACCAAGCTGATAAATGGTGGCTTTATTGAAAAAACACAGCATGCCACAGACCGCCGTGCTTCTCAACTAGTCATTACGGCTGACGGTGAAAACATATTAAAAGAATCTCGTCAACAAGTTAGTGAAATCATTAATAATATGTTTGGTATGCTAACAGCAGAGGAACTGCAAACCTTACGAACTATTTTTTCTAAATGTTTATTGGATGTGGAGACAAATAGACCAGATTAAAGCACAATAAAAAGATGCATTTGCAACTGTTTGCGAATGCATCTTTTTTGATTAGTCGACCAAATACTTCCGTATAAGTACTGTGATGTGCGACCAATCTGCTTTATTACGCTGGTAGCACAGATTCCACAATAGCTGTATCTGACATGAGCATTTCTTTTAATCGAGCCTTTGCACGGAATAAACGAGATTTCACAGTACCAATGGAAACTTTCATAATTGTAGAGATTTCTGCAAGTGAGTATTGGTCTATGTAGAAATACCATAAAGTCTTTCTATAAATAGCATCTAATTGCTCCATTTTATCCTGGACTAGTTTTGTTACAATGTCCTTTTCAATTTTTTCTTCTGTAGAAATATCGTTATTGGGAACCAAATCTAGAATCGGCACGTCTAATGTTTCAGGTTGGTTCATCATATATTTGCTACGTCGTACTTTTTTACGATAGCGATCTCTAAATGTATTCATTGTAATAGTTGTCAGCCAAGCTTTAATATGCTCTACTTCGGCCACGCTATCTTCATAGCGTACAACCTTAACCCAAACTTCTTGCATTAAATCTTCAGCTTCTATATTATTGCGAGTTAGTTTTAAACATAAATGATATATATAACGATTGTATTCCTCGTATACGCCTTCTAATTTTTCATTCATTGTGTATGCCTCCGCTTCTTGTTCTTGCTTCTATACACATTCTCGCAAAATAATGTATTACACTCTATCGCATTGGCTTTCAATTTCATTACAATCGTGTAAGCTTAATCGCTTTCACTTGTAATATTCGTAAAAATTGTTTTACTACTATACTGCTTTCCCTCCAAAAAAGCTTTTGATGACAATAGTTACCTATTAATTAAACTATATTTTTAATAGTATTTATTGTCAGAATATTAATTAGCATTTGAAGAAACAAAAAATGCACTCCTAATAGAAGTGCATTGGGTGTTTTAGCTTAACAGTCCTAGACGAAAGGCTGAGGCAACGACCTGTGTTCGATTCTTTGCTTTGAGCTTTGTCATAAGACTGCTTACATAATCCCTGACAGTATGCTCACTTAAAAATAATAAACCAGCAATTTTTTTATTATCATATCCTTCGGCAAGCAGGCCAAGTATCATCGATTCCCTTTCAGTTAAATGAAGCACTGTATTCTTTTCTACCTTCTCGCCCTTACGTGATAAAAATAAACCTAAACGCTTCCCTACTTCCTCAAGGAGTGTTAATTCTTCCTTTGTACAATCAAACTCCTCCCCTAGCTGATCAAATGTTAGCCATCCAAATAATTGCTCTTGACGCAAAATGGGAATAAAAATAATCGAGGATAAATTAAATAATTGGATATGCTCTTCTTTCACGTAATTTTTAGGATTTTTTAAATAAATGGGCTTTCTTGAACTAAGTATCGTGTTTTCCCCAGTCAACTCCCCTTTCATGCTTTGCACCTTAGGGAGCTCTGCGCCAATAACTCCATAAAATTGATTGGACCATGGGACATATGCGTAAAATACACATCTTTTATAACTAAAATACTCTTCACATTTTTTTAAAATCAGCGCTAAATCCTGATAACCTGAGGAACTAATAAGCAATTTATCAAGCCTATCTAATAATTGTAAGTGCCTAATTTTCTGATTTTCGCTAGCTATGTTACTAGTTTGGTTATCTCCCTCACAGTCATAATAAAGCTCTACAAGTAACGTAAATGTCGATAATACATACATGAAGATGGCGTTCGTTCGACTACTCTTCTGTTGAATCATAAAAGTAATCAACGATTTCTCAAATATTAATTGAAATAAATTAAAGCTCTTCCTATCAATAATGGACAACTGTGATTGAAGCCATGTGTTGAAAAAATACTTCTCATCATTATTTAATTCATCGATATTTGCATGTGTCATTAAACGCAAAAATGAATCTAATAGCATTGCTGTTCTTTTTCGATCTGCCCCAGTTATAGAAGGTTCTAGATTAAGATAAATAATTGTATTCTCTTCAATTTGCTGATGATGGATTTTAATAAACAACACAAACTCTTGAAGTGTTACTTCTTCAATTGATTGAAATGGATGCGTCATAGGAAATTCTTCTCCTTCACACTAAAAATACCCCTATAAATGGAGGATATTCACTCACTATATTATACAGCATCTTATAGGATAGTATTTCAAATTGAAAGGAGTAAGATGAAGGTATCGCTAAACAATGCGAATACTTTTGAATCCTAAGGCAACCATATAACCAGAAATAATGAAAGGTGCGTGCTTGAAATGAGATTAGAAAACAAAGTGGCCATTATTACAGGTGGAGGTACAGGAATCGGGAAAGAAACTGCACTATTATTTGCTAAAGAGGGAGCAAAAATAGTTATTACTGATATAAATGAACAATCTGGGAACGATACAGTCCGTGATATTCAAACTATCGGCGGTGAGGCAGTATTTATCCGCCACGATGTTAGTAATGAAGAAGACTGGAAAAAGGTTGCAGATGAATCAATAAAAACATTTAAGAAAGTGGATATTCTTTTCAATAATGCAGGTATCTATATCATAAAACCCCTTGCAGAAATCGAGCTTTCTGACTGGAACCGCTTAATGTCCATCAATGTGACAGGTGTGTTCTTAGGCATGAAACATATTATGCCGCTTATGGCTAAACAACATAATGGTTCTGTTATTAATGCTTCCTCTATTGCAGGCTTAACAGGTGCTGCTGGTCACGTATTATACGGCGCTAGTAAAGGGGCTGTTCGCATTATGACAAAAGATGCTGCTATGGAGTATGCTCCATACGGCGTACGTGTCAACTCCATTCATCCTGGCTACATTGATACAGGTATGGCAGACTATGCATCAGCAACAACAGGAAGCTCAAAAGATGAATTAGGCAAAAACTTATTCCCATTAGGACGTTTAGGCTCTGTAAAGGAAGTAGCGCAAACTGTATTGTTTTTAGCTTCTGATGAATCTTCCTTTTCAACAGGTGCAGAATTCGTTATTGATGGCGGAGCAACAGCAAAATAACATTAAAGGTGGTCATTTATATGAAACTAAAAGATAAAGTAGCAATTGTTACAGGTGGGGCTAGTGGTATCGGTGAAGCCACAGTTCGTCTCTTTGTAGAAGAAGGCGCTAAAGTCGTTATTGCCGATTTTTCTGATCGTGGACAAAGCGTTTCTGAAGAATTAAATAACAATGGTTTTGATACACTTTTCGTAAAAACAGACGTAACAAATGAAGCGGACATTCAAAACATGATAAAGGAAACCGTTACTAAATACGGTAAACTTGATATTATGTATGCAAATGCAGGCGTAGCTGACGATGCACCAGCACACGAGCTTTCTTTTGAAAAATGGAAAAGAACAATTGATATTAATTTATCAGGTGTATTTCTATCGGATAAATATGCCATTGAACAATTCCTTGCCCAAGGAACAGGTGGCGTCATTGTTAACGCTGGTTCAATTCATAGCTTCGTTGCCTTACCAAACCCTACAGCCTACTCATCTGCAAAAGGTGGCGTTAAATTATTAACACAAAACCTATGTACTGCTTACGCTAAACAGGGTATTCGTGTAAATGCGGTGTGTCCTGGCTATATCGACACTCCTCTATTAGCTGAGGTCGATGCTCAGAAGAAAGAATATTTAGCATCCCTTCACCCACAAGGTCGACTTGGTAAACCAGAAGAAATCGCTAAAGCCGTTCTCTTTTTAGCAAGCGATGACGCAAGCTTTGTTAATGGTACAACGCTTCTTGTTGATGGTGGTTATACTGCTCACTAATGAGGCTTTGAATAGACTCGCCTGAAAGCTAGTGCATTTAATGATGCTATTCTAGCCGTTAAAAGTGCGAAGCGATCTGACTGTTGTATCTGAACCCTTCACTGAAAAATGAAGAATTTATAATCCACTCAAGTAAGACTCAACCACAATTGCTATTTAGCTCTTGTGGTTTATTTTGTAGGTGCTATGTGTAATCTTTCAAGACAATTTAAGATTCCTAAAAGTAAATTGTGCTATACTATTTCTATTATCGAAATATTAGAAAGAGGGATGCTTAATGACTAATTTACAGCAAATTGATGCTTATTTTGCAGAACACCGTGAGGCACATTTAAATGAATTGAATGAATTTTTACGAATTCCAAGTATCAGTTCTTTATCCGAGCATAAAGAGGATATTCAACATGCAGCTGAATGGCTAGCCAGTGCGTTTGAAAAACTAAATCTTGAAAATATCTCCATTACACAAACAGCTGGGCACCCTGTTGTTTATGCAGACTGGCTACATGCAGAGGGTAAACCAACTATTTTATTTTATGGTCATTATGATGTTCAACCTGTTGATCCATTAAATTTATGGGACAGTGAGCCTTTTAATCCTACAATTCGAGACAATAAATTATTTGCTCGTGGTGCGAGTGATGATAAAGGACAAGTCTTTATGCACTTAAAAATGATTGAGGCATTGTTTGCTACAACAGGGACATTACCTGTCAATGTTAAGTTCATTTATGAAGGTGAAGAAGAAATTGGTAGTCCACATCTACCTGCCTATGTTGAACAATATAAAGAAAAACTAGCGGCAGATTTAATTTTAATTTCCGATACAGGTCTTTATGGTCCTGGGAAACCTGCGGTATGCTATGGTTTACGGGGCTTAACGGGCATTCAAATTGATGTGCGTGGAGCTAAGGGAGATTTACACTCCGGTCTTTATGGTGGTGGCGTACAAAATGCTATTCACGCATTAGCTGAAATTTTAGCATCCTTCCGTGATGAGCATGGTACGATTCAAGTTGAAGGTTTCTACGACAAAGTGTTGCCATTAACAGAAGAGGAACGTGAGGCTTATCTTGCGCTTGGCTTCGATGAAGAGTCTGTTAAACAGGAAGTTGGCGTAAAAGAATTATTCGGTGAACAAGGGTATTCTTATTTAGAACGTACTTGGGCCCGCCCAACCCTAGAGGTTAACGGTGTATTTGGTGGTTTCTCAGGTGAAGGCATCAAAACAGTGCTGCCCGCTGAAGCTGGCGCTAAAATCACATGCCGTCTTGTACCAAATCAAGAGCCCGATGAAATTGTAGCACTTTTAAAAGCACATGTTGAAAAGCACAAACCTGCTGGTGTGGAAATCAACATTTCTGAATTCGATAAAGGCCGTCCATTCCTAACGCCTTTCGATCATCCATTTATCCAGGCTGCTGGACGCTCCTATGAAAAAGTGTATAATGTACCAACAGCATACACACGTGGCGGTGGATCCATCCCTATCGTCGCTGCGTTTGATGAAATTTTAGATTTACCTGTAGTGCTAATGGGCTTCGGTCTATCAAGTGAAAACTTCCATGCACCAAATGAACACTTCCATTTAGAAAACTTTGATAAAGGCTTACGTGTTCTTAGTGATTATTTATATGAGGTTTCAGGATTACAAAAATAAATATCGATTAATTAAAAAATCCCCTCACTGTCAAAGTGAAGGGATTTTTTTATTTGATTACTCACCAAAAATCGTAACGATATCAGCTGCTTGTTTGCGCTCTTTACCTTTTGGCACTTCATCAAAATAACCAACTTGTAGCATAGCAATGACACGCTCACCTGGCTGTACCTTTAAAGCTTCACGGAATTTTGGATTATCTAGGAATCCTGGTGTTTTCCAGCAAGAGCCTATGCCTTTATCCCATGCCAGTAACTGCATGTTTTGAATAAATGTACTTGCTGCTGCATAATCTTCTAAACGTTCTTTTTGACGCGCATCCTCTGGAACGATAACAAAGGCATAGCCACCTGGTAATGTAAATTTCAACATCTGCTTCGCTAAATCTTCGCTTGAAAGCTCCTGCCATTTAGGAATTGTTAAGTCACGTAATAGCTGGTGAAGATTTGTTAATTCCTTTCCACAGGCAACAACTAATCGCCACGGCTCACGATTACCATGATTGGGAGCCCAAACTGCATCGTCAATAATAGCCATTAAATCCTCACGCTCTACAGGCTGGCCATTAAACTTTTTAATGGAACGACGTTGAATAATTGCATCTCTAACAGATAAAATTTGTTCGCTCATATATCAATTCTCCTTCTACCATAAGACAACATATTAGAGTTTATCTCTTCTATCTTTCACATTATCATATATTTGTATGCTTTAAAACTACCTGTTCCTAAGCAAAGCTGTCATCTATATGATAGAAAAAGTAGGTCATGCTTGGCGTATAGGCGGTGGAATCCTCATAAAAATAAGGTCGATTAATACTATCTGAGGTGTGGGCATTCACATAAGGAATACCATTTTGAATACTTGTAACAATAACGGAGTGGTCAATTCTACCATTCCCTTGAAAATCATAAAAAATGACATCTCCAAGCTCTAGTTCCTCTGCATATTGAACACGTCTACCCTTCAATCCTGTTGTAGATCCTTCTAAATACCATCGTAATGAATGGGCAACAGACCAGCTAAAGCTCCAATTCCCTTGCTGAATCCACCAGCCTTTCTCTCTACTTGGTGCACCTCGCATCGGTGCCCCTCCTGCAAGTAAACACTGAGATATATAGTTCGTGCAATCTACATCAAAATTTGGAAAAGCAGGATTGCGTCTGTTCCACCACAAATTAGCATATTGAACTGCAGCCTGCCTATTATACATTTTTGCCATACATAACCTCCTCATGCCATCATATGTCTATTTAAGCATTTCTATTAGTTAGGTCCTTCCTCATAATTCTTATTGAAATCCATTATATTCAGCATGTTCCTTTCCAATTTCAAGAACATTTTTGCTACAATAAGGATTAAAGATATGTCAATTTTATTTTATGACCAGAAGGGATGTTGAATGTGAGGCAGCATGCTGAAAAAGAGATTTTACAGCCAACTCTTTTATGCGATAAAAAAGGTAATTTAAATCCAGCAGCCATCGGATTTGCACGCAAACCACTTATTAATAGCAATTTAAGCGGCCATCTCATGCGCAAAAAGAAATGGAACTATTGGTGTGTCTACGGTGATGAAATCTTGTTTTCAGCTACGATTAGTCATCTAGATTACGCAGCAGTCTGCTTCGTTTATTTCCTTGAATATGAAACACAGCGCTATTTTGAAAAAACGATCACAATCCCCTTTGGTGGTAAACTAAAAATGCCTACACAGGTTTTAGAATCTGTTTCATTTAAAAATAGTGAAATGATGATTGATTTATTATATATACAAAATGAAACACATCTATCTGTTTCTATACCAAACTTTGACGGAGATGTTTTACGCGCAAAGCTTATCATTCAGCACCCACCAGCGGACGAAACCTTAAATGTAGTCATTCCTTGGAATCGTAAAACATTTCAGTTCACAGGCAAGCATCACATATTGCCAACATCAGGTGTTGTCACAATTGGTACTCGGCGTTTTAATTTCTCAGCTGAGGAGAATTTTGCTGTGTTGGATTATGGACGAGGTGTATGGCCACGTGAAGCATTATGGAATTGGGGAATGGCCTCTCAACGAGTACGTGGACGACGCATCGGACTTAATTTAGGAGGTAAATGGACAGATGGCACAGGCATGACTGAAAATGCTGTTTTTGTTGATGGTAAAATGACAAAAATACATGAGGATTTATTATTTCAATATGATTCTGAAGATTATATGCAGCGTTGGAAAGTGAAAACAAAATTTTCTAATCAGGTCTCCTTAACCTTTTCACCCTTTTTTGAGCGTATAGCCCAAACGAATGCCAAACTAGTTAAATCAGAGGTACATCAACTATTTGGCTATTACGACGGTTCTATTTTACTCGACAATGGTGAAACACTGGTTATTCAACAAATGCTCGGATGTATTGAGGAACATCGTGCAAAATGGTAAAAACCCTCTAGAAGACGTTGCTTTCCGTGGGTATTTTGAAAATGCAAATGATTCCACGGAAGCTTTTGTCTCCTAACTGTCCACTTTTGCTCTAACTAAGGGCTCTTAATATTTTTTCTGGATCATCTGTAAATATCGCCTGTACACCGAGCTGTTGTAAACTTCGAGCATCGCGTTGTTCATTGACAGTATACACACGTACAGTTGCACCTTCAGCGAGAGCTAGTTTAACTGATTTACGGAAGGAAGTTGGCAAACTTACATGTAACGCCTTAGCTGGTATAAGAGCAATGTAAGTTGGGAAATCCACCAGCACCTCTGCAAACAATGCTGCACTTTCTATATAAGGCGCTATTTTTGATATTGTTTGCAATGATTCATGATTGAAAGATGAAATGATCACCCGCTCTGTCATTTGCTGTGCTGCTACTTCTTTGAGCACGAGCGCTTCGATTCCTTCATATGCAATAATGTCTGTTTTCAGTTCAATATTGATACGGTGATTGGTACCTGCAAATAACTCCAACACTTCCCCTAAGGTAGGAATTACTTCATCTCCGAACTCCCGTGAAAACCACGAGCCAAAATCAAATGTTCGTAATTGTTGTAATGTAAAATCTTTTACATAGCCTGAGCCATTGGAGGTACGATCAATGGTCTCATCATGAATCACCACTACCTCTTTATCTGCGGTTAAATGAACGTCTAGCTCTATCCCTGCTATAGGAAGCTTTGATGCTGCTTGAAAGGCAGCCATCGTATTTTCTGGATAGTTTATCGAAACACCTCTATGTGCAAATATGTCCAAATTCAATAACCTCCTCTATTATTATTCAAAGAAAAACCTTCCAGCCCCATGTAATAGTAGCATAATTAACATTTTAGCTTTCACTTGCTGGTAAATATTATATATAGTAGTATGATAATCTACTTTGAAATTGTAAGTACCTAGGAGGTGCTAAAAATGACTGTACAACATCCAGATTTTCAGGCTGAAGTAGAGCGGTTAGCGTATACCCAAGGCTATATGCAACAAATATTAGACGAATCACAACGAGATTTAAAATCTGCTCAAGAAAATATCCGCAAATCTATGGCCGATCTTGATTACTTAGATTCGAGTTTAAGTTATTTAAATATCTTAACAAATGCTAGATTTTTTGAAATGGCACGTAATCAAAAAGAAGGTCTAGAGGCCGTTCGCAAGAAGCCCTATTTCGCTAGAATCCATTTCCAAAAAACCGGTGACCCAGAAGAATTCCTTTATATTGGGAAAACATCACTATTTCATCGTGAAACCCATGAGCCCATTATTGTTGACTGGCGCTCACCCGTAGCTAATGTTTATTATGATGGACGTCTTGGTGACATGGAGTACGATGTCCGTGGTGAAGTTCATAAAGGACATCTCTTTGCTAAAAGGCAATACAAGATCGAAAATGGCGATTTACTCGATATACGAGATATTGATCTAACAACAAATGATGAACTACTACAAGAAGCATTAGCTGGAAAAGCTGATGTCCGTCTAACTGAAATTGTTTCAACCATTCAAAAGGAACAAAATGAAATTATTCGAGCACATCTTCGTCAACCAATTATTGTGCAAGGTGCTGCTGGTAGTGGAAAAACAACCATTGCTCTACACAGAATATCCTATTTCCTTTATACAATGGGTGAACATTTTAATCCTGAGCAGCTCATGATTTTAGCACCGAATAAGTTATTTATTGATTATATAGGCGATGTTTTACCAGAGCTTGGCGTCGATAAAATATGCCAAACTACTTTTACAGACTACGTTCTTTCTGCCACTAAATTAAAGCTTAAGCTTCAAAATCCAAATGAACAATTAGAATTGCTCGTTGCTGGAGGCAGTCAGCCTACTGCCTGGATTGCTGAAATGAAAGGTTCACTTTACTATCGTGATGTCATCGAACGCTACGTACAAAAGCTGGAACAAAAGATCGCAGAGCAATTCGAAGATGTCTATATTGAAAAATACTGTATCATGCGTGCTTCCCACCTGAAGAAGCTGTTTTTATATGAATTCTCATATATGCCTATCGAAAAGCGACTTGAACATATTAAAAAGGTCTTAGCAAGCCATGTACGTCAAAAAAAACAGGCTGTTTTAGCTACACTCCATAAAAAGTATGATGAAGCATTGGGTAAAGCCTTAAATGGAATTCGAGATGATGAAAAACGGCGACGTGTTGTCACAAAATTCATTGATGAGCGTGATGAACGAATTCCTGCCATTGAAAAAGAAACGAAGACAACGGCATCAGCTTATATGCGTCGCTTTCCCAAACATAATATTAAAACACTCTATCGTACCCTTCTCACCGATGCAGAATTATTAGCAGAACTCGCCCCTGAATGGCATTACCTTGAACAGCAACAATTTTTGCAGGCACATCGTAAAGAACAATGGGCACTCGAAGATTTAGCTGCACTATACTATTTACAAGCACGTTTAAAAGGCATTGCAGATGAATGGAAGATGCGTGTTGTCTTTATCGATGAGGTCCAAGATTACAGTTTATTTCAGCTTGCTGCTTTAAAAGCAGGTCTTGATACAGATATGTTTACTATGGTCGGTGATTTAGCACAAGGTATCCATAGCTATCGCTCATTAACAGCCTGGGAGCCTGTCCAAAGCTTATTTCCTCGTGCAAGCTTCCGCACTTTGCAAAAAAGCTATCGAACAACAATTGAAATTATGGAAGTCGCGAATCAAATTCTAGCGCAAATGAATGAACAGCTACCTTTAGTAGAACCCGTTGTGCGTCACGGTAAAGTACCAAGTTTTATTCAAGCAGAGCAATTCGATGCCTTCAAAGTTAAAGAGATTTTTGAAGCTATTCGTCAAAATGGCCATCGATCCATCGCTTTAATTTGCAAAACTACTGCAGAAGCCATTACTATGCAACAGGCATTAAAAGACAATGATATTGCTTCACAACTACTAACGGAAAATGAATCTATTAATCAAGAAATGTTACTTGTTGTGCCAAGTCACTTAGCTAAGGGACTTGAATTTGATGCTGTCATTGTAGCTGCCTACGATACACCATTTTACGATACACCAATTGACCGAAAGCTACTTTATGTAGCTCTTACACGAGCCATGCACGAGCTATACTTAATCGGTCCATCCAAAAAGACATTTTTATTAGAAAATTAAAAAGTCGCTAAAAGGCGACTTTTTTCTTTGCATCATTAATTTCTTGGGGGTAATTTATAAAACTTCCCTTTGGATAAATAAGCTTTCACAACTTTCCACCATGAATTAGGGGCTTCCTTCGGAGGAGACTTCTTCTTTGGCAATGCTGGCATGCGCATGATCACGACTCCTTTCTTAAAGCTTATTAATATTATATGAAGATAGTAGGTGATTATGATAAAAAAGGGCGATGAGTTGATATTAAATACCTCTCATCACCCCTTTTTCTATTGTTTTACATAATAATCAATTTGCTGTGCTTTCATAAAGCCTGCTTTTTCATAGACAGAAAGTGCTTTTTTATTGTCTACTTCTACATCTAGCATGACAAACGCTGCACCAACCTTACTCGCATAATCCTTTGAAAAGGAAAGAAGGGCTGTCCCAATACCTTGTCCTTCACAATTTGGATGTACAGCAAGTGCTGTTACCCACTGGATTTCATTTTCCTTAGCTGTAGTCACTGTGCCAACAACTGCACCATCTCTGTAAGCAACCCAAAGCTCTCTTCCATTTGTTGATGTATTAAAAGCAATAAGCTCTTCTGATTCTTCGGGTAGATCTCCAAAAGCCTCACAATAAATAGTAATCAGTTCAGCTTGCTCTCCGTTATAGGCTTGAATATTTATATCACTTCGTAATGTAACGGGCTCTGCTTTTGTTTCTAGGGTCGTTTCTGAAAAACTATAGGTAAACCCTTTGTTTTCAATAAATGTATGCCCATAAGGGGAACCATCAATTACTACAGCTAATTGCCCCTCTGCCCCTCTTTCTTTTAGCCCTACTTGTATACCCTCAACTAAGGCAGTTCCAATACCCTTTTGTCGATATGCAGGTGTCACCACTAATGACCACTCATATGTATGAAGTCCCATTAAGTCGATAGCACTAGCAGCACCAACTAATAAATCCTTATCATCCTCATACGCTAGTACCATGAAGCCTTTATTCTCGAAAGAGCTAGCCATAGGTACATTCATAATGGTTTCATAGACTCGATAATCTTGAACTGTTGCTTCTTCACATAATAACTTTACTTCTTTCAATGTTTCTCCATCTAATGGAAAAGACACTGTCATCACTGAAATATTCATCATTTACTCCGTTCCTGTAACAGACTATTGCCCTATTGTAGCAAGAATGAAAATAAGCTGGCAACAAAATATATTAATACCCGCTATTAATCAGAATTTTACTTCAAATATTAGAAAAATAAAAGGATTTATACTATAAAAATTCAGTAAAATGACTGAAATTTACTAGAAATAATATACTAATTTTTCTAAAATAGAGATATTTATTCTTTCACAACCCATTACTTTTAAACTATCTACTGCTTCATATTTTAATAATGTTATATAATAATTATACCATTTATTCAAATTAATAACATTTTAATTCAATAAAAAAGAGCAACTTCAAATGAAATTGCTCTTTTTCCATCTATTCCTCAAGATGGTGTGAGGATGAATGCAGCATTTGTGCATAAAGACCACCTGATTCGATTAGCTTTTGCTGAGGTCCAGCCTCCACTAATTCCCCCTTTTGCATCACTAAGACCATATCGGCATTATGGACAGTATTTAAACGATGCGCGATCACAAAGCTCGTGCGCCCTTGCATTAACGTATCGAGTGCCTCTTGTATCGCCAGTTCTGTCACAGTATCGATACTGCTTGTCGCTTCATCCAATAGTAAAATTTTCGGATCAGCAATAAGTGCCCTTGCTATAGAAAGTAATTGCTTTTGGCCTTGGGAAATCTCGCGTCCATCCGCTGCAAGAATAGTATCATACCCATCCTTTAGTTTCATAATGAATTCATGTGCATTAGCTTGCTTGGCCGCTTCCTCAATCTCTGCATCACTCGCATCCAGTCTACCATATCGGATATTCTCGCGAACAGAAGCCTCAAACAAAAATGGATCCTGTAAGACAAAGGCCATTTGTGAACGAAGGGATTGTCGATCAATTTGCTGTACATTTATACCATCAAATAATACCTCTCCCTTTGAGACGTCATAAAATCTTGCAATAAGTTGAAGGATTGTCGTTTTACCAGCCCCAGTTGCACCAACAAGGGCTACCGTTTGACCAGGTTCCACTTTAAAGTCTACATTTTTTAGTGTGTACCCCTCTTCTTCTAGTTCATATTTGAAGTACACCTGCTTAAACGTTACATGTCCCAATAGCTGATGCTTTTGTGCTGACACATTTTCTGCCTCTGGTTGTTCATCAAGCAAGGAAAATACACGTTCTGCACCAGCAATGGCTGACAGTACTGTATTAAACTGGTTTGCTAAATCATTTAAAGGACGTGTAAATTGTCGTGCATATTCAGTGAATATAACAATTACCCCTATCGATACATGTCCATATAACGCAAGAACTCCTCCTACACCTGCTACAATGGTAAAGCTCATATTATTTAAGAAGTTCATAACTTTAGGAATATAACCTGAGTATGTCTGTGCCCAAAAACCAGTTCTTTTTAAGCGCAAACTTTTTTCACGAAATTCTGCTTTCATTCGCTCCTCTTGTGAAAATGCCTTCACAATCCGCTGTCCTGAAATTGTTTCTTCGATCATCCCGTTTAAGGCGCCAATAGCTACCTGCTGTTCTTTAAATAGTGGTGCTGTACGACGTGTAATCCATCGCATCGCCCAAAACATCAGTGGAATAATGATCATCGTCAGAACTGTCAGCAATGGGCTTAAACTGAGCATAATAATGACGGTTCCACCAAGCGTAAGAACACTTGAAAATACCTGAATAAAGGAACTGTTCAATGTTGAGCTGACAGCTTCAATATCATTCGTCATTCTACTCATCAATTCTCCATGCTGACGACGATCAAAGAATGCCACTGGCAGTCTTTGAAAATGAGTGAATACACTTGTCCTTAATCTATAGATCGTTTGCTGGGCGATGCCAATCATCCAATAGTTTTGTAGGAAAAGTGAAACGGCTAATAACACATAAATACCAATTAATAAGCCAATCCCTTTATCTAAGCCTGAAAGCTCGCCATGCATAACATAGTGATCAATCATTTGACCGATTACATAAGGACCAACTAAAGCTAATATGGAGCTAATCATCACTAATAAGAGCACCACAATAAGCAGTGCACGTTGTTCGTCGACAATTTTCCATAACCGCAGCAATGTACTTCTCCAATCAGCTGCACGTGGCCCCTTCTTTTTCTTCACACCCTGTTTCAGATCATCTTTTGTCAAAAGCGGTTCATAGCCAAAAGGTTTCTGGAAAAATCCCATTAATCCTCCACCTCCTGTTGAGAGATAGCTATTTTTTTATAAAGCGAGGAAGTCTCTAAAAGCTCTTCATGTGTGCCATAAGCAACTACTTTTCCAGCATCAATCAGTAAAATGCGATCTGCACCTTTAGCTGTACGTATTTTTTGTGTAACAACAAGCATCGTTGCTTTTTCTTCACTCAGTGCCGCCCACAAAGACTGTTCAGTTTTCACATCTAAAGCACTAGTACTATCATCAAGCATTAAAATATGTCCCTTTCTCAAAAGAGCTCTAGCTATAGATAACCTCTGTTTTTGCCCCCCAGATAAATTGACACCCTTTTGCCCAACCTTGGTATCATAACCATTTGGAAAATCTTCAACAGATGCATGAATTTGCGCCTGCATTGTAGCCTGTAATACAGCATCCATTTCAGCCTGTGTATCTCCCCAACGCACATTATCTGCAATACTTCCTGTAAATAACAATGACTGCTGGGGGACATAGCCAATCACTTCCCGCAACTCTTGTAAATCCCAATGTTGCACATCCTGACCTTCCACAAGTATTCTGCCTTGCGTTACTTCATAGAACCGAGGAATGAGCTGTAATAATGTTGATTTTCCTGCACCAGTTGCCCCCATGATCGCTAGTTTCTCGCCAGACTTAACTTGAAAGCTCACATCTGACAGAACAGGAACATCTCCTCCTGGATAAGTAAAACTAACATGGTCAAAGGTTAATTCTCCATATTGTGTGGCATGACCTACTTCTTCTAAAAGAGATGTATCTTCAACCTCATTTTCAACGGAAAGGATTTCTGCCATACGTTCTGCAGATGCCTTTGCACGTGCGTAGAAGATAATAATAAAAGCGAACATTGAAAATGAGCCTGTCATACGCATTGCATAATTCACAATAGCCACAATATCACCAAGTGGCGTTGTTCCTGTAGCAATTTGTTTTGTACCAAACCATAAAACTGCGAGCAGGCTCATATTCATAATGAACAAAAGAACCGGCATAATATATTCCATTATGCGTAAGGCCTTCACAGTATCAACCTTTAACCGTGATGCAACTTCATCAAAGCGTGTAGCCTCATATGCCCCTCTTAAGTAAGCCTTTACTAATCGTATCGCCTGTAAATTCTCCTGTAAAACTCTGTTTAAACGATCGACCCTCTTTTGTACACGCCCAAAATAAGTCACACCTTTTGCCACCATAAAAAGAAGAAAAATAAAAATGATCGGTGCACCAATAACTAAAAATAAAGCTAATTTCGGATTTACGACAAAAGCCATAATAATGCTTCCTATCACAGCAAGTGGCGCTCGAAGCATAATACGTAAGCTCATAAACAGCACCGTTTGTACCTGTGTAACATCATTTGTTAATCGAGTAATAAGCGATGCAGTGGAGAATTTTTGATAGGTTGCTAGCGTAAAGGATTGAATCCTATCAAACAGGGCATTTCGAAGATCATATGAAAAGCTTTGAGCTGTATGTGAAGAAAAATAAGAATTGATAACGCCCGCCAGAAAGGCAACAAAAGATAGCCCAAGTAAAACAGCCCCCCATTGCAAAACCATTCCTTGATTTTGTGCCCTTACTCCCTCGTCGATTATTTTTGCCATAATGAGTGGCTGCACAAGCTCTACAAATAACTCTAAAAGCATTAAACATAAAGCAAAAATAGCTGTCCATTTATATGGCTTTACATAGGAAAAAACTTCTTTCATATTCTTTCCCCCTTGTTGGTAGATAAAATTTAATGATAGTTAAAAACTACTAACACTATAGTATATTTATGCTTTTTCTCCTGCTATAGAAAGCCAGGTTACACAAACAAGCATAACGAATACTCCTATTAATTGCCAAAAACCTAAAGAAGTACCGAAAATAATAACAGAGATCACCATTGCTGTTAATGGTTCAATACTAGAAAGAATGCTCGTTTCAACTGCCGTAATGTATTTCATACTACTTAAAAACAATATAAAAGCTACTGTTCCAAAAAATATTAAAGCAACTAATAACATTAAAATTTTAAAATCTACTAGAACAACCCATTGAGTGGACTGCTGCCAAACACGGCTTACTAAGCCCAAAGTGAAGCCACCCACCAGCATCCCCCAGCCCACTACTAAAAGCACACTCCACTCCTTCATTAAGCGTGCAGGATACAAGGTGTAAAATGCAAATGTTAAGCCTACTCCTATTCCCCATAACAAGGCTTTTGGACTAATAAGTAAACTTTCAAATGATGCATTCGTTAGTAACAGAAATAACCCTATAAGGGTACCAATAATACCTAACACTTGATATTTTGGTGGCCATTTCTTTAAACTAAGAGAGACATACGCGACAACAAATATTGGCGCTAAAAACTGTAGTAAGGTAGCAAGCACAGCATTACTTTCATTAATTGCAGCAACAAATGTAAATTGGACACCAAGCATACCTGCAATACCAAAAACTATGAGTTGCCTCCCCCATAGCTTGTGCTGCCAAATTCCAAAAATATTTTTTCCTGTTAACAATAAATATGTAAGTAGTAATATACCTGCAACCGATAAACGGATTGTTAACATAAAGGATACAGTCAAAGGTGTATGATTAAGCAACCACTCCATTAAAGGGCCAGTTGCTCCCCATAACATAGCACCCGAGACGATAAATATTATTCCTTTTAAACGTTTCATACCAATCCTGCTTCCTATATACGTACTAAAAATTGTTACTTTTCTTCAAATCATTTCTTATATTTCACTAGAAAAGTCCTATTAATTTTTACTATCAAATATTTACAAATATATTCATAATGACTAATTCCCGATTATTATCTATAATATTAGTATATATTGATTACCCAAGGAGATCGAATAATCATGAGTCATATGCATAAATCATTTACGATTGATGAACATTATTTAAATTCACTTCCTTTTCCTGCAATTATCATTAATCAAGATGGACAAGCAACAGTCTGGGGAAAGAGTGCTGAACATCTGATTGGCTTATCAGCTAATGATATTAAAGGAAATACTACTCCATCTATACACGAAAATCTACTGCGTCAGCTTCCTGTCGAAACACTTCAATCTATTTTACAAAATGAGGACAGTACGTATCTAGAAAAAATTCAAGTACACACAACTTCAAATGCAGAAATAACAACAGCTCTGCTAGCTAAACCTTTTACAGATGAGGGAGAACGTTTTATTCTATTGATTTTTATGCTCCCAGAATTAATGACGCAGGCTATCTCTCAATGCAATACCTTTGTAAACCTTAAGCAAGGTTTAGATGCAACCTTTATGACCGTTACACTCGATCACGATGGATTTATCTTGGAATGTAATAATGAATTTCTAAAAACAAGCCAATGGACACCAAAGCGTGTTATCGGCAAAACCTTTTGGCAACTGTTCCCTGATAATGAAATGAGTGAAAAAATAACACATACGATCTGGCGTAATTTAAATAATGGTCATACATGGCAAGGAGAAGTTGAAAAAATTACAAAAACGGGGCAATCCTATTGGGTGCTACTAACGGCTATTCCCCTCGTTAATCTTGAAACAAATGAACAACAGTTTATCCTAATTGAAAAGGATGTAACAAAATCAAAAACGATTCAACACCAACTTGAAAAAATTGCTTACATCGATACAGAAACTGGTTTGATGAATGCACATCGACTTGAAAAAGTAATCACCAATATGATTGACGATGAGAGACACTTTTCATTTGTTTATCTAAGTATTGATAAATTTTATACACTTAAAGAATTACATGATCAACAAATCGATCAAAGCCTTATTGTTGAATTTACAAATCGTATAAAAATGTATTTCCAAGATAGCACGATGGCTCGTATAAATGAAAATGATTTTGTTGTCATTACGCCTTTAAGTGAATGGTTTATTCAAGGCTTTTTATCTTACTTACAACAACATCCGATTTATAGCGGCAATATTGCTGTACCAATTTCTATTAGTGGTGGCATAACTAGATATCCTGAGGATCAATCAACATTCTCTCAGCTTATGAAGGCATCCATTGCTACTATTTCAACAGTCCGTGAGGCTGGCGGAGATAAAATTGTTTCTTTATCAACAGCAACACATAAAGCTTTAAATCGTAAAGCATTAATTGAAAAGCGCTTACTCCAAGCACTTGACCAAAAGAACTTGAAGGTACTCTATCAACCACAAATCGATGTGTATTCTGGAAAAGTTACTGCTGTTGAAGCACTTGTACGTTGGGAAGATGAGGTAATAGGTGTCGTAACGCCTGATGAGTTAATTCCTATCGCTGAAGAAACAGGTCTAATTAATAATATTGGGTCCTTCATGCTGGAAAAGGCATGTGAACAAGCATTACTTTGGAAAAAGGCTGGCTATGATTTAAAAGTATCTATTAACTCTTCTGTACGCGAATTCCGTGATAAGAATATGGCAAAATCTATACTTGAAATGATTATAAAAACAGGTTGTCCAGCGAACCTATTACAAATTGAGATTACTGAAAAATTTGCTTTAGAAGCTGAAGCCGCAACGTCTATTGCACAGCAAATGCGTAAGCTTGAAAACGAAGGCATTTCTTTTGTATTAGATGATTTCGGTACTGGCTACGGCTCATTTAGATATATGCAAATTTTACCAATAAGTACATTAAAAATCGATCAAACGTTTACAAATTCACTCTTGAAATCCGAAAAGAGCCAAAAGCTTATGAATGGTATGGTACAACTAGGTAAATCCATGGAATTGAAAGTGGTCGCTGAAGGTGTAGAAACAGCTGAACAAGCAGATCTATTAATCACTTACGGCTGCGATGCCATTCAGGGCTATTATATTAGTAAACCTGTTACACCTGAAGAGATTGAACTATTACTGACAAAATAACAATAATGAAGAAGGAGGCTGCGTTTATTTTGCACGCAGTCTCCTTCTATTTTTTATAAACCTTTTGTAATTTTACTTTACTGGAACGAACTGAGCGGAATATGAGTTGGATAATTACTTCTGCAAAAACTAGTCCAATAACAATAGCACCTGTAATTAAAAATGCCTTTAAGCCATATTGCAAGCCTTGTAAGTAATCATCTTCTACCACATTTCTCATTGCATTATAAGCCATGCCCCCTGGTACTAATGGTATAATTCCCCCAACAATAAAAATAATCATGGGTATTTTAAAGCGTCGGGCATATAAATGAGCAACGATGGCAATGACAAATGAGCCAAAGAAAGAAGCTTTGACAACATCCATGCCTTGCTCTGTTAGAACATAGTATATAATCCAGCCAATTACCCCAACGAGTCCGCAATGAAGTAGTGTTTTTCTAGGAACATTAAAAATAATGGCAATCCCAGCAGTCGCAAAAAAACTAACTATTAATTGTATAATAATGTCCATCATCTGCATATTATCCGCCTCCTAAAATCCTAGTGTGACGGCGATTGCTGCACCAATAGCAAAGGCTGTTAAAAAGGCCTCTGCTCCCTTTGCCATCCCTGACATAAAATGACCTGCCATTAAATCACGTACAGCATTTGTAATCAAAATACCTGGTACTAGTGGCATGACGGAACTAATAATAATTTTATCAAGTTCAGTACCATAACCATACTTTACTGCAAAGAAGGCAACAAAGCCGAGGACGAGTGATGCAGTAAATTCAGAAAAAAACTTTACCCTTGTTAAATGATTAATAATTACCAGTACTAGGAAACCGAGCCCGCCTGCCAAAAAAGCTATCGGAAAATCCGACCATCCACCCTTAAACATAATAAGGAAACAACCACTAGCAAGCGCAGCTGCCAAAACTTGCAAATAAGTTGGTAAAAAATAATTTGTTTTTTGTATCGACTTTAACTCGTCATAAGCTTCTTCTAATGTTATGATTTGAGATGTGAGTCTACGAGATACTGAATTTACCAAGGCGATTTTTTGCAAATCTGTAACCCTACTGGGAATTGATGTAATTCTTGTTGGCTGTGTCTTGCCTAACGAAAAAATGATGCCCGTTGGTGTGGCATAACATTGAGCATTTGGCATATTTTGAGAATGTGCCATACGCAGCATCGTATCCTCAACACGGTATGTTTCGGCACCACTTTCAATCATAATGCGTCCTGCAAGCAACAAACAGTCAATCGTAAGTTCATTATCCGCATCTTGTAAGACCATTGCAGCTATCTGCCTCCTTCAAAAGGTTCCTTGCCAATATTAACGAACTGCCAATAAAAACTCAACTGAAAATTTTTTTCTTAAGCAATGGATTATCTTTCAATTTATTTTTACAGTTACACTAATATTACGCATGTATTTTTTCTATTTTAGTAGGTATTTTACAACCTCTTAAATAGAAGTACAACTACAATTAATTCGCTGATTTTTGAAGAAAAAGTGATCTTAATAATTTTCCACAAAATTACATAAAAAGATTCTAGATTTGTATAACTTTTTTAATGACTGGCACGTCTGATTGTATAGAAAATAAAAAAAGAGGGGAGCGTATCCAAAACCATGCAGGAACGTAGAAAAAGACGCGGTCCAATAATTGATTTCTTATTACTTAGCCTTATTGTGACCTTAACAACTATTATACTTTTTATTATCCTTTCAAAGGATGACTTTAAGTTTCAAAAGATTAGTGCTTCAAAAGAATCCGAGACGGAATCGGTGAATAGTCATTTATCGACCGAAAGTTCTGCGTTTCCAGGCATACGTATTGTTACAGACGTTTCAAATGACAAACGAACACCATTTGCTATACATTACCCACAAACAGATAACGAGGTTTTTAATGATGCCGTATTACAATACATATCGGATTCAAAAGAAAACTATCTAACATCGATGAAGAAAAATAAAGATACAGATGCTATGGGTGAATTAAATATTAGTCTAGAAACTTTTCCGTACCGAGAGCATTACTATTCCTTTGTGCTAACAAAAATGCTATATGTAGGTGGAGCCAATCACGAAGTCTCCACAAAAACATTCTTCATTAACAACGAAACGGGCGAACAAATTACGATCCAAACGCTCTTACAAAATGATGAGAATAACTTATCTACGTTGGCTGTAAACGTCCGAAAAGATTTGCAAAAAAACCTCCAATTAAAGGATGAGCTTTTCAACGATGAACTATTAAAAGCTACCGAACCAAAATGGTCTAACTTCAATCGCTTTGCTATTGTTGATGATTCATTACAAATCTATTTCGATGAATATGAGATTGCTAGTGGAGCAGCAGGTACCCCAATAGTGAAACTACCCCTTTCGCTTATTAACCCTTTGTTAGCCTCCGAATTTCAAATCGCAATGGAAAATGTAAAACCAATTAATCCACCACCAACTGGTGATCCGAATAAAAAACGTATTGCTTTAACATTTGATGATGGTCCACATCCAAAAGTCACGGAGCAAATTTTAAATATTCTTGATAAGTATCACGCAAAGGCTACTTTCTTCATGCTCGGTAGTCGTGTACAATACTATCCTGACATCGTAAAAGATGTTCTTGCGCGCGGTCATGAAATTGGAAACCATTCGTGGAACCACCCTGTCTTAACAAAGCTTACGCAGGAACAAGTGATGAAAGAATATAACACGACTGCCACTGAAATTGAGAAGGCAATCAATCAAGGTGCCACAGTTTTTAGACCACCATACGGTGCAACTAATGACACAATTAATGCCGAGATTCCTATCCCTGTTGTGCTATGGACAATTGATACATTGGATTGGAAACATCGAAATGCACAGCAGCTATTGCCACACGTAAAAAATAATTTACACAATAATGCCATTGTCTTAATGCATGATATTCATCAATCCACTGCAGACGGACTTGACGCTGTTCTTGCCTATTTACAAGAGCAGGGCTATGAATTTGTGACTGTATCCGAGATACTGCCATATCGACAATAGTAATAAACAAAAAGTCCAATGAATTTCTCCATATTCATTGGACTTTCTTTTTGGTTGAAAAAGATGATGTCAACGGCAGAAAAAGCAACTTTGCAAGGCGAGAGGTTGACTTCTGTTCCGCCAGCGTCCTTTCCAGGGCGTCCGATGAGCCGCTTCACTCACCTACGTTCATCCAGGGTCTCATCTGTGACGCTAAATCCCCTAGGAGTGACGCTGGCTCCACTCCAATCAACCATTCTGCAAATTGTCTTTACTTTTTCATAGTAGCATAGTGATCAAATAGCCCATTATCAGAGGATGATGGGTGACAACACCTCTTCATAAAGAATAATGAACACCTTCACTATATTTGAAAACCGTTGCTAAAGATACAGGATTGGAGTAAAGGCTACTTGATACCTTTCAATTGACTGTTTTGTTTTTCTTATTATTTTATTGTTAATGTATCTAAAGGCTTGAAGTCATTTAACTGATAGCTTTTTATCTCGTTACGCGCTATTGTATACAGCGTATCATCTATATAGACAACACGTTGTACAACTTGCTCCCCATTTTCATAGGACTCATTATTATTACGATTGATTATATTTCCTTTCAATACTATCCCTTTCTCTGCAGTAATTTCATAAATTTGAGCACCTTGACCTTGATAGACAACTTCGTCTCCCTTACCTGCCTCATACAGTACTACAGGGAAGCCAAAATAGTTGTATTCCTTATTGCGGAATAGCGCTTTAGGATTGTATTGCACTTCAGAGGAAGAACCTTTCCCACCAATTTTTACGGTTGATTGTTCTTTCGGATTTCGGAAGTCTGATACATCGAATAGGGACATCTTCATATTGGTTGTCACAGTAAAATTACGTTTCGTATACGAATCATAGCGTTGCTCCGTATCATAACCAATACCAATTAAATGCGTATCATCTAATGGATGTAGGTAATTACTGAAGCCAGGAATCTTCAATTCCCCTAGTACAGCAGGCTTTTTCGGATTCGCTACATCAATGACAAATAGTGGATCCACTTGTTTAAATGTCACCACATATGCTTTTTCTCCCATAAATCTAGCTGAATATATCTTTTCTCCAGGCGCCATATCTTTTACTGCACCAAGCGGTTTTAAATGTTCATCCAAAATAAAGAGATGGTTATAGGAAGTACTTTTCTCATTCCACGTATTACCTTCTGTTGTAAAGATCCGGAAGTTCCCCTTATATTCATCCATTGAATACTGATTTAACACAGTTCCCTTTACTTCCGTACTTCCGACAAAGTTCAAAGTCGTTCCATCTACATTCCACTTGAAAATTTGAGTGTCGGCTGACCTCGGTAACCAAATCATATCCATGACGCGCTTTTCTGATGAAACATCAATACTACTTTCATACATTGGTGTCGTTAAATACAGGGCTTTCTCTGACATATAAAGACCACTACTTCCACCTAAGTACCCTTTCGTATTGGCCGTTGTCTTAGCTCCATTTTTTAAATCGACAGCTGTAATTAAACTATAGGTACCATCCATCGTATTTGGTAAGATTGAGATTTTTTCCAAAGGCAGACTTTGGTACTCTGTTCCTGCCATACTATCAAATGTTTTAGGCTTTAAATCGGTTTTATTGTCTTCTTGTAGCATCCAGTAATTTGGATACATATTACCGATTAAATATAATGTGTCATTCGTTATGCGAATATCCTGCAAGAAGCCTTCTTGCCCAACATCACGTACATGCTTTGGATTACTTGGATTTGAAATATCATAAATTGAGGCTGTTACCATAGCTGTGCCTGCTTTTTCAATATATTGATCCCCGATGGCAATTAATAGATTGTCATATAGGGCAAGCTTAGAAATATATTGGGAATGTTTTAATTTGATACTTGTAGCCATCTTTAAATTCTTAGGATCTTTAGCATTCACCACTGTAATGCTCTGATCTTTTGCAGTGTAAATAAAGCCATCTTTTACCACTACAATGTCTCCCTCTTCTACCCCCTCTACTTGATTATTAGTTGTAGACTCATTATTAGCTGTTGCTTTATCTTCACTTGCTGTACTTTGTAAGCTCTCTTCTTCTCTAATTTCTACTCTTTGAGTTGTTAACAACTTTTTAAAATACTGCTGTAACTCTTTCTCCGATTTAACGGCTGTTAATGTCTCGATAATTGTAAATGGAATTGTCTGTGAAGCTACATTCAGTCCGCCTTGTGCAAAGGCCTCCTTTTTTACATGCAATTGATAATTACCTGGTGCTAACTTTTTCACCACTATCGTTTTTTGATCTTCCAACAATTCAATTGTTGCAGGTACTTTGCTTCCTTTTTCCGTAGTGATATAGACATATTCCTCAGTTATTTTGTTTTTCTTTAAAGCAACTGAAAAAGATGCTTGCCAGTTTTGTGTTGCCATACTTGCGCTAGCCGCCTTTGCCGTCACATCTGTATTCACTATCAATGTAAAAATTCCAGGCACGATAGCTAGAACGATAATCAGCATAATTGCGAACCATTTACTTTTCATCATTTTTCCTCTCCTTCATATACTTGTTTATTAATTAGACTAGTAAAAAAGAGGAAAGTTACATTTTTCTGAAATTTTCTAAGTAAGTTGAGGCACAATAAAAAACGAGAGGGAAACACTTCCCTCTCGTCTATTCTTCAAATGGCCATTTAGGCAACATATTTTTTAATGGCTTATCTTGTCGTCTTCCCAATACATAATCTGCCTGCATAATAGTATGAATTTCGCGAGTCCCTTCATAAATGACTGGTGCTTTGGAGTTTCTTAAATAACGGGCAACTGGATACTCGTCTGAATAGCCATAGGCTCCATGAATCTGGACCGCATCATCCGCAGCCTTATTCGCAAAATCACAAGACTGCCATTTTGCCAATGATGTCTCTCGAGTATTTCGAACACCTTTATTTTTCAATTCTCCAACACGATAGACAAGGAGACGACTCATTTGATAGCCTGCTTCCATATTAGCAATCATTCGTCCGACAAGCTGATGCTCACCAATAGGTTTACCAAATGTCTCTCGTTCATGACAGTATTTCACACTAGCCTCTATGCAAGCTTGGATCAAACCAACAGCACCTGCTGCTACTGTAAATCGACCATTATCTAGCGCAGACATGGCAATTTTGAAACCCTCGCCCTCTTCACCAAGTCGGTTTTCAATTGGCACACGTAAATCTTCAAAAAAGAGCTCACCTGTATTACCAGCACGAATACCATATTTTCCTTTTATCGCTTTAGATGTAAAGCCAGCCATGGAACGTTCTACAATAAACGCACTAATTCCATGATGTTTTTTTGATTTGTCTGTATAGGCAAATACGATAAAGTGGTCTGCAATATCACATAAGGAGATCCACGTTTTTTGCCCATTGAGGATATAATGATCTCCATCACGGACGGCAGTTGTTGACATGGCAGCTACATCAGACCCAGCCCCTGGTTCTGTGAGACCAAAAGCTCCAATCCGTACACCTTTAGCTTGCGGAACAAGGTATCGCTGCTTTTGCTCTTCAGTCCCCCACTGCATTAAGGTCATGCTATTTAAACCTGTATGAACAGATACGGCTGTGCGAAATGCCGTATCTCCCCGTTCAAGCTCCTCACATACGATAGCAAGTGCATTATAATCCATGCCACTACCTCCGTATTGTTCAGGAACACAAACACCCATTAAGCCAAGCTCAGCAAGTCTGGACCAAATTTTAGCATCAAAGCCACCTTCAGCATCCCATTTAGCAATATAGGGAATGATTTCTTCATCAACAAACTGTCTTACTGTTTTTCTTAGCATTTCCTGCTCAGTGGACATTTCAAAGTTCATGGTCAGCACCTACCATTTCACAATCATAGCAGACTTATGTGATGTCTCTTTAATGACCACACCTCGTTTAGCCATCTCTTCAATATACGTATCACCTGGCACGATTGCTTCAGGCGGGAATACACCATGCTCTGTAATAGCACCGGCACCAATCATCTGAGCAACAACTGAAATCGTATTTGCCGTAGCACGGGCCATCGCTGTTTCATTAATTGTCATATCTTTACGTACAACCATTTCATATTCATATGTCACCTGCTGTTGGGCCTTTTCACCCGCTACAATAACACGTAACAATACAGCATCAGGTTTTGAGCCCAATTCAAGCTTCTTTTTGAGTGCCTCTCGTACGACTGCACGAACAGGCACTTCTTGATTATCCACTTCTACCTTATTCGCAGAATCAAGGAAGCCTAAGTCTGCTAAAAGTTTAAATTTCTCAGCATGGCCTTTATAACGGATGGTTTTATATTCTAATGTGCGGACATTCGGGAATGTCTTATACAATGTGGAGATACCACCAGATGTATAAAATGCCTCAAGCACACCGAAATCATCAAAATAAATAGGTTCAACGCCTGATAGGGATGGAACTTCTTCAAGCTTGCCCTTCTGAATCGTTTTTGAAGGCTCAGTATAATGATCGAAAACGCCATCTAAAGAAAATACGCGTGTATAATGAAGCGGAGGCTTTGGCTCAGTTGGAATACCACCAACAAATAGTTTAATAGATTCTACTTCGTCTAATTTTGAAGCACCATAGCCCGCTAGAATATTGATCATGCCGGGAGCAACACCTAGGTCAGGAATGATTGTAACACCTTTTGCCTTTGCTTCCTCATGTAAATCTAATATCTTCTCTGTAACGCCACCGATATGACCACCTAAATCAACGGAATGGACGCCTGCCTCAATAGCTGCTCTTGCTACTCGTTCATTGAACGAATAAAACAATGCATTGACGGCAACATCCCCCTTCGAAATAACACTCATTAATGAATCGTCACGTTCTGCGTGTAGCTCTACCACTTCTACCTTATTTGTATCTAGCGTATCTACAAAGTCCTGTGCAACTTTTACATCGATATCACCTAAATACACACGCTCCACTTTATCGTTTTTTATTAAATCACGAGCTACCTCTTTCCCCATTAAACCTGCACCTAATACAACAACTTTCATCAAGAACATCCCCTTTCGTTGATCTGTTACTCTGTATCGATTTGTGCTCTTTGTAATTTACCGCTGTAGTCTACATAAATACTCTTCCACTCTGTGTATACATCTAGGGCTGCTACACCTGAATCACGGTGTCCATTTCCTGTCCCTTTAGTACCTCCGAATGGCAAATGGATTTCAGCACCTGTTGTGCCAGCATTTACATAAACAATACCTGTATCTAAATCACGTTGTGCGCGGAAAATTGTATTGACATCTTGGGAGAATATTGAGCTAGATAAGCCAAATTTCACACCATTATTTACTTCAATTGCTTCTTCCAAACTTGCCACTTCAATTAGAGATACGACTGGACCAAAGATTTCTTCTTGAGCAATAATCATGTCAGGCTTCACATTTGTAAACAATGTTGGCTCATAATAGAACCCTTTATCATAAGGTGGTTCATTTAGTATCCTGCCACCTGCTAATAATGTAGCACCCTCTTGTTTACCTATTTGTACATAGTGATTAATTTTTTCCAATGCTGCTTTATTAATCACTGGCCCGATTTTTACTCCCTCATCTAGACCATCCCCAATTGTGAGCTTTTGCATTTCATCTAAGAGACGTTTCTCTAATTGTTCTTTTACATCTTTATGCACAATGACTCGACTACATGCTGTACACCTTTGCCCAGCAGTACCAAATGCGCTCCATAAAATCCCTTCTGTAGCTAGCTGTAAATCAGCATCATTCATGACAATAACAGCATTTTTGCCACCCATCTCTAAAGAAACCTTTTTCAAATGCTTCCCGCCAAGCTCAGCTACTTTACTGCCCGTTGTTGTAGAACCTGTAAAAGAAATAACCTTGACGTCAGGATGTTCAATTAATGCTGTGCCTACTGTAGGTCCTGTACCAAATACGATATTAGCGACACCATCTGGTAAGCCTACTTCCTCAAAGATTTTACCCATTTCATAGGCCATCATTGGAGTCTCATTAGACGGTTTCCAAATGAATGTATTCCCTGCAACAATGGCAGGAAATGACTTCCATGTGGCGATAGCAACAGGGAAATTCCAAGGTGTAATGAGTGCTACAACGCCTATAGGTGCCCTTACACTCATAGCAAATTTATTGGCAAGCTCAGACGGTGTTGTTTCACCAAACAATCTACGTCCTTCACCAGCCATATAGTATGCCATATCAATTCCTTCTTGGACTTCTCCTCTAGCCTCTTCAATGACCTTGCCCATTTCTTTTGTTAAAACGGTCGCCAAATGTTCTTTTTTCTCTTTCATTTTTTGACCGATGGCATATAAATAATCTGCACGTTTTGGTGCTGGTATAAGTGCCCAGCTCTTTTGTGCTTGTTTAGCAACAGCTACAGCCTCGTCTACCTCATTCGAAGTAGAGCGTGGAATGGTAGCAAGCTGCTCACCGTTTGCAGGGTTCGTCACTGCTATACTTTGTAAATGTGAATGTGTGATCCATTTACCACCGATATAGTTTTTAATCTCCACTACATACACCCCCTGAAATACTCTATGATGCCTCAGCTGTTGTACCAGTCGTATTCCATAGGTATAAGTCTATGAATTTAACCAGAATCTATTTCGCCTTGGAATAATTGCGTCCGAGCAGTGGAATGTGCTTACACGTTTCACTATTCGTGACAGCTACCAGTGGCTTTATCTCCATACATCAATAGTTGCTCCCCACCAAAAGAAAAAATGTCTCATTAGGAATCTTGGAGTGAGCGGAGATAAAATATGTCAAAATTCCGAATTTTCAATATACACCACACCTTGTAATACTAGCATTTCAATAATAATCGGTGACAACTGCCAGAGGCTTTATTTCCACTTAACTTCCTTACCTCAATATAGAGGATGACTTCTAAATTTAGAAGCCTCTTAAGGTTATGTATATTCACAATACCCTTAGTTAAATGAAAATAAATAATACACATTCTAGTTTTTTATATTCGACATTTTCTAACTAATTCCCTTTTTTTCTAAAATATTTAATTTTCTATTGAAACCAATGTAACTTATAATCGTATACAATATCATTAAATTTATTTTTGGAGGAATCCCTTTATGAATAATCATGAAATTGACTACAAGTTATTTGGTGACGACATGCAATATGTGCAAGTTGAGCTTGACCCTCAGGAAACAGTTGTTGCAGAAGCAGGAGCGTTAATGATGATGGATGATTCGATCCATATGGAAACTATTTTTGGTGACGGCTCACGAGGTGGCTCACAAAGTGGTCTAATGGGTAAATTATTAGGTGCCGGAAAACGCCTAATAACAGGTGAGAGTTTATTCATGACAACATTCACAAACGTTGGCTCAGGTAAGAAGCATGTTTATTTCGCATCACCATACCCAGGGAAGATTATTCCGATGGATTTAAGCCAATTAAACGGTAAAATTATCTGTCAAAAAGATGCATTCTTAGCTGCTGCTAAAGGGGTCTCTGTTGGCGTTGAATTTCAGAAAAAAATTGGAGTAGGCTTCTTCGGTGGTGAAGGCTTCATTATGCAAAAGCTAGAAGGTGACGGCATGGCATTTGTTCATGCAGGAGGAGCCATTCATGAAAAAACATTACAACCGGGTGAAGTTTTACGTGTGGATACAGGATGTCTTGTAGCAATGACATCCAATGTGGATTACGATATTGAAATGGTTGGAGGCGTAAAAACAGCCCTGTTTGGAGGCGAAGGAATCTTCTTTGCTACATTACGTGGTCCTGGAACAGTGTGGGTACAATCATTACCATTTAGCCGTTTAGCCAGTCGTGTCTTTGCAGCTGCACCTATTTCGCAAGGTGGAGGCGGTCAATCTAAAGGTGAAGGCGGTATCGGCGGCTTATTCGATTTATTCAATAGATAAAAAAATGGAGCATATCTTTCACCGATATGCTCCTCTTTTTAATCAATTCGATTGGATATTGCCTTGCCTTGTCCATAAGCAGTCAAAGCTTTTACATTTAACATTAGCATAGCCGTTCTCGTTTCTAATGACGCGCTACCGATATGTGGCAGAGCTACTACATTTGGAAGTGTTAATAAGGGATGATCCATCGCAATCGGCTCTTGTTCAAACACATCTAGTCCTGCAGCCCAAAGCTTCCCATTTTTAAGAACATCGTATAGCGCATCCTCATCAATAATTCCACCACGTGAGGCATTAATTAATACCGCATCTTCTTTCATCAAAGCAAGTTCCTTTGCACCAATGAGTCCTTCCGTATCACTATTATAAGGTGTCATAATCACAACAAAATCAGATTGCTTTAATAGATCCTCCAGCGAAACATACTGGAAACCATACATTTCTTCTGCTTCATGACGACGTCTGCGATTATTATACAAGATTTTCATATCAAACCCTTTTGCTCTTCTAGCAACAGCTTGGCCAATTCTCCCCATGCCAATAATGCCAATTGTGGCTCCTGAAACATCCTTGCCAACCAGTTGCATTGGATACCAGCTTTTCCATTTGCCCTCACGTAAATATCTTTCACTTTCTGGAATTCTACGAGCAGTTGCAAGCAGTAAGCCAAATACTAAATCCGCAGTTGTATTAGTTAAAACTCCAGGCGTATTTGTCGCCATAATGCCTCGTTTTTTTAAAGCCTTCACATCGATATTATTATATCCAACTGCTAAATTCGTCACTAATTTTAAGTTGGGTGCATGCGAAAGTAATTCTTCATCTACTTGGTCAGCTATCGTTACCCACAGTACCTCACAGTCAGCGACAGCTGCGAGCAATTTTTCACGTGGAATCACAACTTCTTCCTCATCCCATTGTGAGATTTCATAAAACTCCTGTAGCAGTTCAACAATATGTGTAGGAAACTTACGTGTTATAAATAATTTCTTTTTCATGCTCCAAACACCCCTCTACTCAATTCCCTAATTCGCCTATAGCGTAACACTTAAAACAAGCATTTTCTAGGGTTTTGTAATCTTCCTCTTTCTATAAAATTTGCTATTAGCTAATTCATCAGCCTCTTAGTTGATTTATCCATAAAATAAGACCTTTTATCCTAATTCACATACTAAAAAACTATGCATAGATAGTATGCATAGCTATATTTCTTTTAAAACTCTCTTATTGTTGTATTTAAGCGATTAGCCACCCTCGCTAATTCTTCCGAAGATTCACCAATCGATTCAATAATAGTAGCTAATTCAGATACTTGATTATCGACTTTTTGGAAATTTGAGATCGAAACTTCTACAGAACCCGAAATCGCATCAAAAGCTTTTAGGGATTCAGCATTACGTTCGATACTACTATTTACAAGCTCCTGTATGTTCTGAATTGCTTGTACAACTTGTGTTGTGATACCATTTGACGTCATGATTAACTCAGCAATCTGTTCAACAGAGCTTTTCGTTTGATCCGCAAGCTTGCGTACTTCGTTTGCAACAACTGCAAAGCCTTTACCATGCTCACCGGCACGTGCCGCCTCAATTGCAGAGTTTAACGCAAGTAAATTTGTTTGCCCAGAAATACTTTTCACAATTTCTACAACGGCATTTATTTTCGAAGAGGATGCATCTAATTGCTCCACCATATTTGCCATTTCAACGGTCTTATGATGAATCTTCCCTGTTTGTTCATTAATAGATATTATTTTAGTATAGCCTTCATTAGACACTTTTTGCATTGATTCTGCTTCATACATACTTTCCTTCAAAGAAGCGTTGACACGCTTTGCGCTATATACAAGTTCTGTTACTGTTTCAGTTGTAGTTTGTGATTGAACCTCTAATTGTGTAGAAACTCCGCCGATAACATCCTTTACATGGTCCCTAACATTATTGCGTTGTGTTTCAATTAGTATACTTGCATAGCTATCGTATTCTTCTAAAACGATTTGTTGTTCAAAATTACATATTTTACTGATAGCATCACAAAACTTCTCTTCTTCGCCCTTTGGTAATCGTAGTTCATAGACTATTTTGCGAAGTGATTTCTCAAGTATTTGAAAAGCAGCTAAATACCACTTCGGATATAAATTAATCTTTACATGCATTTTGGCCACACGTCTTCGCTTTTCTAAAAAGGCTTCATCTATTCTCCCCTCAAACATTTCAATAATATGGTGACGTAATGTCTGTCGTAAACGTTCGCTGGAGCTATGTGATTGAATAACCTTTTGTAAGGCAGGAACACTTTCTATTGCATGATAAAATGCCGCTACCACTTCTACTACATTTCTTTCTACATATGGTTTTAAACTATTAATCAGCTGAAGATCATGCACACTTAACCCTACAAGATTTAATTGTAGTAAACGGTCTGGATCTTCTATAAAAATACCGATTGTTGTTTCATTGCTTATTTCAATTGTATTTTTCTTAGATCTATTGATAAGTTGAAACATTTTCTCCACCTCATATATTTAATCATATATCTTAATAAGTCTATATTCCTACTTTTTATAAAAAAACAACAAATAATTAGACACTTTATGTATCAATTATAATCTCAAAACATCTAAATGAACAATATGTAGGTAAATGTTGTCTAATATTATTATAATTCGCTATTAATTTATGCTTTAACATGATTCTTTATACTCATTTTCTATCAATTTATTGAAAAAATGGATATATGATTCAATAATCTTAACGCAAAAAAAGCCACTGCTTCTTGAAGAAGAAGCGTGACTTATTGTTTACATGAAAATGATAACGCAAAGAACTGCTGCTAAAACTAAACGATAAATGGCAAAAGGCATTAATTTTACCTTTGAAATAAGCGCTAAGAAAAACTTAATGGACAATAATGCAAAGACGAACGAACTAATGAATCCTACAGCATAAAAGCCAAAATAGTCCATTGATAAAGTATCCCAGTTTTTCAAAACGGATACGAGGCTAGCTCCTGCCATGATTGGCACAGCCATAATGAATGTAAAATCGGCTGCAACACGGTGACTCATACCAAATAGTACCCCACCCGAAATCGTTGCACCTGAACGAGAAAAACCTGGCCATAGTGATAGGCATTGTACAAGTCCTACCTTAAATGCTAAACCATAAGAAATCTTATCTAAAGAATCAACTTTTGGTTTTCTCGGTGCCAACTTATCTGCAGCAATCATCAGAATTGCTCCTGCCACTAGTGCATAAACAACATGCTCTACTTTAAAAAGATGGTCGTCAATAAAATCCTTGAATGCAAAACCTAAGACAACTGCTGGTAGCATACCAACAATAACATGCAATAAGTTAAAGCGGCCATTTATGGACTTAGCTTGACCTTCAATTTTATATAAACCAACTAAGCTTAGCATACGTTTCCACATAACTACGATAACCGCTAATATGGAACCAAGTTGTACAACAATTTTAAATGTGTTGGCAGGATATTTCCCTAAAAACTCCTCAGTCTTTAACCACATATCATCCACGATAATCATATGTCCCGTAGAAGATACTGGTGCAAATTCTGTCATACCCTCGACAAAGCCTAATATTAATGCTTTTAATAACTCTATAATTTCCACCATGTCACCTTACCTTTTTTAATCAAATACCCACTTATTATAAAATACTAAGTTTTTATATACTACTGCCTTTTCACCTAAGAAGCCGATTGTTAGATTATCACATACTATTTAAATGTTATATCTACTACCCAAAGCTCTGATCTACTGCCAATTCGCATCGGTGGGCCCCAGAAGCCATAGCCTGATGAAACAAGTGTATGCATCTGTTCCTTCAACTTATAACCATAATCCAGTTCAAATACACGAGCTGTTATATACTGATTCGGCCACAGCTGTCCCTTGTGTGTATGACCAGACATATGTAAATCAACGCCCATTTGGGAAGGCGTGTTTAAATCGTCAGGTGTATGATTCATTACAAGCCATGGTAAATTAGCAGAAGGCTTTAGCACCTCAAGTGGTTTTCTTTCTTTATTCGTTCTGTCCTCTTGCCCTGTTAATATAAACGCATCTTCTATAAGAATTGTTTCATCTAGGAGCATTTTCACATTGGCATTTTCCATTTCCTTAATAAATTCAGGAATTTTTTTGCCATAATATTCATGGTTACCTAATATACCATATGTTCCATATGTAGATGTTAATTGTTTCATGACATCTGCCATACCCTCTTGAACAAACCATTTAGGGTCATCGTCCACAATATCCCCAGCTAACAACACGATATCTGGTTGTGCTTCATTAGCTAAGCTGACAAAACGTTGTAAATGTCGTTTATGGGATAAAACACCTAAGTGAAAATCAGATGCTACAACAGCTCTTAGTGTGTTTAAGTCACTATCTTGTTTATCAACAGTTATTTCTAAATGACGAACAACTGGAGAGTAGGCTAAATAGGAGCCAATGATACTTAACAAGAATAGGATAGCTACTGCTATACTACCTATTATTTGCACGTTTTTAAAAGGTGTAAGCAAAATAATGAATTGTGCAACTAAACATAGCAATAAGCCATATTCAAAGATAAACATCCAATAATTACTGATTACAGAAAACACACGTAATGACTCGTGTAATCTTCCGATTATAATACTAAAAGCAACCATATACAGCACGATCCAAAATAATACTGGAAAACGAAACCACCCCATTGCTACAAGCCACTGCTTTACTCCCCACCCTAAATAGAAAGTCAAAGCACTATAAATACTAATTAAAAGAACAGCGCCGATTACTTTTGGCATAACCAAGTCCTCTACTTTCTTTCTATAATTTAATTGATTATACCATTATACTTATCAATCATATTGCTTAAAGCACTTGAATAATCTTCTAAAGAAAGTAGGAACTTGTCCAAATTTAAGTTTACCTTTTCATTTCATTCGTTACTCTCGTTTTACATGACATTTCACTGTATATAGATGACATTTTCGTCATTTACATACTAAACGCTACTTTTATTTTCACATTCCTTCCAGTAACATAGTAGATGAACGAGCAAATTCGCGTATTTACGAAGAAAAAGGGGTGCTATTTCAAATGACACGTTATAAATTTGAAACAACAGAGCATGAATTATTTCGCAAAACCTTTCGTAAGTTTTTAGCTGAAGAAGCTGAACCGCATTATGCACAGTGGGAAAAAGATCATCTTATTCCGCTTTCTTTTTGGCGTAAGCTTGGTGATATGGGTTATCTTTGTCCACAAGTAGAAGAACAATATGGCGGGCTAGGCTTGGATTTCAGCTTTGGCGTCATTATACAAGAAGAACTTGAACGTATAGGCTCAAGTCTTATCGGGGTTGGCCTGCATAATGATATTGTTGTCCCGTATATCGAAGCATATGGGACACACGAACAAAAATCTCGATGGCTACCAAAATGTGTCACAGGCGACTATATAACAGCTATTGCAATGACGGAGCCTGGCACAGGTTCAGACTTGGCTAATATCAAAACGTCAGCCATTCGCGATGGGGACCATTATATTGTAAATGGTCAAAAAACCTTTATAACAAATGGCATCCATACAAACTTAGCGGTTGTCGCAGTAAAAACAAATCCTCAGGCTGATAAAAAACATCGTGGTATTAGCCTACTTGTTATTGAAGAGGGCACACCTGGCTTTACAAAAGGAAGACAGCTCGAAAAAGTTGGTATGCATGCCCAAGATACAGCTGAACTCTATTTTGAAGATTGTCGAGTGCCTGTTCAAAATCTACTTGGCGAAGAAGGCAAGGGCTTTCATTATATGATGGAAAAACTGCAGCAAGAGCGATTAGCAGTAGCGATTGCCGCACAAACAGCCGCTGAGGATATGCTTACACTAACGCTAGACTATGTGAAATCACGTCAGGCTTTTGGCAAAACAATTGGTGACTTCCAAAATACACAATTTAAAATAGCTGAAATGGCTACTAAAATCGAGCTTGGTAAATCCTTTTTGGAATCATTGATTGAAGAGCATATTGCAGGCAATGATGTTGTGACAAAAGTTTCTATGGCAAAATACTGGATTACCGAAAATGCACGTGACCTTGCTACGCAATGTATGCAATTGCATGGTGGCTATGGCTATATGGAGGAATATAAGATTGCTAGAAGATATAGAGATATACCTGTTATGTCGATCTATGCTGGTACTAATGAAGTCATGAAGGTTATTATCGCCAAAAATTTAGGCCTATAATAAAAAAGGCGGCAGAAGTTTGCCGCCTTTTTACCATTAAACTGCTGGAATTCGAACGATTACTTTAAATAAATCACCATCTACATCAATGCTCATTCTTGCTCCATGTAAATCGACAATGGATTGTGCAATGGCTAATCCAAGCCCTGAGCCCTCTGTATGACGTGAGGCATCTGCACGTTTAAAGCGTTCAAATAATTCCTCAGCATCTTCACTAATTTCATACTTTGCTACATTTTTCACCGTAAATTCAGCATCGCCATCTGCCGTACGCTTAAATGTCACATAAACACGCGTTCCCTCTAGCGCATACTTCAAAACATTGACAATTAAATTATCAATAAGTCTCCACCATTTTTGACCATCCACATATGCAAAGATTGGATCATGAGGCATGGTCATTCGTAAATCTAGTTGTGACTGTGTTAAATCCTCTTTATGCTCCCCTACAGCTTGTTGGATAAGCTGTGTTAAATCTACTCGACTGCGGTGAAGTTCAATATTACCACTAGCCATTTTCGATACTTCAAAAAGGTCTTCAATCAGCACTTTTAAACGTTCAGACTTTTTATCCAGTATATGAATGTATTGTTTCCGTTCTTCCTCTGTAATATTTGGCTTCTTCAGTAAATCGGTATACGTAATTATAGAGGTTAAAGGAGTACGTAAATCATGACTCACATTTGTAATCAGCTCTGTTTTTAACCGCTCACTTTTCGCCTGCTCATGCATGGACGTACGCACACCTTCTCGTAAATGATTGAGGTTTTCTGCATGACCTGAAAGCGGAGATTTACCTTTTACCTTTACATCACGATTTAAACGTCCTTCAGCCATATCCTTCGTATCTTTCATAATACGGTTTAAATAACCCATTCTTGATAGGAAAACAATCATAGCAGGAAATCCTATAAACATACAAATGCCAAGTACAAGGACTGGAAAAGCTCCGCCTCCTATCATGGTAGCAACAAGGCTACCACCTCCAAAGAAGGCTGCGGCTAGCATTACAATTGAATGTAATGCGATCGAACGATTAATAAATAAGTCAGTCAACGAATCCCCAAGTGACCATAAATAGCTCGATTTCACATTTTCCTCTAGCTTTTTCAAAGTATTTACTCTTGTATACAACCAAATTAATTGCACGAAGAAAGCACTACCAATTACCATTAAAACAAGTATTTTAAAGCCAATATCGAGTATAAAACGGACATAATTATAATTATAAACAGAATTATATTCAATAGATTCAAAAACAACCTGGGCTGAAATGAAATACATAAGGCTCGTTATTAACAAAAGAATAATTTGTACATCGATTTTATACTTTGTTAAAAGATCTTTTTCCTTCATACTCGTAACTATCTGTAATAAGTCTTTACGCCCCCTCCATACAAAGACGGCCATTAAAATACTTGTGAGCCAAATAAAGTAATGAGTATATTGATTGCGTTGAAACTGTTGAAATTGTTGATACCCTCCCTGTATAACATCTTCTGACATTGCTGCTTTTTTTGAAATAGCTATTACACCTGTATATTCAGCTGTTTCGTAAAGATCATCTACATTTACGTATGTTTCGGTATTGTAAAAAATATCTCTTAAATTCTCACTGATATTCCATGCATATAGCGGTTTTCGATCAGTATACTTAATTTTATAGGCACTACTTTCGGTAACATCACCTGCACGGTACGTTTTACCAGTTTCTGTATTAGTCAACTCATAAGACCAATAGTCATAGTTTTTTCCAAAGTTTTTGGATTCACCTTTTGCTGCTTTAATATATTTATCAATGAGGGCTTCCTTTTCAGCAAGAATCTTTTTTCTTACATGCTCATCATCTTCAAAATTTGCTGTAATATCTTTAATTTTATTATCACGTTCAGACACTAGCTTTGTCTTTAATTCTGTTGCATTGGCATCTATAGCTTCCTGAATACGTTTTTCGTATTGTGCCTTAATATTATCGATTTGCTGTCCTAATGTACCATAATAATTACGATGATCTTCTATTTCAGTTTGAGTAATCTCAATTTTATTTTTCAATTCCTCTACATTTGGTACATTAATTACTAACGGTCCTAGTTCTGCAGTGAAATTATCGATTTCATGTTGGAAATTTTCTGAATCAAAATATGATTTACCAATATACTGATAGCCCACATTATAAAAAGTAAAGACTCCGAAAATTGCCCAGATTAAACACATTAATACGAGAAGAGATTTCCATTTTTTTATCATCCCTTTTTACACTCCTCTAAAAAATTCTTTCTAACAATTGTAAAACCTCTGAGGAGCGAGAATCGACGATTTGATAGGCATAAATTCCAAAATAGATAAGCCCAATAACACCTGCAATAAATCCAGCAATAGTCATATACTTCTCTAATTTATTTTTCCATTTTATAGCCAACGCCCCATACCACCTTTAGATAGCGTGGATTTTTCGGATCAGCTTCAATTTTCTCACGTATTTTCCGAATGTGAACAGCTACAATATTTTCAGCATTATAAGCTTCCTCATTCCAAACACGTTCATAAATTTCACGAATCGAAAACACACGCCCTGCATTTTTCATTAATAGTTCTGTAATTTTATATTCTATCGGGGTTAGTCGAACTGGTTCTCCTTCTAGTACAACCTCTTTTGCCTCTTCATCAAGAATAAGTCCGTCTATTTCCACTTTTGTAGCTCCCTCACTATACGTTCCTAGCTGAACATAACGGCGCAGCTGAGATTTTACACGTGCCAACAGCTCTAATGGATGAAATGGCTTTGTTACATAATCATCTGCTCCAACCGATAATCCATGAATCTTATCGCCATCCTCCGCCTTTGCACTCAGCATGATAATGGGAATATTGCGCTCTTCCCTAATTTTAAAGGTTGCTGTAATTCCATCCATATTTGGCATCATGATATCTAAAATTATTAAATGTACTTCATTGTTCTCTAGCTTTTTTAATGCATCTAAGCCATCTGCTGCTTTAATGACATGATAGCCTTCATTTTTTAAATAGATTTCAATACCATCACGAATATCTTGATCGTCATCTGTAACAAGAACTGTTAATTTCGTCATGATATACACCTCGCTCTCAAATATAAGTGTATCTTTTAAATCTTAAAAACCAGCTATTATAAAAATGAAGAATTTCTTAAGGTTTTAGCTTTTTTCTCCCACCCAATGTTAAAACAACAATGCCACCTAAAAGCATCGCTACTCCAAGCCAGGAAACTATACTTAAGTGTTCTCCAATTAAAAACACACCAAGAATTGCAGCAGTCAATGGTTCTGCTAATGAAAGTGTTACAGCTGTGGATGAACTAATTTTTTGTAGTCCTCTTAAAAACAGGAAATACGCTAAGCTTGTACACATAATCCCCATAAATAACATTGTCCATAAGTTGTGCACATTTACTAACCAGGAAAATCCACCTTGTATAGAAAACGGCAGTAAAAACAAAGCGCAAATGGAGAATGTCATAGCAACTGCGGGTAACGCTTCTTCTTGTGCCATTAATTTTTTACTTATGTTTGTGTAAAATGCAAAGGATAAACCTGCACAAAGCGCTAATGTGAATCCGCCAACGTGAACAGACTCCTCTCCATTATTCATAAACAATAAAAGACATCCGATAATGGCCATCAATGTAGCAAGTCCCCATACTGCTGTGGGACGTGTTTTCCATACTAGCCACTCTAATACACCAGAAAACACTGGTGCACTACCAATAGTAGCAACAGTTCCAATGGCTATACCTGTTAGACGAATGGATGAGAAGAAAAGACCTTGGAAAAACGCAATACTAGCCGCAGCTAAAATTGTCCATTTCCATGACCACCTTAAAAAATTAATTTTCCTCATTATAATCGTAATAGCTAATAATAAACTGCCACCAATTGCAGAACGAATCGTGGCTACAGCTATTGGAGATAACTCTTCATCCAAATATGTCTGGGCAGTACCTGTCATTCCCCATAGAATAGCTGCTAGTAATACAAACAATGAATTTAACATTTTTCAGCTCATCCCCGCTTCACATCTTTCTCCATACTAATCATACATATTTATCCAAAATCAAACAATTATCATTTTTACTTTTCTTTTAATTCCAATAGTATGTTTTCTCATGAATGGACGTTATAATAAAAACAGTAAAAGGAGCGAATCGTATGTACAAATCAATTGAAGAGACAGCTATTGATCTTGGTATGCCTGAGGATCAAGTAATGCGTCTAATTTACGAAGGACGCATCCGTTCTGTTTACGATGGCCAACAAATTTTAATCAATAGTGGACAATTCAGCACTTATTTTAAACAATTGGAACGTATAAAAGAGGAAATTGAAATTTGGCGTGCTACTCCTATTCCAGAGGACATAGACGTCAAAGATGAAGACTAAAAGCCCACCATTCATACAATTGAACATTGTTGAATGGCGGGCCTTTTTTAAAGCTTTTATTAGATTGTCACAACAAATCCTGCTCTTTTCCCAATGATTTCAGCATAATCTTCTACCATGACACTCGCTGTTGGATACATCCCTGCTCCAGGACCGATTAATGTTAATGTACCAATATAGTTAGTCTCTAATGCCACCGCATTGAACACATCATCGACTGGATAAAGTGGATGCTCTTTATCAACTAGTTGAGGACCTACTTTTGCAATAATCTTACCGTCAGCTAGTTTTTCCACTTCAGCAACATGGCGGTAACGAAGACCCTTTTCACATGCTTCATGAACTTGTTCAGCAGAGATACTATCGATCCCAATTACCTCTACATCTGACCAGTCAGGCTGCTCACCAAAAGCTAAGGCACTTAATATCATTAATTTTTTAAATGCATCCTGCCCAGATATATCATTATATGGATCTGCTTCGGCATAACCTAAGCCTTGTGCCTCTTTTAAAGCTGTTTCGAACGACCAGCCCTGTGCTCGCATTTTTGTTAAAATATAATTACATGTGCCATTTAAGACACCTTGTATACGACTTACATCATTTACAAGTAAGATATTTTTCATTGTTTTTATAACAGGTACGCCACCAGCGGTAGTAGCCTCATAGCCTACAAAAACGCCATTAGCTTTTGCAAGATCCTGCAACTCCAAGCCTCGTTTGGCAAACATCACTTTATTGGCAGTAATAACATGACATTTATGTTCCACCGCTCGCTTTAAATAACTGTATGCAGGTTCTTCGTTCACAATTGCTTCAAACACTACCTGCATACCTGGCTCTGCTAAGACTTCATCCATACTTGTTGTCATTAAATGTGCTGTGCCTGGGACACGTTCACGACTAGCATCTGTCACTAAAATCTTCGCTACCTCTAATTCAATACCTAATTTATTTTTTAGCTCTTCTCGTTTTTCATTTAAAATATGATAAATCCCCTGACCTACCGTTCCAAATCCTAAAATCGCTGCCTTTATAGTTGCCATTCTTGTTATTCCCTCCAACTTACATTCCGCAGTTTCATTAAAGCTAATTTTCCATGGGGTTGTGTCATGACAATTTGACACCCACCGCAGTCTTTAGCCAACAACTCTCTTTGTATGAGTTTCGCTATTTCTATATGTGTTAGGACACACACAAATTCAAATAATTCAAAATTTAACTTAAAGAAAATTGTAACGCAAATACACGCTTTGCACAAGAAAAATCTTTCTAGGAAGGACATTTGTTTTCTCTAGATGTGCAAAAGAAATCGGTTTCATTCCCTTTATTATACGTTTTATTAATCAATCTATAAGATTTGAACAAATATTGACTATTTACATTTCAATATATGAATGTCTTTCTTCTATTATATATATGTATGCTCAGACACTCATAACAATCCCTTTAAAGAAAAAACTCATTCCCTGTAGCAGCAGAGAATGAGCTTAAAAATATGAGGGGGTTTTAACTTGCTTTTGAAAGCAATTGATAACGATATTGTGCTAAAGCTTGTTGAACAAGATTAATCTCTTCTTCAGTAAAATTAGGTATTGCATACGTACGTTCCACTAATTGAAATGTACCATACTTCAAGTAAAACTCTGTCGCAGGAAGTGAGATATGGCTCACACCGTACTGTTCATATGCCTCAAATACTTCCTTTACAGTAAAGTCCTTTTCAGTAAAAACATGTTCTTGAAATGCTGTATGACCAAATACTTCCTGCCATTTTCTTTCGACTGATGTAAGAAGGTGTTGAATGGATTTATTGTTGACAAATACATGCCCTTCATTTAGCTCATATATTAGATAGGATACAATGTTTTGCGCACTATAGATGTTACCCATTTTAAACACTCCTTTATCATCAGTTTTTGGGAAGAGTAGTCACTGGCTAGGCAACTACTCTTCTATATATTCAAAAGTGGGGGAGCACTTATGAAAACATTTACCTTTTTTTAAAAAATTTTCGTACTGTTAACTTATTTCCTAGTATATAACATGGATTTAACAAAGTCAATAATACATATAAAATTACTTGGTATTATTTTTTATAAGGTTCTGATAATTAACGGGTGCAGTAATAGATTGATGTAGCAACGTTTAACGCATTACCAAATGAGGCTAATCGAATGAGAAAATACGTTAACGTCACAACATCTTACCATTTGCTTTAAACTTTAAGCTTCTACTGTTTGTTCAGTTGTTGTAGCCTGTGTAATGGCTTGATCTAAATCAGCAATAATATCCTCTACTGCCTCTAAACCGATGGATAAGCGAATGAGCGACTCGGTTACACCAGCTTGAACTAATTCGTCTGCTGATAGTTGCTGATGAGTAGTGGAAGCTGGATGAATAATTAATGACTTTGCATCACCTACATTTGCTACATGTGAAAATAATTTCACGCTATCAATAAGCTTTCGCCCAGCTTCTCGTCCACCCTTTATGCCAAATGTAAGCACTGAACCGAAGCCATTTCTTAAATATTTTTTTGCTAACTCATGTGTCGGAAAATCTTCTAGGCCATTATAATTTACATACTCCACAAATGGGTGGTTTTGTAAATACTCAGCCACTGCCAATGCATTTTCATTGTGTTTAGGGATACGCAGATGAAGCGTTTCTAACCCTTGCAATAAATTAAAAGCAGCATCAGCACTTAATGTTGGACCAAAATCACGTAATAATTGTACACGTAGCTTTGTAGCAAAGGCAGCAGAAGCTGTATCAATTCCATAACGTAGACCATGGTAAGAGGCATCTGGTTCAGTAAAACCAGGGAATCGACCGCTAGTCCAATCAAACTTACCAGCGTCTACAACAACGCCCCCTAAAGTTGTACCATGACCTCCTATCCATTTAGTTGCTGAATGAACTACAACATCTGCGCCGTATTCAATAGGTGTAGAACCGTAAGGAGAAGCGAACGTGCTGTCAATAATTAATGGTAGACCATTATCATGTGCAATTTTAGCTACTGCCTCAATATCTAAAACCTTTAAACTTGGATTACCATAAACCTCTGCAAAAACAGCTTTTGTTTTATCAGTAATTGCTGCTTTGAAATTCTCTGGGTTTGTTTCATCTACAAAAATTGTTTTAATACCATAGTTTGGTAATGTGTTAGCAAATAAATTATACGTACCACCATATAAAGAACTAGCTGCTACTATCTCATCACCAGCTCCAGCTAGATTTAAAATGGAAAATGCGATAGCTGCTGCACCAGATGAAAGTGCTACTGCTGCTGTTCCACCTTCCAATAAAGCCACACGTTTTTCAAACACATCAACTGTTGGATTGGTAATTCGTGTGTAAATGTTCCCTGCTTCCTCTAAGGCAAAAAGACGTTGCGCATGAGCAGTGTCTTTAAATACGAAAGCAGTTGAGCGATAGACTGGAACTGTGCGAGATCCCGTCACTGGGTCTGGCTCTTGACCACCATGCAACAGCAATGTTTCTGGTTTAAAATTTGTCATTGTGTACCTCCAAATGGTTATTTTTTTACGATGGTACCGGAGATGAGGAGGATTTTTCTGTAGAAAACAAAAACCCTCTTCAGCTAAGAAGAGGGTTGCGGTTGCAAGTTTTCCTCCCCTTATCTGCCAGATCCAAGTAAGAATCTGTAGGAATTAGCACCTTAGTAAGCTCATTGCTTACTGGTTGCCGGGCATCATAGGGCCTATCCCTCCGCCGCTCTTGATAAGAGTATGAGATTCAATTTCCATCGTTGTTACACAGTATAAACATAGAGTTTTTTTCTGTCAACATGTAAATTTTATTTTTTCCGAAACTTCTGTCTGCTCTTATACGTAATATGAACGCATACACTATTTTAGAAAAAATTTTGAGAGGAGTATTTTTATGGTAAAGGCCGTGATCATTTTTCTTATGATTGGCTATATAATAGGCTGTATTCACGGCTCTAAAGTGGCTCAATTTTTATCGGGGGTTGATTTAAAAAAGGCTGGCCACGGTAATGCTGGTGCCTCTAATGCCACTCTTTCCCTTGGCTGGAAGTATGGCGTTTTAGTAGCCCTCATCGATATAGGCAAAGGCGTTGTCGCTATTATAGGTGCACATTTTTATCTAGCGGACGCTATTCATTTAACAGAAGAACAAATTTGGCTGCTTACTTATATTATGGCTGCTGGGGTTATTTTAGGTCATAATTTCCCCTTCTATATGGGCTTCAACGGCGGGAAAGGAACGGCCTCCATCATTGGTATTTTACTTGCTGTTGATTGGAAGATTGGTTTATTTGCACTTATTTTATTTGTTATTTTATCCTTTGCAACAAATTATTTAATTGTAGGTGTTCTAGAATTTTATCTCGTGTTTTGTACAGCAACTTATTTATGGATTCCTGGCATTGGCCCAACCATTATAGCTCTTCTTCTTTTTGGCATAGCCATCATCCTGCACCTCGAAAATATTAAACGATTAGTCAATGGAACAGAGCCTAAAGTAACTTCTGCCTTTAAGAAAAAGAAATAATATTTAATGGATATTTTTGTATTTTTTGTGACCGTATTTTTTCTCTTTATCTACTCATATTGCTGTAAAAAACACCATTTTCACATAGATTTTTTTCTACAATAAAATAGACATATTCTTATCTCAATAAAACATTATACAGGCCGATGTTATGGATAATAATCGTCATTTTTATCGTAGAAAGGATGAGAAAATATGTCTTCACCAAAGCAAGCAGCTACAAAACTTAATTTAAAGCCACTATGGATTGGCTTGGCATTCGCGTTACTAATCATTATTACCTTTTTACCTAACAATGGTGATTTACCTATAGCTGGGCAACGAGCTTTAGCCATTTTAGCTTTTGCAGTCATCCTTTGGGTTACAGAGGCCGTTTCATATCCTGTGAGCTCGGCCATGATCATTGCACTAGTAACTGTTTTACTAGGACTCGCTCCGTCAATGGATAATCCAACTACAGAGCTAGGAACAGCTAGCGCATTAAAATTATCTTTAAGTGGCTTTAGTAATTCTGCCGTTGCTTTAGTAGCAGCAGCTCTTTTTCTAGCCGCAGCAATGCAAATTACTAATCTACATAAACGACTTGCACTTTGGATTCTTTCACTGGTAGGAACGAAAACAAAAGCTATCGTATTTGGCGCTATTTTAGTCTCTATCGTCCTCGCATTTTTTGTACCTTCTGCTACAGCACGAGCTGGCGCAGTAGTACCGATTTTGCTTGGAATGGTGGCAGCATTTGGTTTACCACGTGATAGTCGGCTTGCTGCCTTATTAGTTATTACTTCGGTACAAGCCGTTTCCATTTGGAATATTGGTATTAAAACTGCAGCAGCTCAAAATATGGTGGCTTTAAACTTTATCCAAGAGCAATTTAATGTGGATATTTCATGGGGTGCTTGGCTACTTTATGCAGCCCCCTTCTCAATTATTATGTCGATCTTTTTATTTTTCATTATGATTGCTTTAATTAAACCTGAGACTAGCAATATCGAAGGTGGTAAAGAGGTCATCAAAAAACAGCTTGCAGAGCTTGGCCCATTAAAGGCTCCTGAAATTCGTTTAATCATTACATCCGTAGTTTTACTATTTTTCTGGGCAACTGAAGGGAAGCTACATCCATTTGATACGACAACAGTCACAATTATTGCTATCGCGATTCTATTAATGCCTAAAATCGGTGTGTATTCATGGAAGGAAGTTGAGCCTCATATTCCATGGGGGACAATTATCGTCTTTGCGGTAGGCATTATGTTAGGAACCATTTTACTAAATACGCAGGGTGCTGCATGGTTATCAGATAAAGTTTTTGGTTCACTTGGGCTAGATACTATGCCTTTACTAGCAACCATCGCACTCGTAACTTTATTTAACATTTTGATTCATTTAGGTTTTGCAAGCGCAACTAGCTTAGCCTCAGCACTTATACCTGTGTTTATCGTTTTAGCCTCCACATTAACGGCTAATGTTGATCAAGTTGGTTTTGTTATTGTGCAACAATTCGTCATAAGCTTTGGCTTCCTATTACCAATTAGTGCACCACAAAACATGCTTGCCTATGGTACAGGCTCCTTTACAACAAAGGATTTCTTGAAATCTGGAATTCCATTAACCATTATCGGTTTCCTTCTCGTACTTTTGTTCTCTGCAACTTATTGGAAATGGATTGGATTATTATAGAACTTTCATTAAATTAAAACGTAAAAGCCTTGAAGAAACAGACTATCTGTCCTTCAAGGCTTTTAAGATAAGACTATTGTTTCGTAAAAGCAGGATCCTTCATCGTACCGTTTTTCGCATAGTTAACGTGCCATGATAGTGCTTTTTCTAGGTCATGTGGTGTGTGATGTCCACCCGTTGCCTCATTGGCATCATTAAAGTACTGCCACAGCTGCTCCCTATAATCAGGATGTGCACAATTATCAATGATAAGTCCCACTCGTTCTTTTGGAGCAAGTCCTCGTAAATCTGCTACGCCCTGTTCAGTTACAATGACATCAACATCATGCTCCGTATGATCCACATGTGAGACCATTGGGACAATACTCGAAATATCTCCACCCTTAGCATAAGACTTTGTTACAAAAATTCCTAAACGTGCATTACGAGCAAAGTCACCAGACCCTCCGATACCATTCATCATCTTTGTACCAGAAACATGTGTGGAATTCACATTGCCGTAAATATCTAATTCCAATGCCGTATTCACTGAAATTAATCCGAGTCGACGAATAATTTCAGGCTGATTTGAAATTTCTTGAGGGCGCAACACTAATTTATCAGCATATTTTTCAAAATTCCCATAAACACGGTTTCCTACTTGCTCAGAAAGGGTAATAGAAGTAGCAGATGCAAAATTCACTTTCCCTGCATCCATTAATTCAAATACTGCATCTTGGAGAACTTCTGAATAAACTTCTAAGTTCTCAAACTCAGAGTCTTTAAAGCCTAGCAATACAGCATTTGCTACTGAACCTACCCCAGATTGAATTGGACGCAAACTTGTTGTTAAGCGACCTACTTTAATCTCTTCACGTAGGAAATTTAATAAGTGATTAGCCATAACATCTGTCTCTTCATCTGCAGGGACAATCGTTGATGGCGCATCTAATATATCCGAAATGACGATGCCTTTTACTTTATCTAAATCTAGTGGAATTCCAATTATACCAAGACGATCAGAGACATTCTGTAAAGGAATTGGATCACGTTTTCCTTGTTGTGCAGGTACATAAATATCATGTATACCTTCTAATGCATCAAGCTGTGCTACGTTTAATTCAATGATGACTTGGTCTGCTTCTTGCACAAAAATGGGAGAGTTACCAACTGAAGTTGTAGGAATTAATAAGCCTTCTTCTGTAATAGCAGCCGCTTCAATGATCGCAAAATCAATTGGTCCAATAATGCCTTGACGAACAAGCTCAGCATTATGGGAAAGATGGGCATCGACAAATGTGATATCACCGCTATTGATTTTATTACGAATGCCAGCATCTGCTTGGAAAGGACCGCGCTTACGTATGACCCCTGCTTCTGCTAAATATTGGTCTACCTCAGGTCCAAGTGATGCACCTGTAAAGACATCTACTTGAAAATCCTCTTTTTTTGCTTTCTCTACAAGTGCAAGAGGTACAACCTTTACATCACCAGCACGTGTGAATCCACTCATCCCTAATACCATGCCATCCTTAATCCAAGAAGCTGCTTCTTCCGCTGTTACAACCTTGCTTCGTAATTGTTCATGACGAAGCTTTTTCGCTAACTTTTCTTCCATTCCCTATTCCTCCATTCCACTTTATTTTTGTTCAACTTGCATATTTGGTTCCAGTAAATCTGTGACATCCGTCAGAGAATGTATCTTTATTCCAGGAGGATTTCATTACCTAATAGCTAATGCTGTCTAAACATTTGTGAATAAAGATCATGTAATTTTTTGGTAGCACAACCAAATAAACAGTCGCTTCTATAATTTTATACTATTTAGAATATTTAATCTATATCAAATGAAATATTTTACTTTACGAGATAATTTCGTCATTTATAAATTATTTATAAATAACTTTTTGTTCCTCATTATTCGATTTTGCTAGAAAAGCGTGCTATGCTCAAGGTATAGAACAGACACAAAGGAGAGAGTTTTTAATGGTTAAAGAACTATTACGTAGCCATTCCTCGGTACGCATCTATGATGGAGAACCGATTTCAAAAGAAATCATTGAAGATTTAATTGGAACAGCACAAATGGCTGCAACATCACATTTTGTGCAAGCCTATAGTGTAATATGGGTAACAGATGCAGATAAAAAGGAAAAATTAGGCTTACTCTCTGGTAATCCACGTCAATATGAAACTTCAGGTGGGGCATTTGTTTTTTGCGTAGATTTCAAGCGACTTCAAATGGCTGGGAAACTAGAAGGAGTGGATATTGTAGCTGATTCAGCTGAAAATGTCCTTGTCGGGGTAGCAGATGTATCATTGTTTGCACAGAATTTTGTTATTGCGGCAGAGTCAATGGGTTATGGCATTTGCTATATTGGAGGTGTACGCAATAAACCTTCTGAAATCAGTGAATTATTTAATCTGCCTGACCATGTTTTCCCATTATTCGGGCTAACAATCGGCGTTCCTGCACGTCGCAATGAGGTAAAACCTCGTTTACCTGTATCTGCTGTATTACATGAAAATGAATACAATGTTGAAAAATATGAAGAACTTTTACCAGCCTACAACGAGGAAATGGAAATATATTATAACAGCCGTTCGTCTAACAGAAAAATTGATAACTGGACAAAACAGATGGCTGATTTTTTAATTGAACAACGACGTCCGCATATCAAAGAGTTTTTAGCAACTAAAGGGTTTAATTGGAAATAAATTAACGAGAATGGAGTTACTATCGTATGATAATAATTCCATTTTTTACATAAAAATATTACCTATATATATTCAATCTAGGGATATTGCCACAATTACTTCTATAAATCTAACCTTAAATTAAACGAAAAGACTCTTTCCTTTTCCAGCTATTCCATTCATATTAATAAATGATACCTATTAAAGAAAGGAGTTATAGAAACAATGTCCAATATCAATAAACATCTTGCTCGCACCTTAGAACAACAGCATAAGAGAAGTGTAAGAGGTTTATTCTTAAAAATTGAAGACTTAAATAATGAATGCACCCAATTAAGAAAAAGACTCGAGCCACATATTGATTTGAAAGTATATAAAAAACCCATTGATTATGTCAATCAGTTCGTTTCTCACACTACTATACTCAATTTAAAATTCGTTACGAATACACAGAATTTAGAAGTAGTTGTCTTGCATGCTCTTTTATTATCCTATATTTTAGAAAACACTCAAAGCCATGCTTTTGAATATGAAGATAAATTGTTACAGGGGTATATACAAGAAATCTTTACACTAAATGATCATGCAAAAAGACTATTTATGAACCATAGAGAAAAGATGCTTACCTATGTTCAAGGGCAAGCTACATAAAAAAGACGATCTTCGTAATAACAAGATCGTCTTTTGTTCTTTTATTGTAGTCCTCTAATTATAAGAGAACGAACTGGTAGGAACTGCTCTCCTGTATCTCCATAAGTGAGTATCACCTCATCACCCTCCTGTAAATAAATTGCTAAAGGTTCTGTTTCGGCACTCACTAAATAATTTTCACCATTGTTTAATAAGAAAGATACAGTTGTAAAATCGCCTAGACGTTCTTTATATACACGTAATACCTTACCACTTATTTGTTTTTCCTCAGCACTTGAGCTACCATCTACAGTATTTCCTCCTCGACTTAAGGCTGTTTTATATAATTTCAATGCCTCCTTAGGAGTAGTAGCATAAACGGAAATTTCAGGATTGGCTGCAGAAACAATAAAATAGTTTTGTAAGAAACCATTGGAATCTAGCACCGCTGTCAGCCAGCTCGCTTCTCCATAAAAGTTATACAACACTGGCATTTCGCCATTCCACTTTTTCTCAATAAATTTCTTCTCTATTATTTGTAAATTACCTTGTGAATCCATATAACTTGAGTCTTGATTCCCTGTATAGTATGTTGCATCCCCTGTTCGTGCGTTTGTTAGTGAATAGCCTAACATTGAATCTACACCTTCTTTAGGACTTGTAAAATCTGTAAAGTAATACATATCACCCTTCTCATCGAAAATCGGGCTAACATTCGATTCTGTTCCTTCATCAGAAGGAATCTTTACATCCTTTTTACCAAACATACTATTCCAAAAACCATGTACATAATTACCGAAATAACTGTTTTGTAAACTTACTGTCTCTGGTGATACAGCACCATCAATAAATTCAGGTATTTGATCCAGTTTAATGACCTCTGATTTCCCCGTCAGCGCATCAACCAAGACAATTCCTTTTACATCAAAGCCATTACGCGCAGAAATAAATTCCCCATATGAGCGAATATAGTATGGCTTTCCTTCATCATCTACTTCCAGCTGTACGTCACCATAAAAAATAAGGAATGGGTGTTGTAAACGAATATGACGTTCTAAATTAGCATTTAAATATGCGGAAGGTACATATTTCATTTCCTCTTTTATAAATTTAGGATTATCCGCAGAATCTGTAGCACTCATTATGAAGTAACCAGGTGTTGTACCACCGTTCATCCATTTAAAGAATCCAGAAAATTCAACTGGTGCGATATAAACATATTCGCCCTTCACTTTTTGAATTTGTAAGCGTCCTAATTCATAGTAGCTCGTATTTGGCACTTGACCGAAAGCCTTCTTCATTTTATTGCGAGCAAATTTCGGTGGTACACTTGCAGGTGTTTGTGTCTCATCGAATGGTTTTATTTCAACTTCTTCCTTCATTTCGGATGACTTAAATTTTTCATTAGCATTCCATAAAGGTGCTGATAAAACATACACAGCTACACCTAGACTTGCTAAAAATAAAACACCTTTTATTTTCCTTTCGATACCACTTGCTAGCAGAGCACCCACTAACGTTAATAAAATAATAGCAGGCCAAAAAACAAGCCAATTCACATCAATTTTTGTTACATATAACGTAATCCCCGTGGCTAAAAACCCTAGTACAAAGACTCCAATAAAAAAGTATCCTATTACCTTTTTCGATTGTCCATCTTCTCGCTTCTTCGTAATAAGCGGTGTCACTAGCACACTTGCGATCAATGCAATGACTGCAGAAGCTATCAGTAGCTTAGTCATTTGGTTCATCCTCTCTTCTTCTTTCTCACTACTTACTTTACGGTTACATACTAAAAAAGTTTCATACATACTTTGTACAGAAAGGAATTCTACCATAAATATTGAATTTCAAAAGGAAAGGAGCTGAAAAATTTGTTAAAAAAATTATTAATCAGTGTCATTATTTTATTGGGTCTTTATTATATTTTTCTCTTTTCCCATATTGCTGAAAGTTTAAAACTCATCTTTAAAGTGATTCCAATGTTGCTCATCATTATTTTAGCTGCAATTCAGAAGCCATTACATATTAAAAAATACCAACTTTTGATTATTGCTGGGCTTGTATTTTGCATGATTGGAGACTATACATTGCAGTGGTTTTTAATCGGTCTAACTAGCTTTCTTATTGGGCATATCTTTTATATTTTTGCTTTCTCTACTGCAAATGAGCGGCATGTACCAACTTGGGCTAAAATACTATTATTACTCTATGGAGCAAGTATGGCTATATGGATTGCGGGATCTGTCTTTAAAACAGGTGAAACCATACTTGGTATTGCAGTAATCGCCTACATTTCTGTGATACTCACAATGGGATGGACAGCTATTAAAACTGGATCTACTCTGGCAACAAGTGGTGCAATATTATTTATTGCATCTGATTCTTATTTAGCTATTAACAAATTTGTCATGCCACTAGCATTTTCTCATGAAATTATCATGCTGACTTATTATAGCGCCCAATTACTTATTGCTTTAAGTATCCTTCAATATTCCGAAATCCGAAGTAAAGTGTTACAATAATATCGATTATGCCAAGACATAATTGCGCCTAGAATCGGCTTTGTAAAAGCACAAAGAATTTTAACATATATACATTAGGAGGCCATACTTATGAAAGAACAAGTAATTGAGCGATTAATACGCTATGCAAAAATTGATACACAATCAGACTTCACAAGCGAAACAACTCCTTCTACACAAAAACAATTTGACCTATTACATGTTTTAAAAGACGAACTTGCCGAAATTGGTTTAACAGACATTACATTAGATGAAAATGGCTATTTATTTGCCTCATTAGAAGCTAATACAGAAAAAGAAGTACCAACTATCGGCTTTTTAGCCCATGTTGATACAGCTACTGACTATACAGGCACAAATGTGAAGCCACAGCGTGTAGATAATTATGATGGTGGAGATATTCAGTTAAACGAAAACTTAATTATGTCTCCGACTGACTTCCCAGAGCTTAAAAACTATGTAGGCCAAACACTTATTACAACAGATGGTACTACTTTATTAGGCGCTGACGATAAGGCAGGGATTGCTGAAATTATGACGGCAATGGAGTACCTCATTAAAAATCCTACTATTAAGCATGGTAAAATCCGTGTAGCCTTCACGCCAGATGAAGAAATCGGTCGTGGACCACATAAATTTGATGTCGCCGCTTTCGGTGCAGACTATGCCTATACTATGGATGGTGGACCACTTGGCGAACTACAATTCGAGAGCTTCAATGCCGCTGGCGTAAAAGTAATTACAAAAGGCACTAGCGTCCATCCTGGTTCAGCAAAAAATAAAATGGTGAATGCTATTACAATGGCTATTGCCTTCCAAAATGAAATGCCTGCTGACGCAGTTCCTGAAAAGACAGAAGGTTATGAAGGTTTCATTCATTTAATGAGCTTTAAAGGGGCTCTTGAGCATACTGAGCTATCTTATATCGTGCGTGACCATGATCGCCAAAAGTTTGAAGAGAAAAAACAATTAATGCGTGATGCTGCAGCTAAAATTCAAGCACAATTTGGTGAGCATGCACTGAGTATTACCATTGAAGATCAATACTACAATATGGGTGAAAAAATTGAGCCTGTAAAAGAAATTGTTGACATTGCACGTACTGCAATGGAAAAATTAGATATTACACCGAATACCCTGCCAATTCGTGGCGGTACAGATGGCTCACAATTATCTTATATGGGCCTACCGACACCAAATATTTTCGCTGGTGGCGAAAACATGCATGGCAAATTCGAATATGTATCCGCTGAAACAATGGAAAAAGCAACTCAAGTTATCATAGAAATCGTTCAGCTTTTTGAACAGCAAGCAAAATAATAGTTTTAATTTTGAGTGAGCTTATTTCTATACGCATTTACCTAAGGAATCATGAAAAATTTTCGTAGCTACGAAGAGGGGTTTTTCCTCTCTTCGTAATTTTTTCAGCCATAATTACTGAATTTTCAAATTACATAAAGGGTTTGAGGTTATAAACTCAAATTGAGGTGATGTTTATGAAAGAAATTGCATTAGGTATTTTAGCTTCCCTTTTCTTTGCCGTAACATTTATTTTAAATCACGCAATGGAAATGCAAGGTGGTAGTTGGCTATGGAGTGCATCATTACGCTATTTTTTTATGCTCCCTTTCTTGCTTATCATTGTCTTTTATCGTAAGGGCTTTTCACAGCTTTCTGGTGAAATAAAAGCACAGCCTATAGCATGGCTACTTTGGAGCTTTGTTGGATTTGTTTTATTTTACGCGCCATTAACATTTGCTGCTGCTTTTGGTCCAGGTTGGTTGGTTTCAGGTACATGGCAGTTTACAATCGTTGCTGGTGTATTATTAGCTCCTCTTTTTGTATCGATCATTGCTGGTAAAACAGTGCGACAAAAAATACCTTTCATATCCTTGCTTATTTCATGCGTCATTTTAGTAGGTATTTTGCTTATACAAATACCTCATGCACAATCAGTATCGTTTAGAAGTTTAATGCTTGGTATTTTACCTGTCATCGTTGCAGCTTTTGCTTACCCTCTCGGCAATCGTAAAATGATGGAAGTTTGTGGGGGCCGAATCGATACTTTTCAGCGGGTGTTAGGAATGACCATTGCTTCAATGCCAGCATGGATCATCATAGCTATTTATGCCGTTCTTACAGTAGGACTTCCCTCAGCAAGTCAAATGTTTCAATCATTGCTTGTTGGAATTAGCTCAGGCGTTATAGCAACAATTTTATTTTTCATAGCAACGGATCGCGTAAGAGACCATCAAGGCAAGCTAGCTGCTGTGGAAGCAACTCAGTCAACAGAAATTCTTTTCGTTATTATAGGTGAGGTATTACTATTAGGAATTGCCTTCCCTAGCCCTATTGCACTTGCAGGTCTCGGAGTTATCATTGTTGGTATGCTATTACATAGTTACTATACAATGATTATCGGGAAAAAGAATGCTGTGCAACAAAACACAACTTCTTAGCAGTCCATTTTATGGGCTGTTTTTTTACAAAAAAAAGACGACTCTATTCTAAATTTAGAATAAGTCGTCTGAGATTTTCACGTTCCCAAAAAATGAGGGGGGTTTTAGGAGCGTAATCATGAACTAGCAAACTTCTGGAGAAAAGTAGCTAAAGTTCATCCTCTCTACACTGTATTGTAGACGAGGAATAATCTTTATACGATAATGATAATCATTATCAATTAAAATGTCAATCATAATCTAATAATTTTTTTACTTTTTCAAAAAGATTTTTTTAATGAGCGTCGGTACTGCCATTGTTTCAACTGAAAATGTAAAAAACAGCCTATACAAAAGCCTGCTATTGCGATGGATGATGCAATTGCAACCAGGCCAGTAAAGATATGACCAACAACCTGCCAATGTAACAGATAACCTAATAAACCAGCTGCTAAACAAAGGCTAGCAATACTTGAATTAAATTTTTGCTGCTGAGCATCCTCTGGTATATATGTAGATGGAGCCTTTGTTAAAAAGAGCTTCCCTACACGGAGTATCGGGTTATAGTTGCATAAAATACCTAGTAAATTTGCAGCTAGTGGAATTACTAATATCCAGGTAATTCCTGTTACCCATGATAAAATGACACTCAGAAGAATAGTCCACTGGTTCAGTCTAACAAGTGGTCTTGGAATTGTATGAAGTTGCGACACCCTAAAACCTACCTTTCTGATATGTTTAATGTATTTTACTACATGATATTCCATTTGTGAAGCAAAAATGATTACTTTATAATGAAGTTAACAGATGTTCAAAGGAAAAGAGGATAACTATGCCAGCTTTAACAATGGATCAAGTTCAACAATTAAACTCTTACAGTATTTATACAACTGAACCTAAGCGGACTTTATTTACTTTAGCTGATATACATAAAGACTTTTACCATCCTGATTTTTTAAACCTTATGATGGGTATAACAGATGCAGCAACAGAAACAGCAGCTATTTCTCACTTTGCACGCCGCTATGGAATGTTTTTTGCTATGCAATTTTATATGCTTGCCGCTTATGACGAAGTATGGGATGGTAAGCCACTTGAATTGCGTTTTGATGCTGCAAAGGAATTTAATAGCTTTACTGTTGCCATGTTTGCTAATCCAAATGATTGGCGCTACGTTGAGGAAGATGAACGCCAAGTTGTTATTGAGAAAATTCTTTACGATGGCCATGTCATTGTCCAACAGCTTCGTAAAGTAACCTCCATCTCCCCCCTTACCATTTGGGAAAACTTCTTCGGCTATTTGCTATGGCATTATCATATATTATTATCTAATCCTGGCTTAGCCGATCAAGCCATGGAGGATATTGAGGCTTTAGAGGACCCAAAAACATGGGCACGCTTCTCCAATAAATCTTGGTGGGCGCAATATACAGGTGGCCTTAGCCCGACTAATTTAGTCAACGTTCCTGTAAGAAAATCATGCTGTTTTTCTAAAGATATCCCAGGTTTAATGGCTTGTGGTTTTTGCCCAATGAAAAAATAATAGAGCCTTTTAAAAAGCCTTACCCTCCACAAATTCATGTGAAAGGTAAGGCTTTGTGCTTTATTTTTCGTATACTACAAACCAACCGTTGTTTTCTTCAAACATAGACGTGCCAAGGAAACCTTGTTTTAAAAGTTGCTGTTGCGCAGTTGTGTCTCCCATCGATATCACTTGTTTTTCAGTAAAGTTCGGGGACATCTCTTGTCGTAAGTCTTTATAAAAAATATAACGAAGCTTATCTACATATTTAATTTTTAATCCTTTAATAACGAGGTCTTGCGAGAATTTATCCTTTAAGCTCGGAATATTATATGGCTTTACAGTGGAGCAAACATAATCGTATTTTTCTAAATCGATATTTTCCATCACTACTGTAGCTAATGTTTTCTGTAATCCGTAACCTCGATATTTTGGTGAAACATTCGATATTTCCTGATATAAAACACGTTGAAATTCGTTTTCTGCAATCCCACAATCATAGCCAAGGTGTTCTTCATCAATTGGCGGGTTTAACAGTGCACGAAAGGCGATTAATTCTTCCCCTACATAAGCACCTATCATCATTCCATGACCATTTAAAATATACTCAAATTCCTCTGTGCTTAAGGGTTGTAGGATACTTTGGTCTGCTAAAGTTTCATAAACCTCAACTTGTAGCTCTTCAATTTGTTGTAAATGTTGGAGTGTTAATTTTATAACAAAAAACGGTGTCTCACCAAGCATACCATCATAGATAATTTCCATATTACGCCTCCTTAGGCTGTGACAACAGTTGAAAACTTACATAATTCCTTGATTACAGCTTCATCTACATCTACACCTAATCCCGGTTTTTCATTTAAGCAAATAAATGGTACATCATAATGTAAGTTCCCAACATCCTTTGAGAATTTTAATGGACCCGTTAGTTCTACACTCGTCATAATCTTCTTAGAAAATGCTACATGGAAGCCTGCAGCAGAACCAACTGACGACTCTACCATGGAACCAACTTGACATTCAATTCCTGCCATTTCCGCCATAACAGCAAGCTTCATAGCAGGATAGATGCCACCACACTTCATTAATTTAATATTTACTTTATCTGCTGCACGCTTGGCTATAATTTCACGCATTTCACGTACGCCTCGTAGTCCTTCATCAATCATTAATGTCACATCAGACTTTGATTTAATTTCCACCATTCCATCAATGTCTTCGCTATCGACAGGTTGCTCTAGCCAATCGATATTTAAATCTTTCATAGCACGTAAACCTTGTAAAGTAGTGGCTGCATTACCCCAACCTTGATTTACATCCACTCGAATAGCAACGTCTTCGCCTACTCGCTCACGTACCGCTTTTATACGGGCTACATCACGAAGTACCTCTGTACCTACCTTCATTTTAAAAGAGCGATAGCCCATTTCTACTCGATTAGCTGCCTCTTCTGCCATTGCTTCAGGTGTTCCAATGCTTAGTACATGTGTGATTGGGAATTTTTCATGATAACGTCCACCTAAAAGTTGGTATACAGGCACCCCTAAGGCTTTTCCAGCAATATCGAAGCAAGCAATATCGATCGCTGCTTTTGCTGCTGGTACATCTTTCACAACTTTATTCATTTTATCGTGTAGTTTTTCAAAGGCCATTGGACTTTCTCCAATAATAGCTGGGACTAGCTGATGTTTTAGTACAGCATATGTACTTTCCCATGATTCACCTGTTACATGTTCATCAGGAACAGCTTCACCATACCCTACCACACCTGTATCGGTAGTTACTTTTAAAATAATGGAAGGCATTGTATCATATGTAGCATAACTAATGATGAATGGATCAATTAGCGGTAAATGTATAGCAAAAATTTCTACTTGTTTAATTTTCATCTTAATCAGTCTCCTCTGTCGTTAAAGTTGTCGCTAATACGTCGCTAAATGTTTAAAAAAATAGAAAAGGAGTGATGTCCATGTCTACCAAAATAGCGATTATATGTTCAAAAGCATTTATGAAACGTATTATTAGTATCGCACAAAACATAACCGATATTCAATTAGAATTTTATCTTTACAGCCACCCCTCTGAAGCGCCTACTTTAATGAAGCAAATAAAACCGTGTGATGCAATATTATTTGGAGGAACGTTACCTTATCTACACACACAATCATTACTTTCAGAAGTTCCAATACCTTGGAATTATATTAAGCAAGATGAAACAACCATTTCTACAACATTGTTATCATTAGTAGCCAAACATGCTGTAGCTATCGACAGGATATCCATTGATGTAATGAATCCTGCATTCGTTGATAATGTTTTAGCAGAAATAGAATTTCATGGTCAAAAGCCACATGTTCAGCATATTTCGATTACTGAACCAACTGAGAATATTTTAAAACGCCATATCGCCCTGTGGAATTCAAAAAGTATTGATTTTGTCATTACAAGTATTCATAGTGTATTTGATGAATTACAAGCACTTCAAATACCGTCAATGCGTATGTTAGATGCTACCAAATCTATTATTCAATGCCTTGAAGAAACAAAATCAAAATCACTATTAACCAAGTCAGAAGCTTTCAAGGCTGTAGTGGGTCTCTTAGAAATCCCTAAAAATACTTCCATTGAATCAACTGTTTTAAGTCAAATTGCGAAAGCTACCTTTTCAACTTTTAAGCAAATTTCAACGCATTCCTTTGAGCTATACACAACTGCTGGACATCTTCAAAATGCTCTCGAAAAGGAAAACTTAGAGCAGCTCATTCAGCAAGTTGAACAACCTTTTAAGCTAGCATTTGGCTATGGCTATTCCATTTTGGAGGCCACACAAAATGCTCAGCATGCTTTAACGTTTACTAAACCTTTTGAGATTTATATTCTTGATGAACATAAAAACTTATTAGGGCCTTTCCCTAATACAGAAGGTAAAATTTCTTTAAAAACCGATGATCCTTATGTTTTACAAATGGCTAAGCTTACAAGTTTAAGTCCATTAAATATTTCTAAAATAATCAATTTCAGTAACGAACGACAGTCAGCTCAATTTACATCTCAAAATCTTTCTGAATATCTCCAAGTAACACGACGTACTACAGAGCGTATTATTAAAAAATTAGTTGATAATGGCTATGTAAATATTGTTGGTGAAGAAATGACCCATCAACAAGGACGTCCTCGTAAAATTTATCAATTGAATTTTGCAACTTACTAAACTGCCTCATAAAAGAATTCTCGTAGATACACATGAATCTACGAGAATTTTTATTTTAGTCAACCATTACCAAATTATCCGTATTTTCAGCTTCTTGCGCCTTTTTACGCTTCTCAGCTTCTGCTATTTCTTCTGGCGTTAATTTAACAATAGCAAATCCAATATATCCATAGATAATAGAAATAATTGGTACAGTAAAGTTAAGAATTGCATAAGGTGCATATTCCATTGCACTTACACCTAAAGTAGCTAAAATAAACACACCACAAGTATTCCAAGGGAAGAAAACAGATGTTAATGTTCCCCCATCCTCTAATGCACGAGAGAGGTTTTTAGAATGTAAACCACGTTGTTGATAGACACCCGCGAACATACGTGAAGGAACAACAATTGAGATATATTGCTCAGAACATGTTGCGTTGGTTGTTACACAAGCTGCAATCGTTGAAGCAATAAGACTTCCTGTAGATTTAGCAAACTTCACAATTACATTCATCAATGCCTTTAACATTCCTGAATACTCTAAAATACCACCAAATGTCATCGCTACAATCGTCATTGAAACCGTATTCATCATCGAGTCTAGACCACCACGGTTAAATAAATCATCCACCATGTGATTACCTGTTGAGATTTCAAAGCCTGCCTGTAATGCTTGTACAGCACTTGCAGCTGAACCACCTTGTACAAAAATCTGTAGTAAGAAACCTGAAACAATCCCTATAATTAAAGCTGGAATTGCTGGTACTTTCTTAGCTACTAATACAATAACTCCCACAGGAACAAGTAATAGTAAAGGAGAAATAACGAAGCTTTCTTCCATCACTTTTAAAGTTGTTAATATTTCTTCAGATTGCATTGAAACTTCTGCAAATTTTCTACCCATGAATCCAAAAACAACAAGTGAAATAATCAACGCTGGAATCGTTGTATAAAGCATATGCTTAATATGTGCAAACAGATCTGTACCAGTTAATCCTGCTGCTAGATTTGTTGTATCTGATAATGGTGACATCTTATCTCCAAAGTATGAACCCGAAATAACAGCACCAGCAATCATAGCCGCTGGAATACCCATACTTAAACCAATACCCATACCCGCGACACCAATTGTAGCCATTGTAGACCATGAACTACCAATAGCTAATGACACAATTGAACATAACAACATGATTGTCACAAGGAACCACGCTGGAGAAATTAACTTTAGACCGTAGAAAATCATTGTTGCTACGACACCGCCGCCAATCCATGCCCCAATTGTCAAACCTACTAAAATAATAATAACAATGGCAGGTAATGCCAGACGTATCCCTTTATACATCATCTCTTCAATTTCTGCCCATTTATATCCATGCATTTTGGCAACAATTGCTGCTACAGTTGTGCCAACAAGAAGAGGTACGTGAGGACTTTGCTCTAAAACAACTACTGTAATCAACATAGTAATAATCATAATTGCAAAAGTTAGTAGTGCCCAGCCCGCATTAATATCCTTTTTCATTTTTCCATCCCCTTTTTTTGCACCAAATCCCTTTTCGGTTTTTTCAAGACGCAAATAATTTTTTACGTTTTTTAGCTTAATATTCAAAAAATTAAAAGTCAACGCAAAAAATTTATGCCTCCCTAGCAAATCCCTTTATTTTAGCGTAATAAAACGCTTTCAAGTAGCAATAAAAAACAATGCAAACCCTTGAATATCCATGCATCATTAAAAATGTTCATGCAAAAAAGCTATATGAAAAAAAGTTACATTTTTTCATATAGCTTTTAATATTTTTTTATTCAGGCTTTTTTTCTAATACACATGCAAGTACTTTCGCAGCATCAATTAAGGCACTACGATCAAATGTCATTTTAGGGTGGTGTAATCCTGGTGTTAAATTTGCACCAATTCCAATCATTGCCGCTTTTAATTCTGGCTTTTTAACTGTATAGAAATGGAAATCATCACTACCTGGTGTAGTTATTTCATCTGCTAAATGCCCTTCTCCCAAAGCCTCAATGATGGCATTCTTTGCCATGTTCGCAGCAGTTGGGGAAACTTCAGCACCTGGTGTGAAATCTATCCACTTCCAACTCATATCAATTTCAAATTGTTGCTGTATTGATTTCAGGCCAGATTCAATTTTACTGCGCAGCAATTCAAGTTGTTGATTATGCTGTGCGCGAACATCCATTGAGAAACTAGCATTACCTGGAATAATATTTGTACTACCACCATCCGCAATGATTTTTGTTAACTTAGCAGAATGTGGTTCAAATGGTGATAAATGAATACTGTGTAGCATTTGTTGCACGGCCATAATAACATCAATGGCATTTTTACCTTGATGTGGTCTAGCACCATGTGCATCTATACCTTGAATAGATCCCTCTAAAAAGTAAGCAGCGCCATGATGAATCGCAGGCGAAACTTTGCCAAGTGGTAATTCTTCTATTGGTCTTAAATGAACACCAAATAAATGCGATACTCCATCAACCGCGCCTCTATCAAACGTTGCACATGCGCCATTTCCTAGTTCTTCAGCAGGTTGGAAGATGAAACGAATACGATGTTGTAAGGTGCGATCTTTCAGTAGTAATAATGCACCAAGAACCATGGAGATATTCGCATCATGTCCACACGAATGATTTGCTTGCCACTTCCCATCAACTTCCTGCCATAAGGCATCAATATCAGCACGTACTGCAACAATTTCATTACCAGTCCCAATTTCAGCTATTAATCCTGGTATATCACCTAATAAACGATAACTAACATGCAATTCATCCAGTATGGAAGCAATTTTTTTAGTAGTCTCAAACTCTTTCCAACTTACTTCGGGATGTTGATGAAAATGATCAAACCATTGATAAATCGTTTCTTCTACTGTTAAAGCTTTCGACATAACTACACCTCTATACGCATTTTTGTTTCCCATTATACATGAATCTTTTTCAGAAAAGTACATATGTCTTCAGACCTAATACACTTATTTTAATCATATATTACATTCATATGCACTGGAAAAGTCATTTATCAATAGAGGTATAATATACAATGGGCTATGCTAAAAGTTAGTATACTTTCAACATAGCCCATCAAATTTTCATTATAAACTTGTAAAAAACCCTTCTGGATACTCTTCATACTGAATATTCACCATTTGCTCCTCATTTTTCTCTTCTTCTTCACGTAAATCGAATTCTTGATCCATTAAATACGTTTCAAACTTTGAATTTAACAACTTCCCCATTGTATCACTCCTTATTAATTGAATTTTCTGATAAAAGGATTATACAATAGATTTTTAGTAAATTGCAATAAATTATATACATTATGCATTATAACTATAAAACCTATCTCTAAATCAGATTAAAAATACCATTGATTCTTATGATTACTAAAAAATTTTACCTTTAAAAAACAAAAAGCTGCTCATTAACATCTGTACTAATATTTAGCCAGTTATTAATTGAGCAGATTTATATGCAAGTCAAGTATTTAAGATACTGAAGCTCCCATTTTGTCCTTCGTATTATCGTGATGATTTCCTTTTTTATGGGACAAAAATTGGATCACAAACATCACAATAAATATTCCTAAACCAGTCCAATCCGAGAATTTTTCAGGATAGATAAGTAATAGCCCCGCAGCAATCATAATAATTCTTTCATACCAGAAAAGTTTACGATACCAGTAGCCGATCACACCAGCACCAATTGCCACCATTCCAGTGATAGCAGTGAATACTACCCAAATAATTTGCGGAATTGTTGTATCAATCATTAATAATGCTGGAGAGAAAACAATCATATACGGTATAATAAATGCCGCAATCGCAAGTTTCGCTGAATTCACACCCGTTTTGATAGGGTCACCACCAGAAATACCTGATGCCGCAAACGCCGCCAGTGCTACAGGTGGTGTAATATCAGCAATAATACCGAAATAGAACACAAAGAAATGAGCAGATAGTAATACAACTACTGGCACTAATTCTTGTGGTGTATTTGGAGATAATAAAGCCACAATTGCTGGTGCAGCAATTGTCGATGTTATCACATAGTTTGCTGTTGTTGGTGCACCCATTCCAAGAATAAGCGAAGCTATCATAACAAAAATAAGTGTCAAAATAATACTACCACCAGCTAAAGCTACTAAGCTATTTGCTAAACTTAAACCTAATCCTGTTTTTACAACGACACCCACAATAATCCCAGCACAAGCAGTAGCTGCAACTACACCTAATGCAGTTCGAGCACCTTCCACCAATGCATCAATCACATCTTTTGGTTTAAGACGCGTTTCTTTATTAAACATAGCCACACCAATTGATATAATAATTCCATATAATGCCGCATGCATAACTGGTGTACCCGTTAGCATTAATATGATAATCGCCACAATCGGTAAGAGAAGGTAAATCTTCTTAAATACCTCCTGACGATTTGGCATTTGATCGTCTCGCAGACCTTTTAGACCAACTCTTTTTGCTTCGAAATGTGTCATAATCCAAATACCTGTAAAATATAAAAGAGCAGGAATAGCTGCCGCTTTTGCTATATCCCAATACGTAATCCCTCGACCAATAAATTCAACCATTAGGAAGGCAGCAGCACCCATAATCGGTGGCATAAGTTGACCACCTGTCGATGCAGCTGCTTCCACTGCACCAGCAAACTCTTTTCGATAGCCTAGTTTTTTCATCATTGGAATTGTATAAGAGCCTGACGTTACTACGTTAGCTACAGAGCTTCCAGAAATTGTACCTTGAAGTGCACTTGAGAATACAGCTACCTTCGCAGGACCGCCAATTAATTTTCCAGCTAGTGCAACTGCTAGATCGTTAAAATACTGGCCAACGCCTGTTTTCACAAGAAATGCCCCGAATAGTAAAAATACAAAAATAAATGTGGCTGATACACTAATTGGTGTGCCGAATATCCCATCAGTTGTAAAGTACATGAGGTTGACGATACTCTCCAAATCCTGTCCTCTATGCGCCATAAATGCCGGGAAATACGGGCCATAGTAAGCGTAAATCAAGAAAGCAATTGCAATAATTGTAATAGGCAACCCTACAGCACGTCGAGCAGCCTCAAGTACTAGTACAACAGCTATTAGCCCAACAATAAAGTCTACCTGCGTAATGGAGCCATTGCGATTCACAAGTTCTGTATAGTTCATAGACCAATATGAACCTACTGCAATAGCTAGTAATGCTAAAATATAATCGAACCAGGCTATTTTATGCTTGGGTGCTTTTTTTCTTGCTGGGAATAATAAGAAAATTAATGTCAAACCAAAGCCTAAGTGGATGGTACGTTGAATTTGAGCAGGAAATTGCCCAAAAATAGCTGTGTAAAGTTGGAATAGCGAAAATGCTAAAAGGCCAAAGAAAGTAACATGCTTCATTACACCTGAGATTGTTCTTACATTGGATTCTATATCATATTTTTCAAGTATGGCTTGTTGCTCTTCAGCAGAGATTTGCTCAAATTCTTCTACTTTTTCTTCTTTCCTTGATTTTTCCTGTGTTGTCATTTCATCCTTACTCCTTTCCACTGTTCGTAAAGTGACAATCGCTTAATTTCAAATAAATAGGATTTACCCCTCTGTAAATCTTTTTTTAAATCATATTCTTCATCTGCATAATTGAATACCAGATCTAAATCTAAATCACCTATATAGATCGTAAAATTATCAAGTATGGCGCTATTGTTAAATTGGAGAACATATTTACCGTTCCGTTGAATAAGTGTTTGATGTTCCTCTGCATAGCTTGGCATGCCAATAGCTAAGTCTTCATATTCCATTTCAAGCATTTCAATACGATTACCTTTTATATATTGATAGGATTCCAATACATCTGATTTATGTATGGAGTGGGTGTATCTTATTTGAAAGGTTTGCTCAACTGAAATGGGTATGTAGTGCACTTTAGGATGGGCTATACGCGTCTCTGTAAAGGTGAACACCTTTTGAAGAGGAAGAAATATGACAATACATATACAGATACTTAAAAGAACTGTTATGATGAATTTTCTCTGTTGCATTCGACCTATTCCCCCACTTTAAAAGCTATTCGCCTAAACCTATATCCTACAGTAAGAAAGAGACTCGAAGCTTTATGCAACGAGCCCCTTCGTATTTTTTAGATAGTTTCAAGCACTATTCACACTATTTCTTTTCATTAAAGTATTTTTGTGCACCTGGATGAATGTCAATACTAATACCATCTAAACCTGTTTCTGCTTTTATGAATTCCCCTTTTGCATGGGAAATTTTACCCGTGTTATCATAAATAGCTTTTGTCATTGAATAAACAACATCTTCCGGAAGATCCTTTTTCACCGCTAGCATAGCTAGAACTGAAACTGTCTCCACATCGTTTGCAATACCATAAGTACCAGCTTTTACTGTGTCTTTTGCATAGTAAGGGTATTTAGCAATTATTTCATCTGCTTTACCCGCATCTAAACCGATAATATTCACTTTCGTTGTAGCATTTAATGCTTCAACAGCACCTGTTGGCGTACCTGCTGTAATAAATGCTGCATCAATTTGACCTGATTGAAGACCATCTGTTGATTCACCAAAATCAAGGTTTTGTGCCTTGATATCATCCATCGTTAAGCCATTGATTTCAAGTAATTGTTCAGCATTTGCGTAAGTACCCGAGCCTGGAGCACCCACTGATACTTTTTTACCTTTTAAATCTGCATACGTTTTAATACCCGAAGCTTCAGTTGTAACGAGTTGAACCGTTTCTGGATAAAGCGCACCTAAAGCTGAAATTGTATCAATTTTATTGCCATCAAACATCAGCTTACCTTCAGTAGCATAATAAGCAATATCTGTTTGAACAAATGCAATTTCACCTTTTCCTTCTTGTAAAGCAGTCATATTGGCAGCAGATGCCTGAGATACTTCAGCAGTTGTTTTAATGCCTGTATCAGTAGTTATTAAATCAGCGAATGTACCTCCAAGAGCATAGTAAGTACCTTGTGTGCCACCTGTTAGTAAACTTAAAAACTTAGGTTTTTCAGTTGATTCGGAGTCATCTCCCGTGTCCTTCGAACCACTTCCACTATCTGATCCACATGCAGCTAAAATCATAAGCGCAAGGATACTTAATAGCATTAATAAATTAAATTGTTTCTTCCTCATAGTAACCTTCCCCTTTGGTTATTTTTAAGAATCTATTTAAAATTATCAAACTTAGTATAATAATGTCAATTAATTTATAGTAAATTCAGACTTTTATAATTATACAAAACCACTTTAAATCCATTAATTTACATTACTATAGCTTTATTTAATTACCCCTTTTATATTTGAAATAAACTCCTAATTTACTTTTCTAAAAAAATAAAATAGACATTCTAACTGTATAAATAATGAATAGAATATAAAAAACTGCATCTGAAATAAACAGATACAGTCATGCATTTTATTCTATTGAATGGCTCCACAGGCTATTCTAGCTCCTGAATTACCAGCAGGATCTGTTTTATAATCATCCGCTGATTCATGAATGACAATAGCACTTCCATCACTATCTAATAGCGAATTTGGTTGATCTTTTTGTAAAGTTAACCCCTCAGCTAAAAAATTAAGATCCACATTGCCATCTTCACCAATTTCCAAATTTGGTAAGTCCCCTAAATGATAACCATTAGGATTTAATTTACCATGTTCCTTGTTTGTTGGATTAAAGTGGGCACCAGCTGATTCAAATTTAGGTGGTTCACACTTTCCTACTTCATGAATATGGATACCATGTGTGCCTGGTGGTAAGCCTGTTAATGCGAGCGTCATCATAACCCCATTATCTTCCTCTTGAAGATATGCATTGCCATAGCTTTCATTATTTGCACCAATTACTTTTGCAGTAGCTGTTAAAGGGGTAGATGCATTGACAGCTACTTTCTCCTCTTTCTTATCAAAAAAACTGCAACCCGCAACAAAAATTAGTAAAGAAAGACTCATTAAGCTTATTTTTTTCATAAAAATACCTCCTCTCTTTCTGATGATTTCCAATTTCTTCAGTACTTATGCACAATTAATCATTTACGATTCAATAATGGCTCCTATATCATTTGAGCCTGAATAGGAAACTCAACCAAAATAAAAGGGATTTCCCAAAGTTCGAGAAACCCCTTTCATAATTAATTTAAGATTTTTACCGTTACTGTTTTGACACCCCACTGAAGTGCTTGTCCTTCAGTAGGAATAAATACATCGATTTTATTTCCTTTAATAGCTCCCCCTGTATCAGCAGCGATTGCTTCACCATAACCTTCCACCCAAACCTTCGTACCGAGTGGAATAACCCGTGGATCTACAGCGATTACCTTTAAATTAGGATTAGACCTTATATCTGTACCATTTGCTGTAATTCCTGAACAGCCTTCACAATAGGCTGTATACGCAGTCGCACGCATTGTTAATGTTTTACCAGAGACAGTTGCTGGAGCACTTGCTGGTTTTGTTTTGGCGGGTGCAGCAGGCTTAGTAGCTGTTGCAATCCCCCCGGAAGTTTTTGGTTTTGGTTTTGCAGCTGAAGCTTTAATAGCTATCGATTCACCAGCTAAAATCAAATCTGACGCAAGGTGATTCCATTTCTTCAAATCATCTACAGTTACATTATTAATACGAGCTATTGAAAATAAAGTATCCCCACCTTTGATGACATATTCATCCCCCAATGGTTCTTCTGCTTTTGACGTGTCTTTCACTAAGTCTTGCTCTGGGTAAAACCATAATGAATCCTTTTCATTTAATTGCTGGAACTCACCTACTGTTAAATTATAAATTTGCGGGAGTGCCCATAGTATATTGCCTGGCGATTTGTCCTTAGCAAAGGAAGGACTAGCATAGAGACTCACACCAAATGTCAATACTACCGCTAAAGCTAATGCTCTTTTCTTCATGTTTAGTAATACCTCCATCATTTTATTATTTGTTGCAAATCTGTTGCTAGCACACTAGAGTTAAAAAAGCTCTATTATGTAAGCAACCATAAGTTTGCAAATTAATAACTCAGGACTAGCTGCCTGATATTAGGAATTATTACTATAAAAACGGAAAAATATACAATTTCAATTAATTTTTTAGTAATTTAATCAATTTATTGCGTATAAACTATAATTTAGTAGGTCTGTTTAGGACTTTTTTATATTAGATATTTGCTATATTTAGCCGATAAAAAAAAGAAAAGGAGGGAATAAAAATGGAAGTTAATTCACTTATGTCATCCCAGCTGATGGAACTCCAACAAACAGTACAGATGAGTGTCATGCAAAATGCTCTTAATTTAAACACAACTACTGCAATTGAATTACTGAAAGAACTACCTCAGCAACAAACAGCTCCTACTCACCCATATAAAGGATCCATAATAGATATCTCAATCTGATCATACAGCCATATTTATCGAAAGGAGGTTCCTTATGTGATTCGGGTAATTATCGTGGACGATGAGCCATTAGCTCTGGTTAGTATGAAAAAACATTTAAATGAATTTGATAACATAGAGGTCATTCGAACTTTTACTACTGCAAAGGATGTATTGAAAGAAGGACCTACCTTAGACTTTCAAGTAGCATTTTTAGACGTTGAAATGCCAGGTATGAGTGGATTAGAAGTAGCACAACTGTTAAAAACATGGGATAAAAATATCTGTATCATTTTTGTAACTGCCTATCGAGACTATGCTGTTCAGGCATTTGATGTACAATCACTTGATTATTTATTAAAGCCAGTTTCAAAATCTCGTTTAGAGATAACCATTAACAGAATACAAAAGCTATTCCAAAAAAATCTATCATCGGAGAAAACTCGAACGCATCAAAAGCCTATGCTTCAAATCAGGTGCTTTGGAGAGTTTGTCGTTTCTTTTGATGAAAAAGTAATTCATTGGAGAACAATTAAAAGCAAAGAATTGTTTGCCTTTCTATTTTTACAGCTTCATATGCCCGTACCTCGTGATAACATTTTAGATTCACTTTGGAGTGATACGGATGTAAAAAAAGCCAGAGTACAATTGCATACTACTGTCTCCTACTTACGTACAACACTTTCATCTTATGGCTACACGGATGTCATTGAATATGCAAATGGCTGCTATATTTTGAAACTAAACGATTTTCAATGTGATGCCTTTGATTTGGAGGATATCTTAAATACCAAAGCTGAAACAGGACGATTAAATATTGAAAAAGCTGAGGAACTCATCCAAAATTACCATGGTGAATTTATGGCAACAATGGACTATGCATGGACTACTAGTAAAGCAAATTTGATGAATAAACAATTTAGTCAACTACTTGATGAATTGATACTTTATTACTCTAAAAATAAGAACCTTAAAAACAGAGAGCGTTCATTGTTATTTGCTTTAGAGTTTAATCCGTATTCCGACAAAATCGTGCAACAATTAATCCAACATTATACTGAAATTGGAAATCGCGCAGAAGCTATAAAAATATACCATTCTTTTAATAGCCTTCTATTAACAGAATTAAATGTGTCACCATCTCTGGAAACCACAGAACTTTTTCAAAACGTCTTACATGCACATGAAAAAGAGCATGAAACAAGCGTTTACCCCTAAGGACATGAAAAAACATGCTAGCGTCCAGTGCTAGCATGCTTATATAGTTTAATTATTTAACAATCATTTGTCTCATATTACTTACAACACATAAACAGTTTCTTCCAGATTTTTTAGCCTTATACAAAGCATGATCTGCAATTTCTATCAGTTGATTGGGACTTTGGACATTTGGTGTAAAAGCCGTAATTCCAGCAGACATTGTCACAGGTCTTCCACACACAGTTTCTTGTAAAGCTTGTTTAATTCGGAGACTTTCCGCTAGTTGGACTGCATCCTCTATATTCATCGAAGGTAAGATGACCATAAATTCTTCGCCGCCAAATCTAAAGCATAACCCCAGTTCCCCGACACTGCTCTGCATAGTAATCGCAAAGGCTTTTAAAACTTCATCTCCTACAGTATGACCATATGTATCATTTATACTTTTAAAATCATCTAGATCTATTAAGATAATGGCATGAGGAACCTTATCAATAATTAATTTTTGTAAAATTTGATCCATTCTTCTGCGATTAAGAATCCCTGTTAATGAATCTAAGTTCAACTGCTCTGTTAAGTCATTGATTTTACTTTCCGAACAGATCATCATATTTTGAATATTCTTTTTCAATAATTTTACCTCATCATACCAATCAGCAATTTCCTCAATCCCTTGTGCTCCTTCATCTACTTCAATTCTTTTCGATAGCTCTTTGAGAGGCTGTGTAATTTTAATAGCAAACCAAATAGCAAATCCCATTATAGTCGCTATAACTATTATGATTGGGCCTAGGACTTTTTTAAAAAACAAATTGAAGGACACTATTCTTTCATCAAGTAAAGTATCAACCATTTGTTGCGTATACAGCTTTAATGAATGGTCATCTGTCTTAGCATCTTGTAAATAGCTTTCCGTAATTGTCGAGACTTCCATTACATAAGTTTCTTGTATATTTGTTTTATGTTCCTTCAAAATTTCATTGAAATTACGATAGCTACTCCAAATACTAATACTAGATGTCATGAGGACAACAATAGTTGTCATACTAATAATAAGAAACGATAACTTTAACTTGAATTTACCCACAATAGATCATTTCTCCCATTGAGATGTTTTTTCGTTAATCTTATCTATGTTTAAATTTTGATATATACTTATTCAATCATCATACGTCAAACCTCTTAAAGAAAACTTAAACACTAATGATTTTTTCCTCCTTCAATTTAAAAGGAAAAAATCGATAGTACTACTAACTCCAAATTGTTCTATTTATATAGGCTTAAAGCATTCTTTTATTATCCATTATATTTTCTTTTTTCCAATTTCGTGGCATGGTAGATAGAGATTATTAGGAGGGAAAAATTGCTGTGTTGAGAAAAGCTTCTACCCAACATCTACTTATTATAATTGCCATTTTTATAGTCCTTACTTTTCTAAGGTTATTATGGTTAAACTATTTCCTCCCCTCTACACATCAACCTAGTGCCAAAGATGGTGTGGTCCACATAAACAATTTGACTACATCGGAAGAAGAAGTTATTTCCTTGGATGGAGGATGGATTTATTATCCTGGACAATTTGTGAATTCTGAAAATAAGGGGGGTAACAAAGAGAGTCATAGCAATACGTATAATACCCAAAATATTCCTGCGTCAAAAGATGAGCGAACGACTCAACCCTATGGCACTTATCAGTTAAAAATTCTGCTACCAAACAATTTAGATAATGATCGATATGCCATTCGTATACCTGCTATCTCAACTGCATCAACCTTATATATAAATGGAAAGCTAGTAGGAAAATCAGGCAAAGTAGCAGATAATGCAGAAGACCATGAAGGTCAAGCTGCACCTTATACTGTTTATTTTACTAATACACAATCTGAAATTAATCTCATACTTCATGTATCTAATTTTGATACACCTACAAGTCCTATTATTAATAAAAGGATTTTATTTGGCACTGCGTCAGCGATGACGCATCATCAATTAATTGTAGGGCTATCTCTTTCAACTATTGTAGTTATGCTAATCATATTCTCTCTTTTTAGCATACTTGTATATTTGTTCATCTATCGAAAATCTATCGTTTTACTTTTCACATTTGGTTTTCTTTTGCCTTTAGCAGATGAATTAATTACGTTTGATCGCTCCCTACTGGATTGGTTGCATCTGAATTATGTATGGTCCTATAAGCTTTCTTCTATTATTTTTCTAGGAGCCTCCTTTTTCTTTGTTCAGTTTATGAGAGTCCTCTTAGTCAAATATCACAACACTAAAACATTTCAATGGATTTTTGCTTGTTATGTTTTAAATGCAATACTCACGATTGTTTTACCAATGACATGGCTGATACCTACGAAGAATATTTTCTTCGTACTTTATCTAGTATCCTTTCTTTACGTAGTGGTACTGGCTCTTAGAGAGTATTTAGAAAACCAAAAAAGGAGCTCTGCTTTTATTGCACTAACAGCTATCGGCACCACAAATGGTATTATATGGGGTTTCATTAAATCTGTTTACGTATTCGATATTCCCGTTTATCCATTCGATTATTTATTTATCATGCTTGGTTTTTCTAGTTATTGGTTCAAACGTTTTCATGAGAACTCTCAGCAAATTCAAGAATTAGTGACTAAACTACAACACGAGGATGCTTTAAAAGATAAATTCCTTACAAGTAATGCAGAAAAACTTTGGAGTCCAATGAATAGGATGATTACCCTAGGTCAATCCATTTATGACAACCCACATAACAAACTTGTTACTGAAGATGAAAAAAATCTTAAACACCTTATCGATATAGGTAGAAGTATGTCCTTTACGTTAAACAACATACTGGATTTTACTCGTTTAAAAGAAGGAGATTTACATCTCCATACACAAAGTGTAAATCTTCAAGGTGCTGTTTATGGAGTTTTCGATATCCTCCGCTTTATTGCAAATGGTAAACAAATACATATGGTATCTTTAGTACCTCCAAGTTTCCCAAATGTATTAGCCGACGAAAATCGCCTTATTCAAATCCTATTTAACATTTTGCATAATGCCCTAAAGTATACAGGTGAAGGCTCTATAGAAATTATTGCTCGTGAAGAACAGCATATGGCTATTATCCACATTCGTGATACTGGACAAGGCATGGACAATTTTGTACAAAGTCTTTTGTATTCGCCCTATGAACAGGGCCAAGAATATGATGAAGGCATTGGTATTGGCCTACTTATTTCAAAAAAACTGATTGAATTACATGGAGGTACGTTAAATATACAATCTATTCCTAACAAAGGATCGAATGTTTATTTTACATTACCTCTTGCAGATGAAAGTAGACAAAATAAGGAATACGCAACCTTTAATGCGCAAGCTAAAACTCAGCTATCCACAAATGAACAAGAGTTATCCATGGTGTCAGATAAGCATTTCAGGATCTTAATGATTGATGATGACCCTATGAATTTAGCAACGATGAAAAGTATATTTTCGATCTCTGAATACGAAATTACTACTGTTACAACCAGTGAGAAAGCTCTAGCTCTGATTCAGCAAGAATCATGGGATTTAGTAATTGTTGATGCAATGCTTCCGTATATTTCAGGCTATGCTGTAATTCAAAAAATACGAAAACAATACTCATTGCTGGAATTACCTATCTTATTATTGACGATAAGAAAGCACCCTGAAGATGTTTATACAGGCTTTGCCTATGGTGCTAATGATTATGTAACAAAACCTATTAATGCATTAGAGCTAAAAGTAAGAAGTCGAGCTTTAATTGATTTAAAATATAGTATTCAACAACGTCTACATTTAGAAAGTGCTTGGCTGCAATCTCAAATCCAACCACACTTCTTATTTAATACACTTAATACCATTGCCTCACTTAGTACGATTGATACAGATAGAATGATCGATTTAATGCATCACTTTGGTGAATATTTACATGCCAGCTTCGATGTCAGAAATCTTCAAAGAGTAGTACCACTACAGCATGAGCTCGATTTAGTTCGTTCGTATCTTTACATTAAACAGCAGCGATTTGGAGAATTAATTCAGATTGAATGGGATATTGATGAAACGATACAAATTGAAATTCCTCCAATTTCTTTACAAACGTTAGTTGAAAATGCCATTCGACACGGTATATTAAAGAAAGAAGAAGGCGGTACTGTTTGTATTCGTATTAAAGATTTCACAACTTATGTATCCATTAGCGTAATAGATGATGGTGTGGGAATTAGCCCCACTCTATTAGAGGAATTGCAAGAAGATTACAATGGGACAAGCTCTGGTATAGGGATAAGAAATACAAATCTACGACTTAAAAGAATTTATGGCCAACAATTACAAATTCAAAGTACTATAAACCAAGGTACAAATGTTACTTTCCATATACCTAAAGATTAAAAACCGGAGTCATTACAACGCCATTTTTGTAGTGACTCTTTTCTCAAGTTTCCAATTACATATAGATTTTTCGAAATGAGGGTACAGTATACATATAGAATAAAGGAAGGATCGATAGGTATGTACAAAATATACATAATAGAAGACGATGCAAATATAGCTTCACTGATTGTCGAGCACTTAGCTAAGTATCAGTTTGAATGTTTTACTGTACAACAATTTCCACACATTATTGAAGAATTTAATACTATACAACCACACCTGGTCATTATGGATATCAATCTCCCGACTTACGATGGCTATTTTTGGTCACGGAAAATCCGTCAACTCTCCACATGTCCCATCATCATTGTCTCTGCCAGAGTAAATGATATTGATCAAGTATATGGAATTGAAAATGGTGCCGATGATTTTATCACAAAGCCCTTTTCATTGGATGTCCTCATGGCAAAAGTAAATGGACTACTTCGGCGTACCTATGGTGAATATGCTTTAACCGAGACAACAACCATAACTATAGCCAATACTACATTAAATCCAGATACAGTTCGTCTTCAAACAAAAGCCAAAGAGAGCCTGTTAACGCTAAAAGAAATGCAGCTTAGTAAGTTATTATTCGAAGCTTACCCTAATGTAGTGCCGCGTCAAAAGCTTTTAAGTGCTATTTGGGATGATGAAACCTTTGTTGAGGAAAATACTTTGTCTGTGAATATTGGTCGATTACGTAGAAAATTGGAAGCCGTACACTCTAAACTTGAGATTAAAACGATCCGTGGTCTTGGATATCAATTGGTGGAGGAAAGTGAATGAAGCTATTCTTTCGAGATCATCTTAGTATCATTATTCTCTATAGCATAAGCTTCCTCCTATTACCTTGGATAATTCATGTATTAGATGACCTATCCTCACACTATGCCTACTTTATTTTTCTTGTCAGCTTTCTATTTATTCTGTGGCTACTTGGTCGTTATTATCGAAGAAGAAAGTTTTATCATCATTTACAAAAAAATATCAACACACAGGATGATCTTCATTTATTTGAACCACATGCAGCTATTGAGCAATACTATAGTGAAAAGCTAAGACAAATACAGTATTTATTTTTAACCCAACAGCAAAGATTGGAAGAACAAGCACATGAGAAGCAACTAGTTCTATCACATTTTGCACATCAAATGAAGACACCTTTATCTGTTATTCAATTAATCGTTCAAGCTACACCCAACAAGACCACTGATGAATTGCAGCAATGGTATACCATCAATAAAGAGTGCAATAAATTGACATTTACCCTCAATCAGTTATTAACGTATGAGCGCACATCTCATTTAGTAGCTGATTTAAAAATTGAACCTATTATTTTAAAAGGACTCGTGCAAGAAGTCATCAATGATTTGAAGGATTTCTTTATCATAAGAGAAGTTTTTCCAAAGCTGACGTTCGCTGAAGACCAAATCATTTATTCAGATCGAAAGTGGTTAAAAATTGTACTTTATCAAGTATTAAATAACGCCATTAAATATAGTGAAATGGCAAGCACCATTCATATCCATTATGACAACACGGCTTTGCACATAAAAAATCTTGGTGAGACGATCCCTACTAGTGAAATAGCACGAGTCTTTGATTTATTTTATACAGGTATGAAGGGTCGAACGAGTGGTGAAGCAACAGGTATAGGCTTATATTTAGTGAAAAAGATTTTAACTACACTAGAGCACCCCTTCACTTTACAATCTTCTGAGCATGTCACTACTTTTTCCATTAATTTTTCAAATAGTCTTAAAAAATGAAGATGACAAAGTTGTCATCTTCACGTCATCAAGAGAAATAGGTTATGTGCCGCTCCTTTTCTATACTAAAGTTATCTAATGAGCATAAAGGAGTTGTTTTAATTTGGGTAACACAATACTACAAGTAACCAATTTGCACAAGGAATACATTGGTGAGATCACCTATAAAGCGTTAAACGGTATCGATTTTCAGCTACAGCAACAGGAATTTGTAGCTGTCATGGGACCTTCAGGTAGTGGGAAAACAACATTTTTAAATAGTGTATCCACTATTGATCGTCCTACCGCTGGCGATATCTTCATAAACAATCATAATCCTTACGCATTAAATGATGAGGAGCTCGCCAAATTTAGACGCTCTGAACTAGGTTTTGTATTTCAGGATTTTAATCTTGTGCATACATTAACAGTGAAAGAAAATATTTTATTGCCATTAACATTAGATAGCATACCTGCTTCAAAAATGCTTCAACGTTTAAAGGATGTCGCTCAATTTCTTGGTATCGAGGAACTATTGTCCAAACGTATTTATGAAATTTCAGGTGGACAAAAACAACGAGTAGCTATCGCTCGTGCCGTTATACATGGGCCAAGTTTATTGTTAGCAGACGAGCCTACTGGAAACTTGGATTCAAAGGCTGTCAATGATGTCATGAACTTATTTTCCTCAATTAATCAAGAGCTTGATACGGCTATTCTCATGGTGACACATGATCCTTATGTAGCAAGCTTTGCCAATCGCATTATTTTTATTAAAGATGGGAAATTATATAACGAAATACATCGAGGCAACAACCGCAAGCATTTTTATCAGGAAATTATGGACACGCTTGCTTTTCTAGGTGGTGGACAGCATGAGCTTTAATCATATTGTGATTCAAAATATTTTACGTGACAAATGGACGTATGTTTCTTACTTCTTGAGTAGTATGTTTTCTATTATTATTTTCTTTCTATTTTCTGTTATCGTCTTTCATCCAAATCTGAAAAGCCTAGATCCAAACTCTACACTTGGAATTTCTTTAATGCTAGCTAGTATGCTCGTTTATTTATTCTCTTTTATTTACATTACCTATTCAATCACAGCATTTTTACGTAAGAAGACCAAGACCTTAGGAATATTTATGATTACTGGGGCTTCCATGAAGCAGATTCGTAAGCTGGTCTTCCGTGAAAATCTGTTGATTGGCATTTTAGCTATTCTGGCGGCTATCGTTCTCGGCCTTGTTATTACACCTCTTTTCTTAATGGGTGCAAAAGTCATTTTAAAGGCAGAAACATTTGGTATGTACATCCCTCTTCAAGCAATCAGCATAACCATAGGATTATTTCTGATTTTATTTGTTGTAATATCGACAGTTGTTACGAGGTTCATTAATAAAGAAGCGTCTATCCAACTTTTAAAAAGCGATATAGTTATCGAGAAATCTATTAAGCCTCATTATGGGTTATTAATACTAAGTATTTTGATGTCTGCCACTTTAGCTTACTTGCTAAAAATCGAGCATTCCATTGTAGACACTTTAAGTGTCCTTTATTATCTATTATTTTTTATTAGCATTCTTAGTACGATTTATTTAGTTATTACACAAGGATTTCGTTTGTTTTTAAAAATATATGAAAAGTCTCCTGTCTATCTTCAAAAAACAAATATGCTTTTGGCGTCCAATTTAAATGCAAAAATGAAATCACATGCAAATATGCTGTTTCTAATTACTATCCTATTAAGCGGTGTCTTTCTATGTACAAGTATTTTATTTAGCTCTTATTACAATGTAAAAAAGACTAGTGAAGAAAATTATCCATATAGCTTTCAATATATTGCTGATCCAAAAGCTGATGACAACATGGTAAAGGATGATCTTGATTATCTTGAAGATACTTTATCAACTGTTCAAGCTGAGAGGTATTTTATTGAATTTAAATCAAACGAAGATCAACGCATTGGCTATATGGCGTTATCGGATTATAACCTGATCCAGCATCAGGACAACAAACTAAGTAAAGATGAATTTATTGCCGTCGCTGGAAGTCGAGATGTAGCGCCTACAACAAATAATGCCAGCGATCTGTATATAACATCTTTCAAACTAGCCAGCACCCATGAGCAAAATCTGCTATCTACCGGCTTCCAACAAAGTTATTTCATTGTACCTGATGACATTTACAAAACCATTGACTACCCTGTTTATAAAACGTATATCTATGAACTGGAAGATTGGACAGCTCATACAGATTTGGCAAGAGCTATTACCAGTGTCTTACCCTCTTTACCTGGAGAACGTTATGTAACATCCAAAATTGATTTATATAACACAGAGATGTTTGTTAAAAGTGTCATGTTCTTTATCGGCTCCATGTTAAGTCTAATTTTCTTAAGTGCAGCCATGAGTATATTGTACTTCTATTTACAAACAACATTACAACAAGAGAAGGAAAAGTATATTGGTATACGTAAGTTAGGACTTTCTAGAAATGAATTAGCTACCATTATCACTAAAGAATTGGCGATTCTTATTTTTGTACCATTCACCATAGCTATTACACTCTTGCTAATTACACTTTTGGCTATACAAACAATGGTTTCTACAGCATTTTTACAAGTTTCCATAGCTAGCTCTTGTTGTTTCTTTGTGCTTTTCCTCATTAGCTATGTATTAATTCGAAAAAGTTATTTTAAACGCTTAGTAAGCTAAAAAATCGCACTCCTTAAGGGGTGCGATTTTTTCATAGTGTTGTAAAACAAACCAATTAATAGAATCTTTATGAAAAGCTTTTAACAAAGTTTTTCAAATAAAGTGAAGGTGTTAACTACTCATCTTAGTGAGGAGTGTCGTCACTCATCTCTTCTCCTCATTGAAAATAAAAGCCCTAATTCAAATAATGGGCTATTTGATCGCTACTGCTGCTAAGGAAAAAACACTTCTGTAGAATGGTTGATTGGATAGAAGCCAGCGTCACTCCTAGGGGATTTAGCGTCGCAGATGAGACCTTGGAGCGAACGTAAGTGAGTGAAGCGGCTCATCGGACGCCCCCTGGAAAGGACACTGGCGGAACGCAAATCAACCTCAGCCTTGTGAAAAGGTCTTTTTCTGCAGATGACATTATCTTTTTTACCAAAGAACGGGCTTTGCTACCATCAGCCATAGCATAATAAGCAATAATACTATATACATCCAGGTTTTACGATGCAACAGTGAAACAAATTGTAGATGATTAAATGCTGGTGTGTTAAAAGTACGCAACGTCGGTTTAAACGCCCTTGCTAGAAATACGATCGATGCAAACATCACGAGGAAGGTTAATACAATCCACGAGGTATTCCAATGATAGCCCGCATGCCACATTAACAAAATACCAGAGGCTACTAGTACATGCCCTGAATGTTTGACCAGCGTAATGGACCCCTTAAAGGCTTCTATATATGGTGGCATGTCATCCATGGAAGCTATGCGCATTTTTTTTACAATGGTTAGCACAACGAACAAAGGCCCAATCGAAAGAATAGCACTTAAAATATGTATATAAAGAAGAAGTGTATAAATGGAAAACATACTGTGTACTCCCCTTTTCATCAGTCCCCTTCATTATAGCATTCAAGCTGAATTTACTTTATCAGCAATTGTGAATCCTTTGTAAACACAGCCTGAATCATTGTTAAATTGTTTGAAAAACGTATAAAGAGGGTATTGTTTATAGTAACATGCACTTATAGAACAAAAAGGAGTGATTTTTATAGGTATTCACCAATTTTTTACAAGCCTTAATGATTTAGAGCGTATTATTCGTTGCCCAGGTCGCTTCAAATTTGAAGAGCACAACGTGGCAGCCCATTCTTGGAAAGTGTCACAATATGCGATGTTTTTCGCAACGTTAGAAGAAATGCACGGTGCAACAGTTGATTGGAAATCTTTATATGAAAAGACAATCAATCATGACTTTGCGGAAGTGTTTATTGGTGACATTAAGACACCAGTAAAACATGCTAGCCCAGAGTTAAAGCAAATGCTCGCACATGTGGAAGAAAAGATGATGGAAAAATTCATTATCAATGAAATCCCTCAAGAATTTCAGGCTATTTTCTTTGAACGGATGAAAGAAGGAAAGGATCAGACTTTAGAGGGTCGGCTACTTGAATTTGCGGATAAACTCGACCAGTTTTATGAGGCTTTCGCAGAATTAAAGCGTGGTAATACTGACAAAGAATTTGTCTATATGTATCAATCAGCCCTTTCAAAACTGTTGGCAATTCCACTTGAAGCGACCGTCCACTATTTCCGAACAGAAATTTTAAAGGATGCAGTAAAGGAAAAAACACATATCGATATTCAAGCATTAACAAATGAAGTATTAACATCAAACTAATAGGGTGCATGTACAAGTTTTCCGATTGAAAAATTCACGGAAGGCTTTTTTTATTTTCCGCAAAAAGTCGTATAATGAGGAGAGATTGAATGGAGGGAAAGTATTGTCACAGGAATGCTCAATTATAGAGGATTTAATACCTCTTTATAAAAAACAACTGCTTCAAGCATCAACAATAGAATTTGTCGAACAGCATCTAACAACTTGTCAGCAATGTCAGCAGCTTGTAGCCAATTCATCAACTCAGAACGCATACTTACCCATGAAAAGAACAGTATCCTTTTTTCATATCATATTTATTGTATTATCCTTTATGTTTGCCATTAACTCGTCCTTACTTGGCAATCAAAAGGGCTTCGTCATCTCATATGCTCTTTTCGGCTGTCTTTCTTACCTTTTCTATAAAAATATCTGGATTGTTTTTATCATAAGCTCTTTGCCTGTATTCGTTTGGGCTATCATTAATAATCTTAATAACGAGCTCTATATTACAATCTTTTCTTTAACTGAAATAGGGGCGCTTGTGATTGGAGCTAGCTACATCGCACTTTTACATACCATTTTCGCTTTAATTGGCGCAGCTTTTGCCATTCTATTACGTAGGGTTTTTCAATAAACAAAAAAGCACCTTTGAACTTTTTTACCAAAGTTGAGGTGCATTTTGTTTGTTAGGCCTTTTTCACAAATTCTGATTTTAATTTCATGGCACCAAAGCCATCAATTTTACAGTCGATATTATGATCGCCTTCCACTAGACGAATACTTTTTACCTTTGTCCCAATTTTTAAAGTGGAAGAACTGCCCTTCACCTTTAAATCCTTAATAACAGTAACTGAATCGCCGTCAGCTAACAGATTACCATTTGCATCTTTTACAATAAGTGCATCTGATTCCTGTTCAGTTGCGTCCATACTCCATTCATGCGCACATTCTGGACATACATAATTTGCTCCATCCTCATATGTATATTCTGAATGACATTTTGGACAATTTGGATAAGCTGCCATTTTTGCTTCCTCCTTTTATATTTTTACTAGGAAAATCCTCTTTATGCTCCTATCTTTACATAGTCGACCTTATTTAGCAAAGGTTGTTCGTATTTTCCGTTCGCATTTGTGAAAAAAATATGAAACATCAGCACCTTTTTGAAGGTAGTACAAGATGTTTATAACGCTATTTGGAACACTTGCCCATTGACTAATTTGCCATTATCATCTTACTTGCATGTTTATCGATCATGCTTTATTATATCCATAAAGGCTGCATTGTTCGTATAATATTAAGTTTTAACCTTTAAGCTGTAAAAGGGAGTTTTATTATTGGAGTTGGAATGACGGGCCTCACACTACGGTGCATGAGGATAAGCAGGAAAACTTCTGCGAACACCCACTTTGAGGAGTGGTGGTTTAAAACTTTCTATAATAACTACGGCATACGCGGCTTTTACTTAAATAGTGTTATATCAAGGTTTCTACAGCATCTTAGCCAAATTGGTTAAGGTGCTTTTTTCATCCCAAAATAGCCAATGGGGTTAAATTGAGGTTAAACCTCATTATAATTATTGGTAATTAAAATTAAACACTTGTTTATCTCCGCACAATATACACTCTCATGCGAGGCTCAATATACATTTTTTTATCAACAGGCTTATTAACATTTGTGGATTCCTTCTTAAATTTCATTTCCTCATATTGATCTTCCAAGTCAAAAATTGCTAAATGCCCCTGCAGTTCCATATATTCAAAATGAGTCATATTCTATTTCCCCTTTCACCATTCCAGCCAGTTTTCTAAGTTTGGTCTACTACATATTTCTGTTTGATTATCACGCTCATTCAGCCAATTATAAAAAGTACTGGACGCTCTCTATCTGCTGTTTCTTCTATAGATGATGAATTAGTCACCTTCATACTAGAACGTTCTACAGCTTTGTTAAACGCCCCTACAAATACAGCTCTTAATGTACTAGTGATAGTTAATGACACCGTTCACAAAATCACGTATATCGTTCATTTTTGTAGCCAAGATACATTTGTGAAGTTGATCTTTTAATTCATCTTGTATAGGCATCGAGTGCATGAAATGTGTAGCATTACTTGGTACTCGTTCATGTATGCCTTTTTCTTTTCAGCTTGCAAAGCTAATTCATTTACCAAGACTCATAATATTATTTGCTTGTTTAGAACTTAAAAGATTTAGATGATTGGTTTTCAGATTGTTGCGCTTCAACCTTACTCTCACAAGGCTTTTCAGCATTTCCACGCTGGGACATTGTAAGGCAAATAATGTAGATGCTGCTCCTTGTCCACCTTTGCTTTTTACAGTGGTTTCTTTCTTAACGATCC
>Ga0213828_1000082_pt1 | contig 131447 bp, 117 predicted proteins | sample MC6MC0897MG_FD_180664 | JGI IMG/M metagenome (GOLD analysis project Ga0213828, IMG submission 180664) | Enriched soil aggregate microbial communities from Iowa State University, Ames, United States - MC6-MC0897-MG | ecosystem: Environmental > Terrestrial > Soil > Unclassified | place: USA...
AACAATTTTAGATTTTCAGTATAGCTTTCAATCCTGTAAAGATTATTTGGAGAAAGTAGCAAAAGATTTCCTCGATTGCACTTGCGAGAAATATTATTAATATCCACCGAAATTTCCCCTTCATAAACACACATAAATGCAAGCGTACTCGGGTGAAAAGAGTCACCGAGATTTACATTTTCCACAAAAATCTGTTCAGTTAAAATTCTGATCATCTTACAAATCCTTAGAACTTACAATTTACAAACTATTTTTATTGTGTGGTAGAACGCAATTTTACGGGTTAAGTAGGCTTGCTATAATAATGAGTGAAGCTATAAGATAAATATAACGGCACCTATATCCATTTGAGGTCAATGAATTAATTTCTATATACAAAAAAAGAAATATTAGCACATCACTAAAATTCATTAAATAAAATCGTCAAGTTTTCTATATAGTAGTACTAATATTAATGACTATTTTAATCTTTTATATCTGATTAAAAAGGTTAATAACTTTCTCTATATCAATTAAAAGCTGGTTTGAATAGAGTCTTGTCAAGTCACTTAATGAGGCAACTATCAAATAGTTGTCTCATTTTTTTGCTCATAAAAAATTCTACATCAAACTCTTACAGCCTGATTTTTTATGGTTTGATTTTTCAAAATACGAAAGACTAAGTCTATATGAAATAGATAGCCTAAAAGCGCTCTCAAAGATTTCATCGGTATTGAGTGGTTTGGAGTCCCATTAAGGTTCTAGTATTTTTTCTCTTTTGGTTTATTATAACTTTTTGATCCTAAATATAGCAATTCCAATAATAATTATTGCCTCATTTGGTTTTGTTGACTTAAAGTGGCGAGATCAAGGATGTAACAGATAAACTACTTTAAAAATTTTACAATATTCATCTTATAAATTTTGCCAATCGGAATTTGGTAATTCGAAATAAATATAATGTTTCCTTCAACACTTTTAATCTGCTTCGGAGCAATGGCAAATGATTTATGAACTTGCACAAAATCGTTTTTAGGCAATTGCTCTAAAAAAGCAGAAAATTTTTCACGAATGGTAATGGTTTCCGTCGTGGTTATTATTTTGGTGTAGTTGCCCGTTGCTTCGATGTATAAAATATTTTCTGTTTCCAGTTGAATGTGCTTTTTATTGCTTTGAACAAAGATCCGGTTTGGAACGTTATTTTTTTCAGAAGGAACAGTCTTTTGACCTGCTGAACTAATCGCTTTATTTACAGCTTTTAAAAACCGTTCAAAACCAAAAGGTTTTAGCAGGTAATCCGAAATATTGTGTTCATATCCTTCCAAAGCGAATTCCTGATAAGCAGTTGTTACGATTACCTTGGGTGGGTTTTGCAAGGTTTTCAGAAATTCAAAACCTTTTAAAACAGGCATATTCAAATCCAAAAAAATTAAATCCACTTCATTTTTGTTCAGGTATTCAAAGGCTTCCAATGCATCATAACAGTTTTTCATCAACTGCATATTTGGTATCAAATCGCAATATCCCTTAATGATATCGTGGGCAATATGTTCATCATCGATGATTAAATAGCTTATCATAATTGTTTTAAAATTAGTTGAGCTTTATAAATATTTTCATTTACCGAAAAAGTCAATTCATGCTGATTGGGATAAATTAATTCTAATCTTCTTTTCAGGTTTTTTAAGCCAATCCCGAATTGGTTATCCCCTTTTTCAAAATTGTTTTCAATGGTAAAACAGATTTCGTTTTTAGAAGTGGTCAAACTCATTTTTATGTATGCATTCTCTCTCAAATTTTCGACCCCGTGTTTGAAAGCGTTTTCTAAAAGGATGATAAATAACAAAGGAACAACTTTTTGATTTTCATCAATTTCACATTTAAAATCAACGTTTATCTGTTTGTGGTAACGCATTTTGTGGAGTTCGATATAGTTGTTCAAGAAATCAATTTCTTCCTGTATTGTAACTGTTTCTTTTTCGCCTTCATAAATACTGTAACGCATCATATCTGAAAGTTTCAAAATCAATTCTTGTGCTTTTTTGGGATCTTTTGCCACCAAACCATATAAATTATTGAGCGTATTGAAAAAGAAATGCGGACTGACCTGGCTTTTCAAAAGCATCAATTCGGCTTTCATTTTTTCATTTTTCAGTTTGGTGATAAAAATAATTTCCCGAACTAACCAAACTACACCCAAACAAAAAAGCAAAACGTAGTAGCAAATTACAATGATAGCAACTTTCGGGTGGTAATTTCCTAAAAATACGACGGATTTGTTTTCCGTAAAGATTACTTCATAAGCCGTAATCATTACAGGAACAACTGCTATTGCCAATAACGCAATCACAATCCATTTTATATTTCTTTTCAGAGCCGTCATACTGCAATATTACGACTATAAACAAGCCTCTGCAAGCGTGTTGACAAACGACATCCAAAGCATTTTGAAATGATGAAAATGAGTGATGAAAACACTTTAAACTTATGCAAATATTGTTTATGTATTTACAGAAGTTGTTTGTCACAATTGTTTTAGAAACGGAACAGGCATTAATAGGTTTACAGAAATTAATCGAAAAATGAAAAAGAGATTTTTGAGATATGCAAAACATATCATTATCACGTTTGTAGTAATAGGAGTTATTGCTGTTTCATTCGGATTGTATCACGGAGCCAGTTTTCGGTATGCAGAAAATCCTGAAATGATGAATTGGGACAAAGACGGCCCTTATGTTTTAACTAAAAATGATAGCATTGTTAGTGTAAATTACATCAGGGGGAATCAGAATGATGGGTTTTATTTAGACCAAAAAGAGTATCCTTTGGATTCAAAAATATCAACCTATTGCTATTTCCCATTAGATTCAACACGATTTGAATTTACCTTAAATAACAAAATCGAAATTCCTAAAAATACGTATAACGACAATTCTAAAATTTTAGCTATTTCTGATATTGAAAGCGGTTTTAAAACTTTTCGTGATTTTTTGATTACCAATAAAGTCGTTGACAATAAGCTAAATTGGACATTTGGAAATGGGCATCTTGTTTTGCTGGGAGATTTTGTAGATAGAGATTTTTCAACTACTCAAGTGCTTTGGTTTATTTACAAACTGGAGCAAGACGCAAAAGAAAAAGGCGGAAATGTTCATTACATTTTGGGAAACCACGAATTGAAAAATATGCAGGGAAATTTTGAAAATACTTCGCTCAAATATTATCACGTTGCTTGTATTTTAAAAAAGCAACAAACCGAATTGTATAGTACCAATTCATTTCTTGGAAGATGGATGTCGAGCAAAAATTCAATTGAAAAAATTAACGAAATTCTCTTTGCACATGGCGGAATACATCCAGATTTAGCAGGTTACAAAACAAATTTGAACGAAATCAATCAAATTATCCGCAGCAATTATTATAAACCTTACTATCCGAATCCGCAGAAAAATTTGGAGCAATTGTTAATTTCTTCTCACAAAGGAATTGCATGGTACAGAGGCTATTTTAAAGATAATTTGACTCAGGAAGAAGTAGAACGAGGATTAAATAAATTCAGTGCAAAATCAATCGTTGTTGGGCATACACTACAGTCAAAAGTCAGTAGAAAATACAAGGAAAAAGTAATAGGAATTGATGTGAAACACCCAAAAGATTACTCTAAAAGTCTTCCCAACCAAAAATCAGAAGGTCTGTTGATTGAAGGAAACAAATATTACAGAGTTTTGCATAATGGAGAAAAGAAAGAGATATAGAATGAACCTCTTTATATTAAATCACCAAAAAGCCCTATTTAATCTAATTGTGCTTGCATTGCAGGTGTTTTTGCTATTGGCATTGATTTATCTTAGACCAGTTAAACCTTAAAATGAGTTTCCGTTGCATTCGTAGCACGCAACGGAAACTAAACTATTACCCATTTTTTTATTTAATGGTTTCTAATTTTCGGATCATTGATTTTGTAGCTTCTGAATTCGGGTCTAACTCTAAAGCTTTTTGGTATGATTTTAATGCATTTTCTTTATCGCCGTTTATAAAATAAGCTTCACCTAAACTATCCCAAGCATTAGCATTATTGGGAGACATTTTCACGTTTTCCTCAACACTATTAATCTGCTTTGGAGCAACTACAAATGATTTATGAACTTTATAATATTTCATTTACAAAATTTTCCACTTAATGATATTACAAAATTTTTAAGTGGCATTCTAAAAATCAATGCTGTAACTTGTCTCTGAAATATCCATAGATCCAAGTTCCAAGAACAGCACTCGCCAAAGTAATAATAACTGCAAAGGCTCCTGTTCCGATTTGTGCGAATAAAGGTCCGGGACAAGCACCTGTAATGGCCCAGCCAAATCCGAAGATCAAACCTCCGTAGATTTGTCCTTTGTTAAAAGTTTTTGGAGCAATTGAAATTTTTTCTCCATAAATGGTTTTAACGTCGAATTTCTTGATAAGCAAAACAGAAATCATCCCTGTAACTATTGCACTACCGATGACGCCGTACATATGAAAAGACTCCAAACGGAACATTTCCTGGATTCTGAACCAGCTGATGATCTCTGCTTTTACAAACACAATTCCGAATAAAATTCCTACCAAAAGATATTTCAAATTGTGATACCATTTGTGGCGAAGATGACTTTCGTTGGTACAAATGGTATCTTGGTGACGTATATCTGTTTCTTTTTTCATTATTAAATACATTTAGAGTGAAAGAATGATAGGCAAAATCACATTTGCCATTAAAAAACCACCAATCATAAAGCAGATTGTTGCTACTAAAGACGGCCATTGCAGATTGGAAAGTCCCATTATCGCGTGTCCGCTTGTGCAACCTCCTGCATATCGGGTTCCGAAGCCAACCAAAAATCCGCCAACAACCATCAGAATGAATCCTTTTAACGTCAATAAACTTTCAAAATTCATCAGTTGTGTCGGGACAAGATTGCTATAGTCGGTGATTCCATAGGTTGCCAATTCTGCTTTAAGGTTTGGATTGACTGTAATTTCTCCTGGATTCATCAGTAAATGAGCGGCGATCATTCCTCCGAAGAAAATTCCGAGGACAAAGAATAAATTCCAGGATTCTTTTTTCCAGTCGTATTTGAAAAAGCTCACGTTTGCTGGGATACACGCTGCACAAATATGTCGCAATGATGAACTGATCCCGAAAGATTTATTGCCTAAGATCAGCAAAGCCGGAACGGTAAGACCAATCAGCGGACCTGCAATATACCACGGCCAAGGTTCTTTTATGATATCTAACATTAATCTACTTATTTAATTCAAAATTACTTCAAAACTTTACTTTGACAAACGAAATCACTTTTGGGAACATCACTTTGTGCGATTGCATTAAATCCCCCTTCAATTTCGGTGAAATTTCTGTAACCTCTTGCCAGAAGAATGCTTGCTGCCATCATACTTCGGTAACCACCTGCACAGTGAAGATAAAAATGTTCGGTCGGTTCAATATGGTTAATCCATTCATTGATGTAAGCCAAAGGTTTGTTATAGGCTTCATCGACGTGTTCTGCTTCATACTCACTTTCTTTTCGTACATCAATAATTTTCACCTCTTTATTTTCAATTTCCTTTTCAAAATCTATAGCAGAAATTCGATGAACTTTGTCAATTTCTTTTCCGCTGTTTTTCCAGGCTTCAAAACTACCTTTCAGAAAACCTAAAACATTATCAAATCCTACTCTGCTGAGTCTTGTGACCGTTTCCTCTTCATTATTTTCATCGGTAATTAATAAAATCGGTTGTTTTACATCTACAATCAGAGCTCCGACCCAAGGTGCAAAATCTCCATCTAATCCGATATTAATCGATTGAGGAACAAAACCTTTTGCAAAATCTCCATTATTTCTGACATCCAAAATCAAAGCTCCTGAATGTTCTGCCATTTCATCAAATTCTTCAGGAGAAAGAGCGTGAAGACCTTTTGACAAAACCTCATCAAAACTGTCGTAGCCTTTTTTATTCATCGCTACATTCATCCCGAAATAGGATGGTGAAGGAAGAAGCCCTTCTGTAACGGCTTTTATAAAGCTTTCTTTATCTTTTTGGTTCAGTGCATAATTGGTTTTCTTTTGATTTCCCAACGAATCAACGGTTTCTTTCTGCATATTTTTTCCGCAGGCAGAACCCGCTCCGTGCGCAGGATAAACGATAATTTCATCGTTCAAAGGCAGAATTTTTTGGTATAAACTTTCGTAAAGAAGTCCCGCCAGTTCTTCCTGGGTCATATTCGCCGCTTTCTGAGCTAAATCAGGACGACCGACATCGCCGAGAAACAAAGTATCTCCACTGAAAAGTGCTTTTTCTTTTCCGTTTTCATCAATTAATAAAAAGGAAGAGCTTTCCATTGTATGTCCTGGTGTATGCAGAACTTTTATTTTGATTTTCCCCACTTCAAAAATCTGATTGTCTTCGGCAATAATCGCATTAAATTCCGGCTTTGCAGTCGGTCCGTACACGATTGGCGCATTTGTTTTTTTACTTAAATCAACGTGACCACTCACAAAATCTGCGTGAAAATGCGTTTCAAAAATGTATTTGAGTTTTACATTGTCTTTTTCCAGTCTGTCAATGTAAGGTTGAGTTTCTCTTAAAGGGTCAATGATTACTGCTTCACCTTCAGAAACGATGTAGTACGCTCCCTGAGCGAGACATCCTGTATAAATCTGTTCTATTTTCATATGTAGGTATTTATTTTTATTGTCACATGTAATCGTTGTTGACGATTTCATTTTGATATTTTATTTGATACAAATTTCCGGGTTTGAATTCTGTTGTACAGTTACTTTTGTTACATAAGAGTTTTAATTAATTATCTCCTATTTTGAAACACCGAATGATTGCAGCCCGACTTGAGCGGAGCTCTTTTTGTGAGGAGGAACGACGAGCAAAAAAGCGGGAGTGGAAGGCGGATAAAGCTGCCCAAATAATATTAGAAGAAAAGTTCTTTAATAATAATGTAAATTCCCATCACCAGAATAAACCATCCAAATGCAGGTTTCAGTTTTTTGCCATCAATTTTCTTTGATAATTGCGAGCCAATGATAATTCCAACGATGGCCATTGCGGTGATGGTTGCTAATAAATTCCATTCGATTTTGACGTGATTCATTGATGAAAAAAATCCGATCAGAGAATTTAAAGAAATGATGACCAAAGAAGTTCCGATGGCAGTTTTCATTGGTGTTTTCAGAAGATTCACCAAGGCAGGAATGATCATAAATCCGCCTCCTGCTCCTACAAGACCTGTCAGAATACCAACTACAGAACCTTCAGCTACTGCCAAAGGTGTATTGTTATTTTGTGAAGGGATTGTTTCTATTTTTAATCCCACCCTTTTCCGTATCATTTTGTAGGAAGCAATAATCATTAATCCAGCAAATAGTAACAGAAGAAAAATGTCTTTGGTCACAATGAAACTTCCAAAAGTGAAAACCTCATCAGGAATAAGAGGTAAAAGATAATTTCTTGTCAGAAAAATTGAAATGATTGATGGAACACCAAAAATAAAAGCAGTTTTAAGATCAACCAAGCCTTTTTTAAAATAAGAGAATGAACCAACCAAACTGCTGATTCCGACAATGAAAAGTGAATATTCTGTTGCCAGAAAAGCGTCAATTCCGAAGAGATAAACCAAAACAGGAACGGTAAGAATACTTCCGCCACCGCCGATTAATCCTAAAGAAATACCGATAAAAATCGATGCTACATATCCGAAAATTTCCATTCCTCAACTTTTATGAAGCAAAAATGGAAATATCTGTGAAGCTGTACAGCTACTTTTGTTGCATAGGGAAATTTAGATAGAATCTGAAAGGATAATTTTGTTTCTACCCAGTTTTAGTTTACCGGAATCTTCCAGCTGTTTCAGAAGTCTGGATACAACTACTCTAACTGTTCCGAGTTCATTGGCAAGCTGTTCGTGAGTGATTACGATGGTTTTAGATTGGGAGATTTCTGATTTTTTATTGAGCAGATTGAGCAATCTTTCATCTACTTTTTTGAAGGCAATCGCATTGATAATATCGAGCAATTCTTCAAAACGTTTGTGATACAGCCTGAAAATATAATCCAGCCATTCCGGATATTCTTTGATGAATAAGGTAACTTTATCCATCGGTAAAAATAAGATCTCTGAATCTTCCTCCACCTCGGCTTTTACAATACTTTTCTCATTGTGCATCCCACCAAGAAACGACATAATGCAACTTTCACCGGCTTTGATGTAGTAGAGTAAGATCTCGCGACCGTCTTCTTCTGTCCTTATTACTTTTAACAATCCTTTCATCACAATGGGAATAGAGCGTATGGACGCATTTTCATCCAGAATGATTTCGCCCTCCCGATATGTTTTCAAGATACCGTTTTGATAAAGCTTATCAGTTAATTCCGGAGAAGAACTGAATTCGGAAGAAAATATAGTTGGGTTCATTATGTGAAAATATGCTACGAATTTACATTAATTTATAAATTTTCGATTTTACATCAATTAATTTTTCTTGTCAATAAAATATATCGTAATATTGCAATATTAAATAATTATGGGAGCTACAAAGACGGATCACTTTACAGATCAACAAAATAAAATAGCAGTGATAGCAAAAGCATTGGGACATCCTGCCAGAGTTGCTATTATAGAATACCTGCTCAAGGTAAATACGTGTATCACGGGAGACATCGTCAGCGAATTACCCTTGGCACAACCTACTATATCGCAGCATTTGAAAGAATTGAAAAATGCGGGTTTGATAAAAGGCAGTATTGAAGGAAATTCCGTTTGTTACTGCATCGATGAAAATACTTTCGAGATCCTTAAAGATTACTTTTCAAAAATTATCAATACGGTTACTGATCAGAAATGCTGTTGATGCATTTTTTCACTTTAAATATCGCAATATTGCATTAATACAATACATCTTTAGACTTTCAAATCGCCTCCATTAAATTAAACACAATTAAAACAAAATAATATGACACTAGAACAAATAAAAGAGATCTTGCCAACATTGGTGAATGTTGAATTTCAATTGGAAGACGGGACTTTTGTTCCTGAACATTTCCACGTGACGGAAGTAGGACAGATCAATAAAAAATTCATTGATTGTGGCGGAGTGATTCGTGAGGAAGCAGTGGTCAATTTCCAGTTATGGAATGCAGACGACTATGAGCACAGGTTAAAACCCGGAAAACTGCTTAATATTATCAAACTTTCTGAAGAAAAATTAAGGATTGAAAATAATGAGATCGAAGTGGAATATCAAAGCAATACCATTGGGAAATATGATCTGGAGTTCAATGGGAAAGTTTTTGTTCTTAAAAGTAAGACCACTGCTTGTCTTGCTCAGGATGCCTGCGGAATTCCTTCGGAAAAACTGAAGAAGAATCTGGCGGAATTACCTGTTATTAATGCTAATACTTGTACACCAGGTGGAGGCTGTTGCTAAATCAATTTCTATATGAAAGCATTCGACAAAAAATCGCATTGGGAAAACATTTACCAAAATAAACCTTTGGAAACGGTAAGCTGGTATCAGCCTAATCCCGAAACCTCTTTAAAATTTATCCATCAGTTCGATTTGCCCAAGTCCGCCAAAATTATTGACGTTGGCGGAGGCGACAGTTTTCTTGTGGACCATTTGCTTGAGTTAGGGTATAAAGATATTACAGTGCTCGACATTTCCCATACATCCATAGAACGCGCAAAAGCAAGGCTAGGAAGCAAAGCCGACAAAGTGCAGTGGATCACTACAGATATTTTGGATTTCAAACCAACAGAACTATATGATTTTTGGCACGACAGGGCTGCCTTTCATTTTTTAACCGAAGAAAATGATGTGGATCATTATATAGAAACTACAAGAAATGCGATCTCCAGAAATGGGATGATGGTGATCGGTACCTTTTCGAAGCTGGGACCAAAAAAATGCAGCGGTATCGATATTAAACAATATTCAGAACAGACAATGATAGCTCGGTTTGAGAAATATTTTGAAGCGATCGAGTGTTTTTCTGTTGATCACAAAACACCTTTTGAAATCATTCAGAATTTTGTGTTCTGCAGTTTCAAAAGAAGAAACACCATTTCTGATAATGCTAAATCTTAATATTACTGACAACAGCAAAACCACCATTTTAATCCGCATGGAACTTCCGCACGGAAGCCGAACCGACTGGGCGAGGCTTTTGGGAAGTTTTTTTTTGCTGATCAAAGGTGCAGGTTGTTGGTCATTCGATAAAAAACTCATCCCAAATGGAAAATAAGGTTAACCCCAAAGAGATTATTTTTCTTTTTCTCAAACTGGGCATTATAGGATTTGGCGGTCCAGCCGCCCACATTGCAATGATGCAGAATGAAGTGGTGGTCAAAAGGAAATGGATGAGCGAACAGCATTTTCTCGATCTGTTGGGAGCAACCAACCTCATTCCCGGTCCCAACAGTACGGAAATGGCCATACACATCGGCTATGAAAAAGCAGGATGGAAAGGTCTCCTGGCAGCCGGTTTATGCTTTATTGTACCGGCCGTGCTGATCACGGGAGTTTTTGCTTTTTTATACCACCAATATGGACAATTGCCACAAGTTCAACCGTTTATTTACGGTATCAAGCCTGCCATTATATCGGTTATTATCGGAGCAGTTTACCCTTTGGCAAAGAAGTCAATACAATCTGTATTCTTAGGATTGGTCGGTATTACCGTATTGGTCGCATCCTTATCAGGGATCAACGAGATCTACTTACTTTTTGGTGCCGGTTTGATGGCCATCGCTGTATTCTCGTTTCAAAACAGAAGCAATGGTACGTTGCAGAGTTTTATTCCCTTCTTATTTCTCAAGGCTGGTAATCATAATTTTTTGTCGGAAACAAATGTCAACTTGTTCTGGATTTTTCTAAAAATAGGTTCGATACTGTATGGGAGCGGGTATGTACTCTTTGCTTTCCTTGATACAGAATTGGTAGCAAAGGGATTGCTCACAAGACAACAGTTGATGGATTCGATCGCGGTGGGTCAGTTTACACCCGGACCAGTCTTTTCTTCTGTGACCTTTATCGGTTATCAGATCAACGGTTTGTCAGGTGCCATCCTTTCTACCATTGCTATCTTCCTTCCGTCATTTATTTTCGTCGCATTCATCAATCCGCTGATGAAAAGGATACGCAGATATAAAAGCTTATCGGCTTTTCTTGATGCTGTCAATGTAGCTTCTGTTGCAATTATAGCTGCCGTCTGCTTTACAATGGGTAAAGAAACCGTTACGGATTGGCGAACGATTACTATTGCATTGATCAGTGCTTTTGTTGTTTTCAAATACCAAAAAATCAATAGTGCGTTCATCGTTTTAGGAGGTGCATTATTAGGTTATATTTTAAATATCATTTAATAAAAATTATAATTAAAAAGAAGTCCGTTTAACAATACTAATAAAATAAATAAAAATGATCAAGACCATTTCAAAGATGATAGAATCAATTTCTATAGACTCTATTACAGAAGAAAGAAAAACTGTTTTGCAACCATTGATAGATTATTTACAAAATAAAGCTGAAGCGAACCAAACCATCAGGCTGAACTTTATCTGTACCCACAACAGCCGAAGAAGTCACCTGTCCCAGATCTGGGCGCAGACCATGGCTTTCCATTTTGATATTAAGAGCGTGTATTGTTATTCCGGAGGCACAGAGGCGACCGCAATGTTCCCAAAAGTGGCTGAAACATTGGAAAACCAAGGATTTCAGATTCAGATGCTGAGTGATAATGAGAATCCTGTCTATGCTGTAAAGTATGCAGAAAATGAAGCGCCTATCATTTGCTTTTCGAAAGAATACGGCAATGAATTTAATCCCAAAAAAGAATTTGGTGCGATTATGACCTGCAACAATGCCGATGAAGGTTGTCCTTTAGTGATTGGAGCAGAAGCAAGATTTCCTATCAAATATGATGATCCCAAAGCCTCAGACAACACGCCGGAACAAACAAAAGTCTATGCTGAAAGAAGCCTTCAGATCGCCACAGAGATGTTTTATATTTTCTCACAGGTAAAAAAATAAAATGGAAATAATACCATTACGAAAGGATCATTTTCCCGAAATCGCTGAAATATACTGTCAAGGGCTTGAAACAGGCAATGCCACATTCGAAACAACTGTTCCGACTTGGGAAGATTGGGACAAAAGTAAACTAAAACACAGCCGACTGGTTGCTATAATTGACAACACGGTTGTTGGCTGGGCGGCACTCTCTGCAGTAAGCGACCGATGTGTCTATGGTGGTGTTGCAGAAGTAAGCATCTACATTTCCAATAATCATCAAGGAAAAGGCATAGGAAAAGCATTAATGCAAAAACTGATAGAAGAAAGTGAAGGGAACGACATATGGACATTGCAAAGTGGTATGTTTCCTGAGAATGAAGCAACAGTGGCTCTTCATCAAAGTTCGGGCTTCAGAATGATAGGTTATCGCGAAAAGATCGGAAAGCTAAGAGATACTTGGCGTGACACGGTCATTATGGAAAGAAGAAGTAAAACAGCAGGAATAAATTAAAACAGTATGCAACCAAAATTAAAATTTCTGGACAGATTCTTAACGCTATGGATATTTCTTGCCATGGCAGTCGGAGTAGGTTTAGGATATATATTTCCGGAAATAACAAACATCACAAATTCACTTTCTGTTGGGGCAACCAACATTCCACTGGCAATTGGATTGATTTTAATGATGTATCCCCCCTCGCAAAAGTGGATTATTCACTATTACCGATAGCATTTAAAAATAAAAAAGTCATCAGTATATCATTGCTACTAAACTGGATCATCGGTCCGATATTAATGTTTGTGCTTGCCATTATTTTCTTAAAAAACGAGCCGGACTATATGATAGGATTGATCCTCATCGGATTGGCAAGATGTATTGCAATGGTCATCGTCTGGAACGATCTGGCCAAAGGAAACAGAGAATATGCTGCCCTATTAGTCGCTTTAAACAGTATATTTCAGATATTCACCTACAGTTTTTTTGTCTGGTTATTCATCAATGTTTTACCAGGAAAATTGGGGCTGGCCAATTTCAATGTAAGTGTATCAATGAAGGACGTAACAGAAAGTGTTCTCATCTACTTGGGCATCCCGTTTCTGGCTGGTTTCTTGAGTCGCTATTTTTTGGTTAAATTAAAAGGTCTGGATTGGTACAACAGAAAATTTGTACCGGCAATCTCTCCCATAACCTTATATGCTTTATTATTTACCATCGTTCTGATGTTCAGCCTGAAAGGCGAAAAAATAGTGGAACTACCGATAGATGTTATAAAAGTTGCGATACCACTCGTAGTGTATTTCGTACTCATGTTTTTTGTCAGCTTCTTTATCAATAGATCGATGAAAATACCTTATGACAAAAATGCATCCATCGCATTTACGGCCACCGGAAACAATTTTGAACTGGCAATCGCAGTGGCGATCTCTGTGTTTGGAATCAACTCTGCTCAGGCTTTTGTAGGGGTTATCGGCCCATTGGTAGAAGTTCCGGTTCTGATTTTGTTGGTAAGAGCAAGTCTTTGGCTGAAGAAAAAATATTATATATGATAATTTAGATTGACAGATCGGAAAAATAGGTCTATATAAATGAAACTTTCAAACAAATCATTACAAAAAATGAAAAGAATTTAGCTTCGAATATTATTAAAATTCTTTCCAAATGTTTCGATATTTCTTCGGTTATGGTTACAAGACAGGCAAAGCCAACTAAAGGCCAACTATTCCAAACTTACCTCTTTTTAATTTTCGAAATTAAATTGAAATTTGCTCTGACAATCTCACACTGTTCGTCTTTCAGTGGCAAGAGCGCGATTGGTGGCATACAATCCGAAATTTGATCCGAAAAATACATCATTCCCAATCTTGATTTCCGTACAATGCAAAATGATGCACCCGAAGTTTATGTAATTGAGAAAATCTAATTTATATCTTTTTGCAAGTTAGATATATATTCTGTCGGAGTTATACCTTCAATTTGCTTAAAAACTCTGTTAAAAGTAGATTGATTCGAAAATCCAGATTCTGTGTAAATGTACATCAGTGTAACTCTGCTAATATCATTTTCGGAAAGCAGTTTTTTTACATTGTTAATTCTGCAAGTATTCAAATAATGATTAAAGTTTGAAAAATCATTCGCTTTAATTGATTTAGAAATATATAAATTATTGGATTTTAACATGATTGATAGTTGAGAAATTGTAAAATCTACATCTTTAAAATATGCCTCTCTTCTAAAATCTTTTTCACCTTTTTAAATAAAGCAATATACTTTTCTATATTTTCATTTTCGGAGAAAGCAAATTTATCTTTTTCAGTAGATTCTACAGGTGTAAAAACCTTAGTATCATCAAGAAAATTACTTTGTATTTGACGCTGATTATTTTCAGCAAGATTCAATTTATTAAAAAATTCTCTTCTATTTCTGCTTTTCTTATTTTTTCATTGTAATACAGTAAAATACTGAAAACAGCAAGATTCGCTAATCCAACAAATGTATCAGAGATCACCATTACATTTACATTGGTGAGACTGAAATAATCAAACTTGAATAATTTAGTAAGAATACTTACCGTAACAATGATGAGGAATATATATACTGAGTATATGTAAACGTATTTTTTTCCAAGTAAAATATGTGCTCCAAGCGGAACCGGTAAAAGCCACATGGCAGTAGCCGCCGAGTATTTCCAAAAATCCAACATGATAAATCCCGCAAATAATGGAGCATAGGTCATATAAAGATGTACAAGTAATTTTATATTATAACTTTTGCGAATGATCATAAATGTATAAAATAACAAAACACTATAAGCAAATGTACAGGCTGCAAAAAATGAATCTTTAATTATAAAATAAAATACCAAAGAGTATCCAAGTAAAATACCGAACATTAAATACACATATTGAGAAATTAATTTTCTTTTCAGTGCATCCACAGACATATTTATAAATTCTATACTGCTTACCATCTTAATTTTTTTCAAACAAACACATGAAATTTTTGCTTGAAGTTAGTTACTTAAATTTTAAATTAAACTTAAAACCCATTTTAAATTGATTTTTTTGTTGCCAAATTCACTCCTTTTGCAAAAAATAAGTCACAAATTTAATAATATATGATCGTGTTCAACAATACAAATCTGTTTTATTTCATCACTTAACAAAATGCGATTATTTAGATCGATAGACTATTTATGGACCAATAATGTTCTTATGTATTTGGCATATATATCAATTTTAAAATTTTCATTAAGATTATTTCCTATTCCCCTGCAATTTTATAATAGTTGTTGTGTCGACCCAAATACTTCAATGGTTTTATTCATAGCATCTACCCAAAAGAAATACCCCTTGCCGCAGGTGTATATTTTGAATATTTTTAGACCTAACAAAGTCACTGTTAATCTTTATTAAAATTGGTGATCGCGACGTAAGACATTTGTTTTGCCACAAATATTGAAATACTTACCTCACATTAAATATTATGATTATTTGATCTTAATCATATTCTTATAGATCTGCCCGTCTTTTATAATCAGCAAAAAATTCTTTTCAGGATCGGCCACTAATGATAGATTCTTTAAAGGATTACCATCAATTAATAACAAGTCTGCCAAAGCTTTTTCTTCCACTACACCAAGCTTGCCCGGATAAGGACTGCGCAATCCTGAAAGTTGCAGCAACTCTGCATTATCCTGTGTAATCATTTTTAGAATTTCGGCATTAGAAAACCATTTCTGAAGCCGTAGTATATAACTATTTTGATATTCGTTAAGTTCTGGCTCGAAAAGAAAATCTGTTCCCCAAGCTAATCTTACACCTAATTTTTTAGCCAGTGGCCACACTTTATTCTGACCTTCCAATACTGGTATACGCTTTTCTTTTCTTTGCTCATCCATATTGTCGTTATTGTCCATCAGATTTTGAAGACTTAACCAAACTTTTTTCTCTGCAAGCAGCTTCAGAGTTTCTTCGTCAAGCATCTGACCATGTTCAATGCACTTTACACCTGCTTCTACAGCACGTTTTACAGCTCTTGGCGTATAAGCATGTACCATCACATAAGTACCCCAGTCTTCTGCAGCATCTACAGCCGCCTTCATCTCCTCCAAAGTATATTGCGTTACATCGATGGGGTCGTAGGCAGAAGAAGTACCACCGCCTGCCATCAATTTGATCTGACTGGCACCAAAGCGAAGATTTTCTCTAGTAGCAGTTAAAACATCATCGCGTCCATCAGCAATAAAGGTAGCTCCCAACTGTTCTGCACGGGAAGCTTTACCAAAAAAGCGACGCGAACGTTCATCAGGTGTCCTGAAATCACCATGTCCCGCTGTCTGGCTGATTGTGGCTCCCGAAGGCCATATACGAGGTCCAACTGCTTTTCCTTTGTCAATAGCCGCCTTCAACGGAAAAATAGGACCTCCTGCATCCCTAACACTTGTAAAACCACGCATCAGCATCTTTTGTGAAGACAATATCACATCATTGAACAGAGTTTCTTCCGACATATCCGGAGAAGTCATTTGCGCCATCGTTAAGGCTCCAAATACCATATGTACATGAGCGTCGATAAGCCCCGGCATCAAAGTTTTTCCTTTACCATTAATCGTTATCAGGTCCTTACCTTTAACGCTGATATTTCGATTACTTATTTTCTGAATGAAGCCATCAGAAATCAAAACATTCATTGGAGCAGTCAAATCAGATTTTTGATGATCCAATATTCTCACATTCTCTATTAGAATTTGCTTGGATTGAGCAATTGTTATAGTTGTGCCGATAAAAAATGACAAAAATAATGATCTGAACATCATAAGATATGAATTATTTATACTTACCACTAATATAATATAAATTAATAAAAGTACCAGAGAAGTCAACTGTTAATTAATTTTGTAGGGATAGGTATTGTAAATATGCAAAAACGCCTTACATCACTTTATCCGTCACGATATTTATAATAAAAAAAGACAAAAATATTTTCAGCGCCAACCTTGAAATAAAGTTGTAAAGTATGAGAAAAATAAAATGCTTAGCAGAAGATGATGAGAAACTAGCCCAGAAAGTTTTGGTTCATCATATTTCAAATTTGAAATTTTGCAGCTAGAAAATATACGCAATAACGTTTTTGAATAAAAATGGAGAAATTGATTTGTTTTTTTGGACATTAAAATACCCGAGATCAACGAAACTGATTTTGTTTAAAAATGTTCAAAAAGTAAGTCAGAATTCAAAAAAAACAGGAGTTCAATTCGATGATGAATGGAAAAGATGATGAAAGTTTTATGTAAAAGTGGTAAACAGCTGGTAATTTGATCTTTCACCAGACATTAATGACCATAGATGCAACATGTGATATCGCAACACCTTTCCTATATCGTGGTGAAGTGTATAAAAATTAAAAATAATGTAAGCTGAATAACCTGAATTTTATTGTAAGTATCTTATTCTAAAATACTTGAATGCTCCAACCTCATTCTTATTAAAAATAATTTTTAAACACATATTAATTATAAATTAATCATAATATAGTGATTATTACTATTTATTTTATTAATTTTAGACAGTTTAACAAACATATTATTCTATGTTTGATAAAAGCTAATACACCAAAAAACATGATATAAATGAATACTTCTTTAATAATAAAAAAGCAAATGCTTTTTTATTTCACACTCTTAAGCTTAATATTTACAGCACAGCTACCCGATACACTTAAAAAAAATTCGGAAGAAATAGTACAATATCCTCAATTACAATTCAAAGGACTATTCCAAGCACGTTATCTTGTTGGGATGTCTAAAGACGTCGATGTTAACGGACTTCATCATTCCGATCATAGTGGAACTGACAACAATTTCATGGTGAAATACATGAGAGTTCAGATGCGGGCACAGATCAGCAAACGTACTGAAGTTGTTGCACTCGCCAACTTAGCAGACTTTAAAAATGACCCCAAAAGCAGGGTTCTCGAAAATGCCTATTTAAAATACACTTTCAACCCAAAATTAGCCTTTACAGTAGGGCAGTTCAGACCTTGGTTCGGGATTGAAGAAACCTACCCTATTGATATTATCAAATCACTGGACTGGTCCAATCAATATACGGAATTCGGAAAATTAGGCTGGACAAGTTTTCAAATCGGACTTTCCGCAACCGGACAATTGGAGTTTGGTGAAATTCCTTTTCAATATGCGGTCTCTGTTGTTAATGGAAACGGTAAAAATCAGGTTAACGACAATGATAATGGAAAACAATACTCTACCCGATTAGTTTTTGTTTTAAATAAAAAATATAATTTAAATTTTGGACTAAATGGGGGTATAGGAGAGATTTTTGGAAAAAAGATTTATGCTGTAGGTGTAGATTTAAGCTCATTAATTAATTTCGATTCTAAATGGAGTCTTGATATGCAACTGGAAGGAAAACAGGCAACCAATCATCCTTTATATTTTGCTGTTACTCCAGAATTAAGATCTTCAAATCCTGATGAATATTTAGTTCGTGGAGCTTATTTTCTTCCGAATTTAAGATACGAAATCAATCATAAAAACTTAAGTGCTTTCGAATTGTCTTGCCGTTACGAATATTTAGATACCAATTTTAGATTAAATTCAAATCCTAGACAAACAGTTACACCAATGTTTGGTCTTGAATTTCTGAAAAATTATGGCGCCAGAATTCAACTCGGAATCCAGTTCGACCGTTACAAACATCAGGTAGAAAATACGTCTCAATACAATAATAATTTATTCATAGTTCAAGTCCAAAGTAGATTTTAATCCGTAAAAAACTAACTATTATGAAAGAAATTAACATTAAAGCTGTCGCTATCACATTTGCGGTTGCGCTCATTATCTGGTTTATTCCCGCTCCGGAAGGCGTTGCTGAAAATGCGTGGCATCTGTTCGCAATTTTTGCAGCTACCATTTTAGGCATTATTCTTAAAGCCGCTCCAATGGGAACCATGTGTATGATGGCTATTGGATTTACTGCTTTGACACAGGTTGTCGCTCCGGGAGATGCCGGAAAATCAATCACAAAAGCACTTTCAGGTTTTGGAGACAAAGTAATATGGCTGATTGGTATTTCATTCTTTATCGCAAGAGGGTTTATTAAAACAGGCTTAGGAAACAGAATCGCTTTTTTATTCATCAGAGTTTTCGGAAAAAGTTCTTTGGGTTTAGCGTACGGATTGGGTTTGGCAGATGTTTGTTTAGCTCCTGCAATTCCTAGTAATACTGCAAGAGGTGGCGGAATTATTTATCCCATTATGAAATCGATGGCGATAAGTTTTGATTCGGTTCCTGAAAAGCCTGAAACGCACAGAAAGTTAGGTTCTTATTTAACGTTGAATAGTTATTATATGAATCTCATCGCTTCTTCCATGTTTTTGACAGGAACTGCAAGTAACCCGATGTGTCAGAAATTTGCAGCTAATTTAGGAATCAATATCACTTGGATGTCATGGGCTGCTGCAGGTTTCGTTCCTGGATTGGTCGCATTCTTTGTCGTTCCTTTGGTTTTATACAAATTATATCCGCCTGAATTAAAGAAAACAGGCGATGCTCCAAAAATGGCAGCTCAAAAATTAAAAGAAATGGGACCAATTTCTAAAAATGAATGGTTGATGTTATTGGCATTTTTCATTTTATTAGGTCTATGGATTTTTGGTGGAGCTTTATCCATTGATGCTACAACAACAGCTTTTATAGGTTTGACATTACTTTTATTAACATCAGTATTGACCTGGGAAGATGTAAAATCCGAAAAAGGAGCCTGGGACACGATTGTCTGGTTTGCCGTTCTGGTGATGATGGCAAGTTCTCTTAATGAATTAGGATTTATCGGTTGGTTCAGTGATTTGATTAAATTAAAAATCGGAGGAATGACTTGGACAGTTGCTTTTCCGGTAATTATTCTCGTCTATTTCTTTAGTCATTATATTTTTGCGAGTGCAACCGCTCATGTCGCTGCAATGTATGCCGCTTTATTAAGTGTTGGTATTGCAGTAGGGATTCCTCCTATGTTATTGGCTATGATGCTTGGTTTTTTAGGGTCAATTTATGGTGTATTGACCCATTACGGTCACGGTCCGGCTCCTGTATTTTTCGGAAGCGGATATGTTGATCTGAAATCTTGGTGGCTTCGAGGTCTCGATATAGGAATTGTTTTGTTGATTATCTACATGGGAGTCGGCGGACTTTGGATGAAAATATTAGGATATTATTAAAAGTTTGGGGCTGGAAGATGAAAGCGAGATGTTTAAGAAATAATTAATATGCGCTAATACAACCTCCATCCTCCCTCTTCAAGCATCCATCGTCATTAACAAAAAAATGAAAAAAATATGCTGTCTACATTATCAAGAAAAATGCTGATGTGTCTTACGGGACTTTTCCTGAGTTTCTTTCTTTTGATTCACTTCTTGGGAAATCTTCAGCTGTTTTTACCACAAGAACAGGCACACCTTCAGTTTAATGCTTACTCACATTTTCTTTCGGGAAATATTGTCATTAAAATAGTTTCTTATATGTTGTATGCAAGTATCATCCTTCATGCTTTGGATGGATTAATTATTACTTTAAAAAATAAAAAATCGGGCGGAAATTATCAAGCTGACCGACGCGGAAGAGCCAGTAAATGGTATTCCAGAAATATGGGAATTTTAGGAACATTGCTATTAATTTTCCTTGTCATTCACTTTCAGAATTTCTGGTATGTGTACAAATTCGGAAATCCGCCTTTGGATAAGAATGGAAACAAAGATTTGTATATTCTTGTCGTGAATGTCTTTAAAGAATGGTGGTATGTCATTATTTATATCCTTTCAATGATTGCTTTATGTTATCACCTGATTCAAGGAATTTACAGTGCAATCAGAACCCTGGGATTATTTCATCCGAAATATGTAAAATGGTTCAAAGTTGCCGGAATTGCTTATTCAATCATTATCAGTGTCGGATTTGCTTTGATGCCAATTTATGTATTTTTTACTTACCGTTAAATTGAAATATTATGATTTTAGATTCAAAAATACCGGAAGGGCCATTAGAGCAAAAATGGGAAAACTATAAAAAAACGGCCAAGCTCGTCAATCCGGCTAACCGAAAAAAACTGGATGTTATTGTTGTCGGAACAGGATTAGCAGGAAGTTCTATTGCTGCTTCTTTAGGTGAAATGGGATATAATGTAAAATCGTTTTGCTTCCAGGATAGTCCAAGAAGAGCACATTCCGTTGCTGCACAAGGAGGTGTCAATTCTGCTAAAAATTATAAAAATGATGGTGACAGTGTTTACAGAATGTTCGTAGACACCTTAAAAGGCGGAGATTTCAGAGCGCGTGAAGCTAATGTTTACCGAATGGCAGAATGTTCTTTAAATCTTATCGACCAAGCCGTTGCGCAAGGTGTTCCGTTTGGAAGAGAATATGGTGGCTATCTGAACAACCGTTCTTTTGGTGGCGTTCAGGTAAGCCGAACTTTTTATGCAAGAGGACAAACCGGACAACAATTACTTCTGGGAGCTTACCAAGCGTTGATGCGACAGGTCGGAAAGAAAAGCGTTCAGTTATTTTCACGTCACGAAATGCTTGATTTAGTCATGATAGACGGAAAGGCAAGAGGAATTATTGTAAGAAATTTAGACACGGGAGAAATTGAAAGACACGCTGCACATGCTGTTGTTTTAGCAACAGGCGGTTATGGTAAAATTTATTATTTATCAACTTTGGCGATGGGTTGCAACGGCTCTGCAATTTGGCGGGCGCATAAAAAAGGAGCGTTAATGGCTTCTCCAAGCTGGATTCAGGTACACCCTACTTCTTTGCCACAGTCCGGAGATTATCAGTCGAAATTAACCTTAATGTCTGAATCTTTAAGAAATGACGGCAGAATCTGGGTTCCTCTAAAAGAAAATGAAAACAGAAAAGGCAATGACATTCCCGAAAGCGAAAGAGATTACTATCTGGAAAGAAGATATCCTGCTTTTGGAAATTTAGCACCAAGAGATATTTCATCAAGAGCAGCAAAAGAAAGAATTGATGCCGGTTTTGGAATCGGACCATTGAAAAATGCCGTATATCTTGATTTTTCTAAAGCCATAAAAGAGCAGGGAAAAGAAAAAATCCAGGAAAAATATGGGAACTTATTCGATATGTACCTTAAAATCACAGGTTACAATGCTTACGAAGAACCGATGATGATTTCTCCTTCCGCACACTTTTCGATGGGAGGACTTTGGGTAGATTATGAATTAATGACCACCATTCCGGGATTATTTGCATTGGGTGAAGCTAATTTTGCTGACCACGGTGCCAATCGATTGGGAGCCAATTCTTTGCTTCAGGCTTCTGTGGATGGCTATTTTATTGCGCCTTACACGATTGCGAATTATTTATCCAATGAAATTCATACCGGAAAAATTTCAACAGAAAATATTGAATTTGAAAAAGCTGAAAATCACGTTAAACAACAAATTGAAACTTTCATCAATATTAATGGAACAAAAACCGTTGATCATTTTCATAAAACATTGGGAAAACTACTGTATGATTATTGTGGTTTAGCAAGAAATGAAGAAGGTTTAACATTCGCCATTGAAGAAATCCGAAAATTAAAAAAGGAATTCTATAAAGACGTCAAAGTTTCAGGGCAAGGCAATACAATGAATAGCGAGCTCGAAAAAGCAGGTCGTGTTGCTGATTACTTTGAAATCGGTGAATTGATGTGCTACGATGCTCTCACCCGAAACGAATCCTGCGGAGCACATTTCCGTGAAGAATATCAGACTCCGGATGGAGAAGCTTTGAGAAGTGATGCCGAATTTCAATTTATTTCCGCCTGGAATTGGACGGGAGAAAATAATGAGCCCGAACTCATTAAAGAACTCTTGGTTTTCGAGGAAATACAGCCAACCGTAAGGAGTTATAAATAATTTTTTAAACCACAAAAGACACAAAAGATTTTTAACACTTTAGTTATTTTAAGTTCAGTATTAAACTACATAAAAAGAACACTTAAGCTTCTTGAAAATCTTTGATTTTCGTCTCATGTGTTCTAAAATTTTTTCAATCATTTTAAGAAAAACTTATGTGACTTATGTGTTAATAATACTCAAAAACACAAAAAATTATGGATTTACACTTAAAAATATGGAGACAGAAAGATCATCAGAGTGAAGGGAAACTGGTCAATTATGATTTAAAAGAACTGAATCCTCATATGTCTTTCCTTGAAATGCTTGATACCTTAAATGAAAAATTAATCGTTGAAGGAGACGAACCCGTAGAATTTGACCACGATTGCCGTGAAGGAATCTGCGGGCAATGCGGAATGATGATCAATGGTTTGGCTCACGGACCTTTAAAAAACACCACAACCTGTCAGCTTCATTTACGTTCCTTTAAAGATGGAGAAACTGTTTTGATAGAACCTTTCCGAGCTGAAGCTTTTCCGGTAAAAAAAGATTTAAAAGTAGATCGTTCTGCATTCGACAGGATTATTTCTTCTGGTGGGTTTGTTTCCATTAATGCCGGTCAAGCTCCCGATGCAACGGCAATTGCTGTGACTCACCAAACTGCAGAAGAAGCTTTTGATTCTGCAGCTTGTATTGGTTGCGGAGCTTGTGTGGCAACCTGTAAAAATGCAAGTGCCGCTTTATTTACTTCAGCAAAAATCACGCATATGGTTTTGCTTCCTCAGGGAAAAGAAGAACGAAGCGAAAGAGTTTTAAATATGGTCAAACAAATGGATGCTGAACACTTCGGCCACTGCTCCAACACTGAAGCTTGTGAAGTAGAATGTCCACAAGGAATTTCTGTTTTAAATATTGCCAGAATGAATTACGAATACAGCAGAGCATTGTTTTTTAGGAAGAAATAGAACCGTTTAAAACAATTATATTTTAATCAAATATTTTATTCTGAGAATTAAAAGAAGTTTAAAAACAATCCACAAAACCACCAAATGGATTACGGAACTGAGATTATCAGAAAGCGAACCTCCGGATTGTACAATCGAAATATAAGTTTTGAGAAACGGAGAAGTTGGCAACGCATCGGATAAAATCTGAACAAATCTTGGCAACGCTTGATAAGGCATAGAATATCCTGTGATCAAAAAGATGGGATACGATGAAAATACTAACACCTGAAAAGCAAAAAGTTTAGTTTTAAAGAAGCTGCCAATCAACATTCCAAAAACAATAATTGTTGCAATAAATAATGCCGAAATGACAGCAAGATCTAAATAGTTTCCTCTAATTTCAACATCAAAAACTGAAAAATTCACTACAGAAAAGAAGAATCCAAAAATCATAAATACAATGAAATAAAGCAAGCTTTTCCCGAAAATCATTTTAGAAATGCTCTGCTTTGAAACTTGATAAAGATTCAATAATTTTTTCTCTTCTCTTTCAGATGTAAAAGCAGCTGCGACGCCTATCAAAAGAGTCTGTTGTAAAATAATCGCTAATAAACCGGGCAAAAGAAACGAACCATAGGTCATACTGGAATTGTATAACGGACGATAATCCATATTAATCGGATTGGTCATTTTCATAGACTCATCCTCTCCCATTCCCTGTTTGTTAAAATACGTTTTTCTGACGCCGGCTCCAACAGTAAGGCAGACTTTTGTAGCAGTACTCAACAAATCGCTTGAAGGTAAAAATCTTGAGGCATTAAGAACCAGATTCACATTTGCCTGCTTCTGCGAAAAGATATTTTTTTCAAAACCTGACTGAATATAAAAATAACCCTGAACTTCTCCTTTGAACATCTTTTCCTGAGCTTCAGAAATATTCGAACTTGGTACAATTTCTATCATCGGAGTCGAGTTTAATTGTTGTGTTAATGTTCTAGAAATCGCAGTTCCGTCGTTATCAATCAATGCTAGTTTTACTTTTTCTTCACCTTTATTCAGATAAATACTTCCGTACATAAACGCATAAAGAATCGGTGCTAAAAGCAAAATCAGAAACAGACTCGAATCTTTTGAAACGTTTCTAAGTTCTCTTTTCAATATTTGCAAAACTTCTTTCATACCCGATTTTCTTTAAGATATTGATTGATTTTTTTCTGAAAAAACACAATACTCAAAGGAAACGTAACTCCAATAAAAACCAATAGTTTGACGATTTCCGGAGTTGCATAAGATAACGGAAGTTCCATAAAATAAAGCTTAATAAACCCGTCCAAAAAGTGAGTATAAGGCATGATGTCAGCATAAAACTGATCGTACCAAGGCATTGCCCATCGTGGAAATGTAAAACCGCTGAAAACAAATGCAGGCGATGTGAAAAACAAAGCAACATCCGTCACAAAAAGAAGATTATTGGAAATTGCAGAAAGCATCATTCCAATTCCTATACACGCCAAAGACATCAATGTATAAATCAGGAAAAAATTAAAATCGGTTTGTGGTTTTCCCAATTCATAAACAGGAAAAACGATATAAGCAACCAACACAAAAAGGATCCACGAAATGCAAAGATGAGCGAGCATTTTTCCAATCACAATCTGCGAAGATGATGTCGAAATCTGTAAAAGTTCATCAATGGTGTTTCGTTTAAATTCCAGATTTAAAATTAAAACCGCTGCAACAATCAGCGCCATTTGAAGCCCAACCGTAATTAACCCCGGAGTAAGATACATCTGATAATTAAAATCTGGATTGTATAATGTTGTTGTATTGAGTTTAATAGGCTGTACCAAAGTATTTGCTTTTTCAGCGGGCATTCCCTGCTTTTCAGCTTTCTGAAGAACAACAGCAAGACCGCCTTTGATAATAACTTCAGCCGCACCTTTATAAATCATTTTTGCAGGAACCAGATAAGCACCGTTGGTGTAAAGCGTGATATTGGATTGATGATTTTTCTTAGCATCCGATTCCAGATTTTTTGGAAAATGTACGGCTCCGAAAATCTTTCCTTCCTGCATTAACTTCTCAATTTCGGCATTGCTGTAAACCGTTTGAGTAAACTGAATAAATTCATTGTGTTCCATCATATCGGTCAACGTTCGAGAAACAGAAGATTGATCTTCGTCCCAAACTACCATCGGAAGTTCTTTCGCAAATTGTTTCTGATAAATAAATCCGTAAAAAAGAAAAATAATAGGTGGAATAACTAGCAAAACCACATAAAAATTAGGAATCGAAAAAATTCGTTTCCATTCGCGTATCATAATTTGGCTGATGGTTTTCAATAGTTTTAATTTTTCTGAATTAAAAGATTTAAGTATATGATATTTTTAAACCGCAAAAGAATCAAAAGGTATTAGAATATGTAAGTTTATCAAAAACTAACAAATAAATGAAAAAGTATTTTTTTTACATTTTGTAAACTCTTGAACATCTCTTTTTTCAATCATTTCTTTTGATTCTTTTGCGGTAAAAAAGAGTTTTTTTTGTAATATTCTAGAATTAAAATCACATTTTTAATCAAAAACAAGCTGCGCAGTCATTCCTGATCGAAGCCCTTTTATTGAATTCATATTTTCCGGTTTTACTTTTATCTGAAAAATTCTTAGTTCAAATTCGCCATTTTGTTTTTCAGGAACCCAGTCTGCATAGCCTAAAGCCGGAGCTAGTTCTACAACAGTACCTTTTATTTCTTCCGGCAAACAACCCGGGATTTTCATTTTTACGGTACTGCCTTTATCAATTTTGGTCATTTGATTTTGACGGAGATTAAATTTCACAAAAAAAGAATTGTCTTTCTGAATTGTCATCATCGGATAACCTGCATTTACCATTTCGCCTTTATTGGAAATCATAGTAGATATTTTTCCAGAAGCGGGTGCTTTTATTGATGCGTTATCTTTTATTTCCTGAGCAAGTTGATCGGCACCTTTTGCTTGATTTAGAATAGCTTGAGCCGAATTTTTAAGTTCCTGATTATTTCCACGTTGTAAAAGTTGAACATTCAGATTTGCTGTTTCCAGTTCTTTTTGAGCTGCTTTATATTTAAAATAAATAACATCTCTTTCCTGACCTGAAATTACACCTTCTGAATAGAGATTCTGAAAACGGGTGTAGGTTTTATTCATCAAATCCATCTGTTGTTTAGCGATCTGCTGTAGATTTTCTGCAGACTTTAAAACTTCAGGTTCTACTCCACGATTGATTTTATCCAATTGATTTTGGGCAACTGTTACAGCTTCTGAAACCTGAGCCTGAATTGTTTCGATTTCAGAAGTTTTCATTTGAGCTACCACTTCTCCTTCTTTTACATCGTCTCCTTCTTTTACCAATAATTCAATCACTCTTCCCGGCAAAGAAGCAGAAACATCCACAAATTCGGCATCTACCATTCCTATCACCGTTTCTTTGTTGTTTTCGGAGGATTTATTTTGGAGAAGATAAATCAGAGCAATAACCAGTACAATAATTGGAATGAAAACCGCCCAGTAATTTTTTATAAAGTTTTTCATTTTGTTATCAGTTTAGGGAATGTAGTTGGTAATATTTTCGACGTTTCCGGTAATGTAAAAATAAGTCGCAATCACCGTTTGATAGGCAACTAAAGAAGTATAATATAGTTTTTCGGCTTCGTACTGAAGTTGCAAAGCATCGTTCACATCTTTTACGGAAGACAAACTGTTTTCCATTCTTTTCCTCACCATTTCAGTAGTTGTATAAGTTTGTTTTCTTGCCGCATCAAAGGTTTCACTCTGTTCTTTGAAACTGATTAATTTATTCTCAGAAATTTTGGTCGCCAAATTCACCGATTTTTGCTTTTGATTGATCAAAAGATCGGCTTCTTTTATTAATGATTGTGAAGCCAGGTTTCTGGATTTTCTTTCAGGGTCAAAAAGCGTCCATTGCATTTCTATCCCAACCAACCAGGGCGGAGTAATCAACGGAAGATCATTTCTGAAAAACTGATAATTACCAATGGCAAAAATATTAGGCCTTGAAAGCGATTTTGTAACATTGTGAGTAGTTTCAGCTTCTTTCTTTTTGCTTAATAATAATTTTAAATCTGCATTATTTTCTGACGAAGAAAAATTAGGTACGTCAATATCCTCATTCAGTTCTTCATTAATTTCCAATGATTCATCAAGAGAAATTCCCATTAGATCTTTCAACGTTAACAGCGCATTTTCTTTTTCTAGCTTAAGGTTTTTAAGATTAGTTTCACCCTGAAGTTTTGTAATGTTTGACCAGTTTTTCAGATAAGGTGGAATAATCTCGGCTTTCAGAAGACTTTGTGCGTATTTTTCATTATTTTCAAGTGATTCTACAATCTTCTCTTGCTTTTTAATCATCGAATTCAGATACATCACCTGAATGTAATTTAAAGAAATATTGTAAGCTGTAAGATCCTGAGAAGACTCCAGATTCGCTTTCCCGCTTTCTACCTGTTGTTTTGAAAGCTCTTTTGTGGCATTTAATTTTCCACCTAAATAAATGGGTTGACGCAATAAAATTCCAGCTAAAAAATAACTTTGCTTTGTAATTGCAGGATTATAGTTGGGATAAACCGCACTGATAATGTCTTTCGAAGTCTGATAAATCACATCCTGAACCTGTTGTGAAAGCTGGTTTCCCGTGATCTGTTGATACGCTGCATTGGCAGAATACACACTCTGATTTGCCGAACCTTCCACAATTCCGTCTTTTACCTGTTGGAGATTTACTTTGATAGGTTCTCCGATATAATTATAACCCCCAAGAAAATCTACTTTCGGAAGACTGTTGTTTTTGTTGGATTGCAGAAGCTTTTCCCGGGTTTCCAAAGATTGCTCCGCCAGTTTTATAATGACATTATTTTGTTTTCCTTTTTCTATACATTGTTTCAATGTATATTGCTGACAAAGCATTTTGGAAAAAAAAATCAGAAGTGAAGCAAGTAGAATTTTCCTGAATTTCATAATTTTAAAATTTTCCGTGAAAAAAACCTCAAATAATTAATAATCAAATTTCTATAAATGAAAATAATAAAAATAAAAACCCAATTGATATCATTAAATTTTATGAATTTTCATTTCTTTAAAGATAATTAAAAATCATCAGAATATAAATAATAATTACATTTTGATATGATATTCATAATTTAAAAATAGTACAATGTACTTGAATGTATCAAGTCTAATTTTAATAGACTTTTTAGAATATATAGAAGATTATATGTTCAAAATTAATTACGTTATCATTTTATTTATAAGAAAAATTTTAAATACAACTACAGAATTTTTGATTGATTTGTTTATACCAAAGTATAACTCAGATGTCATTTAATATTTTCAAAATATTCTCTATATCTAATATTAAATAGTTGAATAGAATTCTATCAAGTTCACCTATAGCCAAACGGCGCCACTTGTCTTCAAGTGGCGCCGTTTTTATTCTTATCAAAAATAAATTAGATTTATAGAGATAATTTTTAAAAATTTAGAATCTCATAATCTTTAAAGTATGTAAAACCAAATAAATGGTTGACAAGGAATTTCACAGAGTTGGAATGTCATAGAGATCTACAAAATAATTGATGAAGATAAAAGATTGAAAATACATTCCTTTGAACCGAGAATAAATGAATATATTTTTAAATTAATATTTGATTAAGTGCACTTTTATAGCACCCTAAAATAAATTCAGTATAATATAACTGCGAATCTAATGCCTGAGTCTTATTAGGAAGCTCTATGCGTTTAGAAAGAACGATCTCGCCTTTGTAACTAAATGAGCAGAATGAATACACTTTAAATCCCGAATTTCTTACCGACGCAGCATATCCCGTAGAAGCAATTCCCCAATCTGTTCCAAATGATTCAGCAACCTTTACAGCCATTGTATCGGCCATTTTCTGGGTTTCAAAGCCATTTTCTTCAACTTCAATCCTGTTGATGTTTAAAAAATTAACTTTTTCAGGTACTGTAAAAGTTGTTATTCCTCCTTTGTAAAACAGCTTCGCATTAGGCATCTGGGAAAAAGCCAGCTGTATTAATCCCGAAGTTATGCTTTCTGCTATAGATACTTTTTCATTCATTGTAATGAGTGAAGTACTGATATAATCAAGTAAACTTTGCTGAAATTTCATTGCATCTAATATTTAATGTTAATCTAAAAAGCTTTTTACACTGCTGAATCAATGTTCAGATAACGTCATAATCATTCATTGTTGTTACAAAATAATGCTCAATCATTTCCTTTGCATTTCCGCACATTGAAAAAAGATCTTTTCTGGTCATCTCTTCAAAAATAAAATCATCATGAACCTCAATAATGAATTCAGTCACTTTTTCGGTGTTCATAAGGTCATAGGTCATTAAATCATTTAAATTATCTAATCTGCATTCTTCCTTAAAAAAAGGAAGCTTCCGGGAAATGGAATTCTTAAACTGAAAAAGCTGTATCGTTTTCATTACTTCTGGTTTTAGGATAATAAGATAAGTCTGTTTTATAGGTGAAAATTTTGTTCACTCATTCCTATTCAAACAGATTTCTTTTTATGGATTCAGTTGAAATTTATTGCACATTTACGGTTAAAAAGGACAGAAACCATAGGTTCCTATCCTTAAATAATTAAAACCTCCTGAAAAAAGATTACCATTTCACTGAGATTTTAATATACTCATTATTAAAGTTGAGAATCCTTAAATCTATTTATTTATCATGGTATATATTCGCTTTTTCAGTCTTTATTTACTATTATAGTGTTTGCAAAAACCGGAAAACAACATTGTTGTATGATGAATATTTCCAATACTCAATATATTTTCCTTCTTAAATTGCACATAAACTGTAGTGGATCCGATAAATCCCTGATTATTACACTACAAAGATGACCGTTTCGGTATAGACTAAGCTACATATATCCGGGATAATCTTACATATATCCCACCTTTTATAGGTCTTCCAGATTTCCAAGACGTCTTTGTTTTAACTGCTTATAAAATGAGGGGGAAAGCCCTGTGATCTTTTTAAACTGGTTGGAGAGATGGGCCACACTGCTGTAATTAAGTTTATAAGAGATTTCTGTAAGATTGAGCTCATCATACAACAGCAATTCTTTTACCTTTTCTACTTTATTGATAATGATAAAATGCTGCAGCGTCATTCCTTTCACTTCCGAAAAAGTATTCGCAAGATAGGTATAATCATATCCTAATTTTTCACTTATATAATCTGAGAAATTTTCTTTTGGAAGTTCATCTGAATAATGAATCATTTCTATGACTACGTTCTTTATTTTTTCTATCAGAATACTTTTTTTATCGTCTAATACCTCAAGTCCTGTTTTAAGTAAATTTTCTTTCAGAATTTGTCTTTGTTCGACGGTGATATCGTCCAATAATTCTACAGTACCCAAATCGACAACAGCATTTTTAATACCCAAGACTTCCAGTTCCTGATGGACAACCATTTTGCAGCGCAAACTTACCATATATTTTATATACAACTTCATCTCCTTACTGTTTATACCGCCAATTATTTCATTAACAGCCATTTACCCAAAGTTAGTCTATTAAACCCGAAATATCTATGATTTATACAACAAATTAAAATACTATTACAAAGCTTTCCTTTTTTAATGAATGAAATTTACAGTTAACAAAAAATATTTCACAATGTCAAAAGAAAAAGACGGAAAAAAGAAATCAGGTAAAACTCCACCCGCAAAATCAGCAAAAGAGAAGCGGGAAGATAAGATGAATAAACGAAGAGATAGGGAAAACGAAGCCCAAAATACCGGTAACTAAATGGTATCCCTGAAAAAAGACGGAATTATACTCAGAAAAACAGCATTAGACTTTGAGAGTGAGGGTGTTTTAAATCCTGCAGTCATTCAGGATAACGGAAAAATACATTTATTTTACAGAGCCCTTGCCAAGAATAATTTCTCCAGTATCGGGTACTGTATATTATCAGATTATAAGACTATAGAAACCCGGCTGAGCAATCCGGTGATTATTCCCGAGTTTGAATATGAAAAACATGGGGTTGAAGATCCAAGGATCGTAAAAATCGATCATCTATTTTATCTTACTTATACCAGTTATGACGGGATTAATGCACTAGGAACCCTTGCCGTATCAGAGGATCTTATATCATGGCAAAAATTGGGCATAATTGTTCCCAAAATTCCGTACAACAAGTTTAGATTTTTATCAGAATCTCAAGGTGAAATAGGAGAAAAGTACAGACGTTTCAACAAACTCCCGCCTACTCATAAAAAGGATAAAGAGGTCTTTCTATGGGATAAAAATGTGATATTTTTCCCAAGAAGAATTAATGGTAAGCTGTATTTTCTTCATCGCATAAGACCCGATATCCAAATTGCAGGTATAGAAAATATGGAAGATCTGAATCCTGATTTCTGGAAAGATTATTTCCTTCACTTTAAAGAGCATATTGTATTATCTCCCCAATATGAGCATGAAGTAAGCTATATTGGCGGAGGATGTCCTCCAATAGAAACCGAACATGGATGGCTTTTGATATACCATGGCGTACATGATACCATCGATGGATATGTTTACAGCGCATGTGCTGCTTTACTGGATCTTGACAATCCTGAAAAAGAAATTTCACGACTTCCTTATCCTCTTTTTAAACCCGAAGAAGAATGGGAACAGAAAGGAGAAGTGAACAATGTCTGCTTCCCTACAGGAGCTATCGTAGAAGAAGATATACTCCATATTTATTATGGAGCTGCAGATAAAAGAATTGCTGTTGCTTCTTTAAGTATCCGTGAATTACTTAAAGAATTACTACAGTACAAATTATAATAGACTGTTCCATACAGAATGTCAGACTTCAAAACAGATATCAATATGAATAAAAATATAAACTCAGACGTGGAGGAAAAGACAAAAAGACAATCTGTCCAAAATAACAAAAGCACAATTAATTATAAACCTGAAATTATCTTTATAAGTACTTTTCCTCCTAAGGTGTGTGGTATTGCAACGTATTGTAATGATTTGATACAATCCCTTAAGTTAAAATTCAGAGATTCATTTAGCATCATTATCTGCCCAATGGAAACTGAAGATGAAAGCTTTCAATATGAAGAAAATCCAGAATATCGCTTAAATACATCTGATGCAATTTCTTATTTGGAGCTGGCTGATAAAATCAACAAAAATGACAATATTCAAATGGTTATGCTTCAGCATGAGTTTGGATTTTTCACTGAAGCTAAAAACGGATTACTGCTTTTTCTTCAAAATATAGAAAAAGATATTATCATTACTTTTCACACCGTTTTGCCAAAACCGGATCGGGAATTAAAAGAAAAGGTGAAAGAAATAAGCCGTTTGGTAAAATCTATTATTGTGATGACTGGTATTTCTGCGGATATTCTGGTCAATGATTATGATATTTCATCTGATAAAATTAAAATGATACCCCACGGTACCCATTTATTGCCATTTATCGATAAAATTTCACTGAAAGCGAAATACGGATTTAAAGATAAAAAAGTTCTTTCAACATTTGGTTTGCTGGGCTCGGGGAAAAATATTGAAACTACCTTAGAAGCTCTGCCTGAAATTATTTCCGAAAATCCGGATGTCATGTTTCTGATTATTGGAAAGACGCATCCCGGTATCATTAAATATGAAGGTGAAAAGTACCGTGATTTTTTGCATGATACTGTTAAGAGACTCCATCTGGAAAAGCATACTTACTTTATCAACAAATACCTGCCATTGGATGAGTTATTAGACTATCTTCAATTGACCAATATCTATCTTTTCACTTCAAAAGACAGAAACCAGGCAGTAAGCGGCACCTTCTCTTATGCTATCAGTTGTGGGTGTCCTATCGTTTCCACTCCTATTCCCCATGCCTTGGAAATATTAAATGAAGATCTGGGAATCATTATTGATTTTGAAGCTCCTAAACAGCTCGCTGCTGCCGTGAATAGACTACTTGAAAATGAAATCGTACAGGAAAAATTACGATCAAATAGTTTGGAAAAAATGGCTCCCACGGCTTGGGAGAATTCATCTATTTCACACGCCCTATTATTTCAACAATTCAGCAAAGATAAAATGACATTACATTATACATTCCCCATGATCAATCTCAGCCATATCAAAAATATGACAACAGATTTTGGGATGATCCAGTTTTCTAAAATCAACAAACCTGATATAGATTCCGGGTATACTTTGGACGATAATGCCCGTGCTATGATTGTAGCCTGTAGACATTATGAACTGAACAGAGATGAATCTGACCTTGATTTAATCTCAACGTACCTGGAGCTTATTAAGTTTTGCCAACAGCCGGATGGAAGTTTCCTCAATTATATAAACCAACACAAGGAATTTGCAAAGCAGAATTATGAGACCAATCTTGAAGATTCCAATGGAAGGGCTATCTGGGCACTGGGATATCTTCTTTCAATAAAAACAATCTTACCACAACAGTTTTCGGATGAAGCAGACTCTATCATTGAAAAAAGTCTTTCATCTATTGAGAGCATTCATTCTACCCGAGCAATGGCTTTTATCATAAAGGGCTTGCATTATCAAAACTCTGAAAGCAATATTCCATTATTGAAAAAACTGGCCAATCGGCTGGTAAAAATGTATCAGCATGAAAAACATAAAGACTGGCATTGGTTTGAAAGCTACCTGACTTATGGAAACAGTGTACTCCCTGAAGCTCTATTGTGTGCATGGATCACAACCCAAGACGAAATGTATAAACAGGTTGCCAATGAATCATTCAAGTTTTTGCTTTCTAAAATATTTATTAAAGGAGGCATCAAAGTAATATCCAACAAAGGATGGCTGCAGAAAGAAACGGTTAAAAGTACAGAATCAATTGGTGGTGAACAGCCTATTGATGTTGCTTATACCATCCTAACCTTATCTACATTCTACAAAGTCTTTAAGGATGAAAAATATTCGCAGATGATGGTAAATGCTTTCAGTTGGTTTTTAGGAAAAAATCATTTGCATCAGATTATTTATAACCCTGCAACAGGTGGATGTTATGACGGGCTTGAAGAGAAAAATGTGAATCTCAATCAGGGAGCGGAATCAACAGTAAGCTATCTCATGGCAAGGCTTTGTTTTTCAAAATAACCGCCATTAATTATCGCTATATTTAGATATTGATATACAGTCGTTTATGGAACTATCGTAATAAAAAGGTAAATTAAAAAAATAGCGATCAATACAATTCCCTGCATGATGTTGGTTCTGCCTGTTGCCAGTGAAACGGTGATTATAAAAAGCGATAGCCCTAAAAGTATTGTTGATTTGATATCTATTCCCAAGGTCATTCTTATACCGGTTATTACAGATATAATGGCAATCGCCGGAATACTCAGTCCGATACTTGCCAAAGCTGAACCAAAAGCCAGATTTAATGAAGTTTGAATTTCATCACTTTTTGCTGCTCTAAATGCAGCCAGTCCTTCCGGAAGGAGAACAATACCTGCAATAATGATACCTACAAGCGACCTTGGAGCTCCAACCGAAACAACGATATGTTCTACATCCTTTGAAAGAAGCTTTGCCAGAAAAACGACTATTCCCAGGGATAATATTAACAATATACAGCTTATATACAGTTGTTTCCGGGAAATCATTTCATTATTACTTTGTACAGACAGATTCTTGGATAGTTTATTTTGTGGAGAAATGAAAAAACTTCGGTGTCTAAACGTTTGGATCATGGTAAATCCGAGATAAAGTCCTAAAGAAATCAAGGCGATAAAAAGCAGTTGGAAGGATGTATATTCGCCTCCAAGATGACTTACCGTATAATTGGGCAGAATAAGCACAAAAATAATAACAGAGGTAAGCGTAATCAGTGCCGTACTCACACCCTGTAGTGTAAAGCTTTGTTCTCTATATCTTAAGGAACCTATCACAATACAGCTACCAATGATTCCGGTAAGAATTATCATCACTGCAGCAAAAACCGTATCTCTGGCAAGTGTAATGGTTTCTAAACCTTTTGCTCCCATCATGATGGAAATAATAAGCCCTACTTCTATGACCGTGATGGCAAATGCCAGAAGTAAAGTTCCGAATGGCTCTCCTAAACGATGGGCAATAACTTCGGAATGATACACTGAAGCCAAAACACTTCCTATCAAAAATAAAGTAAGAATCACAGAGTAATACCCTGAAGAAAAAAAAGAGTTTCCTGCATAAGAGAGCCACGCCAGGATAGGAACCAAAAACGTCCACATCCATAAATATTTTTTTATATTCATAAAAAACCTTAATAAATTACAATTGAATTGTCCTTTGGAGGAAATCAAGAGCTTTATATTTTCCTTTTCAAAACAGTTTTATTGATGATTTGAAACAGACTAGAGATAATAATACCGGAAATATTAAATAATGAAAAGAAGAGATATGACAGGAACTGAGAGTCCGGATCATCAGTTCAATATAGTTATTCAGCAAGGTACGAATAATCAATCATTTATTTAGAATTATACAGTTGTATTTTAAATTTGTAATTATTTCCTAAAGCTCAATAACTTTCGTTACTTCGTCGCAGTCACCAACTTTTCCTGCTTATGAACACCCTATCTCAGATATTCAAAACAATCTGTAATTTTTGTAAAAGTGTGATATCTGCAACATAAAATAAACAATCTATAATGCAATAGATTATTAAACATCCAATTTTGTACTGTAGCAATGAAGCTACACTAAAATCCTCCTTATGGACACAAACCACAATAAAAGCGAAAAATCTTTCAAAATTCCAGGAGACTGGAAGGAACAGTCAAAACAACTGAAAGAAAAATTCTCAACATTAACGGATCATGATCTGAAATTTGAAGCAGGTAAAGAAAAGGAAATACTTGAAAGAATCGGAAACAGATTAAGAAAAAACCGTGAAGAAGTTCTCAATATTATCAAAGAAATCAATCTTTCATAAATTGTTTTCAAGAACAGCTAAAACTTATGATAAAGATATATTTATCAAGGCTTAACTGTAAAAAGGGATGGGATATAGAAAGTTCTGTCCCTTTTATTTACAATAGATTCTAATCTTTCATATTTAAACAAACTATGATGAATCATCAAGAACTTGATAAATCAAAAGTATATCATATCCATCAAATTATAGAATACATAACGAATTCTGTAATCAGTAGGACGATACTGGAAAAACCAACAGGCAATATCAGTGTTTTATCGTTTGATGAAAAAGAGGGATTGTCTAAAAAAACTTCTCCTTTTGACACCCTTGTACAAATTATTGACGGTAAAACAGAAATCATTATAGACGGAGATTCTTATTTTATGGAAGAAGGTGAATTCATCATCATTCCTGCCCATAAATCTCATTCTATAAAAGGAAATAAACGCTTTAAGATGATAATAACGATAATAAAAAGCGGCTATGAATAATGTAAATATCATATCGATTTTAACAAAAAAGATATTAAAAAAAACCGTTGAAATTCAAAAAGAATTTCCTGAACTGTATAAACTTCTAGATGAAACTCCACTCTTTTTTTCTGCGAAAGAGAAAAATATCACGAGCAAAGATTTAAGACAATATCTTATTTCTCTTAAAATACAGCAAAAATCCTTTGAAAAAGGGATCATTAATAAAAAAGATTTACAATAAAACTCTGATGAAAAAATTAACTAGGCATCCAAAAAGCAAATTGGGACTCAGAAATAAAAAAAATATTTCAAGAAGAGCCTATTATTCACAGTTTGTTGCTTTATTCTATATTAGAAACGCCAATATCACCCTGGAAAGGGATGCAAAGGAAATTCTTAGAATGCTAAAAGAATTACAGAAACTTAACAACAGATCAAGATTGGTATTTAGTACATACTGTAGACTAAGCCAACATAATCTGTGGCAGTCTGTTTTAGAAGACCTGAGCGAAAATATAAAATATGTCAGAATACAGTTTGAATATATACTGGAAACTATTATCAAGAAATATAAAATCAATACACCTATATTCTGGCAGCAAAACAAAACCTATACAGATGAATTGGAAGCAAGCCACAAAAAACTCATTCAGTTAGCTACCCAGATTTTACCAGAAGAAGAAAGATTATCATTGAAGGTAAATATTTGTAACTTTTATGATGAAATTTTTTCTTTACTCGCTCCACTTATCGGAATGTGCAGGATTGAATTGGACTTTATACAAAAATCTTCGCCTAAAATCTTTAACCAAACTGCTATGGATATCATTAAAGATATTCCGGAAAATTACACATTACAGGAAGCAAAGGAATATGAACAAGAATACTTAAAAATATTAGCCAGCTACAGTCATGAATTCTACAGGAAAAATAATTTCTGGAACAACTTACTATATATATTTTCAGGCGGTATGTATCCACTACGATCAGAATATACCTCATCCAAAAGATGGATCAACAGAAAAATGAAAGAAAAGCATTCTTAAGTACACCGTTGTAACCCGCTGCAAGCATTGATTTTGTACTGCATAAAATGGGCATATTACGAAAGGTTCAGTTAGTAATGCTGGCAATCAGAAGCTATTTTAGCATGAACAATCTTCAAAAGTATTACTGCATTCCATTAAGTTTATTTCAAATTCAATTCACAAATACATCACGAATCTGCTACCAAAGATCGATTCTTCGATATTCGGGTTTTTGTCCTTCAAAATAAAAGGTATTTCTGACTTCGATCCACAGAAAATATTTACAGATTACAATGTCAACTACAATGTCCTCATCAAATATAAAAATGGTTTCATAAGTAAAAAGACCTAATGAGAATTCCCTATAAGACCATGCATAACCGTCAGATTTTTTTAAAGGTTTTGCAAAAACTTTCGCTATATCTTCTTTTGATTTATAGAGATATTGATCAATCAGGTTTTTCAGTCTCAGCATCTGTTTATCCATGCCATAAATTTTTAAAAAATGCACAAGTAGATAAAGATACTGATAATTTAATCATCTTTTTTTGATTAATGTTTAAAAAGATTTAAGTTAATCTAAAATCATTTTTTCAATTTATTTAAATTTTAAAAATATTATTAATACCACACCATCTTTTCAGAGAAAATTTTTATTCTATATTTGATCAAAGATTTATTATTGCAGTCACCCAAAATATACACGACAAGTTCAGGATTGATACACATCAATCATACCATAATTCATAGCATTTTTAAAATAAATTATACTCTGCAACTATCGGAAATTGCAGAGCCAATTGTTGTAAATGTTGATCAGATTGCTTTTGTAAGTCATAATATAAAAGGATTTGTAACGCTCTTTTTGGCAAACAGTTATGAAATTTCGATCAATACCGATTTCGAAAAGATTGAAGAGGTCGTTAAAGCCGCAAAAGATCGGAGAAATATTGAAATTTTATAGAATTCATAAATGGTTATTCGTATTTGATAATTTTTGAATTACAAGATTAATGCTTAAAGTTAACATCTTGTTTGATATTGTGAAAGATTTCACTGCATTAAAATATTAATTTTATTAATAAAAACACATCAATACAATCTTTTTAACTCTTATGTGATAAAATGGAATTATTTTTGCTATTGAAATCAATTAAATTGTTGGCATTCCCAACCTAAAAACTGATATAATGAAGAATAAGAAAATCCTAGTTTGCGATGATGATCAGGGAATACTCGATGTTTTGGAGATCATGCTGGAAATGCAGGAATTCACTGCCATTACTGAGATCGACAGCACTAAGGTTATTACCAGAATATGTGAAAATAAACCAGATCTGATATTATTAGATTTATGGATGCCTCTTCTTTCCGGCGAACAGATATTAAGATCAATCAGATCTATTGAAGAGATTAAAGATATACCTGTCATTGTTTTTTCAGCGAGCGTAGAGGGTGATGACATTGCATTTGAAGCCGGTGCAGACTCTTTCATCGCCAAACCTTTTGATATGAACGAAATTGTTTCTAAAATAAACCTGCTTTTAGACAAATCTTCTCAAAGAAAAACGTTAGCGTAATTATAAATCACAGTAGGCTTATGGTACAAAACATAAACTAATATAAGAAAACCTTAATTTTATTGATGATATCGTCTAAGTTGAATGGCTTGGCAACAAAATCATTCGCTCCCGCATCTTCGGCGATATCTGAGCCGTCAACACTTGCAGACAATACAATAACGGGCAGTTTTTTTATAGATTCAGTATTTCGAATTGTTTTAAGAACCTGATCTCCGGACAGCAAAGGCATCCACAGATCCAGAAGAAGCAGATCGGGCTTATGAACCTCAATCTTTTTGAGCAGATTTGTACTGTTAATTTCTGTAATAACATTAAACCCCTCCGCATCAAGAAGTATTTCTAATACATCGACAATACCCTGATCGTCATCACAAACCATAATTGTTTTCATGCTCATTTTATTTACTTATTGAGTATCGGAAGTGTAAAACTAAATGTAGAACCCTCGCCTATTTCACTTTCTACCCACAAAGTTCCGTTGTGGTTTGCAATAATCTCGTGCGAAATATATAAACCAATTCCTAAACCTGGAAATTTTTTCTGAATATCTCTAACCCTGAAAAAACGTTCAAAAATTTTACTTTTATCCTGCGCACTGATTCCCATTCCGTAATCACGAACAGAAACTTTAACAAAATTTCCTACTTTACTAATGTAGACATCTACTTTATCTGAACCAGGAGAATATTTAATGGCATTTGAGATTAGATTATTCAGTACCTGCGAAATCTGTAGTTCGTCTCCCATAATCGCCACTCCGGTTTTACCATTTAAAGTTATGGTATGATTAGGTGCAGCTAAAGAAAGATTATCTATCGTTTCAGCGATTGCAGAATCTATATCAAATTCCTCTTTATGCAGTTCTATATTTCCTGATTGTATTTTGGAAGTATCCAAAAGATCAGATATTAAATCATTAAGCCGATCTACATACATAGCAACCTTATCTAAGGTGTTTTCAAACTTATCACTACTGTCAGGCGGAACCATACGCTGCAATATCTGAATGAGACCTTTTATCGTAGTTAATGGTGTCTTGAGTTCGTGACTTGCAATAGACAGAAAATCATCTTTTCTTCTATCGGTTTCCTTTTTTTCAGTAATATCTTCAATCGCAATGAGTATTCTGTCCTTATACTGTCCTTCAAATTCGATGCGATATGCATTAAGAAGCATCACCTTTTTTCCGATATGTGGGAAAACGTGTTCAACTTCATAATCAATGACAGGATTATTGGTTGGAAGTATCTTTGTAAGAAGCTCTTTTAATGTTTCAATATTCCACTGATGATTTCCCAATTCAAATAAAAGCTTGCCCACAGTTTCTTCCTTTGAAACCTTGAAAGAATTCAGGAAATGATTGTTTGCACTGAGGACAATATAGTTCGTATCCAACACCAACAAGCTTTCTCTTACTGTCTGAATAATACTTGAAAGGAAGGCTTCACTTTCTACCAGTTCTTTAGTTCTTTCCAGTATTTTCTTTTCGATGGACGATTTTTCTTCTCTTAATTCGTGTTCTGACTTTTTCCTATCAGTAATATCGTTTTGTACACCTATAAAATTTGTGATTTCACCTTTTTCATTTTTCACCGGTGATATATACAGTTCATTCCAGAATAATTTACCGTTTTTTTTATAATTTCTGATTTCAACACGACAGTCTTTTCCTTGCTCGATACAGCTTTTAATCAAAAACCTTTCATCCTGTGAACGATCCTGAGCCTGTAAAAAGCGACAATTGTGACCTATAATCTGGTCATGACTGTAGCCTGTTATTTTTTCAAATGCTTTATTACAATAGATGATTGGATTATCCCGTTGGGTATTATCGGTTATGATAATTCCTGAATTTGCGGAATCCAATGCCTGGATATATATGTTTAATAAATCGCTCATAATTGTTTTTCACGCTTAAAATAAGATTTAGTTACATTCTATCATTCCTGGGATATTAATAGACCTGTAAAACCTGATTTTATTTACACAAATTGTATGCCTTTACTATACAAAATTAAAAATTCACAAATGATTGATATTTTATAATAATTCTTTTTTTGCAGGAATGCTAAACCAAAAGGTGCTTCCTTCACCTACTTTACTTATAACACCTATCTCTCCGCCATGCCTTGTAACAATTTCTGATGAAATGTAAAGCCCCAATCCCAAACCACTATACTTTCTTCCGTCATGACTGGCTCTGAAATAACGATCAAATAATTTAGGCTGAATAGCAGGATCGATCCCTTCTCCCTGATCTGTTACACTGATTTTAAAATTGTCTGTTTCACATTCAATAGAGATTACAATTTCATCAGACTGTGGTGCATACTTTATCGCATTGTTAATAAAATTAAGAACCACCTGCTCCAGCTTTTGTTCATCTCCATAAGCCGTTGCAACACCATCAGATATGATTTTAAAATGATGATTGCCTGTCATACCAACTTCATTACAGCAATTTTCAATCATTGTTGCTAAATCGAAATGGCTTTCTTCAAGTTTCAGTTTTCCTTCGCTTATCCTATGCATATTCAGAAGATCGTCGACGAGTGTACTCAGCTTATCTGTACTTTTATCAGCCTGCTCGATTAGTTTAGGAATGATGGGATGCTCCGGATTTGATTTAAGTTTTGATAATAACTGCACAGTAGCTTTAAGACTGGTGATCGGAGTTTTGAGTTCATGACTTGCAATACTTAAAAAGTCATCTTTTTGAACTTCATAATTTTTTCTTTTTGTGATGTCTACAGTTACACCAATCATGTTTGTAACATTTCCTTCTGCATCACAACCTGGAAGACCGGAAGCACTCATCCAGTGGAGCGATCCGTCGGGCCATTTTATCAGGTATTCTGCATTGTATTGCGTTTTGTTGGCTATTGACTCCGAAACTTTTTCTGCAACCATGTCTTTAAACTCAGGTTCGATACATTCTATAAGATCCGCAAAGTCAAATTTTTCATTTGCAAGCCGACCGTAATTGCTCTTACAAATTTCTGAACAGGTCATCTCGCCTGTTTTAATGTTTAAATTATATGAACCCAACTGCCCTGCATGAAGTGCTATTTCAAACTGACGATTAAGTTCTTCAAGCTCCAGCTTATTGCTGATTCTCTCTGTCACCTCATTGGCAATTACAATGATGGCAAATGTTTTATTCTGATGATCTTTTAAAGGTTCGTAAACAAAATCAAAATAGCAATCTCGCATTACTCCATCTGATTCCATTTTTACGTAGGCAGTGTCTCCGATAAAAGTTTCACCACTTTTGTAAACATTTTCCAAAAGCTTAGGATATGGCTGATCTTTCAGTTCGGGCATTGCTTCTACAAGCGGAACTCCTATGACGGAAGAAGTTTTGCCCCAAATCTTCAGAATCATATCATTGGCAAGTTCAATGATCATATTTTCACCTTTAAGAATACCGAAGGCTATGGGTGCTTTGCTAATGAAAGACTTTAGCCTCTGTTCGCTTATTTCAAGATCGGAATTGAGGGTTTTTGTAAGGTCGAAAGATTTTTGAAGCTTGTTATTAACCGTTTTGAGTTCTTCATTTTTCAACTCTAATTTACTATTAACAGCAGCAAGTTCATTGACCGCATTTTTGATATTTATTTGAGCTCCTGCGAGTTTTTCGATAGTTTCGATCGATGAGCGTCTTAGTTCAATTTGATCCATCGCAATCTCTGCAAAACCTTCCAAAATCATCCTGTCTTTCTGGGAAAATGTTCTTTTTTGTTTATCGATGATACACAAGCTTCCAATCAGGTATCCGTCATGGGTTATCAATGGCGCACCAGCATAAAATCTCAGTCCAAAATCACCAACTACATTGGGATTAGTTAAAAGGCAAGGTTCTTTCAATGCATCTTCAAATACGGTAACCTGATCATCAAGAATTGCAAGCGCACATAAACTATCTCCCCGGTAAGCTTTTTTTTTCGTGCCCATGCCGATGTTGGACTTAAAAAATACCGATTCCGCATCAACAATTGACAAAAGGGAAATGGGTACACCAAAAGTCTTTGCGGCAAGTCTGCATATGCTGTCAAAACTTTTTTCAGACGGAGTATCTGTAATTTTATAGCGCTCCAAAGCTTGTAGACGATCTGCCTCATTGTCGGGCAAAATATTTCTGTTGAAACTGTTTTCAATCATATTGATTGTAGAAAAAAATTAATTTTTAAAGTAAATATATGGTATTATTGAGTAATTTTTTGAAAAATTTAAGTAAAATATCAACATACTCAAAGATTGTTACCATGCTATTTTTTCATTAAATATTCTGGATGATTTTTGTAATATAATCAATTTAAATGACGAACTGATCATCCAAGATTATACCATTGTTGTAGAATCAGAATCTGATTTATAGATATGCCGTTTTATTTATTATAAATTTGATGAAATAAATAATTATGAAACTCTGCTTAAGATCAGTAAACTCATATATTTGCCAGATTATTTTGCCATGGAGAAACATCTTTTACACTTTAAAGCTCAAATTAATTATTTTTCTACAGAAAGGGGTGGTCTTATTACGCCTGTTTCAACAGGATACCGCTCGGAAATTAAATTTCCTTTTGAATTGAATTCTTATATAGCAATACAGAACTTTGCAGATACAGATTTAATTTTTCCGGGAGATTTGGCGTCTGTAAATATCACTTTAATGAATGCCGAGCCATTTCTTGAAAAATTATACAAAGGCATGGATTTTCAACTTTCTGACAATTCAGGAATTATTGCAGATGGAATTGTCACCGAAGTATACAAAGGCTGAATACAACAAAACCTCCTTGTGATAAGGAGGTTTAAAAAAGTAAATTTATAAATGAGTGGTTTTTGGTTAATACCACTTTAACAATAAAAATGCCAAAAAATCATTACGCAGAATAATTTTCTGCTTAAAATTTCAAAAGTTTGGGTCCATTATTTAAACCTTTCTATTTTATTTACTGAGCAGTTTTTTCAGAATCGTTCAATGGCAGATAAAACGAGAATACGCTACCTTCTGTTTCTGAACTTTGCACTTCAATAGTTCCGTTATGCAGTTCGATGATCTCTTTACAAAGATAAAGACCGATACCAAAACCTGCTACAGACCCTTTTTTAATTTCTTTTACACGATAATAACGTTCAAAAATTCGTTCCTGGTCTTCGGACGAAATACCTTTACCCTCATCTTTAACACTTACTTTTAAACTTTCTCCGATTTTTACATACTCAACTGTAATCAGTGAGTCTAAAGGCGAATATTTAATTGCATTACCAATAAGGTTGTGAAGTACCTGTGCTATTTTTTCACGGTCTCCTGATAATAATGTTTTTGTGGACGATTTAAATAAGAATTGATGTGTACGTGTTGTTGAGAGAACCTCATCCTCAATTTCCGACAGTAAAGAATGGAAATCAAAAACTGTTTTATCAATGTACATCTGCGCAGAATCAAGTCTGGATACGTTGAGAAAACCATTGATCATATTGTTCATATAATCTACCTGTTTTAACGATTTTTCAAGCATTCCTTGTTGCTTTGAAGTTTCTATATTCACTCCCATCTGCTGCAAAATCTGAAGATATGCCTTTAAAGAAGTAAGCGGAGTTTTCAGTTCATGGCTTACCATTCCCATAAAATCATCTTTTCGCTGTTCCTCTTTCTTTTGTTCTGTAATATCTCTTAAAGTACCGTTAAGACTAAGCGGATTTCCCTGTTTATCGTAGAAGACTCTTCCGTTTGCCTGAAGCAGTCTTACCTTTTTATCAGTACTGTTTTGAATTCTGTATTCTATGAAATATTGCCCATCAGAATCTTTACTAAGAGATTGCGTGATTGCAGCACTTACCCTGTCTCTATCTTCCGGTAAGATGACTGCTAGTGCTAGAGAAAGGTCAATATTTTCATGAGATGAAAGCCCAAACCAAGTTTTGAGGAGGTTGTTTCCGGAAAAGAGATTTGTTGCGGGCTGATAATAGAAAGTGGCAAGTTCGCCTGCATCTATAGCAAGTGCCAACATTTGCTGGTCATTCTCATTTTTCCTGCGTTCCAAAACTTGCTTGGTGATTTCTTCTAAAATGACAAGCACCCCTTCAATATCTCCGTCATCAGAAAAAATAGGTTGATAAATTGAATTGACGATCGCTTCCCGTAATCCGTCATTATTACGTAATTTAACGGTAAATTCAGAATTAATTCTTGGTTTTCCGCTTTCATAGACTTCTTTTAGCCAAGCATTCACAGGCTGCCCTTTTAGTTCCGGGCGGGCATCTTCATGGGAATACCCTATTACTTCCGATTCTTTACGTCCCCAAATTTTAAGGATTTCCGGATTGGCGATTTCAATAATATGTTCACGTCCTTTCAGCATGGCAATACCAACCGGAGCCTGTTCAATGATTGTCCGAATATATTCCCTGCTGTAGGCAAGCTGCTTTATTGAATAGTTGAGCTCTTCATTTGTTGCGGTTAATTCTTCAAGTGTTGCTGCCATTTGCTCTTTCAGAACCTGCTCTTTTTCTTCTTTTTCATGAATTTGTTGCAAGAACTCACGTCTCGAGGTCACTTCAAGGGCTGTATTTAGTATACACCACGTTTTGTTATTATGATCAACAAGCGCTTTATATTCATAATCGAAATAATCAAGCGTTTCAATCCCGTTTTTTATCAACGTGGCAGGAGCATCAGATACTGAATACGTTTTACCGGTACGCCAGACTTCCTTCAATATATCTAAAAACGGTTGCCCGTGCAGTTCCGGAATAGCTTCAATCAAAGGTTTTCCTATAACCGAAGAATCTTTGCCCCAAAGCGCTAACATTCCTGCGTTCGCAAACTGTATGATCATATTTTCGCCGGAGTAAATTGACGTCGGTGCAGGAGAGGTAGCGAGTGCCTGAATAATCAGATCAGAGCTAAAATTAATAGGGCGTTTTTCGGAATTCATAAACAGCAAATTTATGGAAAGAAATTTAATTTTAATACGCTTTTCACTTCTTGTTTAGTCTGACTCAATCGAACTAAATCATCGATAAATGTCTTTGATGCTGCGCTCGTCAGGGTTCTTGAAAGACGCTGTTTGAGATAAACAGTTTAAAATTCCTTCAATAGTAATCTTTGATAAAGCATCAAATTTTAAACAAAAAATCCCGCACTAACGGGATTTTAATCACTTATATTTTAAAATTTATTTTATTTCTACAGGAACTGAAATTTTATCCCAATCCATTGTGAATCCGCTGCTGTTTACTTTATATACTAAAGTTTCCTGTTTGGTTGGTAAAGCCTTTGTTTTAACATCAACTCTTAAGGCATCCTGTGCTTCTTTGTAATCATAAGAACCCCATTGTTTTGCTTCTTTGTTAAAAATTGCAGTCCAGGTTCCGGAAGCCTTTGGAATTAAGAAAAAGCTATATTTACCTTTAGCCAGTTTTTTACCCTGAACGGTAATATCTTTATCAGTTTCGAAAGTAGTTGCTTCATTGGCACCCGCACGCCAAACTTTATCATAAGCTACTAAGTCACCCCAGATTTTACGGTCTTTAACAGAAGGACTGCTATAGGCTATTGTAATGTTTGCATCTTTAATTTTTCCTGTAGCCGTAGCCGCCGGACTTGCAGGTTTTTTAGTTTCTTGTGCAAAAGCATTTACTGAAATTGTCATTGCAGCAAAAAGTACGGTAGCAGATTTAATCATTGCTTTCATAATATTTTTGTTTGATTGTTTATTTATTTACGAATTTACTGCTTTCTTCTTATAAAACAGTAAACCTATTGCCGAAAATATAATGACTGCTGCTGCCCCGATTACATTAAGCCAAAGGAAAGAAACGATATCAAACTGATAAACGGCAATCACAGCAATTTCCGATAAAATGGCAGCAATAAATACATCCGGGCCTGTGATTTTTTTATAGTAAAATGCGACCAAAAAAATCCCCAATATCGGACCGTAGAAAAGAGAACCCAATACATTAACCGCTTCAATAAGGGAGCCCATCTGCGTTGCAAACATGGCTACGCCAATGGAGAATATGCCCCAAGCTAAAGTATGGAGGCGACTGTATTTCAATTCAGTTGCATCATCAGGAATTTCTTTTTTAATTATCAAATGAACATCTTTTAATGAGCAGGCGGCCAAGGAATTCAGCGCTGCCGAAATTGAACCCCAACTGGCCAAAAAAATAACGGCAAACAGTAAACCGATCATTCCTACAGGCAAAGTATTTTTTACGAAATACAGGAAAATATAATTGGTATCCGTTTTCTCCGCATTAAAGTTCGAATGATTAATCGCTTCTTCTACTCTTCCGTGAAGTTCTTTCACTTCAGTTTGTGTGTTTTTAAAATCCTGAATTCTTTCTTTAAGTTGAGGAGATTGAGTTTCTTTTAACTTTAGAATTTCTTTCGATTCTGCATTAAATTTTATCTGTAAATTCTGATGTTCTTTTTCAAAAACCGCAGCCTGCTCCGGTTTTGTTTCCTTTAAATGCTGATAAGAACGTTCGTTAAAATAAATCGGAGCCGGTTTTAGAGAAAAGAAAGCGAAAAGCAAAGCACCAATCAGGAGAATAGCAAATTGCATCGGAATTTTCACCAATCCGTTCAACAGCAAGCCCATTTTTGCGTTGGTATTGTCTTTCGCTGTAATATACCTCCCGACCTGGCTCTGGTCAGTACCGAAGTAAGACAATGCCAGAAAAAAACCGCCAATCAGCCCGCTCCAGATATTGTATTTATCTTTCCAATCGAATTCTGTGGTGATGACATTGAGCTTTCCTGATTTTCCCGCCAGATAAAGCGCATCTTTGAAACCAATTCCATTCGGCATATTTTGAATAAGCAAATAACCTGCAAAAGCCATGGTTCCCAGAATAATGAGAAACTGTAATTTTTGAGTGTGAGCGATTGCTTTTGCTCCTCCAACATAGGTATAAATTAATAAAATTCCACCTGTTAAAACATTCGTTAAATAAATATTCCAGTTTAAAACGCTTGATAAGATGATACTCGGAGCGTAAATGCTGATTCCTGTTGATAAGCCTCTCGAAAAAAGAAAAAGCAGTGACGTCAGTACCCTTGTTTTTTTATCAAAACGGTTTTCCAAATATTCATAAGCAGTGTAAACATTTAAGCGCTGAAAAATAGGGATGAAAGTGATACAAATTACAATCATCGCCAAAGGCAGACCAAAGTAATACTGAACGAAACGCATTCCGTCTGTATACGCCTGTCCCGGTGCCGAAAGAAATGTAATGGCACTTGCCTGAGTGGCCATAATCCCTATTAAAACAATGTACCAGGGCATTTTATTATCTGCTTTCAGGTAGGATTCGTTGCTTTTTTGACCACGACCGATGAATACGCCATAAACAACCACTGCAACCAATGTAAAAATAAGAACTGTCCAATCTATATTGCTCATGCCCAGAATTTAGTAAACAAATAATAAAATGCGATCTGAACTACTAATGCAGCTGCTAATAGTATGTACCAGGTATTCCAATTTTTAAGTTGCTTGTTCATCAGTTTTTCTGTGCAGATAAAAAGTTTAAAAATAAACGAGCCGCACCCACATTTCCCGCGGGTAACTGTCTGAAAAAGGCCAACGGTGTATAAATGAAATTGCCTTTTCCGTATTTAGCATATAAAGTTGAGCCCTGAAGAGGTTCTTCCCCTGTATCGTGCATTTCAAAAAGCGGTTCATACGCCGCATCCCATTGAGAAAGGAAATAGGCGCCACGCTCTTGTACCCAACCTTTAAAATCATCCACAGTAATTTTGTTTGGGAAGTTCAGTAATTTATGATTGGGATTTAAAAATTTAACTTCAGCATTTTCTTCGGTAACACGTTTGTTGGTAATGGTAAAATTGTACATTCCCAATTGGTCAACCGATATATCCTGATTGGTGTTGTATTGCATCACCAGATTACCTCCACCTTTTACATAAGACCATAAAAAAGGCATCCATCGACCCAATTTTTTCTCTGTGTTATTGGCGCGAATCCCCAATATAATCGCATCGTATTGCGAAAGCTTGTTGAGACTTCCGTTTCCGCCAGACTCATCTGCATTGCCATAAAAATCTTCGTCTTTCAGAACATCTACCTGAACACCTGCAATTCTTAAGAACTCAGGAATGAAATCTCCTGCACCTTGTACATAACCCGCTTTTTTAACCTTCGACTGAATATCGCCTTTCATCACAGCAACCGTTGCAGGCGCAAAATATTGTAAAGAAGGCAAATGCGGATATTGAATTAAGACCTGTTTTTTATTATAAGTGATTCCATCTGCAACAAAATTGGCGTCCAATTGTAACTGATTTGATTCTATTGAGGCTAATTTAGCTTTTGGAATGACATAATCAACGGTAAAATCTTTTCTATTGATTGATTTTAAATCACCACCGCCTAATCTTTCGCCGTTAAACATTAGATTTACTTTTCCATTGTTGAACTGTTTGCTGGAATTTACCTTAAAATTTAAGCTTACATTCAAATCTTCATTTTCTTTAACCAAATAAAGCGGTTGTGTGAATTTCAGTTCCAAAGCAGGAACAATACGCAAGGCTTCAACCACATCACCACGAACCGGATCTAATTTTTTGAAAGATAAAGGAACTTTCACCTGAAATTTTTCTGAGCTGATTTTTAAACCAAGCAGAACATTCAGTGATGATTCTGCTTCAGGCAAACCGATTAAAGTATCATTCGGAACAGAGAAAGTTGCCGCGTTTGTAACTGGTTTTACCAACCAGTAAGGTTCTGTGAGTGCTGCATCAGCAGGAATCTGAATGTTATGTTCAAGGGTGATTAAAGAATCTTTTGATAATTTTCTGGTAAAGCTTTCTGACTGGCTCAGCCATTTTACATTTTCTAAAATAACAGGATTTTCAGCTCTTGAAATCAGATTTAACCTAAAATTGTAGTTATCTCCGGCAACAGCTTCAGCCTGATTGGTAACAACCTCGCCCATAAACCCGGCACAGCTTAAAATAATATTGTCGAGAGACTTTATTTTATCCTTTTTTAGATTTGAATCTTTCAATGCCAAAACTTTTTTTCTCAAAACAAGCAAAGCTGGCAAACTGTGGTCAGGATTATTGAAATTGAAAGTTGAAATAATTTTATCTAATGATTGGTCAATATCAGCATTTCCTTGTGAAGTCCAGGTTTTAGCAACTCCATCAAAAAGTGTTGCTTTTGTAGGCTCACCGCTAACGTGAGAAAAATATTCAGTTTTGATTCCGGCTATAGACTGAGTTCCGGCACCTTGGCTTTTATGTAAACTTCTGCTTAATCCTGCCAATTCACCATAGCCCATTCCAAGCTGCGCATCGTATTGACCAACCGTAACTTTTAATTGATTTTCAGCTGTGGTATTGACCGTACCAAATCGGAAAGTATTCCACAACACGCGTTTTGGCTGCCAAACATTGACATATTTTAATTGATTTGGGAAAGCTGTTTTATCGCCTGCCAGCTGAAAAGCTTTTTCAGCAACCACAGCCGAAGCCGCATGTTGCCCATGACCTGCCGCAGCAGTAGGCGGAAAACGACAAATAATCACATCAGGACGGAATTGACGGATGACCCAAACTACATCCGCTGTAATATTATTTTCGTCCCATTGTTTAAAAGTATCAGTAGTATTTTTAGAAAACCCAAAATCAATAGCACGGGTAAAAAACTGTTGGGCACCGTCTAACTTTCTTGCCTCTAAAAGTTCATGCGTTCTGATTAAACCCAATGCAGCCCCTTGCTCTGTGCCCAATAAATTCTGACCACCATCACCTCTGGTTAAAGACAAATAGCCCGTTTCTACATTTTGGTCGTTGATTAACCAGGAGAGTAATCCTGTATTTTCATCATCGGGATGAGCCGCAAGGTATAAAACTTTAGGCAGTTGCTTAAGTGTTTTGAGTTCGCGGTAAATTTCAGATGATTTTGAAGGCCGAACCTGTTGGGCCGAACAAAAAACCATATAAAAGCCAAGAATAAATACAGTACTTACTTTTTTGAACATTTGAATTTGCTTTGCGGGGCAAATATAAGTAAATCGTTTTTCTTTCGACTTTAAAGAATTATATTCTGAATTTTACAAAAAAAATGCTTAAACTTTTTTATTAAACCACAAAAGACACTAAAGCTTTTTAAACACTAAAGCTATTTTAAGTTATATACTTTAGTGTACTATTATGCCGTATTATTTTAAACTTTCTAAAGTCTAATAAAGTGTTTAAAAAGTAAAAACTTTTGTGACTTTTGTGGTTAAATTTAAACAGAGTTTATTTATGAATTAGTGTTTCAAAGAAAATGAAAACTATCTATGTTTTTCTAATTGTATTCTTCGTAAGATTGATATAATTAAACATACAAAATGTCGCTACTGCCCCGAAACTATGCCATAAAAAGTGTGTTCCGAAACTGAACGATTCCCATTTATCTGCTATACGGAAGGTTAATGCTAAAGTAAACGATAATAAAGCAAAAGCTACCCATTTGCCGGCTTTCCACCTGGTATAAATCAAATAACTTAATACGGAGAAAAGCACAAACGAAGCCATGATTGCATAATTTATGTTGATAAAAAGAGAAGTGTTATCTATCAAAATCCAGTTTTTCAGAGTAAACATGAGTATCAGATATACCAGAACCATTACAACAGCATAATACCATCTGGTGCTCTGAGCTACAAAATAAAATCCGGCAGACAAACAGAGCAACATGATGGGCAACCAATCCATCACAATAAATACCGGCCATTGTCTGAATGAATGATAAATAGTTCCGCCAATGGCACCAATATATAATAAGATTAAACAATAAGTTAAAAAGGGATATTCTTTAAAATTACCCTTTATTTTGATTGTCCAAAAAATAGCTAAGGCTAAAAATAATACAGCAGTTATTGCATTTAACGGCTCAGGGAAAAACTGAGCCATATCTGTTTCTTTATATAACATTCCTCCGTCTGGAGGTAATTGATTTATTGGCATTGTCTATTTTGCATTTGTTTAGGCAAAACTATAGTTAAAAATTAAAAAAACCTCTAATTTTTAATATTATCTAACATTGAACAAGTCAAAGAATAGTGCAAGTCTTAATTTATTGTTGTACTGATAATTTATTAAGCATTAATTAACAGACTTGTAACAACGCAGTAATATAAAGGATTTAGCTTTGGTCAGTTAAAAATCTAATCCATTATTTCTACCAAATGAAACATTATTTACTTCTATTGTGCTGTTTAATGGCACAGTTATGCTTTGCGCAGGTACCGGTTCCGTATCTACAGAATCCTACTCCCAATTCTATGATTGTCAACTGGAAAACTTCTTCCGACAATGAGACAACAGTCTATTATGGTACTTCATCATCAAACCTAAATGTAACGGTTACAGGAACGACCAATATTTTTTCCGATACCGGATACAGCAATAACTATTATTATCATACAGCGAAGATTACCAATCTTCAGCCTAATACAAAATATTATTATAAAGTAAAAACGGGAGCGAATGAGTCTTTAGTATATAATTTTCGCACTCTTCCACTTCCGGGACAACCATCAACTGCAGACGGTAAAATCAGGTTTCTGATTATGGGTGACAACCAGTTAAAAAACGAACCCAGGTACGATTCTCTTAACCTTCATGCCTATAAAAAAATAAAACAAAGATTTGGCTTGACTCAGGATCCATCAGACAATATTGCTTTAACCTTTATGGTGGGAGATCAGGTCGACGTTGGTACACTCGACCACTATGAAAATGTTCACTTTAAGAAAAATCAAAAACTTTCGCCATACCTTCCCATACAAACTACTGTAGGAAATCATGAGACGTATGGTACTTTGGGTATGAGCTCTTATTATGCCCATTTCTTCATCGATGAGCTGAGCTACAAAAATATTAGTTCAGGAAACGAGAATTATTATGCGCAGCAGGCAGGTAATGTTCTTTTTATAAGTTTAAGTTCAGAACACACAGGAGCTGCACAACAAACATGGCTTCAACAGGTTATAGCTGCCGCAGCTACTGACAACACTGTACACTGGATTATCTCTTTAAGCCACAGACCTTATCAGGCAGAGCAATATGTAGGAGATATTTCAACATGGGTAAGAAATACGGCTGTACCTTTGCTTACCTCTTCTGAAAAATACCTTATGCACATTGGTGCTCATCACCACTTATACCATAGAGGACAGCTTAAAAATTCACCAAACTACCAGATCATTTCAGGTGGAACCGCATGGGATCAGTATTGGGGAATGTCTAATGAACAGGATTTTGACGATGTACAAAAAACACTGACAGACTGGACATATCAAATCGTTGAAGTTGATGTACCAAATGGTAAGGTCGATATAGAAAGCTACTCCATCGGCAGTATTTATAACCAAAAGAACAGTATTGTTGTCGACAGTTTCCATAGGTATAAAAATTTGGCTAAACCTGCAAAACCTGCTATTACTAATGTTTTTACAGCACCTGTAACTTTACCTTTAACAATAAACGGGAGCAATTTCTCAACCACAACTTCGGAGCTTTTAAATACAACACAGTTTCTTATCAGTAAAACGGCAGATTTTTCGGTTATCGACAAAGAATTCTACCGTGACTACGAAAACTGGTTTGGCAAAGAAGGTAATGGAAATCCTGACGTTACAAAAAATTTAAACGCAGGAGTTGATATTACCAAAGCCACTATCGCTACAAATTCTATAACCAACGGAGTTTATTATGTAAAAGTACGATATAGAGACAGAAACCTTGAATGGAGCGACTGGAGCGATGCAAAACAGTTTGAAATAACAGGAAGCGTAGTTTCAAACCCAGCATTGGTTTTAAACAAAACCGAGTATCTTCAAAATGAAGCTATTCTTGCAACATACACGGATGGGCCGGGAAATCAGCAAGACTGGGTTGGAATTTATAAAAAAGGACAAAATCCTTCTGCTGTAACCTCACAAGGTTATAAATATACAAATGGGCAGACTTCCGGGACAGCAGATTTCAATAGCGGACTAGCCACTAAAGGTCAATATTTCGCTGGCTTCTTTGCCAATAACGGATATACTGAGATCACCGGAAGAAAAAACTTTTATGTAGGACCAAAAGTTGTTCTGCAGGCTACATCAGACACATACCCTGTAGGAGGAACGGTAGTTATTAATTATACAAACGGGCCAAATCTTACCAACGATTGGATTGGAATTTACAAAATGGGACAGGTTCCCGGATCTGCCAATCCTTCAGCAATGTGGAGCTATGTAACAACTGCTGCAGGAACCAAAAACTTTACAGGACTACCAAAGGGCTATTATTACGCAACCTACCTTTTGGAAGACGGGTATACGCAAATCGGAGAAAAAGTATTCTTTAAAGTAGGCGATATCGTAACTGACCTTTGGATAAACAAACCTGTTTATACTTTAGGTGAAAATATCACTGCCTCATGGACAGATTCTCCCGGAATTATCAAAGACTGGCTGGGAATTTATCCGCAAAGTGTACAAACACCGAATGATCAGTTTACATCGTATACTTATTTTGATGGAGTAACCCAAGGTACAAAAACAATCACCGGAAACGTAAATGGTGTTCCTACCACAGCGGGTAATTATTATATGGTAATGTTTACCAACGATTCTTACACAGAAGTTTCGAACAGAGTTTCTTTTCAGGTTGTGGGAAGTACATTGGGTACAAACGAAACGCATAATGCTACCGAGAAAAATGTCATTCTTTATCCAAACCCAGCAAAACCAGGACAGCCAACTTTTATTAAAAGTGATTATCCTATAGAGAAGATTCAACTTCTTTCAGCTGCAGGACAACTGTTATATGAAACTAAAAATGTAAATGATCAGAAATTCTCTTTGGTGAATGAAAACTTGCCAAAAGGTGTTTATTTCGTAAAAGTACATACCCGAAAGTTATTTACTTTAAAACTTATCATAGAATAAAGTATTTAAGTTTAGTTTAAAGATCCAATCTGTAAAATCTGCAGATTGGATCTTTATTTATAATCAACAGAAAATAGCTCCTATTTACTTTTAAGTTTATTTAAAAATTGATTATTAAAGAAAAAGCCACAAACTCTTCAAATGGTTTGCGTACAGATTCTATTATTTGGATCTTAACTTGAAAGTTCCATTTTGTCGGCAAGGTATTTTAGAAAGATTTCGAACATTATTTATTATTATAAAACAAAATTTAATCAAATAAAAAATTTGAAACGAAATATAGGCTGAAGAAAACTCCAGTTATTTTATGATGATTGTTCAAATCAGTTTTCAGAGCGATTCGTATTTAACAAATACTTTTTACCATATGGTAAATCTATTGCACAAAAAATAAAGTATTTTTAATCTATGAAAGAGTTTATTGAATACATTCTGCAGTTTGGTCATCTGAATCAGCAGCAGATTGGCCTTATTACAAACAAAGCAACGGAGATTGACCTGCGAAAAGGAGAATATTTTTCTGAGGCCGGTAAAATTCCCAAGCAGGTGGGATTTATTCTAGAGGGAGTTGTTCGTTTTTGCTATTACAACAATAAAGGTCAGGAAATCACTCATCATTTTATAGACGAGCTTAACTTTGTTTCGGATCAACAAAATTTTGAGGCACAAATAGTGGCTACCGATTATATTGAGGCAGTTACCGATTGTAAATTGCTTGTTTTTTCGAAAAAAGACTGGGATGACATTGGAAATACCATCGTGGGTTGGCATGATATAACCGGTCTGATCTTAAAAAACTGTTTATTAAAAACCATTGAAAGAAGAAGTCCTTTAGTTTCAGAAGATGCGACCACAAGGTATCTCTCATTTCTTGACAAATTTCCTAATCTTGCCAACAGAATACCGCTGTCTTACATAGCTTCCTATTTAGGGATTACCCAGCAATCATTAAGCAGAATAAGAAAAAACATCAGGTAAATCACTTTTTACCATATGGTAAATGTTTTCTTTTGCCAGAATCCGAAATTTGTTTTATTAATTTAAATAACAAAAAAAAAATGGATAAAAAAGTAGTCTTGATTACAGGAACAAATAGTGGTTTTGGATGGCTTACTGCCAATAGCGTTGCAGCATTGGGACATAAAGTCTACGCTACCATGAGAGATCTCGATGGAAAAAATGCGGAGAAGGCAAAAGCTTTAGCACAAGTGGAAAATATTACTGTTCTGGATGTGTCGTTAACTGATGAAACCAGTGTACAAAATGCAATCAACACCATTATTGCGAAAGAAGGAACCATTGATGTATTGGTAAACAATGCAGGTATTTCAATGTTTGGTGTGGCAGAAAGCTCAACACCGGAAGATTTGCAGCGAATGATCGATGTCAACGTTATTGCCCCATGGAGATTGATGAAGTTGGCATTGCCTTTTATGCGTAAACAGTCGGAAGGATTGATTATCAACGTTTCAAGTGGATGGGGTAGATTCTCCGCTCCTTTTTTCGCAACGTATGGTGCTTCAAAGTTTGCTTTGGAAGGTTTAAGCGAAAGTTTACATTACGAGTTGCGACCTTTTGGAGTTGATGTAGCAATTATACAACCCGGTTCGTTTCCTACCGAAATGTCTCAAAAGGTTCAGTTCGGATCTGATACATCCGTAAATGATGATTATAAATTGATCGCTGATATTCCGGATAAAATATTTGGAGCCGTTGGCAAAATGATTGAAACAGTAAAACCTGATCCGCAGGAAGTTGCTGATGCAGTTGTAAAGCTTATCAATTTACCGAAAGGACAAAGACCGTTGAGAACTGTTGCAGATCCTACTACAGGAGAAATTGTAAGAGCTGCCAATGATGCTGTAGCAACTGAATATTCAAAAGTTTTAACCGCATTCGGAATGCAGGATCTTTTGTCATAAAAATTTAATTTGTAAATACTCCAAAGTCTATTACTTTGGAGTATTTTTTTGCAAGTTTCAAAGAAATCAAAGAATCGGGTAAGATTTCGTAGAATTGAAAGTTATTTTCATTGTTAAAGATTAGCTTTTCATATTCAATCTTTCTTCCTGAAGATCAAGCAGACGAAGATGTTTTCTGATTATTTCTTCATCTAACAACAGCTCTTCCCTGTTTTTATTGATGAGCCAGTTTCTTTGAGTTTCAAGAATGTCGATATAAATTTTTCTATATTCCTCATAATTAAGAATAATTTCAGAGCTGTTTACCTGCCTTTCATATTTCTGCAACTGATCTTTCAAAGTTGGGAAACTGTCTACCTTATGAGCATAATCGTTACGTATTTTATCAATTGCCACTTTTGCCAAACTATTCTGAATATCGTAATCGATCTCTTTCTCACTTTTAATAAAATCCCGGTCTATCGGTGGAAATTTTTTAAGTAAAAAAGGAAGCGTAAGTCCTTGTAAGAGTAAAGTTAACAGAATCACTATAAATGTGATGAAAAGTATCATATTTCTTTGAGGAAACGGAGTTCCATCATCTAACGTCAACGGGATAGAAAGTGCGGCAGCAAGAGATACTACGCCTCTCATTCCGGTCCATCCAATAATTATGGGGGTTTGCCAACCGGGCGATTGTGCATCTGCAACGGTGATAAAATTTCTCATCACCAAGGTTGTAATTACTGCTGCATAGCCTGCTAAAATTCTTACTATAATCAGAACAACAGTAACTGCAACTCCATAACCGATTGCAGTGTAAATATCTGTATCACCTAAACCGGAAACAATTTCTGGCAGGTCTAAACCTATAAGCATGAAAACAATTCCATTCAACAAAAAACAAAAGCTTTCCCAAACCGTTACCGTACGTATTCGCGATGCACTGCTCAAAAAATCATGACTGCGATAAGACAGGAATAATCCGCCGGTCACAACCGCCAAAACTCCTGATGCATGAAATTGTTCTGCTACCAAATACATAGAGAATGGCGCAATAAAAGTCAGTAAAATATCGGTGTTTGAATCGGTAGGTAAAATTTTGTGTAGTTTCATAAAGATGTATGCAATAGCAAGCCCGATTCCCACACCACCAAAGCACATCCAAACAAAACTTCCAGCCGCTTCATGCCAGACAAATTGACCGGTTGCAGCAGCAATCATTGCAAATCTGAAAATGATCAGAGAAGAAGCATCGTTCAGCAAACTTTCACCTTCAAGAATTGAAGCCAGTCTTTTTGGCACTTTTACAAATTTTAAAATTGCTCCGGCACTTACTGCATCTGGTGGAGAAACTATACCGCCCAATAAAAAACCAAGAGCTAAAGAAAATCCCGGAATAAAATAATTGGCGAAAACAGCAACTGAGAATGCGGTAAAAAAAACGACTACAAAAGCAAAACTAAAAATAATCCTACGCCATCGCCAGAGTTCTTTCCATGATGTTGACCATGCAGCTTCATACAGCAAAGGAGGTAAAAAAATAATAAATAATAATTCGGGATCAATCTTAAGTGCCGGTACACCAGGAATAAAACTTATAAAAAGTCCTGCTAACACCAGCAGTACCGGATAGGCAACCCGTATCTTTTTGGCCAACATGATGAGCATTATAATTAAGAAAACCAAAAAAAGATAAAATTCAAAGTCTTCAAGCATATCGTGATTTTAGATATTTAAATATAAAAAAATATTTAATTTTTGCGATAATTTACTTGACTGAAACAAATTGTTTTATGTGGAAATATAATTTTCACACTTGTGCGACATCCCCTGATTTTAAATCAATTATAAATTAACTATCATTCAACATCTTCAAAACATTATTTATATTTTCAAACAAATATTTTGTTAGACTTCTGTTATTATTCACAGATAAAATGAGGCAATCCCACTTTTGGGACAGCCTCATTTATAATCAAAGGAATATACTTTTCTTAACTATTCCAATATTAATTTAGTGTCGTTTATCAGATCAGGCACCCGCATCTTCATCGGTAAAAATCTGTACTCCATCTTTCTTTTCAATTAGCTGAAGCGGATATAGCTCCGGATTATAGTCTCCGTTTAAGACTTCATTAAGAGCGTGTTTTTTAGATTGACCAAATGTGACAATCAGAATATTTTCAGCTTTGTTAATGATAGGTTCAGTCAAAGTAATTCTGTACATTTCCTGTGGTTTCAGATAATAAGCATCTACCCATTTTTCTTTTTCGTGTAAAACTTTCTCACCCGGAAACAAAGATGCCGTATGACCATCATCGCCCATTCCTAAAAGAATAAAATCGAAAGTACCGTTGTCTCCCAAAACATTTTTGATTTGCGCTTCATATTCTTTCGAATAATCTTCTGGCTCGATTCCGTCTTTATACATCGGGAAAATCTGATCTTTATTGACCGGAACTTTATCCAAAAGCGTTTCCAATGTCATTTTAAAATTACTTTTTTCGTCATCCAGAGAAACCCATCTTTCATCTACCCAGAAAAAGTAAATTTTATTCCATTCTATCTCATCTGCGTATTCCGGAGTCGACAATAAGCTGAAAATAGCTTTTGGAGAAGAACCTCCACTTAATGCCACTACAAACTTTCCATGCTTTTGAATTGCCTTTTCAGAAAGTTCTACAAACAGATCTGCTGATTTTTTGTATAAAACATCCAGATCATTAAATATTGTAATATTCATTTAGTCTTTAATTAAATTTTAAACCCATTGATGCCCTTGTCTTTCCACCAATGCATTGCTGTCATCGGGTCCCCAACTTCCTGCTTCGTAATTCGGGAAAGAAGAATCTTTGGTTTTCTCCCAGGTTTCCTGGATCGTTTTTACAACATCCCAAGCTTCTTCCACCTGATCCGAACGCATAAACAAAGTAAGATCGCCTAATAGTGCTTCCAATAAAAGTGTTTCATACGCTTCAGGAGTGTCTGTCTGACAGGCAAAATTGTCAAAAATCATTTCCACAGGTTTTAGTTCTAAAGAAAGTCCGGGCTTTTTAGACATAAACTGCAATCTGATGTCCATTTGTGGCTGAATATTAATAATCAACCGGTTCGCCGACAGAAGTGATGTACTTTCGGAGAATGTAGAATGTGGAAGTGGCTTAAACTGAATCGTAATGTAAGAATGTTTTTCCTTCATTTTTTTCCCGGTACGAACATAAAAAGGAACGTTTTCCCATCTTTCGTTATCCAGATAAAACTTAATAGCAGCGAATGTTTCCGTATTCGAATCAGGAGCGATTCCTTCTTCCTGACGATAACCATTGACTTTGACACCATTTACTTTTCCTCTTCCGTACTGACCTCTCACAGCGTAATGATCAACTTTATCCGGTGAAATTCTGCGGATTGATTTTAAAACATCTACCTTACGATCCCTGATTTCTCCTGATTCCAATGAAACCGGCGGTTCCATGGCAACCATGCAAAGAATCTGCAAAAGGTGATTCTGAATCATGTCTCGTAAAGCACCCGTCTGTTCATAAAAGCTTGCTCTTGTCTCTACTCCCACCTCTTCTGCAACAGTAATCTGTACAGATTCTATATGTCTGTGATTCCACAAAGGTTCAAAAATAGAATTTCCGAATCTGAAAGCTAAAATATTCTGAACCGTTTCTTTGCCTAAATAATGATCGATACGATAGATCTGTTCTTCCTGAAAGGTTTGTGAAAGGAGATCATTGAGTTCAATAGCAGACTCTTTATTATGACCAAAAGGTTTTTCGATGATAATTCGATCTTTTGCAGGATCTGAAGCTATTGAAGTATTTTTAATGTGATTTGAAATTACCGATACAAAGTTTGGAGCAATCGAAAGATAGAAAAGCCTGTTTCCTCTCATTCCATACACTTTGTCGAAATCTTCCAGTTTCTGATATAAATTCTGATAAGAACTTTCTTCATCCAGCTGATGCTGAAAATAACTGATATGTGCCTGAAAACCCGCCCAGTCTTCCGGCGTTATCGTCTTTCTTGAAAAACTTTCCAGATTTTCTTTAATATAAGCTCTGAATTTTTCATCCGTATTTTCGGCTCGTCCTAAAGCTAAAATATTGAAACCCTTTGGCATTCTGCCATCAATATATAAATTGTAAAACGCAGGAAAAAGCTTCCTTTTTGCCAAATCTCCCGTTGCACCAAAAATAACGACCGTTGTTGGATGCAGGATTGTGTTGTCGCTCATTTTGCTGATTTATTTATTTAGGTTTTGCCATGAAGTATGAAAAACTCCTTCTCTGTCTGTTCTTTGGTATGTATGTGCTCCAAAATAATCACGCTGAGCCTGAAGCAGATTTACCGGTAAAGATTCTGTCGTGTAAGCTTCGAAATATCCTAAAGCTGCCTGAATTCCTAAACTTGGGATTCCGTTTGATGCAGCGAAAGAAGCCGTTTTTCTTAATGAAGAAATTTTAGCTTTTACGATTTCTGAAATTTCCTGATCCAATAAAATATTCGATAAATTCTCATCTTTAGAATAAGCCAAATAGAATTTTTCTAATAAAACAGAACGGATTATACAACCGCCTCTCCATATTTTCACAACATCTTTCAATGGGATTTCAAACTGATATTCTTCAGAAGCTTTTACCAATAATGACAAACCTTGCGCATAGCTGATCAAAGTTGCCAGATACAATGCATCGCCAACTTCCTGGATGAATAATTCTACATTTTCGGGTGTTGAAATTTCTTCTTTAGCATACAATTGAGAAGCTTTTATTCTTTCCTCTTTATAAGCTGATATAATTCTTGAAGTAACGGCAACATCAATGGTCGGGATCGAAACACCAATTTCCATTGCCTGTTCTGAAGTCCATTTTCCGGTTCCTTTTGCTCCGGCTTTATCTAAAATCTGATCAACAAGAAAACCGTCTGTTAAATCATCTTTTTGCTGGAAAATATCTCTTGTGATTTCAATAAGGAAAGAATTCATTTCGCCTTCGTTCCAGTTTTTGAAAACTTCGTATAACTGATCATTGTTCAGGCCGGCTCCTTTTCTCAACAAATCATAAGCCTCGCTGATTAATTGCATAATAGCATATTCGATTCCGTTGTGAACCATTTTCACATAGTTTCCTGCTGAACCTTTTCCCATGTAAGCTGTGCAAGCTTCACCATTTACTTTTGCTGAAATTAATTCCAGCATAGGTTTAATTAAATTGAAAGCTTCCAAATCTCCACCCGGCATAATACTTGGGCCTCTTCTTGCACCCTGCTCTCCTCCGGAAACACCCATTCCCATAAAATGCAGGTTTTTAGAAGCCAAATCAGCAATACGTCTCTCAGTATCTTTGAAATAAGAATTCCCAGCATCAATTACGACATCTTTCGGGCTGAGAAACGGAGTAATACTTTCAAGAACAGCATCCACTGGTTTGCCTGCAGGAACCATCAAAATAATTTTTCTCGGAATGTCTAGACCGATTACAAATTCTTCGAGAGAGACAGAGCCGATTACCTTTGTACCTTCAGTCACTCCATTTCGAAGCTCAATGACTTTTTCTTCATCCAAATCGAATCCTGCTGTAGAAAAACCATTATCGGCAATATTATAAAGCAGATTTCTCCCCATGACTCCGAGACCAATGACCCCGTAATTATACTTTTCCATTCTTACTTAAGATTTATTTATTTTTACACGCCAAATTTACGGAAATGCAAATCAGTAAAAAAATTATGCGAAACTTTCTTTCAATGATTGCAGTAGTTGTAATCAACTGAAAATATATAATAATTACATCATCATCGGAACTTCCATCAATAAATCTCTTATTCTCTGATTGTTTTGAGGTTTAATTTCTGACCTTCAATTTCTGCGCTTCTTTTTAAATAAATGCATAAACATTTCATTTTTAATGAAACATCAATAGCCATAACCCTACTTTGATGTATGTGGCGTTATCTTCTATAAAATTTCAAAGTGAATTTTTATTTAAAACCCATCTTTCAGAACCTTCAACAATTCCGTCTGCTGCATCACATCATTTTTACTGTTGATGAGATTGAAATTTGCCTGAAGCCAATTGTTTCGCACAACAAAAAACGTGTAGGCATCCATTAAACCTTCTTTATATTTTTCTTCTGATTTTTGGAATGAGAGTCTTTGGTTTTCAAAATTTAATTCCAAAAGATTATATTTTTCCTGAGCATTCAGAAACTGAGCTTTTATCGAATTGATCGATTTTGTAAGATCATTGATGATCAAATCTTTATCATAATTTGAGTTGATGACATTCAGTTTGGCAATTTCTACATTGTTTTTTACTTGAAACTTATTAAAAACCGGAATATTGAGCCCAAATGAAACCGACTGATTTTTATTTTGGCTAAACTGATCTGAAAAATTGATGTTTACAGATTGATTATTTCCTAAAAATTTATTATAAAACGTTGACCAGCTGTAATTTCCTGATAAAGTTGGTAAATAGCCCGATCTTTCGATACTTATATTTTTTTCCTGAGCCTGAATTTCTGCAAGTATGGTTTTATAGGCAGGATTATTTTCTATCAATTTCTGCGTAAATTCTGAATCCGAAAAATTTTCACTCAACAAACCTTCTTCCGCCATCACAAAATCTATCGAATCATCTTGCAAATTCAGAGCATTGAGAAGGTTTATTTTGGCTAAATCACGTTGATTTTTTGCAGAAACCCATTGCTCCTGCAACGTTCCAAGGTTTGCTTTAATATCGTAAACATCACTTTTAGAACGGTTTCCGATCTCAACTTCTTTTTCAGTTCTTTTGATCTGCTCTTCAATTCCTGAAATCTGTGTTTCTAAAACATCAAGCCAGCTTTTACTGTTCTGATATGCGAAAAAAGTCTGAATTACATTCAGTTTCACTTCATTTTGAGCTTGTTTCAGTTTGTAAGTGCTCGTTGTTTTGTTGAGTTTTGAGAGAGAAATATTCAGATAATTTTTCCAGTTAAACAATTCAGCATTGGCCTGGGCAAAAACCTGATCATATTGCGTATTGAGCGCTTCTCGCTGGTTGTTTGACTGATTAATAGACGACCCGAAACTATAGCTGTGATTCACTCCCGCATTTACTGATGGTAACAACATGCCTTTTGAAGCCGCAATTTGCCGGTCGTTTTTCTGAATATTTACGGTTGCCTGTTTAATTAAAGGATGATTTGTGGAGGCATAATCCAGACATTTCTGAAGATTCCAGCTTTCCTGAGCAGAAAATAGATTGATGATGAATATGAAGAGTATTTTTTTCATGTTTTAAATTTGGCAGGAAGATGGATGATGGAGGCAGGAAGTTTAGACACATCAAACTTCCACCTTCCAGCATCTGTCATCCGGCATTATTCGTATTTCAGATATTTAACGAGACTAATTTTTGTGGCGCGATAAGCTTTGAAACTTACCACAGTAAAGGTTAGGATCAACAATAAAAGTAAGCTTAAAATATATGGCCAAACCGGCATATCGATTCGGTAAGGAAAATCTTTCAGCCATTCGTTCATCGCATAATATCCAAAAGGCATACTGATGATAACGGCAATCACACAAATCAGTAAAAACCGTTTGGTTAAATCCCATACAATTGTTTTTTCGTCGGCACCTAAAGTTTTTTTGATGGCCACATCTTTTAGTTTTTGCTCTATTAATAATGAGGATAAAGCGAATAATCCCAATAATGCGATGACAAGAACCACAATATTCAGAGTCGTAAACAATGTTTGTTGTTTCTGGAATCTCTCGAAAGTTTTTGCAAACTGCTTATCTACAAATTCATATTCAAAGGGGTAACCCGGTTCTGCTTTTGTAAGCCAGAATTCTTTAATGCGTTCCAAAGTACCTTCGATATCGTTTCCGGAAACTTTTATCTGAATATTAGACATATTGTTTTTCACCCAGTTTCTGTCATAATTAAAGAAAACGACCGGTGTAATCTGTTTGTCGACTCCACTGTAGTAAAAGTCCTGTACTACGCCAAGAATTTTATATTTTTTCCTGTCATCCCAACCCGTCAGAATTTCTTTACCTAAAGCAGTTTTAGGATTAAAGCCTAATTTTTTGGCAAAAGTTTCATTTACTACAGCTCCATTGATGGTATCTGAAGCTATTTTCCAGTTCATATCTCTTCCCGACAAAAATTTTATTTTATAGAAACGCAGATAATTTTCATCAATAGCTCCCAAACCAGTATCTTCCACTGTTTTTGTACTGTCTCTTGCATCTTTAGCTACAGAACTATTGGTAATTCCTCTGCCTATCGACTGAATAGAACCTGTAATTTCGGTTACGCCTGATAATTTGGAAATTTCATTTTTCAGCAGCTTATATTTTTTGAAATTGTAATCATTCTCCCATTTGGTCTCTTTAAAATCGATCTGAACAACCTGATCCCCTTTGAAACCAAGATCTTTACTCATCATATATTTTACCTGAGCATGGATAATGAGCGAACAAATAATAAAGAACGAAGAGATGATCAATTGTACAGTCAGAATAGAATTTCTCAGCCAGACACCGTGTTTGCTGCCTGCAAAATTTCCTTTTAAAGTATTGATTGGTTTAAAATTCGAAAGATACATCGCAGGAATCAACCCGGAGATCAGAGAAAACAGAATCAGCAACAAGCCTGTGTAAAGAAACAGACTTAAATTATTAAGCTCGATTTCCTTCCCAAGAAATTTATTGTAAGAGGGCAGCAAAAGCTCAATCATTGCCAATGCAAGAATGTAAGCCGTAAAGCAAATTATAAAAGTTTCCAGCAGAAACTGTAAAATCAGTTTTGATTTTGTACTTCCTACCGCTTTTCTTACGCCGACTTCTTTCGCTCTTTGTGAAGCCTGAGCTGTTTTAATATTTATTAGATTAATCCCAGACAAAAGCAATATCAACCCGGATAATCCTAACAAAATCATGATCGATTTTTTGTCGCCTTTATTAATGCCTTCACTTTTTGCATCAAGCTTTATATTGGCAAGTGGCGACAGATAAACTTTTAACGGGTTTTTTTTATCAATTTCATAACCCCATTTTTTTGCTGAAATTTCATCTTCCTTTTGTATTTTTTTTGAAATTTTATTTTCGATAGCTTTAATATCTGAACCCGGTTTCATTTTAAAAAATCCATAATAGCTGTAACTCGTCCATTGAGTTTTACTGTTTTCCATATAGGGATTCATAAACACGAAATCAGGTTTAAAAACAGTATTTTCCGTTGGTTTTTTATAAATGGCGGTAACGATATAATTTTTATCATCAACCTCAACTCTGACCGTTTTTCCGATAGATTCTATATAATCGTCACCAAAAAGTAGTCTCGCCGTTTCTTCAGACAATGCCACTTTATTTATATCCGTCAAAGCATTTTTATAATCTCCTGCAACTTTCTCAAAAGGAAAAAAGTTAAAAAAAGAATTAACTGTTGCTCCCGCCGTTACATAAGCTGAATTGCTCCCGAAACTAATTTTCTTTCTTCCCCAGTCGTTAAATATTGTTGCATCTTCAATTTCCGGGTATGTTTCTTTCGATTCGAATATTTGTGGATAGCTGGAAACCGCCATTGTTCCGAATGACGAATTCCAGTTCTCTACAAGATAAATATTTTCTTTATTCGGGTTCCATTGTTCATACGATTTCTCGTCCTGCCAATGAATATAGATCAACAGAAAAACACATAAGCCAACACTCAATCCCAAAACATTGATAATGGTAGAAAGCCAGTTTTTTCTATAATTGATAATTGCTATTTTGAGCCAGTTTCTTAACATAGTTTTGTTTTTAGGTTGGAAGATGGATGAAGGAAGTTTGATGCTAATTATTGTGTAGAAAAACGACCAGCTTCCATCATCAAGTATCCATCATTACTCGTATTTCAGATATTTCACAAGATTCACTTTTGATGCTTGATACGCTTTTATACTGACAACAGCGAAAGTGAGAATTAATAATAAAATCAAGCTTAAAATGAATGGTAAAATAGGCATATCAATTCGGTAAGCGAAATCTTTCAGCCACTCGTTCATCAGATAATAACTGATCGGAATGCTTATTAAAACAGCAATCAGCGTAATCCAAAGGAATTGTTTTGTTAATCCAATAATTAAAGCTTTGTCTGATGCTCCTAAAGTTTTCCTAATGGCAACATCTTTCAGTTTCTGTTCGATCATTAATGATGATAATGCAAATAACCCAAGTAAGGCTACCATCAAAACCATTGCATTCAAAATTGTGAAAAGTGTTTGCTGTTTTTGGTATTTAACAAAATTTTCAGCAAATTTTTTATCAATAAAATAGGAATCAAAAGGATAACCTGGTTCTGCTTTTTCTTGCCAATATTTTTTGATTCTTTTTACCGTTGCATCAATATCATCTGCTTTCAATTTCAATTGAATATTATACACACCAAATCTTTTCCAGGTAGTTTCTTTGTAATGGAAAAATGTGATGGGTTCCACTGCCGTTTTCGGGCTCCACATATTAAAATCGTTCACAATTCCTACAATATGATAAGGTTTGCTATCAAAACCGGGACGAATTTCATTTTTCAAAGCTTCATCATCTGTCCATCCGAATTTTTTCACAAAAGCTTCATTTACTATAACATTTGCAATTGTATCGGAGGCCAAATTAGCATTCAGCCAACGTCCTTTTTTCAATTTTACATTCATAAACTGGAGATAATCAAAATCCATAGAACCGTGTTGGGCATTGATACTTTTATCTCTAAAATCTACATTTGAATTACTGAATCTGCCGCTTCCCGGAACCGCTTCTCCGAAAGAAACACTTTCAATACCTTCAATTTTACTTAACTCATTTTTCAAGCGTTCATATTTCAGCCAGGGTTTTTCTACATTCTCACTAAAATTAACGTACAATATTTGCTTTCCACTAAAACCAAGGTCTTTATCCATCATATGTTTCACTTGTGAGTTTACAACCAAACCTCCAATAATGAAAAATGAAGAAATCATTAATTGCAAGGTCAAGATTCCATTTCTCAACCAAATCCCGTTTTTGCTTCTGGCAAAATTTCCTTTTAAAGTTTCAATAGCTTTGAAGTTCGATAAATACATTGCCGGAATTAATCCGGAAATCAAGGTAACCGCCAAAACCATCGAGAAAGAATAAAAGTAAATATGCCAGTCATTCATCACGATTTCTTTGTCATAAAACTTATTGAAACTTGGCAGAAGAAGCTCTGCTAAAGCCAAAGAAAGAAGATATGATGCAAAACAAATGATAAACGCTTCCAATAAAAATTGAAAAACCAAACTCGATTTTGTACTTCCTATGGCTTTTCTTACACCGATTTCTTTGGCACGCTGAGAAGCTTGCGCTGTTTTTAGATTAATAAAATTTATAGCTGACAGAACAACAATCAGAATAGAAAGCGTTAGCAAAATCATCATTGTTTGTAAATCGCCATTTCCGAACCAATAAGCTTTTGCATGAAGTTTTAATTTGTCTAATGGTATCAGCTCACAACTATTCGGACCATATAATTCCATATATTTATCAACGGTAACACCAGAACCTTCCTCATTGATTTTTGCTCTATATTCGAAAACTTCTTTTACCAATTTATTTTGCACAGCAACTAAATCGGCATCTTTTTTCAACATAAAAAAACATCCGTAATTAAAACTTCCCCAAGCTTCTTTGTCATTTTTCATCTGTTCATAAGCCAGAATAATAAATTCAGGTTTTATGAGACTGTTTTCCTTCGGTAATTCATAAACGGCAGTTACGATATAATTTTTACCATTAAATTTCAGGCTTTCTCCCGCAACATTGGTTCTTCCAAAAACATTTTTGGCTGAAGTTGTAGAAAGAGCAACTGCATTTTCACTTTTAAGAGCATTTTTAAAACTTCCTGAAATTAATTTAAATGGAAAAAAATTGAAGAAATTTTCGGATGTTGCTATTCCGTCTTGTTGATAAACCGTTTTGTTTTTTGTTGTCATCTTGAAACCCATTCCTGATGAATTAAAAAGAACAAAGTCTTTCACTTCCGGAATCAGCTTCGCTGCGCGTTCTGCCATAGGGATAGAGATATTGCTTCCATACCCTTTATCTTTTTTATAATAACTCTGAATTCCATAGATTTGGTTCTTCTTCGGGTTCCATTTTTCGTAGGATTCTTCGTCATTCCAATGCATGAGAATGAGCATAAACCCTGTAAGACCGATGGTTAATCCAAACAAATTGATGATGGTGGAAAGCCAGTTCTTTTTATAATTGATGAAGGCAATTTTGAGCCAGTTGTTTAGCATAATTGTGGTTTTTTAGGTTGGAAGCTGGATGATGGAAGCTGGATGTTTAAATTATTGCGTTCGATAACTTCCTGCTCCGATCACCCCGCTTCCCGCTTTTTTTACTCAAAGTTTTTAGAATCAGCCTTTTCGAAAACATCTTTTCTTTGGGAAGAATGTTCTTCGGAAAAGATTTCACCATCTTTCATATTTACAATTCTGGAAGCATAACCTGCATCGTAGGAAGAATGCGTTACCATTGCGATCGTAGAACCTTCTCTATGAAGTTCCGCAAGAAGATTCATTACCTCATTTCCGTTTGAGCTGTCCAGATTTCCGGTTGGCTCATCGGCAAGAATTAATTTTGGACGGGTAACCAAAGCTCTTGCAACAGCCGCTCTTTGTTGCTGACCTCCGGAAAGCTGTTGCGGATAATGCTTTGCTCTATGAGAAATATTAATTTTCTCCATAATCTCTTCTACTCTTCTTTTTCTTTCTGAGGAAGAAACACCGTTGTAAATCAATGGTAATTCGATATTTTCATAAACTGTAAGTTCATCAATCAGATTAAAATTCTGAAAAATAAAACCGATATTTCTCTTTCGGATGTCAGATTTTTTCTTTTCAGAAGTTCCGATTGTTTCAGTCGATTCAAATTGGTAAGAACCTGAGGAAGCACTGTCCAAAAGTCCAAGAATATTAAGAAAAGTCGATTTTCCACAACCGGAAGGTCCCATTATCGCAACAAATTCGCCTTCTTTGATTTGCAGGCTCACATTATTAAGTGCGTTGGTTTGAACATCTTCAGTTTTATAGACTTTTGAAAGGTTTTGAATATTGATCATTTTGCTATTTTTTATTTAAAGTGTATTATTTAGTTTTAAAATTAACTGTTAAAAATTTATTTTTTAATATCTAATATCTCATATTTTTTCAGTTCAGTATAATCAGAAGTAATTACCGATTCGCCTTGCTTTAATCCTGAAACTACTTCATAATAAAGAGGATTTTCTCTTCCTAAACTGATATTTCGTTTTGCTGCCTTGTTACCTTTCACGACAAAGATCCATTTTCCGTTCGTGTCTTTGTAGAAATTTCCTTTCGGAATCATCATACTTTGCGTGTCGGCAGATAATTTCAGTTTCACTCCGAAAGTCATCCCTATTTTCAGAGTTGAAATTTTTGCGTCGATGAAATTCAGTTCCACAGAAAATTGTCCGTCTTTCACTTCCGGAAGAATTTTGGTGATAATGACTTCATATTCTTTTCCGTTATTATCTAAACTTCCTTTGATGCCGTTGGTTAATTTATTAATATAATATTCGTCTACTTTTGCTACCAGTTTGTAACCGCCCATCAAATCAATTTTCCCGACACTTTCTCCTGTCGTTAAATTCTGTCCTAAAGAAATATTAAATGATGACAATCTCCCAGAAGCAGGCGACATAATCAGGAAATTGTTTTTGTTGGAACGGAGGATATTTAAACTTTTTTCCATTTGGTTAATTGAGCTGTTTATTGCTGCAAACTGGGAATTTCTCGAAATTTTCTCATTATAAGCGCCTTTTTCCACGATTTGTTTTCTGTCTTTTTGATAATTCAAATTCTGAAATGCAATATCATAATCAGTTTTCTTTCCGATTTCTGCATCATACAATCTTTTTTGAAGATTAAAAGTTTGCAACGCCGTATTATAGTCATTCTGAGACTGCAGTAATTCTTTATCCTGATTGAATTCCTGATTTTTTAATTCCAAAAGCGAACTTCTCATCTGGCTGATCTGTTGCATAATTCCCGTTTCCTGATTCAGGTAATTGAATTCTGTATTCGGGTTGTAAACTCTTGCAATGGGTTGTCCTTTTATTAGTATCTGACCGTCTTCTGCAAAAATTTCTTTTACAGCACCACCTTCCAGAACATTTACCAAAGAAGAATTGAGCGACTGCGTCTGTGCAGTGACCATCAGCATATCTTCGAATTTCCCTTTCGTCACTTCTTCAACTGTAATATCTTCTGACTTTACATTATATGTTTTTTTCTGATTAAGAAAATACCATCCAAAAACTGAAACTGCCAAAACAGAGGTAAATATAATTAGGACAAATTTTAATTTAGATTTCTTTTTTACTATTTTCGTATCCATATTGTAGATAACCAATTTATTTACAAACAATTACACAATACACTTGCCAGAGGTTTATGAATCTATAACGCATTGTAAATGTGATTAAAGAAAATTTAATTATTTTAAAACTGTTCATTATCGGACACTTTTTGTGCGAAAATGGACAAAGTTGACTATTTATATCTTCAATATATTTTACAGAATGATGAATAAAAATTATGGCTAAGAAATTAAAAAATACAGAATCTTCAGATAATCAAATCATTTTTTCAAACGAAAAATTGTTCTCGGATTTATCTTATTTAATAGAACAAAGTCGTCAGCAGGTGGCGATGCAAGCTAACAGTACCCTAACAATTTTGTTTTGGCAGGTTGGAAAACGTATTAATGATGATATTCTGCAAAACCAGCGTGCAGAATATGGAAAACAAATTGTGTCGACATTGTCGGCACATTTGGAAACTTCTTACGGAAGAAATTTTGCAGAAAAAAACGTACGAAGAATGATGCAATTTGCAGAAATCTATTCTGATTTGCAAATTGTCGTTACACTGTCACGACAATTGACGTGGTCTCATTTTTTGGTTTTAATTCCTTTAAAATCAGTCGAAGCTCAACAATTTTACGCACAATTAGCCATAAGTGAAACATTTGGTGTAAGAGAACTCCGAAAACAAATTACCAATAAAGCTTTTGAAAGAACTGAAATTGCGAATCTACAATCATCTCAAAACGAAAACTTCCCTATCAATACTTTCAAAGATCCATATCTATTAGATTTTCTTGGGTTACAGAACGAATATTTAGAAAAAGATATTGAGACAGCTATTCTTCATGAATTGGAAAAATTCATCTTAGAATTAGGAAAAGGATTTGCCTTTGTAGAACGTCAAAAAAGAATAATTATCGATAGAGAAGATTTCTATCTTGATCTTTTGTTTTATCATCGTTCATTAAAAAGATTAGAGGCAATCGAATTGAAATTAGGAAAATTCCAGGCAAAATACAAAGGTCAAATGGAACTATACCTGAAATGGCTCAACAAAAACGAAAGGCAGGAAGGTGAAGAAATGCCAATTGGACTAATACTTTGTGCAGAAAGCAGTAAAGAGCAAGTAGAGCTTTTGGAAATGCATAAAGATGGAATTATGGTTGCCGAATACTGGACGGAATTACCACCTAAGAAAGAACTTGAACGAAAACTACATTTAGCCTTAATCGAAGCAAAAGAACGTTTCGAACGTAAAAAATTGCTGTAAAAACTATTAAATAAAAAAATGCGAAAAAAAGAAGCTCACATTTTAATTGTTGATGATGACGAGGATATTTTGTTTTCGGCGAGAGTCTGGCTCAAGAAGTTTTTCACAGAAGTAAGTTGTCTCAGTCAGCCAAAAAATATTCTGAAATTTTTATCCGAAAAGCAAGTTGACACAGTTCTTCTCGATATGAATTTCCGAAAAGGTTTTGAAAACGGACAAGACGGCTTATATTGGATGCAGGAAATTAAAACTTTGGAACCTCAACTTCCAATCATTCTGATGACCGCTTATGGAGAAGTGGAATTGGCGGTTGAAGCTTTGAAAAATGGCGCTTCTGATTTTATTTTAAAACCCTGGAATAACGAAAAATTGTACGCTTCTGTGAATCTCGCCGTCGATATTTCCCGAAAAAATAAAAAACTGAATCAGTGGGAAAATATCAGCATCAAAACCAATCAATATCAATTGGAAACGCAGTCTTTTGCGATGAAAGATGTGATGGAACAAATCACAAGAGTCGCTCCGACTGACGCGAATGTTCTGCTTCTCGGCGAAAACGGAACCGGAAAATATGTTTTGGCAGAGCATATTCATGAATTATCGGAAAGAAAAAACCAGCCTTTTGTTCATATCGATTTGGGAAGTCTTTCGGAAAATCTTTTTGAGGCCGAATTATTCGGGTATAAAAAAGGAGCCTTTACCGATGCGCATCAGGATTACGCCGGAAAAATTGAAAACGCCGAAAACGGAACCGTTTTTCTTGACGAAATCGGGAATCTTCCGCTTCATCTTCAGACTAAATTATTGAGTTTGATTCAAAACAGAAAACTGTCGAGAATCGGAGAAAGCAAAGAGCGACTATTGGATGTGAGGTTTATTTTTGCAACCAACGAGAATCTTAAAAAAGCCGTTGCAGAAAACCGTTTCCGAAAAGATTTGTATTATAGAATCAATACGGTAGAATTAAATATTCCGAGCTTGAAAGAACGCTTAGAGGATATTTCGAATCTATCCGAATATTTTCTGGATAAATACAAACAGAAATATCACAAACCTGATTTGGCTTTAAATGAAGTTTTAATTTCAGAATTAACGCATTATTCCTGGCCGGGAAATATCCGTGAACTCGACCATTGCATCGAAAGAAGCGTGATTCTTTCCAATGAGAAAAATCTTAAATTGCTGATGCCACAACCTGAAGAATCTGAAAGTACAATGATCAATCTGAATCTTGAAGAAATGGAAGAAATATTGATTAAAAAAGCCTTGAAAAAACACCGAGGAAATATTTCTTCGGCTGCAGAAGATTTAGGCTTATCGAGAGCAGCGTTGTACAGAAGAATGGAGAAGTTTGAGTTGTAAATTGGTTGATAGTTTTTGGTTGATGGATGTTAAAATCGAATTATTAGCCTTGAAAAGGCTTTAAAGAAAGAGTACAAAATGAAAAAACAACAAATATTCTGGATCATATTTATTCTTTTGGCCATCGTCAGTGGGATTTTTGCGTTTGATTTTTATTCTCACAACAAATGGATTAATTGTATTTTGTTTTCATTGATAAGTTTGCTCTGTATTTTTTTGGCTCAAAATTCAGCTTTGTCTTATATTCAGAAAACGGAAAAACTGCTTTTGGCAATTCAGAAAAAGGATTTTTCATTATTTCCGAAATCTGAAGAAAAAAGTTTGGTCGATAATGCCGTTAAACTTTATTATCAAAGCAAAGAAGAACATCTTTCGCAGTCTTCCTACAAACTTCTGTATGAAGAAATTTTAAATCAACTGGAAATTGGTTTGATGATTTTAACCGAAAAAAATAATCATTGGGATATTTTTTATGTGAACCCTGTCTTTCTGGAAATTTTGCAGATCCCGAAATACAATTCCTGGAATCTTTATGAAAATAAAGCTCCGGATTTTTATAAAATTATCCAACAAACCCGCTACGAAAACTCTCAGGAATTTTTTGATATTTCAATTAATGAAAATACGAAACAGTCATTTTCTCTCAGAACCAAAAAAGTTCAGAATGCGAAACATCGTTTTTGCATCATCAGTTTAGAATCGGTTCAGAAAATTATTGAACAAAAAGAAAAACTGGCGTGGAACAACCTGATGAAAGTAATTTCTCACGAACTTTTGAATACATTGACTCCTGTGAACAGCTTAATTCAAAACCTTGAATATATCGCCAATCAGGAAACCATCGAAAAAGAAGATCAACAAGACATGAAAGAAAGTCTGATGATTATCAATTCAAAATCGAAACAATTATTGAATTTTGTAGATGATTACAGGCAAGTTGCTGAGCTCCCAAAACCCGTTTTTCAAACTGTTCCTTTACATAAAATTGTAGAATCTGCACTCAGTTTTCTGAAACCTGAATTTGACAAAAAACAAATTAAGATCATTAATTCATTAGAAAATCTAGTGGTTTTAGCAGATGAAAAAATGATTGAGCGTTGTCTGATCAATCTTTATCTCAACGCCATTTACGCCGTTTCTGATAATGTTGAAAAAACCATAAAAACAGAAATAAAAACTCAAAATAACCGTGTCATTCTAAGTGTAGAAGACAATGGAATCGGAATTCAAAAGGAAATTCAGGATAAGATTTTTCTACCGTTTTTTACGACGAGAAGTGGCGGTTCCGGAATTGGTTTGACGCTGAGTAAAAGTATTATCGAAGCCCATAAAGGTTATCTCAATTATAAACCTTTGGAACAAGGAAGCCGGTTTGAAATTTGGTTTATCAACTAAAAAACACGTTTTATTCTTTCAGGTAAACGCCTTTTAATTATAGTTTTCGAATAGTTCTTTGTAAAATTCAATCTCATTTTTATAATAATCTTTACTCATTGTTGTAAGAGCCGGGAATGTTTTAAAAATGAAAAATTGTTTATTTTGGGTTATCAAACAGAATGAATCTTCGGAATCCCTTTTAAATATTGCACTCGAAGTATTTTTATCTATCACCTTATAATTGGAGTTGTAAAAAAATCTGAAATTGTTTTCCGACAGATATTGAAACATTTTATCAGCCTCGGTAATAGAAATTACTCCGTTTTTAGGTGCAGACTGAAGTTTTGCCCAAACCGCTTTAAGTTCTTGATTATTTTTAAAAACCGTATAATATTCAAAATTTCCCTGATCTGCAGGAGCATAAACTTTTAAATTGGCATCTGTAGAAAATGCGTTTTTCGTTTCAGTATTTATAGTATTGAAAAAACCTTTTTCTAAAATTGAAAGTTGATTTTTATAAGAATTCCAGTCTTTATTTTGATTGCCAATAGGTTTCATTATATTTTTAGCCATTCTCAATTGGTGAAGCAATTGGTTTAATTCTTCTTCGGATGTTGGCTGTGGCTTTTTGTTCCAAAAAGGTGTATTGCTCAGATAGATCAGATATTCTTTTGATTTTGGAAGATATTCAAAAAAGAATGCTCTTACTCTACCATCCAGTTTAATGATCGCAGTGTTACTATCCGTAAAAAAAGTTTCATCAGCTGTTTTGAGAACATCAGAGATTTTTAATTGAGCTGAATGAAGATCGGGTACAATAAAAAAATCGCCTTCACCTGCGCCTGAAGGAATATAAGGTATAAAATTGGAAACAGAAAAACGCTTGAATCCTTTTGCATTATTGTCTATTGAAAATTTGTCATTAATTTTCCATTGAAATTGATAATAGCTCCCCGAATCATTTCCTGAATCAACAAAATTAATTCTGTAATTGAATGGCAGGTTGAATTGATAACCATTTATTGAATTTTGATATCTGATAACAGGAGTTTCAAGAATTTTTTTTGCTCCTGCAGAATCTATATGTTCCATTTCAAGAGCTGATTGATTATTTGGAACTTCGATATTTTCATATTTTGAAGACTTTTGTTTGCCTTCACAGCTTATAAAGATTATTAGCGATACAGCAGCTGCTATCAGATTTTTCATATGTAATTGGTGTTTTTTGGTATTTCCTTAATAAATTTTAGTTCCGGAAATGGTAAGCTGATGCTCTGTTCTGATAGATGGGCAGCATCTTCCGTCTGTTTCGGCATATTCTAATTTTTCAACGTAGATTTTACCGCTATTTACTTTTTTAAAATTAAACAAATAATCAGGTTCGTACCCTCCAATAACTTTAATATTAGTTCCGGTATTCTTATATAAAACCAAACCTTGCCCAACAATAGTGTTTCCGCCTTCTTTGGGAGCGAGAGAAAAACAAATCAAGACATCATCAGTTCCGTCACCGGTAAAATCTCCTGTAAATGTATCCTGACTATCCAAATATGCATTATGGGAATCGAGTATTTTGGGCAGATATTTTTGAAATTGTTTTTCAGCCAGTCTTTTTGCTTCATCTGTTGAAATTTTTCTTACAGGTTCTGCAGAGTTTGCTTTTGGCAATAATTTGCTTTTGTTTAAAGCCAAATCCTTCGGTTTTTCATTGGCTTTATTGCATGCACCAAGTACGATTAATATGATTAATAAAATTGTTTTTTTCATGATATGTTTAAATTTTTATCCTGAATTAAATAATATCAGACCATAATATTATTTTTTTAAATATTAAATTTTTATTAAAATTATACAAAAGCTAAAAATAAACAAGCGACTATTATTCAGCAAATTATATTTATAGTGAAGAATCAGCGCAAAATCAGTACCACATTACCTTTATAAAGAAAACACCAATTCTGAAAAATTTATTTACAATAAAAAACGCTAATCCTTTGATAATCTTTCAATAAGTAACAAACATAAATACAAAATTTTGACATATACCCTTTTTTTAAATCATTTCTATAATAGTTTTTAATCATAATAATGTTACGAACAGCATAACAATCAAAAAGGTAAATTGAAAAAAAACGTTATTTTTGCCTCAATAAAAAAATTGGTGTTTGTTATTTTTATCTGTAAATTAGCATTACCAACCAAAGTATTAAACAAAAAATCACATGAGAAAGATAATTTTACTTCTTACCTGTTTTTTCGGAATATCTGTATTTTCGCAGATTAAAGTCCTGAAAAACGAAATTTTAGTCGAAATAGGAAAAGATAATTCTGTCGGATTATATAAAAAAGATAATAAGTTCACTTTCAATTATCAGGATATTAATACGAGTAATCTCAATACGTTCAGGTCATTCTCATTCAATGATATGAATGGTGATGTACAGGAACTTTATAAAATGATTACCGACGGTTTTATCGATCAGCCTGCAGGAAATATTTCTTTAGAACTTCCCAATGACATCATCGAGCTTCAGTATGAAAGAAACTACGGACAACCGACAGTACAGTTTATTCAATACATCAACAAGAATAAAAAATATGTTGGTAAATCTCAGTTTTTGAATAAAAAGCAGATCGACAAAATTTTTGGGATCGGAACTCCGAAAGCTGCGCTTTATAAAGCTGCCGTGAAGCAAGTGCCTGTAAATCCTGTAAACAATACAGCAACACAGACTCAGTATAATAATACAAACCAGACTCCGGCTTCATCAAAAACTCCGGCTAAAACGACAAAAAAGAGAAAATAAATTCTGTTTTTTAAACATATATCAACTCATTCTTACCGAATGAGTTTTTTTATTTCTATTTTTGCCAAAATATTTCATTTTATGTCTCTTCAGGTAATCAATTTAACAAAGAAATTTGGTGAGCAGACTGCTCTTAATACGATCAATATCAATATTGATAAAAGTGAAATCATCGGGCTTTTGGGACCGAACGGAGCAGGGAAATCGACTTTGATGAAATCTATTGTTGGGGCATTGAAAATCGATGAAGGTGAAATTATTTTTAACGGAAAAAACATTACAGAAAACGAGATTGAAAGCAAGAAAAAGATCGGTTTCCTGCCTGAAAACAATCCGCTTTACCTTGAAATGTATGTGAAAGAATATCTTCAGTTTGTAGCCAATATTCACAAAATTTCTGAAGCCAGAGTAGATGAAGTGATTGAACTGGTCGGAATTACTCCCGAAAAATCGAAAAAAATAGGACAGCTTTCTAAAGGTTACAAGCAAAGGGTTGGTTTAGCACAGGCAATTATTCATCACCCGGATTTGTTGATCCTGGATGAGCCTACAAACGGATTAGACCCGAATCAGATTCTTGAAATCAGAAATGTGGTTAAAGAAATCGGCAAAGAAAAGACGGTTTTGCTTTCTACACACATCATGCAGGAAGTTGAGGCGCTTTGTAGCCGCGTGATTCTTATTCACAAAGGAAATATTCTTCAGGATTGCAATATCGATGAGTTTAAAGGAAAATTTAGCAGTCTGGAAGAAGCTTTTGCACATTACACCCAGAATTTTGAGGTTAAGACTGAGGCTGAAATTAAGGCTTAATAAATATTTATTTTTAGCTAAAAAGATTCTAATCAATATTAATTGGCTCTAAATTTGATTCCCATTTTATAATTTTAAAACAAATAAAATGATCAAGAAATTATTATTGGGAGCGCTATGCATTGCTCAGTTTTCTCTGATTTCAGCGAACGATTTTACGCCCAATCCTATTAAAGATAACGGAACGGGATATTTTCAGAACGTTCCAAAATCGGTTATTATTAAAACTAAAAAATTTAAAGTAAGAATTGATAAACAACCCAATGGAAACTACCTGTATCAATCTTGGGGAGCAAATACGAAAATTACGGCAAAACCAGCTATGATTATCAGTAACGGAGAATTGATTCCGGACGGATCAGGAGGAAATTATTATTTTGAATTTAATAATAATGGAACAATTTATCAGGTTTGGAGAAATTACCTTACTGCCTCAGCGAAAAAAGCACCTTACACATTAGTTGTTATCGATCAAAACGGTAAAACAATCGTCAATCAGGATGCGCAAATCGTTAAAAATTAAATATCAAACTCTCGCTTTAAAAGTGAGAGTTTTTTCTTTATGAGCCTAATTGTTTCAGTTGTGTAAAATAATTGCTTTCTGCAAAGCTTTCTTTAGCTGCACGATATCCGATATTGAAAATTTGTTCTAACCGGTCTTTTTTTCTTTCAAAAGTTCCGTAGCTCGATAAATCCTGAGACGAAATAAACCAGTCACAATACTCAAATTTAACCTTTTCGATGCGATATGACAGTAGATCATAAGATCTGGAAACAATGGCTTTAATCGATTTTAAATCGTTGATTTTAATATCATGGGGAGGCGAAACAAAAATGCCAATCAGTTTATCACAATCATCACGAATAATATCTGCAGGAAAATTGTTCAGAACACCTCCATCACAATACATTTCCTCGCCCAAAATATAAGGTGTCGTAATTCCCGGAATGGAACATGAAGCGATGATTGCATCAGTAACAAGGAAGTCCTTATCAAAAATTTTCTCCGTTCCCCCAACCAATTCTGTAGCAACAATTTTCACTTCCTTATCTAAATCCCCAATTTTCATATCATGAAAAATAGGTTTCAGATAGTTATTAAAAATAACTGAAGAGACCAAACCAGGCTGATTGAATGCAAAATGTTTCCAATTGAAAAAGTACACTGACTGAAAGAAATCTAAAATCTCTTCAGGTTTTTTGCCAATTGCATAAAGACAACCTACAATAGAACCGGCACTACAACAAGCCAGAATGTCGATATCAATATTCTGTTCGCTTAGGAATTTTAATACTCCTGCATGAGCAATACCTTTGGTTCCGCCGCCCGATAAAACCAATCCTGTTTTTTCAAAGTTCATTGAATAAATGTAAGAAAACCTCCTATAATATGGTATTTAATTATTCTAAAAATTTTGTTAATTGTTTTAATACAAAAAACCACAGACAAAATCTGCGGTTACATATCTACAATATAATTTTTAATTATTAATATACTTTTCAAAAATTTTGGAGAAATCTTTTTGGGTATATCGATCAAAACTATTGGTGTTCCAGGCGAAAATATATTCGTTGATGGCCTTTAGTTCCTGACTTTTCGAAACATTTTCCTGCTTTCCCGACGCTACGCTGCCAATTGCTTTCTGGATGCTGTCATTAGAAAAATTCAGTAATGAATGATTATGATGAACTTCCTGCTGAATCGCCAAAAGTGCTTTATACAAGTCTTTCAACTGATCGATTTGGGCTTTTGCAACGCTGATCATCAACGGAACATTTCCGATATTGAATGAAATTTCAGCATCCAAATCAATCGTTCCTGCAGTTTGTAAAGTCACGTTTGAAAAAGGAAACTGATAATATTCGTATCTTCTTAAAATTCTTTTTCTGTCAATCGCACTGGCTCCGTCGATGTGAATCAAAGCTCTGTTGGTAAAACAATATTCGTCTCTTTTAGATTTAATCAAGAAGAAAATTTTCTCATTGTCTTCCGACAAAATATAATCATCAGAGTCTACTTTATCATAATCCTGAGAAGGAATGATCTTACCGATGTCTCCCAATCCTAATGCTTCTGCAGCTAATTTCTTAAACATAATTTATTTAATTTGTATTTTTATTAAGCGAATAAAATTAAGAAAATAAGTGAAATAAAATCAAAAAAAATCATCTTACAAAAAGAAAAACCACAGACAGAATCTGTGGTTTTGATATTGTTAAACTTTGTCAAAGATTTTCAACTTTGACAAAGTGAAAAATTAAATATGAATTACTTCTCCATAAGCAGCAGCAGCAGCTTCCATAATCGCTTCAGAAACCGTTGGGTGCGGGTGAATTGACTTGATGATCTCGTGACCAGTCGTTTCTAATTTTCTAGCAACAACAGCTTCTGCAACCATATCGGTAACCCCTTCTCCGATCATGTGGCAACCTAACCACTCACCGTATTTAGCATCGAAAATTACTTTAACGAAACCATCTGTATTTCCGTTTGCAGTCGCTTTTCCACTTGCAGAAAGAGGGAATTTACCCACTTTGATTTCGTATCCTTTTTCTTTAGCCTGCTTTTCTGTAAGACCAACAGAAGCAACTTCAGGATGACAATACGTACATCCAGGAATATTGCCATAGTCGATTTTCTCAACGTGCATTCCTTTGATTTTTTCAACACAAGTAATCCCTTCAGCAGAAGCAACGTGAGCTAAAGCCTGAGTCGGGATCAAATCTCCGATTGCGTAATATCCCGGAACTGAAGTTTCGTACCATTCGTTTACCAAAACTCTGCCTTTATCTGTCTGAATTCCCACATCTTCAAGACCAATATTCTCGATGTTTGCAGCGATTCCAACAGCTGAAAGTAAAATATCAGCTTCAAGAACGATGTTTCCTTTTGCTGTTTTTACAGTCGCTTTTACTCCTTCTCCGCTTGTATCTACGCTTTCTACAGAAGCATTTACCATAATTTCGATCCCTGATTTTTTCAAAGATTTTTCTAAGTGCTTAGAAACGTCTTCATCCTCCACAGGAACGATGTTTGGCATAAATTCAACAACAGTTACTTTTGTGCCCATTGTGTTATAGAAATCAGCAAACTCAACTCCGATCGCTCCAGAACCTACAACAATCATAGATTTTGGTTGCTCAGGAAGAGATAATGCCTGTCTGTATCCGATTACTTTTTTACCATCTTGTGGCAAGTTTGGTAATTCTCTTGAACGAGCTCCAGTTGCGATAATGATGTGAGTACCTGTATATTCAGTTACTTTCCCGTCTTTATCTGTAACAGAAACTTTTTTACCTTTTTGTACTTTTGCAGTTCCTAAAATAACGTCGATTTTATTCTTTTTCATCAAGAATTCAATCCCTTTGCTCATTTTAGAGGCAACACCACGGCTTCTTTGGATGACGTTTGGAAACTCAAAACTAGCTTCCACTTTATTCAAACCGTAATCTTCTGCATGATTAATATAATGAAAAACCTGAGCCGACTTCAACAAAGCTTTAGTCGGAATACATCCCCAGTTGAGGCAAATTCCACCTAAATTTTCTTTCTCGATAATTGCAGTTTTGAAACCCAACTGTGCCGCTCTGATTGCAGTAACATATCCACCAGGACCACTCCCGATAACAATAATATCGTAATTCATTAGTTTAAAATTTTTATGCGAATTTAAGGAAAAATATTGGATGCACCACGTTTCTGGTAATTCGTGAGGTAATGCATAATAATCACTAAACAAAAAAGAGAACACAAAAAGCATTCTCTTTCAATAAATTTTATTATAATTTAAAAATTTCATAAAACTGAAGAGATATTGAATTTTTCACTTTAATAATATTTTCAATATCTATTTAGCAACTCTTAGCAAACGTTTTTCATTCTGGTATCTTTCATTTAATGCCCTAAGCTGATCCTGTTTCATTTTTTTGGTTGCTACAGGATGATTTAAAATCATTTTCTTCTCTGCATTATACCTTTTATTTAATTCATTCAGTTTACTGTTATATAATTGCGTTTTCGAAGGATGTGGCGGTGCAGGCGGGCGTTGTTGCGCGTATGCCGTTGCTGATAAACCTATCAATAAAACTGTTGATATAAATAACTTTTTCATGACCTTTACTTTATGAATGATTTTAATTAAATAATGATTTTCAATTAAAATCATTCGAGTTCGATGAGAATATTACAGATATCGTACCAAGATCGAATTTTATTTTAACGCAAGAAACAAATATTTTTATTGCTTTATTCATATTTTAAAGATAAACTAAGTCGTGAACTTCACTATGAAGCACAATATAAATCAAGTTAAAACAAAATTGTATTAAATGAAATGCCTTTGTATATGTTTAAAGCATAATATTTGGTATAAATTTAGTTTAAGCTCACGGTAAAACAAAAATTATTGAACTTCAATATTGTGTTTCAAAGGAAGATTCTTAGAAGAATTTCCCACCATAATTCTATAAGTTCCTTTTTCTACGATCCAATTCATTTTTTCGTCCAAAAACTGTAATTCTTTCACAGGAACTTCAATCGAAATCTGCTTAGATTCTCCCGGTTTTAAATATACTTTCTTAAAACCCTTCAATTCAATAATCGGTCTTGAAACCGAAGCCAACAAATCTTTTATGTATAACTGAACGACTTCACTTCCTGCTTTCGAACCCGTATTTTTCACATCTACTTTTGCAACAATCGTTTCATTTTCAGAATATTTTGATTGATTTAATTGTAAATCTGAAATTTCAAAAGTCGTATAGCTCAATCCAAAACCAAAAGGATATAAAGGTTCTCCGCTCAAATCATGATAATCATTTCCTCTTCCGGTCGGGTGATGAGTGTACGTCAAAGGCAACTGCCCTTCCTCAATCGGAAACGTAATCGGCAATTTTCCGGATGGATTTTCTGCCCCGAAAAGCACTTTTGCAACGGCATTTCCACCTTCTTCTCCGGGATACCAAACATCTAAAATGGCTCCGACCTTATCTTTCCAATCCGTAGTTTTTATTGCAGAACCGCCGACCAAAACAACCGTTGTAGGCTTATTTAGTTTTGAAATTTCATGAATAAATTGCTGCTGATTTCCGGGTAGACTCAACGAAGAACGATCCTGAAATTCACCTTCATGAATTCCTGCTGTGACGATGATGTAATCTGCATTTTGAGCCATTTTTAAAGCATCATTAAAATCTTTCTGATAATCATTTAAGCCATAATTCCAAATCAGTTCAATGTTCGCTTCACCTCTATTTTCGTGGAATTCAACAACAATATCAGATTTTTGACCTTTCACAAAATCTATGTCACCTGTTTTGGTTGAATAACTCAACTTCTCCCAATTGTCGATCATTAATTTTCCATTTAAATATAATCTGAAACCATCGTTTCCACGTAATCCAAGCTGATATTTTCCGGAATTTGGAGCTTCTAATTTTCCCATCCAACGAACGCTGTAATTGTCGGGTTGCAGTTTTTCAGGATTTGGGGAATACAATGTCCATTTGAAATTCAGTTGTTCATCTTGCTTTTCAAAAGCTGGATTTCCTTTTAAATTGGGATTGGGAAAATAATTTCCTTTTAAACCTTTTTGATTTTCAGAAGATAAAAACTCACTCGGAACGGTTGTGAAATTCTTCAAATTCCAGTCAATTCCTTTTGAATAATTGACCTCGATATTCTTATTTTTAATGAAATTTTTAATTCCATCCAAAATACTCACTTTTTTATTCCCCGGCCCTGAATAACCACCTAATCTTGCATCAACAGCATCCGTTCCAACTACTAAAATCTTTTTATAATTTTCAGAAATCGGGAGCGTTTGATTATTATTTTGAAGCAAAATAAAAGATTCAATGGCTGTTTTTTCGGCTAATGGTTTATGATTTAATTTCTTTAACTCTTCAATATCTTTATTAGAAACGTAAGGATTTTCAAACAAACCTAATTCAAATTTTGCTTTTAAAACTCTTGAAACTGCATCATCAATTCTTTCCTGTGAAATTCTTCCATCCAAAAATGGCGGAATAAACAATTTATAATGTTGATATTCTGTCTGAAAAATTACATCAAGTCCTGCATTGATGGCCTGTGCAGAAGCGTCATCGTAATCTTTTGCCGTAAAATGCAGAACATTTGCACCTCCAACCGCACTTGCGTCACTGATGACAAAACCTTTGAAATTCCAATCTTTTTTTAATTTTTCGGTCAACAGCCAATGATTTGCCGTTGAAGGTCTTCCGTTCAATAAATTATAAGAAGTCATCACTGAACGACTTTTGCCTTGTGTAAAGACTTTTTGAAAAGGAATCAAATGCGTTTCTTCCAAATATCTTTTGCTCCAATGAATTGGATATGAGTCTCTTCCACCCTCTCCAACATTTGCTAAAAAATGTTTCGGAGTCGTTATAATTCCCTGATTTTCAAATGAAGTGACGAAATTAACGCCCATTACCGAAGTCAAAAACGGATCTTCACCATACGTTTCCTCTGTTCTTCCCCATCGAACATCGCTTGCCAAATTTACAACTGGAGTCAGTATCTGACGAATTCCCCTCAATCTAGATTCTTTGGCAATGGCTGTCGAAACTTCTTTCATCAACTCAGGATTGAAAGTTGCCGACAAGCCAATTGCCTGAGGAAAAGCCGTTGCTCCTTCACGCATCAATCCGTGCAGAGCTTCATCAAAAGGAATAATTGGAATTCCCAATCGGGATTCTTCCACAAAATATTTCTGAATGGCATTGATTTTTTTCGCCAGTCGTTCTGCGTCTTCGTTTGCGTTATATTTCAACAATTGTCCGGCAACGCCACCACCTTGATTTCCTGCACTCACCTGCAATCCGAAGATGCCGTGAGAATATTGACGTTTCGGAACATTGTCCAAATCTCCGGGAATCATGAAACACTGCCAGAATTTTTCTTCCGGAGTCATTCTTTTCAGCAAATCCTGAACTCTGGCTTCAATAGGTTGTTTCGGGTTTTTGTATAAAGGTTTTTGAGCGGAAATAAATATCATACTCAGCAATGAAATAAATGTGATTTTAAATCTAAATTTATAGCTCATAAAATGATTTTGAATTAATAATTGTTCTTTTGTCTTGAAACAAAAGAACCAAAAGTTCAAGACTTGGAACTCTCCGCTAAAATTTTGAAAAACTTCCTAAAATTTCTAAACTCGGTCGGAAACAACGTTTTAACAAATAAACAATAATTTTTGCCGACACTCAAACAGTAGAAATTTCTTAACGGAATTTTTTCAAAATTTCTTAACGCTTCGATTTCCTAAGTCATTTTAAAAAGAAATGGTTCACAACTATTCACTAATTTGAATTACAGTTGTGTATTTTAATTTTTTACGGTCTTCAGGTAATTGAATTTCAATTAGATCACCCAATTTTTTCCATTTAATTCTATTCTTTAAGCCTAAAACTATTAATGATTTTGGTTTAAAAGTTTCAGGAATTATAAAATTCAGAGTAGACGGAGCTTGATAATTCGTTTTTTCTTCAATGTGAAAAATATTCAGCGTTTTTCCGTCTTTGCTTAGTGTGTAATAAAAACTCCCATCATGATAAGGTGCGACAGCTCTCGTTTCAAAAACCGCTGATTGATTGTCATCCATCCAAGTTGAGATTTCGTTTAATCTTTGATAAACAATTGCATCGTAATCTCCGTTGGGTCCGGGAGCGATATTCATCAGGTAATTTCCGCCTTTTGAAATGATTTTTACTAAAGTTTCAATGATTTTCTGAGACGATTTATAATTATCATTCGGAACATACGAAAACGAATCACCCATCGTGATACAGCTCTCCCAAGGAATCGAAAGTGCGTGCTCAGGAACGGCTTGTTCGGGCGTCACATAATTTTCCCATTTTCCGGGAACAGTGCGGTCTACAACGATAATCCCAGGCTGGTTTTTACGAGCCATTGTTCCGATTTTATCCATGTCAATATCCTGTTCGACCTTGATCGTTCTCTGCCATTCCACTTTTGGATCGATGGTGTTGAAAGGACGAACCCAACCTCCGTCTAACCAAAGAATATCGATTTTACCGTAGTTTGAAGTGATTTCATTAAGTTGATTAAATGTAAAATTTTTGAAATTGTTCCATCTTTCAGGATATTTTTTTGGATCATAATTGACATTTCGGTCTTTTGGCGGAAAATACGACCACCAATAATCATCAGAATGCCAATCGGGTTTTGAGAAATAAGCTCCGATTTTGAAGCCTTCTTTTCGGAATGTATTGAAAATCTCTTTCGTCACATCCGATTTTGGATTTTTGGAGAAAGGGGTTTTTGAAGAAGTTATTTTGTAATCAGACTGTTGCGTATCGAACATGGTAAAGCCATCGTGATGCTTTGTTGTAAAGACCACATATTTCATTCCTGCCTTTTTTGCTGCATCTGTCCATTTTTGGGGATTAAATTGAGTCGGATTGAAAGTCGTCTGAAGATTTTCATAGTTTTTCACGTATTCATTGTAAGATTTTCCGTGTTCGGGATTACGTTGAGTCCATGATTCGTCTTCAGGACATAAACTCCAACTTTCGACAATCCCCCATTGGCTGTACGTTCCCCAATGCATGAACAATCCGAATTTTAAATCCTGCCAGTTTTCAAGATTTTGAATAACCAATGGATCAGTTGGTTTTTGGTAGCCCTCCGAAACATTGTGAGCCTGTGAAAAAAAAGTGGATGATATGAGGAATGAGGAAAGAAATATGATTTTAGTTTTTGGTTTGATGAACATCGAAGTTTAGTTTTTGCTAATTTAATATTTCAGCGGAAATTTTTAACCACAAAAGACATAAAAGATTAAAACACATTAGAATTTAAGATTATTATCACACTTTATAAAAGAACACATTAGTTTTGAAAATCGAAGATTTTCTATTACGTGGGTTTCTAATCCCGTTTATTTTTTATTTTTAAACCAAATCGTTAAATGCAGATTCAATATTTGAATAAGTAAATTCAAAGCCACTTTTTATTAATTTCTGAGGATAAACATTTCGGCTTTTTAATAATAATTCGGTCTCTGTTCCCATGAAGATTGAAGCGATTTCTAACTGCCAAACAGGCGCATTTAATCCAAATGGAACTTTCATTTCTTTTCTTAATTTCATCATAAATTCTTCGTTAGACAGAGGATTTGGAGCAGTTACGTTGATTACTCCAGACATATTTTCATTATCAATAATATGTTGGATCGCCTTGCAAAAATCATCAATATGAATCCAGCTTACGTTTTGGTTTCCTCTTCCTTGTTTTCCGCCTAAACCTGATTTTGTCAGCATTTTTAATTTTGGAAAAGCTCCTCCATTATTCCCCAAAACGATGGAAGTTCGTAAAGCTACTTTTCTTACATTTTCTGTTTTTGATTTAAAAAATTCTTTTTCCCAGCTTTTACAGATATTCATAGAGAAATCGTCACCGATGATTCCGTTATCTTCTGTATTTAAATGGGTTTCGGAATGGGTATAAATGGTTGCCGAACTTGAATTTAGCCAGACTTTTGGTTTATTAAAACATGAATCAATGGCTTCCTGAAGAACTTTGGTACTGTTAATTCTTGATGCGAGAATTTCTTTTTTATTTTTTTCTGTGTAACGGCAATCGACCGATTTTCCTGTGAGATTGATTAAAACATCAGAGTTTTCAAGCAAATTTTTCCATTCACCCACAGTTTTTGCATCCCAATGGATTTCATTTTTACGTTTTGGATTTCGGGTTAAAATATAGACTTCATTTCCTTTGTCTGCAAAATATTTTTCAAGGTTTTTACCGAGAAATCCGGTTCCGGCAGCGATGATGATTTTCATTTTTTTGAGGTAAAGATTGAGGTTAAGGCTAAGATTGAGAGTTTAAACACATTAGTCACATTAATTTCAGTTAAATATATTGAGAATATTTTAGAGCACATTAGATTGAAAATCAAAGACTTTCTTTTGAATAAAAATATTTTTTTAGCATTTCCACTTGGCTTTTTTTACTTTTTACTTGGCTGTTCTATCAAATATTTTTTCATTCTGACTTCAATTTCAGAGCCTTCTGCAAGCATAACGGACAAAGGCTTTTGGTGATTTAAACATTCAAAATCTTTTCCATAAACCTTTTTGAAATCTATTTCCAAATGATGATCTTTCACCGGATACCAATCCCATTTTGGATGGCAGACCTCATATTCTGAGGTTTTATTTCCGCGTTTCGTGAAGCCCCAATAATGTTCGGTGATAAATTCAAATTCAGATTCGTTTTCCATTTTTCGGGATTTGCTTTCAGCATTTATCTGTATGGAATACCAGTAATCTTCTTTCCATGAATATTTTATAATCAAATTATCCTCGCTGTAATGCATTTCGTTTTTCATTTTCCTGGTTTTATAATTTTCCTGGTAAATTGAATTTGCAACGATACTCAAGGCATATTTAGGAACTATTTCTTTGATGAAAACCACTCCTCTCTTCCAATCATTGCCTTCTTTTTTCTTAACATAAAATCTTAAATTTACTTCTTCAAAATTGCGATGGAAAGGAATTGGCAGTCCTAGTAATTTGGTATTCAAAAACATGAATCCGACAAGGCTCACATAGCATTTCTCCCGATAAAAATCGAGTTCTGTTCCTGTTGGAAGATATTTCATGAGGATTTCAGGATGTATTTCGTAGTTGATGATGGCCAATTTTCGCCATTCGGCTTTTAGGAATTTCATTTTGTTTTGGTTTTTGGTTCATTGTTGGTGGTTGTTGGTGGTTGTGGTTGGTGATAGGATTTCATCCTATCCTTTAGAAAATCGTCCCTTCGGGACTCTTTACAACATTATTTGTTTGATAAGATTAAAATAATCAAAACCGTCATTCTAAAGATCATCCATGAAATCGTTGGGAGAAAATTTAATTTTAATATTTTACATCTTCGGATATGTTCTAAAAACATGATGAAGACGGCAATTCCAAAATAAACAACCGATAAAGTTGGATTTAGATTTAAAAATAAAGCCGAAATTAAAAGCAACGTTCCGATTAATGAAACCGTCATCATATTTCCCAGATAATCCCATAATTTTACTTTTAAATATCTTCTTAAAAATAGAGTTTGCCAAATGATTTGACTAAGACAAATTACAAATTCTCTTCCGAAATTCTGATTTAAATTCAAACCTAATTTTGAACTGAAAATACTCAAAACATAAGAAGAAAAAATTAAGACGAAAGCAATATAAGTCAGCCTGTATTTCAAATTAAAATCAGGGACACAAGCTTCGCCCGAATGATCTTTTGCAGAAGGAATAATCTGTTTTCTGTTGTAAGAGACGAAAGAATACAGCTTTTTGAAAAACCAATGCAAAGGTTTTACTCTGGCAATTTTTTCTAATGTTGGAAAGGAATTTCCGATGATTAGTAATAAACTATCTAAACCGTAAATCACTTGATTCTTTTCATGATCGACTAGTGCAATTTCGTTTTTTGCACGATAAAAATCAATCAGGTTTTTGTTCTTCAAACTCAGTTCTTTAAAGGCTTCTCTGCCTTTTTGATCCAGCATTCCGGCTTTGATGAAACCTTTAGAATAGATGTTGCACATGGGGCATTCGTTGTCGTAGATGAGGGTGTGGTTTTGTAGGGTTTTCATAATTTAAGTTTTTAATTTTCTAAAAGTTTCATAGGAGTAAAATAGATAGAATATTAAAAAAAAATAATAGATAAATCCGCTATAAATACTACACAAAATCCAAATGAATTGTAATGAATACGAAACTTTGAATCCTGATTTTTCATATAAAACATAAATCCAAAAAAATATCGAAAAAAACAAATAAGCGTAAAATAAATAACCTTTTTTGCATTTAAAAAACAATCTTATTATCATGCTTGTCAATTGTAAAAGAGAAATCCATACAAAAGCCGTAAGTAAATCAATTGGGTCTCTGCTTATCAAACTAAATAAAAAAAAGCCAATAAGTAGTAATACAAAGCACAATGATTGAATCTTAAAATCTATAATGATAAAGTTCTTCATAACTAATAATTAAAGTTCTTCAAGAGGTTCTTTTGATTTGTCTCGACAATAAAACAAGTAAGCAATTGACATTATTGGACTTATGAAAAGTCCTACTAAAGGTATAAAAGACAATAAATCAAGTGGAAAATTTAATCTACTAAGTAATAAATACAGCCAGACAGGAAGAATTACAAATCCATATATTTTGAAGAATAAATCCTTCCAATATCCTAAACAAAACCTTATGATATAACTTAGTAACTGAAATCCACCAACAAAGAAGTAAAACATAAACCATGGAAGGAAAAAATCTGTTTTAATTGTAATTTCTACAACCGCAAAACCTAAATATCCGAATAACACTATCATTTGCAGATAATAATCAATTTTTAAAAAAGTTTTCATGGCAATAATTTTTAAAACATTTGACTTTTCGATTTTCCTCTGAAATAAAAGATGAGGAATAAATGAATGATTAAATTTTTCATAACGGTTAATTTTACGACTTAAGATTCTATAATTTCTTCGTCTTTGATTTTATCTTTATTCATCGCATGTTTACGGCCTTTTAAAAACAATAAAAGATTCAGAAGCATCATAATTCCGAGGTAGATGGAGAATCCGCCAATTTTTTTGCTTAAAGCAACGACTAATCTCTCGACCGTTTCAATTTGGAAAAACTCAATGATGCAAAGGGCAAAACCAATATTTAAAAGGTAAAAGCCGATTTTAAACAGTGAATTGGTTGCCATTGCAATATCTTGTTTCTGATGAAAAATATCGATCATAAAAGTTTTAGAATTTTTAAACAAAAACTGAGAAACAAGCACAGTCAAGGTGATGACGATTGGCAGATAAATCATGTACGCTGAAAAGTTGTACGTTTGGGTAAGGATGGTTGCTGTCATGATAATTTTATTTTATAGTTAATTTTTTTCTTAATAGATAAAGAGCAGTAATGTTGGTAAAATGCAATACATAAAGGATTAAAACAATGATTCCAATGCGGGTGGAAACGGTAGTTAAAAGTTCTTCAATATTTGAAATTCTATTCCAGAAACTCAGATTGATGGCGATGTAACCGAGATTGACGAGATAATAACTTCCAAGGAGAATCCGATTGACTGTCAAACAAAAATCTTTGTCTTTGATGAGATATTCCAGATAAATTTTTCCTGAGTTGAAGCATCTTCTACCCACATCAATCGTTATATATGAACTGATTCCAAGAAATAGCAGATATGAAATAATATTGAACATTTTATAAGTATTATATTTTCAATAATTTTTGAAATTTAGTTCGAAATAAAAAAGAGTTTCTATCTCTTTCTATTCTCCCGGATAATTTTTAATGACATAGAATCCGTAAATCAAATAGTACACATTAAAAAGTATTCCTCCTATGCCCATAAAGTAGATCTCAAAATCAATATTAGAATTGATAGATAAAGAAGAGATAGCATACAATGAAATGAAAAATAAGATCACTCCAAAGAAATAATATCGGTGAAATTTACTTACGACGGTGCAGATTCTTATTAAAAAACCTAAGAGATTAGCAACACCGATAAAAAAGAGGGCAAAAAAAAAGTCTGATGCCTGATCTTGTTTACTATAATCTACGAGAATGTAAAAAAGACTTCCTAAACTTAAAATTGTTTGAAAAATCACTTCTGTTTTTAAAATATTCAGTTTCATGAGTTTTATTTTTTTAATTATTATATCTTACTATACTTTCAATAATTTTTGAAACTTAAGCTGAAATAAAAAAGGATTTTCGAGTCCTTTCTATTTTAATAAATTAGTGATCTTTCCGACCAGCCAGTGATCATCACTTTTAATGGCAAGATCCATAATGTTGAAAACCTTTCCGGTAACATTTTCCATTTCAATCATTAAATCTGTGAATCGTTTTGCTTCTTCCGTATTTTCATCAACATTTTTCAGTTCAGAGATTGAGCTTAAAACCGGTTCGATTTCCCTTTTTTTACGTTCTTTGACGAGTTGCTTGAACAGATACCACATATCTCTTTCGGCAAAAAAATATTCTTTTCGGTCGCCTTTCAGCAATTCTTTTCTTACCAATCCCCACTCCATCAGGTTTCGTAAATTCATATTGGCATTTCCTCTTGAAATTTCAAGCATTTCCATCACCTCATCGGTAGAGAGCGGTTTTCCTTCAGCCAAAAGTAATGCGTGAACTTGCGCCATCGTACGGTTGATTCCCCAATTGGTTGCCAAAGTTCCCCACGTCTGAATGTATTTTTCTTTTGCTTCTGAAAGTTGCATTTTTGTTTTCTTTTAAATTTCTAATACAAATATAATAATAATTTTTGAACTTTCAATAATTTTTGAAAGTTTAATTTTAAAAAATATTCTCCTTATCAGAAATACATAAAAATGGCTGATTTTTATACAAAACCAGCCAAATAATTATTCGTAAACTTAGAGTCAGGGTTCAATTATCGCTTTTATTCCTTCATTCCAAAACTTCGATTCAGGCATATAATAAAGGTAAACATTACTCGCTTTTCCTGTATAATCTCCTGCAAACTCTACTTTTAAATCTAAATTGATTGTCTTTATTTCATTTGCTTCAAAATGTTCCCAATACAAGATAAGATAATTATCAAATATTTCGTAATAAGAAACTTGTTTTTTATCAACCATATCTTTCAATAAAGCATTTTGCAACGTAAGACCTGCAGGAATTCCGATTTTCGCAGTGGTCATTGGTAATTGCCCATTGACTTTGTTTTTCACGGTAATTGTCATTCTGTTTGTCTCTCCTACTTTTGAAGTTTGTGATTTTAGTTTTGTTTCTAATGTTACCGGAATCTTTTCACTTTTCGGAGCTTCCAAAGTGTAATATTGATAATCGAGTTTAAAAGGCAAGCCTTTTTTATTTGAATAGTCAATATTTAAATCATTTTCTCCTTTTCTGAAAGCCGATGCAAAGCTGTTGTTTTTCCCGGAAACCTCAACATTATTAATTTTAATGACAGGCTTATCTGTTCCGTACAGTTTTTCATTTTTAGCAAAAAAACCAGAAAGTGTTTCTAATGCTAAAGCTGTTGCCTGAGTAGAGCCAAATCCGTAATAGCCGTTATAATTAATCAGATCATCTGCTACTTCAGCAATCTCAAGCTGATTGGCTTTATCATTTTTCTGAAGTGCCATCATATATAGAGAAAGTGTTTCTGCATTGGCTGAAATACCTCCAGAACCCGTAAAAGTAATTTCAGTTTTTACATTTTTATCTGAATATTGCTTGTTTAAAAGAGAAATCAAAGTGCCATAATCTTCATTTTTACCAAGATTGAAGGCTGTATTTGCCATCAAAGCCAACTGATAAGAATCTTTTGTTGCCAATACTCTTTTTAAGCTGTACTCATAATTTTTAATCAGTTCATTTTTAAAACCAATTTTAGACAAAGCGTACAAAACATACATATTTCTCGCCCAAGAATATTCGGAATATCCGGTTTGCATTTCGTAGCTTTTTCTGACCTCAAAAAGACCGTTTGCATTTTTTTTAGATAAAATAAATGAGGTAAGTTTCTGAATCAGTTTTGTATCAACATTTACATATTTTTTCAGATCTCTGAATTCCAGCAAAGCAAAAGCAGAAACAGAGACATCAGATTCACTTCCTCCAAAATAAGAAAAACCACCATCGCTGTTTTTATAAGATAACATTTTCTGATAGCCTTTCTTCATATTACGAATGGCATTGGATTCTGTATTGGCATCTATCTTTTTTGTTGATTTTAAATAATCCAGAATAAAAATATTGGGATAAACGGTTGAAGACAGCTGTTCAAAACATCCGTAAGGTTCTCTTTTTAAGCGTTCTAAATCTTCAAACATCTGCAGTGCCGAATTTTCGTAGACGTAATAAGATGCCATCAAACTTCCGTTAATATACTCTGGAATATTTATTTTTGAATATTCAGATTTATTGTTTACGATAGCAAAATGATGCGGAAAACCTTTTTCTTCAACTTTTAAAGGCAGAATCATCGTTTCCCTGAATTCTCCTGATTTTACAGCAAACTGAATATTGGAACTAATCAATTTATCTGTCTGCATTTTTACAAACAATCTACCGGATTCTAAAGGTTTTAAGGTGATCAAACTGTCAGCTTTCATCAATTTGATATGATTCGGAACAATTACATCCATCGTTAAAGTTCTGGTTTCCGATGAATTATTTTTAATCACAACCGGTATGATCATTTGGTCTGTTCTTGTCAAATACTGTGGAATTTTTGCGTCAATAGATATTAAGCTTTGTGCAGCGTAAGTAGTTTCGTCTCTTCCTATCAATCCTGTTGCAGAAATACCTTCAGTCGTAATTCTGAAAGCTGAACTGGCATCAGACTGATAAAATTCGATCTGAGCTTTTCCTTTTTTATCGGTTTCTACAACAGGATTCCAATATAATGTTTCACGGTAATCGTGGCGATAAGCAGTGTTTGTAGACTCATAAACAGGATAAGAGAACTTACGTGAGTATTCATAGTGAGCCAGGCTGTCATTTGGAATATTCTTAACTGCAAAATAGGTTTGGGGAGTGATGTCGAATTTGATGTTTGAATTTCTTCCTTTTTTGGAATTAATAATAATGACTCCATTGGCTCCTCGATTGCCATAAATTGATGTCGCTGCCGCATCTTTTAAAACAGAAATGGCATCGATACTATTCGGGTTTAAATTTCTAAATAATGTTGAATTTGAGATCATTCCGTCGATCACATACAAAGGCTCAGATTGTGAAGTAATTGAAGATACTCCTCGTATGACAACATCTATTTTAGCAGAACCGGGAGATCCTGAAGATGAATTTATGGATAAACCCGGAGCTTGACCTTGTAGTGACTGTAAAAAAGAAACATTTGGTCTATTTTCAAACATTTTTGATTCAACTGTCGTAATAGAACTTGTTGCCAAAGACTTTTTTGAAACACTATTATATCCTAAAACTACAACCTCTTCAATATGTTGAGATTTTAGGGTATCAGATTTAGTATTAATTGATGGTAGTTTTTTTAAAAGCTCTCCAATTCCTTGCGACATTGATGGTTTCTTATCTTTATCATTATTTTTCTCCTTTATTTCTGCTTCTTTTATGATCTCATCAATATCAATATTTTCTAAAGATTGCTTCACTAAAGGATTAATATTAAGTGTATAAGAAAGCATTCTCACTTTCACTTTCTGTTTTTTATCTGCAGATTTAGCAATAACAGAATAATATTCATTTCTGTTCAAATCCGAAAAATAAAACAAGCCATTCTCCGAAGTTGTCTGCTTTTTTATTTTGGAATGACCACTCACCAGATAAACTTCAGCTTTTACAGGTCTTTTATTTAAGTCTTCAACAATTCCGTATATCGGATTTTTCTTTTCCGGAAGGTATTTGTAGTTTCCGTTTTTCTTAGTATCGTCATTCATTTCAAAATAACGGTAACCATTTGTAAGCATAACTAAATCTAAACTCTTGGCAGCTTTTTCCTCCTTTTTATCAAAATAAAACTGCGGTTTTTCAATTTTCCCTTTTAATTCTGAATCCATCAGAAGCCATGAAAGAATATGGTTTTGCTTGTCATCGGCATACGTCCACAATTTATCATCAACAACAGTCATCGAAAGATTTGCCGGAATGGGATTGTTGTTTTCGTCCGTTGTCTCTACATTCACAATTACTTTTTCTCTCGGCAAATAGTTTTTCTTTACCGGGGAAATTTTCACTTTCATCTGTTTATTTTCATTCGCAAAAACAATTCGTTCCGCTAAAGGAATATTATTTTCTGTCACCGTAAATCTGCAAATTCCTGTCGGAAGCTCCTCTTCTGGGATTTCAATATGATTGAATCCTTTTTTCAGAATTAATGATTTAAAATAAACCTCTTTTTCACGGAAATTTCCAGAAATCAAAACACTTCTTTCGGATGTAGAGTTTATGATTAATCGTATGTTTTGATTTTCTTTTATACTATTTAAAACAATTCCGTCATTTTTTGCAATAGGAAGATCATAAACCTGACTGATGTTTTCCGGTTTTACAACTTTTGCATAATATGTTTCACCATTTTTAGGATTAAAAGAAAAGCTTCCCATACCGAAATTATATGAAGAAACTTCCAATAACTTCTGATGATTCTGATTATAAATCCCTAAAACTGCATCTACTGGTTTTTCAAATTCATCCAAAACTTTAAATGCTACATTCTGTTCGACTCCGTTGATAAAAGTTCCGCCTTCAGGCATAAATTTTAAATCCAGATCATTCAAAACAATCGGAATATTTCTCGAAATAGATTCTGTGAAACCATCAAAATTAACTTTTACATTCAGCAAAGCATCGGAAGATTTCAACACTTCAGGAAGTTTGAATTTCAGCAGATATTTTCCTTCTCTGTCAGTAATCAAATTGCCTTCGGTTATTTTTTCGCCTTCATGCATCACCGTAAAATAAGCTTCATAAAAAGGAATCGGAAGATTGCTTAAACTCCGCATCGAAAACTCCGCCAAAACCTCATCTCCTCCTCCATAACCTTTTTTCGGAAAATCGAGTTTCATTAAAATTCGTGGAGAAACAATTTTCTGTAGAGTAATCTCTTTTTCAAAGACGTTTTTTCCAGACTCATTCTGCATCCATGCAGTGAAAGCCCTTATTTTATAAATTCCACCTTTCATATCGTTTCCGAAATAAAAATACCCCTCTGCATGACCATTTTTTATTTCATACTTCGATTTTTTCACAACCGAGCCGCTCGGATCGACCAGTTCAAAATTTACTACTTTGCTTTGATCTGCCGGAAGATTATTTTGTGCCTGAAGAACATATATTTTGAAATACATTTCTTCTCCGGGCTTATAAAAAACATGATTGGTATGGATGTATGTTTTTTCTTTTTTGAAATCACTGAAATTATTCTGAGCATTAAAAAAAATACTTAGAAACAAAGAAAAAACAAAAAATATAGAGCGTATAAATTTAAAATTCATTGTATTAAAATTTAAAAGAAACGGTGCAGCCATAAGTTTTAAAAGAAGGAAGATTAAAAAAATCTAAACCTCGGCTGTTATCAAAATCATAAAAATTCTGGTTAGAATCTACTCCCTGGTTTGCCTGCCAAAGAAAGATATTATTCACATAAAAACTAACGCCTAAAGCTCTTCGAAAATTTCCGATGTCAAAATAAGCTGAAAGCGTAATATCATTAATTCTAACATAATCTGATTTCTCAACATAATTTTCGGCAACTCCCAAAAAACCATATCTTGTCCATCGATTATCACCAACCGCAAGATTCGGATTGTAAAAATCAACAGGAATCTGATTGGCATTTCCGTTGGAATTTACCCCTTCAAAAACATAATTTTTAATAATTCTTTCGTCTCCGGAAGTCTGAGAACGACCGTAATAATCGAGAACAGCCTGAGTTCCGTTCCAGACTTGACCGCCTTTTTTCCATTCCCAGTTGATGTTCAGCGCAAACATCTTATAATTGATCTGATGAGAAAATTTCATCACAAAATCCGGAGTCGGATCTGCAATTATTTTCATTCCTGAAGCTTTTACAGGATAACCATAATCGTCAATTATCAATTTACCTTCTGCATTTCTTTCATAATAACTTCCCATCACAGCTCCTAAAATCTGACCTTCGGATAATGTTTTATAAATATCATTAAATCCTGAAATCATCAGATTATTGTACCCGGAATTCACACGATCGACAATATCTCTATATTTAAAAAATGAAGCTTTACTACCGATGGAAAAATCATAACTGTGATAAATGTTATCATAATTGAAATTGACTTCATACCCATCATACGTATGGTCTGCGAGATTTTTCAAAACTAAATCCTGATTTTCGAAAACAGGAAATACATCGTTATTTATTTTTCGTTTAAAGTATTCTGCAGTCAAATTAATTCTGGGATTAAACAAAATAATTTTAAAGCCGGCTTTAGATTCTTTAATATTAATATTCGCAAGATTATTAAATGTTTCAACTTCTTTCAGAGGAAAATACTGATATGCATTTTGTGCAGAAAACTGTGTTGTAGTATAAGATGAGTAAGATTTTGCAATTTCGGGTTCTGCAGCCAATTGGGTATGAGCTCCCATGAATTGCACATCAAGATTATTCCATCCGAAAATATCCTTAAAAGTAAAATATCCGTTTACCTTTGGTAGCCAGTACTTATTTTTAAGCGACGTATTCGAAATATAAAATGAGTTGCCGATATTCACACCAAACTCAAAATCATTATAGTTTTCGTAATCCAGATTATAATTAAAAATATAATCCTGTGAAGTTCTCTGATAAAAATAGTTTCTGTCTAAACTATGACTGACATTGATTTTCCTGTCATTTAAAATATGATTTAAACTAAATTTGTTATCGAGTTCGCCATCGTGCAATTCATAACTCGCCAAAATATTAGAATTGTAAAATTCATTTTTCTGGTTTCTGATATTGTAAAGTCCGACCGGAAAACCATTTGTAGAAACCTTATAAACATCACGATGCATCATATCCTGATTATCATAAGCCTGACTGATGCTTAGCTTAAAACCATTCCACTGTCTGTTTACATCAAAATTAAACTGACGGATATTTTCGTAATAATTATATTTTTCCGGTTGACTGAAAAGAAATTCAGGGTTGTCTGCATACAGACTGTAACTTCTTTGTAAACCATTGCTCAGATAAGCACTTTGCTTATTTGAAAAGGAAACCGGAGTCAGGAGAGAATTCTGATAAACCAGGTTGAAAAGCCCTATTCTGTTGGTATTTGTAGCTTTATTTCCGGTGTAATTAAAACCTGCATTGATTTTAAATTTTAAAATTTCTGTGCTGAATTTAGCTTTAAATGTATTCGCAATATCAAACTGATCTATAAAATACATCTGATCTTTTTGCTGGCCGATATTCAGAGAAAGTCTTGCATTTTCATTATAACCTCCGCTCTTAATTATTGCATTCAGATTCAGCTGATTACTATACCCGACTGTTGTTTTGAAAAGATTGTTATCATAAATTTTTGCAGGAGAAATTCCGTCATTTAAACCAACTAATTGACCATTATTATCATATTCATAAGGTATTCCGTTAAAACCCAAAGTCGAAATATCCGGTCCGAAGCTGAACATTTCGCCCGTACCCGGACCTTTCCAAACAAGTGAACCATTTTCTGATCTTCCCTGAACATATCTGCTTTGAGTTTTGGGAATCCGGTTTCGGTTTTTCACGTCTAACGAAGTGCTGAAATTCCCGTTAAATACAAGATATTTTTGGGGTTGGCTTTTAATTTTATATAAAGAATCCGATTTTAGCTTTAGCTTTCTGATAACAGAAAAATCATGATCTGAATTTTTTCTCAGAGAATCGTAAGATTTTTCAATACTGAATTCGTCTGTTTCAGTTTTGATGATCAGATTTTCATAATCTTTGGAAGCAATATTTTCGACTGTCTGTCGGGGAACCTGTCTTTCAAGTATATTTTTCAGCTCCTGAACATAATGTACAACCTGAATATTTTTACCGCTATTCCAAACCAGAGTATCATATTCTTTTGCAGCGATAATGGCAAAGCCCTTTTCATCGGTTAATTCATAAACACCGCTATTTTTATTAAAAATTTTCAGAAAATTCTGAGGTTTCTTTTTTTCATTAAAAAACGTTCCCGAATAATAACGCTGAGAGTCCTGCGCAAAGGCAAACTGCACTGCAAATACAGGCAACAACAGGTAAACTTTTTTCATCTTCAATAATATTTCTAAAAATAGAGAAAAAAAAGAAATCTCCGAAGAAATTTCTTTTTAGGATAAGACTTTTTCTGTTAGTTTTTAATCACTTTAAACGTTTCCCATCCTTTTTCTGTTCTGGCTCTGATGAGATAAACACTTTGCGGATAAGATGATATATCAATAGCACTCTTTCCGGACAGCTTTTCTTTTTTCATAATAATTTTTCCGGCTAAGTCATAGACAAACAATTCATCAATCGGAAGATCGGAAATAATATTTACAGGGCCTTTCGTAGGATTCGGAAATATTTTTATCTGATGTTCAGCCTGACTTCCTGCTTCGGTTTCCAGTTTTTTATTCAGGTAATTTTGAGATGTGTTTTTATCGCATTCTGTAAGGGTGGCTCTTTGTAAAATCAGTCTCAGCAAAAGATCATTCAATTTTTCTACTTCATAAGATTCTACTGTAGGTTCAATATGATTGTTGCCGATTCCGCTGTGATTGGTAAGAAAAGTGTAAGTTCCGTTCGTCATCAGTGCAAAAGTTCTCATCAGATATTCTGTCTGTTTATCTATATCGCTTGCAGATAACGGAATAATGGTAATACCTTTCTGCGCGGCGGCTTTCACATATTTAAAAAGCTTATCTATATTTTCCTGCGATTGATGTGGCGGTGCATCAAGAATCAAAAACATAATTTTGGTAGCATTTTCTGTACTCCATTTCAGATCATTTACCGAAACATCCATCGCTTCTACCACTGCCTCCGGGAAATCACCACCGCCTGAAGCATTCTGTTCTTTGATAAATTTCAAAAGCTGATCAGCATTGTCGTTAAAATCAAACTTCCTGGTCACATATTCATCTCCCTGATCTCTGTAAAAAACGGATCCGTATCTCACTTCCGTATTTTTCAGATTAGATTCAACTTTTTTCAGAACATCCAAAAGTTCCGACTGTAAATAAGCAATCTCGTCTCCCATCGAACCTGTTGCATCGACTACAAAAGCAAGATCTAAGGCTCTTTTTTCAACACAGGGTTTATCAAGAACAATCAGATTTTGTCCGTTTTTGAATTCTTTAGGATGATTGCTGATAATATTGTTTGCTTTATCTTTTAAAATATATTTTCCTGTATTTTCATAAGAGTTAATCAGCGGATTAATCCATAATTCTGCATTCCCGAGATTGTCTGTTACCGCTTCCCAAACGATTTCATCTTTATCGTTAACCAATTTCAGCTTCTCTCCGACAACAGGTTTTTTATTTTTATTAACCAGCTGTACGGAAACTCTTCTTTCAGGGAAAAACTGCCATTCATTTTTATATCTGTCTAAAGCCGGAAGAGCAATATCCATCCAATAATTCCATTTAGAAAAATCGTTTGCTTCTCCGGCGGTTAATTGTCCTGCCTTTGGAAGTTCCTCTTTTTTTTCTTCTGTTTTATCTAAAACACCCGTATTTGTTTTTGGGAAAAGTTTTTTCAGAAATTTATTAAACTTTTTATTTTTAGTTTTTGAACCCTCTTTTGTAGAAACTACAATAACTCCGTTTGCTGCTCTGCTTCCATACATAGAAGTTGCGGTTGCATCTTTGATAACAGAAACTTCTTTGATGCTTTCAGGTTTTAATTTTTTGAATTTTTCTCCGCTTGCAATTTCACCATTAATAATATACAAAGGTTCTGAACCTTCTTTAATGGAAGCAGCTCCACGAATAATAACAGCACTTTTGGAAGAGCCCGGAGTTCCAAAAGAAGAATTAATTGACAATCCCGCAACTTCTCCTTTTAAAGAATTTAAAAATCCTGCACTTGGTGAATTACTTGCAATAAGATTTCCGCTTATACTCGATGATGATGCAACTGCTGCAGGTTTTGTAGCTGTTTTATTATATCCAAGTACAACAACCTCTTCGATGTTTTTTTCTTTATAGCCACTGTCAAAAGGAATATAAGGAACTTCTTTATGAATTGCTATTGGCTTTATTTTATAATTTTTAATGCGATTTATTAATGGTTTTTCTTCAAAAATAAAACCTGATTCATGATTGTAACGATCGTACAATATTTTATCATCTTCATAGGCTAATATCTTCTGATTTTGTTTCTTCTCTACACCCTCCAATTCTTTTTCAATATTGGATTTTACTGTACTGTCAATTGTCTGAATATTTAAAACAGAGTTAGACGAAACTGTATTTTGGGCAAGCTCAGGTTTTGTAATTTCTGAAGCATCATTCTTATTAATGAAATAAAATGCACCCAAACCAATGATCAAACTGGCGGCAATTCCGTAAGGAAACCAAATTGGTGTGTTTTTCTTTTTATTTTCTTCTTTATCTAATTTTTCTTCAACTTTTGACCAAACTCTATCAAAACCTGGAAAAGTCGCAGGTTCTTCCATAGATTGAGAAGCCTCGTTGAATTTTTTATCGATATCGTGATTATTTTCCATTTTTGTAAAGTTTAGATGTTGTGATTTACGAGAAGTTCCTGTAGTTTTTTCCTTGCAAAATTCAGCTGGGATTTTGAAGTCCCTTCACTTATTGAAAGCATTGTTGCAATCTCTTTGTGCGGATACCCTTCAATGGCAAACAGATTGAAAATGGCTCTGCAACCTTCAGGAAGAAAATTCAAAAGTTTTAAAATATCTTTTTCAAAGGATAGGTTTTCCACTTTAGAATCAGGAGATTCTATGAAATTTTCATCTAAAGAAATATGCAGAGATTTTGTACTTCTTAGTTTCTGCAGACATTCATTCACGGCAATTTTTTTTGCCCATGCTTCAAAAATATCATGGTTTTGCAGTTGGTCAAGCTTTGTGAAGATTTTATAAAAAGTATCTGCCAATACTTCTTCTATATCCTCGTCGTTTTTCAGGTAACGTTTGCAGACCGAGTACAGTTTACCAGCCATTTTTTCGTAAACTTTCCGCTGTGCATTGCGGTCGTTCCGCTGACATTCTAACAGTAATTCTTTTTCCATAGTCAAGCTTTATACTTTTATAGATGCAGGAAATTTCTCGCAGGTTGGAAACATGATAAACTTTTTTTAAAAATAATGAAATACTTTAAGCGGTTGGTTGTTTTTAGTTGATTGTTGATAGATTTATATAAACTAAATTGAACACAAGTTCACAAAGATTTCTTTAATGATTGACTGTTTCAGGTTTAATAGGGCCGTTCACTTGTAAAAGCTACTAATTTTTATCTGATGAAAGATTATTATAATATTTATTAATATTTCCAAACACCACAACGCTCAAACTCTAAAGCTCTCCAACTCAATTTTAACCCTTTTTTAACAGTACCTTTTGTAACATATTCTTAATATTGCCGACTATTACGATATAATTTAAAGCTGATAAAGTTTTATTTAAATTTTTAATTGAATAATTCATATCATCTTTAAAACAAATAGATTGTTACTTATGAAAAACAAAAGATTTGCGTCACTACTTTTTGTTTTATGTGCAGGAAGTATGATGTTTGCTCAGGATGACCTGATCAACAAGTTGAAGAACAACCAGTCTCAAAATGCCAATTTCCAGTTTACTACGTTGAAAGATGTCGGTGCTACTTCGGTGAAAAACCAGGGTTCATCGGGAACTTGCTGGAGCTATTCAGGAAATTCTTTCCTTGAGTCTGAAATGCAGAGGATGGGTAAAAAGCCCGTTGATTTGGCAGAAATCTTTACTGCTAGAAATTCTTATCACGATAAAGCGAAATTGTATGTTTTGAACAGCGGAGCAATCAGCTGGGGAGACGGAGGTGAGCTTCATGATGTGGTAAACATGTATAAAAAATACGGTGCTGTTCCACAGGATGTTTACACTGGTTTGAAAGCCGGACAAACATTGAACAACTTTAAAGAAATGCAGGAAAAACTAAAACCCGTATTGGATAGTCTTGTTGCAGCTTCTTCAAAAGGAAAATTGTCTGATAACTGGATGGATTCTGTAGATGCTATTCTGGATGAATATTTAGGAAAAGTTCCTGCAAACTTTACATATGAAGGAAAAAATTATACTCCGAAAACTTTCGCTAAAGAAGTAGTAGGAATTAATCCTGAAGATTATGTTGAAATTTCATCATACAAAGATTATCCTTATTATCAGAAATTTGTAGTTCCGATTCCTGATAACTGGAGCCATGATTCTGACTGGAATGTTCCGATGAAAGATCTTACTGCAATTATCGATAATGCCGTAAACAAAGGGTATTCTGTAGGTTGGGCAACCGATGTTTCCGAGCCTTATTTCTCTTATAAAAATGGAGTTGCCTATGTTCCGGATGCAGATTTAGACCAAATTAACAAAAGCAACAGCGGAACTTTATTTACAGAACCGAAAAAAGACAAAATCATTACTGAAGATATGCGTCAGAAAGCGCTAAACAATCTTTCTACAACGGATGATCACGGAATGCACATCGTAGGTTTGGCAAAAGACCAATCTGGTAAAGAATATTATATGGTGAAAAATTCTTGGGGTGTAACCAATGATTTTGATGGATATTTATATGTGACAAGACCGTATGTTGAGTATAAATCAACTGCAATTCTGGTTCATAAAAATGCAATCCCAAAAAACATCAAAAAACAACTGAAACCAACGAAAAGTATTGGTCTGTAAGAAGAAATCATTATTGTCTAGGTGACAATTAGATATTTAAACTTGTTAATGACCGTCTGAATTTTATTCAGGCGGTTTTTGTTTTAGAAATTTGCTAATCTTTTTAACGCAAAGTATGCAAAGTTTTTTCACTAACATCTGCATATTTTTTGTTCGCAAGGGCACTTCGTTCAGCAAATGACAGAAGAAGCTTTAGCTGAATTCCTCTCCTACTAATTCGAAAATAATGATTAGAAGCCAGCGAAAAACACTGGTTTGTAAAGCGAGATTATTATTGTCTAGATAGCAGTAATGTTCAGCTAAGGCTAAATTTGCTTTGCTGAGTGAAACGCCTTTGCGAACGAAAAATGTTTTCAATACATTCAAAAAAACTTTGCGGTCTTTGCGTTTAAAATAAATTTTAAGCTATTTAAAACAAATAAAAAACCGCTCTCAAAAATTTGAAAACAGTTCTTCTAAAATTAAAAAAATTATAGGTAAAATTATGTGTAATATAAAAAAGTGAACTGCCCATTTTACTTCGCAGGTGAATAGTGGAAATAAAGTTTAAATAAATTGACCACGAAACAAACCAGCAATTCACTCTGTTTTTAGTAAAGAACTCCTAAGCTTGAGCCTTCGAAATTAGCAAGCTCTTCTACTCTTCCGTCTTTGATCTTCTTTGCCCACTGATAATCGCTTAATAAAGCACGCCCGACTGCAACCAAATCAAAATCCTGACGATCCAATCTTCTTACCAATTCTGTAAGATCTGCTTTCTCCGAACCTTCTCCTGCAAAAGCCGCCATAAAGTCGCTGTTCAGACCTACAGAACCCACTGTAATTGTTGGTTGACCCGTCAGTTTTTTTGCCCAACCTGCAAAGTTCAGATCGGAACCTTCAAATTCCGGTTCCCAGAAACGTCTTTGCGAACAGTGGAAAATATCAACTCCCGCTTCTTTTAATGGTAATAACCAATCTTCCATTTCTGCAGGATTTGCGGCCAGTCTTGATTTATAATCCTGTTGTTTCCATTGAGAAAGACGCAGAATAATGGTAAAATCTTCCCCAACTGCTGCTCTTATTGCTTTTATAACATCTACTGCAAATCTGCTTCTTTCTTTAAGTGTTTTTCCGCCATACTCATCGTTTCTTGTATTGGTTACTTCCCAGAAAAACTGGTCGATCAGATATCCGTGAGCTCCGTGCACTTCCAAAACATCAAATCCCAAATCTTTGGCTGATTTTGCCGATGCCGCAAACTGAGCAATCGTATCCTGAATATCTTCCAAAGTCATCGTAGAAGCTTTCTCCATATCAACCAACGGATAATCCGGGGAGCTTCTCGTGTCACCGACATGCCAGATTTGAGGTCCCATTTTTCCTCCGTTCTGATGAACCGCATCGATAACGTTTTTCCAGCCGTTTAATGCTTCTGTTCCGTAGAAGTCAGGGATATTCTGCATATTTTTCGAACCCGGCCTGTTGATTACCGTTCCTTCTGAAAGAATCAATCCTACTTCTGAAGCTGCTCTTCTTGCATAATAATCTGCAATTTGCTGAGTCGGAACTCCGTTATCAGATTGCGCTCTCGTCATCGGAGCCATTACGATTCTATTTTTTAGTTCTAAATTCTTGTATTGAAAAGGTGTAAATAATGATTCTGTGCTCATTTTTAACTTTTATTTTATAATTGTTACACAAAGTAACTAATAATAGTTCATTTTTGTATCTTTTAATTGAAAAATAGTGGTAACTTTGCAGTAACTTACATTAGTAACCTGAAAGTAACGGATTAATTTTATGAAAAAAAACGAATTAATGGAATACAGCTGTCCTCTTGGCAAAGCCATGTCTGCCTTGGGAAGCAAATGGAAACCGATTATTGTATTGGTAATCAAAGACCGAAAATTACGTTTTGGCGAACTTGCCGTACGAATTAATGTTATTTCAAGAAAAGTTCTTACCGACCAGTTAAGAGAAATGGAAACCGATGGCTTGGTTATTCGTGAAGAATTCAAAGAACTTCCGCCAAGGGTTGAATATTCGTTAACAGAGAAAGGTTTGGCACTTCTTCCGATTTTATATCAACTGGAAGAATGGGAGACGAAATATCATGTTTATGACCCTGAAAAAGCGAATGACTGCAAGACTCTTTTGGAAAAAAGAGAGAAGAAAAATGCGGTTGTCGGATAGACATCTCAAGTTTAATACGAAATTCTGAACTGATTATTTGTTATTCATAATCTATTTTAGTATTAAATTTTACAAATTTATCACCATTAATATTTTATTAAATTGATGCTTTTTCCAAGAAAAATTTCTTTTTTTGTGAATTGAATTCTACCCGATGATAAAAACTTCAAAACAGCTAAAGCTTTATGCCTATTTAGGATTTCTTGTAATTGTTTTAGCCTATGTTGTTATTCAATTATACATTAAATCGAATCTTCCGACTGTCGGATGGACAATTTCTGACTGGCTGATCAATTACGAAGACGGAGGATTTAAGAGACGTGGTTTATTGGGTAGTATGATGTTTTTTATTCATGATTATTTTAAAATTCCGCTTCATACACAGGTTTTCTTAGTTCAGTCACTTTTCTTTATTCTTGTTTTTTATTTTTTGATCCGGTTGATTTTATCAAAAAAACTGAACTGGGATATTTTGATTCTAGTATGTTCGCCACTTTGCATTTTGTATTTGCCTGTAAACATATTTAATTCCGGCAGAAAAGAGATCATTTTACTTGCTTTGTTGTTGTATTTTGCTTCAGGTGAAATCACAAGAATGAAGAAAATACTGTTATTTACAGGTTTTTTATTGGGTTTGTTTATTCATGAACTCTTCTACTTCTACTTACCATTTGTAATCGCTTTTTATGTTCTTAAAACCAAGAAAATTGATCTGAAATATTTAGGAAGCCTTACTTTACTATCAACTCTTATTATGATTGTTTTGTTCTTTTTCGGTGGTGAAATCAATCAGGGGCAAAGTATTGAACTATTAAAAACCCGTGGAATTCAACTCGACAAATGGAATATTTTCACTTACAACGCCGCAGAAGAAAGAGAGAATATGATTATTGCTTATAAATCTTATATTCTTTTTGCAGCAGAGTTTTTCCTGATGATTTTTTTATCATTTTCTTTTATAAAAAAATATTTGCCGGAATATAAAAATGCCTTCAGATTATTTATCATTATTTCATTGGCTTGGGTAAGTCCTCTTTACTATTTGGGTGCAGACTGGTTCCGCTGGAATCATATTTATTCATTATCGCTGATTATCCTTATCATTTCTGCTTTACCGAACAATACAGATAAAAGATTTTATGTAGACGGGAAATTCAATATTTCTTTGTTTGTGATAATCATTTTATTTTTCATCATTTTTTATCTTCATATTCAATATGACACTTCAGGGAATTCAGAAGAATATTTGATGAATTATATAAAAACCAAGCTACATTTATAATTAAAAAAACCGCTCTCCGAAGAAAGCGGTTTTAAAATTTATTTAAATCCTAATTAGAATATCGCAGGATATTTCTGAGGATTTGTTTCATTAAACATCGCATAGATTTTTTCAACCATATCGTCTGAAGACGGCTTAGAGAAATAATCTCCATCACTTGCATATGCCGGTCTGTGGTCGTTTGCAGCAATCGTCAACGGATCAGAATCCAAGAATCTGAAAGCTTTTTGCTTTTCTAAAATCTGTTGAAGAATAAACGCTGAAGTTCCGCCTTCCACATCTTCGTCGATTACGACCAATCTGTTCGTTTTCTTTACAGATTCAGCGATTTCGTGCGTTAAATCGAATGGAATTAATGACTGAACATCAATTACTTCCGCAGAAATTCCTAATTTTTCAAGTTCTTCTGCTGCTTCCATTACAATTCTCCAGGTTGAACCGTACGTTACCAAAGTAACATCTTTTCCTTCTTTTGTTACCTCGATTTTCCCAACAGGAACAGTGAATTCGCCTAAGTTATCAGGTTGCTTTTCCTTTAATCTGTATCCGTTAAGACATTCAACAATTACCGCTGGTTCATCACTCTGAAGCATTGTATTGTAGAATCCGGCAGCTTTCGTTAAGTTTCTAGGAACTAAAACTAAAATACCTTTTGAAAGGTTCAGAATTCCCGCCATCGGAGAACCTGAATGCCAAACTCCTTCCAATCTGTGACCTCTCGTTCTGATGATCACAGGTGATTTTTGACCTCCTTTTGTTCTGTATTGAACCGTCGCCAAATCATCACTCATCCCTTGTAAACAGTACAAAATATAGTCTAAATACTGGATTTCAGCGATTGGTCTCAAACCTCTCATCGCCATACCAATTCCCTGACCCAAAATTGTAGCTTCACGAATTCCTGTATCGGCAACACGGACGTCACCGTATTTTTCCTGCATTCCTTCAAGACCTTGGTTTACGTCACCGATATTTCCGGCATCTTCGCCAAATACTAAAGTTTCAGGATATTTTTCGAAAATTTTATCAAAATTATTTCTCACCACTACTCTTCCGTCTACATCTTCGGAACTTTCAGAATAGATTGGCTTGATTTCCTTTACATTTTCAGCTTTCCACTGCGACTGAGAGTATAAATGAGAAGAATAATTGTCTTTTTCAACCTCAAAAATCTCATTATACTTTTGCATCAATTGGTTTCTTTCCGCAGAATTTGTTCCTCTTGTTGCCAACAAAGATTTTCTTACCAAATGAAAAACATCTTTCTTTGCTTTTGAAACTAATTTATTGAATTGATTGATATAGTTTTCAATTTCAATATTTTGCCCTTTAAGATTTTCAACTAAAGGTAAAACTGAACTGATTAAATCTGTAATTGTTTTCTGGTAATTTTCCCAAGCCTGTTTTTGTCCAGCTTTCACTGTTTTTTTGGCTTCTTCATCAATAGCATTCAATTCTTCATTGGTTGCTAAAACCTCTTCTTTACCTTCAATCTCGATTGAATAATTTGAAATCCATTCTCTGAATTTCACCAATCCGTCGAACTGTGCTTCCCAAGCCAGACGATCTTCATTTTTATATCTTTCGTGAGATCCTGAAGTAGAGTGACCTTGCGGCTGCGTAACTTCAATAACATGAACCACAACCGGAACGCTCTCAACTCTTGCAAACTGTTCAGCTCTTGCATAAGCATCCAATAATGCCGGATAATCCCAAGCTTTTACCTGAATAATTTCGCATCCCTGAAACTCTCCTTCTTTTCTTTGGAAACCGCTCAACATTTCAGCAATATCTGCTTTTGCTCTCTGCTTCATCGTAGGCACAGAAATTCCGTAACCGTCATCCCAAATGGAAACAATCATCGGAACCTGAAGCGCACAAGCTGCATTCAACGTTTCCCAAAAATGACCTTCCGCCGTAGAAGCGTCACCAATCGTTCCGAAAGCGATCTCATTACCGTCTTTCGAAAACTTTTCAGAACCGTCGAATTTTACTGATTTATATATTTTTGAAGCCTGAGCCAATCCTAATAATCTTGGCATTTGCCCTGCAGTAGGAGAAATATCCGAAGAAATATTTTTCTGAGCCGTTAAATCTTTCCAGCTTCCGTCTTCATTTAAACTTCTGGTTGCAAAGTGACCGTTCATCTGTCTTCCGGCAGAAGCAGGTTCTCTTTCAACACTGGTATCGGCGTATAATTGTGCAAAAAAACTTTCAACAGTAAGAGCATCTGCAGCCAAAGCAAAAGTCTGATCTCTGTAATATCCTGAACGGAAGTCACCGTTTTTGAAAACTTTCGCCATTGCCAATTGTGGCAACTCTTTTCCATCTCCGAAAATACCGAACTTGGCTTTTCCGGTAAGCACTTCTCTCCTGCCCAAATAAGACATTTCACGAGAAATTCTTCCTAATTTATAATCTTCAAGTATCTGATTTTTAAAGTCCTGAAAGGATATCTGCTGAGTTTCAATATAGGTTGTCTGCATAGCCAAATATAAAATATTTTTTATTTTGAAGTATTTTGCTAATATACACTTTTTAAATTAATTTTAATTTTTAATAATCTTTTTTAAAAATTTGATAATAAAAAAAATTGTAATTAACTTGAAATAAATTTGTATTGATGGAAAAAAAGTCTTCACATATTCTTAATGCTTCGAGCAATCTTTTGGGATTCTCTCTGGTCATTATTACCTCACTGAAAATCACAAAAATAAGTCACAGTACCCATTTAGATGAGTTTGCAGGTGTAGCATGTCTTTGCTTTGCATTCAGTTGTTTCTTCTCATTTCTCGCCATCCGTTCCAAAAAAGAAAAGACAGGAAATAAATTTGAGACTATTGCGGATTATTTATTTTTAAGCGCATTATTTTGCATCGTACTTGCTGTGATTATTGTAACGATGAGAATAATTTAAATCAGAATTTACGCTCGATAACGTAATCCAACATAGTGTGAAGTGATCTTCGTACTTCAGAATCGGGAAATTCATTGAGAATATCTTTTGCTTTCTGCTGGAAATCTTTCATAACACCGATTGCGTAATCTAATCCTCCAGAACTTTTCACAAAGGCAATCAGTTCTTTTACACGTTTCTGATCGTTGTTATAACGTTTTATCGTATTGAAATAGTATTTTCTGTCGGTTTCGCCAGCTGTTTTCAGAGTATGAATCAGAGGTAACGTCATCTTTTGTTCCTTGATATCAATACCAACAGGTTTTCCGATAACATTTGAGCTTAAGTAGTCAAATAAATCATCCTTGATCTGAAAAGCCATTCCGGTATATGTTCCGAAATCCATCATTTTTTTTGCCAGATTATCATCAACACCGTTTGATACTGCGCCGATTTCACAGCATGCAGCAATTAAAGTTGCCGTTTTCTGACGGATAATTTCATAGTAAACATCTTCGGTAATATCCAGTTTTCGCGCTTTTTCCAACTGAAGAAGCTCACCCTCAGACATTTCTCTGATTGTTCTTGAAATTACAGACAACAAATCGTAATCTTTATGGTCTGTAGAAAGTAAAACTGCTTTTGACAACAGAAAATCACCTACCAAAACCGCAATCTTATTCTTCCATAAAGCATTGATTGAAAAGAAATTACGACGCTTAAAACTTTCATCCACCACATCATCATGTACCAAAGTAGCGGTATGAATCAATTCGATCATTGACGCACCACGGTAGGTTTTTTCATTCACTTCACCGGTAAGTTTTGCACAAAGAAATACAAACATAGGACGCATCTGCTTCCCTTTTGTAGTAACGATAAAACGTGTGACTTTATCTAATAAAGGTACTTTACTCTGCATTGATTCGTAAAACTTTTGTTCAAAAAGCTTCATTTCCTCATTGATTGGTCGCTTGATTTCTTCTACAGTGTTCGCCACAGTCTTCGAATGATGGATAAATTATTAATTCCCACAAAGATAATTTTTTTCGGGCAATTTTAAGGAAAATTAAACCATTAAGAAAACGAAAAGATCAGGAGTTGTTAAAAGTTATAAATTGATTGAAGCTTTATGCCAAATAATTCATCAGAATCTTAAAAAATCCAAATCACTTTATTTTTTAAAAATTTGCCTTAATGTTTAAAAACTTAATTCTTTTTTAATTTTTCAATCGGAATAAAATAAAAAAATGGCTTGGTTTTTTTGATCGGAGAATAGAATTTTTCTCCTGAAATATAAACTCCTGCTTTATTTACAGCAATTCCTTCGATCTGACCAATTGATAAGGCACTTCCCAAATAAAGTTTTCTTGGATTGTGCTTAAAGAAAATCCCGGGTTCAGATTCATTGAAAATCATAAGAAAAACTTCAGTTTTTTTGGTGTATCCTACAACGAACAACTTTTTATCGTAATAAGACGCATCGGAAATCATAAAACCTGTTTTGTAAGCTTCTATTTTTTGTGCGGTTTGATTTTCAAAATTTTCGGGATCAATTGTGTAATGCGTTGTTGATTTTGAAGCCCATTCTTTGGTGAAAATGTGGATTTTTCCATTTAAATAAATCATCGATTCCAGATCGAAATCAGTATTGATATTTTTAGGAGTAAAATCCTTTTGCTCGGCATAATAAAAAGAGATTGTTTTAAGCGAATCATTTACCAGCTGATTATTCTGAAAAGGAATTCTAAATATTTTTAAATCTTTTCTTGTTCCTGCATTATTTCCAAAATCACCGATGTAAAAGTTTTTGCCGTCGTTGGCCAGAGCTTCCCAATCTTTATTTTCAACTTTGGTCTTTAAAGCATTGAGAATTTTTCCCGACGTTTTATTTATTTCGTATAATTCTGCGGGATTCCCACTATCATTGAAAGTGTATAGTTTATCATTGAAAAAATTCAATCCTGAAGTTTCCTGAATAGAATCATTTAAAATTGCAACACGGAATTTTTTAAGCTTAAAAATTTCGGATTGTTGTGCATTTAAAACAATTGAAAAACTGACAATAAATAACAGAAAAACCTTCTTCATTTAACAAAAATAGGGTTTTTGATGTGAATGGGATTATTAAGTAATTATTTTGAGAAGTTCAGATCTATTCGGCAGTTTTGTTTGCCAACTGTCCGCAAGCGGCATCAATATCACCACCTCGGCTTTTTCTTACCATGACGGTAACTCCGGCTTTTTCGAGTTCACGAACATATTTTTCTTCCGCAGCGACGCTACGGTGATCAAACTTTCCTTCTCCAATCGGATTGTACTGGATTAAATTAACTTTGGAAGGTACCTGTCGGCAATATTTAATTAAGGCTTTAATATCTTCATCTTTATCGTTGATGCCTTTCCAGACACAATATTCAAAAGTGATGACAGAACCTGTTTTTTTGTACCAATATTGAAGCGCTTCCATAATATCCGTTAGAGGAAATTTATCAGAAAACGGCATAATTTCATTTCTCGTCGATTCTACTGCTGAATGCAGAGAAAGTGCAAGCTTTACCCTCAATTCATCATCTGCCAACATTTTGATCATCTTCGGAATTCCGGATGTAGAAACGGTAATTCTTTTCGGAGACATTCCCAAACCTTCCGGCTGGGTAATTTTTTTGATGGCTTCTACTACATTTTTATAGTTCATCATCGGCTCTCCCATTCCCATAAAAACAATGTTGGTAAGCGGGCGATTGTAATACTCTTTGCTTTGTCTATCAATTAACGCGACCTGATCTACGATTTCTGCAACTTCAAGATTTCTCATTCTTTTCAGTTTCGCAGTAGCGCAGAATTCACAATTTAAAGAGCAACCAACTTGTGAAGAAACGCAAGCTGTTGTTCTGGTTTCTGTAGGAATTAAAACAGACTCTACCATTAATCCGTCGTGCAGTTTCACACCGTTTTTGATCGTTCCGTCTGTCGATTTCTGAAACTGATCTACCGCCGCAGGATTCATGACAAAATCACGGATAAGATGCTCTCTCAAGTTTTTTGAAAGATTCGTCATCTCTTCAAACGAGTGAAGATTTTTACTCCAGATCCAGTCATAGACCTGCTTGGCACGAAATGGTTTTTCACCAATGGTGCCGAAATAATCTTTGAGCTGATCAAGAGATAAAGTTCGAATGTCTTTCATAATAATATCAAGAGCCAAGTTAAAAGTAAAAAGTTTAAAGTTTAGTGTTATTCACAATTGCAGCAAGAATATTCCTTAATTCATTACTTTCATTCAATAAAGCCTTAAATTCTTCCGAATCATATCCATCAAGTTTTTCTAAAACCCGAAGCCAAAAATTACTTTCTCGAGCTTCTCTTAAAGCAATCTTTACTTTATTTTTAAAATCAGCTTTAGAGGATCCGGCTTGTGATTCTTCATAATTGGCACCAATTGAAGTCGCTGATTTCCCAAGTTGATATCTGATTAATTTACTTTCAGAATCGTTAGGAAGTTTTCTTAAAAATTTAAGGCAATCGACTCCAAATGAAAATGTCCGTAAAAGTAAATCATTCTGTTTCATCATCTTGCACTTTACACTTTCAACTTGGCTCTTTTTACTTTTTTTATAAAATTAGCATTGCATCTCCGTAAGAGTAGAATTTGTACTTCTCTTTTACGGCTTCTTCGTATGCATGCATTACGAAATCTCTTCCTGCAAACGCTGCAATCATCATAATCAATGTAGATTTTGGCGTGTGGAAATTTGTGATCATCGTATTGGCAACTCCGAAATCGTGTGGCGGATAAATGAATTTATTTGTCCAACCCTGAAATGCAGAGATTTTTTTATTTGAAGAAACAGAAGTTTCCAAAGCTCTCATTGTAGTTGTTCCTACTGCACAAACTCTTCTGTTTTCCTGTACTGCATTGTTGATAATCTGAGCATTTTTCTCATCAATGATGATTTCTTCAGACTCCATTTTATGCTTAGAAAGATCTTCAACTTCGATTGGGTTGAAAGTTCCCAAACCAACGTGAAGGGTTACCTCAGCAAAGTCGATTCCTTTGATCTCCAATCTTTTCATCAAATGTTTTGAGAAATGAAGACCTGCAGTTGGTGCTGCAACCGCTCCTTCTACTTTCGCATAGATGGTCTGATATCTTTCTGCATCTTCAGGTTCAACATCTCTTTTGATGTATTTCGGAAGCGGAGTTTCTCCCAATTCTTTCAATTTAGCTCTGAATTCTTCGTAAGAACCGTCGAATAAGAATCTTAAAGTTCTACCTCTTGAAGTAGTGTTATCAATAACTTCAGCAACCAAAGATTCGTCTTCAGTAAAGAAAAGTTTGTTACCAATTCTGATCTTTCTTGCAGGATCTACCAAAACATCCCAAACACGAGTCTCTTTATCCAGTTCTCTCAACAAGAAAACTTCGATTTTAGCTCCTGTTTTTTCTTTATTTCCGTAAAGACGAGCAGGGAAAACTTTTGTATTATTAAAGATGAAAAGATCTTTCTCGTCGAAATAGTCTACAACGTCTTTAAATAATTTATGCTCAATAGTTTGCGTTTTTCTGTCTAAAACCATTAATCTGGCTTCATCTCTATGCTCTGAAGGGTGTTCTGCCAACAATTCTTCAGGAAGGTCGAAATTAAAATCGGATGTCTTCATTTTTTAAATTACGGTTTAAAAATTATAAAAATTACAGGGTGTAATTTTCGAGGTGCAAATATACAACATTCTATACCCCTTTGTCAAGTATTTATTTCACTCCTCTTTATTCATGGTTATTACAGATGGTAATTTTATTATTTTTAATCTCATTTGAAAGAAAATTTCGCTATTTTGGCTTATCAAAATATTAAACGATGAGCAAATATTCAATTGAATCTTTTGTAAATGAAACAAAAGAAAATCCATTAGAAAGAGATTATTTCGAACTGGAAAAACCGGCACTTTTAGAAATCAATTTAAATAACCAAGCAGTCTGGACAAAAACAGGGAGCATGGTTGGCTACATTGGAAACATCAATTTCGAAAGACAGGGAATGCTTTCCGGCGGGCTGGGAAATCTATTAAAAAAAGCAATCAGTGGAGAAGGTGCTAAACTAATGAAAGCCGAAGGAACAGGAAAATTATATGTAGCAGATGACGGAAAAAAGGTAAGAATTCTGCATTTAAACAATGAAACGGTCTGTGTAAACGGAAACGATGTTTTAGCACACGAACAAAGTATAAAAAGTGACATTACCATGTTAAAAAGTATCGCAGGAGTAATGTCGGGCGGACTCTTTCAGGTAAAGCTTTCCGGAACCGGACATATTGCCATCACGACACATGGTGAACCTCTGACGTTATTGGTAACTCCTGATGCGCCCGTTTTTACTGATCCTAATGCAACAGTCGCCTGGTCAGGAAATTTAAGTCCGGAACTGAAAACAAATGTTTCTTTTAAAAGCCTTATCGGAAGGGGAAGCGGAGAGGAATTTCAGATGAAATTTTCCGGAAACGGATGGGTTTTGATACAGCCGTATGAAGAGGTTTATAGGGTAGAAAAATAGTTTTAAAATTAGTACGAAAGCAACTTCAAGGAGTTGCTTTTTTAGTTTAAATATTCCAATATCTTTTTCCATTCTTCAAATTTCCTTTCAAAAGAAATGGTGTGAAGCGGACTGGTTGATGGCAATAAATGAATGGGAATTTTAAAGCTTTTACCTAATAATTTCTGTAGGTTTTTATAAGACTTTCCACCATTGCAAAAGATGGCTGTAATGTTTGGATGGTTTTTCAAAAGCTCTTCAATTTGATTCGCTTCTTCATTTTTTATTTCTGAATCAAGGCTTCCTTTTCTCTCGCAGGAATCGATAACGTCCCAAAGTGCAATGTGGTGATTTTTTAAAACGTTGATTCTTTCAGTATAATCTTCCGTAAAATTTTCATTAAATAATTCAAAAATAATTTTCCAGAATTTGTTTTGAGGATGACCGTAATATTGCTGTTTTTCTAAAGATTTTACACCGGGAATTGAACCTAAAATTAAAATTTTAGAATTATTATCAATGATTGGTGGAAATGAGAAAATTCTGTTTTGCATAGTTGAAATGTGTAAGTTTTGGCTAAAGCCTTCTTCATTCTGGAAACAAAAAGCGGGCTAAAGCCCGCTCCTATTGATATTTTATCTTTAATTATATAAATGTTTTAAATTATATAAATATCTTGACCACCCCGTCTCAATTTTCTATGAAAATTGATCCACTCCTCCAAAGGAGGGGAATTTTGAAATGGAAAATTAAGATTTATAAAGTTTCTTTCAGCCAGTCAAAGAATTCTCTTTGCCAAACCAAGCCATTTTGCGGATGAAGAACCCAGTGGTTTTCGTTCGGGAAATAGACTAATTTAGATTTTAAACCTTTCAGTTTTGCAGCCTGGAAAGCTTCCTGACCTTGTTCGTAAGGAACTCTGAAATCAATTCCGCCCTGAACGATCATGATTGGCTTATTCCATTTATCAACAAAATTGCTCGGATTGAATTCCGTATATGCTTTCGGAAGCGGTTTTTCCCAAGGAGAACCCAAATCCCAGTTTGCAAACCAAAGTTCTTCCGTCGTTAAATACCAGGATTTCATATCAAACAAACCATCGTGAGCGATGAAAGTTTTGAATCTGTTTTCGTGAATTCCGGCTAACATAAATACGCTGTAACCTCCGTAACTTGCACCAACAGCGGCAACCCTATCTCCATCAACATATGGTAAAGTTTTCGCATAATCGGTCGCAGCCAAATAATCTCTCATCGGTTGTCCTCCCCAATCTCTTGAGATTTCTTCGTTCCATTTTGTTCCCCAACCCGGCATTCCTCTTCTGTTTGGTGCTACAACAATGTATCCGTTGGCTGCCATTAAAGAGAAATTCCATCTTGTGCTGAAAAATTGTGTTAATGCAGATTGTGGTCCACCCTGACAATATACCAAAGTCGGATATTTTTTATTCGGATCAAAATTAGGCGGATAATGGAACCATACTCCCATTTCTTTTCCGTCTGAAGTTTTCACCATTTTAAGCTCAGATTTTCCCTGAGAAAGTTTAGCATAAATGTCTTTATTTGCATCTGTGATCTGCTTTAATTCTCCATTTTTAAGATTAACAGAGAATATTTCCGATGCATGATTGATATCTGTTTTTGAAACTAAAAGTGAATTTTTTTGGTCAGCAAAAATTTCATTGATGTCAAAATCCCCTTTTGTAATCTGCTGAACTTTTGAATCTTTAGGATTTAAAGAAAATAACTGCTTTGTTCCTCTGAAAGCCGCTGTAAAGTAAATCGATTTTGAATCTCCGCTCCAGAAAACATCTCCGGAAACAGATTCGTCCCAGGCTTTTGTGAGGTTTGAAGTTTTTCCTGATTTCCAGTCCATCAGTTTGATGTCGTTTTTATCGGCTTCGTAACCGTCTCTTTCCATACTTTGCCAAACCAAAGATTTTCCGTCAGGACTGAATTTTGGGTTTACATCATATCCTTTATTGGACTCCGTTAAATTTTTTGTTGTTCCGGAAGCTAAATCGTAAGCAAAAATATCGGTGTTTGTACTTGTCGAATATTCTTTTCCGCTTTTCGGTTTTGTCACATATAATAATTGTGCAGAATCGGGGCTGAAAATGAAATCTTCCGCTCCACCGAAAGGTCTTTGTGGAGAATCCCACGTTTTTCCTTCCAGTAAATCTTTTGCAGATTCTACCTTATCAGAAATATTTACAACAAAGACATGATTGTATTTTCCTTCATTAAAATAATCCCAGTGTCTGTGGTTCAGATCTGTATAAATCTGTGCTGTAGTTTTCGGAGTGTCGGAAAATTTGTCTTTTCCCATCACTTTTTCTACCAAAACCTGTTTGCTGAAAGCTATTTTTTTACCATCCGGAGAAATAACGATATTATCCGCTTCGCCAATGTTGTAAAATTCTGACCATGTTTTCCCGTTGTCTTTAGAAAGGAAAATTTTATCGCCTTCCTGAGCATAAATCCCGTTTTTATCCCACTGAATTAATGCTTTTTTGCCAAAATCTATTTTAGAAGACTGGTTATTAACAATATTCAGAAAATAATTTTCACTTTTTGCTTTTTCGGTTTTAAGATCGGTTTGTCCGATTTTATAAATCAGTGAAGAATGATCGGGAGAAACTGCCTGTACACCAACTTTTTTCAAAGTCCAAAGAATTTCAGGCGTCATGAGTTGTTGTGCATTCATAACCAACGGAGCTGCCAAAGCGAGCAGACTGTGCTTCAATTTCATATGTAAATACTTTTAAAAGAATTTCAGAATAATAAATTTCGTTAATTCTTATTTTAATTCAAAGATTGCCAAAGTTAATATTTAATATAAAAATAAGCGAATGAATTAGGAAATTAGTTTTATACGTTTTCATATTTAAAACTTAGACATAAAAAAAATCCCGCTTCAGTTGCGGGATTATATTAAGTAACAATATCTTCGTTTTCTTCTTCGTGGTCATCTTCATTATCACTACGGCTATAAGAACTGTTCTCTTCATCCGGAAGCTGATCGGTGATCTGCTCAAAATTGTCATCGTCTTCTGCTCCGGGAATATCCAGTCCATAAGGCATTTCGTCATTTACGTGTGATGGGTTTGTAATAGGATTACCGTCGCCATCTAAAGGAATATGCTCTTCTCTGTTGAAAATATCTTCGCCCGGATTATAATCCATTTCCTCCAATTTTCTGTCTTGTTCGTTTTTGTTATCTTCTGGTGTCATAATATTGTATTTAGTGTTGATATTTTATAGACAAAAATGAGTCCAATTTTTTAAAAAGAGACAAGGAAAAGTTTAAAGAGCCAAGTCAAAAGTAAAGAGAGGCAAGTTGAAGAGATTAAGCTTATGATTTTCTATCTGTAAACCGAAAACTTAAAATCTATGAGATGTAATGTCTAAAATTCCCTAATAAAACTCGCGTCCCGAATCCCGAATCTCAAACCTCATACACTTCCGGATTTGCGATGTGTGTCATTTTTTCTCCTTTTGAAAAAGCAATTAAGTTTTCTGCCGCTAATCTTGCCATTCCGTTTCTTGCTTCAACGGTTGCAGAACCAATATGTGGAAGAACACAAACATTTGAAAGCTTTAAAATAGGATCATTCTCTTCCATAGGTTCCGGATTGGTAACGTCTAAACCTGCACCCCAAATTTCTCCTGAAACCAAAGCTTCATATAAATCTTTTTGGTTGTGAAAACCTCCTCTTGCCGTATTGATGAAAATTGCATTTTTTTTCATTTTTTTGAAAACTGAAGCATCAAACGAATTGCTTCGATCTGGTTTAAAATTCGCATGAATGCTCAAAACATCCGATTGTTCAACCAACTCATCGAAAGAAACGTATTTTGCATCGAGTTCATTTTCAGCTTCTTCATTACGATTTCGGTTGTGATAAATAATATTCATTCCGAAAGCTTTCTTGCATTTTTCAGCCATTTCGAAACCAATTCTTCCCAAACCAAAAACTCCCAAAGTTTTACCATACAATTCCTGACCAAGTTCGGATAAAGGATCAAAGTTTCCCCAATTGTTATCTTTTACTTTCTGAAAATAAAAACTCGCTCTTCTCGCAACCGATTGCATGAGTAAGAATGCGACATCTGAAGTAGCACGGCTTAAAACATCGGGTGTATTTCCAACCGGGATATTTCTTTTATTGGCTTCTTTAATATCAACATGGTCAAAACCTACGCTGTACAAAGCAATTGCTTTTATATTAGAATATTTTTCGAAAAACTCCGCATCAAATTTATTTTGTCCTACATTTAAAATTGCATCCGCATCTTTGCAGTAGTTAAGCCACTCTTCCTGAGAAATATTTGTATTTTCCGGAATGATTACTTCCAATCCGGCATCTTCCAGCATGGTGATTCCTATTTCAGGAATTCTTTTATTGATAAAAACTTTCATTATTTTGATATTTTTTAATTTAAATAAAAAACCTCACTGTTTTTCAAATGAGGTTTATATTGATTGATTGAATTTATTCATTACTATCGAAATTCAATTTTCGTTCCGGTTATAATTTTATCCTTTAATTTTGATCAGTTCACCTTTTCTTTTTACAATATTTTTATAATCCCACTGAATTTCTTCAGATTTTTTAAGCCAACGTTGAACATCATTTTGATCAATTTCGCAGACGCTATTATAAAATATTGATGCATCCTGAAATTTTTCACCTTCTACATTGAGTTGTTCTTCATTAAAAGATTTTCCGCTCCAAAACATCAGGCGAAGTCCTTTTTTCTGTTTGCTGTAACCTACAATCGGATTTCCATCCAGAAACCAAACGGGATTTGCATGCCAGATTTTGTTTTCAGCATCATTTAGACCTGAATCAATTAATTTAGAAAGCAAAGTGCAGATTTCTTTATCTGAATCTGATTGTTTTTCATTGTACTCTAAAATATCGGGATTAATCATATTATCAAAAATTTATGAATTATGTTTAATTATAATATTTTTAATTCAAATAAATAACTTTTGAATATTAAAATTACACAATATTAGAATTAATAAATATAAGTAAAATTATTAAGGTAATAGAATGAACAATAGTTGATAATCGAGTATCTTTTTTAAACACAAAAGCTTTTACCACATTAGCAATCAATAAAATAACATTGAGTAACACAACAATCAAAATTGATAAAAAATCTAAGTTTGGTGTACACGAACCAGATTTAAATTTTCCCGAAACATTTATTGCAATTACTATCAAACTTACTATTATATAGAAAAGTATTGATTTTACAGCATTTTTCTTTTCGTGATTCATAAGTTTAAAACGTTCCTTTATAAAATATAAATCAAAGTTAATTTAATGATTTGTATTATTCAACATCGGAACAAATTTATAGGCTCCGAACTCTTCTTTCTCTATTTCTGTAGGAGAAATTTTGGTAAATCTGTAGAGAACCTGCTGATCCGTCGGACCTAAAGGAATGACCATTTTTCCACCTACTTTTAGCTGCTTTAATAATTCTGTCGGTAAAACAGACGCACCACAGGTCACGATAATTTTGTCGAAAGGCGCGAAAGTCGGCAATCCGGCAAAACCGTCTCCAAAACTTTGAAATTTTGGAAAAAGATTCATTTCACGCAGCTTTTTTTTAGAAAAATCAAAAAGATCTTTTTGTCGTTCGACCGTATAAACATTAGCTTTCATCGCAAGTAAAACAGCCGTCTGATAACCACAACCTGTTCCGATTTCAAGAACTTTTTCGCCTTCTTTTACCTGCAATAGCTCAGATTGTTCCGCAACCGTTGAAGGATGCGAGATCGTCTGATGCGCTGCAATTGGGAAAGCACGGTCTTCATAAGCATAATCTTCAAAAATACTTTCAATAAAAAGATGCCTCGGAACTTCATTGATGGCAGAAAGCACAAGCTCATCGGAAATCCCGATTCTGTGTCTGAGATATTCAACCAAATTCTTCCTTTTCCCTTTATGTACAAATGAATCTACCATATCACAAAAATAGGAAATTGATTTGAAATTTGCAGTTTGAGATTTGAAATTTTACTGGTTATTTATGCTACGAATTCAGGAATATTTTTCTGAAAAAATTGTACAGACGGTCAATCTGCAATATTGAATACTTAATTTTGAATTTCAAATCTCAAACTTCAAATCTCAAATTAAACATTTATCTTTACAAAAATTTGATACCTATGTTAAAAGCAGGTTTGGTAGGCGCCGGACATTTGGGGAAAATACATTTAAGACTTCTGAATCAGTCTGATAAATATGAGTTTGTAGGTTTTCATGATAAAGACGCAGAAAACGGAAGAAAACTTGAAGCCGAATTCGGATATAAATATTTTGAAAATTTCGACGAATTATTAGATCAGATCGAAATGCTTGATATTGTGACTCCCACCATTTACCATTATGATTATGCTTTAAAAGCGATCGAAAAAGGGCTTCATTTTTTTATCGAAAAACCTGTTACACAAACGCTTGAACAGGCTGAAGAAATTTTAATAAAATGTCGTGAAAATGGCATCAAAGCACAGGTTGGTCATGTTGAAAGGTACAATCCTGCGTTTATCGGAGCGAAAGATTATATTCAGAATCCTATGTTTATAGAAATTCACCGATTGGCGGAATTTAATCCTCGTGGAACAGATGTTTCTGTGGTTTTAGATTTAATGATTCACGATCTTGATATTTTATTGAGTGTTGTAAAATCTCCTGTAAAAAACATTCATGCAAGCGGTGTTTGTGTAGTGAGTAAAACTCCCGATATTACCAATGCAAGAATTGAGTTTGAAAATGGTTGTGTCGCTAATTTAACGACCTCAAGAATTTCGATGAAAGCAATGAGAAAAAGCCGTTTCTTCCAGAAAGACGCTTATATTTCTGTTGATTTTTTAGAGAAAAAAGCGGAAGTGATCAGAATGCAGGATGCTCCTGAAAACCCGACTCCATTTGATATGATTATTGAAAATGCAGAAGGCGAAAAAAATCAGATTTTGTTTGAATATCCGAATATTCAGCCGAATAATGCGATTCTGGATGAATTAAATTCATTTGCTGATGCCATTCTTGAAGAAAAAAATGTAGAAGTTTCTTTGGAAGATGGCACAGAAGCTTTGAAAGTTGCTTTGAAAATTATGGAATTGATTTCTTAAAAAAATTAATTATAAAAATATTTAAATCTCCTTTAGTTTTCTAAAGGAGATTTTTCATTTCAATCAGATTACATTCCCATTCATTTCATTACATTATTCCATACACTTATTACATTTAAAGTAAACCAACTTTTTACATCCGTTTATTCTTATGAAATTTGCGTTTAAATAAAATGATTAATGATTATGGGGAAATATAGAAATATTATTTTTTATGTAGCAACAATTATCTTTTTCTCGTGCCTTATGTATTGGTTTTTCGCAGAAGGGCAAACCTTGGAGATCGGCGAAAACATTGCTCCGCCAAAAACAACAGGCGCAACAATGTGGGAGGATTTTACGGATTCTTTTTTAACCAATCTTCACCATCCGTTAGCACTTTTACTTGCCCAGATTGTGACTATTATTATGGTCGCCAAATTATTTGGCTGGATTTGTATTAAATTAAAACAGCCTTCCGTAATCGGTGAAATGATTGCAGGAATTGTTTTAGGACCCTCACTTTTTGGCTTGTATTTTCCAGAACTTTCAGCATTTATTTTTCCTAAAGAATCATTACCCAACTTACAGTTTTTAAGTCAGATCGGTTTGATTCTCTTCATGTATATTGTCGGAATGGAGCTTGATTTGAGCATTTTAAGAAAAAAAGCCCATGATGCCGTAGTCATCAGCCATGCAAGTATTATTATTCCTTTTGCTTTAGGAGTCGGGCTTTCTTATTTTATTTATAAAGAATTTGCACCGGAAGGAATTCAGTTCAGTTCCTTTGCTTTATTTATAGCCATTGCGATGAGTATCACTGCATTTCCTGTTTTGGCAAGAATTGTTCAGGAACGAAATCTTCATAAAACTAAAATAGGAACTGTTGTCATCACCTGTGCTGCAGCCGATGACATCACTGCATGGTGTATTTTGGCAGCCGTAATTGCAGTGGTAAAAGCAGGATCTTTCTCAGGATCTGTTTTTGTAATTCTGATGGCGGTTGTATATGTTTTCATTATGATTAAGGCGGTAAGACCATTTTTAACAAGAATTGCTGAAGCACAAAAAGGAAAAGGCTTCATTAGTAAAGCATTGGTTGCCGTATTTTTCTTAATTCTTATTATTTCATCTTATGCAACAGAAGTGATCGGAATTCATGCATTATTCGGAGCATTTATGGCAGGAGCCATCATGCCTGAAAATGTGAAATTCAGAAATCTTTTCATTGAAAAAGTAGAAGATGTTGCATTGGTTTTATTACTTCCATTATTCTTTGTATTTACAGGGTTAAGAACACAAATAGGATTATTGAATGATCCTCATCTTTGGAAAATCGGAGGATTCATCATTCTGACTGCCGTTATCGGAAAATTCGTTGGAAGTGCTTTAACGGCCAAATTCCTCAAACTAAGCTGGAAAGACAGTCTCACCATTGGTGCTTTGATGAATACAAGAGGTTTGACCGAATTGATTGTTTTAAATATCGGTTACGATCTTGGTGTTTTAGGACCTGAATTGTTTGCAATGTTGGTCATTATGGCATTGTTCACCACATTTATGACCGGGCCATGTCTTGACCTCATCAATTATTTCTTTAAAGGAAAAAAATCATCTCTGGAAGATGAAGATCAAGATGAAAACGATGCAAAGTATAGAGTTCTTTTGTCATTTGAGACTGCAGAATCCGGAAGTACATTGCTGAAACTTGCAGATAACCTTACTCATAAAATGAACGGCAACAAGAGCATTACAGCTATGAATATCGCGCCTGTTGATGAACTTCACGCCTTCGACATCGATAATTTCGAAAAAGAACAGTTTAAAAATGTAATTGAAACCTCACAGGATCTAAACCTTGAAATTACAACCCTTTTCAAAGCATCTACGGATATTGAAAATGATCTGACAAATATTTCAAATAAAGGAAATTATGATCTTCTTCTGATTATGCTTGGAAAATCAATGTACGAAGGAAGTTTATTGGGAAGGCTTCTGGGTTTTACCACAAAAATCATTAATCCTGAAAAACTTTTGAATACTGTAAAAGGAAAAAGCAATATTTTTAACAGTTCGCCTTTCGATGATTTTACATTACAGATTTTGGACAACACTCATATTCCGGTAGGAGTTTTAGTTGAAAAAGATTTCAAATCTGCAGACAAAGTTTTCGTTCCTATTTTTAATTTAAGTGATTTTTATCTGCTTGAATATGCTAAAAGATTGATTAATAACAACAATTCGCAAATTATTATTCTGGATGTCGCAGGACAGATCAGAAACAATATTGAAGTGAAAGAACTGATCCGAAGCATCGAACAGGTAGCTCCGAACCACATCACTTTATATAACGAGAAGAAGATTGAAAAAGAATTTTTAAACGCTCAGGATCTGATGCTGATCAGCAAGAAAAGCTGGCGCGGACTGATTGATTCAAAAAGTCTTTGGTTATCGGACATTCCGTCAACTTTAATCGTTTCAAATCCATAAAATTTCATCTAAAAAATGATTTTTGATATTTGCTAAAAAAGCCCGGATCTTGAGTCCGGGCTTTTAATTGTAATAGGTATTTTATTTATTACTTCCTTTTATAGATTTCGATAGAATTGAAGTTTTCTTCATTAAAAAATCAGGCATTAAATCTGTGGGAAGAAAGAGTTTGCTTTCACCATCAGCTTCTAAAGTACTTACAATCTCCGGATTCCAGGAAAGAAGGTCATTCATCGGAATTTTCAATTCATCGGCAATTACATTTAGCTTAAATCCAGCATTGATTTCGGTTTCCGACAAAGCAATTTCCTGAGAATCTGTTGTTCTTGAATTCAGAAGAGTCATTGTTCTCGAATCATTATAATTTGCCAAAACCGACGATAATTCTCCCGTTGCGTAACATGCATTGAGATATTTTTTAACATGGTTGATCGTTTCCTGTGGCAAATATTTAGAAAAAACATGATATTGCGTAGAATTTGCTGCCTGCATCGCTTTGGTAATATTTCCTTCTCCACAATTGTAAGCCGCAACTACTGTTACCCAATTATTGTATTTTTTATAAAGATTTTTTAATGAAACTGCAGCTGTTTTTGTACTTCTGTATAAATCATTCCGACGGTCTTCCGTTAATCCGTACTGATTGGCATGAGCGGTCATAAACTGCCACACTCCCACTGCTCCTGCGCTTGAAGTCACATTTCTGTTGAAATGAGATTCGATTAAAGCTAAATTCCTCAAATGCTTTGGCAAACCTCTTTCAACCATAGAATATTCGATAAAATTAACAATCTCTTTATTGGCTTCAATAATATTCTTATATTTTCTCACACTGTTTTCAGAAGTATCTGAAGCAGTGAGAAACTGTGCACTCACAAAATGAGAGCAGCTTAAAAACGTTGCCGTTAAAATAATATTCTTAAGATTAGGTTTCATTTTTAATGTGTTTCAAAGCTTTTATTTATCCTGAAAATCACAATTATTTTCAATATCTCGCAGATTAAACAGATTTTGCAGATTGAAATCAGCTGATTAGCAAAATCTGCGGGAGATTTTATATTAATTTAAATTTAATAAGATTGTGAAATTAATCTACTTTCCAACTGATTTTATCTTCTTCTGTATTCCAATCTACATGAATCGTCTGTCCGGTTTTTACCTCTTCTCTTACAATCATTTTAGAAATCGGTCTTGCCAATTGTGATCTGATAACTCCGGAAATCTGTCTTGCCCCGTATTTGCTGCTAAATCCGCCTAATGCAAGGCTTTTCACCGCTTCATCACTAATTTTTAAAGTCATTCCTAATCTCGTTAATGAAGTATGAAGTGATTTTAACTGAATATTAAAGATTCTTTCAGCAATCGATTCTGTAATTGGTGCAAAAGGAATAATTTCTGTAATTCTTGCCAAAAATTCCGGTCTGAATCTTCCTGAATTCGACATAATCTGCATCAGCGAATTTGATTCCGGAATTTTTCCTTCTTCAAACTGTTTCACAATTTCTTCGCTTCCGATGTTTGAAGTAAATAAAATTAAAGCATTGCTGAAATCTCCTTCTTTTCCAAGCTTATCATGAACTTTACCTTCATCCATAATCTGTAAAAACACGTCAAAAACTGAATGATGCGCTTTTTCAATTTCATCAAATAAAACAACCGTGTAAGGCTGCTGTCTGATTTTGTTGACCAACATCCCACCTTCTTCATAACCTACATATCCGGGAGGCGCACCGTATAAAAGTGCTGCAGAATGTTCTTCTTTAAATTCAGACATATCAAAACGAACCATCGCCTTTTCGTCATTGAAAAGCAATTCTGCCATCGATTTTGCCAACTCAGTTTTTCCGGTTCCGGTGGGACCTAAAAGGAAGAAAGAACCGATTGGCTGTCCCGGTTTATTCAATCCGCTTCGGTTTTCAACGATGGCATCAGAAAGAATTTTCAGGGCGTGATCCTGTCCCACTACTCTGTTCATCAGGAGAGATTCCATATTCAAAAGTTTCTCTTTTTCCTGAGCCTGAATTTTCCCGATCGGAATATTGGTTTTAGCTGCCATTACCGCCGCCAATTCAAGACGTCCTACTTTTTCTCTTTTTACAGATGCATGTTCTAAAAGTTCTGTATAGGTATCTTCTATTATTTTCTGAATTGATTCTACCGGCATAGAGTTGTCGATTTGTGGCTGCTCACTCAGAGAACCCCACAAAATTGGACTGATCTTATCTCTTAATAAATTGTAATTCCAAATCAATTCGTCGGCTTTATCTTTATCATCAAGATATTCTTCTTTTAAAATATTTTCATAGATTTCATTCCAGCTTTCCAGTTCTTTTTCAGAAAGTTCGTCGAGCATTTTTATTGCCGCCATTGTTCGGTCTAAAAGATCAATTGCAGCATCCGGAAGTTTTTTACCTTTTGCATAACGCTTCGCCAAACGTACACATTCTGGGATTGCGGTTTTTTCCACTTCAATTCCATGGTGTTTTTTATAGCCATCCAGCAAAACATCAACCATCTTGACGCATGTTTTTTCATCCGGCTCGTTGACTGTCAAAACTTCAAAACGTCTGTTGAATGCCTGTTCAGGCTCTATAATTTTTCTGTATTCTTCCTGAGTTGTTGCTCCGATTACCGTAATTTCTCCTCGTGCCAATTCAGGTTTCAATAAATTAGCAACGTTTCCGATGCTTCCTTTTGGATCTAAAAGGGTATGAATTTCATCAATAAATAAAACTGCTTTTTCAATTTTTTTACATTCATTGATTACTTTTTTCAGGCGGTCTTCGATTTCGCCTTTATAAGAAGTTCCGGCAAGCAAAGCCCCGGTGTCAAGTTCTAATAATGTTGCATTCTTCAACATTTCAGGAACGTTACCTTTGATAATTTCGGTAGCAAAACCTTCAACCAATGCTGTTTTACCAACTCCAGGCTCTCCGATGATAATTACGTTGGGTTTGCTTCTTCGGCAAAGAATTTCGACCAACATTCTCAATTCTTTATCTCGACCGATAATGTTTTCCAAATCACCGTTTTTTGCCTGTGCAGTACGATCAACACAATAGGCTTTAATAGAAGGAAAAGAAGAATCTGAAAAATCAGAGCTTCCGCCAAACAACGATGAAATTTCGCCATTCTGGGTCTCTGCAAAAGGAGTATCTTTTCTGTATAAATTGAAAATTTCGTGCTCTCTTAAAGGAAGTGATTTGAGCTGTTGTAAAGTAAATGCAACCTGCGGTTTTACAATTGCGGTTAAAATACAGACCGGTGTAATCTCGTCTAAACCTAATTTCAAGCGAATATCATCGGCCTCTTCAAGAATCTGATCCACAAATTCGCCTTCACCAACTTCTGCGGGAAGATGAGTAGTTTTCGGATAATCTTCAATTCGGACATCTGCCCATTCGTAAAAATATCCCGGATCTTTGTCTATAGATTTAAGAAATTCATTCAGCCCAATATCTTTATGCATTAATGCCTGTAAAATATGTGGTCCGCTGTATGTAGCGTTGTAATTTTCTCTCGCAATCGACTGTGCAATATGAAACAGCTGTTTCACCGTTTCATTGGTAACAAGTACTCCCATTTATATTTTAATATTAATATTTTGACTTTATTTTTGGTGTAACTAAAATA